>Ga0073934_10000153_pt1 | contig 204583 bp, 176 predicted proteins | sample LarsenN4metaG_FD_76834 | JGI IMG/M metagenome (GOLD analysis project Ga0073934, IMG submission 76834) | Hot spring sediment bacterial and archeal communities from British Columbia, Canada, to study Microbial Dark Matter (Phase II) - Larsen... ... | reverse complement strand
TCCACAGTTGCCAGTGACGAGGTCGATTGGCACGCCGAGGCGCCGGACCGCCTCGCGCGCGAGGTCGACCGACACCCCCTGCGGCGCGCCGCTGGCGCCGCGGCGCGCGAGGATCGGGTTGCCGAAGTTGATGGCGGTGCGCATGCGCCCGCCGGTGGCCAGCTCGGCGGCCGCGGCGCGGGCATCGGGGCCGGCGCTGCCGCCGGGGCTGGCGCAGCCGGCCAGCGCCAGCGCGGCGCCGGCGGCGGCCCTGGTGCACAGGATGCGTCGAGTGCGGTCGGTCATCGGGCGTCTCCTCGCGTCAGGGCGCGCAGGCTCGGCCCCGCCAGGGGCCCGGTGCGAGGCCCCGTGTCCCGTGGTGTCGGGCCTTGCAGCACGCCGCGCTTCATCAGCAGCCCGCGGTGCAGGTGCCGTTGGCATCGAACTGCATCGTCCGTCCCGACAGCGGCACGTGCACCGGCACCTTCACCGCCTTGATGAAGGTCTCGGTCTTGCTGCCGGGGCGCACCTTGCCGTCCACCGTGCCCGCCTCGTTGGCGTGCGAGGCGATCACCGAGGCCGGCTTGACGAGCATGTTGATCACGTAGGCCGCCTCGCCGGGGCCGGTGGTGAAGCCGTCGCCGATGTTCATCACCGCCAGCTTCGCCTGGTAGTGGTCGCGCACGACGCGCTCCTGGTCGGCGCTGATGCCGGTGTCGCCCGAGAGGTAGGCGACGAGCCCGTTGCTGAAGCGCAGCACGTAGCCGGTGGCCAGGCCCACGTCGCCGGCGATGCCGGCTTCCTTCATCGCGCGGCCGAGCTCGCCGCCGATGTAGTCGGGGTCGAGGCCGTTGCTGTGCATCGCCGTGACGGTGGCGATGCGCACGCCGCCCACCGTGACGCTGCCGCCGAAGCGCGCGAGGATGGAATCGGCCGGGTTGCCGCCGCTGGCGCGCAGCTTGGCCGCGAAGAACGCCGGCATCTCGCTGCCCGTGACGATCTTGGCCTTCTTCGCCACCGCGATGGCCACGGCATTGCTGTTCGGCATCGCCGAGACCGACATGTCCGGCGCCGCGCAGCTGCCCGCGCCCACGGCCTTCGTGTGTGCGTTGCCGACGTGGTCGCCGTGCATGTGCGTGACGAGCACGACGTCGATCTTGCCCAGCCGCGGGTCGGCGGCACCGACGACGGTGCGGCCCGGGTCGTAGAGCAGGCGCGTGCCGTTCGGGTCCTCGAAGACCAGCGCGCGGTCCTGCGCGCAGAACTCGCCGTCGAAGCCGCCGAGCGGCGTGACCTTGACGGTCTGCGCGAGGGCCGGCAGCGCGAGCGCGGAGGCTGCCGCCGCCGCGATGACCAGGGTGGCGATGCGAAGGGCACGGATCGTCATGCGGGTCTCCAGTGGGTTCGTTGGGGCGGTGCCGGGATGGCCCGGCGTTCAATCGTTCTTCACGCCGGCGTCCTTCACCAGCCGGGCCCAGAACGGGTTGTCCTTGGCGAGGAAGGCGACGAAGTGCTGCGTCGAGGGCGAGAGGTCGACGTCCGTTCCGTCGCGCGCCAGCGCCTGCTTGACGGCCGGCGAGCGCATCGCCACGCTGGCCGCGTCGAAGATCTTGCGCACCACCTCGGGCGGCGTGGCCGCGGGCACGAAGAGGCCGTACCAGAACTCGATCGAGTAGTCCGGCAGCCCCGCCTCGGCCATGCCGGGCAGGTCGGGCACGAGCGGCGAGCGCTCGCGCGTGCTCGTCGCGAGGCCCTTCAGCCGGCCGGCCTTCACCAGTTCCAGCACCGAGGGCGGCGTGCCGAACGTGACCTGCGTGTCGCCGGCCACCACCGACTGCACCGCCGGCGCGCCGCCCTTGAAGGGCACGTGCACCATCTGCACGCCGGCCACCTGCGAGAAGAGCGCGGCACCCAGGTGTGGCGCCGAGCCGATGCCCGAGGTGGCGTAGTTCAGCGACCCCGGCGCCTTCTTCGCCGCGGCGACGAGGTCCTTCACCGACTGGATGCCGGTGCCCGGGTTCACGGCGATGACGAGCGGCGAGCTCGTCACCTTCAGCACCGGCTGCAGGTCGCTGAACTTGTAGGGGAGCCTGGGGTTGAGCGCCGGGTTCACCGAGATGCTGCTCGGGCTGGCCAGCAGCACCGTGTAGCCGTCCGGCGCCGCCTTCGAGACCAGCTCGGCCGCGACGCTGGAGCCGGCGCCCGGCTTGTTCTCGACGATGACGCTCTGGCCGAGCGCCTTGCCCATCGCGTCGCTCATCGCGCGCGCCACGGTGTCTGCCGCGCCGCCGGGCGCGAAGCCCACGACCAGCTTCACGGGGCGCGCCGGGTAGGTCTCCTGCGCCTGCGCGGGCAGAAAGGCCGCCAGGAAACCGGCCGTCAGCGACGCCCAGGCGACCCTCCGTGCGCGGGCAACGCAAGGCTCGCGCGCGGCGGCCCGCGCCGCGCACGACGACGGCGCCGCCGCGGGCTTGCAGGGTGAGGTCTTCATCGCCATGTCTCCAGTCGTGTTTCGATCGCCAAGGGGTGGCAGCTCGCGCGCGGCTCAGGCATCGGCCGCGCCGCCGAGCACGATCTTTCCGAGGTGCCCACCCGCTTCCATGCAGGCCTTGGCCTCGGCCAGCTGCTCGAACGGGAAGACGCGGTCGACCCAGCTGCGCAGGCGGCCGTCGGCATAGAGCGGCAGCCAGTCGGCGCGGAACGCACGCACGGCCTCGGCGCGTTGCGCCGGCGTGCGCAGCTTGTTGGAGACGCCGAAGACCGTCAGGCGCTGCAGGTGCAGCCGTTCGAGATCCAGCGTCGTCGAGAGCTGGCCGTCGACGTAGCCCACCATCGCCAGCCGCCCCTCGTAGGCGAGCGCCTCGACGAGCGCCGGGAAGACGCTGCCGCCGACGCCGTCGATGGCGAGGTTCGCGCCGCGGCCACCGGTGGCCTCGCGCACGGCGCCGACGATCGCGGCGATCGAGGCCGCATCGCGCACGTGCAGACCGACGTCGAGCCCGCCTTCGCGCTTCAGCCGCTCGAGCTTCTCGGCGCTGCCCGACGTGCCGATCACCTTCGCACCCATCGCCTTGGCCGCGAGCAGCGCGTTGACGCCGACGCCCGAGGTGACACCGGCCACCAGTAGCGTCTCGCCCGCCTCGAGCCGCCCCTGCGCGACGAGCATGTCGTGCACGACCAGGTTCGTGAGCGGGATCGAGCCGGCCTGCGCCCAGTCGAGCGCCGGCGGCACGCCGATGCACTCGTAGGCCTCGACCCGCGCGTATTCCGCGAAGCCGCCCGGGCAGCGCGCCATCACGCGGTCGCCGACCGCGAAGCCCTCGACGCCGGGGCCGACGGCCACCACCTCGCCCGCCGCCTCGGTGCCGGCCGGCCTGGCGCCGGCAGCCTGCGGGCCGTGGCCCACCATCAGCTCGCCCCGGTTCAGGCCCGCGGCGCGCACGCGCAGCAGCAGCTGGCTGGCGCCCGCCTCGGGCCGGGGCACGGTCTCGAGCCGGGGCTCCAGGCCCGAGCCCGCGGGGTGCAGGCGCCAGGCACGCATCGTGGGCATTTGCGGCTCTCCTCGGTGCGATCGTTGATTCGTCGTCGAGTCGCGGCTCGATTCGTACGTCGGTGCGGGTCGTCGCGCGGGCCGGGCGTGGTCGTCGGCGCGCCTCAGCGGCCGCGGAACACCGGCCGCCGCTTCTCCATGAACGCCCGGCGGCCCTCGGCGTAGTCCTCGCTCTCGAAGCAGCCGCGGATCAGCGCCTGGCAGCGTTCGAGGTCGGCCTCGGGCGAGGCCTTCAGCACCTCGGTGGTGATGGCCTTGGCGGCGCAGATCGTCAGCGGCGCGTTCTCGGCCAGCGCCTGCGTGTACTCGGCCAGCAGCGCCGGCAACGCCTCGGGTGCCGCGGTGCGCGAGACGAGGCCAAGCGCGCGCGCCTCGTCGGCGCCGATGCGCCGCGCGGTGAAGAAGAGGTCCTTCGCCGCACCCGGCCCGAGCAGGTTCACGAGGTTCTTCATCGCCGAGTAGCGGTAGCCGAGCCCGAGCCGCGCCGCCGGCACCGAGAACACCGCGTCGGTGGCCGCGATGCGGATGTCGCAGGCGATGGCGACGTTGACGCCACCGCCGATGCAGTAGCCGCGGATGCACGCGAGCGTGGGCACCGGGCAGCGCTCGATGCCGGTGAGCGCTGCCTCGGCCATCGCCTCGTAGCGCGCCACCGCCTCGCGCTGCGCGCGCTGGTCTTCGAACTGCGAGATGTCGGCGCCGGAGACGAAGGCCTTCTCCCCGGCGCCGCTGAAGACGACGAGGCGCACGCGCTCGTCGGCCTCGGCGCGCGCCAGGAGCGGCGGCACCGCCTCCCACATGTCCACCGACAGTGCGTTGTGCTTGGCCGGCTGGTTGAAGCGCACGTGCAGCGTGGTGCCGTCGCGCCAGGCCTGCACGCGCTCGGTGGCGGTGATGTACTCGGCGTCGGCCACCGGCCTGGGCCAGGCCGGCGCCGGTGCCTCACTCTTGCCCGCGTCCCCGCCCGCCTGCTCGCTCATCAGAACACCTGCTGCGCCTTCAGGCGCGCGATCTCGTCGGCCCCCACGCCCAGCTCGCCCAGCACCTCGGCCGTGTGCTCGCCGCGGCGCGGCGCGGCGCGGGCGATGGTGCTCGGCGTGCGCGTCAGCTGCACCGGCTGGCCCACGAGGCGCTGCGGGCCGTGGTGCGCCGACACCACGTCCTTCACCATGCCGAGGTGCCGTACCTGCGGCTCCTCGAACACCTCGCGCATGTCGTTGATGTGGCCGCAGGCCACGCCGCCGGCGTTGAATCGCTCGATCCAGTGTGCGCGGTCGTGCGCGGCCAGCCGGCGGTTGATCTCGGCGTTGAGCGCGTCGCGGTTCACCGAGCGCGCCGCCTTGTCCTTGAAGCGCGGGTCGGCCACCCACTCGGGCGCGCCGAGGATCTCGCAGAAGCGCTCCCAGATCTTCGAGCCGAAGACGGCGATGTTCATCCAGCCGTCCTTCGCCTTGTAGACGCCGGTGGGGATGCTCGTGGGGTGGAAGTTGCCGGCCTGCCCCGGCACCTCGCCCTCGATCGTCCAGCGCGCCGTCTGGAAATCCATCATGTAGACCATCGACTCGAGCAGCGAGGTGTGCAGCCACTGGCCGCGGCCCGAGGCCTCGCGCTCGAGCAGCGCCACGAGGATGCCCTGCGCCGCGAAGATGCCCGCGCACAGGTCGGCGATCGGGATGCCGACGCGCACCGGCCCCTGCCCCGGCAGGCCGGTGACCGACATCAGGCCGCCCATGCCCTGCGCGATCTGGTCGAAGCCGGGGCGCTGCGCGAGCGGCCCGTCCTGCCCGAAGCCGGAGATGCTGGCGTAGACGAGGCGCGGGTGCTCGCGCGCCAGCGTCTCGTAGTCGATGCCGAGGCGGAACTTCACGTCGGGGCGGAAGTTCTCGACCACCACGTCGGCGCTGGCGATCAGCCGCTTGAGCATCGCGATGCCCGCGTCCTGCTTGAGGTCGAGCGTGATCGAGCGCTTGTTGCGGTGCGTGTACTGGTAGTCGGAGCCGTCCTGGCCGCCGAGCGTGTCGTCGCCGCGCATGTGCTCGGGCATCTGCACCTGGATGACGTCGGCACCCCAGTCGGCCAGCTGCCGCGCGCAGGTGGGGCCGGAACGCACCTGGGTCAGGTCGACGACGCGGAAACGCGCCAGGGCACCGGAGGCAGGCAAGTGCGGCATCGGGGCAGTATCGGCAGGCGGCAGCCAAAGTGTCAACACTTTGATCGCTATCGTTAACACCAACGTCCGCGGGATGCCCCGCCGCGGCCGCGCCGCCTATGCTCTGGTCCGTGCCTGCCTCCCGAACGAACGCCGAAGAACCCGGCGAGCCCGCCAGCCCCCCGGGGCGCAGCAACCGCGCGCGTGTTGCGCCAGCCCACCACACCGGTGCCGCCAAGGACGGCACCAAGCCCGCCGCGAAGACCGCCGCCAAGCGCGCCGGCGAGGACCACCTCGCGCCGCGCATCGCCACCGCGCTGAAGCAGCAGATCTTCGAGGGCACCTTCGCCCCCGGCGAGCGGCTCAACGAGGCGGCGCTGGCGCAGCAGTGGGGCACGAGCCGCGGGCCCATCCGCGAGGCGCTGCGTGCGCTCGCCGGCTGGGGGCTCGTGACCCCGGTGCCCAACCGCGGCGTCTTCGTGCGCGAGTTCTCCGTGCGCGAGATGCTGGAGGTGTACGAGCTGCGCGCGCTCGTCTTCGGCTTCGCGGCCGAGCACGCGGCAGCCAACGCGACGGCCGCCGACGCCGAGGACCTGCGCCAACGCCTGCGCGCGATGGACGAGGCCACCGCCGCCGGCGACGCGGCCCGCTACTACGAGCTGAACCTCGAGTTCCACGCCCGCATCACGGCGCTGTCCGGCAACCACCGCGCGGCGCAGGCCTACGACGACTACGTGAAGGAACTGCACCAGTTCCGCCGCCGCTACTTCAACGGCGCGGGCAACATGCGCCGCAGCAACGAGCAGCACCGGCAGCTGGTGGAGGCCATCGTGCGCGGCGACGGCCCGGCCGCGCGCGCCGCCGCCGAGCAGCACGTGCTGGAAGGTCGGCAGCGGCTGCTGGCGACGCTGGAGCGGCCGCTGCCCGGCGCCTGAACCGGGCGGGCGCCCGCGCGGCGAGCCCCCTGGGGCCGAGATCGCCGAGGCGGCGGCCGGCCACCCGCTCTGTGCGGATGAATCGGTCGCGCCCGCGTGGCGCGCCCCCGTTCGCCGCCTCTCAGTCCGTGCCCAGCTGCAGCCGGTTCGGCTGCCGCCGCTCCACCGCCCACTTCAGCAGCGCGGCCACGCGGTACGCGCCATGCGCGAACTTGCCGTAGGGCATCGTCGCGAAGAAGGCCAGCACGGCGCCCAGGTGCAGCGCCAGCAGCAGCGGCAGCGCCGGCGTCTCGCGGCCCAGCGCCAGCACGAGGCCGCTGGCGCCGGTGAGGAAGAGCAGCGCGATGAAGCCGAGGTCCATCGGCGCCTGCGTCAGCTCCACGTGCTCGAGGTGGCGTGCGCGCCGCAGCCGCCACAGGCCCGCGGTGCCGACGACGAGCAGCACGCCGCCGGCCGTGCCCAGCAGCTTCGGCAGGCTCGTCCAGCCGTAGGGCGCGACGAGGCCGAAGGCGTAGTGGTACAGCGTCGCCACGCTCGTGGCGGCGAAGCACAGCACGAAGCCCCAGAACGTGGCGTGGTGCGCGTGCCGCCGCGCCAGCGTCCAGGCGTCGCTGTCGTTGGGGCAGCCGAGGCCGTGGCCGCCGTCGAGGTACTTGAGCGAGAGAGCAGCCCGCGCTGCCTCGGCCCAGCTCTCGCCGCCGGCCGGCCCCGGCGCATAGCCGCGCCAGAAGCGCGCCACGCCGATGCCGAGCGCGACGACGGCGAACCCGAACACCGGCGCGAAGAGCGCCACCATCAGGCCGTGCGGGAAGATGGCGTAGAAGCTGCGGTTCACACCTTCTTCGGGCGGCACACCCCACAACCGCCCGGTGAGCGCCAGCGCCAGCACGAGGAAGAGCGCGAAGCCGCCCGCCAGAGCGAGCGCGAGCACGAGCCCGTTGCGCTCGTACGCCCCGGCGAAGGCTCCCGGCCAAGCGTACTCGGCATAGGTGCGCCCGCGCACGCGCGCCATCGCGCGCGGCAGGTTCACCTGGAACTCGTGCGGCGGCGCGTACTGGCAGGCGTGCAGGCAGGCGCCGCAGTTGTGGCACAGGTTGGCGAGGTAGTGCACCTCGGCGTAGCTGAACTCGAGCCGCCGCGTCATCGCCGGGAACACGGCGCAGAAGCCCTCGCAGTAGCGGCAGGCGTTGCAGATCTGCAGCTGCCGCTGCACCTCGGCCTCGGCGATGAGCTGCGCGAGCGGCGACGGCGCCGAGCCGCGTGCGACATCGGCTCCCGCGGAACCCGAAGCCGCGCGAGCCGGCGCGGCCACGGCCGCCGATGCGTCCTCAGGCCGCGACATGCGTTTCTCCTTGAGCCAGCGCCGCAGCCGCCGCGGCGGCCGAGCGTCCGGCGATGCGGCCGAACACCGTGCCGATCGTCATCCCCACGCCGGCCGTGTAGCCCTGGCCGAGCACGTTGCCCGCCATCACCTCGCCGGCGGCGAAGAGGTTGCCGCTCGGCCGGCCGCCGAAGTGCACCGCCGCCTGCGCATCGACCATCAGCCCGAGGTAGGTGAAGGTGACGCCGGGCCTGAGCGTGTAGCCGAAGAAGGGCGGCGTGTCGATCGGCCGCGCCCAGTGCGTCTTCGGCGGCGCGAGGCCTTCGGTGCGGCAGTCGTCGAGGACCGCATGGTCGAAGGTGCCGGGGCGGCACGCCGCGTTGTACTCGCGCACCGTCTGCACGAAGGTCTCCACCGGCACGCCGATCTGGCGCGCCAGGTCTTCCAGCGTCTCGGCGCGAGCGCCCTTGAAGACCGGCGGCATGAAGCGGCCGACGGCCTTGGCGTCGATCACCGAGTGCCCCACCTGCCCCGGCTGCAGCGCGACGAGCCGGCCCCAGATCGCGTAACGCTTGGGCCAGAAGTCCTCGCCCTCGTCGTAGAAGCGTCGGCCCTCGCGGTTGACCATGATGCCGAGGCTCACGCAGTCGACACGCGTGCAGATGCCGCCGTCGTAGAGCGGCGCGCGCGCGTCGATGGCCACCATGTGCGCCTGCGTCGGGTCGCCGATGGCGTCGGCCCCCTGCGCGATCAGGTCCTTCAGCAGCACGCCCTGGTTGAATCGCGTGCCGCGGATCAGGAAGTTGTCGGCCGGCCACTCGCCGCGCTCGTTCTGCCCCCACGCTTCGCGCAACCAGGCGCGGTTGCTCTCGAAGCCGCCGGCGGCCAGCACGCACACCTTGGCCTCGATGCGCTCGCCGCTTTCCAGCACGGCGGCGACGAAGCGGTCGCCCTCCAGCTCGAGGTGCCGCACCGGCGCCTCGTAGCGCACGCCGATGCCCAGCGCCTCGGCGCTGCGGTAGTAGGCGTTGACGAGCGCCTTGCCGCCGCCCATGAAGAAGGCGTTCGTGCGCGACAGGTGCAGCGTGCCCGAAAGCGAAGGCTGGAAGCGCACGCCGTGCTTCACCATCCACGGCCGCACGCGCGAGCTCTCGCGGATGACGAGCCGCGCCAGCGCCTCGTCGGTCTTGCCGGCGGTGACCTTCTTCAGGTCCTCCCAGAACTCCTCTTCGGGATACGCCTCGGTCAGCACGTCCTCGGGCGCGTCGTGCATGCAGCGCAGGTTGCGCGTGTGCATCGAGTTGCCACCGCGCCACTCGCGCGGGGCGGCCTCGAGCATCAGCACCCGGGCGCCCGGGCCCAGCGCCTCGCGCGCGGTGAGGGCGGCGCACAGCGCCGCGTTGCCGCCGCCGACGACGAGCACGTCTGCGGTGAGATGTTCGACACCCATGGTGGGACGCGATTGTCAGGGCGCCGCGGAGTCGACCACTTGCGGCGGCTTCATCACCCGGATGTGGTGCCCCGCCTTCCGTTCGATCTCGACGGCCTCGCGCCATACCGCCTGCGTGAACGCGCGCCCTTCGCGGCCCACTCACGGTGAACAGCAAGGGCAACACGTCGATCTTGCGAACCTGGCCGGCCGGCGCAGACGGCTTGCACGGGCGCGGGAGCGGCCGCGCCGACGCAGCGGGCGCGGCCAGGCTGCGCGGCACTCAGGCCGATGCGGGCGGGCTCACGCCCAGCTGCGCCCACATCGTGCCGGCGTCGCCGATGCCGCGGTGCTCGACGATGCGGCCCTCGGCCACCACGTCGATGTGCATCACCACGAAGTCGACCTCGCGGCCCGTGGCCGGCACGCCCATGAACGGGCGCTCGTGGCGGCCGCGGTAGCGGCCGATGGTCGCGACCTTGTCGCCTTCGGCGACGACGTGGTCGAACACGTGGCGGCCGTTCGGGAAGCCCTCGCGGAACGCGGCGGCGAAGGCCAGGAAGCCGGGCCCGTCGAGCACGGTGCCGCCGAACACCCGGGCCTCGAAGCCGGGGGCGATGCCTTCGAAGCGGTCCAGCGCACCGCGATCGAAGGCGTCGTAGAAAGCCAGGACCGTGTCGCGCGCGTCGGCGGCTGCACGCTGCCAGCGGCCGGCAGTCGCGACGGGTGAATCCGCCGGGGTGTCGGCCTGTTCCGGGTCGGCGCACGTTGCAGTGAGCATGGTGATCCTCGGGTCGGTGACGAACGCAGGTGATCAGGGCGTGGTGGCGGGTGGGCGACAGGCTTCAGGCCAGCGCCGTATCGCGGGCCCGGGCGGCCTGCTCCAGCGCCGCCTGGTCGGGCCCGACGAAGGGTTCGGCGCCCTGCGCTGCGGCCAGGCCGGCATAGAGCCGCTCGTCCAGCCCCGCCGCGGGCGGCAGGTGGCTGCCCAGCAGCAGGCGCGCGCGCAGGTCGCGCAGGGGCCGGCTGGCCGTGGCCAGTTGGTCGCGGCCAATCTGCGCCAGCCAGGGGGCGTCGATGCGCGTCCACAGGCTGAGGCCCTCGTGCAGCGCGGCCGGCGCGATGGCCGCCGCGTCGTCGGCCGGCTCCTGCATCACGGCGCCGAAGCAGTCGGAGGTGAAGAGGTGGCCGGTGCGCGTGTCGTAGGCGGCCATCGTCTCGGGCGCGTCGTACACCGGCGGGCGATGCGCCAGAAGACGGCGGTCGCCCACGTCGAGCGCCTGGCCGGGGTTCAGCAGGTAGCAGCGCTCGGGCGGGAACTGCAGCAGCCCGAGCTTGCCCACGCCCAGGTAGTTGGTGACGATGCGCGCGTTCGGTGCCTCGGCCAGAACGGCGCGCAGGTTGCCGACGTGGTCGGCGTCGGCGTGGGTGAGCCAGATCCACTGCAGCGCGGCCGGGTCGATCAGCCGGCGCAACGCACGCATGAAACCCTCCTGCAACGCGGCGATGCCGGTGTCGACGAGCACCGGCTGCGCGGCGTGCACGACATAGGCATTGACCGGCAGGATGCCCAGGCCCGGCAGGGGCACGTAGGCGGGCAGCAGGTCGGTGCCGGGGCCGACGCGGCGGGGGCTGAACAGGGCGGGCTGGTCCATGAACGGGCTCCTCGGAAGGTGCGGTTTGAAAGCGAGGCGCCAGTGTCCGAACGGCCGCGCTTCGCCGGGCTAAGAGTCCGCGAAAAGTCCGCGAAAGAAGTGCTAAGAGATTGCTAAGCGCGGCTCGTCTTGCTTCTCTGGCCTCTTCCTGCGACACTTGTCTCACCCAGAGACCAGCGCCGCGAAGCCGCCATGCCTTTAAGCCCCGACCCGACGGCCCCGGAGTTGCGCCCATGAGCGGTGAAGCCGGCGGCCGCGCCAACCAGCTGCGCCGCACCCGAAAAGACCTGCTGCAGGCGGCGGCCCGGCTCGCGCGCGAGGGCCGCAGCCCCACGCTGGACGAGGTGGCCGAGGCGGCGATGGTCTCGCGGGCGACCGTCTACCGCCACTTTCCGGACGTGAACGCCCTGCTGGTGGAAGCCGCGCTGGACATCGACACCCCGCAGGCCGAGGTGGTGCTGCGGGATGCACCGGCCCACGACCCGGTGGCCCGCCTGGAGCGCGTGGACGCCGCCTTCGAGTCCATGATCCGAGACAACGAGGTGCCGCTGCGCCTGATGCTCAAGCACACGATGGAGCGCAGCGTGCGTGCGGCCAACACGGCCAAGTCGGCCGAGGCGGGCGGTGCGCCACTGCGCCAGAACCGGCGCGCACCGCTGATCGACGCGGCGCTCGAGCCGGTGCGCGGGCAGTTCCGCCCGGCGGCGCTGAAGAACCTGCGCCAGGCGCTGGCCATGGTCATCGGCACCGAGGCGATGCTGGCGCTGAAGGACGTGATGCAGCTCGACGAGGCCGAGGCGCGCCGCGTGCGCCGCTGGGCCATCCGCGCCCTGGTAGAGGCGGCGCGCAAATCGGCGCCTTCGGTCTGAGGGCCGATCAGCCCGCTCGGCCCGATCAGCCCGATCAGCCCGATCAACGAGGAACGCGGCGATGGACCCGAACGCGAACCCGACCGAGCCGCCCGTGGACGTGCGGTACTACGAGCGCGACGGCAGCGTCTTCCTGGACACGCAGTACCTCATCAAGGGCGTGGCCGGCGCCCTCTTCTGGAAGCTGGCGCGCGAGAACCAGGAGCGCCAGCGCCACGAGTTCAGCCTGCGCGAGCTGCGCCTGGCCGGCGCTGAGTTGCGCCTGCCCGACGTGCAGGACAACCTGAGCACGCGGCTCCTGCTGCTGCAGCGCCGCCTGAACGAGCGCCGCGCCGCGATGCAGATCCACAAGGCCGGGCGCGGGCGCTTCCGCATCGAGCTGGAGCGTCCGCTGCGGCTGACCCAGGTGCCCGACCCGGCGCGGGTCAGGGCGTGGGGCGCGCCGCCCCCGCCGTGAGCGCCAGGTCAGCCGCAAGCCGGATCAGGCCGCGCTGCGCGGTGCCAAGCGCCAGCTGCGCGTAGCCGGTGCAGGCACGCCCGCGAAAGCGAAGTCCACCTCCGGCTCCAGCCCGCTGACGATGCGCGCGATGCTGCGGCCCGAGCCGCACGAGTGCGTCCAGCCGAGCGTGCCGTGCCCGGTGTTGAGGTAGAGGTTGGGCAGCTTCGAGCGGCCGATGATCGGCACGTTGCTCGGCGTGGCGGGGCGCAGGCCGGTCCAGAACTGCGCCTGGCTCGTGTCGCCGGCGCCGGGGAACAGCTCCTCCACGCGGCGCACGATGGCCTCGCAGCGCACGCGGTTCAGGTCGCGGTCGTAGCCGTTCAGCTCGGCCGTGCCGGCGATGCGCAGGCGGTCGGTGCCCGGCCGGCCTCCTGGGCCGGACATGCCGGGGTCGGTGAGGCGCGAGAACACGAGCTTGTACTCGTCGTCGGTGAGCGAGACCTGGTGCGCCTTCGCGGCGTCCTTCACCGGCATCGTCACCGAGTAACCCTTGGCCGGGTAGATGGGCAGGTGGATGCCCAGCGGCTTCGCGTAGAGCGGCGAGAGGCTGCCCATCGCCAGCACGTAGGCGTCGGCGCGCAGGCGCTGGAAGCGACCTTCCGCGTCGGTGGCCTCGACGTGGTCGATGGCGCCGCCGGCCTCGCGCAGCGCCGTCACCGTGTGGCTCATCAGGAACTGCACGCCGTCGGCCTCGCAGCGGCGCACGAGTTCCCGCGCGAAGCGGTTGGCGTCGCCCGATTCGTCCTCGGCGGTGTAGGTGGCGCCGGCCAGCTGCGGCCGGATGTGCGCGAGCGCAGGCTCGAGCTTCACCGCCTCGTCGGCGGAGATGACGCGGCGGTCGCAGCCGAGCGCGCGCATCTGCGCGGCCGGCGCCTCGGCACCTTCGAACTCTTCCTGGCTCGTGTAGAAGTGCAGGATGCCCTGCGTGCGCTCGTCGTAGCGGATGCCGATGTCGCGGCGCAGTTGCTGCAGCGTCTGGCGACTGTAGGTGCCCAGGCGCACGATCTGCTCGATGTTGTGGCGCGTGCGCGCCGGCGTGCACTCGCGCAGGAACTGCAGGCCCCACAGCCACTGCCGCATGTCGGCGCGGATGCGGAAGAGCAGCGGCGCGTCTTCCTGGCCCAGCCACTTCAGCACCTTCAGCGGCGCGCTCGGGTTGGCCCACGGCTCGGCGTGGCTCACCGAGATCTGGCCGCCGTTGGCGAAGCTGGTTTCCGCCGCGGGCGTGGCCTGGCGGTCGACGACGGTGACGTCGTGGCCCTGCTGGCGCAGGAAGTAGGCGGAGGTGACGCCGAGCAGGCCGGCGCCGAGGACGATGACTTTCATGACAGGGGCTCCAAAGGCGGGCCGGAACGAGCCCGTGACGGGCGTTCCGGTTGCCGCTCCCCCTGTCCTTGGTACCTGAGAGATTCAGCCGACGGACCCCTGCCCGCTTCGGCCTTGCTCCTTCGGTGCGTCACCGGTGGTGGTGACGTCTCTCCAGACGGCGATGGTGATGTGCAGTACGGAGAACCTGAGCGTGCATGGGAGTTTGCGCCTTCGGTGGCCGCCCGCGCGAAGCGTGCGGCGCTCTCCTGCGGTGGGAAGTCTATTCGGCGATGCGCGATTCCTCGTGGGATAAGGGGGCGTTGCGTCTTCGGTAGGTGCTCGGCGGCGCACGCGTGCGCGCCGTGGTCCGCGCCCTACTGCGCCTCGAGCTTGATGTTCTTCGCGATGGCGCGGAAGCGCACGGTCTGGCGCTCGTATTCCTTCTGCGCGTCGGCCACCGAGAGCATCGTCGGCACGCGGCCGCCCAGGTCTTCGAGCTTCTTGCGCGCCTCGGGGTCGTTCATCGCCGTGGCCAGCGACTTGTTCAGCGCCTCCACCACCGGGGCCGGCGTGCCCTTGGGCACGAAGTAGCCGGTCCACGTGTCGAAGGCGAAGTCCTTCACCGACTTGCTCTCGTTGATGCTCGGGTACTGCGCGAGGAACGGCGCCTCGGGCTTGCCCGGCTGCGCCATCGTGGCCAGCACCTTGAACATGCCCTTGTCGACGAAGGCCGGCAGGCGCGAGTCGACGACGAAGAAGGCCACGTCGACGAGGTTGCCGGCCAGGTCCTGCATCGCCGGCGCGAAGCCCTTGTAGGGCACGTGGACCATCTTCGCGCCGATGGTGTGCGCGAAGTGCTCGGCGACGACGTGATAGAACGACCCGACGCCGACGCTCGCGTACGTGAGCGGCTTGCCGGCAGCGTCGGCCTTGCGGGCCAGCGCCACGAGCTCGTCGATGTTGTTGGCCTCCAGGCCCTTGCGCGCGAGAACCGCCATCGGGAAGCTGCCGATGATCTGCACCATGCGCCAGTCCTCGGAGGCGTACTTCACCGTCTTCATCGCCAGCGGCGTGAGGATCAGCTCGTTGGGCGAGCCCTGGTAGATCACGCTGCCGTCGGCCGGCGACCCGAGCACCTTCTGCGCCGCGATGGAACCGCCGGCGCCGCCGAGGTTGTCGACGATGACCATCTGGCCGCCCGCCTTGGCGAGCGGCTTCTCGACCATGCGCGCGATGACGTCCGAGAGGCCGCCCGCGGGGTAGGGCACCATCAACGTGACGGGCTTGGACGATGTGCCTTGGGCCAGTGCGGCCGAGGCGGCCAGCGCAAGCGCGCCGGCCAGGGCGGCGCGGCGGCCGGGGTTCCAAAGGGCACTCTTCATGGCTTGTCTCCTCACGAAGCGGGCCGGCCGTGGCCGGTGCGTTGGCCGCGACTCTAGGCACGGCCCGCACGCAAGTCCAATGCATTGATTCTTGGCTTACGATGAGTCGGACTCATGACTCTGGCCCAGCTTCGCCACCTCATCGCACTGGCCGAGTGCGGCTCGTTCAGCCGCGCGGCCGAGCGATCGCACCTCACGCAACCCGCGCTCTCGCGCAGCATCCGGATGCTGGAGAGCGAGCTGGGCGTCAACCTGGTCGACCGTGTCGGCCGGCGCGCCGAGCTCACGCCCATCGGCCATGAGACGCTGGAGCGCGCGCGCCAGCTGGTGTCGGACGCGCGCGAGCTGGAAGAACGCGCCGAGGCCGTGGCCAGCGGCCGCTTCGGCAAGCTGCGCGTGGGCCTGGGCTCGGGGCCGGCGGCGCTGCTGATGCAGCCGCTGCTGCTGGAGGTGGCGACGCAGCGGCCGCAATGGCGCGTGGAGGCGGCGCGTGGTGCGACCGACCTGCTGGTGCAGCGGCTGCGCGCGCGCACGCTCGACGCGCTGGTGCTCGACCTGCGCTCGCTGGAGCCGGCCGTGGACCTGCGCGTGGACCACGTGCGCGAGCTGCGCGGTGCGTTCATGGTCCGCCGCGGGCACGCGCTGGCGCGGCGGCGCGTCGTGCGCTTCGCCGACCTCGCGCCCTACCCGCTGGCGAGCATCCCTCTCTCCGACGAGGTGGCGCGCATGCTCGTCGAGCGCTACGGCCCCGAGGCGCACCCGGCGCAGGCCGTGGGCGTGCGCTGCGAAGACGTGGCGAGCCTCGCGGAGGTGGCGCGGCAGAGCGATGCGGTGCTGCTGGCCATCCGCACCGGCGCGCCCGATCTCGTCGAGCTGCCGATGGTGCCGCCGCTGGCCGTCACCGCGCGCCTGGGGCTCGTGACGCTGGCGCGGCGCACGCAGCCCGAGTCGCTCTCGCTGGTGCGCGAGCTGATGGAGCGGCTGATGGTCGACGCGAAGGCACCCGCCGGCGCCCGGCGTGCGGCGACACCCTCAGCGCGACCGCGCGGCCGGGCCGGCTGACCGGCGTGCGCGGGACGGCGCCCGGTCCCGCCCTACCACTGGCCGTAGAACACGCCGGCCTTCTTGTGCGTGTCGGTGCGGCTTTCGACGAACTCGTCGCTGACCGAGGTGCGGTGCTTGCGCCGGGCCAGGAAGTCGAGCAGCCGGTCGCGCATCTGCGAGCGCGTGCGCGCGGTGCCCGCCTCCCGCCCCAGGTCCTGCATCTCGGTGGGGTCCTCGCGCAGGTCGAACAGCTGCTCGGGCAGGTCGAGCCAGTTCACGTAGCGGTGCGTGGCGGTGCGGATCGAGAACGCGCGCGATTGCTGCGGCGTGCGGCCGAGCGTCAGCCGCGCGCCCTTGAAGCCGTAGTCGAGCTCGCTGTAGACGAAGTCGCGCCACGCGGGCTGCTCGCCACGCAGCAGCGGCAGCAGGCTGCGACCTTCGATGCGGTGGCCGGGAATCGGCACGCCGAGCGCCTCCAGCACGGTGGGCACGACGTCCACGCACTCGACGAAGCGCTCGTCCACCGTGCCGCGCGTGGCATCGGCTTCGGCGCGCGGGTCGGCCACGATGAACGGCACGCGCTGCACGGTGTCGTAGAAGAGCTCCTTCTCGCCGAGCCAGTGGTCGCCCAGGAAGTCGCCGTGGTCGGCGCAGAAGATCACCAGCGTGTCGCGCGCCAGGCCCTGGCGGTCCATGAACTCGAAGAGGCGGCCGAGGTGGTCGTCGAGTTGCGCGATCAGCCCCTGGTAGGCCGGCCGCACGTGCCGCACGACCTCGTCGCGCGCGAAGGTGCGGCTCTCCTCGTGCTGGCGGTAAGCCGCGACGGCCGGGTGGGGGTCGCGCAGCTCGTCGGCGTGCTTCACCACCGGCAGGCACTGTGCGGCCGTGTACTTCGCGTGGTAGGGCGTCGGCGCCATGTACGGCCAGTGCGGCTTCACGTAGCTCAGGTGCAGCACCCAGGGCCGGTCGCCGCGCTCGCGCATGAACTCGATCGCGCGGTCGGTGGTGTAGGCCGTCTCCGAGTGCCGCTCGGCCACGCGCGCCGGCAGGTGGACGTTGCGCATGTGCCAGCCGCTGACGACCGTGCCGTGCTCGTCCAGCGCCGAGATCACGTAGTCCGACCACGGTGCCGGGCTGTCGTAGCCCTGCCGGCGCAGCCAGCCGGAGTAGCCGTCGGCGTCGTGCGTCTCGTGGTGGCCGTCGTGGCGGTCGATCTCGCGGAAGCCACCGCGGCGCAGCAGGTGGCCGAGTTCACCCTCCGCCTCGATGGCGAGGCGCGCCAGGCCCTCGTCGTCGGGCAGCACGTGCGTCTTGCCGGCCAGCCACAGGTCGTGCCCCTGGCCGCCGGCGCGCACGTACTCGCCGAGCGTGCGCTCGCCCACGCCCAGCGGCACGCGGTTCCAGGTGGCGCCGTGGCTGGTGGGGTAGCGGCCGGTGTAGTAGCTCATGCGGCTGGGGCCGCAGACGCCGCTCGTCACGTAGGCCTGCGAGAAGCGCACGCCGCGCCGCGCCAGCGCGTCGATGTTCGGCGTCTTCAGGTACGGGTGGCCGGCGCAGGAGAGGTGGTCCCAGCGCAGCTGGTCGGCCATGATGAAAAGCACATTCATCTCAGACCACCAGCGTCGAGACCGACTTCGTGTGCAGGTACGCTTCCAGCGCCTCGACGCCGCCTTCGCTGCCGTGGCCGGAGTCCTTCACGCCGCCGAAGGGCAGCTCGGGCCAGGCCGGCGCCGGCTGGTTGATCCACAGCAGGCCCACCTCCAGCCGCTGGCTCAAGGCATGCGCCGTGCGCAGGCTGCCGGTGAAGGCGTACGCCGCCAGGCCGTAGGGCAGGCGGTTGGCCTCGGCGACGGCCTCGTCCAGCGTGTCGAAGCCCTGCACCGCGGCAATGGGGCCGAACGGCTCCTCGTTGAAGACCCGGCTGTCGCGTGGAACCTCGTCCAGCACGGTGGGCGCGAAGAAGTTGCCGGCCGTGCCCAGCCGCTCGCCACCGGTGGCGAGCGTGGCGCCGCGCTCGACGGCGTCGCGCGCCAGCCGCTGCACGGCCTCGACGCGCCGCGCGTTGGCCAGCGGGCCCATCGTCGTGCCCTGCTCCAGGCCGTGGCCCACCTTCAGCGCGCGCGTCGCCTCGACGAAGCCGGCCACGAAGCGCCGGCGCACCGCGTTGGCCACCAGGAAGCGCGTCGGCGAGATGCACACCTGCCCGGCGTTGCGGAACTTCGCGCCAGCCGCCACCCGCGCGGCGCGGTCGACGTCGCAGTCCTCGGCCACGATCACCGGCGCGTGGCCGCCGAGTTCCATCGTCACGCGCTTCATGTGCGCGCCGGCCAGCGCCGCGAGCTGCTTGCCCACCGCGGTGGAGCCGGTGAACGTGACCTTGCGGATCACCGGGTGCGGAATGAGGTAGGCGCTGATCACGTCGGGCCGGCCGTACACGAGGCCGATGACGCCGGCCGGGATGCCGGCGTCGGCGAACGCGCGCACCAGCTCCGCCGGCGAGGCGGGCGTCTCCTCCGGCGCCTTGGCGATGATCGAGCACCCGGTGGCCAGCGCGCCGCAGAGCTTGCGCACCAGCTGGTTGATCGGGAAGTTCCACGGCGTGAAGGCCGCCACCGGGCCCACCGGCTCCTTGAAGACCTGCGCGATCTGGTTCTCGCCGCGCGGGGCGACGATGCGGCCGGCGACGCGCGTGCCCTCCTCGGCGAACCAGTCGACGATGTCGGCGCCGAAGCGCACCTCGGCCAGCGCCTCGGCGAGCGGCTTGCCGTTCTCCAGCGTCAAGAGGCGCGCCACGGTCTCGGCGCGCTCGCGCAGCAGGCGCGCGGCTTCGTGCATGCGCCGGGCGCGCTCCACGGCCGGCACGCGGCGCCACACCTCGAAGCCGCGCGCCGCGGCCGCGAGGGCCTCGTCGAGGTCTTCGCGCTCGGCCATCGCCACGGTGCCGATGCGCCGGCCGGTGGCGGGGTCGTGGACGGGCAGCGTCGCGCCGGCACGGCCAGCACGCCACCGCCCGTCGATGTGCAGCAGCACATCCGGGTAGTCGTTCATCGGTGTTCTCTCAGAGATCGAGCACGAGCCGCCGTGTCTTCGAGCGCGAGCAGCACACGGTGATCGTGCGGTTGCTCGCCTTCTCGCTGGCGGTCTGCACGTGGTCGCGGTGGTCGGGCATGCCGTCGATGACGCGCGTGACGCAGGTGCCGCACACGCCCGACTGGCACGACATGCGCACGGGAATGCCGTGCGCGATCAGCTTCTCGGCGATGCGCTCGCCCGGCTGCACTTCGAACGACACGTTGCTGCGCGCAGCCACCACGGTGAACGGCGCGCCGTCGGTGTTGACCTCGGCGCCGAAGCGCTCCAGGTGCACTGCGTCCTCGGCCCAGCCCAGGCGCTGCGCGGCATGGGTGACGAAGTCCATGAAGCCGTTGGGCCCGCACACGTACAGGTGGCGGCCGGGCGCCGGCGCGGCCAGCACGTCGTCGATGTGCAGGCGCTGCGCTTCGGGCCCGTCGTCCAGGTGCACGTGCACGCGCGGGCCGAAGCGCTTCAGCTCGTCGAGGAAGGCCAGCCGCGCCGCGCTGCGGCCGCAGTAGTGCAGCTCGAAGCTGCGCCCGGCGGCGTGCAGCGCGTGCGCCATCGCCAGGATCGGCGTGATGCCGATGCCGCCGGCGAACAGCACCGTGTGCGCCGCGTCCATGCGCAGCGGGAAGTTGTTGCGCGGCCGGCCGATCTCCACCCCCTGGCCGACGGCGAAGCCGGCATGCACCGCCGCCGAGCCGCCGCGCGAGTTGGGGTCGAGCAGCACGCCCAGCCGGTAGCGGCCGGCTTCGCCGTGGGCGGCCGGGTCGTTGCACAGCGAGTACTGGCGCAGCAGGTCGGGCCCGACGCGCACGTCGACATGCGCTCCGGCCTCGAAGGGCGGCAGCGGCGTGCCGTCGGCGCTCTCGAACTCGATCGCGACGATGTCCTGGGCAGCAGTCTCTCGCCGGGCGACGCGCACGGAGAGCGTCTCGCGCTCCGGCTGCGCGGCCGCGCCGGCCGACGTGGCGGCGGCCGTGTCGGGGGCGCGCTCGTCCGCCTCCACCCGCACCGGCAGCGACGCATAGGCGCGGATGGTGTTGTTCATTGCCACCACCGGCTCGCCGTCCAGCGCGATGGTCTTCACGTGCCGGGCCAGCGACTGCAGCAGGCTCACGATCTCCAGCCGCCCGAGGTGCATGCCCATGCACATGTGCACGCCCGAGCCGAAGCCGAGGTGGTCGTGCACGTCGCGCGTGACGTCGAAGCGGTCGGGGTCGGCGAACTTGCGCTCGTCGCGGTTGGCCGAGGCGTACATCACCATCACACGCGCGCCCTGCGGGATGGCGACGCCGGCGATCTCCGAGTCCTCGGCGACGAAGCGCGTGAAGGCGCGGATCGGCGAGGCCAGCCGCACCACCTCCTCGACCGCGTTCGGGATCAGCTCGGGCCGCGCCCGCACCAGCGCCCACTGGTCCGGCGCGTCGGCGAAGAACTTGATCGCCTGGCCGGTGGACGAGATCGTCGTGTCCAGGCTCGGGTTGATGTAGTCGCGCATCAGCTGCGCGCAGGTCTCGAACGGAATGCCGCGCTCCGCGCCGACGTGGAAGATGCGCTGCGCCCAGCCGCCGGGCTTCAGCTTCTCGGGCGTGCCGTACTCGTCGAGGAAGGCCTTCAGGTCGCGCAGGTCGTCGAAGGCGGCCTTGGCGCGCTCGTTCTCCGGGCCGAACAGGTTGAACGTGGCCGACGCCCAGGTGAGCATCTTCGCCCGCGCCGCATCGGGCAGGCCCACGAGCTCGGCAACGATGGTCACCGGCAGGTACTGTGCCAAGTCGGCCACCGCGTCGAAGCGGCCCCGTTGCGCCAGTTCGGCCACCAGCGCCTCGGCCGCGCGGCGGATGCGCGGCGCGTTGGCCTCGAGTGCGCCCGGCAGCAGCGGCTCGGAGGTGATGCCGCGCGTCACGTCGTGCTCCGGCGGGTCGGAGTTCAGCGTGCTGCCCACCAGCAGCCGGTTGGTGCGCTCGTTCAGCGACACGCCACGCGAGCTGATGAACCGCTTGGGCTGGCGCAGCACGCTGGCCACCTCGGGGTAGCGCGGCAGCGCGTAGACCTGGTGCTGCGAGAGCCACACCACGGGCCCCAGTGCGCGCAGCCGTGCATAGACCGGGTACGGGTCGCGGATGACCTCGTCGGCGTACAGATCGCCGTCGTACACGGGCACCTCCGGGCCGGGGGGCCGGACTCCGTGTGACTCCACGCCGGGCGCCTGCATCACGGGCATGTTCATCGCGCGTTCTCCTCAGAGCCGCAGCGCGGCCAGGCCCAGGGCATCGCTGGCCGCGAACGCGCCCATGCCGCCGTCGGGCGCGATCTCGGCGCCGCGCAGCCAGCTGCTCGCGGGGTCGAGCAGGAACTCCGCGACCGCGGCGATCTCCTCCGGCTGCCCCGGCCGGCCGGCGCGCGCGACGTTGCGCGCCATCGCCTCGCCGAAGGCGGCCGCGAAGTCGGTGAGCAGGCCCGTGGCCACGGCGCCCGGGCAGACGGCGTTGACGCGCAGGCCGCGCGCCGTCATGGCCTCGCTCTCGGCCACGGTCCAGGCGATCAGCGCCTCCTTCGAGAGGTTGTAGGCGCGCACGGCGTCGATGCGCTCGTCGCGCACGAAGGCCGCCACGTCGTTCGCGTCGCGCGGGTTCAGCGCCGCCAGGCGCTTGACCTGCTCGAGGTTCTCGCGCCAGCGCGCGCCGGCACGCGAGGCCATGTTGACGATGGACGCGCCCGGCGCCAACCGCGGCAGCAGCGCCCGCGTGACAGCTCGCTGCGCGAAGTAGTTGATCGTGAGGATCGCCGCCTCGTGCCCGGGCCGCGGCGAGACGCCGGCGTTGTTGCACAGGCCGCTGAACATGCTGTTGGCCGGGCCGGTGGCTGCGGCCAGGGCCGGCTCGATGGACGCCAGGTCGCCGAGGTCGACGGCATGGCAGGGGAAGGCGGCGCCGGCCGGCGGGCGGACGTCGAAGCCGGTGACGCGGCAGCCGCGCGCCAGCAGCCGCGCGGCCAGCGCCGCGCCGATGCCGGAGGCGACGCCGGTGACGGCGTAGTGGGCGGCGGGCATGGTCGTGCCTCCGGGTGAGCGAGCGTTTCGCGCGCCGATCAGTCGGCGCGGAAGCCGGTGGCCTTGACCACCGGCGCCCAGCGTGCCGTGCTGGCACGCTCCAGCGCGGTGAGGTCGGCCGGGCTGCCGCCGCCGGCTTCCAGCGCGAGCTTCGCGAAGCGGTCCAGCACGTCGGGCTGCGCCAGCGCCTTGTTGAGCGCGCGGTTGGCGGCGTCGATCGCCGCCTGCGGCGTCCTGGCCGGCGCATACATCGCGAACCAGCCCTGCGCCACCATGTTCGGGTAGCCCTGCTCCTTCAGCGTGGGCACGTCGGGCAGCACGCCGCTGCGCTTCTCGCCCGAGGTGCCGATGACGCGCACCTTGCCGGTCTTGTGCGCCTCCAGCGTCTCCAGCACCACGTCGACGCCGGCGCTCACCTGGTTGCCGACGAGCGCGCCCAGCAGCGCGGCGCCGCCGGCGAACGGCACGTGCACCAGCTCGGCCTTGGCCTCGCGGCTGAGCATCTCGCCGAAGAAGTGCGGCAGGCTGCCGGGCGCCGGCGAGCCGAAGTTCGCCTTCTGCGGGTTGGCCTTCAGCCAGCCCACCAGCTCGCCGACGTTCTTCGCGGGCAGTGCGGTGGGCACGGTGACCGCGAAGTTGAAGTTGCAGACGTGCCCCACCGGCGCGAAGTCGGTGGCAGGGTTGTAGTTGAGCTTGCTGAACACCATCGGCGCCAGCACCGGCACGACCACCGGCGTGATCATCAGCGTGCTGCCGTCGGCCGGTGCCGACTTCAGCAGCTCGGCCGCGATGCGCCCGCCGGCGCCGGCGCGGTTCTCGACGATGACGGTGGTCTTCAGCTCCTCCTTCATCTTGTCGGCGAGCAGGCGCGCGACGATGTCGATCGAGCCGCCGGGCGGAAAGCCGACGAGGATGCGCACGGTCTTGTCACCCTGCGCATGCGCAGCGGTGCCGAAGCCGGCGAGGGTGGCGGTCAGGGCGGCAGCGAGGAGGTTCAGGTGGCGGCGGTTCATCGGGCATCTCCGGTTTGCAGGCCGCAATCTAGGCGGCCGAGAATCGATTGATCTAATCAACCGAAGCTGGGGCTAACCCGATGACGAACGTCGACGGCGGGGCGCGACTTCGCCATCCGAAGGCACTGGGCGACCTGCTGATCTACCGCCTCGGGCGCCTCTACGCGACGGCCGGTGCGATGACGCTGCGCGTGTGCGAAGGCGAATTCGGCATCCCGCGGCGCGAGTGGCGCCTGCTGGCCGTGCTGGGCGAGAGCGGCGAACTGCAACCTTCCGAGCTGGCACGGCGGGCCGACCTCGACCGGGCACGCACATCGCGCGCGCTCGCGGGGCTGCAGGCCCGGGGCCTGGTGGAGCGCCAGGCCGTGGCGAGCGACCGGCGGCTGGCGCGCGTGGCGCTCACCGACCAGGGCCGCGCGCTGCACGCACGCATGCTGCCGCGGGTGGCCGCGATCAACGGCGCGATGCTCGCCGGCCTGGACGACGAAGGCGTGGAGCGGCTCGACGCGCTGCTCGATGCCCTGCAGCGCCGGGCGCTGCAGCTGCTGGGAGCGTCGGCCTGGCCGAAGGCCGATCGTCGCCGCGGCGGGCGCACGCCGGCCTGACGCGCACCGGGCCAGGCGCGCGGATCACGGGCCCGCCACCCGCGCAGCCCCGGGTCAGCCCCCGCTCAGCGCCAGCACCACGGCCACGAAGTCGTCCGGCCGCAGCGGGTGCCGCAGGTCGCGCACGCCCGCGCCGTTGACGAAGAGGCGCATGTTCGGCCGCAGCTGCCCCTGCTCGTCGACGACGCGGAAGCGCAGGCCGGGGTAGCGGCGGTCGAGGTCGGTGAACATCTCGTCGAGCGTGGCGCCCGCGGCCTCGACGTGGCCCTCGCGCGTGTACGAGCGCAACGCGCCGGGGATCAGCACCTTCATCGTCGCGGCTCCGGCCGGCCCGGCGGGTTCGCGGGGGCAGCTTCGGGCGGAACCCACCGGCGCGCGCCCGTGGGGCGGCCCGGCGGCCTCATGCGAGCTCCGCCACTTCCACCGCGTAGATCTCGGGCAGGTGGCGCGCGATCAGCGACCAGCGCGCGCCTTCGTCGCGGCCGATCCACAGCTCGCCGCTGCTGGTGCCGAGGTACAGCGCCGGCACCGGCTGCGCATCGACCGTCATCGCCTGGCGCTTGACGGTCCACCAGGCCTGGCTCTCGGGCAGGCCCTGGTCCAGCCGCTGCCAGGTGCGCCCGGCGTTGTGCGTCACGTAGGCGGCCGGGCGACCCTCGGGGCTGGTGCGCGGCCACACGGTGGCCGCGTCCATCGGGAACACCCAGCAGGTGTCGGGGTCGCGCGGGTGCACCACCATCGGGAAGCCGACGTCGCCCACGCGCCTGGGCATCTTGCGGCCGATGCGCTGCCACGTGTCGGCGGCGGGGTCGCCGGTGCGGTCCATGCGGTAGATGCCGCAGTGGTTCTGCTGGTACAGGCGGTCGGGCTGCGTCGGGCACAGCCGCACGCAGTGCGGGTCGTGGAAGGTGACGGTGCCGGGGTCGAAGCCTTCCACCACCTCCATGCCGCGGATCAGCGTCTGCCACGTGGCGCCGCCGTCGCGCGACTCGTGCACGCCGCCGCCGGACATGCCGAACATCAGGTGCGCCGGGTCGCGCGGGTCGACGATGATCGAGTGCAGCTTCGGGCCGTCGGGCGTGCCGTCCTGCACCGTGCCCATCCACTCGCGGAAACGCGGGTCGTCGTTCACCGAGGGCAGCGGCACCCAGGTGTCGCCGCCGTCCTCGCTGCGGAACAGGCCCTGCGGCGAGGTGCCGGCGTACCAGGTGCCGCGCTCGCTTCCGTGGCCGGGCGTCAGCCAGAAGGTGTGGTCCACCGAGCGGGCGGGCAGCCCGCCCGGCGCCGGCGCCGCGAAGGCGGGCGGCTTCCCGGCCTCCTTCCAGCGCCGGCCAAGGTCGGTGGAGCGGAAGATCGTCGGGCCCAGGTGCCCCGTCTTGGCCGCGGCCAGCAGCGTGCGGCCGTCGCGCGGGTCCAGCTGCAGGTGGGAGATGGTGTGGCCGAGGAAGTGCGGGCCGTCCACCTTCCACGTCCTGCGCGTGCGGTCGCCGTGCAGCAGCCAGGCGCCCTTGCGCGTGGCCACGAGCACGACGAGCCGCGCGGGCGCGGTGGCAGCGCGCCGAGGAGCACGGGCGGCGGCACGGGCCTTGGCTGCGTCGGCGCTCTGCGCGCCGGACTTGGAACGGGCGGTGGTTCGGCTCATTGGCGGCTCCCGGCAGGAGGAAAGGGGATCGGGCGATACCTGCACGACGTTCGAGCCGGGACGATATCGACATCCGCCCCCACCGTGCACCACTTGCCGTGCCCCGGCCGGGCGCGCGGCTCCGGTCGGCCGGCCCCGGCCCCTCAGCGCCCGAGGCGCAGGCGCACGGCCGGCGCCTCGAGCGTCTTCGTCGTCGGCGTCGGCACGCGCCGCGACATCTGCGCCAGCAGCGCCCCGACGACGCGGTTCAGCGCGCCGTGGTGCGCCGCCGCGAAGGCGAACACGTTGCGCACCATCGTGTTGCGCCGCGGGTCGCCGGCCAGTCCCGCGGCACGGGCCACCGCCTCGGCGATGCCGGGCATGCGCTCGGCGGCACCGGCGCCCAGCACGAGGTCGGCCGCGTTCTCCTGCGCGCACAGGTTCGGCCCCATCAGCACCGGGCAGCCGCAGATCGCCGCCTCGATGAGGTTCTGGCCGCCCTGCTGCGGCCCGAAGGTGCCGCCCAGCAGGGCGACGTCGGCCAGGCCGTAGTACGAGGCCATCTCGCCGACGGAATCGCCGAGCAGCACGTCGGCCTCGCGCACCTCCGGCGGCGGCGGGCCGTTCCAGGCCGAGCGGCGCGCGAGCTTCAGGCCGCGCTGGCGCACCGCGACCTCCACCTGCGCGAGCTGCGTCGCGCTGCGCGGCACGATCACCAGCAGCGGACGCGGCGCCTTCGCGGCCTTCCAGGCGTCCAGCAGCGGCCGCTCCTCGCCCTGGTGCGTGCCGGCGGCCAGCACCACCGGCCGCGCGATGGCCTGCCGCCACTCGAGGCCGCGCGCGATGAGCTTCACCGGCGGCGGGATGTCGAAGTCGAGGTGGCCGAAGACCCGCACCTGCTGCGCACCGGCCTCGGCCAGCCGCAGCGCGTCGGCGTCGCTCTGGGCCAGCACGCCGGCCAGGCCCTGCAACGCCGGCGTCACGAGCGCGCGGCGCCGCTGCGCGTGCTGCAGGTCCGCCTTCGACAGGCGCGCATTGGCCAGGTACATCGGCACCCCCGCGCGCCGCGCCGCATGCAGCAGGTTGAGGCCGACCACGTGGCCGAGGAGCATGCCCACGCGCGGCTGGTGCCGCCGGAAGAAGCGGCGCGAGGCGCCGGGCGTGTCGAAGGGCAGCCAGGCCTGCACGTCCTCGGCCTGCGCCAGCGCGCGCCCGCGCACGCGCCCTTCGGCGTCGCCGTGGGTGATCAGGTAGCGCCAGCGCGGGTCGAGGTCGCGCAGCTTCTCGATCAGCGTCGCCGCCGAGGGCACGTCGTCCAGCGTCTGCGCGTGCACCCAGACGCAGCCGGGCCGGGCACGCGGCCCGCCCAGGGCCCAGCGTTCACGCCAGCGGCGCCGGTAGCCCGGGTGCTGGCGGCCGCGCCACCACAGGTGCGCGACGCGGGCCGGCAGGCCCAGCATCGTGCCCCATGAGTAGGCCCAGCGCGCGAGGGTGGAGATCAAGACGGCGTGGTGCCCGCCATGCGCTGGGCGATGTGAGTCAGGCCTTCATTCTAGGAAGCCCGGCGGCGCCAGCGACAGCGCCCGAATCGGGGAGAGACGGGCCCGCGGCGGGCAGCCCGCCCTCGGCCGCGCTCAGGACGTCGGCTGGCCCGGCGGCCGCTTCACCTCGCAGCCGAAGGTGACGGGGCGCCCGTGTGCCTCGGCCGACAGCTGCGCCAGCCGCACCTCGGCTTGCCCCTGGCAGGCGTAGAGGACGAGGAAGTTCTTCGCGCAGCCGGGGGCGGGGTCGCCCAGCGTGCCGGCATCCACCGTGTAGCTGCAGCTGGCCTTGCCGTCGCAGCGCGACTTGACGTGCGCGGTGACGTTGCCGTGCTGCGTGTTGCAGCTCGGCCCGTACCAGGCCGTGAGGACGTTGATGCCGGCCGCCGCGGCCGGCCCGGCGGCGAAGCCGGCCAGCAGCGCCGCGGCGGCGAGGGGGCGCAGGGCGCGAACGCCGCACGGCGCGCGCACTGCGGGCAGGGCACTCAGGGCGCGCATGGGCGAGGTCATGCCGGCGTCTCCCCGCTCAGTCGGGCTTGATGCCCGCGCGCACGACGATCTCCTTCCAGATCTTCTGCTGCTGCGCGATGAAGGCGGCGAACTCCTCCGGCGGGCCGCCACCGCCGACCGCGCTGTCGCTGGCGAAGCGCTCGGTCACCGAGTTGCTCTTCAGCGCCTTCTGGCTCTCTTCCTGCAGCCGCTTGACGATCTCGCGCGGCGTGCCGGCCGGCGCCAGGATGCCGTACCACTGCGAGGTCTCGAAGTCCTTGAAGCCCATCTCGGCCACCGTCGGCACGTCGGGCAGCGCCGGCAGCCGCTGCGCGGTGCCGACCGCGATGGGCCTCAGCTTGCCCGTCTTGATGTGCGGCAGCAGCGCCGGCAGCCCGGCGCTGGTGGCCTGCGTCCGCCCGGCCAGCAGGTCGGTGAGCATCGGCCCGGTGCCGCGGTAGGGGATGTGCGTGATGAACATGCCCGACACGAGCTTCAGGTACTCCATCGAGAGGTGCCCGGCGCTCGCGTTGCCCGCGGTGCCGTAGTTCAGGCGACCCGGGTTCTTCTTGACGTGGGCGACGAACTCCTTGAAGTCCTTGGCGGGCACGTCGGGGTGGATGACATACAGGTTGGGCACCTTGGCCAGCAGCGTGACGGGGACGAAGTCCCGGTTCACGTCGAACGGCTGGTTCGGGAAGATGATGGGGTTGACCGCGAGCACGCCGACGTGGCCGAGGATGATCGTGTGACCGTCGGGCGCGGCCTTGGCGACCTCGCTCATCGCCGGGATGCCGCCGCCGCCGCCCTTGTTGTCGACGAACACGGTCTGGCCGAGCTGCTTGGTCAGCTCGCTGGCCACGGTGCGCGCGACGATCTCGCTCGTGCCGCCGGGCGCGAAGGGCACGACGAAGCGCACCGACTGCCTCGGCCAGCCGGCCTGGGCCAGCGCGCCCCCGGCGGCGGTGAGGCCGGCCAGCCCCGGCAGGGCGGCGGGCAGCGAAAGGAACTGGCGGCGTTGCATGCGTTCTCCAGGCGGTGCGGGTGTCGGGGCGTGGCGCCGCGCCTCAGCGCGGCAGCTCGGGCTCGCCGAGCGGCATCGGCTGCGATTCGAGCGTGTGGCCCTCCTCCAGCACGGCCGAGGGCACCTCGTGCAGGTCGCGCACGATGCGCAGCGCCGCGAGCCCGCGAAGGATGACGTAACTCGGGTCCAGTTCCCACCGGTAGAAGCCCGCCCGCGCCGCGTTCATGTAGCGGTGGTGGTTGTTGTGCCAGGCCGCGCCCATCGTCGGGATCGCCAGCCACCAGGCATTCGTCGTGTAGTCGTTGGTCAGGAAGCGGCGCCGGTGCCAGCGCCCCGGCCTCCCGCCGTGCGTGAGCGAGTTGACGACGAAGATGCCGTGCAGCGACAGCACCGTCGGCACGAAGAACGCCCAGACGGCGGCGCTCCAGCCGAGCCCGTCGCGGCCGAAGAGCGGCGTGTACGCGCCCAGCAGCACCGTCGCCACCAGCAGCACGATCGGCCACAGCATGTGCGTCTTGTTGATGAACACGAGCTCGGGATAGCGCGCCAGGTCCTTCACCGCGTCGAGGTCGGTGTCGAGGTTCTCCGGCTGCACCAGCCAGCCCAGGTGCGCGTGCCAGAAGCGGCCGCGGGTCGCGACGCGGGTGCCGCCCTGAATGCCGATCGCCATCGGCGAGTGCGGGTCGCCGGGCCGGTCGCTCAGGCGGTGGTGCTTGCGGTGGTGCCCGGCCCACCAGATCGGCCCGCGCTGGCCGCTGGCGGCCACGCCGAGCGCCAGCACCGCCTGGAAGAAGCGCGAGGTCCTGAAGGCGCGGTGCGCGAAGTAGCGGTGCGCGCCGGCCTCGATGAAGAACATGCGCACGAAGTAGCCGATCACCGCCGCCCAGAGCAGCTCGGCCGTGACCGGCACGACGAAGATGCCCAGGCACATGACGTGCGAGACGAGGAGGCGGATGGCGATGACGCGGTGGCTCTCGCCGCGCTGGATGCCGGTCTGCTGCATGGCGGATTCCCAATGACGTTGTGTGCGACGTTGTGCGCGGGCGGCGCCCGCCGCGGCGCCGCCCTGCCTGCCGGCATGTTAGTGCGCGACGCCAGCGCCGCCCCTCCCCAGAACCTCCGGCCGCGGCTTGCCGAAACTCAATGCGCCGCGGCCGGCATGCTGCGCAGAATGCGCCATGCCGCGCCGCGCAGACGCCATCGGGCCGGGACGACCGCACCCGCTGGGCGCGCGCGTGCTCGCCGGCGGCACGGGCTTCTCGCTGTACTCGCGCCATGCCGGGCGCATCGACCTGCTGCTTTACGACGACGCCGACGACGCCCGGCCGCGGCGCACGATCACGCTCGATCCCGCGCACCACCGCACCGGCAACTACTGGCACGCGTTCGTGCCCGGCGTCGGCGTCGGGCAGGTGTACGCCTGGCGCGCGCACGGCCCCTTCGACCCCGCCCGCGGGCACCGCTTCGACCCGCACAAGGTGCTGCTCGACCCGTACGGCCGCGCGGTCGCCATCCCCTCCGGCTGGCAGCGCGGCGCCGGCGCCGCGCCGGGGCCGAACGACGCGTTCGCCTGCAAGAGCGTCGTCGCCGACGACCAGGCCTACGACTGGCAGGGCGACCGCCCGCTGCGCCGCCCGTTCGCGCAGACGCTGATCTACGAGATGCACGTGCGTGGCTTCACGCAGCACCCGTCGTCGGGCGTGCCGCCGCCGCGCCGCGGCTGCTACGCCGGCGTGGTCGACAAGATCCCCTACCTGCTCGACCTCGGCGTCACCGCCGTCGAGCTGATGCCGGTGTTCCAGTACGACCCGGCCGACGCGCCGCCGGGGCGGCGCAACTACTGGGGCTACGCGCCGATCTCGTTCTTCGCGCCGCATGCCGGCTATGGCGGTTCCGCCAGCCACGCCGGCGCGGGCGGCGGCGCCGCCGCGCTGGCCGTGCTGGACGAGTTCCGCGACATGGTGCGCGCGCTGCACCGCGCAGGCCTGGAGGTCATCCTCGACGTCGTGTTCAACCACACCGCCGAGGGCGACGAGCGCGGCCCCACCTTCGGCCTGCGCGGGCTGGACAACGCCACCTACTACCTGCGCGACGGCGAGGGCCGCTACGCCAACCACTCGGGCTGCGGCAACACGCTGAACGCCAACCACGCGGTGGTGCGGCGGCTGATCCTGGACAGCCTGCGCTACTGGGTGCGAGTCATGCACGTCGACGGCTTCCGCTTCGACCTCGCGTCGATCCTGTCGCGCGACGAGTACGGCCAGCCGGTGGTCAACCCGCCGCTGCTGTGGGACATCGAGACCGACCCGGTGCTGGCCGGCACCAAGCTCATCGCCGAGGCCTGGGACGCCGCCGGCCTGTACCAGGTGGGCCAGTTCTTCGGCGAGCGCTGGAAGGAGTGGAACGGCCGCTTCCGCGACGACGTGCGCTCGTTCGTGCGCGGCGAGGCGGGCATGGTGCCGCGCCTGGCCGACCGCCTGATGGGCAGCCCCGACCTCTACGGCGACCGCCCGCGCGAGCCGGCGCAGAGCATCAACTTCGTCACCAGCCACGACGGCTTCACGCTCGAGGACCTCGTCTCCTACGACCGCAAGCACAACGAGGCCAACGGCGAAGGCAACCGCGACGGCAGCGACGACAACCGCTCGTGGAACTGCGGCGCCGAGGGGCCCACCGACGACCCGCGCGTGCTGGCGCTGCGCCGCCGCCAGGTGAAGAACCTGCTGGCCATCAACCTGCTGTCGCTCGGCACGCCGATGCTGCTGATGGGCGACGAGATGCGCCGCAGCCAGCGCGGCAACAACAACGCCTACTGCCAGGACAACGAGACGAGCTGGCTCGACTGGTCGCTGCTCGAGCGCCACGCGGAGATCCACCGCTTCGTGCGCGGCCTCGTGCGCATCCGCAACCTGCGCGAGTCGGTGCGCAAGGACCATCGCCTGACGCTGGCCGAGCTGATCGAGCGCGTCAACGTGCAGCTGCACGGCGTGCGGCTGGGCGAGCCCGACCGCGCCGATCACTCGCACAGCCTGGCCATCACCGCGACCAGCCTCGCCGGCGACCTGCTGATGCACTTCGCGCTGAACGCCTGGTGGGAGCCGCTGGACTTCGAGCTGCCCGCGCTGCCGGCCCGGGCGTCGGGGGGCTGGCTGCGGGTGATCGACACCGCACGCGAGCCGCCGCACGACCTGTCGGACCTGGAGCACGCCGAAGGCGTCGTCGGCCCCGCGCACCGCGTCGAGCCGCGCTCGGTGGTGGCGCTGTTCGCGCCGCTGCGCCAGGGCGGCGAGGCAGCCGAGGGCTGAGCCGGTGCCGCCGGCGCCGCGCCCCGAGGGCGCCGCGCCCGGGCGCGCCTCAGCGGCCGAAGAACTGCTTCAGCGCCTCGATCTCGCCGCGCACGCGCCCCAGCGCCGGCTGCATGCCGGCCACCACGTGCTCGACCTCGCGCGCGTCGCCGTCGGACAGCGCGACCTCGGGCGCCGGCGGGATGCGGCCGGCGCGCATCTCGCCGAGCAGGTGCCGCACGCTCTCGCCGACATAGGCCACGCCGCCTTCGACGAGGTTGAACAGGTCGATCGCGTTGTCGATCATCAGCCCGGCGTAGCGCAGGCCCTGCGTCCGCCGCGCCGCATCGTGGTAGGGGTTGCCCTCGTCGACGAGGCCGGCGAGCGCCTTCTCGACGATCGCCTCCTGGCTGTGCCCGATCTGGATGCGCCGGAAGAGCCGGCCCACCACCGCCCCCTGCGCGGCGAGGATGTCGCGCCGCCACAGCGGGTCCAGCAGGCGGAAGACATCGTCGTAGACGCGGCGCTGGTACAGCACCAGCCGGTGCAGGTCGAGCGCGAAGCGCAGCTCGACGTCGCCGTCCTCGCGGCACTCGTCGACGGGCTCCAGGCACGCGTGCGCGAACTCGTGCAGCAGCGTGTAGCTGCTGGCCGTCTCGCGGATCAGGATCGTGTCGCGGTCCAGGCCGCAGGCGGCGTCGCCGCGCAGGATCATCCGGCCCTCGTACGAGTCGCGGAACTCGGCGCGCAGGATCAGGTCCTCGGCCGCCGGCGGCACGGCCGCCAGCAGCGGGTTCGGTGGCCGTCCGCCGGCGGCCGACCTGACGGCCAGCACGTCGACGCCGAACGTGGCGATCGTCGCCAGCAGCCGCTCCGGCGCCGACGCGACCACCGACTGCAGCCGGCCGACGTCTAGCTTCTGCGCGAACGGCACGGGCAGCCATTGCGCCGAGGCACCGGCCGCGGCGGCCCGCCCCGCGCCGCCGAGGGCGCCGGCCAGCACGAGGCCGAGCAGCGCGCGCCGGCGCGGCCGCGGCCAGGCGCCTGGCGGAGGCGGCGTCCGACCGCTCATCGGCGACGCGGCACCGGCACGGACGGCAGGCAACCCGGCCGCGGCCGTCGAGGTTCCCGCATGCACGGCCTCAAGGGCTCGTGCGCCGCCGGCCGCCCGCGGCCGCGCCGGCGTCGAGCGGCAGACCGCGCAGCGCCTGTGCCAGCTCGGCCGCCTGCCAGACCGCGATGCGATGCGCACGCGCGAAGTCGCGGGCACCGTCGCTGAACTCGCCGAGCGCGATGTACAGCGCATCGGGCGCCTCGGCCGCCTCGCGCGCCGCCTGCAGCGCACGCAGGCCCTCGACGCCGGTGCGCGCGCTCTTCCAGCGGCGCGCGCTCACGAGCATCGCCCGGCCCTGCCGCTCGAGCTGGAAGTCCGCCGCGGCGTCGGCCTTGCCGCGCTGCACGCTGTAGCCGTCGCGCGCGAAGGCCTGCTCGAGCAGGCTCGCGAAGGCCGGCCAGCCCAGCGCCGACAGCGCCGCCTGCGTCTGCGCGACCTGGGCCGCGCTCGGCAGCCGCCACTGGCGGCGCGCCGCCAGCGCGCTGATGACGACGAACGGCGTCGCCGACAGCGCGCCCACCACGCGGTAGCCCTCGGGCAGCAGCGCGCCGCTCAGCAAGGCGAGCACCAGCGCGATCGCCGCGCTCGCCCACCACGGCGAGCGCAGCAGGATCGCGAACAGCGAGTTCTTGGCCATCTGCAGCTTCAACCGCACCCCCTCCGATGCGCGCGCCACCCGGCCGGCAGTATTGCGGGCCGCCCGGCGCATGCGGCGCGCAGTCTACGCAGGCCCCCTTCGAGGGTCTTCCCGCACCCGGGGTGCGGTCATCGCGGGCCGGCCTTGGCGTAGATTGCGTGGCTTCGAGACAGGAGCGCAAGGCATGATCTCTTTCCGCCCGCTGTCGGCGCTGTTCGGCGCCGAGACCGACGACGTCGACCTGTCGAAGCCGCTCTCCGAGGCCGACTTCCGCACCATCGAGCGCACCTTCTACGCGCACCAGGTGATCGCGCTGCGCGGCCAGCAGATCACCGCGTCGCAGTTCGCCGACTTCGCGCGCCGCATCGGGCCGCCGCAGCCGCACGTCATCGACCAGTTCCACCACCCCGAGGATCCGAACATCCTCATCCTCTCCAACGTCAAGAAGGACGGCCGCCCCACCGGGCTGCAGGACGCGGGCTCGTACTTCCACACCGACTACTCCTACCTCGCGGTGCCGGCGCGCGCGACGACGCTGTATTCGCGCGTGGTGCCGAAGGTGGGCGGTGACACGCTCTTCGCCAACCAGATCGCGGCCTACGACGACCTGAGCGAGGCGATGAAGCGGCGCATCGAGCCGCTGGTGGCCATCCACCACTACGGCAACCGCAACGACCAGGACAAGAAGAGCCGCACCGCCGCCTCGCTGCTGAACGCCGAGCAGGAGGCGAAGATGCCGCTCGTCACGCACCGCATCGCGCGGCCGCACCCGGTGACGGGACGCAAGGCGCTCTATGCCGTCTCGGGCAGCTCGTTCGGCATCGTCGGCATGCCCGACGACGAGGCGCACGACCTGCTCGACGAGCTGGCGCGGCACTCGACGCAGCCGAAGTACCAGCTGCGCATCAAGTACGGCGTGGGCGACGTGGTGATGTGGGACAACGCGGCGCTGCTGCACTCGGCCACGCTCATCGACCCGGACGACGCGCGCACGCTGTGGCGCATCACGATGCTGGAGACGGCCGGCGACGGGGCTGCCGAGCGGGTGCTGGCGCCGGCCTTCGCGGCGGCGGGCCACTGAGCGGCAGCCGGCACGGGCCGCGGCGCCGCGCCACGGCCTGCCGGTCTGGATGGTGGCTGGCTGCGGGGGATCTGCGGCTGGCCAGCCGCCGGGCCATCAGAGCCGGTGCTGCCAGACCAGCATCGCGCCCCGGCTGCCCGTGCTCATCAGCGTCAGGTTGCTGCGCTGGTGGATCTCGAGCACGACGGCCGGCGCCACCGGCCCGATGGCGCTGCGCAGCGCGCCGCGCGTGCCGATCACGACGCCGGCCGAGAGATACGTGCCCTCGAGGCGTGCCGTCGCCCCCTCGGGCACCCAGAGCAGCCGCGCCACCGAGCCGTGCCGGCGCACGGTGTCGCCGGCGTCCGGGGCCGGGCCGGCGGCGTGGGCCGCTCCGGTGGCCGCCGCGACCAGCAGGATGGCCGCCACAAGCGACGCGCGGGCGGATGCGGCGATGGACGCCCCGATGGACGCGGCGAGAGGCGCGTTCCTGGGCCCGACCCGTGATTGCTGCTGCTTCACGTCCACTCCCCTTGCCAGCCTGGCCCTGCGGGTGATCGACGAGCCGCCGTCGACAGGCGTTTGCGTGGGACGTATTCGACGGCCGTGCCGGCGCGGCCGCCATGACCCCAAGGTATCGCCGGCGCCCGGAGGCGGCGGCGTGCATGGCGCGAGGATGCGCCGCGCCGGGGGCTCAGCGCGACCGCTCACCCGCGGGGGAAGGCACCTCGACCGGCTGCGCCGGGAGACTTTGTGCCCGCCCCACCAGCCCCAGGCTCATCGCCGTGCCGAGCAGCACGACCGCGCAGCCGCCGACCATCGACCAGGTCAGCGTCTCGCCCAGGTAGAGCGCACCCGACACCATCGCCACCAGCGGGCTGAGGAAGGTGACCGACATCGCCCGCACGGCGCCGATGCGGCGCAGCAGGCGGAAATACATCAGCATGCCGAGCCCCGAGCTCGCGAGCCCGAGGAAGGCCATCTCGGCCCAGGCGCGCGCCGAGGGCGGCTCGGCGGGCCAGGTGGCCCAGGCCAGCGGTGCCAGCACGAGGCTCGCGACGGCCAGGCTGCCGGCGGTGGTGACGGTCGCGTCGACGTGGCCCATGCGGCGGCGCGTGTAGTTGGCACCGATGCTCCAGATCACCGCGGTGCCCAGCACCGCGGCCACGGCGAGCATGCCGTCGGCGCTGCGCATCGCCAGCGGCCCGCCGCTGACGAGCCACAGCACGCCGACGAAGCCGACGACGAGGCCGGCGACGCGCCAGCGGCCGAGGTGCTCCCTGAACACGAAGTGCGCGAGCAGCGCCGCGAACATCGGCGCGGTGGCGTTCAGCACCGCCGAGACACCGGCGGTGATGTGCAGCGCGCCCCAGGTCATCAGCATGAACGGCACGGCCGTGAACGGCACGCCCACCATGAACAGCGTGCGCGGCTGCGCCCACAGCTGCGGCAGCATGCCGCGCCAGGCGAGGATGGGCAGCAGCACGAGCGCCGCGATGCCCATGCGCAGCGCCACCAGCGGCGCCGGCCCGAAGGCCGGCACGGCCGCGCGCGTGAAGAGGTACGCCCCGCCCCACAGCACGCTGAGGAAGAGCAGCTCGAGGACGTCGCGGGGTCGCACGCGGGCGAGCTTATCGGAAGCCGCTCAAGGCGAGGGCCGCGCGGCCATGCCATCCGGCGGCGCCGGCGCACCGCGCAGACGGCCGAGCGCCCGCGTGCGCGACGCCACCGCCTCGGCCGGCGGCAGTGCCGGCGGACCGCAGGCGGGCCACGGCTCACCCATGCCCGTGACGGTGATGCACGTCCGGATAGTGCGGGTGCTTGTGCGTCAGCACCTCGTGGCGGTGCGGGTGCGCGTGCGGCTCGGTGCCGTCCCAGGCGAAGGCGTGCGCGTGCCGGTGGTGCTCGTCGTGCCGGTGACGGTGGGTGTGCTCCAGCGGCTCGTGCGTGTGCTCGTGCTCGTGCCGCTCGCGCACGTGCAGCCACACGCCCAGCGCCATCAGCGCCGCGGCGCTCCAGAAGGGCAGCGTCGGTGGCTCGGGCCACAGCACCAGCGACAGCGCCACGCCGAACAGCGGCGCCACCGAGAAGTACGCGCCGGTGCGCGCGGTGCCCAGCGTGCGCAGCGCGACGACGAAGAGGCTGAGGCTCAGACCGTAGCCCAGGAAGCCGACGACGAGGCTCGCGCCGGCCGCCGGCAGCGCCGGCCACGCCGCGCCCGCGGCCAGGGCCAGCGCGGTGTTGCACAGCCCGGCGATCAGCCCCTTGAGGCAGGCGACAAGCATCGCGTCGTTGGTCGACACCTTGCGCGTCAGGTTGTTGTCGACGGCCCAGGCGAGGCAGGCGCCGACGATCAGCAGCGCCCCCGGCGACCACGTGCCGCCGCCCGGCTCCCACGAGAGCAGCACGCCGCCGGCCACGATGGCCAGCATGCCGAGCACGATGCCGCGGTCGGCGTTCTCGCGGAACACCACCCACGCGATGACGGCGGTGAAGACGCCCTCCACGTTCAGCAGCAGGGCCGCCGTCGCGCCGTCGGTGCGCGTCAGGCCCTGCATCAGCAGCGCCGGCCCGACGACACCGCCGAAGAAGATCGCGCCCGCCAGCCAGGGCCACTCGGCGCGCGGGATGCGCAGGTCGCGCGCGGCCTCGGGGCGGCGAAACACCCTGAGCAACAGCAGCAACCCGAGCCCCAGCCCGCTGCCGAGATACAGCAGCCCGGCCAGCAAGAGCGGCGGCATGCCGCCCACCAGCAGCTTGGCCAGCGGCGTGCTGGCACCGAACAGCAGCGCGGCCGTGAGCGCGGGAGCGGCGGAGCGGAGCGACATGGCAGCCGCGAGCATCGCACGACCGGCGAGCGGGGCATCCGGCCGGGCCGCGGGCGGGCCGCCCCGGCGCATGGAGAGCCCCGCCGGCCCGGCACGCACCGAAGCCCGCACGTTTTGCGAGGGCGTTGCGGGCGGCGGCGGCCGACATGCGCCGCTACACTGCGCGCCCGTGCGCCGTCCGCTGCTCGTCTTCATCACGCTGATCGCCCTCCTGTGGCAAGGGGTGGCGGGGGCCGGCGTGCACGCCTGGGCGCAGGCCGCGGGCGATGCCGAGCACGCCGCGCTGCACCTGCACGACGTGGGCCACCACCACGACGCCGACGACGGCACCTTCACCGAAGACGATTCGCCGGCCTCGGCGCTGCATCTCGCGCTCGATGGCACCGTGCAGGCGGCGCTGCAGATGTCGCCCGCCGCGTGGGCGACGATGGCGGCGGCCCATGCGCCGCCCGGCTACGTGCCCGGCCGCCTCCCGGCGCCGGTGCTCGACCCCTTCCAGCGACCTCCCCGCTCCACGCCCTGACGATCCGCGCCGCTCGCTGCCGAGCGGCACGTTGTTCCGCCGGGACGGGCCGAACCAGGCCCGCGTGCCGGCCTTTCGTCAGAGGTCGAAGTGAAGTTCTCCATCCGACGCCGGTCGGCAGGCCTTCTGGCCGCCGCCGCACTGGCGCTGTGCCCCGCGGCCCGGGCCCAGGGTGATGTCTCGTGGGCGCAGGCCCTCGAGGCCGCCTGGCAGCGCAGCGCCGACTCCACCGCCGCGGCGGCCCAGCGGCAGCAGGCGCTGGCCCAGCAGGCCGTGGGCAACGCGTGGTGGGCCGCGCCGCCGGCGCTCGAGCTCGGTCATCGCAGCGACCGCCTGCAGTCCGACACCGGCGCCCGCGAGACGGAGATCGGCCTCGCGGTGCCGCTGTGGCTGCCCGGCCAGCGCGCTGCACAGCGCAGCGCCGCCAGCGCGCAGGCCGACGCCGCGCGCCGAGGCGAGGCCGCGGCCCGGCTGGCGCTGGCCGGCCTGCTGCGCGACGCGGTGGCCGACGTGCAGCTGCGCCGTGCCGAGGCCGACGCCGCGACCGCCGAAGCGCAGGCGCTGGACGCGCTGCGCATCGACGTCGAGCGCCGTGTCGCCGCCGGCGACCTCGCCCGTGCCGACGCCCTGGCCGCACAGGCCGAGGCCTTGGCCGCGCAGTCGCGCACGGCGCAGGCCGCCGAAGCGCTGCAGCGCGCCGAACTGCACTGGCGCACGCTCACCGGCCTGTCGGCCCTGCCCGCGCTCCCCACCGGTGCGGCGGCGCCGGCCACGACCCTCGACGACCACCCGCTGCTGGCCGAGGCCGCCGCGCGCGCCGAGTGGGCGCGTCGCAAGCTCGAGGTGGCGCAGCAGTCGCGCCGCAGCCCGCCCGAGCTCGTCACGCGCTGGCGGCAGGACGTGGGCGGTCGCGGCGATGCCTCCGCCAACAGCCTCGGCATCGCGTTGCGCATCCCGCTGGGCACCGACGACCGCGCGCAGCCGCTGCTGGCCGCTGCGAACGCCGAGCTCGACGTCGCCCAGGCGCAGGCGCACCAGCTGCGCCAGCAGCTGGCCGCCGTCGCGGAGGCGCAACGCCTGGCGCTGCAGTCCATCGAACGGCAGGCCGCCGACGAGCAGCGCCGCGCCGCGCTGCTGCGCCAGCGCGCCACGTTGATCGAGACCTCCTTCAAGGCCGGCGAAACGCCCTTGCCCGACATGCTGCGCGCGCTCGCCGCCGCCACGCAGGCCGAAGCCGCCGCGCGCCGCCTGCAGGTGCAGCGCGGCCAGGCGCTGGCCCGCCTGCAACAGGCCCTCGGACTCCTCCCATGAACCCGATGCGAATCTCCTTCGTGCGCGCCGCCGCGGCGGCGCTCCTGCTGGCCGTGGCCGGCGCCCCCGGCATCACGCACGCCGCGCCCGGCGCGCACGGCCCGAACGGCGAGCACCTCGACGCGCCGGCCGGCACGACGGCCGGCGGCAGCGCGGCGCCGCGCTTCGAGGCCCGGTCCGAAGCGTTCGAGCTCGTCGGCCGCCTGAGCGGCGGCGAGCTGAGCCTGATGATCAACCGCTACGAGACCGGCGAGCCGGTGCTCGAGGCCCAGGTCGAAGTGGAGAGCGGCCCGCTGAAGGCCGCCGCACCGTTCCGCGGGGACCTGGGCGACTACGTGGTCGCCGACGAGGCGTTCCGCAAGGCGGTGTCGGCGTCCGGCGAGCACCCGATCGTCGTCACCGTGGTCGCCGGCGACGATGCCGACCTGCTGGAAGGCACGCTGGTCGTCGCGGCTGCATCGGCGCAGGCTGCGGCCGCCGCTGACCACGGCCACGACCATGGCCCCGGCGGCGAGCACGCCCATGCCCACACGTGGTGGGAAGAGCTGCGGGTGCCGCTGGCCGGGCTGGCCCTCGCGGCGGTGGCGTTCGGCGCCTGGTTCGCCCGCCGCCGCCGACGCGCGGCGCCGGGAGGTGTGCAATGAAGCGCGGCCTCATCCTGGCCCTCGCGCTGACCCTGGGCGCGACGGCCGCCGCGCTGGCCGCGCCCGGCGCGCACGGCCCCAACGGCGAGCACCTCGACGCGCCCACCGCCGCCACGCCCAACGGCCTGGCGCGGCTGCCCGACGGCAGCGTCAACGTGCCGATGCTCGCGCAGCGCCGCATGGGCCTGCGCACGGTGTTCGCGGTCGAGACGCAGGCCGCGGCCACCGTCGAGCTACCCGGCCGCGTCGTCATGGACCCCAACGCCGGTGGCCGCGTGCAGACGGCCGTGGGCGGCCGCGTCGAGCCCGGGCCGCAGGGCCTGCCGGTGGCCGGCCAGGCGGTGCGCCGCGGCGACGTGCTGGCCTTCGTCGCGCACCACGTGGACCCGGTGACGGTGGCCGCGCAGCAGGCGCAGGTGGCCGAGCTGCGCGCCGCGCGCGCGGTGGCCGAGCAGCGCGTGCAGCGCCTCGCCGGCCTGGAGGGCACGGTGCCGCGCAAGGAGATCGACGCGGCGCGCGCCGAGCTCGAGGGCCTCGTCGCGCGCGAGAAGGCGATCGCCGGCAGCGTCGGCGCGCGCGAGCCGCTGCGGGCGCCGATCTCCGGCATCATCGCGCGCGCCGACGCCGTCGCCGGCCAGGTGGTCGAGGGCAAGGACGTGCTGTTCGAGATCGTCGACCCGGCGCGCGTGCTGGTGGAGGCGACGACCACCGACGCGACGCTCGGCGCGCAGATCGCCGGCGCCGCGCTCGCCGGCATCGACGGCGTGAAGCTGCAACTGCTGGGCGCCGCGCGCGTGCTGCGCGACGGCGTGCTGCCGATCACCTTCAAGGCGGCCGCGGCGTCGCCCGCCGCGGGCCCGCTGCCGCTGGCCATCGGCCAGCCGGTGACCGTGGTCGCGAAGCGCCGCGACACCGTCAAGGGCTTCGTGCTGCCGGCGCAGGCGATCACGCGCAACCCGGCCAACGAGCCGGTGGTGTGGATCAAGGCGGGCGCCGAGCGCTACATCCCGCAGCCGGTGCAGTTCCGCCCGCTCGACGCGCGCACGGTGGTCGTGACGCAGGGCCTGGGCGCCGACAACCGCGTCGTCGTGCAGGGCGCGTCGCTGGTCGCGCAGATCCGCTGAGGCCGGAGCACCGACGATGTTCAACTGGATCGTCCGCACCAGCCTGCACCACCGGCTGTTCGTGCTGGCCTTCGCCCTCATCCTGATGGTGTGGGGCGCCCTCACCGCATGGCGCACGCCGGTGGACGTGTTTCCGAGCCTCGACAAGCCGCTGGTCACCGTGCTCACCGAGGCCGGCGGCATGGCGCCGGAAGAGGTGGAGCAGCTGGTCACCTTCCCGCTCGAGACGGCGCTCAACGGCATGCCCGGCGTGACACGCGTGCGCTCGATGTCGGGCGTGGGCCTGTCGATCGTCTACGCCGAGTTCGACTGGGGCACCGACATCTACCGCAACCGCCAGCTGGTGGCCGAGCGCCTGGCGCTGGCGCGGCAGCAGCTGCCCGCCGGCGTGAATCCGGCGATGGGGCCGGTCTCCTCGATCATGGGCGAGATCATGCTGCTGGCGCTGCCGCTGGAAGCGTCGAAGCAGGGGCCGATGGCCTCGCCGATGCAGGCGCGCGAGTACGCCGACTTCGTGCTGCGCCCGCGGCTGCTGTCCATCCCCGGCGTGTCGCAGGTGATCCCGATCGGCGGCGAGGTGCGCCAGCTGCGCGTGGAGCCCGACACCGCGCGCCTGGCGCAGTTCGGCGTCTCGCTGACGCAGGTGCAGGACGCCCTGCGCGGCTTCGCGTCCAACGCCGGCGGCGGCTTCATCGACCTCAACAGCCGCGAATACCTGATCCGCCACGTCGGCCGCACGAACCGCGTCGAAGACCTGCAGGGCCTGGCCGTGGCGTGGAAGGACGGCCGGCCGGTGCTGCTGCAACAGGTGGCCACGGTGCGCTTCGCCGCCGGGCTGAAGCGCGGCGACGCGGGCTACAACGGCGTGCCGGCGGTGGTGCTCAGCGTGCAGAAACAGCCGCAGGCCGACACCGTGCGCCTCACGCGCGACATCGAGGCCGCGCTTGCCGAGATGCAGGCCGGCCGCCCTGCGGGGGTGGCCGCGCCGCGCGTGCTGTTCCGCCAGGCCGACTTCATCAAGGCCTCGGTGGGCAACGTTGGCGAGGCGCTGCGCGACGGCGCGATCATGGTCGCGATCGTGCTCTTCGCGTTCCTGCTTTCGGTGCGCACGACGCTGATCTCGCTGGTGGCGATCCCGCTGTCGCTGGCCGTCACGGCGCTGGTGTTCAAGTGGCTCGGCCAGTCGATCAACGTGATGACGCTGGGCGGGCTGGCCATCGCCGTCGGCGAGCTCGTCGACGACGCGGTGGTCGATGTGGAGAACATCCTGCGGCGGCTCAAGCAGAACCGCCTGCTGGCTGCCCCGAAGCCGGTGCTGGAAGTCGTGCGCCAGGCGAGCCTGGAGGTGCGCTCGGGCATCGTCTACGCCACGGTGATCGTCGTGCTCGTGTTCGTGCCGCTGTTCGCGCTGCCGGGCATCGAGGGGCGGCTGTTCTCGCCGCTGGGCATCGCCTACATCGTGTCGATCCTAGCGTCGATGGCAGTGTCGATGACGGTCACGCCGGTGCTGAGCGCGTACCTCCTGCCGCGCATGAAGGCGCTGGACCACGGCGACAGCCCGCTCGTGGCACGCCTGAAGCGCTGGGACGCGAAGCTGCTGGCCTGGTCGTTCCCGCGCGGCCGCGAGCTGATGGCCGCCGCGGTGGTGGCGGTGGCCGCGGCGGCGGCCAGCGTGCCTTTCTTCCCGCGCGCCTTCCTGCCTGCGTTCAACGAAGGCTCGCTGGTGCTCGGCATGGTGTTCAACCCGGGCACGTCGCTGGCCGAGGCCAACCGCATGGGCGCGCTGGCCGAGACGCTGATCCGCGAAGTGCCCGAGGTGCTGCAGGTCGGGCGCCGCACCGGCCGCGCCGAACTCGACGAACACGCCGAGGGCGTGCACGCGTCGGAGATCGACGTGGACCTCCAGCGCAGCGATCGCAGCCGCGAGCAGGTGATGGCGCACATCCGGGAAAAGCTCGCGGTGCTGCCGGCGCAGGTGGCGGTGGGCCAGCCGATCTCGCACCGGCTCGACCACCTGCTCTCCGGCGTGCGCGCGCAGATCGCGCTGAAGGTCTTCGGCGACGACACCGACACGCTGCGCGGCATCGCCGAACAGCTGCGCCAGGGCCTGGCCGGCGTGCCGGGGCTCGTGGACCTGACGGTCGAGAAGCAGGTGCTGATCCCGCAGATCACCGTGCGCATCGACCACCGCAAGGCCGCCGCCGCCGGGCTGCCGCCGGGCGAGGCGGTGCGCATCCTGCAGGCGCTGACCGACGGCATGCACCCGAGCGAAGGCACGCAGATCGTCGACGGCGCGCGCCGCTACGAACTCGTGCTGCGCCTGCCCGACGAGGCGCGCAGCCCGCAGGACCTGGCGCGCACGCTGATCGACACGCCGGCCGGCCGGTTGCCGGTGTCGGCCATCGCCAGCGTCGAGGAGACCGACGGCCCGAACCAGATCGGCCGCGAGAACGGCCGCCGCCGCATCGTCGTCTACGCCAACACCGACGGCTCGGACATGGGCCGCATCGTCCGCGACATCCGCGGCGTGATCGCGCGCACGTCGCTGCCGCCGGGGGCGTTCATCAGCCTGGAAGGCCAGTTCCAGGCCCAGGAGCAGGCGACGCGGCTGATCGCCGCGCTGTCGGTGATGTCGCTGGTGCTGGTGGCGATGGTGCTGTACTCGCGCTATCGCTCGTTGGTGCTGGCCGCGATCATCATGGCCAACATCCCGCTGGCGCTGATCGGCAGCGTGGTGGCGATGTGGATCGCGGGCGTCAGCCTCTCGGTGGCGTCGATGGTGGGCTTCATCACGCTGGCCGGCATCGCGGCGCGCAACGGCATCCTGAAGGTCAGCCACTACATCAACCTGTGCAAGCTCGAGGGCGAGGCCTTCGGCGAGGCGATGGTGGTGCGCGGCAGCCTGGAGCGGCTGACGCCGGTGCTGATGACGGCGCTCGTCGCCGCTCTCGCGCTGACGCCGCTGCTGCTGGCCGCCGACGCGCCGGGCAAGGAGATCCTGCACCCGGTGGCGGTGGTGATCTTCGGCGGCCTGGTCAGCTCCACGCTGCTGGACACGCTGCTCACGCCGGTGCTCTACCTGCGCTACGGTCGCGCCGCCACCGAGCGGCTGCTGGTGGACCGGCCGCCGGAGCTGGCGCTGCCGCAGGAGGCGTACTGAGGCTTCCGACCGCCATCCCGAGAGGCCCTCCCTGCGGCCTCGACAACGCGGCTGCGTCAACGCGGCTCCGGTCCCCGTCCGTTTTCCCGTTTCACGTCTTCCCTTCCCCACCCCCACCTTCGAGGTGTTCGCATGAAGAAGATCGCACTGTCCCTGTTCGTCGGCCTCACCGCGCTGGCGTTCAATGCCCAGGCCCACGGCACCGCGAAGGCCCAGCACGGCGGCGTGGTGCAGATGGCGGGTGACCTGTCGTTCGAGCTCGTCGCGCAGGGCGACGGCGCGGCGCTCTACGTCGTCGACCACGACAAGCCGGCCGACGTCAGCAAGTTCGGCGGCAAGCTGACGGTGCTGAGCGGCACCGAGAAGCGCGAGGCCGACCTGAAGCCCGCCGGCGGCAACAAGCTCGAAGCCGCGGCCAAGCTCGGCAAGGGCGCCAAAGCCGTGGCCACGGTGACCGTGCCCGGCGGCAAGACGCTGACGGTGCGCTTCGCGGTCAAGTAGCGCGCAGTCGCTGCTGCAGCGCCCGCACGATCGGCCCGATGCACGAGGGCGGGAACGGCGAGACGCTGCTGACGTTGATCTCGCACAGCACGTAGCGCTCCGGCGCGCCGACGGCCCGCTCGCCGAGCAGGAAGTCGCAGTCCCACAGCAGCGGCAGCCGCTCCGGCGGCAGGCCGGTGGCCGTGCACAGCTGGCGCACCCAGCCGCCCTCGAGGTGGCGACGCAGGTCCTGGAAGGGTGCGAGATCCGGCCCGTGGTACAGCCGCGGGCCGGGCGGCGGCTCGGCCGGGTGCAGCGCGTTCACCGCCTGGTGGCCGAAGCCGGCGACGCGGTCTTGCACGAGGTACGCGCGCACCATGCCCTCGGCGATGCGGGGCTGCCAGGGCTGGTCGATCATGTGGCCGCCGGCCTCGGGCTCGAAGTACGGCGCGAGCGTCGTCGCCAGCTCGTCGAGCGACATTCGCTGCTCGGCGCTGCCGCGCTGGGCGTGGCGCACGCGCAGCATGCCGCCAGCTCCGGCACCGGCACCGGCACCGGTACGGGCTTCGGCCTCCACGCGCCACACGCCGATGCCACTGTGGCCGCGGTGCTGCTTGAGCACGCGCGGGCCGGCCCGCAGCCGCGGCGGCAGCTCGGCGGCCAGCTGCGCGACGCCGCCGATGCGGTGCACGTCGCTGCCGAAAGGCAGGTCGCGCGTCGCCAGCAGCACGTCCTTGGTGCCGAGCCGCAGCACCGCCTCCGGGTGCGCGCTCACGAAGACGCCGGCGTTCGCCGCGTCGGCCAGCACGGCGTCGAGCCGGTCGCGGCGGCGCCCGCCTTCGATCGGGTTGCACCACACCAGCACCGCCTTCACGCCGCGCAGCTGCGCCGCCACCTCGCCGGCGAAGTCGTCGTGCCAGACGGCCGGCTCGGCGGCCACGCCGGCCTGCGCGAAGGCTTCGAACAGCGCCGCGAAGCGGCTGGCCGCCGGGTCGGCGCGGTCGCGCGCCTCGCGGTCGCCGGGGTACAGCAGCGCGACGCGCATCGGGATCTGCGGCGTGGCCATCGCCGTCAGCCTCGCCTGGCCACGAGCGGCCGGCCCTGGGACTGCCACCCCTCGAAGCCGCCGACGAGGAAGCGCGCATCGACGCCGGCCGCGCGCAGCCGCATCGCGGTGGAACGGCCCACCTCGTGGCCGTACACGCAGTACACGACCACCGGTGCACCGGCCGGCAGCTGCGCCGCCCACTGGTCCACCCGGGCCGGGTCGCGCCACTCGGCCCCCTCGGCCAGGTGAGCTGCCTGCTCGAACACGCCGGCTCGGCGCACGTCGAGCAGCACGGCGCGCTGCGCCTCGTCGGCGCTCGCGCCGTGGGCCTCGCTGCTGCCCGTGACGGCCTGCTGGTAGCGCGCGTAGACCGCCGCCCAGTCGATGTTCGCCATGAAGGCCTCGACGTAGGCGCCGGCCGCGGCACCGAAGTCGAGGTGGTAGGCGTGCTCGTACATGTCGAGCGCCAGCACGGGGATGCCGCCGGCCAGCGCGTGCGTGTGGTCGGCGGCCCACTGGTTCACGAGCCGCCCCTCCTGCGGCAGGTAGGCGAGCAGCACCCAGCCCGAGCCGCCGCCGAGCGCCCGGCCCATCGCGACGAACTCGTCGCGCCAGCGCGCGGCGCTGCCGAAGCTGGCGGCCAGCGCGAGGTCCATCGCCGGCACCATCGGCTGACCGCCGGCGCAGAGGCTCGCGAAGTACAGCTCGTGCAGCCGCATCGAGTTGGCGGCGATCAGCTCCTCGCGCTTCAGGCCGTTGAGCTCGAAGCCGGGGATGGTGGCGAAGTCAGTCTCGCGCCACTGCGCGCGGATCGCGTTCAGCCGCTTGACGGCGCCGCCGTAATTGTTCTGGTGGTGGCTGCGCAGCAGCTTCTCGGAAAGCCCGGGCAGCGTCGACGGGTCGAACGGCAGGTCCTGGACGCGAAGGTCGATCGGGCGATCCATCGGCAAGTCTCCTCAGAGGGGTGCGGACATCGCCGCACGGGACAGCTGGTAGGCGAGCCCGGCGACGCCGGCCCCGAGCACGACCGGGATCACGCCCCACTTGAGCCGGAACAGCGCCACGCCCGCGGCCAGGCCGATGACGGCCGACGCCCACTCGAAGCGCCCGCCGAGCCCGGCGGGCCACAGCACGTGGTAGGCGAAGAACACGGCCAGGTTGACGATGACGCCGACCACCGCCGCCGTGATGCCGGTGAGCGGCGCGGTGAACCGGAGGTTGCCGTGCGTGGACTCGACGAACGGGCCGCCGAGCAGGATGAAGCAGAACGACGGCAGGAAGGTGAAGAAGGTCACCACCGCGGCGGCCGCCGCGCCGGCCAGGAACAGCGCCTCGGGGCCGAAGAGGGCCTTGGTCCAGCCGCCGACGAAGCCGACGAACGCCACCACCATGATCAGCGGGCCGGGCGTCGTCTCGCCGAGCGCGAGGCCGTCGATCATCTGCGAGGCCGTGAGCCACTGGTGATGCTCGACCGCGCCCTGGAAGACGTAGGGCAGCACCGCGTAGGCGCCGCCGAAGGTGAGCAGCGCCGCCTTCGTGAAGAACCAGCCCATCTGCGTGAGCGTGCCGTGCCAGCCCTGGGCCGCCGCGAGCGCGCCCAGCGCGCCGGCCCACAGCGCGAGGCAGACCGCCAGCACCACGCCGAAGCGGGCCCACGTGAAGCGCGCATGCGCGGGCGTCGGCGTGTCGTCGTCGATCAGCGCCGGACCGTGGCCCCGGGAGCTCGCGCCGTGCCCGCCGCCCGCCTTGAACCTGTCGGGCACGAGCCGGCCGCCGACGGCGCCGGCCAGCCCCGCGGCCAGCACGATCAGTGGGAACGGCACGTCCAGCGCGAAGATCGCGACGAACGCCCCCGCGGCGATGGCCCACAGCCAGGCGTTCTTCAACGTCCGCGACCCGACGCGCCAGGCGGCGTGCACGACCACCGCCGTCACCGCCGGCTTGATGCCGTAGAAGAGGCCGGCGATCGCCGGCACCTGGCCGAAGGCCATGTACAGCCACGACAGCGCCACCAGGATGAAGAGCGACGGCAGCACGAACAGCCCGCCGGCGACGAGGCCGCCCCAGGTGCGGTGCATCAGCCAGCCGAGGTAGGTGGCCAGCTGCTGCGCCTCGGGGCCGGGCAGCACCATGCAGTAGTTCAGCGCGTGCAGGAACCGGTTCTCCGAGATCCAGCGCCGCCGCTCCACCAGTTCTTCGTGCATGAGGGCGATCTGCCCCGCGGGCCCGCCGAAGCTGATGAAGCCGAGCCGCAGCCAGTAGCGGAAGGCCTCCGCGCGGGTCGGCCCGGGCGCCGGGGCGGGCGAGGGCGAAGCAGTGGGCGCAGCGACGTTGGCGCCGCCGGCGGCCGGGTCAGCGTTCATCGTCTTGGGCCCCCTGCATCGCGGCGTAGCAGGCGTCGAACACCGGCAGGGCAGCGGCGAGCAGCGCGTCGTCGGCGGCGTGCCGGGCCTGCAGGCCGCGCACGAGCATCTCGAAACCGGGCGCCTCGTCGACCGGGATGCCGCCGACGTCGATGCAGTGCACGAGCCGGGCCATCTGCTGCAGCGCCGGGTCGTCCAGCAGCCCGAAGCTCTCGGCCACCACCTCGAACGTCACCTTGTCGCCGACGTGCGTGAACGTCGCACCGTCGAAGTCGTAGCCGAGGGCCGACTTCGGGCACTTCGCGGGGTCGGCCAGCCAGGTGAAGCGCGGGCTGCGGTCGACGAAGCGCTGCACGAGCCAGGCGGTGGCCAGGCGGTCCACCCAGGGGCGCTGGCGCGTGGCCCAGGTCCACCCCTGGTAGTCGGCCGGGTCGAGCCGCCGAACGGCCACGCCGGACGCCGACGGTTCGTCGGGCGAGAACCGCAGGTCGATCTCGCGGCGCAGCGCCCCCAGCGCCACGGCCGACTTCTCGCTGGCCGCCCCGGGGAAGAAGTCGGTAGCCTGCAGCGTGTGCCACTGCGCGTCGAGCGCGCGCAGGGCCCGGCGCAGCTCGGCCTCCGGCGCCTTGTGCAGGCGGCCGCGCACTTCCTTGACCGCGCGCTGGAAGTCGGCATGCAGCTCCGCGCGGTCGAACAGGGCCCGGAAGGCCCGCTCCTGGGCCTCGTCGCGGGCCTGCACGACCAGCAGGTGCGCCTCGGCACCGGCTTCGGCGATGGTGCGCTCCAGGCCGCGCAGCGCGTCGGCACTCGGCGCGTGTTCCGGGAGCACGTAGACGCCTTCGCGCAACGTGCCGGCCCCGGTGGCCTTCAGCGCACGCCATACGCGCACCCGCAAGCCGCTCGGGCGGGTGGGCAGCGTCGCGGTCAGAACGAGCCAGCCGGGTTTCATGCAGCAAATGTCTCACATTGCGATGAATGCTACAAGCCCGGGCCAGTCACACCCGGCCCGGCCCCGGCCCTGACCCGGTGTGGCCGCCCCATGCCGGTCGCCGGGAGAGGGTCTGCGCGAGCGGACGGGTGGTGGGCGAGGCCTTGCGTCGCACCGGCCGCGGCCTGCGCATCGCCGTGGCGCTTGTCTACGGGCCCGTGCGAGCCACGCCGCGCAGCCAGTCGATCGCCATGACCCGCAGCGCCGCGCTTCGCGCCGGATCCACGGTGCCGCAGGCCCACGTGGCCAGGGCGTCGGTGTCTTCGCCCTCCACGTCGGCGTGCGTGGCGCCCTCGCCGAACTGGACGACGACGAAGGCATGCGAGCCGGCCTCGCGCGCCGCCTGCTCGGCGCGGCGCAGTGCGGGCAGCGCGTTCGAAGCGGCATTGCAGCGGTGCCGCGGCGCGAGCAGCGCCAGCACCGGCCGCCGCCCGCCGGCGGACACGGCGTGCAGCGTGGCTTCGAAGCGCGTCGGCCCGCCCGAGGCCGCGGACGCGCCAGGGGCCGAGGCGCCCGGCGGATCCGCGGGCTCCCCGGGATTCGCCGAGGCCTCGGCGACCGGCGGCGCCACGGGGTCCACCAGCAGCGCGCCCGCCAGCCGCCCCGGCGCCAGGGCCTCGAGCCGGGCGCCGAGCGCCAGCGCGAACACCGCGCCCGCCGAGTGGCCCGCCACGACGACGCGGCGCGGCACCGCGCGACCGTCGGGCGTCTGCGCGTCGCGCGCAAGATGCCGCGCCAGCGTCTCGGCGAGCGCCGGGTTGCCGCCGGCCATCGGCACGTCGACGCACAGCGCCATCAGCCCGGCGGCCATCACCTGCCGGGTGGTCTCGCGCAGGTTCGCGCAGCGGCGCGCGAAGCCGTGTTCGAAGACGACGAGCGCCGGCGCCTCCCCGGTGGGCGGCAGGTACCAGTGGGCGGCGACAGGCCGCGCGTCGAGATCGAGCGTGCCGACGACGACGGTGCCGGCCGCGCTCGTCTCGCGCAGCGGCACCGGCACGGCGCAGCCGACGAGGGCTGCGCACAGCACGGCCAGAGTGAACGCGGATCCGGGCCGCGGCGCATGTGGCGCCCGGGAGGGCAGCAACTCGCCCAGCGGCAGCAGGCGGCGGCCTTGCGCGGACGGCCCCCCTGGGGGCAATGAGCGGTCAGCAGCCCGGGCGGCACCATCGACGACATCCATGGCCCGGATGCCGGGCGGGCGCGCTCGGCTGCCGAGACCGGAGGAGCGATGGTCCGGCCGATCGCCGGGCCCGCTCGCGCCGCGACCCGCAGCGTCGATGGCAACGCAGTGCCGGTCGCTCATCAACTCGAAGGGGGAGGCGCCGCCCCGGATGCCGGGCGCGCCTGCAAGGCTGCCGAGATCTCCTTGACAACCTCGATCAACCGGACCTGCTCGTCGGCCGCATTCGCGCTCTGGTTCACGGCGCGGCCGGGATCCCCGATCGCCTGCAGTTCGGCCAATGATGGCAACTCCCGGTCCCATGCGCAGGACTCCAGCAGGACCCAGAAGAGGTGGAACGTGCTTCCCGATGCGCGGGCGCGCGCTTCCAGGAACGGCAGTTCTACCTGGCGCACGTAGCGTGAGGCCAGGAGAGCCGGCGTCACCAGCAGAAGAGCCGCGGTGGCCCGCTGCATGACCGCTCGGATCTGTGGGCTCCAGGTGCTGCCGGCGCGCAGGTCCGCATCGGACCACGTCGCCAGCACACCGCGTCGCTCCAGCGGAGCGAACAGCGTGCGGAGCCTGTCCACCCAGCGCGCGTCGCGTCGGCTGTAGCTGATGAACAGCTCGGGCAGGTCGGCCCCGCCACCTCGAGCCCGGGCATCGGCGGCAGCCAGCGACTTGACGAGAAGCTCGCCAACCAGCTGGTGCGCGATCGCATCTGCGCTGGCCTCGTCCGGGACAGGCCTGCCGAGCGACTCGAACTCGGACCGCGTGAGGCCGGGCACGGGCACCAACGACCAGAGGTCCAGCGTCTCCCGATGCGCGCGACCGGCATCGCCGCCGGTTCCCCCGAGCGGAAAGCGGGGCAACCCATCGTGCAGCGCGCCGATCCAGGTGTAGTAGGTACCCCCGAGGCCACCGATCAGGACCACCGCGTCGGCGTACTTCTGCGGCTCGAGCCACTCGCGTTCGCCCGGTGGCGTGCGAACCAGGCGTCCGGCCTCGATATGAACGGGCTGTGGGTGGGGCAAGACCTGGATCAGGAAATCGTCAGCGGCCAGCCCCTGCGCCGCCAGCTCCGCGACGAAGGCCTGCGTGACCGCGTAGTCCACTCCATGCCAGCCTCCGGAGACCAGGCCGTATCGGTAGCGAGCCAGCCACTGGCCCACTGCACGCGCCATTCGCATCGCGCGGCGCGGCGTCCCCACCAGGAGCCCGGTGCCGGCAACGAGCACCCAGCGGCGGCCGGGATGGCGCGCGTCGACGACACTCGATGTGCCACTTGCCTGGGCATCGCTCATGGAACGCATGTGCGGGTTGGGGTTCGACGTCATCTCGCAGGGATGATGAGCCTTTCGGCGACTGCCAGGACCCGAGCATGCGACCCATGCCGATCGACCGTCGCTGCCTGCTCGGCAACCGACTCAGCCTAGCAGGCGATGCCGGCTTGCCGCGCATGAGCCGCCTTCATCCGGCCCCCCGTTCTCGTGTACCCTGCCCCGATGAAGGACACCTTCGCCGACCTCGGCCTCGGCCCCGAGCTGCTGGCCGAACTCACGGCCCTCGGCTACGAGGAGCCCACGCCCATCCAGAAGGCCGCCGCCGCGCCGCTGCTCGAGGGGCGCGACCTGCTCGGCCAGGCGGCCACCGGCACCGGCAAGACGGCCGCCTTCGCGCTGCCGCTCCTGCAGCGCGTCGGCCGGCAGCCGGTGGCGCCGAACAAGCCGCTCGTGCTGGTGCTCGTGCCCACGCGCGAGCTGGCGGTGCAGGTGTCCGAGGCGTTCCACCGTTATGGCCGCGGGCTCGGCGTGGGCGTCGCACCCATCTACGGCGGGCAGGACTTCCACCGCCAGATCGTGGCGCTGCGGCGCGGCGCGCACGTCGTCATCGCCACGCCGGGCCGCGTGCTCGACCACCTGCGCCGCGGCACCATCGACCTCTCGGCGCTGCTGGCCGTGGTGCTGGACGAGGCCGACGAGATGCTCGACATGGGCTTCGCCGAAGACCTGGAACTGATCCTCGAGGCGGCGCCCGAGAAGCGCCAGACCGCCCTCTTCTCGGCGACGCTGCCGCCGCGCATCGCCGGCATCGCCGAGCGGCACCTGAAGGATCCGGTGCGCGTGCTCATCCCGCGCGAGGCGCCCAAGCAAGGCGAACTGCCGCGCGTGCGGCAGACGGCCTACATCGTGCCGCGCGCGCACAAGATCACCGCGCTCGGCCGCGTGCTCGACCTCGAGAGCCCGGAGCTCGCCATCGTCTTCTGCCGCACGCGGCTGGAGGTGGACGAACTCGCCGAGCGGCTGGTGGGCCGCGGCTACGCGGTGGAGGCGCTGCACGGCGGCATGGGCCAGCACGAGCGCGACCGCGTGATGAAGAAGGCGCGCGCCAACGCCGTGGACCTGCTCGTCGCCACCGACGTGGCGGCGCGCGGCATCGACATCGAGCACCTCACGCACGTCGTCAACTTCGACGTGCCCAGCTCGCCCGAGGCCTACGTGCACCGCATCGGCCGCACCGGCCGCGCCGGGCGCGAGGGCGTGGCCATCACGCTGGCCGAGCCGCGCGAGCACCGCCTGGTGCGCAACATCGAGTGGACGACGAAGCAGAAGATCGGCATCGCCACCGTGCCCACGCCGCTGGACGTGAAGGCGCGGCGACTCGACGTGACGCGCGGCACGCTGCGCGAGGCGGTGATCGCCGCGCAGCAGAACGGCGGGCCAGGCAGCGGCCTGGACGGCGGCCTGGACGGCTATCGCGGGGTCGTCGAGTCCCTTGCCGCCGAGTACGACCTCATGGACGTGGCCGCCGCCGCGGTGAAGCTGCTGCACGAGGCGACGTCGGGCACCGGCACGGCCACCGACGACGAGGTGCACATCCCCGCGTACGAGAGCTTCGCGCGGCCGCCTGGGCGCGCCGAGCGGCCGGCCTGGGCCGACCGCGGTGATCGCGCCGCCCAGCGCGAGCGGGGAGACCGGCCGGCGTGGCCCGAGCGCCCGGTGCGCCGCGGCCCGGGCGCCCCGCCCGCGGCACGCGGCCACGCCGCAGCGCCACGCGGGGAGCAGGCGCACGATGGACCCCGTCAAGACACCGCGTCGCGTGCGGCAGCGCGCACGCGCCCCGAGGGACCGCAGGACGACGCAGCACGCGGCGAGGCGCGTCCGCGCCGGGCGGGCGCGCACGGGTCGGCCGGCCCGCGCCCGATGGTGCGCGTCTACATCGGTGCCGGCCGCAAGCTCGGCATGCGACCGGCCGACCTCGTCGGCGCCATCGCCAACGAGGCGCAGGTCAACGCGCGCGGCATCGGCGACATCGAGATCGCCGACACCTTCTCGCTCGTCGAGCTGCCCGAGGAAGACGCCGACCGCGTCGTCGAGGCGCTGCGCGGCGCCACGCTGCGCGGCAAGAAGGTGACTGTGCGGCGCGACGACGGGCGGGGCCGCCGCTGACCACCATCGACCCGCGGGTCGATCACGGCCGTGCCGCGGCGTGCCGGCCGCTGCCGCCGCCGCTGCCGCCGCGGCAGCAGCGCGAGGCACGGCGGCCTCCAGCCCTCGTGCCGCCCGGGCGCCGACGGCCCTGCGGCCGCACGATGAACGCGCGATTCACGCGGCGGCCCGGGCCGCGTACTCCCGGAACGTCGCATTGCGCGCGTCCAGCGCCTCCTGGGTTGCCGGCACCATGATCGGCGCGCCTTCGTGCGCGAACGCCTGGCATTGGTCGACGTAGGGCCGCAAGCGCGCGTGATAGATCGGCGAGGCGGCCGCCGCGTTGCCGCCGCACTCCGTCCAGGTGTTCGCCAGGGTCTCCGCCGACACCATCGCCAGCGTCGTGCCCATGCCGGACAACAGCGCCGCACAGTGGGCCGCGTCGCCGATGACGGCCACGTTGCCCTGGATCCAGCTGGGCATGTGGGTCTGGCTCACCGAGTCGAAGTAGAAGCCCTTGGCGGCTGGGTCACTGAACGCCGCGCGCAGGTCGGTCACCTGCCAGGCGTCGACACGCGCGAGCAGGGTGTCGATCATCTTCCGCTGCGCCGCCAGGTCGCGGTAGTCGTACTCGATCTCCGGGCTGGCAGCCAGCATCATGGCCTGCGGCCCGTCGCCGGCATCGCGCACGGCGATCGTCAGGCCCGGCACGTTGAGCATCGCGAGCTGCCAGTCTCGATCGGTCGGCAGATCGACGAGCGCGACGTAGTAGCCGAAGTGGCGCACGTAGTCCCGCTCCGGGCCGAAGGCCAGGCGGCGCACCGTGGAGTGCAGGCCGTCGGCGCCGACGACGAGGCCGTAGCGGCCCCGCCGGCCATCCGCGAAGCCGACTTCCGCGCCGCCGGGGCCGTCGGCGATCGATGTCAGCGTCGTGTTGAAGCGGAACTCGACGGTGTCGGGCACCACGCTGTGCAGGATGCGGTTCAGCCGGTCGCGCGAGATCTCCACGTCGTGGTCGGTCTCGTTGGCGAACCAGCGCAGGTCGAGGCTGGCCACCGGCCGGCCTTGGCCATCGAGCACCGGCATCGGCGGGCCGATCGTGACCTTCTCCGCCTCGATGCGCTTGAGGATGCCCATGCGCTCGGCCGTGCCGAGCGCCTGCCCGCGCACGTCGATGGGCGCACCGCCGGGCCTGAGGCCTTCGGCGCGCTCGACGACGGTGACCTGGTGGCCGAGCCGCGCGAACCAGTAGGCCGCCGTGAGGCCGGCCATGCTGGCGCCGGCGATGAGGACGTTCATCGGTCTACTCCTTGACTCGTGCGTCGCCCAGCAGGAAAGGGACGATGTGGGCCGCGAGCGGTTCGGGCGCCTGCAGCGCGGTGGCATGGCCCACGCCCGGCAGCAGCACGGCCCGGGCGCCCGGGATGCGTCGCGCCATCGACAGCGTGACGCCCGGCGGCACCACGCGGTCGAGCTCGCCCGCCACCAGCAGCGTCGGCGCGGTGATGGCAGCGGCATCGGCGTCGAGCGTCGTCTGCACCGTGGCCGCGCGGCGAGCCGATCGCGCCGTCGTCGGGCGGGCGTTCGCGAACACCTGCCGCAGCTCCGGCCGTTGCGCGAGGAAGGCCTCGGGAAAGAACCAGGTGGCCAGTTCTTCCGCCGTGCCCGGCAGTTGCTGCCGCAGTGCCGCCAGACGCGGCGCATCCGGCTGCATCGCCTCGTAGCGGTCCGGCAGCGGCCAGGTGCTGCCCAGCACGAGGCGGCTCACCGACCGCGGATGCCGCAGCGCCAGCGCCTGCGCGACGCGACCACCGAACGAGGAGCCGAACACGTGTGCCGGCCCGAGGCCCAGCGCCTCGACGAGCTGGTGGGCATCGTGCGCCAGGTCGGCCAGCGTGGAGGCGGCCTCGGGCCCCTCGGTGTCCCCGCAGTCGCGCTGGTCGTAGGCGATCACGGTGAAGTGCGGGGCGAGATGCGGCGTCAGCGCCGCGAACATCGCTCGCGAGGCCTCGGCGCCGTGCATCAGCAGCAACGGCGGGCCGGCGCCCTCGCGCTCGAACGCGATGCGCACGTCGCCGGCCTGCACGAAGTGCGTCATGCCGCGGGCACGCCTTCCTGTTCGAGGAAGAACGTCATCTCGATCTTGAGGCCGCGCGGGTCGTGCACGAACACCTGGTGCAGCGGCCAGCCGGGCACCGGCGCCTCGGCGAACGGCACGCCCTGCGCGGCGAGGTGCTCGCGCATCTCGACGAGGCCCTGCGAGCGGAAAGAGATGTGGTCGACGTGGCCGGTGACGGGGTCGACTGGCTGGTCGGGCGTCGGCAGGTACGCGTAGAGATGCACGATGGGCTGGCCGCCCGCATACAGCCACGCACCGGGCGCCGGGATCACCGGCCGCGCACCGACCTCGAGCCGCATGACGCGCGTGTAGAAGTCCACCAGCGGCGGCAGCTCGTCCGGCGTGCAGCGGATCGTGAAGTGGTGCAAGGCGGTCACGGGCATGTCGAAATCACCTCAACGTGTTCAGCAACGCGGCGCCTGTGAAGGGCCGACGACACGCTAGCGCATCGCGGCCGGCAGCCACAGCGCCAGCGCCGGCCACGCGATCAGCGCGAAGGTCAGCAGGATCGTCAGGCCCAGGAACGGGTAGCAGCCGCGGAAGATCACGTTCGTCGGCACGTCGGGCGCGACGCTGCGCATCACGGCCACGGTGATGCCCACCGGCGGGCTCACCGCCGCCAGCTCCATCATCACGCACAGGAAGATGCCGAACCAGACCTTGTCCACGCCCGCGGTGGCCATCAGCGGCATCACGAAGGGCAGGCTGAGGATCAGCATGCCCAGGCCGTCCAACGCCGTGCCGAGCACGAAGTAGAGCAGCAGCATCGCGAGCAGCAGGCTCGTGCGGCTGAGGTCCCAGCTCGCGATCATCGACACGAAGTCGGCCGTGACGTTGGTGTGCACCATGAAGCGCGTGAACATGATGCCGGTGACGACGATCACGAACACCATGCCCGAGGTGGCGATGGTCTGGCGCAGCGACTCGGCCAGCGCCGCGAGGCGGAAGCGCCGCATCGCGATGGCGATGGCCAGCACGCCCAGCACGCCGACGGCCGCCGACTCCGAGGGGGTCATCACGCCGCCGTAGATGCCGCCCAGCACGATGCCGATCAGCACCAGCGCCGGCAGCAGCTTTCGCAGCGACGCCATGCGGACGGACCAGGGGTAGCTCGGGCCGCGCGGCCCCACCTCGGGCTTGATGGCGCACCACAACGCGAGCACGGTGCAGTACACCACCGTGAGCAGCAGGCAGGGCAGGATGCCGGCCATGAAGAGCGCGGCGATCGAGGTCTCGGTCCACACGCCGTAGATCACCAGCAGCGTGCTCGGCGGCACCAGCACCGCCAGCGTGCCGGCCGAGGCCAGCGTGCCCGTGGCCAGGCTCAGGTCGTAGCGGTACTTGCGGAACTCGGGCATCACCATCGGCCCGAGCGTGGCCACCGAGGCGATGCTGCTGCCCGTGACGGCGCCGTAGGCCGCGTTCGACAGCACCGCAGAGACGGCGATGCCACCGGGCATGTGGCCGAACCACTTGCTGACGCAGTCGTACAGGTCGTCCGTGATGCCGGTGCGGTAAGCCAGCTGGCCCATCAGCAGGAAGAGCGGCAGCGCGATGAAGACGAAGAGCGTGCCGTTCTCCCACAGCGTCAGGCTCAGCTTCGAGGCTGCGGCCGTGAAGCCGGTGACGTACAGCTCGCCCAGCACACCGACGATGGCCATCGCCCAGGCGATCGGCATGCCGAGCAGGATCAGCGTCAGCATCGCCACGATGGCGATGTAGCCGACGGTGATCAGGCTCACGCGCGGCTCCCTCGCGAAGGGTCCGGCGACAGCGCGTCGCGCACGCGCTGCACCACGCGCAGCAGCAGCTGCACGAGGCCGAACAGCATGCACAGCGCCACGAAGAGGCTGATGGGCCAGTACGGGATGTCGATGAACTCGGCCCCTTCGCCGCGCGCGCGCATGCCCGGCAGCTCGTGGAACTGCCAGTACGCCACGACACCCATGAACACCGCGCCGCACAGCGCGCCAACCGCATCGGTCAGCGCGCGCGTGCGGGGTGAGTACTTCTCGTACAGCGTCTCCGTCCGCACGTGGCCGTTGGACGCCGTGGTGAAGGGGATCGCGGCCACGAACAGCATCAGCAGCGCGAGCGTGGCCACTTCCTGCGACCACTGGAAGGGGTGGCTGAAGAAGTAGCGGCCGACCACGTCGACCGCGATCACGAGCACGATCAGCGGCAGCAGCACGAACGCGGCGATGTCGCGCAGCAGCTTCGGCAGGCCCGCATTCAGCCAGCGGCCGCCCAGCGCCCGGGGCTCCAGGGCCGGCGGAGCCAGGCCCTGGTCGCGTGCGTCCTGCGAGCCCAGGACGGGGTCGTCGTTCACTGCTGCACCGTCACCGGGTTCTCGATCGACAGCTTCAGCAGGGCTTCCGGCGACAGGCCCTGGTACTTGGCCGCGAGCGCCTGGATGTCCTTGAGCAGCGCCTTCGCCGGGATCTTGTCCTTCTCGAGGTCTTCGGCCCAGGCGTCCACCACCGGCTGCAGCCTGTCCTTGAAGCGCTGCAGTTCGGCCGGCGCCAGCGTGATCATCTCGACGCCCGCCGCCTTGTAGGCCTCCCGCGCCTTCACCGAGAAGTCGACGCCGGAGATCTTGGTGTTCACCATCGCGAACGGCTCGAGCCCGCGCAGATACAGCTGCCGCAGGTCGGCGGGCAGCTTGCCGACGGCCTCGGGGTTGTAGCAGGTCCAGGCGCCACCGCCGGTGAGGCCGAGCGTGGTGTGGAACTTCGCCACCTCGTGCAGCTTGAAGGGCACGAAGCCGGCATCGACCCAGAACACGGCATCGATCACGCCCTGCTGCAGCGCGGTGTAGAGCTCCGGGTACGGCAGGTTCACGAGCGCCACGCCCAGCGCCTTGGCCACGTCGGGCGACATGCCCTGCGCGCCGACCTTCAGGCCCTGCAGGTCCTCGATCCTGCGGATCGGCTTCTTGCTGAGGATGTCGGCGGGCTGGAAGGCGACATGCATGCCCCAGGCGACGCCCTGCTTCCTGAACTCGGGCACGAAGTACTTCGAGGCCAGCTCCTGCGCGATGCGCGTGGCCACCATCGGGTTGGGCGGCGTCACGAAGGGCTGCTCCCACACGCGAGAGAGCGGCATGCCGCGGCCTTCGTAGGTGGGGTAGCACACGCCCCACTCGCCCACCCCGGTGCGCACGCCCTTGAAGCCGTCCTTGGCGCCGAAGAGGCTGCCCGAGCCGTACTCCTTGACCACCAGCTTTCCGCCGCTGGCGGCGGCGATGCGCTTCAGGTTGGCCTGCGTCGGCGGCACCAGCACCGAAGCCGGCGGCGACGGGTGGCTGTACTTGAACTCGATCGGCGCGCCCGTGTACGTGACGGCCGGGTTGCCGGTGGTGACCTTGCCGGCCAGCCAGTCTTCGCCGAGGTCGGCGTGGGCCCATCCGGTGGCCAGCCACAGCGCGGCGGCGGCGATGGAATGCAACGGGGTGCGCAACATGCTCTCTCCTGGTGGGATGGTGGTGGTCAGGCGATGGCGCCTGACACGTATGGCGCGCGTGACGAAGCGCCATCGGCGGGGCACTTCATGACGGGGTCAGCGAGTAGGACAGGTCCGGCGCAGGCGACACCCAGCGGGCGGCGGCCAGCGCCAGCAGCCGCAGCGCCAGCACCTCCGCGGGCTGCCAGCGGCCGCGCGTGCCGAAAACGTTGAAGGTGGCGTAGCACTGCCGGCCCTTGAGCAGCGGCACGTTCACCGCGGCGTTGAGGCCCAGCGGGCGCATCTGCGCGTAGTCGTCGAAGGTCTGCTCCAGCGCGGCGCTGCCTTCGGCCACGAACACCTCGCCGCGGACGAACAGCGTCTCGGTCCACGGCGTCAGCGTCTTGCGCTTGCGGCCCTTCACCGGGAACTCGCCGTCGGCCGACGAGTACAGCCGCTGCAGCCGGATCTCGTTGCTCGGGTCGTCGCGCGTCGTCACGTTCAGCTGGATGCTGAAGATGCCCGGGCCGGCCAGCAGCCGGCGGTAGGCGTCGATCTGCACCAGCGCCGCCTCGGCGCTGCGCGCTTCGGCGATCGCGTCGAGCAGGTTCTCGCACAGCCCCAGGCTGAGCATCGAGCCGGAATGCGCCGGGTCGTGGCAGGCGGTGAACATGCCCGGGAGTCTAGGGTTGCGGAATTACCTCATCAGCCGAGTTTCTGATGAGGGTATAAGGCGCACGTTATGGCCACCGAACGCTCGCTCCAGCTGCGCCACGCCGTCGGCTCGCGCCTGAAGCTGCGTCACCTCGCGCTGCTGCAGAGCCTGGAGCGCCAGCGCACGCTGAGCCGCGTGGCCGCCGAGATGAACCTCAGCCAGCCCGCGATCACCAAGGCGCTGCGGGAGATCGAGGACATCTTCATGACCCGGCTGTTCGAGCGCACCAGCCGCGGGCTCACCGCCACCGCGGCGGGCCGGGCCGTGCTGCGACTGGCGCAGGTCACCCTGGCCGACGTGGAATCCACGGCGCAGGTGCTGACGGCCATCGACACCGGGCTCATCGATCGCGTGCGCCTCGGCATCACCCCGCAGGTGCCCGAAGGCCTGCTGAACGCCGCCGTCACGCACCTGCTGGGGCAGACCCCGCGCGTGTCGGTGCTGTCGAAGGAGGGGACGACCGACGAACTCGTGGCCGCGCTGTCGGCGCGCGAGATCGACTGCGCCATCGGCCGCTCGTTCGACCACAACGTCGGCGTCGACATCGACCAGGAACCCATCTACGAGCAGGAGCCCTGCCTGCTGGTGCCGGCGCGCAGCCGCGCGCGCCTCTCGCGGGGGCCGCTCGACTGGGCCCGCCTGGCCACGCTGGACTGGATCTTCCCGCCGCCGAACACGCCGATGCGCCGCACCTTCAGCGCGATGTTCCTGAGCGCGGGCGTGCAGCCGCCGTCGCCGGTTGTCGAGACGATGTCGCTTCGGACCATCGAGACCGTGCTGCGTCACCTGCCCAACGGGGTGACGATCCTGGCCAAGGACACCGTCTCCGACCTGGTGCAGCGCGGCGAATGTGCCGCCCTGCCCTACAAGCTGAGCTGGAACCTGCCGCCCGTGAGCTTCTTCGTCTCCCGGCACATGGCGGCGCACCCGACCGTTCGATCGTTGGCCGCCGTCATTCGCAAGGCGGCCAGTGCTCCGGCCATGCGCGCTCGCTAGGCCTCCATTGCATCCCGGCGGCAGCAGCGGGCCGGCGTCGAACGGCACGCATCGGCGCCGAGCCCGGCCCACCGCCATCGGCCTCGACGAGATCCTTCCCCGCATGAACGCACCCATGCTCCCGCTGCCCGAGTGGCGGGGCGAGCCGGCCCTGGTGGCGAACCCCGAGCCGGTCTCGGCCAGCGAGGACTTCGCCTTCTTCCTCGAGAAGCCGGCCGGCTGCTACGTGAACACCGGCAACGGCGCCGGCTCCGCGCGCGGTGAGGCGGTGAGGCGGTGAGGCGGTGAGGCGGTGAGGCGGTGAGGCGGTGAGGCGGTGACGCGGCGCGGCCAAGCTGCAGGTGGCCGATACTTCCTTGCATGTCACCCGCGGCCCCCAGCCCCGGCCCCACCGATCGCTTCGCCTTCGGGCGCTTCGTTCTCCAGGCGTCGACGCGGCAATTGCTGGTGGACGGGGCGCCGGCCAAGCTGGGCGCCCGCGCGTTCGACCTGTTGCTCGCGCTGGCCGAGCGCCGCGAGCGCATGGTGAGCAAGAACGAACTGCTCGACCTGGTCTGGCCGGGCCTCGTGGTCGAAGAGGCCAACCTGACGGTGCAGGTGAGCAGCCTGCGCAAGTTGCTCGGGCCCACGGCGATCGCGACGATTCCGGGGCGTGGCTACCGCTTCATGGCGCCGCTGCTCGCCGGCGAGGAAGCCGGCGCTTCGCCTGCCGCTGTCCGCATGACGCGGGCTGAATCGCCGGCCGCGCCCCGGTGGACGCCGACTGCACCCGCAGCGCCAAGCGAGCCCCCTTTCACGATCGCCCCCGGCCTCGCCCCCCCGACGGCGACTCCCGAGTCGCCCATGCCCGGTGCGGCCGCCGGTACGGCGCCGGGGGTGGCGCGCGGCAACGTGCCCAGGCGCCTTCCACCGCTGGTCGGCCGCGACGACGATCTGCGTGCGTTGCTGGCGCAGATCGAGACCCAGGCGCTGGTGACCATCACGGGCGCAGCGGGCATGGGCAAGACGGCCTTGGCCCATGCCGCGGCGCACGCGCTGCGCGAACGCTGGCGCGACGGCGCCTGGTTCGTCGATCTGGCACCGGTGACAAGCGCCGAGCAGCTTGTGCCGGCGGTGGCGCAAACCCTGGGCGTCACCCTGCCCGCGTCCGGCACGGCCCTCGAGGCGCGTGATCATCTGGTCGGCGTGCTCTCCTCGATGTCGGCGTTGCTGGTGCTGGACAACTGCGAGCAGGTGGTCGACGCGGCCGGCGCGCTGGCGCAGGCCATCGTCTCCTCGGCGCCCGGCGTGCGGCTGCTGGCCACCAGCCAGGAACTGCTGCGCGTGCCCAGGGAGGTCCGCTTCAGGCTCGATCCGCTCGCCATTCCCGCGCCCGGCGCCGATCGGCCCGGCCCGGACGCTGCCCTGCAGTTCGGTGCCGTCGGCCTGTTCGTGCGACGCGCCATGGCCGACGACCCGCGCTTTGCCCTGTCGAGCGAAAACGTGCAGGCGGTGACCGACATCTGCCGCCACCTGGACGGGCTGCCGCTGGCCATCGAACTCGCCGCGGCGCGGGTGCGCCTGCTGGGCGTGCGTGGGCTGCAGCAGCGGCTGGGCGAGCGTTTCCGCCTGCTGACCGGCGGCGCCCGGAGTGCGCCGCAACGCCATCAGACGCTCCACGCCGCGATCGACTGGAGCCACTCGCTGCTGTCGGCGGTCGAGCAGACCGTGCTGCGCCGACTGGGCGTGTTCGTCGGCGGCTTCTCGTTGGAGCTGGCGCAGGCACTCGCACAGGACTCGCAACTGGACGAATGGGCCGTGCTCGACGCCATCGGCGCATTGGTGGACAAGTCGATGGTCGTGGCCGATGCGGGCGAGCGCCCGCGCTACCGCCTGCTCGAGACGACGCGCAGCTACGCGCTGGAGAAGCTGGCAGCCGCCGGCGAGGAAGTCGCCTGGGCGAAGCGGCACGCCGAGGTGGTGTGCGAGTTCTTCGGGCGCACCGAAGAAGCCCGTGGCGGCGAGCAGGGAACGCTGAGCTATGCCGAGTTCCTCCAGCGGTTGACACCCGAGCTGGACAACGCGCGTGCAGCGCTGGCGTGGGCCGGCGGCGACGCGGGCGATCCGCACCTGGCCATCGCGCTGATCGGAGCCTCTTCGGCGGTGTTCGCCGCGCTCGGACTCTCGCTGGAGGCGCGGCGCAGCGTGCTCGGCCTGCACGCGCACGTCGACGACACCGTGCACCCGCAGCGCGCGGCGCTCTTCTGGCTGGGCGTGTGCGCGCTGGGCAAGTCCGGTCAGCTGCCCCAGGACCTGACGCTCGACGCGGCGCACCGTTGCCAGCGCCTCTACCGCGTCGCGGGGGCGCGGCGCAGGCTCTACCAGGCGCTGCTGAAGACGGCGTGGTACCTGAGCTTCGTCGGCGAGTCGCAGGCGGCAAGCGCGCTGCTGCCCGAGCTGCTCAGCCTCGAGGACGCGATGCCGGCGTGGCTGCGCGCCGAGCGCTGGCACGTGCAGGGCTTCATCGCCACCGGCCTGGAACGATTCGGCGACGCCCTCGAGGCCTGCCGGCAGCAACGGGCGCTGCTGCTGCACGAACCCGGCGAAGGACACGGCCTCATCAGGGCGGAGGCCGATCTGATCCACGGCCTGAACATGCTGCACCGCTACGACGAGGCGATCGCGCTGGCGCAGACGGTGATCGCGCGCGAGCAGGGCGAACACTCCGGCAGCATGGCCGTGGTCTTGCTGCGGCTGATGACGGCGCAGATCGAGTCGCACCGGGTCGAGGAGGCATGGGACACCTGCCGCCGGGCCCTGCCGGGCTGGCGGCGCGACGGCACCATGCCGCTCGTCTGCGGTTGGCTGGCGGTGCTGGCAGCCCGCAGCGGCCGCCATGCCGATGCCGTGCGCCTGGGCGCGGCGGCAAGCGGCTACCAGCGCCGCGCCCGGATCGAGAACTGGCCGTCGATCCGGCTTGCGCGTGAACGCCTGCGCGAGTCGCTGGCCGCTCAGGCGCTGCCGGCCGAAGAGACCGAGCGCCTGCAGCGCGAAGGCGAAGCGCTCGACGAGGCGGCCATCGCCGCGCTGTGCGCCGCGTGAGCGGCCGGGCCCGGGGGCCCGGACGGACTGAACGCCACCGAAAGGGGCCGAAGCGGCCGGCTCACTTCGCCACCGGCGGCTGGGCCCGCGTCAGCGACCACAGGAAGTCGAGCTTGACGTAGCCGCCGAACAGCGTGGCATCGGCAGGGTCGATGAGGCCGTCGGGCTGGTACGCCGGGCTGTCGCCCCAGTGCCCCGGGACAGGCTTGGCCGCCCGTTTCCACGCCGCCATGCGATGGCAGCTCATGCAGTTGGTGTTGACGCCGGTCCAGGCGATCTGCGTGTTGCCCGGCCCGGGCACGGTGTTGCTGAGGTTGGTCTCCAGGTAGGGATTGAAGCTCACCAGGGGATCGCCGGTCGGACTGCTGGGTGGCGTGACCATGTAATAGGCGGTGCCCATGTTGTAGCGCGACCAGGGCTTGCCGATGTCGGCCGGCCGGTCGCGGCCGGTGAGCGGGTCCTGCGGGTCCAGCGCCCACCAGAAGGTCTGCCAGGTCCAGTTGCTGATCTCCTTGCCCGTGACGTGCATCGCCACCAGCAGCGCCAGGTTGCCCGGCTTCACCATCGCCATCACGCTCGCAAGGTCGGTCTTGTTGGCCTGGCCGATGTCGTCCCCGGAAGTGGCCGCGAACTGGCTGTAGGCGGCTGCGGTTTCGGCGGTGAGGCGAATGGCATAGAAGTCGTCGAGCGAGACCACCGGCCAGGGGCGCGCCGGCTCGGCGTTGCACGGCATCACCATCGTCGCGCCGGGCGGATGCGTGCGAACCGGGTCCAGCACGACGCAGCGACGCCAGGTGTCGGCCGAGGGGTTGGCGAGGTTGGTGCTGGCAGCGGGCGAGATGCCGGTCCACACCGGGATCGCGCTGGGCGCGCTGCCGCTGACGAACTGGAACACCGGCTTGAGCACGACGCTGGCTGCGTCCACCGCGCCCACCGAGGTCTGCACGACGCGCTGCGCCACGGGCGTTCGGCGGCGATCGAACTCGTCGTTGATGCGGTCGAGCACCTGCGAGTTGTTCAGCCCCTTGTCCCAGATCGTGTGCGCGACGCTCGGGCTGTAGCGGTTGAAGGCGGTGGGACGCTCGGCCGGGGCGGTGGGAATCGGCGCGGCGGTACCCGGCCTCGCCGCCCTGGAGTGGGGCTGTCCCACCTGGCGCGCGGGCTCGAAGTCGCGCAGGTGGGAACCGGGGATCGTCCGGGCCGCTCCGGCCGCTCGCGCTGCGCGGGCTGCCGGGCCGAGCTCGAACAGCTCGTGGCCCGAGTACCAGGTCTCCCACACCGGCAACCCGGCATGGGGCGACGGCGAGGTGATCGAGGCCCACAGGTCCCAGCCGTGCGCGCGAATGCGTTCGCTGTCCATGCGGTCGATCCAGCCCTGGATCACCTCGGGTGGCGACGGAAAGCTGCGAACTGGCGGGGGCGGCACGGCGATGAACGCGCCTGCCGGCGCCGCGGGACGCGCCGCCGCGCCCTGGGGCGATCCGCCCGGCATCGGCTGGACGCAGCCGGCGATCAGCACCGCCAGCGGCAGCAGCTTCGGCAGCACGCCGGATGCCGAGCGATCGGCCCCCGCGATCGCGCGCCGGGCGGCGCCGACGCCGCTTCGCAATGGATTGATGCGCTTCATGACAGACCTCCTCCGGACTCGCCGTCTTCAGAACAGATTGCCGCGATGCCGGCCTCGTCGAGCGCCTCGCCCTCCTGTTGCCAGCGTTCGATCTCGGCGGCCTTGCAGGGCGCGGCGGCCAGCAACTCGCCCACCCGGGTCGCCAGCATCACGAATGCGGGCATCGACTCCATTCCCAGCCTGCGCAGGAAGGCATTCGATGCGGCTTGCAGCCGGGTCGCATCGGCCCAGTGCCCGCAGGCAGCCGCCAGGTGAGCCAGCGCGAGGCTGGCCGTGAACACGATGCCCTCGCGCCGCCACATCGGCAACGCCTGACCCACCGCGCGCCGCGCCTCTTCGAGACGGCCGGCGAACGTCAGCGCGCGCACCCACTGGAGGAACACCAGCGCCACCCCACCGGAAGCCGCGCCCCCCGTCTCGCGCTCGATCACCGATCGTGCGAGAGAGATGCAGTCCTCGTGGCGCTGAGTCATGTTCAGGCTCCAGCAGACGCGGGCCTCGGCGAGGATCAGGCCCCATCTCTCGCCGGTCGCGTGCTGGTACAGCGAGCGCTGCCGCTGGTGCACCGCCAGGGCCTGCTCGAACTGCCCCTGCGCATCGTGAATCAACCCGAGCAATCCGAGACGGTTGCGAGGCCAGGCAGGCCAGGCCGGGTCCTCCAGGCGTTCGATCTGCGGCAGCAGCGCCTGCGCCTTGCTCCAGTCGCCGGTCGAGGCCAGCAGCATGCCCTTGGTGAGCAGCGCGAAGTAACGGCGTCGCGGCGCGTCCAGCTCGGCGTAAAGGTGCTCGGCACGGTCCGCCGCGTCCAGCGTCGCGGCCAGGGGCAGCCGGCCGGCAGAACCCAACTCGGCAAGCAAGGCCCAGAACCGTGCCGCTCGCGGCGCGTCCACCGACGCGTCGATGCGCGGACGCAGGCTCGCCAGCCTGTCCAGCGCCTCGGCCGACAGGCCGAGGTTCATGCTCACGCGCCCGGCGGTACAGGCCAGCCCCACGGCGAGGTTCAACGCCCCGGTTCCCCTCGCCTCGCCATCGGCCCAGTCGAGCGCCGCGCGTGCGTTGTCCAGCTCCGGCGCCAGGCCGCGCGTGAACTGCACGTTGCTCAAGGTGCAGTGTTCGCCCATGCGAGCCTCCTCGCTGCGCTCGAACAGTTCGCAGACCGCACGCGCATGGCGCTCGAGCCAGGCCTCGGTCTCGCCGGCGTCGGCGAGCCTTTCCAGCGCATAGGCGCGTGTCGTTTCGAGCAGGCGGTAACGCGGTGGGGCAGCCGGGTCGGTCGTCTGAGCCACCACCAGCGACTTGTCGACCAGCGCGCCCAGCGCGTCGAGCACGGCCCAATCGTCCAGGGGCTGGTCATGGGGTGGATCGGCCGGGGGTCCGTGCGGCGGGTCGAGGGCAGATGGCGGCGTGCGGCCGACCGGATCGCCGGGCGGCTCGTCACGCACCACCTGCTGCGCCAGCTCGAGCGTGAAGCCGCCGACGAAGACGCCCAGGCGGCGAAAGACCACCTGCTCCGCGCCGGACAGCAGCCCGTGGCTCCAGTCGATGGCGGCGTGCAGCGTCTGGTGCCGCCGCATCGCCGTGCGTGCGCCACCGGTCAGCACCCGGAACCGCTCGCTCAGCCTCTGCAGCAGGCCGCCTACGCCCAGCAGGCGCACGCGCGCCGCGGCCAACTCGATCGCCAGCGGCAGGCCGTCGAGCCGGCGGCAGATGTCGGCCACGGCGGCTGCGTTCTGGGCCGACAGGACGAAGCTTCGGTCGTCCGCCCGCGCGCGCTCGACAAAGAGGCGGACCGCGCCGTACTGCAGCGCCTCCTCGGGGTCCCCGCCCGCCCTGCCGGCCTCGCCTGCCTCACCCCACTCCCTGGCCACCGGCACCGCCAGCGGGTTCAGCTTGAACAGCGTCTCCCCGGTCACGTTCAGCAACTCCTGGCTGGTGGCCAGCAGCCGCACGCCGGGAGCCGATGAGCCGATGGCTTCGGCCAGCTCGGCGACGGCATCGACCACGTGCTCGCAGTTGTCCAGCACCAGCAGCAGCGACATCGAGCCGAGCACGTTCACCAGATGCTGCCGCGAGGGCCTGCCCGGCGGCAATGCGACATGCAGCGCCTGCGCCACGGTGCTCACCACCTGCGAAGGGTCGGTGACGGGCGCCAGCTCGACGAACCAGGCTCCATCGCGCCAGCGCGCACGCAGGGCGCGCGCCACGGCCTGGGCCAGCACGGTCTTGCCCATCCCCGACGCGCCGACGAGCGTGACCAGCGCGTGCGCTTCAAGGCACGCCTGCAGCGCACGCAGGTCGTCCTCGCGGCCGATCAGCGGCGACAGCTCCAGCGGCAGGTTGCCCGGCCCGGCCGAAGGCGGCGAAGGCTGCCGCTCGACCTGCGGGGCGGCTTGCAGCGGCGGCACCGGGCTGCCCGGGCTGGCAGGCTCGCCACCCTCGCCCTCCACGCTCAACGGCGCAGTGAAGCGGTAGCCGCGCCCCGGCACCGTGGAAATCGCCGTCGGACCCAGCAGCCTTCGCAGCGCAGACACCTGCACCTGAAGGTTGTTCTCCTCCACCACGAGGCCGGGCCAGACCAGATCGAGCAGTTCGCTCTTGCTCACCATGCGGTCGCGCCGCTCGATCAGCGCCTGCAGCAGGTCGAAAGCCCGGGCACCCAGTTTCGCGGCCCGGCCGTCGGCGAGCAACTGGCGCGCCCCGGGATCCACGGTGAAGCGGCCGAAGGAAATGCGATCGGTCGCACGGTGGCCGGGCGCGGCGGCTGGCATGGCCCCGAGTATCGGCCGTCGTGCGGCCTCGTGCATCACGTCCTGGACCCGCCATCCCGGCACAGGCATCGCCGCAGGCGAGGCCCCCGGGGGTGCCGCCCGGCCGGCACCCCGGCGTCACCGCCGCGGCGTCACGTGCTCCGTGTGCCGCAGCGAAGTCACCTGCTCGATCCAGTCCCTGGCCTCGGCCACCGTCGAGAACAGCCGGTACGGTTGCCGCGTGAAGCCGAGCGATATGAAGTGCCGGATGGCCGCGACGATGCGCTCGTCGACCGCCACCGCCGCCATCACGATGTTCGGGTTCGTGACCAGCGGCCCGACGTGCAGCGCCGCGGTTTCGCGCGTGTCCTCGTCGCTCACCTGGTAGCTCTGGGCACCGAGCGAGTCGGTGATCGTGTAGAGCAACCGGTCGAAGCGCCGGTCGGCGCAGATGCGCTCGAGCGACTCCCGCCGCTCGGCGATCGTGACGTGCCCGAAGTAGCGCCGGTAGACGCCTCGTGGCTCCCAGGTGAGTTCGTAGGGCATGGCGGAAGACTCAAAGCCACCCGGCACCTCGGAGGCTAACGCACGAGCTGCAGGGGCTGCCTAGCCTGCCATGCGTGCCAGCACGCGGTCCACCATCACCCCACTCTGGCCGAGGTAATTGGCCGGGTCGAGCATGCGCTCCAGCGCCGCGCGGTCGACGTGCCTCGCGATCTGCGGGTGCGCCGCGAGCAGGTCGATCAGCGGCACCTTCTTCGCCAGCGACTCGCGGCACAGGTCGTAGACGAGGTCGTGCGCGTACTCGCGGCCGATGAAGGGGCCGAGGCCCATCATCACCGCCTCGCTCATCACGAGGCCGCCGGTCAGGTCGATGTTGCGGCGCATCGCCGCGGCGTCCACCTCCAGCCCTTCGAGCACGGCGCGCGTCTGCTTCAGCGCGCCGGCCATCAGGCAGAAGGCCTCGGGCAGCACGATCCACTCGATCTCCCACGGGCCGGTGCTGCGCTCGTGGTCGGCCACCATCGCGTCCATCAGCGCCGCGGCGTGCTGGCGCACGACGCTGATGGCGGCGTGGATGTAGCAGCTGCTGATCGGGTTGCGCTTCTGCGGCATCGTGCTGCTGCTGCCGCGGCCGTGGTGGTAGGGCTCGTAGACCTCGGCCACCTCGGTCTGCATCATCAGCTTCACGTCCATGCTGATCTTGCCGAGCGTGCCGCCGATGAGGCCGAGCACCGCGCCCACCTCGGCGATGTTGTCGCGGACGGTGTGCCAGGCGATCACCGGCTGCTGCAGGCCGAGCTCGGCGCAGAGGCCCGCCTGCGTCTCCATCGCGCCCTTCTCCAGCGAGGCGAGCGTGCCCGCGGCACCGGCGAACTCGCCCACCAGCACGCGCTCGCGCAGCTGCGCCAGACGCTCGCGGTGGCGCAGCACGGCCGAGAGGATGCCCGCCATCTTGTAGCCGAAGGTCACCGGGATCGCCTGCTGCAGGTTGCTCCGGCCGATGACGGGCGTGAGGCGATGCTCCTTCGCGAGCCTGGCCAGCGCCTTCGCGATGGCGGCGAGCTCGTCGTCCACCAGCGCCAGTGCCTCGCGGACCTGCAGCACGGTGGCGGTGTCGGTGATGTCCTGCGTCGTCGCGCCCCAGTGCACGTACTCGCCCAGCTTGTCGCGGCACAGCTGGTTGAGCTGCGTGACGACGCCGAGGATCGGGTAGCCGATGCGCTCGGTCTGCTGGCGCAGCCGCGCCATGTCGATCTGCTCCAGGTGGCAGTGGCTGACGATCTCGTCGGCCGCCTCCTGCGGGATGAGGCCGAGCCGCGCCTGCACGATGGCGAGCGCGCGCTCGATCTCGACGTACTTGGCGGTGCGGTTCTCGTCGCTCCACACGTGGCGCATCGCGTCGGTGGAGAAGATGCCCTGGAAGATGTGGCTGTCGATGATCGTGGCGGCCATGGCGTTTGCTCGCTTCCTCTCGCTTCGTGTTTGCGGCGCGGGTCGGTGTACTTCGATGATGACGCGGCGTGCCGCGCGGCTCAGACGGCGCCCGCAGCGCGCAGCGCCTCGATCTCGGCGGCATCGAGCCCGAGATCGCCGAGGATCGCGGCGGTGTGCTGGCCGAGCGCCGGCACCGCGTCCATGCGCGGGTCGCCCGCTTCGGCGGTGCCCCAGCTGCCGGGCGGCAGCAGCGCGGGCACCGGCCCGGCCGACGTGTTCACGTTGCGCCAGCGATCCCGCGCGGCCAGTTGCTCGTGCTGCCAGAGGCCCGCCATGTCGCGCAGCTCGGCGTTGGCGATCTGTGCCGCCTCCAGCCGCTCGGTCACCTGCGCCGCGGTGAGGCCGGCGAAGGCCTGCACGATCAGCTCGCGCAGCGCCTCGCGGTGCGCCGTGCGCTGGGCGTTGCCGGCGAAGCGCGGGTCGGTGGCCAGCGCGGGCTGCAGCAGCACGCGCTCGCAGAAGGCGGCCCACTCGCGCTCGTTCTGCAGGCCTAGCATCACCGTCTTGCCGTCGCCGGTGGGAAAGGGGCCGTAGGGGTAGATGGTGGCGTGCGCGGCGCCGGCGCGCGGGGGCGGTGCGGCGCCGTCGAAGGCGTAGTAGAGCGGGTAGCCCATCCACTCGCCCATCGCCTCGAGCATCGAGATGTCGATGCGCCGGCCCTGGCCGTCGATGCGCCGCTGCAGCAGCGCCGCCAGGATGTTGGAGTAGGCGTACATGCCGGCGGCGATGTCGGCGATCGACAGGCCGGCCTTGCTCGGCTCGTCCGGCGTACCGGTGATGGAGACGAAGCCGCTCTCGCTCTGGATGAGCAGGTCGTAGGCCTTCTTGTCGCGGAAGGGGCCGGGGCGCGCGGGGTCGTCGCCGTAGCCCGAGATGTCGCAGACGATGAGGTCGGGCCGCCGGTCCTTCAGCGCTGCGTGCGAGAGGCCGAGCCGCGCCGCCGCACCCGGCGCGAGGTTCTGCACCACGACGTCGGCCTTCTCGACGACGAGCCGCGTCAGCAACTCGGCCGCGCGCGGGTGCTTCACGTCGAGCGTGAGGCTCTCCTTGCTGCGGTTGGTCCACACGAAGTGCGAGGCGAGGCCGCGCACGCGCTGGTCATAGCCGCGCGCGAAGTCGCCGACGCCCGGCCGCTCGACCTTGATGACGCGCGCGCCCAGGTCGGCAAGCTGCCGCGTGGCGAAGGGCGCGGCGATCGCGTGCTCGAGCGCGACGACGGTGATGCCTTGGAGGGGCTGCATGGGATGGAGACTAAGGCAGGCGGGGGAGTGGATGCGCCGTAGGCGACACGGCGGGGTCGATGCGCCGCGGCGGGTACCCGGCACCGCGGCAGGGCGCTGCGCTCAGCGCAACGTCGCCACCGCGTCCATCGTCAGCCAGCCTTCGTGGTCCTGCGCCCACAGCTTCACCTCCGAGCCCTGGCGCGCGCCGTTGACGCGGAAGGGGTGCAGGTCGAAGGTGGGCCGGATGGCCTTGAAGCGGAACGTGGCCACGTCGGCCTCGGGCGCCTGGCGGCGCACGAGGTCCATCAGCAGCGTGGCGATGAGAGGCCCGTGCACGATGAGGCCCGGGTAGCCCTCGACCTCGGTGACGTACTTGCGGTCGTAGTGGATGCGGTGGCCGTTGAAGGTAAGCGCGCTGTAGCGGAAGAGCAGCACGTCGTCAGGCACGATCTCGCGCGACCACGGCGCACCGGTGGGTGCCGGCTGCGGCGGCGGCTCGGCGTCGCCGGGCTTCTTCGCCTCCCGGTAGACGATGTCGTGGAACTCGACGATGGCCGGCTCCGCCGCGCCATTGCAGCGCAGCTCGTGCCGCACCTTCACGAAGACGAGCGTGCCGGTGCGGCCTTCCTTCACCGTCACGTCGGCGATCGTGGAGGTGCGCTCCACCGCGTCGCCCACGCGCACCGGCGAACGGAACTCGAACTGGCTGCCCGCCCACATGCGCCGCGGCAACGGCACCGGCGGCAGGAAGCCGCCGCGCTTGGCGTGGCCATCAGGCCCGATCTCGCTTTGCCGGTGCAGCGGCAGGAAGTACAGCCAGTGCCACAGCGGTGGCAGTGGCGTGCCGGCCGGCGCCGCCATCTCGGGGTGGTCGAGCGTGGCGTTCAGCGCCAGCACGGGCGTCGGGCCGATCTGGTCGACGCGCGTCTCACTGCGGCCGATCCAGGCGCGCAAGTCCTGCATGGGGTGGGCTCCGGGCGAACGGGGCGAACGGGGCGAACGGGGCGAATCGGGACGAGCGGCCTGCCTCAGAAGTTGTGACGAACGCCGAGCTCGTAGCCTTTCGACGATTTTCCACCGGCCAGGCCGGCCGGCCCGCCGGGCACCGCGAAGGTGGCCGCGCCCTCGTTGTCGATGCTGGAGAACGTGCCGTACAGCGCCGTGCGCTTCGAGAGGTTGTAGACGACACCCAGGCCGATCTGGCGCGCGTCGTTGGCGTCGATCGCGGTGGCGCCGACGCGGCCGGCCATGTCGGCCTCGACGACCGAGGCCTTCAGCTCGTAGGCGCCGAGCCTGTAGGCGCCGGCCAGCATCAGGTTGCTCTGCTTGGCGGTGAAGTACTTGAACTGCCGCCACGCCAGGTGCACGCGGCCGGGGCCGAAGTGGTAGGTGCCGCCGATCGCGGTGTCGGTGAACTTGCCGCTCACGGTGAGGTCGGTCTCGGTGTCGGTGCGCGCCGCCGACACGGCGACAGGCCCGCCGGCCCAGCCGAAGCGGCCGGCGATGACCTTGTGGCCGCCGTTAGCCGGCGTCGCGCCCTCGCCGGCCGCCACCATCAGCTGGCCCTCGAAGCCGCCGAGGCCGCCGGGCAGGAAGTAACCCACCGAGTTGCTGGCCCGAACGGTGCTGTTGGCGGTGGTGCCGAAAGCGGCACGGATGGGGCCCTGCGCGCCACCGCCGCCGAAGTTGTTGCTGCCCGCCACGCCGACGTGGCTGAAGGGGTCGAAGCGGCTCCAGCCGATGTAGCTGGGCACGTAGTCGCGGCCGAGGCGCAGCTCGCCGGCCGCCTTGCTGGCCAGGCTCACGGTCGAGCGGCGGTCCCAGAAGGCGCCCGTCGGGTTGCCGGTGTCCAGGGCCAGGCCGTGCTCCAGGTGGAAGCTCGCCGACAGGCCGCCGCCGAGGTCCTCCACGCCGCGCACGACGAGCCGGCTCGTTGCGTTGGAGCCGCTGACGAGCGACTGCACCGAGCCGCGGTCCTCGTTGCTGACATGCCGTGCGGCCGCGTCGACGACGCCGCCCAGTGTGACGGAGCCCTGCGCCTGAGCGGGCAGGGCGCCGGCCGCGACGGTGAAGGCCAGGGCCGTGGCCAGGCGGGGATCGATGGTGCGGGAATTCATGGGTCTCCTCCAGGGGTGGTGTGGGCGGGCGCCGGTTCGCCCGCGGGTCAAGGGCACGCCGGCCGGCGCGCTGCGCGCCCGCCCGGCAACGGGTCTCAGTCGGCCGTGAGGCGGGCGCGCTGCACGACACCCTTCCACTTCGCCAACTCGCTCTTCACGAGCGCGCCGAACTGCTCGGGCGTGCTCGTCTCGACGTCGGCGCCGTGGTCCTCGATGCGCTTCTCGGTCTCCTTGTCCCTGAGCACCTGGTTGAGCGCCGCGTTCAGCTTGTCGACCACCGCCTTGGGTGTCTTGGCCGGCGCGAACAGGCCGTACCACTGCTGAACCTCCACGCCGTCGACGCCCGCCTCCTTCAGCGTGGGCACCTCGGGCAGCAGCGCGTTGCGCTTCGGGCCGGCCACCGCCAGCGCCTTCAGCTTGCCGCTCTTGACGTGGGGCAGCGCCGTGAAGAAGCTCGGGAACATGACCTGCGTCTGGCCGCCGATGGTGTCGCTGACGGCTGGCGCCGAGCCCTTGTAGGGCACGCCCGTCATCTGCACTCCCGCGTTGAGCTTGAAGAGCTCGGCCGCGTAGTGCGGCGCCGTGCCGTTGCCCGCGGAGGCATAGCTGTAGCGGTCGGGCTTGGTCTTGAGCTGCGCGACGAGCTCGCGCACGTCCTTGAACGGCGCCGACGGCGCGGCACTGGCCACCATCAGCGTCGGCGAGTAGCCCACGAGGCCGATCGGCTCGAAGTCGGCCACCGGGTCGTAGCGCAACTTCTGCAGCGCCGGGTTCATCGCGTGCGTGGCGATGTAGCCGAACATCAGCGTGTGGCCGTCGGGCGTGGCGCGGGCCACGTACTCGCTGGCGATGCTGCCGTTGGCGCCGGCACGGTTGTCGATGATGATCGTCTGGCCGAGCAGCGGCCCGAGCTTCTGCGCGATGGTGCGGGCCATCGCGTCGTTGCCGCCGCCGGCGGCCGTGGGCACGACGATGGTGATGGTCTTGGTCGGGAAGGCCTGCGCGAGCGCCGGAGCGCTGGCACTGCCGGCTGCGGTGGCCACGGCCGCGGCCATCATGGGGGCGAGGATCGACTTCACGGTTTCGTCTCCTGGTTCAATGGATGGGATGGGGGCGACGGCGGAGCCGTCGGTCGAATGCGGGGCTGGCGCCGCCGGCGCGTCGGGGCGCGGGCGCGGCCGCGAGAACACGTAGCCGGGCAGGTGCAGCTCGCCCTGCAGGATCTTTCGCGCCGTGCGCACGAGCGCGGCGCGCGTGATGCGCGAGGCGGCGCCCTCGCCCTCGATCTCGACGGCCACGTCGATGCGGCCCTGCGGGTGCAGCACGGTCACGTGGCGCGCGCCCGCCTTCTGCACGCGGCTGCTGGCCACGGTGCCGGGCAGCGCGAAGGCAGCCGCCACGCCGATGGCGCCAGTCACCGCGTGCGAGGCATGGCAGCGCTTGGGCGTGAAGTAGCGCGAGGTCAGTTCGTCGTCGCCGCCGCCATCGCTCACGAGCACGGGCTTGGGCACGACGCTGTGCGAGACGTCGCCCAGGCCCATCCGCTCGCCGGCGGCGCGCCGCAGCCCCTCGATGCGCTTGAGCAGCGCCTCATTGGCATCGAGCTCGCCGGGCGACTCGCGGCCGGTGATGCCGAAGCCGCCCAGGTCGGCCGCGCGAACGATGACGAGCGGCATCGCCGCGTCGATGCAGGTCACCTCGACGCCGTCGATGAGGTCGATGCGCCGGCCGGTGGGGAACACCTGGCCGGTGACGGCGCCCCAGGCGTCGAGGAAGTCCAACTGGATCGGCGCCGCGGTGCCGGCGACGCCGTCGATGCGCGTCGTGCCTTCGTAGCGGACGCGGCCGCCGGGCGTCTCGACGGTCACGTCGATGCGCGCGCCGGTGTTGACGTTGTGCACGCGCACGCGCGTCGTGCCTTCGCCGGCGGGCACGAGGCCCTGCTCGATGGCGAAGGGCCCCACGCCCGAGAGCATGTTGCCGCAGTTGGGCCGCAAGTCCACCGAGCGCGTGCCCACGCCCACCTGCGCGAAGAGGTAGTCGACGTCGCAGCCCTCGCGCGCCGAGCGCGAGACGATGGCCACCTTGCTGGTCAGCGTGCTGCCGCCGCCCACGCCGTCGAGCTGCAGCAGGTCGGAGGCGCCGATCGCGCCGATCAGCGCCTCGTCGCGCTCGGCCTCGTCCTCCGGCAGCCACTCGCGCAGGAAGAACGGCCCGCGCGAGGTGCCGGCGCGCATCAGCACGCAAGGCAGCACGTAGGAGGACGAAGGCAGCGACGACATGCCGGAATGCTCGCGGCCGATGCCTGTGCTGTGAATTGCATAATTGCGATGAATTGATGCGTCTGCCGGATCAATCGAGAACCGGCCGGACGCCTCTCTCGCACGCACCACGCACCCACCTCGCGGAAGCCACCACCATGGCCCACGGCTTCGACCTCGCCGACCTCGCCGCCTTCCGCGCGGTGGCCGAGCTGCAGAACTTCCGCCGCGCCGCCGAGGCGGTGCACATCTCGCAACCGGCCTTCAGCCGCCGCATCGACAAGCTCGAGCAGGCGCTGGGCGTCAAGCTGCTCGCGCGCACGACGCGGCGCGTCACGCTCACCGCGGTGGGCCGCGAGTTCGCGCGCAAGGTGGCGGCGTGGCTCGACGAGCTCGACGCGACGATGCTCACCGTGCGCGGCGTCTCGGCCTCGCGCCTGGCGGAGGTGACGGTGGCCTGTGTGCCGTCCACCGTCTACTACTTCCTCTCGGCCTCCATCCGCCGCTACCGCGAGCGCTACCCGCGCGTGCGCGTGCGCATCTTCGACGCCGGCGCCAACGACGTGCTGGCCGCAGTAGTGCGCGGCGAGGCCGACTTCGGTCTCAACTTCATCGGCAGCGCCGAGCCCGACCTCGAGTTCCGCCCGCTGCTGAAGGAGCGCTTCGTCGCCGCCTGCCGGCGCGACCACCCGCTGGCAAAGAAGCGCAGCACCACGTGGCGCGAACTCGCCGGGCACGACTTCATCAGCGTGGGCAAGAGCTCGGGCAACCGGCTGCTCATCGACCAGGCTCTGGCCGCCGTGCCCGGCGCGCCGCAGGGCCTGTACGAGACCCAGCACGTGACGACGATGCTCGGCCTCGTCGAAGCAGGGCTCGGCGTGGCGGCCGTGCCCTCGCTGGCGATGCCGGCGCGCGACCACCCGCTGCTGGTGAGCGTGCCGCTCGGCGAGCCGGTGGTGACGCGCCACGTGGGCCTCATCCGCCGCGTTGGGCGCACGCTGGCGCCGGCGGCGCAGCAGCTGTATGACTTCCTCGCGGCCTCGGGCGGTGGCCCTGCCGGTGCGGCCAGGAAGCCCTCCGCGAAGCGCCCCACGCGAGCGGCTCGGCCCTGACGCCTTCCGGGCTGCTTGCGTTCAAGCGGGGCGACGCTGTCGGCGCGACGGACAGCCTCCTTGCGAGGTGGCCCATGAAAGTTTCTGAATCCCGCCGCTCGGTCGCGCGCGGCCCTTCCGGCCTGGTACCTCGGTGCCGACAATGCCGCGCATGGACACCGCCGCCGCCTCAGTCTCCTCGCCCCCGGCCGACACCGGCACCCCGCGAGGACTGACGCTCGTTGTCGGGGCTACGGGCGCGCTAGGCCGACCCGTCGTGAAGTTGCTGCGTGAGCGCGGCGTACCGGTGCGCGCGCTGTGTCGTCACCCAGACCAGGCGGCCGACCTCTCGGCGATCGGTGCCGAGGTGGTGGCGGGCGATCTCACCGACCCCGTCTCGCTGGAACGGGCCTGCCGCGGGGCCGAGCGCGTGCTCGCCTGTGCGCACTCGATCCTGGGCCGCGGCCGCTGGCGCAGCGAGGCCGTGGACGACACCGGCCACCGCGCACTGATCGACGCAGCCCGGGCAGCCGGAGCGAGGCGCTTCGTCTACACGTCTGCGCTGGGCGCGTCCGGCGAGCACCCCATCGACTTCTTCCGGACCAAGCAACGCATCGAGCAGGCCGTGCTCGCCAGTGGCCTCGATGCCGTCATCCTGCGCCCTTCGGCCTTCATGGAGCACCACGTGCATGGCTTCAACGGCGCCGCAGTGCTGGCCAAGGGCAAGGCAAGCCTGATCGGGCCAGGGACCAAGCCACGCAACTTCGTGTGGGCCGGCGACGTCGCCCGTTTCGCCGTGCTGGCGCTGCTGGAGGACCCGCCCCCGTTCCGTACCCTGGACATCGGCGGCCACGACCACCTGAGCAACCACGAAGTGGCAACCCTCTACGCGCGCGAAGCCGGCATCGCGCTGCGTGCCTCGCACCTGCCCGCCGGAGTGGCGCGGGTCATGTCCACGCTGGCCTCGCCGCTGCACCCGGGCCTCGCGCGCATCCTGCGGCTGCTGAGCCTGCCCGATGCCGCCTTCAGCGAGCGGTTCGATGGCGCCGGGGCGCTGGAGCAGCGGTTCGGCCTGCGGCTCAAGCGCGTGGAGGACTTCGTGCGCGAGCGGGTCGCGGAGCACCGGGCCGCGGCGGCGGCAAGCGCCGGTTGACCCCGGGGCCGTCCAGGAAGGCCCTCAGGCTCCCGGGCGATGCGGCTCGCTCACCAGGCCGAGCAGGCGCTCGACCCCGAGCGAGGCACCCTCGGCGCTTAGCAACTGCCACCGCTCGGGTGGCATCTCCTCGGGCAACTCGCGCTGCACCTGCGCGGCTTCGGCCATGCGCTCCGGGCCGAGCAGCAGCAGCAGGGGCGTCACCGGCCCGGGCGGCCCGCACGCACCGAGCAGCCGGGCCGCGACGGCGGTGTCACCCAGGCGCCAGTGGAGAAAGGCCAGCCAGCGCGCCAGTTCCACCGCCTCGGTCAGCGCGCCACGCTCGACCTGCAGCGCGATGTTCTCGCGCACCGAGGCCACGGCACGCTCGGACTCGCCACGCGCCCACGCGATGCGGGCAACCTGGTGCAACCCCGCGCTCTCGCGGAACCGATCGCCCGTCGCGCGGGCGCTCTGCAGGTTCTGCCGGGCCAGCCGGTCGGCGGCGTCGAGATCGCCACGCGCCACGGCGATCAGGCTCAGGTAGGCCGCCGTGGCGGTGCTGCCCCAGGTGTCGCCCAGCGCTTCGAAGCGCGCCCCGCCTTCCTTCAGGTACACCTCGCTGCGCTCGACCTCGTTCGGTTGGAAGTACAGGAGCACGCCGCGGTACTGCGTCGCCAAGGCCATGCCCCAGGGCTCGCCGACGGCGCGGAATTCATCGAGGCAAATCGCCATCGTCGCGTTGGCCTCGGCGCGCGAGGCGGTGTTGAGCGACAGCGCGCGAATGAGCAGCGCGTGCGCCGTCGCCGGCGCGTCGCCGGCCTGCCGCGCCAGCTCGAGCGCGCGTGCCGAGCGTTGCCGTGCGATCTCGTTCTCGCCCCGGTAGAACGCCACCCGCGCACCGGTGGTCCAGCAGCGGGCCGCCCTGGCGTCGCTGGCGGTTCCGAGCTTCTCCAGCAACGGCGCGGACCAGCCCTCACCTTCGCGCAGCCCATCGTCGAAGTACCACCACCAGCCCAGGCGCGACACCAGGTCGGCCCACAGCGACACCCCTCCCTCGGAGCCGGCGGTGGACACGAAGTGGAGCGCCGCGCGGAGGTTGGCGCGCTCCGCACCCAGGCGCAGCAGAGCGGCCGGGCGGCGCGCGCTGAGCACCTCGGGCTCCTCGCGCAGCGCCAGTGCGGCCATGATGCGCGCGTGCCGCAGGCGCAAGGCCGACAGCTCCCCCGCAGCCTCCGCGCGCTCCAGCGCGTACTCGCGGATCGTCTCCAGCATGCCGTAGCGCGGGCGATCGTCGACATCGTCCAGCCTCTGCACGAGGTGGTGCTCGAGCAGCGTCTCCAGCCGGACCACGGTCTCCGCTGGCTCCTCATCGATGGCCTCGGCCGACTCCAGGCTCCAGCCGCCCACGAACACGCCCAGGGCACGGAACAGGCGCTGAACGTCGGCGGGCAGCAGGTCGTGGCTCCAGGCGACGGTCGCCCGCAGCGTTTGATGGCGCTCGGGAGCGTGCGCGTCCCCGGTGCGCAGGAGGCCGAGGGACTGATCCAGCCGCGCCGCCAGCGCCTCGGGCGTGAGCGTGCGCAGGCGGGCAGCCGCCAGCTCGATGGCCAGTGGCAGCCCATCCAGCCGGCGGCAGATCGATGCCGCCGCCCGCCAGGTGCCCGGCTGATCGCGCAGCGGCTGACCGAGCCCGCGCGCACGCTCCGCCAGCAACTGCAGCGCCGGCGCTGCCCGCAAGCCAGCGGGGGCCTCTTCGCCGGCCGGCGGCAGTGCCAGAGGCGGTACGTCAAGCGTGCGCTCGTCCACGGCCTGCAACGCCAGGCGGCTCGTGGCGAGGACCCGCACACCCGGGCCGGCTTCGAGCAACCGCAGCAACGCCGCGCCGGCCTGAGGCAGCAGGTGCTCGAGGTTGTCCAGCACCAGCAGCACCTGCCGATGGCGCAGGAAGTCGCGCAACTGGTCCGCCGCTGTCTGAGCCGCGCTCTCCTGCAGGCCGAGGGTCGAGGCCACCGCCGAGGGCACCTGCATCGGGTCGCGCACGCCGGCCAGCATGACCGACCAGACACCGTCAGGATGCCGATCGGCTCGGCGGGCCGCGGCCACCAGCGCCAGGCGCGTCTTGCCGCTGCCACCGGGCCCCAGCAACGTCAGCCAGCGCGTGCCGGGTTCGTCCAGAAGCCGCTCGACCTGATCCAGCAGGGCGTCGCGGCCGATCAGCGGCGCGGCCGTCAGCACCGGCGGCGGCGGCGGGGGCGCGGAAGGCGCCCTCCCGCCGTGAAGTGGGGCCGCCTCGGAAACCGCCGACGCGTCGGACTCCGCCACGGCTTCCACGCGAAGTGCCAGCCGATAGCCGCGCCCGGATACCGTGGCGATCGCCGCGCTGCCCAGCAGCTTGCGCAACACCACGACCTGCACGTGCAGGTTGTTCTCTTCCACCACCAGGCCGGGCCAGACCAGGTCGAGCAGTTCCTGTTTCGACACCACCCGATCGCGGTGTTCGATGAGAGTGAGCAGCAGGTCGAAGGCGCGGCCGCCGAGCTTGGCAGCCTCGCCTTCCACCAGCAGCCTGCGCGCCATGGGGTCTGCCACCGCACGCCCGCCATCGAGCTTGAAGCACTGCGTCGACATCGGGTCCTCGCAGAGGGTCGGCGCGAGTCCTTCGCGCCGGGCGCGGTCTGCGCGCCCCGATGTTCATTCTTTCAGATCGGTGTGTCAGCCTCCACCGCCCGCCCCGCCCGGCCAATCAGTCGGCGTCGGGCAGATGCGCAGCGTCGAAGGCTCGAGCGCATAGGCCACGAACGAGGTGCCGGCGGAAATGCCGAGCGCCCCCCCGGCATCGATCACATGATCGATGCCCTCGCCGTCGAGCGTGATCCACAGGCTTCCAGCCATGCACTGCACGGCGCAGCCCTGGGCGAGGCGCACCCGATGCAGCGCGCCGTGTGCGAGCCCGAGCTGGTAAGGCACCGCCTCGACCTCGAAGACGCCGGGCCCCACGGCGGATTGCGCCAGCCGGGCGCCCAGGCGACCCAGTGCCTTCCAACGGCCGAGGGAGCTGCGTGACGGATGGGCCCTTGTCCCGAACTCCGTCGCCGATGCCGATGCAAAGTGACCCATGGCCCTGACCTCCGCGATGAATGTGTTGCCAGGGCATCACTCTGCGCGGCACGGTCCTTCGGGTCTTTGGGGCGGTACTTAAAGATTCTGAAACGGGGCACGAAGGCGCCCGCCGCTCGGGTGCCGCGCCACCCGCGCGCGGCGCACCGGCGCGCTATTCCGGCACCCGCCCCTTCACGCCCGCCGGCACCAGGAAGTCGAAGTCCACGCCCCGGTCGGCCTGCAGCACGCTCTGCAGGAACAAGCGCCGGTAGCCGCGCTCCGCCACCGGCTCGGTGACCGGGTTCGCGGCCGCGCGCGCAGCGAGTTCGGCCTCGGACACCAGGAGAGTCAACTCCCGCCGAGCCGCACTCACCCGGATGCGATCACCGCTCCTCACGTGCGCCAGCGGCCCGCCCACCGCCGCCTCCGGCGTCACGTGCAGCACGATGGTGCCGAAGGCCGTGCCGCTCATGCGCCCGTCGCTGATGCGTACCATGTCCTTCACGCCGGCACGCGCCAGCTTCAGCGGGATCGGAAAGGCGCCCGCCTCCGGCATGCCCGGCGCGCCCTTGGGGCCGATGCGCTTGAGCACGAGGATGTCGTCGGCCGCCACGTCGAGCGCCGGGTCGTCGATGCGCGCCGCGAGGTCGGCCGCGTCCTCGAAGACGACGGCACGGCCCTCGTGCTCCATCAGCGCCGGGTTCGCCGCCGAGACCTTCAGGATCGCGCCGCCGGGGGCGAGGTTGCCGCGCAGCACCGCGATGCCGCCCTGCGGGTAGATGGGCTTTCCGAGCGGCCGTACCACGCCTTGCGCGAAGCCGGGGCCGGCCGCCTCGATGTGCTCGCCGAGCGTGCGGCCCGTGACCGTGAGCGCATCGAGATGCAGCAGCGGCTTCAGCTCGCGCAGCAGCGTCGCCATGCCGCCGGCGGCGTGGAAGTCCTCCATGTAGTGCTCGCCGCTCGGCTTCAGGTCGAGCAGCACCGGCGTCTCGCGCCCCATGCGGTCGAGCGCGTCGAGGTCGAGTTCGAAGCCGCAGCGCCCGGCAATGGCCGCGAGATGCACGACGGCATTCGTCGAGCCGCCGATCGACAGCAGCACGCGCATCGCGTTCTCGAAGGCCTTCGCGGTGAGGATGCGCTCCGGCGTCAGCCGCTCGCGCGCCAGCCACACGGCCTGCGCGCCGGTGGCCTCGGCCACGCGCATGCGCTCGGCCGTCACCGCCGGCGGGCTGGCGCCGCCGGGCACCGTCATGCCCAGCGCCTCGGCGATGCAGGCCATCGTGCTCGCCGTGCCCATCACCGAGCAGGTGCCCACGCTCGGCACGAGCTGCTCGTTGACGGCGGCGATCTCGGCCTCGTCGATGTCCTGCGCGCGGAAGCGCGCCCAGTAACGCCGGCAGTCGGTGCAGGCCCCTACGCGCGTGCCCTGATGCGAGCCGGTGAGCATCGAGCCGGTGATGAGCTGGATCGCCGGCTTGCCGGCCGACGCCGCGCCCATCAGCTGCGCGGGCACCGTCTTGTCGCAGCCGCCGACGAGCACCACGGCGTCCATCGGCTGCGCGCGGATCATCTCCTCGGTGTCCATCGACATCAGGTTGCGCAGCACCATGCTCGTCGGCGCCGCGAAGCTCTCGTGCAGCGAGATGGTCGGGAACTCCATCGGCAGGCCACCGGCCAGCATCACGCCGCGCTTCACGGCCTCCACGAGCTGCGGCGCGTTGCCGTGGCACGGGTTGTAGGCGCTGCCCGTGCTGGCGATGCCGATCACCGGTCGCTCCAGCGCCGTCTCGCTCAGGCCCGCGCCCTTGATGAAGGCCTTGCGCAGGAAGAGCGAGAAGCCCGTGTCGCCGTAGCTCGTGAGGCCCTGGCGCATGCCGGTGGCGGCCGGGGCGCTCTTGTCGCCCTTGACGCCCTTGACGCCCTGCTCGCCCGTGGCGCCCTCGCCGGCCGCCGGCGCGGCCTTCCCGGCGCCTGCGGGCCGGTCGCGTTCCTTGTCCATGCGGCAAAGCGTAGCAGCGCGCAGGCCCCGCAAGGCCGCGTCGGCGTGATGGAAAGTCAGTATCCGGCCCCGCGGGGGCCGATGCCAGAATGAACCGGAACCCCTCGGAGGCTCATCGCATGAAGCGCATCACTTTCATCGTCGGCCTGTGTCTGGCCGGGCTGTCGTCGCTGGCCGCGGCACAGAACCTCTCGGTGGCCACCGGTGGCACCGGCGGCGTGTACTACCCGATGGGCGGCGGCATCGCCGCGGTGCTCTCCAAGCACGTGCCCGGCATGCAGGCCACGGCCGAGGTCACCGGCGGCTCGGTCGACAACCTCAAGCTCATCGGAAGCGGCAAGCCCTACATCGGCCTGTCGATGGCCGACGCGGCGCTCGACGCGCACCGCGGCGAGGACAAGTTCAAGAGCGGCAAGATCGGCGTGCGCACGCTGATGGTGCTGTACCCGAACCGCATGCACGTCGTCAGCGTCGACGGCAAGGGCATCACGAAGCTGTCCGACCTCAAGGGCAAGCGCGTCTCCACCGGCAGCCCCGGCAGCGCCACCGAGGTGATGGCCTTCCGCATCATCGAGGCCGCCGGGCTCGACAAGGACAAGGACATGAAGCGCGAGCGGCTCGGAGTGGCCGAGTCCGTCAACGCACTCAAGGACGGCAAGATCGACGCCTTCTTCTGGGTGGGTGGCCTGCCCACCGCGGCCGTCACCGACCTGGCCAACACGCCGGGCACGAAACTCGTGATGGTCGATCATTCCGAGGTCGTGCCGGCGATGAACAAGAAGTACGGCAACCTCTACGTCGAGGACACGATCCCGATGGCCACCTACAAGGGCATGGCGGCCGACAACCGGCAGGCGACGGTGATGAACATCCTCGTCGCGCACGAGAGCATGGACGAGAAGACCGCCTACGCGATCGTCAAGACCATCTTCGACAAGCGCGACGACCTGATCGCCGTGCACAAGGAAGCGGCCAACTTCAAGCTCGAGAACCAGAAGGCAAGCGCGACGCCGATCCCGTGGCACCCGGGCGCCGTGCGCTACTTTGCGGAGAAGGGCATCAAGCTGAATTGAGACCCCCCCGAAGCGCCTTCGGCGCCTCCCCCCGAGGGGGTGCCGCCAGCGGCCCGGCGAAGCCGGTTCCGCGGCGGCTGCCGGGTTGTCCGCTGCATCGCCACCCGTGACGCCCTCTCAGCCCTCCGCAGCCAGCGTGCAGGACAGCGCATCGGCCGACGCCGAAGCCTCGGTCGCGCGCGCCGAGCAGTACATCGAGGCCGAGGAAGGCGCGGCCAACAAGCTCGCCGGCTGGCTCGGCGCCTTCATCACCGCCGCCGCATTCGCGATGTCGGCGTTCCACCTCTACACGGCCTATGCGATCGTGCCGACGCAGACGCTTCGGCCCGTGCACGTGGGCTTCGTGCTGGCGCTGTGCATGCTCGTCTACCCGGTCGCGAAGCGCTTCCGGCACCGCGTCATGTGGTGGGACTGGCTCGCCGCGGCGCTCTCCATCGCCGTCGTCGTCTACCTCGTCCAGGGCGGCGACGACTTCACCGACCGCAACACCTCGCCCGAGCCCTGGGACATCGCGTTCGGCCTGGCGCTGATCGCGCTCGTGCTGGAGGGCATGCGCCGCACCACCGGGCTCGTGATGCCGGTCATCACGCTCGCCTTCCTCGCCTACGCGCTGGCCGGGCCCTGGCTGCCGGCGCCGTGGACACACAAGGGCTACGAGATCGGCCGCCTCGTCGGCGTCATGTACATGACGCTGGAAGGCATCTACGGCGTGGCGATCGACGTCTCGTCGTCGCTGATCATCCTGTTCACGATCTACGGCGCCTTCCTGCAGTACAGCGGCGCGGGCAAGTTCTACATCGACTTCTCGTTCGCGGCGATGGGCGGCAAGCCCACCGGCGCCGGCCGCACGGTGGTGCTGGCGTCGTTCCTGCTGGGCGGCCCCTCGGGTTCGGGCGTGGCGACGACGGTGACGCTCGGCGCCGTGGCCTACCCGATGCTCGCGAAGGCCGGCTACGAGAAGAACGCGGCCGGCGGGCTCCTGGCCGCCGGCGGCCTGGGCGCCATCATCTCGCCGCCGGTGCTGGGCGCGGCCGCGTTCCTGATCGCCGAGTTCCTGAAGATCTCGTACCTCGACGTGCTGCTGATGGCGGTGATCCCGACCGCCATGTTCTACCTCGCGCTCTTCCTGATGGTCGAGCTCGACGCGCGCAAGTACGGCATGAAGCTCGCGACCTTCGAGCGCGTCGACTCGGTGTGGCACCTCACGCGGCGCTACGGCTTCCACTTCCTCTCGCTGGTGGCGATCGTCGCCTTCATGATGTGGGGCTTCTCGCCGGTGCTCTCGGTGTTCTGGGCCACGGTGGTGGCCCTGGCGACGAGCTTCCTGCGGCGCGACACGGCGCTCGTGTCCTACGACCTGTTCCGCGGCCGCGGGCCCGTCGCGCAGCACCTCTTCCGCTCGCCGTTCGTGAAGGCGATGGAGGCCGGCTCCATCGGCATGCTCAACGTCGCGGCCACCTGCGCAGGCGCCGGCATCATCGTCGGCGTCGTCACGCTCACCGGGCTCGGCCTCAAGTTCAGCGGCATCGTCATCGACTACGCCGGCGGCTCGCTCTTCCTCACGGCGCTGTTCACGGCGCTGGTGGTGTGGATCGTCGGCCTGGCGGTGCCGGTGACGGCCAGCTACATCATCTGCGCCGTCGTCGCCGCGCCGGCGCTCACGAAGCTCGGCGTGCCCGACTTCGCGGCGCACATGTTCATCTTCTACTACGCGGTGCTCTCGGAGGTGTCGCCGCCGACGGCGCTGTCGCCGTTCGCGGCGGCGGCCATCACCGGCGGCGACCCGTACAAGACGACGCTGCAGTGCTGGAAGTACACGGTGCCGGCGTTCCTGCTGCCGTTCATGTTCGTGCTCGACCCCGCCGGCCTCGGCCTCCTGCTGATGGGCTCGACGAAGGCGCTCGCGAACGCCAACTGGGTGTCGATCGCCGAAGTCACGTTCACCGCCGCCGTCGGCATCGCCGCGCTCGCCGCCGGCTTCCAGGGCTGGGCGCTGAAGCGCACGACGGCGCTGGAGCGCACGCTCTTCATCGCGGCCGGCTTCGCGCTCGTCTACCCCGGGCTCGTGGCCGACCTCGTCGGCTTCGGCCTCGTGGCCGCTGCGCTGGCGGTGCAGTGGCTGCGCAAGGGGGCCCCGCCCCCCGCACCCGCCCCCCTGCCCGTGCCGGACCCGGCCGCGAAGGAGCCGCGATGAACACCCTCGACGCCTCCGCGCGCGGCGTGTACCTGATCACCGTCACGCCGTTCACCGACAGCGGCGCGCTCGACCTCGCCAGCACCGACCGCATGGTCGACTTCTGCCTCGAGAAGGGCGTCACCGGCCTCACCGTGCTCGGCATCATGGGCGAGGCGCCCAAGCTCACGGCCGACGAGTCGCGCGTCTTCGTCAAGCAGGTGCTGGCGCGCGTGGCCGGTCGCGTGCCGGTGGTGGTGGGCGTCTCGGCGCCCGGCTTCGCGCCGATGCGCGAGCTCACCGAGAGCGTGATGGCGCTCGGCGCCTCGGGCGTGATGGTGGCGCCGCCTTCCACGGTGCGCACCGACGACCAGATCACCGCCTACTTCGACATGGTCAACGAGACCTTTGCGCAGGCCGGTGGCGCCGGCACGGCGGTACCCTGGGTGCTGCAGGACCACCCGGTGGCCACCGGCGTGCAGATGACGGCCGGCGTCATCCTGCGCATCCTGAAGAACTCGCCCTCGTGCGTGATGCTCAAGCACGAAGACTGCCCGGGCCTGGCCAAGCTCTCGGCGATCCGCGCCGCCAGCGACAAGGGCGAGGTGAAACGCGTCAGCATCCTGTGCGGCAACGGCGGCGGCCTCTTCCTGCCCGAGGAGCTGAGCCGCGGCGCGGACGGCGCGATGACCGGCTTCGCCTACCCGGAGATGATGGTCGACGTGTGCGCCGCGCATGCCGCCGGCCACGTCGAGCGCGCGCACGATCTCTTCGACGCCTACCTGCCGCTGGCGCGCTACGAACAGCAGCAGGGCATCGGCCTCGCGGTGCGGAAATACCTGCTGGCGCAGCGCGGGGTCATCGCCTCGGCCATGGCACGGCGGCCGGCGCCGAAGCTCTCGGCCGCCGACGTGGCCGACATCGAGCGGCTCGTCGCGCGGCAGACGCGGCGGCTGCAGGCCCTCGGCTGAGGGAGCGTCTCAGTCGCTCGGCGAAAAGCCCGAGGCCTTGACCACCGTGGCCCACATCGCGGACTCACGCTTCTGCAGCGCCACCAGTTCGGCCGCGCCCATCGGCGCCGGCACGAGGCCGAGCTTGGCGATGCGTTCCTTCGCCGCCGGCGTGGCCAGCGTCGCGTGCACGGCCGCGCGCATCCGCTCCTGCAGCGCAGGGGGCGTCGCCGCCGGCGCGTACATCGCGAACCACAGCGGCGCGTCGACGTCGATGCCCGCCTCCTTCAACGTCGGCACGTCGTCGACGAACGGCGAGCGCGCCGTGCCGGCCGTGGCGATGATGCGCACGCGGCCCGCCTTGTGCAGTTCCAGCGCCTCGGTCACCGGGCTCACGGCCGCGGCGAGCACGCCACCCGCGAGGTCGTTCATCGCCAGCGCCGAGCCCCGGTAGGGCACGTGCGTCATCGGCACGCCCATCGCGCGTGCGATCGACACGCCCACGAAGTGCGGCAGCGTGCCCGCGCCCGGCGAGCCGTAGCTGGCCTTGTCGCCCGCCGTCTTCACCCAGGCGCGGAAGCCCGCGAGGTCCCTGGCCGGCACGGCCGGGCCGATGGTCAGCGCGAAGTCACCGCTCGCGAGGCCCGAGATCGGCGCGAAGTCCTTCGCCGGGTCGTAGCGCAGCGCGCGGAAGACATAGGGGAACAGTGTCATCGGCCCCTGCGGCACGACGACCAGCAGGTCGCCCTCGGGGCCGCCCGCCTTCACCTGCTCCACCGCCAGCCGTCCCGCGGCGCCGGTGCGGTTCTCGACGACCACGCTGCGGCCGAGCGCGGCCTGGAGCGACTCGCCCGCCAGCCGCGCCAGCGCATCGACGCTGCCGCCGGGCGCGAAGCCGACGAGGATGCGGATGGGCGGTGCGGCCTGCGCGAAGGCGCCGGCCGCGGCGCCCGCGAGCGGCAGCGCGCCCAGGTGACGAAGGACGAGTCGTCGGTGCATGGGTGGTCTCCTCGGGTCGCGAGCGCGTGGCCAGGTCGGCGTTCGGGCGTTCCGGCGTTCCGCCGTGTCGGCGCACCCGCTTGCCGGCCGATGCCTGCACTGTATCGGCCGCTCGACTCCGGGAGCCCCCGGGCCGACCCTCTGGCACGCCCCTCCGCCTGCAGTCTCGTTCGCTAGCATGATCGATGATCGGCCCGCTTCCGACGACACCCCGACACGAGGAGACCCCGTGAACCTGCGCGAACGTTTCGGCCGGCCGCTGCGCCTGGGCCTCGTCGGCGGCGGCCCGGATTCCTGGATCGGCGCGATGCATCGCAGCGCCGCCGAGATGGACGGCGGCTTCCGCTGCGTGGCCGGGGTCTTCTCCAGCGACCCCGCGCGCTCGCGTGCGGCCGGCGTTCGCCTCGGCTTCGACGCCGCGCGCAGCTACGGCACCGTCGCCCAGATGCTGGCCGCCGAGCGGGCGCGCACCGACCGCGGCGAGGAGGGCATCGAGGCGGTCGCGATCATGTCGCCCAACGACACCCACTACGCGCACGCCGCGGCGGCGCTCGACGCCGGCCTCGACGTGGTCTGCGACAAGCCCGTCACCACGACACACGCCGAGGCGCTGGACCTCGCGGCGCGGGCGCGGCGGCAGGGGCGGCTCTTCGCCATCGCGCACGCCTACTCGGCCTACCCGATGACGCGGCTGGCGCGCCACCTCGTGCGCGAGGGCACGATCGGTCCGGTGCGCCTGGTGCAGGTGGAGTACATCCAGTCGGGCCTCGCCACGCGCGTGGAAGCCGGGCCGCGGACGAACCGACTCCAGTGGGTGCTCGACCCGCATCGCAGCGGCCAGGCCCTGGTGATGAGCGCCATCGGCTGCCACGCGCAGCACCTGGCGTGCTTCGTCGCCGGGCAACCGGTGGCACGCGTGATGGCCGACGTCGGCACGCTGATGCCCGGCCGCGAGGTCGTCGACCACGTCTCGGCGCTCGTCGAGCTGGGCCACGGCGACCATCCGGCGCGCGGCACCTTCACGGTCACGCAGGCCGCGGCGGGCGCCGAGAACGACATCCGCCTGCGCGTCTACGGCGACCAGGGCCACCTCGACTGGAACCACCGCGAGGCCTCGTACCTGAGGCTCGCGCTGCAGGGCGAGCCGGTGCGCACGATCGGCCGCGGCGACCCCGGCTTGCCGCCCGAGGTGGCGGCCGCCGGCCGCACGCCGCGCGGCCACCCGGAGGGGCTGCGCGAGGCCTTCGCGAACCTCTACGCCGAGGTGGCGCGCGAACGCATGGCGATCGCGCTCGGCGAGGCGATGCCGGCGGCGCCCTACCCGCGTGTCGAGGACGGGGTGCACACGATGGCGTTCATCGAGGCTTGCCTCGCTTCGCACCGAGAAGGGCGGTGGATGAGCGTGGCGCAGTGAGATGACCCTTCGCGGGCACTTCGGCGCGCTGGAGGCGCCCCCGCTCATGCCGCAGGCTGTCGGGCATGCCCGGAGTGGCTCTTCGTCAGCCGCGCCTGTGAACTGGCGCCGCTGTCGACATCGAGGCGTGCGCGACCTCCGGCGTCAGCCGACGCCGGCCCGGTTCTTCAATCCGCGCTGCTCCAGCCGCCACACCAGCAGGTCGAACCGATCCTGTCCGAAGAAGGGCTCGCCCGCGAAGACGAAGGTCGGCACGCCCCAGTGTCCACTGCGCTCGTGGTCGCGCTGGTTCGCGGCGATCACCGCCTCCATGCGCTGCGGGTCGACATCGGCTTGCGCCTGAAGATCGTCGAGTTCGAGGCCGGCGCGCCGTGCGGCTTGCGCCAAGTGATCCCCGCGGTCCCAGCCGTCGATCGTGCCGTCCCAGATCAGCCGGCTCACCTCGCGTGCGAAGTCAAGCGCGCGGCCACGCCGCTGCGCCGCCGCGCCCAGGTGCATCAGGTGCCGGATGCGCGGCTGCTCCGGTGCGATGGCGAGGGTCTGCATGTCCTGCACCACCGGGTCGGGGCGCGGCATGCCGAAGGGCGTGCCCGCTTGCGCGGCGACGCGCTGGCTGTCGAGCTTCACGTAGCGCGCGAACTGCGGCGGGTTGCGGCTGAAGAAGCTGGGGTCGCGCACCGCCAGCGGATACACCGGCCGCAGGTGCACCTCGACATCGAAGTCGCGCACCAGCGCGCAGGTGCGCGGCAGCACGAGGTAGCTGTACGGGCTGCGGAAAGACCAGAACAGGTCGACGTGCAGGCTCACCGGGGCCTCGGGCGTCAGGGCTGCTTCGCCGCCGCCAGGCGGGCGTCGACGAAGGCGACGATCTCCCCCAGGGCGGCCGAGCCCTCGGGCTCGTGCAGCAGGCTGTGCAGCGCCGCGTCGTAGACCACGAGCTTCTTGTCGGGGCTGCCGGCGCGCTGGGCGAGCTCTCGGCTGCCGGCTGGATCGGTCACCTTGTCGGCGCCGCCGTGCAAGATGAGCAGCGGCGCGCGGATGCCGGGCATCAGCGGCTGCAGTTCGATGACGCCGTCGAGGATGGTGGCGATGGTGCGCGCCGGCACCTTCTCGCGCTGGATGGCCGGGTCCTCGGCCAGTGCGCCGCGCGCCGCAGGCTCGCGCACGATCTGGGCCGGGTCCACGGCCTCGAGAGGCAGGCCGGGTGCCAGGCGGCTGAGCGTGCCGACCACCGCTCGGGCGCCGCCGCTGGCCGAGGCCGGCAGCACGAGCGCCGCGCTGCTCAGCACCACGCCGGCCAGCGGTTGATGCGGCTGCTGCGACGGCGCGGTGTCCGCGGCCGATGGACGTGCCGCCATGTGCGCAGCGACCAGCCCGCCCATGCTGTGGCCGTACAGAAAGAGCGGTACGCCGGGGTGGGCTTGCCGCGCCTTGGCCACGGCCAGCCCCACGTCGCCGGTGAGTTGCGCCACCGAGTCGACCCGCTGGCGTGCGCCGCCCGAAGCGCCATGGCCGCGGTGATCCTGGGCGTAGACCGCAACGCCGCGCTCGTTCAGCCCGCGGGCGAGCGCCGCGTAGCGCCCCGGGTGGTCGTGGATGCCGTGCACGAGCACGGCCACCGCCCGCACCGGTGCATCGGCCGGCGTCCAAACGTAGCCCTGCAGGCAGTTGCCGTCGGCGGCCTGGACCCGGTAGGTCGGAACGCCGGCCACGCTGGCCGCGCCCTGGCACTCGCCGGTCGAGGCGCGGCTGCCGACGACCGCCGCGAACGCGGCGGCCGCGGCCGCCGACAGCAGGGCGATCCCGAGTCCCTTGGCGATCTTCGACATGACATGACCTCCTGGTTCTGCCGGGGCGACTGCTCGGGGACGAGACCGTGTCGAGCCCTTGGACTCATTCTTGCCGCGAAGCCGGGCGGGGTTGAGCCCGCGGCCGGGACTTCACTGGTATGCGCGCTGTGACGAATCGGGTGGGCCAGCGGTGCTGCAGCGGCGCTATCGTCGACGCCCGTGACGCTGGAACAACTGCGCATCTACGTGAAGGTCATCGAGGCCGGCAGCTTCACGCTGGCGGCCGAACGGCTGGACACGCCGCGCAGCCACATCAGCCGCGTCATCGCCCAGCTCGAAGCCGAACTCGGCGTGGTGCTGCTCGAGCGCACCACGCGCACGCGCTCGATCACCGAGGCCGGCCGCGAGGTCTACGAGCGCGCCGTAGGCATCCTCGGCGCGGTGGACGAGACCTTGCGCGCCACACAGCGCTTGCACGAGGAGCCGCGCGGCCTGCTGCGCCTGACCTGCGGCGTCGAGTTCGGGATGATCACGCTGGGCTCGTGGATCGAGGACTACGTGGCGCGCTACCCGCACGTGGCCGTCGAGGTCGAGTACACGTCGCGCGAGCTCGACCTCGTGCACGAAGGCTTCGAACTCGCGATCCGCAGCGGTCCGCTGCCGGACTCGCGGCTGGTCGCGCGGCCCCTGGGCCGCCTCGATTACGGCCTGTTCGCGAGCCCCGCCTATCTCGAGGCCCGCGGATGTCCGCAGGCACCGCACGACCTCGAGCAGCACGACCTGGTGGTCTTCACGGGGGGTGCGGTGAAGGCGGGCTGGACGCTGCATCACCCCGGCCACGAGGCCGCGGTGTCGGTGAAGGCTTCGGCGCGCCTCCGCGTGAACGCCGGCTCGGGCGTGCGCGACGCGCTGCTCAAGGGGCTGGGCGTCGGCCAGATGCCATGGGTGATGGCCGACGAAGCGGTGGCGCGGGGAACCTTGAAGCCGGTCCTGATGCCTTGGCATCCGACGCCGGTGGAGGTGTTTGCGCTCTATCCGAGCAGCCGCTACCTGACACCCAAGGTGCGGACGTTCATCGACCTGGCGCTCGAGAAGTTTCCACGCTCGCGTTCCGGCCACCTGGCGCCAGGCTGACGCGCGCTCCCGAGAACACTCGCCGCGGTTCACTGCGAGGCACAGCGAGGCGCCGGCGGACGGTGCGCGCGCCGGCCACCCATGCCGCCTGGTCAATCATTGACCATGCAATAGACTTGCCCGGTGCGCCGCCGCAAGCCCCCCGAGTTCTACCGCGCCAACACGCTCAGCAGCGACGACGGCATCGGCCTGCTGTTCAGGCGCGTGCTGCAGTCGCTCATCCAGGAGGTAGACCGCCGCCTCACGCCGCACGACCTGACGCACGCGCAGTGGGTGCCGCTGTACAAGCTCTTTCGCGGCGAGTGCGCGACGAGCGCCGAGCTGGCCCGCGACCTGCAGCTCGACCCCGCCGCCGTGACGCGCGCGCTCGACCGGCTGGAGGCCAAGGGCCTCGTCAAGCGCACGCGCTCGCGCACCGACCGGCGCGTCGTGCAGCTCGCGCTCACGGCCGAAGGCCGGCGCGTCGCGCCGCTCGTGCCGGCTGCGCTGGCGGAGGTGTTCAACGCCCACCTGGCCGGCTTCTCGGCCGACGAGTGGGCCACGCTCGTCGAGCTGCTGAAGCGCATGCTCAGCAACGGCGAAGCGCTGCGGCAGGCCGCAGCGGCGGAGAAGGCTTGAACGTGCCGACGCGGCCCGCCACGCCGCTCGTGCCGGCCTTGCTGCTCGCCCTGGCCGCGTGCTCGCCGCTGCCACCGCAGCCGCCGGCCCCCACGCCTCGTTCGCCCGCCGCCGCCGGGCTGGCCGCCGGCGTGACCACGCCGCGTCCCGCCGAACAGTGGTGGCGCGAGTTCGGCGACGCCACGCTCGATGCGCTCGTCGAGCGCGCCTTGGCCGACCAGCCTTCGCTCGCGGCCGCTGCCGCGCGCACGGCGCGCGCCGGCGCGGCCGTGGCCGACCGCCGCGCCTCCGCGCGCCCGCGGCTCGGGCTCGAAGCCGACGCCGGCACGCAGCGCTACTCCGAGCACGGCATCTTCCCGCCGCCGATTGCCGGCAGCACGCGCGACAACTACACGGTGCAGATCGCTGGCTCCTGGGAGATCGACTTCTTCGGCCGGCACCAGGCCGCGCTCGAATCGGCGCTCGGCGCCGAACGAGCGTTGCAGGCCGAGCAGCAGTCGGCCCGCACGCTGCTGGCCACGCAGGTGGTGCGGGCCTGGGTGCAGTTGGCGCGCCTGGAAGAAGATCGCCTGCTCGCCACACGTCAGCTGGAACTGCGCACGACGGTGCTGGCGCTGACGCGGCAGCGCGAGGCTGCGGGCCTCGACAGCCGGCTCGAGCTGCGCCAGGCCGAAGGCGCGCTGCCCGAGGCCCGCCGCCAGATCGAGGCGCTCGACGAGCAGCGCGCGCTGGCCCGCAACGCGCTGGCCGCGCTGACGGCGCAACCGGTGGCCACCGTGAGCGCGATGCTGGACGCCAGGCCGCCCGCGCTCGCCACGCTGCGCCCGCCGACTGTGCCCGCGCGCCTGGGCGCCGATCTGCTCGGCCGTCGGGCCGACGTGGTGGCGGCGCGCTGGCGTGTCGAAGCCGCCACCCAGGACGTGACGCTCGCGCGGGCGCAGTACATGCCCGACCTCGACCTCGTCGCCTTCGCTGGGCTGAGCTCACTCGGGCTCAGCCGCCTCGTCGAGTTCGGCAGCCGCAACCTCGGCGCCACCGCGGCGCTGCGCCTGCCGATCTTCGACGGCGGCCGGCTCGACGCGCAGCTCGGCGCGCGCCACGCCGATCTCGCGGCCGCCGTGGCCACCTACGACGCCACCGTCATCGACGCGGTGCGCGAGGCCGCCGATGCGGCGGCCACCGTGCAGTCGCTGCAGCGCCAGCGCGACGAGCAGGCGCAGGTGCTGGCCGCCGCCGAAGGCACCTGGACGGCTGCCGACGAGCGCCACCGCGCCGGCGTCGGCGGCGCACTGCCGGTGCTGGCGCTGGAGCTGCAGTGGCTGCAGCAGCGCCGCGCCGAGGCCGATCTGCGCGCGCGCAGCCTCGAAGCACAGGCGCAGCTGATGCGCGCGCTGGGCGGCGGCTATGAAGCGGGCGCCCGACCGAACACGGCCCCTGCGTCGGTCACACCGACCGCATCGACTGCATCGGCAGGATCGGCCGGAACGAAGAACGACTGAACCATGAGCCCTGCCCCTTCTCCGGATTCCGCCACTCCGGCGCCACGCAATGGCGCGCGCCGCATGGGCCTGCTGTGGGTGGGCGGCGCCGTGCTGCTCGGTGGCGCGATCGCCACCGCGTGGTGGGCGCTGGTTCTGCGGCACATCGAGAGCACCGACAACGCCTACGTGCAGGGCAACGTCGTGCAGATCACGCCGCAGGTCGGCGGCACGGTCGTCGCCATCCAGGCCGATGACACCGACGTCGTGCGCGCCGGCCAGGTGCTCGTCAGGCTCGACACCGCCGACGCGCGCGTGGCGCTGGAGCAGGCCGAGGCGCAGCTGGCGCAGGCCGTGCGCGAGTCGCGCAGCCTCTTCGCCAGCGAGACGCCGTTGCGCGCCGCGGTCGCGCAGCGCGAGACCGAGGTGGCCCGCGCCGCCACCGACGTCTCGAAGGCCGAGGAAGACCTGCAGCGCCGGGCGCCGCTGGTGCAGAGCGGCGCCATCGGCCGCGAGGAGTACGAGCACGCGAAGGCGCAGCTCGCCGCGGCGCGCGCCGTGCTGGCCACGGCGCAGTCGGGCGTGGCCTCGGCGCGCGAGCAGCTCGTCGCGCACCGCGCGCAGACCGAAGGCCTCGCACCCGAGCGCCACCCCGCCGTGCAGCGCGCCGCCGCGCGCGTGCGCGAGGCGTGGCTGGCGCTCAAGCGCTGCGAGATCGCCGCGCCGGTGGCCGGCACGGTGGCGCGGCGCAGCGTGCAGCTCGGCCAGCGCGTGGCCGCCGGCGCGCCGCTGATGAGCGTGGTGGGCCTCGACTCGCTGTGGGTCGATGCGAACTTCAAGGAAGGCCAGCTCGGGCGCCTGCGCATCGGCCAACCGGCCACGCTGGTGGCCGACGTCTACGGCACGAAGGTCACCTTCAACGGCACCATCGCCGGCCTCGGCGCCGGCACCGGCGCGGCCTTCGCGCTGCTGCCGGCGCAGAACGCCACCGGCAACTGGATCAAGATCGTGCAGCGCGTGCCGGTGCGCATCGCGCTCGACCCGGCGCAGCTGAAGGCGCATCCGCTGCGCGTGGGCCTCTCGATGGAAGTGACGGTGGACGTGCGCCGCGGCGATGGCCCGCTCGTCGCCACCGCCGCGCGCAGCCAGCCGGTGGCCGAGACGCGCCTCTTCGACGCGCTGGAGCAGGAGGCCGACGCGCGCGTGCAGCAGATCGTGGCGCAACAGCTGGGTCGTAGCGCCGCAGCCGCGGCTCCCACGAAGCGCTAGAGCGCGATGAGCGAGACCCCTGCGGCGCCGCGCGGCGCCTCCGCGCCCTCCGGCGCGGGGGCCGTGGCCCCCCGGCCGCACCCGCCTCTGGAGGGCAGCGCGCTGTGGCTCGGCACGCTGTCGCTGTCGCTGGCCACGTTCATGAACGTGCTCGACAGCTCGATCGCCAACGTCTCCATCCCCGCCATCGCCGGCGACCTGGGCGTGAGCCCGACGCAGGGCACCTGGGTCATCACGAGCTTCGGCGTGGCCAACGCCGTCTCGGTGCCGCTGACCGGCTGGCTCACGCAGCGCTTCGGCGCCGTGCGCCTCTTCACCACGAGCGTGGTGCTGTTCGTCGTCGCCTCGTGGCTGTGCGGCTTCGCGCCGACGCTCGAGTGGCTCGTGTTCTTCCGCGTGCTGCAGGGCCTGGTGGCCGGGCCGATGATGCCGCTGTCGCAGACGCTGCTGATGGCCAGCTACCCGCCGGCCAGGGTGGGCATGGCGCTGGCGCTGTGGGGCATGACGACGTTGGTGGCGCCGATCACCGGCCCGCTGCTCGGCGGCTGGATCACCGACAACTTCTCGTGGCCGTGGATCTTCTACATCAACGTGCCGGTGGGCCTCGGTGCCGCGGCGCTGACCTGGGCGCTGTACCGCGAGCGCGAGACGCCGGTGCGCAAGCTGCCGATCGACACCGTCGGGCTCTCGCTGCTGGTGCTGTGGATCGGCTCGCTGCAGCTGATGCTCGACAAGGGCAAGGAGCTCGACTGGTTCTCGAGCCCCGAGATCATCGCCTTCGGCCTCATCGCGCTGGTCGGCCTCGCGTTCTTCCTCGTGTGGGAGCTGACCGAGAAGCACCCGGTGGTGGACCTGCGCCTCTTCGGGCAGCGCAACTTCGGCTTCGGCGTCGCGACGCTGTCCGTGGCCTACGGCCTCTTCTTCGGCAACGTGGTGCTGCTGCCGCTGTGGCTGCAGCAGTGGATGGGCTACGACGCGTCCGCCGCCGGCCTGGCCATTGCGCCGGTGGGCGTGCTGGCCATCGTGCTGACGCCGCTGGTCGGCCGCAAGGTGGGCCAGTGGGACCCGCGCTGGATGGCCACCTTCGCCTTCGCGATGTTCGCCTACGTGATGTGGCTGCGCGCCGGGTTCACGCCGCAGACCGACCTCTTCCACATCCTCGTGCCCACGGTGCTGCAGGGCGCGGCGGTGGCGTTCTTCTTCATCCCGCTGACGACGCTGTCGCTCGTCGGCGTGACGCCCGACCGCCTGCCCGCCGCTGCAGGCCTGTCGAACTTCGTGCGCATGACGGCCGGCGCGATGGGCACGTCCATCGCCACGACGCTGTGGGAGGACCGCGCGCAGCTGCACCGCGCGCACCTGGTGGAGCGGCTGGGCTCCGGCGACCCGGCGCTGCAGGCGGCGCTGGCTGCGATGCAGGGTGCAGGGCTCGATGCCACGCAGGCGATGGCGCAGCTGTCGCGGATGATCGACCAGCAGGCGTTCACAAGGGCGGCGAACGACATCTTCCTGGTGTCGTCGGTGATCTTCGTCGGCCTCGCGGCTGCGGTGTGGATCACGCAGAGGCCTTCGCGCGTGGCGGGCGCGGGCGGGGCGCCTGCCGCGGGCATCGCGGAGGGGTAGTTGACTGCCACGCGGCCGGGTCTCGCCCCGGCGGGCGACCTCCTTTCTTTGCTGGTGCAAAGAAAGGAGGCAAAGAAAGCACCTTGGATCTCTATCCGGGCTGGCGCGCTGCGGATGCGGTGATCAGTTCGTTCCGCGCGCTCCGGACAGAAGTTCATGCGGTCAACTGCTTGTCGGGTGCGGCTCGGCCCTTCCGCTCGCCCTCACCTGAAGGCCCTACGCACCCCTCGTTTGTCCAAGCCCCACTGCACCGAACGCGAAGGACCACCGATCGCCTTGTTCAGGGGCGATGCGAAGCGAGCCCGTGTCCCGGGCGAGCGGAAGGTGGATAGGCACCCGACAAGCAGTTGACCGCATGGACTTCTGTCCGAGGCGCGCAGGCCAAACTGCGGACCACATCCGAAGCGCTTCACTCCATCCGAGCATCAGGCCCTTTGCTTTGGTTACTTTCATTTGGGCCAGCAAATGAAAGTGACCCGCCCGCCGGGGCGGGACCCGGCCGACGGTCCGTGGCGTCCCACAGCCACCCCTTAGACTGAATCCACACCACCCCGCCCGGAGGCAAAGAACCCCATGCCCACCCCCATCCCGATGGACCTCCCCCACGAAGTGGTCGAGACCCTCAAGCAGGTCACCACCGCCACCCTCACCACCGTCCTGCTGAAGAAGGGCCTGCGCAACGTCTGGATGCGCGGCACCAAGGCCATCAAGCCCGGCCAGCCGCGCCTCGTCGGCCGCGCCTTCACGCTGCGCTTCGTGCCGGCGCGCGAGGACCTCGCCACGCCGGAGAGCTGGGGCTCGCCGATCTCCACGCGCGCGGCCATCGAGGACATGCCGCCCGGCTGCATCGCCGTCGTCGATTCGATGGGCGTGGCCGACGCCGGCATCTTCGGCGACATCCTCTGCGCGCGCATGGCCAGGCGCGGCATCGCGGCGCTCGTCACCGATGGCGTCGTGCGCGACCTCGCCGGCGTGCTCGGCACCGGGCTGCCGGTGTGGTGCAACGGCGCAGCGGCACCGCCCTCGGTGGCCGGGCTCACGTTCGTCGGCTGGCAGCAGCCGATCGGCTGCGGCGGCGTCGCCGTGTTCCCCGGTGACGTGGTGGTCGTCGACGACGACGGCGCCGTGCTGATCCCGGCCAACCTGCTGGACGACGTGGTGGCGCTCGCCGTCGAGCAAGAGCGGCTCGAAGCCTGGATCATGAGCGAGGTCGAGCGCGGCGCGGCGTTGCCGGGGCTCTATCCGCCGAACGCGGAGAACAAGGCGCGGTACGAGGCGTCGAAGAAGCGCTAGCTGACCGAGGGCCCGGGGCGAGGAGGTCGCCGCAGTCGGGCCTTCTTGGTCCTCGCGGGCGGCGAGAGGGTGGAGCCGGCCTGCGCTCGCACGAAACCTTCCCTGGCCGACCCCACCCCCTCGCCGTTCGGGGCAGAGCCTGCCGCGTTGCCGGCCGGGTGGTGCGGTGAGCTCGGTGCGCCCCGGCCGGTGCGCTCAGGCTTCCGGGAAGGCCTCGGTGTCCACCTCGCTCGCGGACTGCGTGCCGTAGCGCGGGCCGGCCACGGTGCGCTGGTTGACGAGAGCGCCCGCGCGCTCGATCACCTCGGCGGGCAGCACGAGGCTCGCGGCACCGAGGTCGTCGGCCAGGTGGTCCACGCGCGTCGTGCCCGGGATCGGGATCACGTCGCTGCCCTGCGCGAGCAGCCACGCGAGCGCCAGCTGCGCCGGCGTGCAGCCGGCCTCGGCCGCGAGCGCGACGAAGGACTCGCGCAGCTTCAGGTTCGCCGCCCAGTGCGCCGCGTCCATGAAACGCGGCATGCCGCGGCGGATGTCCTTCGCGTCGAGCTTGTCCACGTCCGGCGGCTCGGCCGTCAGGTAGCCGCGCGCCACCGGGCTGAACGCGACGAACGCGGCACCGAGCTCGCGGCAGGCCGCCAGCACGGCGATCTCGGCGTTGCGCGTCCACAGCGAGTACTCGGTCTGCACCGCGGCGATCGGGTGCACGGCATGCGCACGCCGCAGCGTCGCGGCCGACACCTCGGAGAGGCCGAGCGCGCGGATCTTGCCCTCGGCCTTCAGGCGCGCCATCTCGCCGACGCTTTCCTCGATCGGCACCGGCCGGAGCTTGTCCCAGCGGTGCAGGTAGTAGACGTCGATGACGTCGGTGCCGAGGCGCTTCAGGCTCGCCTCGCAGTCGCGGCGGATGGCCTCCGGCCGGCCGTCGATGACGCGCTTCATGCCGTCGGGGAACGACACGCCGGCCATGCCGCCCTTGCTGCACAGCACGACCTGCGAGCGGTTTTCTTTAAGCACGCGCCCCACCAGCGTCTCGTTGGCGCCGAAGCCGTACAGCGCCGCGGTGTCGAAGAGCGTGACGCCGGCCTCCAGCGCCGCCCGCAGCACGCGTTCGGCCTGCTCGACGGGCGGCGGCGCGCCGTAGGCGTGGCTGAGGTTCATGCAGCCCAGCCCGATGGGGAAGACGGAGAAGGGGCCGATGCGGCGGCGGGGGATGGCGGCAGTGGCACTCATGGGCCGCATGTTAGAGGTCGCCGGCCGCGCGACCGTCGACGAGGGCCGGACGAGGGTCGCGACGGCGGTGACGAGCGCAGGCGGCGAGGGTGGTCGGGGCCCCACGCACGGGCGGCTCGACGGACTCGACGGCCGGCTGCAACCCTTCTCGGTGCAGGCCACGCCGAGGCCGCACGTTTCGCAGGCTTACCGCCTGTTCGCGATCGTCCAGGCGGTCACCTGCCTCGCCGGCATCGCCTTCGGTGCCCTGATCGGATGGCGCCTCGCGCGTTCGGGCAGCGCCCGCGCCCTCGCGGTCGGCCGCCTGAAGAAGCGTTCGCGTCCTGCATGCGCCATCCGGCGCGGCAGTGGCCAGCCGGCTCAGGCGCGCAGCCGCTTCAGCAGCGCCGTCACGTCGAGCTCGGCGTTCATCGCCGCTGCCAGCGGTGCGCGGCACAGGCCGGACGTGGCGTAGTGGCGGTTCTCCCACAGCTCGGCCAGTGCCGGAAAGGCCTCGAGCAGCTGGTCGAGCACCGGTCCGGGCTCGGCCGCCTCCAGCAAGGCCGCGGCACGCTGCGCGACGCTGCGGTACTGCTCGGCGCTGGCTTGGCGGGGGGTGCGGTCCAACCGCTCGAGCAGCAGCGCGGTGGCGGCCAGCGGCCGCAGCGCGGGCGGCACCTCGATACGGACCTGGCGGGTGGGTGTGGCGGACATGGCGACGGGTTGGCGATGGCGGGAGCGGCAACCCCGCCCCTCGAATGTTCGCCAATTGGCGGCCGCCCGCCCGCTTTCAAGACCCCGGTGGTCGCCAGTCGATGCCTGCGCTCGAGGCCATGCGGGTCAGCTGCGTGCTGGCGGGGACCGGTACGGGAATCGAAGGGGAGGATGGGACCGCGCGACAAGGCCCGATGGAAGGAACGACCGGCCCTCGGCTACGCGCCCTCGCCGCGCTCCGACAAGCCTGCCGGTCCATCGCCCGGCCCTTCGCGTGCCGCATCGCTCCGCAGCCACTCGACGAGCTCGCGCATCGCCGCGTCGACACTCCACGCCCGGCCCACGGCCTGCGCCTGCGCGAATGCGGCATCACCCAGCGCCTCGCGCGTGGCGGCCAGCAGCCGCTCCAGCTGCAGCTGGTCCTCCGGCGGGCGGCTGTAGCCGGCCGCGTCGAAGCGATGCACCGTCGCGCCCCACAGGCGCGCGGCCTGCGCGTGCTGCGCCTCGATCGACGCGATGCCGGCGCCCACCTCCAGCAGCTCGAGCTTGAGCACCTCGTCGGCGACGCTGCCACGCAGCAGGCGCGCCGCCTCGGCGGCCCAGGCCCGGGCCGGCGCCGGTTGCCGACGGGCGACGCTCACGCGCACGAGGTTGTGCAGGAAGATCAGCGAGGCGCGGGCATCGCCCTGGGCACGCGCCACGTGCAGCGCGCGGCGGAAACCCTGCTCGGCCGCCTCCCACTGGCCACGCCGCGACCGGATGCCCGCGATGTTGTTCAGCGCCGCGGCCATCGGCACCGCGGCGCCGGCCGCCTGCGCCAGCTCGAGCGCCCGCTCGAAGGCCTCGAGCGCGGCCGCTTCGTCGGAGGCGCGGCTCAGGCAGGTGCCGATGCCGCTCATCGCCATCGCCTGCCACTCGGTCGAGCCCAGCCGCTCGGCGATCGCGAGAGCCTCGCGCGCGTGCGGCAGCCCGGCGTCACCCTGCCCGCCGTGCGTGGCGAGCGAGGCGAGGCCGAGCAACGCGTGCAGCCGCGCCGGGCCCGGCGTGGCTGGCGCGTCGCGGGCCAGCGCCTCGTTCAGCAGCCGCCAGCCGAGTGCGATCTCGTTGAAGACCCAGTAGCGCGCCGTCGCCGCGGCCAGCCGCAGGCCGTCGCGCACGCCGTGGTCGGCCAGGGGCTCGGCGTACCACGCGAACGCCGCGACGAGGTTCTCCTGCTCGGCGCGCAGCCGCTGCATCCACAGCGACTGCTGCGGCCCGCGCAGGTGCGGTGCGGCCTGCTCGGCCAGGGCGAGGAAGTGCGCCGCATGCCGCGCGCGCGCCGCATCGGCCTCGCCGGCCTCGTGCAGGCGCTGCTGCGCGTACTGCGCCACCGTCTCGAGCATGCGGTAGCGCGGCGGCACCTCGTCGCGCTGGCCGCCCGCTGCCTCTGAACGGTCCTCGGCGCGGTCCTCGCCAAGGTCTTCGGCACGGTCTTCGCCATCCGGTCGAGCCCGCGCCTCCGCGTGCGTGCCTGCGGCCCCCTCCACGACCAGCAGCGACTTGTCGTGCAGGGCGCCGAGCAGCGCCAGCGCCTCGTACTCGTCGGCCACGTCGCCGATGGCCGCGGCCGCCGCCAGCGTGCAGCCGCCCGCGCAGACGGCCAGGCGGCGAAGCAAGCGCTGCTGCGCCGGCTCCAGCAGGTCGTGGCTCCATTGCATCGTCGCCAGCAGCGTCTGCTGGTGCGCCGCCGCGGCGCCGCTGCCGCCGATGCCGCCACCCCGGCCGGCCAGCAGCCGGAAGCGGTCGTTCAGCCGCGCTGCGATCTCGGGCACCGGCAGCACCGGCACGCGCGCCGCGGCCATCTCGATCGCCAGCGCGATGCCGTCCAGCCGCGCGCACACCTCCGCCACCGCCGCGGCGTTGCCGGCGTCGACGTCGAAGCCCGGTTGCACGAGCCGTGCGCGGTCGACGAACACGCGCACCGCGTCGGAAGCTCGCACCTCGTCGGCCCCGGGGCCGGCCGGCAGCGACAGCGGGCGCACCGGGTACAGCTGCTCGCCGGCCACGGACAGCGGCTCGCGGCTCGTGGCGAGCAGCCGCGCCGGCCCGGGCTGCGACAGCAACGCATCGGCCAGCGCCGCCGCGCCCTCGCGCACGTGCTCGCAGTTGTCCAGCACGACCAGCAGCCGGCGCGCCGCGATCTGCGCGGCCACGCGTTCGGCCGAAGGCGCATCGGGCCCCGACCCGAAGCCGAGCGCCACCGCGCAGGCGGCCGCGACGCGGTCGGCGCTCTTCAGCGCCGTGAGGTCGACGAACCACGCGCCATCGGGGAAGGCGGTCAACTGCTGGCGCGCGAACTGCAGCGCCAGCCGCGTCTTGCCGCAGCCGCCGATGCCGGTGAGCGTGAGCAGCCGGGTCTGCGGCAGCAGGCGCGCGAGGTCGGCCAGTGCCGCCTCGCGACCGATGAAGCGCGTTCGCGGCTCGGGCAGGTTGTGCCGGGGCCGCGGCTCCGCGGGCGTCTCGGCCGTTGCCGGCGCGCCCACGGCCGGCGCGCCCGGGGCGGCCGGTGGGGCCTGTCGGGCCGGTGGGGCCGATACGTCGTGCCACGCACCCGCGGCGGCCGCCGGGCTCGAAAGCTCCAGCGGCGCGACGAAGCGATAGCCACGCCCCGGCACCGTGGCGATCGCCTGCGCACCGAGCAGCTTGCGCAGGCTGCTCACCTGCGCGGCGATGTTGTGCTCCTCGACGACGAGCCCCGGCCAGACGACGTCGAGCAGTTCCTGCTTGCCGACGAGCCGGCCGCGGCGCTCGACCAGCGCGAGCAGCAGGTCGAAGGCACGCGCGCCGATCGCGGCCGGCTGCCCGTCGACGCGCAGGAGCCGCTCGCCCGGGATCAGCTCGCAACGGCCGAAGCGCAGCACCGGGTCGGGGCCTCCGGCCGGCGGGCGGTCGGGCGGGCCCGCCTGCCGCTCGGCCGGCGGTGCATCGGCCGGTCGAACGGGCGACGGATCCGGCAGGGGAACGGACGGCGGAACGGGTGGCGGAACGGGCGGCATCGCCCGCCAATCATCGCGCCGAACCCCGGCCGGCGCGCCGTCGGCCCTCGCTGCACGACGCTTGACAACGTTTGACGCCGCCTTGAGGACCTCGCGGACCCCGGCGCCGCACAGTGGCACCGACGCCGACGAGCATGCCGCCCCCCGAGGAAGCTGCCCGCGCCGGCGCCGCCACCCGTCTGTCTTCGAAAGGACCCTGCCATGAGCCACGTTGCCGAACACCGCGTCGACCCCACCCGCTACGCCAAGTGCGTGGAGATCTCCAAGCGCATCCGCTGGGACATCGACCGCGACGTCATCCGCGGCCGCCGCTTCGACTTCGGCCGCAAGTTCCTGCCCGACGGCCTGTCGAAGGTGGGCCTGCTGCCCTTCCTCTCCGCCGACGAGCAGCGCCTGTACTCGCAGGTGCAGGGCCGCACGTACGCGAACATGTTCGCGCTCGTCGAGCGCTTCATCGGCGCCAAGGTGCTGGAGGTCAGCCGCGGCCACTGGCTCGGCGACCAGGTGGCGCTGGAGGCGCTGGTGCGCCTCACCGACGAGGAGCTGAAGCACCAGGAGCTCTTCCGCCGGCTGGAGGCGATGATGGCGCCGGACATGCCCGCCGGCTACCGCTTCGTGCCGCAGCCCAACGAGGTGGCGGGCGCCGTGCTCGCCGCCTCCACCTGGGCGGTGCTGGCGCTCACCTGCGACATCGAGCTCTTCTCGCAGGCGCACTACCGCTCCAGCATCGATCCCACGCCCGAGGCGCAGATCGACCCGCTGTGGAAGGACGTGTTCCTGTTCCACTGGAAGGAGGAGTCGCAGCACGCCATCCTCGACGAGATGGAGTGGCTGCGCGAGGACGCGAAGCTCGAGCCGGCGCAGCGCGACGAGGCGGTGGACCACCTGATCGGCCTCGTCGGCGCCGTCGACGGCCTGTGCCGCCTGCAGGCCGAGGCCGATGCCGGCTACTTCCTGCAGGTCGCCGGGCGCGCCTTCGACGCCGCGCAGCAGCAGGCGGTGCACGCGGCGATGCTGCAGGCCTACCGCTGGCAGTACATCGCCAGCGGCGTGCAGGACGCGCGCTTCCTCGAGATCCTCGGCTCGATGATCACCGCCGAGCAGGGCGCGCGCCTGAACGCCGCGCTCGCGCCGATCGTCGGCGCGGTGCACTGAGCGGCAGGCGCCGGCCCCGGCAGCCCCCTCAGGCGACATCTTCGGGCGGCCTCCTCGGGCCGCCTCCTCAGGCCGCGATCGCCTCGGTCTCGAGCGCGCGCTCGAGCTTCGCCCAGTCGCCGCCGGCGAGGCGCCGCCGCGCCAGCTGCAGCACGCCCTCGAAGGCGGGCGCGGGCGCCTGGGCGCGCATGCCGAGCAGCATGCCGGCGCGCTCGCCGGGGTTCATCGCCGGCAGCATCCAGTGCAGCACCTGCGCCAGGTCGTCGGGCCCGATCGACGCGAGGATCGCCTCGTGCACGCGCAGCAGCTCGGCATCGCTGTACGCGGCCCACAGCGCGGCGTTGTGCACCGTCTCCTCGACCTCCATGTGCTCGAGGTTCTCGGCGACGAAGGCGGCCAGGTGCCGGTACAGCCGGAACGCCGACGCCGCGTCGGGCGCGCACTGGAAGGCCACGGCCTCGGCCTCCAGCGCGTTGATCGCCGCCAGGTGCTCGACGTGCTCGTCGGCGATGCGCCGGGCCACGCCGGGGCAGCGGGCCTCGATCGCCGGATGCACGTAGCGCTCCTCCTTGTCCACGTGCGAGCGGCACAGGTCCAGCAGCGAGCGCAGCTGCGCCAGCGCCTCGCGGCGCGGGCCGGGCTCGGCGGCGTCGACGCTGCCGATGCGGCCGAGCGTGTCGGCGAGCGCGAGGCGCATCGCCTTGTGGATCACGGCGTAGAGATCGAAGCGGGGGGCGGCGGTGGGTGGCATGAAGGTCTCCTCGTGCGGGTTCCGGAAGGGGTGAGGGGTGAGGGGTGAGGGGCGGGGCCGCGGGTCGGCCGGTGGCGCGTCAGGCGCGGGCGAACCGGCCGGCGGGCAGGGCCGCGAGCGAGGGCTCGCCGCCGTCGGCATCGCCTTCGGCCGGTGCGGCGGACGGGGCCGGCGTGCGAGCGGCGCCGCCGGCCGCCGGGCCGGGCCGCGGCGTGCGGTGCGCGGCGCGGCGGCCGCGCACGAAGGTGCAGACAGTCATCTCGGTCTCCATCGGTGTGGCGGGTGGCGGGGCCGGGGGTCGAGGACCCGTGCCGGGCCCGCCTGCGTGGGAGAGGACTGTGGCCGCCGGGGCCGCCGGGCGCTGCTAGATCGGCGGTAAGGGGCCGTTAACTTTCGATTAAGGCGGCCGGGTAAGCCGCAGCGGGCCGGAGGCGGTGGGCTCCCTATCATGGGCGGCGCGATGCCCCACCTGCCGCCCGCGTGGGCCCAACACCTCGAGTCCGGTGTCTCCAACCGGATCGGCGCCTGCGACCCCGACGGCCGGCCCGAGATCTGCCGCGCGCTGGCCGCGCGCGAGGCCGCGGACGGCCGCATCGAGGTGCTGCTGGCCGCCGACGTCGGCCAGGCCCTCATCGCCGCCGTGCAGGCGACGCGGCGCGTGGCGCACACGGCGGCACACCCCGGCACGAACAAGGTGCTGCACATGAAGGGCCGCGACGCCGAGGTGGCCCCCGCCGAGCCCGCGCACCTGGCCTGGGTCGAGAGCAGCCGCCAGCGCTTCGGCGCCGCGCTGGAGCCCTACGGCTACGACGCCGCGGCGCTGCGGCGCGTCTGGTACGACGTCGACCTCGCCGACCTGCGCTGCGTGCGCTTCACCCCCTTCGGCGCGTGGGACCAGACGCCCGGCATCGGCGCCGGCGCGGCGATCGAGCTCGCGCCATGACGGGCCCGCCGTTGCCGCCTCCTTCGTCGCCGCCCTCGCCTTCCGCGCTGACGCTGCGCGCGGTGCGCCGGCTGCTCGAAGGCATCATCCCGCCGGCGATGTGCTCGGTCTCCGAGGACGGCATGCCGCACGTGACCTTCCTGTCGCACGCCGAGTACGTCGACGACGAGCACGTCGCGCTGACCTTCCAGTTCTTCAACCGCAGCCGCGCCAACGTGCTGGCCACGGGCCGCGTGGCGCTGATGATCGAGGACCCCCACTCGACGGTCGGCGTGATGCTGCGGCTGCGCTACCTGCGCACCGATGCCGAGGGGCCGGTGTTCGAGCGCCTGCGCGCCAAGCTGGCCGGCATCGCCGCGCACACCGGCATGGAGAAGGTGTTCCATCTGCGCGGCGCCGACATCTACCGCGTCGAGGAGGTGCGGCAGCTCGACCAGCGGCACCCGCTGCCCCCGGTGGCGCAGCGCTGCGACCTCGCCGGCGGCGTGCGTCGGCTGGGCCAGGCGCTGGCCGAGGCCGGCGACCTCGCGACGCTGCTGCGCGTGTTCCTCGCCGGCCTCGAGGCCGAGCTGGCGATCGACCATGCGATCGTCTGGATGCTCGACGAGGCGCGCCAGGGCCTGTACAGCCTCGGCAGCCTCGGCTACGACGACCCCGGCACCGGCGCCGAGCTGCCGCTGGCCGACGCCGGCCTGGCCGGCGTCGCGGTGCGCGAGGGGGTGCCCATCCGCATCGGCCACATGTCGTACATGTACGACTACGGTCTGATCTGCCGCGAGCGCGCCGCGCAGCTCGGGCTGCAGGCGGTGGTGGAACGCATGATCCCGCTGCCGGGCCTCGCCAGGCCGCGCAGCCAGCTGGCCGTGCCGCTGCGGGCACGCGGGCGCACGGTCGGCGCGCTGCTGGTCGAGAGCGACCACGACCAGTTCTTCAGCTACGACGACGAGGACGCGCTGGCCGCGGTGGGCGCCGCGCTGGCGCTGGGCCTGGCCACGCTGCCGGCCGCCGACCTGCCGGAGGAGAAGGCGGCCGCACCGGTGCCGGTGCCCTCACCTGCACCTGCGCCGGCATCCCTGCCCGCGCCCCGCCCCGGCGCGGCGCCGGCGCGCGTGCCCGGGCAGCCGGCGCCGCTGCGCCTGCGCCACTACGCGCGCGACCACAGCATCTTCGTCGGCGACGAGTACCTCATCCGCGGCGTTGCCGGCGCCATCCTCGCGAAGGTCGTGCGCGACCGCATCGCCACCGGCAACGAGTTCTTCACCACGCGCGAGCTGCGCCTGGCCGGCGACGACCTGCGCCTGCCCGACGTGCAGGACAACCTCGGCGTGCGCCTGCTGCTGCTGGAGCGACGGCTCGCCGAGCGCGACTTCGGCCTGCGCATCGAGCGCGCCGGCCGCGGGCGCTACCGCCTGCTGGCCGACGGGCCGCTGCAGATCGTCAGCGGCGAAGCGGCCCCGGCGGGCTGAGAGGGGCCGGCGCCCGCCGGCCCCGGCGGGCTGCAAGGGGCTGGCGCCCGCCGGCCCCCGCGCTTGAGCGGAGTCAATCGATCGCCGGGCGCGCGCCGGACCATGCGCCCCTGGTGCCGGCAAGGTGAGCGACTCGCCCCGGAGTCGGTGCGTGGCCGGCGCCTCGCAGCCTGGCAGGAGGGCGCATGCGGGTGCTCACGATCTACGCGCATCACAACCCGCGGTCGTTCTGCCACGCGGTGCTGGAGCGCTTCACCGAGGGCCTGCGCGACGCCGGGCACGCGAGCGAGGTCGTCGACCTGCATGCGATCGGCTTCGATCCGGTCTTCGGCGATCGCGACGGCCCGGACTGGGTGGACGACTCCGTGCCCGACGACGTGCTGGCGCACTGGCAGGTCGGGCGCTCGCTGCTCGCCGGCGCGCGCGGGCCGCTGCGCCGGATGCTGGTCAGGCGCTGGATGCGCGGGTGCGACGACCGGGCGCTGGTCCGCAAGCTGCATGCCATCGGGCCGCCGCGCGACGTCGCAGCGCAGCAGGCCAAGGTGGCGCAGGCCGACGCGCTGGCCTTCATCGCGCCGGTCTACTTCGTCGGCATGCCGGCCATCATGAAGGGGTGGATCGAGCGCGTCTTCAGCCTCGGCTTCGCGTTCGGCATGACCGCCGAGGCGTGGCGCGGCAACCTCGCCGCGCGCGTGCCGCTGCTCCGGCACGAGAAGGCGCTGATCCTCCAGACGACGATCTGGGACGAGGCCTCCTACGACACCGGCCTCAAGGCGGCGATGAAGCTGCTCGTCGACGACTACGCGCTGCGCTTCCCCGGCATCCGGCGCGTCGAGCACGAGTTCTTCCACGCCGTGCACGGCGCCGACGACGCGCAGCGGCGCGCGTACCTCGAGCGGGCCTATCGGCTGGGGCGGGAGTTCTGAGGCCGCACGGCGGCGCCCGCCTGCCGCGGGCCGCGCCTCAGGCCACGCGGCCGAACCACCACACCGACAGGCCGGCCCCCGCCACCAGCAGCAGCGCGGCCGCCGCGGCCAGCAGGGCCGTCAGCTCGGTGTCGCGCTTCTTCATCTGCAGCTGCGAGCCGAGGTTCAGGTACACGCTGCGCAGCGCCTCGGCGGTGGCGGCGTGGTGGTACTCGCCGCCGGTCATCGCGGCCACCTGGCGCAGCGTCGGCTCGTCGAGCTGCAGATAGATGGCCATGCCTTCGCCCATCGCGAGGTGGCCGTCGGGGGTGCCGAGCCCCACCACGTGGATCCGCACGCCGCGGTCGGCGGCCATCTTCGCCGCCTCCACCGTGTCGACCCCCGTCGTGCGGCGGCCATCGGTGAGCAGGATGATCGCCGCCGGCTCGTAGGAGCCGGGCGGCACCGGCTTGAGCTGCCTCGGCGGGGGACGGGCCCGGTCGTCCAGGCTGCGCCCGGTGCGGCGCGCGCCGAAGGTCATCTCGGCGAGGTCGATGCCGTGGTCCGGGAACAGCTCGGCCAGGCACAGCACGATGCCGTTGCCGATGGCCGTGCCGAACTGCATCTGGATCGCGTCGATCGCGGCGACGAGCGCCGGACGGTCGAGCGTGGCCTGCTGCGCCACCTGGGCGGTCCCGGCAAAGGTGACCAGCCCCACCTCGATGTGCCTGGGCACCTCGGTCAGGAAGGCCTTGGCGGCCTCCTGCGCGGCCACCATGCGGGTCGGCTGCACGTCGGCGACGCGCATGCTGCGCGAGATGTCCATCGCCAGCACGATGGTCGACTTGGCCCAGGGCAGCGTCACCGGCATCGTCGGGCGCGCGAGTGCCAGCGCCAGCAGCGCCAGCGCCGCGAGGACGAGCGCCGGCGGCACGTGCCGCCGCCACGGGCGGCCCGCCGCGGCGCGCGCGACCTTCACGCTGGACAGCCGGAGCGCCGGCTTCGCCCCCCGGCGCAGGAGCCAGAGATAGAGCACCACCAGCAGCGGCAGCAGCAGCATCCACCACAGGTTGAGGGGCCACAGGAAGTTCATCGGCTGCACCGGGCGCGCGGCGCCGTGTTGCTCGGGCGCACCCGAGGCGCTGCGCAACGGGCATCGCGCGCCGATTCTGAGGGAGCGCCGGAAGGAACGCACCGCGTCGGCCATGAGCCGCCGTTGTCCATCCCGACCGAAGGTGCCCTGGACCCTGCCCTGGGCCGGTGCACCGGCGCGCGACGCGCCCGTCGTCGCGCGGGCCGGGCACGCGGTCGACGCCGCGCCCATCGCCTCCCGCGCGGGATCAGCGCCTGAGGAAGAGGCCCCCCAGCGCGACCACGGCAATGCCGGCCGGCGCCAGGTAGCGCAACAGCACGAGCAGCCAGCGGGTGCCGCGCCCGCCGAGGCGCAAGGGCTCGCGCAGCAGGCGCGCCGGCATCGCCCAGCCGGCGAACAGGGCCATCGCGAAGCCGCCGATCGGCAGCAGCACGTTCGACGTCACGTGGTCGATCACGTCGAAGAACGTCGCGGTGGCGAACCCTTCCACCGCGGCCAGCGGGTACCAGTCCGCCCACCGGTTGAACGACAGCACGGTCGGCACGCCGGCGACGAAGCAGGTCACGCCGCAGACGGCGCTCGCGGTGCGACGGCGCCAGCCGCGCCGGTGCACGAGCGTGGCGACCGCCACCTCCAGCAGGGAGATCGCCGACGCGAGCGCGGCGACGAACAGCAGCACGAAGAACGCGACGGCCGCGACCGTCCCGAACGGCAGCCGTGCGAACGCGAGCGGCAGCGTGACGAACACCAGGCCCGGCCCGCTGGCCGGATCGAGCTGGTTGCCGAACACGATCGGGAACACCGCCAGCCCGGCCAGCAGCGAGATCGCGGTGTCGGCGAGCACCGACACGATCGCCACCTCGCGCAGCGGGATCGTCGCGCGGCTGTAGGCCGCGTAGGTGATCATCAGGCCCAGACCCACGCCGATCGAGAAGAAGCCCAGGCCCAGGGCCTCCAGGGCCGCGCGCGCGTTGACACGGTCGAACGCGGGAACGAAGAGATAGCGCAACGTCCGCGCGACGTCGCCCTCGACCATCGCGTAGCCGGCGAGCAGCAGCATCAGCAGCAGCAACGCCGGCATCAGCACCTTCGCCGCCGCTTCGATGCCCCGCCCCACCCCGCGTGCGACGACGACGGCGGTGACGACCAGGAACAGGGCCTGGTAGCCGAGCATCGCAGCGGGCGAGGCCAGGAACGCCTGGTAGCGGTCGCGAACCGCCCGGGCGTCGGCGCCGGGCAACCCCCGCACGGCCGTCTCGAACGCGTAGCCGAGCGTCCAGCCGCCGATCACCGCGTAGAAGCTCAGGATCAGGAAGCCGGTGAGCACCCCCAGCGCGCCGACCACCGCCCAGGCCCGGCCCGCGCCATGGGCGCGGGCCACCGCGGCGATGCTGGTGATGGGATCGCCCCCGCCCCGGCGCCCGATCGCGAACTCCGCCAGCATCAGCGGCACGACGATCAACACCAGCCCGGCGACGTAGAACGCGACGAACACACCGCCGCCGTTGCTGCCGACCTCGTACGGGAACTTCCAGATGCTGCCGATGCCGACGGCCGAGCCGATGGTGGCCAGCGTGAAGCCGAGGCGACCCGACCACTTTTCGCCGGTGCTGTCTTCGTGGGCCACGTCTGGGAAGGGGCGGTCGATCGGCAGGCGGAGGCAGGCACCACCCATGCGGCGCCGCGCCACTCACTGCGCCGATGGTCGCCGCAAGGACGCGCGAGGCGTTGATGGCCATCAACGCCGGCCGAGGATCGCGACCGCGGGTGAGCCTGCCGGCCGCCGACGAGCGGCCCCGGGGGCAACCCGGCCCGCGCCAGGGCGACGGCGGCCGGCAGGCGCGCCACGCCTCGTCCCGGCGCATCATCGCCATCGCAGGCATCCGCCGTGGAGGACGAAGATGGCACAGACTCATGCGCAGTCGGGAGAGGTCGTCAGCGTCCTGCCCCTGGGCGAGCGGCTGGACGGTTCGAGGACGACGGCGATCCTGAAGGCCGAGCAGCTGGAGGTGGTGCGCATCGTGCTGGCCTCGGGCCAGCGGCTGCGCGAGCACAGTGCACCCGGCGAGATCACCGTCCAGTGCATCGAGGGGCGGATCGAGTTCCGCACGCCCGGGGCGCGGCACGTGCTCGAGGCGGGCGACTTCATCCACCTTCGTCGGGACGAGCCGCACTCGCTCGAGGCGCTCGCGCCCTCGTCGGCGCTGCTGACCCTGTGCATCGTCAAGGCACCCTGACCGGCGGCAGTGCCCTCGCGCGCTTGTGGCGCCGCGTCCCGGTCCGGGCGAGGCGAAGGCGACGGCCCGGCCGGCTGCCGCTCGCTGCTTCATCGGCTCGCGCGCCGGCGGCAGCGGCTCGCGCGCGGCGCCCCGGGGCACCTCCGTCCGGTCCGGGTGCCGAAACCGTGCCGAGAGGAGCGCTTCGCCCGCGGATCCGCCGCGCGCCTTCAGCCGCTGCCCGGCTCGCTGAAGAGCTTGGGCGGCCACGCGGGATTGATCTCCAGCTCGCGCAGCCAGGCGCGCCAGCTGCCGTCGCGCTGCGCCACCCACACCGGGTGGCGGATGCCCTGCACCTCGAAGGCCCAGGGCCCGAACAGCGCGCCCTGCGCGTCGTCGTGGGCGCCGAAGACATAGGGCTCGCCGCGGCTGTCGAGGTCGAACCAGGCCAGGCGCTGCCCGGCCTCGAACACCTCGAGCCGGCGCGTCGCCGCATCGCGCACGCTCAGCGCCGGGTCGCGCGCGGCCAGGCGGTGCAGCGTGCGGTAGACATGCCCAGCGTACCAGCGCCGGTCGTCGCGCAGCACGGCCTCGGGAATCGGCCCCAGCGTGCCGTCGCGGGCCAGCCGCCAGTGGCGCTCGCCGTCGAGGGCGCGCGCCAGACGCAGGCCCGGCGCGCGCGTGTCGATGCGCACGCGCGGCCGCGTGAAGTCGATGTGGATCACGGCACGCACGACGACGGGCTCGTCGAGGCGGTTCTGCTGCGAGTCGTTGCGGGTGCCGGTGAGCGCTGCCCAGGCAGCGCGGCCTCCCACCGCGGAGAGCAGCGACTCGAGCCGGTCCTCGGCCGCGGCCGAGGGCCGCGAAAGGCCGGCCGGCAGGCTGGCCAGGAGCAGGCGGCGGTGCAGGTTCATCGCGGCATTCTCGTGAGCGCGGCTCGCCCGTGCACCGTCGTTCGCGACACGAAAACCGTCGCTCGTCGCATGGCGCCACCGTCGCGCCTTCCACCGGCCCACCACTGGTGTGGAAGGCGGCCCGAAGCCGCCGGCGACGACCGGTCAGCGACGGGCCGCCCGGCGGCTCCGTTGCGCCGGCGGCCTGCCGGCCCGCGACTCCGCAGGCGGAGGCGGGCCGGCGCCGGAGCCCGGCGGCGGCCTCCAGCCCAGTGCATCGAGCGCAGCCTGCACGAGGTCGTCCCAGCGCTCGTGGGGCCAGTGCATCCGGTAGCGAAGGAACTGGCGCATCGTCGACGTGACCGCGAAGGCCTCGGCGCCGACCACCTGCACGAGCTGGCCGCAGTGCCTGGCGATGCTGGCCTTCAGGTCCGCCGGCGTCGGCCGCGGGCTCGCGTACACCGTGGCCAGCAGGTCCAGTTCGGCCAGCGTACCCAGGGCCCAGGCACGATCCTCGCCGCTGGCGCCCTGCATCTGCCACTGCGCGTTCTGTCGCGCGGCGGTCCACCAGTCGCCGTACTCGCGGCGCAGCGCCTCGATGGCCGCGTCGTCGGCGGCCATCACCGGCGTGGCGATGACCGACAGGAACTGCGTCGCCACCCAGTGGTTCGTCGGTTCGAGCAGCAGCGCCTGCCGGTAGGCGTCCCGGGAGGCCTCGTAGGCCTTGCGGGAGGATTCCATCGCCGCCTTGGCGCCCGCCGTGTCGTGCTGTTCAAGGAGACGCCGGGCATTCTGGCCGTCGTAGATCGCTAGACGCTTCTCGTTGGCGCCGCACATGCCCAGCACCTCGGCGCGCGCCTTGCGCTGCCCCGGGGCGATGCGATCGAGCCAGACCTTGTGCTCCTGGCGCAGCTGCGCGGCGAGCTGCGCGGCCTGCCGATGCTGCTCGGGACCGAGGGCCTGCCGGTCGGTGAGCCGCTTCGCCAGCTCGTCGATGCGGCTGAACAAGGTATCCAGCCGCGCGAGCACGCGCTTGTCGCGGAAAGCGGCCACCTGCGCGTCGAAGTCCCAGGGCGTGACGGCATAGACGACGAGGCTGGCCCAGTCGTGCGTGTCGGGCAGCCGCGCACGCAGCTGCTGCCGCAGGTCGTGCAGCACGATGCGCGGGTCGGCCCCGGCCAGCAGCCCGGCGTAGAGCAGCTCCGTCATCAGCGTCGAGGCGCTCATCCAGAGCGGGAACTGCGACGCGACGACCCACGGGATGCCGGCGTCGTGCAGGCCATGGGCGATGCTGCCGCCGGGGGCGACCACCGTCTCGACGTTGCCCGAGTCGCAGGTGGCCAGCGAGACCAGCGTCGGCGGCTTCTTCGTCCGGTCGTTCAGCCCCGCGCCGCACAGCGCCAGCATCAGGCGCTCGCCGCTGACGACGTCGGCACCGTCGCCATCGGGCACGCCCTTGCGCAGCGCGACGCCGTAGCGCGTGTGCCCGGCCTCCTCGAACGGCGCGCCATGGGCCAGGATGTGCACGTGCGTGTAGTCGGCCTGCTGGCAGGCCCGGGTGACCGCCTCCAGCGTCGCCTCGGGCACGACGGTGAGCATCGCCTCGACGTCGGGCAGGCGGTCCTCGGCCTCGTCGCGCAGCGGCACGAAGGGCTCGATCGCACGGCGCAGCGCCTTCAGGTGCTCGCTGGCCGGCACCGGCGGCTGGCCCGGCGGCGTCGCGTAGGCGAAGAGGATGCGCGGCCTTCGGTTCCACTCCACCGCGATCGGCTCGGTCCGGCGCAGCTCGCGCGTGATCACGAGCGGCAGGCGCAGCAGCATCGGCGCGCCCGAGCCCGGGAACTCGTCGGGCGCGATCGCGACCTCGAACGGCACCATGCCCAGTTCCAGCGCGGACAGCGAGAGCCGCAGGTGGACGAGGCGGGCCTCGTCGCGCAGCGCGTTCTGCAGCAGCGTGGCCAGTGCCGGCACCTGCCCGAGCAGGGCGCCGACCTGCTCGCCGAGCTCGCGCAGCTCGCCCTCGCGCTGCGCCGCCGGCACGGCGCAGTCGCCCTGCTGATAGCGCAGGCGGGCGAGCCGGAGCAGGAGCTGGCGGTGCTCGTAGGGCACGTGCAGCGTCCGCGGCGCCGAAGGGCCGCACAGCGCCAGGTAGGGTGTCAGGGGCGACAGGAGCTGGTTGTGCGCCGGGCCCTGCCGCAGCAGTTCGAGCTTGGCGTGACGGATCTCGGACATCGTCGTCTCCCCGCGGCCTAGCGCGACAGCTGCTTCAGCGGCTCGGCCGGGGCCTTGCGCCCGTCGCCGCGGATCTGGTTCAGGCGTGCGACGGTGCGGCCGTTGTCGACCAGGATCTCGACCTCGGTCGTGCGGTCCAGCACGAGCGGGCTGCCATCGAACGTGGCGTGGTCGAGGTCGACCATCGGGCGGCGCAGCAGAAGCGGGTAGACCGACTTGAACGAGGCCTCGTCCGCGAGCATGGCCGGCGTGAACTGCATCAGGCGGATCCAGGTGCCGCTGTTCAGATACAGCCGCCCGTCGTCGAGCGCCAAGGCGCGCGCGAGGTGCGTGTGCCCGGTGACGACGATGTCCACGCCGAAGCCGACGCTGTCCATCACGTCGCGGCACGTGTCGTCGCGCTCGTCGAGCTCGAAGGTCCTGTCGCCGCGCAGCCAGTCCAGCAACGCACGGCGCAGCGCCTCGGGCTTGTCGATGCCGCGCATCCAGCCGGTCAGGCGGTCGACCAGCAGCTGGCCCAGGCCGAGGGTGGCATCCGGGCTCGCCGGCGCCCCTTCGCTCAGGCTGCGCTCGGCCTCCAGCAGCATGTCGCGCACGAGCGTCTCCGAACTCGCCGAGGCCCGGGCATGCGGGCCGATCCAGCTGTCAGGGCGCCCGATCGGGTTGCGCGGGGCCATGCCGGCGAAGCTCTCCAGCGACAGCCGCTCGTCCTTCTGCGCCTCGCCCGCGGCGAGCGCGCCGGCAACGCCGCCGAGCCCGGCGATCTTGCGCGCGAGCTTGGGCTCGATGGCGAGCAGCGTCCCGATCGCGGCCGAGGTCTCGGGCTTGAGCAGGTCGATCCAGGGATAGCTGGACTTGACCTCGTTCATCACGTCGCGCACGAGCTGCGTGCCGGCGTTCGCCGCCCATTGGGCGCCATCGAACTCCTTGCCGGCGTTCAATCGGCGCCCCAGCCGGGCGAGGTCTTCATAGCGGTTGAAGTTCCAGGCATCGACCTCGTTGCCGTGGATGCAGTAGACGCGCGCGTCGCCGACGCGGCAGGCGTACCCGGCGCCGGTGGTGGAGAAGACGACACGCGCCCGCGACGCCACGTCGCCGCCGGTCAGACGCTGCACGACCAGCCACTGCACCGCCGGCAGGGCGATCTCGATGTCGTGGTTGCCGATCACGAACACCAACGTGCGCCGGGCCGTCTGCGCGAACTGCGCCAGCGCGTCCCAGACGGGCGCGAACGCGGCGTCCTGCATGATGCGGGCGAGCACGGCCTGCGCGCTGGCGACGGCCACGTAGCCATCGCCATGGCGCTCGGCGAGCGAGTCGAACACGTCGCCATTCAGCACCAGCGCCACGTCGGCCTGGGGCTGCTCGACCGCCAGCCGGCGCACGTACTGCTCCAGGCGGCCGGTCTCCCTCAGGATCTGGAACCCGTCCTCGCCGCCCATGTGGATGTCGGAGATGACGTGCAGCACATCGTGCTGCGGCAGGTGCTCCAGTTTCATTCGCGGCTCCGGCGTTTCCCAACCGGGCCGATGATCGTGGAGCGGCCCGTCTTGTCAACGGCGCCCTGCCGGCGGACCTCGCCTTTCCGCCGGGCCCTGGCGGCCGCCGCGCAGGGCGGCGAGCACCAGGCCGGGGGTCGACTGCGCCTACCCCGCCCGCCCGAACATCAAGCGCGTCGCCAGCCGCCGCTCCGCGGCCGGCAGCGCCGCCACCGCGCGCAGCAGCTCGAGCGTGCGGTCGCATTCGCGCAGCGCGTCGCGACCACCGCGCTCGAGCGCGCCCGGCTGCCAGGCCTGCGCCAGCAGCGCCGGCGACCTCTCGCCCAGGCGCCGCCGCAGCACCTCCAGCTCGACGGCGCTGCCGTTGCGCCCGCCGGCCTCGCGCGTCGGCTCGGCGCCCGCGACGGCAATGAGCCACGCGGCCTCGCGCCGCACGAGTTCGGTGCCCAGCGCACGGCGCGCCGCCGTGTCGCCGGCCAGCACGGCGATGCACGCCGGTGGCGGCGCGTCCGGGTCGGGCTTGCCGCCGGGCGATCGGGCCGCCGGCGGCGCCGCGATGGCGCGCGCGGCCGCGATCTGCGCCGTCCAGAGCGTGAGGTAGTCGTCGCGCAGCTCCGGCCCCGCCGCGGCCAGCAGCGCCGGCATCAGCGCCTCGACGACGCGCTGCCCGCGCACCTGCACCTCGGCCGCGTCGGCGCCGGCGGCGCGCGCCTCGGCCATGCGCCGGGCCGCCAGCGCGATGATGCCGGGCGTGTGCTTGTCCAGCGCCAGCCAGGCATCGCTGCCGGTCATCGCGTCGGCGTACTCGCCAGCCGGGGCCTGGGGGTTGTCCGGCAGCTCGATGTCCAGCGGCCGCTCGGCCAGGCTCACGAGGCCGGCGCCGACCAGCTCGTCGCGGCTCGGGTGCCACATGGTCCACGCCGGCGTCGCGAGCGTGCGCTCGATGAAGCGCTCGGGCAGCCCGGCCTCGCGGTACATGCGCACGAGCTCGCGGTTGGCCAGCCGGTCGTGCACCGGGTTCATCGAGCCCGACGAGGCGCGGTGGAAGCCGATCTTCGCGCCCGGCATCAGCTGCTTCCTCGTGCCGGCCATGTGGATGAAGGTGCAGGCGCTCTGGCAGGCGCCGGTGGTGCGCGTGTTCCAGCCCGCCTGCTTCACGAGCGCGGCGATCTCCTCGCCCTCCTTCAGCCGCCCGCCGGGCGAGTTCAGCTCCACGGTCCTCAGCGACGGCGCCCTGGCCACGAGCGCGCGCACCCGCTGGCCGTCGCCGAGGCCGAGCGGCCCGTCGAGCACCAGCCTGCGGCCGTCGGGCGACAGCGTGGCCGTGACGTTGCCGATCGGGTCGATGCCGCGCGCCATGCGCAGATACGGCTGGATGTTGGGCACGAAGTCGAACAGGGTCGAGACGGTTGTGCCGATCACGCCGAGCGCGATGCTCACCTTCGCCAGGCCCGCCCACAGCAGGGAGCCGCCGGACTCCGAGTGCGCCGTCGCCGAGCGCCACGCGCCCACCCAGCACCATACGCTGAAGACCAGCAGCAGCGGCCAGCACACCAGCAACGCGATGCTGCCGCCACGCAGGTAGTCGCCGGTGACGGTGATCCACGCCGCCAGCGCGCCGAGCGCGAAGCCCACCGGCAGCGGCAGCGCGACGTTGTTGACCCAGAAGCTCACCGGCAAGGTGAGCTCGCCGCGCCAGTGGCGCGCGATGTAGCCGTCGGCCATGTGCCCTCTGCCCCTTGTCTCCGCGCGCGCGCGGAAGGCCCCTCCCTGGGGCCGCATGCGATTCTGTCGCCGGAGGCTAACCGAGAGGATGCAGGCCCCGCGCAGACGCGGGCCCTCGAAGCGGGGAGGACGTGGCGGATGGCGCGATCGGCGGCGGCGGACCGCAGCCGGCGTGCGGCGATCCTTCGCGGGCGCCGCACGTGCTCGGCGCCGGGCGGGCGCACCGTCGCCGTTCCCCGGGCGTGACACCTGCGGGACCTGCGTGACACGAGGGTCGTGCATCTGGAAGCGCAATTGCGCCCTCCCGGCGGTCCCGCCTTGCGATGAGTTCGCTCAATGACTGGCCCGCCCGCCGGCGGCAGATTGGCGACGCCTGACCAAAAAAGGGGAGCGAAGATGAAGAAGTCATTCACCCATCACGGCACCGCGATTGCCGCCTTGTTGCTGATGGCCGCGTGCGGCGGGGGCGATGACACGCCGCCGCCCGCGGTGAGCCACACCTCGGTCGGCGTGATCAGCGGCTTCGGCAGCGTCATGGTCAACGGCGTCCGATTCGACGATTCGGCCGCGACGATCACGATGGACGATGCCGTGACCACGCGCGACCGCCTCCGCGTGGGGATGCGGGTCCAGGTGCGCGGCCGCATCCATGCCGATGGCACGGGCGTGGCCCAGACCATCCGGTACAACGACTGCGTGCAGGGTCCGATCACGGCGGTGAACCGTGTGCAGAACACCGTCATGGTCATGGGCCAGACGGTATGGCTGGACGACGACACGGTGCTGGACGGGGTCACCCTGCGCGACAGGAACTCCTTTGCGATCGGCGACCTGGTCGTGGTCAGTTGCGAACCCGACCCGGCGAACAACCGGGTGCGCGCCACGCGCATGGAACGCCTCGGCCTGTTCCAGGACGGCATCAGCGAGGTCGAGGCGACCGGCGTGGTCGCCAACCTCGACCTGGCCGCCGGCACGATGACCGTGGGCGGGCTTCAGGTCGACTTCCGCGGTGTCGCCCCGGCGGACCGCCCGGCCGGGCTGGCCAATGGCATGACGGTGGGCGTCGGCGGACGCAGGTTCGCCAATGGCACCTGCACTGCCGACCGCATCCGCGACCGCGACCGGGACCGTCTCAGCCGCCCCGACGGTGAAGGCGAGGAACTCGAGGGCTACGTCTCGAGCTTCATCTCGATAGCCAATTTCGTGATCGACGGTCAGCAGGTCGATGCCAGCGCGGCAGTGGTGAAGAACGGCACCGCCGCCGACATCGCCGACGGCGTCAAGGTCGAAGTCGAGGGCATGATGATCGGCGGGGTGCTGGTCGCCCGGGTGGTGGTGATCAGGCTGCAGGCGAACCTGCGTGTCGAGGCGGGGCTGCAGGCCAAGGATGTCACGCAGTCGACCGTGACGCTGCTGGGGCGGACGTTCAAGGTGACCCCCGACACCGAGTTGCGTGACCGGCTTGCGGACGCCCGGCAACCTCGCGTGGTGACGCTGGCGTCGCTGAACCCGGCCGACCGGCTCGAGGTCAGGGCGCTCAGCGACGCGCAGGGCAACCTGGTCGCCACCCGCATCGAGCGGACCGAAGCCGACGCGCTGGTCGTGGTCAAGGGCCCGGCGGACGCGAAGCTCCCGATCACCAGGCTGACCTTGCTCGGGATCGACGTGATGACGGGCGCCAACACGCGCTACCGTGATCTCGCGGGGACGTCGGTGGACCCTGCCACGTTCTATGCCGCGGTCGCCGTGCCACCGGCCGTGGCCTCGGTGGTGCACGCGCGCGGCGTGGTCGCGAACCTCGCCACGAACGCGGTCGACGCGACCCGCAGCCTCAGCACGACGGGCGAACTGGAACTCGGCGGCGACTGAGAGGCGCGCGGACCTGGGCCGGCACCGGGCCCGCCCGTGGTCGGGCGGGTGGGTGAGCTACGCGGCGGCGCGCCGGGCCATCCATCGCGAGGGAGATCCTCGCCAGCGGAACCCTTGCGCGTCATGCCACCAGGCAGTAGCCCAGGCCGCGCACGGTCTCGATCCGGTCGTGACCCAGCTTGCGGCGCAGGCTCGACAGGTGCACCTCGACGGCGTTGCTCGACACTTCACCCGCGTAGCCATAGAGCAGGCGCTCCAGGTCGCTGCGCGAGACGACGTGGCCGGCGCGGCGCATCAGCGCCTCGAGCAGCGCGTACTCGCGCGCGGTGCAGGCCACGCGTTGCCCGCTGAGAGTCACCTTGCGAGCCGCCGGGTCCAGCACGATCGGACCGGCCCTCAGCAACGTCTGCCGTTGCCCGGCGGCCCGGCGCGTCACGGCGCGCACCCGCGCCGCGAGCTCCGCGAGCGCGAAGGGCTTGACCAGGCAATCGTCCGCCCCCGCGTCCAGGGCCTCGATGCAGTCGTTGGCCGTGCGCCGCACTGCCAGAAGCAGCACGGGGGTGGTTTCGTTGGCCGTGGGACGGGTGCGCAACTCGCGCAGCCACTGCAGGCCCGAACCGTCAGGCAGGTCTCTTTCGAGCAGGATGGCGTCGAACTCCTCCAGCGCCGCCCCGCGCGCCTCCGCGAGCCGCGGCGACCAGTCGACGACGTTCCCTCCAGCCTCCAGGAAGTCGTGCACAGCACTGCCCAGCTTCGGATCGTCCTCGACCAACAGGAGCCGCATCGTCGTTCCCTCCCCTGGAGCGAGAGTCTGGGAGCGAGCAACCGCGGCAGGTTTGCGGAGGCTCAGTCTCCATGCACGGCCCGAGGCTCGGCCCCTGTCGGGGCGATGAACCTGATTGAGCCTGCTCAACGGGGCGCCCGCTCCACGCGGCGTTCTTCAGATTCGCATCAGACTCCTGGCGATCCTCAAGAAGAGGTGCTGGCCCGTTCGCAACCTTGCGCGTGGCCGGCTCGGGAACTCACGGAGTCACTTGGGGAGCAAACATGTCGAACTGGTTGAGGACGCTGTTCATCGCGCTCGTCACGGCGGTGCTGGCAGCATGCGGGGGCGGTGGCGACGAGGATCGACCTCCTGAGGCCTTGTCCGGCGCGTCGAGCGTGACGGTGGTCCCGGGCAACGGTCAGAACACGGTTTCCTGGTCACCGGTAGACCGCGCGACTTCGTACAACCTGTACTGGTCGGAGTCGACACCGGTCACGACCAGTTCAGCCGTCGTGAAGGGTGTCGCGTCCCCTTACGTCCAAACCGGGCTCGCCAACTTCAAGAAGATCTACTACGCCGTCTCGGCCGTGAACGAGTTCGGCGAGAGCGGGTTGTCGGCGGAGGCCAGCGGCACACCGGTGGCGGCGCCATTGGCGGTGTCGAGCCTCTCGGTGGAGCCTGGCGACGCTCGCAACACGGTGCAGTGGGCAGCGGTCCAGCACGCCGACTCGTACAAGCTGTACTGGTCCGAGACGAGCCCGGTGACCAAGAGCTCGGCCGCGATCGCGAACGTGGTCTCGCCCTACGTGCACACGGGCCTGACCAACGGCAAGACGCTGTACTACGCGGTGACTGCCATCAACGGGTACGGCGAGAGCGAGTTGTCGTCCGAGGTCGGCGCGACGCCGGTCGCGCCCGTCCCGGCCGCGCCCGAGACGCTCAACGCGACGCCAGGCGACACCACGGTGACGCTGGCCTGGTCGGCGGTTTCGCGTGCCGATGCCTACAACATCTACTGGGCCAAGACGGCCGGCGTGGTGCCGGGGGGCACGGGCGTCACCAAGATCGCGAACGTGCTGGCCACCAGCTACCAGCATGTCGGTCTGACCAACCTCGACACGTACTTCTATGTCGTCACGGCGGTGAACACCGGCGGCGAGGGCGCGCCCTCGCCCGAGGCGTCCGCCAGGCCGCTGCCACCGGCACCGGGTGCCCCGACCAACGTGGTCGCGACCGCCGGCGACGCCAAGGTCCTGCTCGCCTGGTCGCCCACCCAGGACGCCACTTCGTACAACGTCTACTGGTCCAACACCGCGGGCGTGGTGCCGGGTGCGGCCGGCGTGACGCAGATCCCGGGCGTGACGAGGACGACCCTCGAACACGTTGGGCTGACCAACGGCAACACGTACTACTACGTCGTCAGCGCCGTCGGCCCGGGTGGCGAGAGCACCAGGTCTTCCGAGGTTTCCGCGCGGCCGTTGCCGCCGGTGCCGCCGGCGCCGCTCGGCCTGACCGCGATCGCACCGAAGGATGCGCTGCAGGTCACGCTGCAGTGGTTCGACGTCACCGACTACCCGTCGGCGGGCGCGCCGATCCCGCTGGGCTACAACCTGTACCGCGGCCTCGATGCGAACCTGGCCTCCTACTACAAGGATCCGTCCAGGGCGAGCCGGTTCACCAACGTGACGGCACCCTTCGTCGACGCGACCGTCACGAGCGCCACGACGTACTACTACGTGGTGACATCGTTCGTCCCGGGCTTCCCCGAGGTCGAGAGCGTGCCGTCGGGCGTCGTGTCCGCGACCACCGGCCGTGCGGGTGGCGGTGGTGGCGGTGGTGGCGGCGATTCGGGGTACGGGAACAACCTGTCCTTCCCGTTGATCTTCGCCGACGGCTACGGCCTGACGGGGCTGAAGATCGCGGGCTCGTGGCCGGGTGTCGGGCCGTTCGACACGCTGCCGGCGTTCGACTTCAACACCGGCCTGCGCCCGCTGTCCACGGAGACGTTGACCACGTTCCCGTTCTACGACAGCAGGACCGCGGTGACGATCGGCGGCATCACCTACTACCCGCAGGCCACGGCGAGCACGTGGCAGGCCGAGTGGCGAAACAACGCCGGCGGCGCGACGCTGGAGGCGATCGTCGACTGGGGTGACGCGCTGCTGAGCAGGACGTACACGACCAGTTCGATCGTGCGCATCGAGACGGCGCTGAAGCAGGACGCGACCGTGCCCGGGGTGACCGACACGATGAGCGCCTACAAGATGGTGCTCGTTTCCGGGCAGCAGACGACCGAGATGCAGGGCACGGACAAGACCGTGTACGCCTCCGCGGGCCGCAACATCTTCGCGGTGAACGCGCGCCTCAAGATCGAGAAGATCGCGACCGGCGGCGGGGCCGACGTGGTGGTGTTCGACCGGGCCATCTGGGAGGGGTTCGGGACGACCACCGAAGGCGAGGGCGGCGCACCGACCACAGGCAGCTACAGCGCCGAACTGAACGTCAGCGGTACGCTGGTCTACGGCTACAACTTCCGCATCGGCCAGATCACCGGCATCAGCGACAAGACCGGTCAATACCGCATCACGTTCAGCCTTGATCCCGAGGCCACGATCGGCACGACCAAGGTGCCCAACCACGTGAAGATGATCAACAAGCTCGACGCCGGCGCCACCCTCGCGCCCGACGGACTGAGCACGTCGGTCGTCATCACGGTGAACTGACCGTCCGAGGGACCGCAGGAGGTGGGAGGTGGTGCGCGACCGGATCCCGATGCGCGCCACTCGTCAAGGAAGCGGGTGTGCAGCGGCACGGCCCTCGCTACGGAACGGCAGCGAGGGCGGGCCGCTCAACCGTGCACGCACCAGGCCGTCAGGCCGAAGCCGACGTTGTAGACGATGTGCAGCATCACCGCAGGCCACACACTGGCGAGCCGTTCGCGCAGGTGTCCGAGCACCAGTGACGGGATCGCAACCGCCAGCGCCCATGCCGGCGGCTGCGCGCCGAGGTGCCAGAACACGAACGCGGCCGTCGTCCCGAGATTGGCGAGCGTGACGGGGCCGAGGCGGCGCCCCGGCGCGAGCCTGGTCAGCCGCCCCTGCAGTACGCCGCGGAACGCGAGTTCCTCGGCCAGCGGCTGCACGACCACGAGCGCGAGCCACGCGTTCCACCCGGCCGGCACGCGCAGTTGGGGGCCCAGCGTCATGCCGAGCGCGAGCCACACCGGTGGCGCAGCGAGCACGGCGGCGATCAGGTGCGCATCGGCCAGCCAAGCCCACCCGCGCGGAACGGGGCACGCGAGCCCGGCCTCCTGCCGCCAGTTGGCGTCCGATCGATGCGCGGGAGCAGGCACCACGCGCCGATCGTCTCACGGACAGGTCCCGTCGCCCGACCGGGCCAGGCATGCCGCTGCCGCCTGCGCAGGGCGATACGGAAGGGGAGCACCTTGAGAGCGAGCCTCAGGTCGATCGCTGTCGGCGCATGCTGTGCCGCCGCGTTGGCAGTCTTCGCGGCGACCGGTCTGCGCTTCGGCAACACCGTCAACGTGAGCCAGACGGCGACGCCGACGGAGAAGGCGAAGGTGGTGCGGCTGGCCTACGCGCACGCCGGCCAGTTCAAGAAGCCCTGGGTCGTGACCTATGCCGACGGGCCGGCGGGAGAACAGAACGTCTACGTGCGCGTGTCCTTCGACGACGGCCTCAGCTGGGCCGCGCCCGTCCTCCTCTCGCGCGACGCGGCGCACGCGCCCACGGCAGGGCAACGCATCACGGTGAGTGGCATGCGCAGCTTCGTCGTCGACAACGACAAGCCGAGCATCTTCGCGCCGCCGGTGACCTCGGGACCGATGGTGGTGGTCGCGTGGAACGGCGCCTACTGCCCGCAGGATCCTGCGGCGAACAACAACGCGGGAACCTACGTCAACCCGCAGCAGGGTGCCGGCGACTTCGACGAGGACGGCACCCCCGACCGACCGTTCCACTGCGTGTGGGTCGCCACGTCCACGGATCCGGCCCTGTTGACGTGGGACGTCACGCAGCTGACCAACGGCACGCGCGACGCGATCAACGAGGTGATCGGCGGCAACGCCACCGGCAGCGCGTTCGCGATGGCCTGGCAGGAGGATCCCGAAGGCCTGCAGCCCGGCGAAGGCGAGGGCCGCGGCGACGGCGGCAGCGGCTCGATGGTGTCGGGCGGCACCAACGTCTGGTACACGCACGCGCCCGCCCTCGTCGGCGCGACGCTGCGATCGAACATCACGCAGCTCAGCAACAACAACCAGCGCGGCACGGGCCAGCCCGGCGCCTCGCGACCGAATCTGCAGCTCAGCGGCACGACGGCGGTCATCGCCTACGAGGAGAGCGGCTGCGCCGGAGGGAGCGGCGGGCGGTGCATCGTCTATCACTCGTTCCCGTATTCGTCGCACGACGGCAACTACTCGGGCAACGTCATCAGCGACGTGACGAAGAACGCGCGCCGGGTGCGCTTCGTGCTGCAGGGCCCGGCGGCGGCCGGCAGCTCGCCGCTGCGCACGCTGGTGCTGTGGCGCGAATCGGGCGTCACGACGCCGGCCGCACCGGCCGACATCGTGATACGGCGGGGCCTGGCGCAACCCGGGCTGCGGCCGGGCTCCACCGGCTTCCTGGCGAGTGACGTGCTGGCCGATCCACCGCAGCGCATGACCGACGTCGCCGCGAGCGGCGGCAACGCGAACGCACACCGCGCGATCGTGCGAGGGAGCTTCATCGCGCTCGGCTACGACTCCACGCCGGACATGATCGGCGCCGATCCGGAGAAGACGACGCCGCCGCGGGCCAACTACAACTACTTCGTCGCGCGGTCCACGCGCGACGGTGAACCCGGCAGCTGGGACGAGCCGGTCAACATCTCGCGCGTCGAGCATCCGACCCTCACCGTCGTCGAGCCGAGGCTGACGCCGACGCCGGGCACGATCGTCAACCCACTGACCGGCAGGCCGGACCCCGGCGACGCGCAGGACTCCCGCGTCCTCTATGCCTCCTACGCGACCGAGTCCAACACCGTTCCCGGCATCTCCGGTCGCGTCTTCGTGACGCGCTCGGTCGACTTCGGCGCGAGTTTCGAGCCCTACGTCCCGGTGACACCGATCCTGGCGGGCCAGTCGGAAGCGCAGTTGCGTCCCAGCCCCGATGGCGGGTCCGTGACGGTGCTGTGGATGCACGAGCAGCGCCCTGGCGACACCGGCTCGAAGGAGGCGATGTTCGCGAACGCGAGCGCCGTCAAGCTGGCCGACCTGGGCCTGAGCGCCGAAGCGGAGTGGTTCCACTCCGGCACCACCCGCACCGCAACGCTGCACGCCGTCAACCGCGGCAGCGGCATCGCGCGCAACGTGGTCGTGGCAGGCACGCTGCCGCCGGGGCTGGTGCCGATGGGCATCGGCGAGCCGTCGTCGTGCAGCGTGGCCGGGTACGCCTTCCGCTGTACTGTCGGGGACATCGGCGCCGGCGAGTCGCACAGCCTCTCGATCACGGTGACCAGTGCCGAGGCCGGTGTCTACAAGGTCAAGGCCAGCGCTTCGAGCGAATACCTCGACGCCGATGCGGCCGACAACAGCGTCGAGTTCGCGCTGACCGTGGCGGCAGCCGCCCCGCAAACGCCGTCCCAGCCGCCTCCGACGACCGAACCGCCACCGACCGGCACATCGGATCCGGCCTCCCACTCGCTGCAGAAAGGTGGTGGCTGCACGACGGCCGAGGACGGCGCCAGTTTCGACCCGAGCCTGCTGCTGCTTGCGTTGCTCGCACTTGCGCGCTCGCAACGGGCCCGAACCCCGCACCACCACCGTGGTCGGAGGTTTGGCGCAGCCGCAGGTGGCGAGTGGCCCGCCCTTGGAGGCGACGCGGTGCGCGAACACGACCGCCGGGCCGGGGCGGGGGGATGACCGCACGCCCCGCGCTGCGCGGTGTGCCGCGCGCCGGGCGTGCCCGGCCCGTCACACCGCGTTGAGGTGCATGCCGAAGTCGAGCTCGACGATCGCGCCGGTCATCATCGACGCGCCAGTGGCAAGCCAGTGGATCGCCTCGGCCACCTCGTCGGGGTGGCCGATGCGCCTGAGCGGCGAGACCTCGACCTGGTGGGCGCGGCGCGCGGCGAACGACTCCGGCGCCAGCCGCTCGACGAAGCCCTGCTCCACGAGTGCCGGGCACACCGCGTTCACGCGCACTTCCGGCGCGAGCACGCGCGCCATCGCCATCGTCACCGCGTTGACGGCGGCCTTCGACGCGGCATAGGGGATCGACGAGCCGCTGCCCATCAACGCCGCGCGCGACGAGATGTTCACCACGGCCGAGACACCGCTCGCGCCGCCCGGCCCGCCCGCACTGCCTGCGCTGCCCGCGCGGCCCTCGCCCGCGCCGGCGGCCGCCTTCAGGTGTGGCGCGGCGGCGCGCATCATCTGGAACGTGCCGATCGTGTTGACGGCGTAGATGCGGTGGAAGTCGTCCGCCGACACGTCGTGCAGGCGGGCGTGCGGCACCATCTTGCTGATGCCGGCCGCGTTGACGAGCACGTCGAGCCGGCCGAGCGCGCGCACGGTGGTCTCGACCAGGCGAACGCAGTCCTCGTCGCGCGTCACGTCGGCCTCGACGGCGATGGCGCGCTGGCCGGCCGCGGCGTCGGCCGCATCGATGCGCGCGGCCAGGGCCTCGGCCGCCTCGCGCTGGCCTTCGACATGGTTGATCGCCACGCACCAGCCCTCGCGCAGGAAGCGGCGCACCGTGGCCGCGCCGATGCCCGAGGCGGCGCCGGTGACCAGCGCCACGCGGCGCGGGCGCGAGGATTGATCGTTCATGCGGTTTGCCTTTCCATCAGCACGGCGGCCGCGGCCGGTTCGCGGTCGATGATGGCATGGCGCGGCGCGCTTCACGCTGCCGCCGCAACCGCAAGGCCTGGCCGGCCCGTCCGGCTGCTTCGCGAGACGTCGACGCAGGTCCGGCGTCGCGCCTGAGCACCGACGCAGACGCGACCGGCGGCCACCTGCAGGGCGTCGTCCGCGGTGCGCCCGCGAGCGCTCCTGCCACTCCGAGGTCGACGGGCAAGCGAGCCCGGCGCCGACGCACCGGGCCTCGGGAGGCGCGTTCACGTCACGCGCACGATTCACGACGTTTCACGCCGCTTTCATCGACGCGGCGGCAGCCTCTGCCGACACTGACGCCACTCCACAACGGATGACGGCAGGAGACCAGGATGCCCAATCGCTCGATAACCGAGATGTTCGACGTTGACGCCTCGACCTTCGTCCACATCGAGGGCCGCCCGGGAACCGAACTGACCTGCGTCGAAGGCTGGCTCTGGGTCACGCAGGACGGTTCACCTCTCGACGTCGATCTGGCCGACGGCCAGCGCCACATCGTGACCGGGGCCGCGCCGATCGTCGTGTGCGGTTTCGGCCCCAGCCGCCTGCAGGTCGTCCGCGAACCGTCGGCGACGCCTTGGCAGACGATCCTTCGCGCCGTCCTGAGGCGGTTCGGAGCCGAGCGCCCGACGGCGATCGAGCCGGCCGCTGCCGTCGTCGGCTGAGGCCCCCTTCCGCGCCCGCTCGACCCCGCCGAGAATCAGCATGAACGTCGTGGAGCCCCGACCCGTGCGCATCCGATTCGACGGTTTCGAGTTGCGCCCCGGCATGCGCCAGGTGCTCGCCGACGGCATGCCGCTGGCGCTGGGTGCCCGCGCTTTCGACCTGCTGCTGGCGCTGGTCGAGCACCGCGACCGGGTGCTCGCCCACGAGGAGCTGCTGTCGCTGTGCTGGCCCGGCCTCGTCGTCGAGGAGAACAACCTGCGCCAGCAGGTGGCCGCGCTGCGGCGTGCCCTCGGCCCCGAGGTCGTGCTCACCGTGCCTGGAAGAGGCTATCGCTTCGGGCGCACCGTCGAAGTGTCGGCCGACAGCGTCAAGGCCGTCGAACCCGTGGGTGACGGCTCGGCGCTGCCGACCGTGGCCGTGCTGCCCTTTGCGGCGCTGTCGGTCGACAGCCAGCTCGCGCTGGTGTCCGACGCGCTCGCAGAGGACCTCACCGCGTTGCTCGCCCGTGTCCGCGGCCTCACGGTGATCTCCCGCGGTTCGAGCCTGCAGTTCCAGAACCGTGACCGGCCGGCAGACGAGATCGGCCGCGAGCTCGGTGCCCGCTACCTGGTCGACGGCGCCCTGCGTGAAGGGGGTGACGGCCTGCGCGTCACGGTCCGCCTCGTCGAAGCCGCGAGCGCCCGGGTCCTGTGGTCGGGTGCCTATGCCTGTGCCCGCTCCGGCGTGCTGGATCTGCAGGGCGGGATCGCGCGCAGCGTGCTCACCGAGATCGAGCCCGAGCTGAACCGCGCCGAGCTGCTCCGCATCGAGCGCCAGCGTTCGGACAACGTCGACGCCTGGGGGCTGTACCGCCAGGGGCTGGGCCAGCTGGGCGAACACGGGCTGACGCAGGGCTCGCTGCGCACGGCGCTGGACCGCTTCGACGCAGCCACCCGCGTCGACCCCGGTTTCGCCCTCGCCCACGCCCACCATGCCCTGCTGACTTCGGTGGGTTTCAATGTCGGGCTGGTGCCGGATGGCGTTGCAGTGCGGCACGCCACCATCGCGCGCGCCGAGCAGGCGCTCGAACTCGACCCGGGCAGTGCGGAGGTGCTCGGTTTCGTGGGCTGTGCGCTCCTGGAGTCGGGACTGCGCCCGCTGGGCATGCGCTCGCTGCGCCATGCCGTCGTGCTCGACCCGAGCAATGCACAGGCGCAGGTCGCGCTTGGCGCAGGCCTCGGCGTGGGTGGCGAACTCGACGAGGCCGTCCGATGGATGCGCGGCGGCATGGCGATCAGTCCGCGCGACCGCCGCCTCGGCTTCTGGTCCTGGGCGCTGGCCGGCTTCCTGCGCACGGGCGGCCGCGCCGACGAGGCCCTGGCCGAGGTGCGGCTCGCCCGCCAGCGCGATCCGCGGCTCTTCCTGGCGCCCCTGCTGGAGGCCGTGCTGCTGGTCGAAGGCGGCCAGCCCACCGAGGCCGCACCGGCACTGGCGACCGCTCGGCGGCTGCACCCGGCGCTCGACGCCGACGGCGTGGAGATCGCCGTCGGCGCCGGCACGGCGGCGTTGCTCGCGCCGCTATGGAGCGACACGGGCTGACGGCGCGACCGCGCCTTCCCGCGCCCGATCGCCTGCCGTCCCGGGTCTGCGGCCCCACCTGAGCGGGGCCCGGGCCACCGGACCCCTGCGCCGCCGACAGCGGCGCCGGAGGCTCGCTGCCCGACGAACGGCGGCGTGCCGACCTTCGACCCTGAACCTCGACGGAGACCGCCATGGATGTGGATTACGAAGCGATCAAGGACCGCCAGCGCGCGATGTGGGGCGCCGGTGACTACGGTGCCGTGGGCACCCGGCTGGTGGTGATGGCCGAGACGCTCTGCGACAACGCCGACGTGCGCGCCGGCGAGCGGGTGCTCGACGTGGCCTGCGGGCACGGCATCGCGTCGCTGGCGGCCGCGCGCCGATTCGCCGAAGTCACCGGCATCGACTACGTGCCGGCGCTGGTCGAGCGCGCTCGCCAGCGCGCCGAGAGCGACCGGCTGCCCGTGCGCTTCGAGGTCGCGGACGCCGAGCGGCTGCCGTTCGCCGATGCGAGCTTCGACGTCGTGATCTCCACCGTCGGCGTCATGTTCGCGCCGGATCAGGCGCGCGCCGCCGCCGAGCTGCTGCGCGTGTGCCGCCCTGGCGGCCGCATCGCGCTGACGAGCTGGACGCCCGAGGGCTTTCTCGGCCAGTTGTTCCGCATCGTCGCCCGCTACGCGCCGCCGCCGCCGGGCGTGGACTCGCCGATGCGCTGGGGCTCCGAAGGCGACCTGCAGGCCCTGCTCGGCGACGGTGTCACCCGACTCGAGGCGCGCCGCCGCCGCTACCGCATGTGCTACCGCAGCGCCGCGCACTGGCTGGACTTCTTCCGCACGAACTACGGGCCGGTGCTGCGCCTGTTCGCCTCGCTGGACGAGGGGGCGCAGAAGACCCTGGCGACGGAGATCCTGGCCTTGCTGGCGCAGCACGACGAGGGCGGTGGCGGCAGCCTGCTGATCGGTGCGGAGTACCTCGAGGTCGTCGCGCATCGGCACTGATCCCCAGGGGCGGGCCGGCCGTGACCGGCGCCCGCCCCAGCGGTAGACGGCCTGCGCACACGCACGCCGGACCCGCGACTTCGCGGTGACAGCCGAACCGGCCGGACCTCGTCGGACGGCGCTCCGCGCACACGTTCGCGGTCGCGGATGAGGCGGCTCCCGAAGACCCGCCGGAGCCTCCCGTCGGCACGGATGCAGCCCGCTCAGGGCGAAACGCTCGCGAAACGCCCCTCGCCCTACCGTGGCGACCACGCACTGCACCGTGCGTCCCGTCTCGCAGCACCCCGTCCCGACCCACTCCCGACACGAACCGGAGCCCTGCCATGCGAAAGTTCCCCCGGACCGGCCCCGCGACCCTCGCACTGCCCCGCGCACTGACCCTCGCACTGACCATCACGCTCGCCGGCTGTGGCGGTGGCGGCAGCGACGAGGACACGGCCAACGGCGCATCGGGCGGCAGCTTCGTCTCGGTCGCGGCGATGCGCACCGCGCGCTTCCATCCGGCATCGGCACGGCTGCCGGACGGCAAGGTGCTCGTCGCCGGCGGCTTCGCCTCGAGCACGACCTCGCTCGCGAGCACCGAGCTGTACGACCCGGCCACCGGGCAGTGGACCGACGCGGCGCCGATGTCAGCCAACCGCACCGGCCGCGGTTTCCTGGTGCCGCTGCAGGACGGGCGGGTGCTGGCACTGTCCAGCACCAGCGCCGAGACCTACGACTGGCGCAGCGGCCGCTGGACGGCGGCGGCCACCCCACCGACCGCAGCCTTCCAGCCCTTCCTGCGGCTGGCCGACGGGCGCGTGCTCGTGACCAGCGGCAACGCGGGCATGGCGCTGCTGTACGACCCTGCGCAGGATCGCTGGACGAGCCACGGCGGCTTCGACCGGCGGCGCGACTTCGCGATGGTGCAGCTCGCCGACGGCAGCGTCCTGATGAGCGGCGGCTGGATCGACAGCAGTGTCAACCGCACCACGACCTCGCGACTGTTCGACCCCGCCACCGCCACCTGGCGCAGCGGTCCCACGATGCACGTGGCACGCAGCCACCACTTCGCCTTCCCGCTGCCGGACGGTCGCGTCGTCGTCAGCCATGGCACGACGTCCAGCGCCACGGTTGCCGGCACCACCGAGGTCTACGACCCGGCAGCCAACACCTGGTCGGTGGCCGGCAACGTCATCAAGTTCGATGGCACGACCCTCGGGGCGGCGATGACGCCGCTGGGCGGCGGGCGCGTGCTCGTCACCGGCGGCGCCGGTGCCGGCGGCGGTGTCATCTTCGACCAGCACCCGCAGGGCCAGCTCAACGAGACCAACGCCGAGGTCTTCGACCCGGCCACGCTGAGCTGGGAGCGCGCCACCGCGCCGGGCACCGGGCTCGTGCAGGCGCGCTACCACCACGCCGCGGTGCGGCTCGACGATGGCCAGGTGCTGCTGGCCGGCGGGCGCAACGGGGGAGGCGCGCTGTCCTCGGCGGAACGGTTCCGGCCGTAGGCCAGCGCGGCTCGGGCGCCTTCGCATGAACGAGGCCCAGGTCTACATCGTCCACGTCTGGTCCAGCACGGCGCCACCGGCGGGGTTTCGCGCTGCCGTGCGGGCCGTCGACAAGGACGAAGGACGGCTGTTCACCGACGCGCGCCTGCTGGCCAGCTACCTGATAGGCGAACTGGCGATCGATCCCTGCCAGACGGCTGCCGGGCACGGGCACTCGAACCAGGCTCGTGCGGCGGCCCCGAAGGGGTAGCTCCCTAGAATCCGCCGCGTGGACGCGGCCTTCCCCCGCCTCTCGTTGTTCGGCGTGCCGGTGCTGCGGCCGCGCGTCGGCGAGGAGATCGTCTTCACGACCGAGCGCGCGCACCAGGTGCTGGCCTATCTGGCGTGCCGCGGCAGCTGGGTGACGCGCGACGAGCTCGCCACGTGGCTGTGGCCCGAGCGCCCGCAGGCCGTCGCACGCAGCAACCTGCGCAAGGTTCTGCTGCTGGCCCAGCGCCTGCCGATCGCACCCACGCTGGAGAGCCAGGGCGGCCGGCTGCGCTGGGCCGTGCCCACCGACCTGGCGCGCTTCGACGCCGCCTGCGGCGAAGGCCGTTGGCACGATGCGCTCGCGCTGTACCGGGGCCCTCTGCTCGAAGGCATGGACCCGGCCCTGTCGACCGAGGCGGCCGCGTGGCTGGCGCTGGAGCGCGAGCGCGTGCTCGACCGTTGGCGCGACGCCGCCACCCACCGGCTCGACGCGCTGCGTGACGACCCGCGCGAGGCCGCATCGCTGGCCGAGGCGCTCCTCGCCCGCGACCCGACCGACGAGGCCTTCGTCGCCGCGCTGGCGCACGCCCGCCGCGCGCTGGGTCAGGATGCCGCCGCCGCGCAGGCGCTGCGAACGCACGCGCGCCGCCTGGCCGAGGAGTTCGGCGTCGAGCCCTCGGCGGGCCTGCGCGCGCTGGCGTCGCAGGTCGCGCTGCCCGCCGCGATGCCGCCCGAAGCGGCGGTGCGCGCGGCCCCGGCGCCGCCACGTCGCGAGCCCGGCTCGGAGATGGTCGGCCGCCGCCTCGAGAGCCGGGAGGCGACGCGTCGGCTGCTGCAGGACCGCTGCCGGCTGCTGACGATCGTGGGCCCGGGCGGCGTCGGCAAGAGCCGGTTTGCCCGCGCCTGGACCGACTCGCTGGCCGGCCACGCCGAGGCGTTCTCGCAGACCTGGTGGCTCGCCCTCGAAGACCTGCGCTCGGCGTCCGAGCTGCCGGGCCTGGCGGCGGCGCGCGCCGGCTTCGAGCTCAAGGGCGGCGACGACCCGTGGCGCCAGCTCGCACGGCACGTGGGCGAACGACGGCTGCTCGTCGTGCTCGACAACGCGGAGCACCTGGCCGCCGACCTCGCGCCGCATGTCGCCGAATGGCTCGCCGCCTGCGCGCAGCTGCACGTCGTCTGCACGTCGCGGCGCCGGCTGCTCGTGGACGCCGAAGTGGCGGTGCCCCTCGAGGGCCTGCCGCTGCCCGACGCCGACGAGACCGACCCCGATGTCCTCTCCCGCAACGATGCGGTGAACCTCTTCGTGCAGCGCGCGCGCATGGCGTCGCCGCGGTTCGAGCTCGCCGACGACGCCGCCGCCGTGGTGCGGCTGATCCAGCGGGTCGAGGGGCTGCCGCTGGCCCTCGAGCTGGCAGCGGCCTGGGTGCGGCTGATGCCGGTGGCCGACATCGTCGCCGAGCTCGAGCAGTCGCCGACGCTGCTGGCCGCGCCGGACGACGGCGCCAGGCGCGACCGCAGCCTGCGCGCCAGCTTCGAGCACTCCTGGCATCTGCTGAGCGATGCCGAGCGACGGGCGCTGGCGACGCTGGCGAAGCTTCCAGCCGCGTTCGACCGCGGCATGGCGATGCAGGTCGCCGACGCGCCGCCCGCACTGCTGCTGGCACTGGCGGACAAGTCGCTGCTGCGCGCCGACGGCTCCGGGCAGTTCTCGCTGCACCCGCTGGTGCGCGCGTGCGCCGCCGAGAAGCCGGCCGCGCCCGTGGCCGAGCGGCATGCGGGCTACGTCGGGCACTGGCTGACGCGATTCGGCAACCGCTACGCGCTGCAGGACCGCGCGGCGCAGGCCGAGATGGACCTCATGCTGGCGCACGTTCGCGCCGCGTGGGACTGGATCCTGGAGAACGAGCGCGCCGCGGCGTCGCCGATCTTCTCCCTGGTCGTGTCGGAGTACTTCCGGCTGCGCGGCCTGTGGGCCGAAGGCATCGCGATGCTCGAGCGCACGGTCCGGGTGTTCGACGGTGGCCAGGAACCGGTGCGGGCCATCGCAAGGACACGCGCGCTGCTGGAGCTGTCGGTGCTGCGCTACCACGGCGGCCAGATCGCCGAGGCGGAGACGGCCGGTCGCCAGGCGCTGCGCCTGGCCACGGCACTGCGTGACGAGGCCCCGGTCGCGCGCCTTCTGATCAGCCTCGGCAACATCGTCATCGATCTCGGACGGCCCGGCGAGGCGGCGCCGCTCTTCGATCGCGCGGTCCGATGGTCCAGCCGTCGTGGCGAGGAGGCCCTGGTGGCCGTGGGCCGCCTCGGGCTGGGCACCCTGGCCGTCGTGGAGGGCCGCCTGGCCGAGGCCCTGCCCGACCTCGAGGCCTCGCTGCCCGTCCATCTCCGGCACGGCAACCACGAGGCGGCGGTGGCGGCGATGAACAACATCGGCAACGTCCACTTCGAGCGGCAGGACTATCCCAGGGCCTTGCGGACCTTCTCGGAGATGCTCGCGATCTGCGAGAGGCACGGGCTGTCGTCCACGCGCGCCTATGCGTTGACCAACATCGCGCTGTGCGAGCTGGAGCTGGGGCGCACCGGGGCCGCCGCGGCCCAGTTCGCGCGCGCGCTCGACGACGCGCGTGCGCACGGCGAACCGTTCATCGAGGCGCACATCCTGCGGGGCGAGGCGCGTTGCGCGCTCGCCGCCGGCGAGCCGGTGCGCGCCTGCGATCTGGCGAAGGAGGCCCTCTTGCTCGCCGTGCGGCTGGGCGTGCCCTCGCTGCAGGCGGGGTGCGCGCTCACCTGGGCGCAGTCACGAGCGCTCCAGGGCGATGCGACGCAGGCGCCGTCGTTCGTGCGCAGCCTGCTCGCACTGCCGGAAACCGATCGTGACGACCGCAGGATCGCCGAACAGTGGCTGAACGCGCGGGAGGCCGGCACGGGCTCCGACGCCAACGCCGAGCCCCTGTCGCTGGCCCGCCTGGTGGACACGGTGCTTGGCGCGCCCGACGCGGTGCCGAGGCAGTCTTCAGCCCCGGGCGCTGCGCACGGCCGGGGCCAACACGTTGGATGAGCTGGCGAACGAGCCATCGATCGGGGCGCGGTGCGCCGAGCGGGCTGACTGGCGCCCGGCGGCGAGGCCGGCACGTTGCTGCCGACGCGATCCTGGCGTTCGCGGCCCGTCGCGGCCCGGAGTCATGACGTGAAGACGATCCGCGACCTCCATCGCCCGCCGCAGATCGAGGGCCGCGTCGAGCTCCTCATCGTGCGCGGATCGCCCCGCGAGATGGCGCGCACGATCGCCCGCACCACGGCGCTGGCCGGCATCGGCCTCGCGCACGACCGCCTGGGCCAGCGCGGCGAGGCGGAGCTCTCGACCCGCCAGGTCACGCTCATCCAGGCCGAGCACCTCGACGTGATCGCGCGGCTGGCGCGCGTGGACCGCGTCGACCCCGTGGGCCTGCGCCGCAACCTGGTGGTCTCGGGCATCAACCTGCTCGCGCTGAAGAACGCACGGCTGCAGGTGGGCGAAGCGGTGCTGGAGGTGGTGGGCCCCTGCCAACCGTGCTCGCGCATGGAAGAGACCATCGGCCCGGGCGGCTATGCCGCCATGCGCGGGCACGGCGGCATGACCGCGCGCGTGATCGCGACGGGGAGCATCCAGGTCGGCGACGTCGTCCGGGCGCAGGCCTGAGCGTCGGCGGGCGGCACGAGGTCGCGCACCGTTCGCGCTCCCCTGCGCGCCGGGCAACGTCTTCGGCGTCCGCCACCGTCCCGCGGCGGGCGGCCTCGGCGCCGGCACGGCCAGTTCGCGACCCGCCTTTCGCGACTAGGGGCTTCCCCTGCCCTGTCACCGGCCGGACGGCGCCGCACCGCCCGCCGCGCGCAGAATCGACGCGCAGACACAGGAAAGCGGCCGCGATGGACCTCAGCTACTCCCCCGAAGAAGACGCCTTCCGCCACGAGGTGCGCGGCTGGCTGGAAGCGAACCTGCCCGCGGACATCCGCGCCAAGGTGGTGGGCTACCAGGGCCTCAGCAAGGAGGACTACCTGCGCTGGCACAGGATCCTCGCGGCCAAGGGGTGGAGCGTGCCGCACTGGCCCGTCGAGTGGGGCGGCACCGGCTGGAACATCACGCAGCGCTACATCTACGACGAGGAGTTCGGCCTCGCGGGCGCGCCGTTGCTGCCGCCCTTCGGCCCGAACATGTGCGCGGCGGTGCTGCACCGCTTCGGCACGCCGGCGCAGAAGCAGCGCTTCCTGCCGCGCATCCGCGAGGGCGACGACTTCTGGGTGCAGGGCTACTCCGAGCCGGGCGCCGGCAGCGATCTCGCGGCGCTGAAGACGCGCGCGGACAGACAGGGCGACCACTACGTCGTCACCGGCCAGAAGATCTGGACCACGCTCGGCCACTACGGCGACTGGATCTTCTGCCTCGTGCGCACCGACTTCACGGCCGAGAAGCGGCAGGAGGGCATCAGCTTCCTGCTCGTCGACATGAAGACGCCCGGCATCACCGTGCGCCCGCTGATCCTGATGGACGGCGGGCACGAGGTGAACGAGGTGTTCTTCGACGAGGTGAAGGTGCCGGTGGAGAACCTCGTCCACGAGGAGAACAAGGGCTGGACGGTGGCCAAGTACCTGCTCGGCCACGAGCGCATGGGCTCCGGCGCCGTCGGCGCGGCCAAGCGCGAGGTGGCGGCGCTGCGCGCGCTGGCCGCGCGCGAGGTGAAGAACGGCCGGCCGCTTCTGGAAGACCCGCGCTTCCGCGACCGCCTCTCGCGCGCCGAGATCGAGCTGCAGGCGCTGGAGATCACGAGCATGCGCTTCCTCGACCAGATGCGCCGCACCGGCCAGCCGCCCGGGGCCGACGTGTCGATGCTGAAGATCCGCGCCACCGAGATCCAGCAGATGATCACCGAGCTGATGATGCAGGCCGTGGGCCCGCTGGCCGCGCCGTTCAAGGGCGTCGAAGGCGGCGAGGTCGACGCCTTCGCCTCGCGCCTGGCGCCTCGCTACTGCAACTACCGCAAGGCCAGCATCTACGCGGGGTCCAACGAGATCCAGCGCAACATCATCGCCAAGATGACCCTGGGGTTGCCGGCATGAACTTCGAACAGACCGAAGAGCAGCGGCAGCTTGCCGACTCGCTCAACAAGTACCTCGCCTCCAACTACGGGTTCGAGCAGCGCAAGGCGATCCTGCAATCGGCCAGCGGCATCAGCGACGCGGTGTGGGCCGCGTTCGCCGAGATGGGCCTGACGGCGCTGGCGCTGCCGGAAGAAGACGGCGGCTTCGGCGGCGGCGCGCTCGACCTGATGGCGGCGATGGAGGCGTGCGGCCAGGCGCTGGTGGTGGAGCCGCTGCTGGACCACATCGCGCTCGGCACACGGCTGGTGGCCAAGGCCGGCAACGCGGCGCAGCGCGCGGCGTGGCTGCCGGGCGCCATCGACGGCAGCGTCAAGCTCGCCTTCGCGGGGCTGGAGCCGGGGCGGCGCTACGAGCTGGCGCCGGCCACGACGACCGCCACGCGCAAGGGCGCGGGCTTCGTGCTGAGCGGCGCCAAGGCCGTGGTGGTGGGCGCGCCCACGGCCACTCGGCTCGTCGTCTCGGCGCGCAGCGACGAGGGGCCGAGCCTCTTCCTCGTCGATCCCGCGCAGCCGGGCGTGGCGATGAACCCCTGCCGCACGATCGACGGCCTGCGCGCCGCCGACCTCACGCTGTCGGAGGTGGCGCTGCCGGCCGATGCGCTGCTCGGCACCGCCGGCGGCGCGCTGCCCGTCATCGACGAGGCCACCGACTTCGCCACCGCGCTGCTGTGCGCCGAGGCCATCGGCGCGATGACCTACGCCAACGACGCGACGCTGGAGTACCTGAAGACGCGCAAGCAGTTCGGCGCGCCCATCGGCGTGAACCAGGCGCTGCAGCACCGCATGGTGGAGATGTACATCACCACCGAGCAGGCGCGCTCGATGGCCATCCTGGCGGCGAGCACGGTGGACAACGAGCGCGATCCAAAGGCGCGCCAGCGCGCCGTCTCCGCGGCCAAGGTGAAGATCGCCGACGCGGCGCGGCAGGTGAGCCAGGAGGCCGTGCAACTGCACGGCGGCATGGGCATGACCGAGGAGCTGAAGGTCTCGCACACCTTCCGGCGGCTGACGATGATCGCGCAGCGTTTCGGCGACGCGGACCACCACCTGGAACGCTACGCGGCGCTCGGCTGAGTGCCGCTGCGGAGGCCGACGATGACACGCAGGCTCGAGGGCAAGGTCACCCTCATCACTGGCGCCGCTTCCGGCATCGGCCGCGCCGCGGCCCTGCTCTTCGCGCGCGAGGGCGCAAGGCTCGTGCTCGGCGACAGGACCGAGGCCGTGCACGACACGGCGCGCGCCGTGCAGGCGGCCGGCGGCGCCGCGACCGCGCTGACCATGGATGCAGGCGTCGAGGCCGACGTGCAGAAGATGGTGGCGACGGCCTTGTCCACCCACGGCCCCATCGACGTCGCCTTCGCCAACGCCGGCATCTCCGGCGGCATGGCCGGCATCTTCGACTCGACGCCGGAGCTGTGGACCGAGGTGCTGCGCGTCAACCTGATCGGCCCCTGGCTGATGATCAAGCACGCCGGCAAGGCGATGGCCGACGCGGGCCGCGGCGGCTCCATCGTCTGCACCGCGTCGGTGGCCGGCATCCGCTCGGGCGCCGGCGGGCCGGCCTACTCGGCCAGCAAGGCCGGCGTCATCAACCTCGTGATGGTCTCGGCGCAGCAGCTGTGCGAGACCAACGTGCGCGTCAACGCGCTGTGCCCCGGCCTCACCGAGACCGGCATGACGAAGCCGGTGTTCGACTACGCGAAGGGCAAGGGCGTCACCGACAAGCTCGGCCGCCTGAACCCGCTGCGCCGCGCCGCGCAGCCCGAGGAACTGGCCAACGTGGCGCTCTTCCTCGCGAGCGACGAGTCGAGCTACCTCAACGGGCAGGCCATCGCGGTGGACGGCGGCCTCTCGAGCTCGCACCCGGTGACGCGGCAGCTACCGGGCCAGACGGCGGTGTGAGCGCCGCGCACCGACCGCTCGCCACGACCTGACCCACGCCCGCCCGCGGAACCTCGACATGCAGAACCTCTTCGATCTCACCGGACACGGTGCCGTCATCACCGGCGGCAACGGCGGCATCGGCCTCGGCATGGCGCGCGGGCTGCTGGCTGCCGGCGCTCGCGTCGCAATCTGGGGCTCGAACGCAGAGAAGACCGAACGGGCCCGCGCGCAGCTGGCCGCGCAGTGCGGCGACGCGGCCCGCGTGCACGCCTTCACCTGCGACGTCGGCGACGAGGCGCAGGTGGAGCAGGCCTTCGCCGCCTCGGCTGCGGCGCTGGGCCGGGTGGACAGCTGCTTCGCCAACGCCGGAGTGTCCAGCAAGGGCACGATGCTCACCGAGATGAGCCTCGACGAGTTCCGCCGCGTGCAGCGCGTCAACGTCGAAGGCGTGTTCCTCACCTTCCGCGCCGCGGCGCGCCACATGGCCGCGCACGGCCAGGGCGGCTCGCTCGTGGCCACGGCCAGCACGGCGGCCGTCGAAGGTGCGGCGCGCAACAGCCACTACGGCGCCAGCAAGGGCGCCGTGACCTCGTTCGTGCGCGCGCTGGCGGTGGAGCTGGCGCGGCACAGGATCCGCGTCAACTCGATCCTGCCGGGCTGGATCGTCACCGAGATGACCGAGCGCTCGGTGAACAACGAGAAGTTCGCTGCCGCCGTGCTGCCGCGCATCCCGGCGCGGCGCTGGGGCGAGGCCGACGACTTCGGCGGCATCGCCGTCTACCTGGCCGGCGCGGCTTCGGCCTACACCACGGGCGAGCAGTTCGTCATCGACGGCGGCTACACGAAGTTCTAGCAGCCGCCGGGCTGCGCTACTGCTGCCGCAACGCGCGCTCTTCCTTCTGCTGCGACAGCGAGGCCAGCGTCGCGCGCGGCGTGTCTTCCTTCAGGCGCTCGGTCGCCGACTGCGCCTGCGACGGGGCCTGCGGCTGCGCCTGCGACCCGGCCTGCGACCGGGCCGGCGGCGCCGCCTGGGACGCGGGCGACGACTGGACCATCGCAACCGCGGCGGCCGATCCGACGACTTCGAACAGCTTGCCGTCCGGGCCGAACCGGAGGTCCACGGTGCCATGGTCCATCGTGCGATAGCGCCAGGTGTCGGCCGCCGTATCCGGCGTGTCGCGGCGCGCCGGGTGGCCGATCGCCATCGTCACCTGGGCGCGTGTCATGCCCGGGATCACCTGGGCCGCGTCCACGGCGGCGCGGATGTCGGCCGGCCACTTGACCAGCTGTTCACGCGGGTCCCTGGCGACGACGAGGCGGAGCGCCATCTGCAGGGTCTCGTCGGCCGTGCGGCCCCAGTCATGGTGGAAGCCGACATCGCGCCCTCCGATCGTGCCGTAGACGCGGTCGGAGCTGCGGCGCGATTCGAACTTCACCGGCTCGCCGGCCGGGACCAGCACGCCGCCCAGCACGTTGTCGCTGGAGATCCAGCCGCCGACGGCGCGCAGGTTGCAGCACGTGTAGCCGGCCACCGGCTCGCGCAACGGCGCGGCGCCGCAACCGGCCAGCAGCAGCACTGCGGCCAGGGCGCCCAGGCGTCGGGCTGCCCGCGTTGGCCGGGTTTGTCGCGGAGCCGGGTTTCGCACGTGGCACGTGTTCATGTCGTTCCTCCGGAAGGGCCTTGGAGCGGATCTGCTGCTCGGCGTGCGGGTCAGGCCAGGTCCTCGTGCAGGCACAGGATGTTGCCCTCGGTGTCCTCGAACCACGCCGCCTTCTCGGCGCCGAGCACGCAGACGTGCTCCACCGTCTTCAGGCCCGGCAGGTCGTAGTCGGCGAAGCGCACGCCGCGCGCCTTCAGCTCGGCCACGGTGGCGGCGATGTCGTCGACGCGGAAGCTGATCGCCGTGTGCTCGGCCTTCGTGCCCTCGGGCTTCGGGAACAGCGCCAGTTCGGTGCCGCCGCAGCGGTAGACGAACTTGCCGTCGGGCTTGAGGCCGCCGGACTGCAGGCCGAGGCCGCGCTCGTAGAAGTCGCGCGCGCGGGCCAGGTCCTTGACCGGCAGCATGCAGGTGACCTGCGCGGACAGGCCGACGCGGGTGGTCGCGGAAGGGGTCGTGGGCTGCGTGGACATGGTGATCTCCTGCCAGGGTGGATGACGTCGGAGATGCCACGGTAGGCAGGGCGCGTTGGAGCCAGCGTTGGAACCCCGGGCCGGGGCCGAGATCGGCCGAGAGGGGCCGAGAATCCCCAGAGGCCGGGATGGCCCCGGGCGGCCTCAGCGGTAGACGCCGTCCCAGCCCGCCGGCACCGTGGCGCCGCGGCCGTCGGCGCTGGCGAGCGGCCGGTTCATCGTGAACACCGCCTCCGGCGCGACGACGGCGTAGTCCATGTAGCCCATGCGCGCGATGGGCCGCATCGCCGCGGTGTCGACACGGCCGTCGCGCACGAACTCGTCGGCCACGTACACCGCCACCACCTCGCCGATGACGAGCGTGTAGCAGGCCTCGGGGTGGTTCTCGGGGCCCGGCAGGTCCAGCGTCTTCCAGAGGCGGCACTCGAAGGCCGCCGGCGAGGCCGCCACGCGTGGCGGCTTCACGCGCAGCGACGGCGCCGGCGCGAGCCCGGCGAGCACGAACTCGTCGACGCCCGCGGCCACCGGCGCGGAGGTCATGTTCATCGCGTCGCGCAACTCCCAGGTGGCCAGCGAGCAGGTGAACTCGCCCGTGGCCTCGACGTTGCGCAGCGAGTCCTTGCGGCCCGCGGAGGAGAACATCACCAGCGGCGGCCGGTCGCCGATGGCGTTGAAGAAGCTGTAGGGCGCGAGGTTCGGACGGCCCGCCGCGTCGAGCGTGGCGACCCAGCCGATCGGGCGCGGCACCGCCAGGGCCTTGAAGGGGTCGTGCCTGAGCGCGGCAGGGCGGGTGCGGACGTCGTAGTGCATGCCGCGAAGTATCCGGCGGCGGGCCGCCGGGCCGCGCCGCTCGGCCGCCACCGTCCCACCGCCTGCCCGCCGCCGGCCTTATGCTCGCCGGCTCCGAACGAAGCGAGGTGCCGCATGAAGATCCCGTCCCTGAAGGAAGTGGTCAGCGCCGAGGAGTGGAAGCTGCGCGTCGACCTCGCAGCCGCCTACCGCCTGGTGGCCGCCTACGGCTGGAGCGACCTCGTCTTCACGCACATCTCCGCGCGCATCCCCGGGCCGGAGCACCACTTCCTCATCAACCCCTACGGGCTGATGTTCGAGGAGATCACCGCCTCGAGCCTGGTGCTGATCGACCAGGCCTGCAACAAGCTGCGCGAGTCGCCGTTCCCGGTGAACCCCGCGGGCTTCACGATCCACAGCTGCATCCACGCCGTGCGCGACGACGCCGGCTGCGTGCTGCACACGCACAGCCGCGCCGGCGTGGCGGTGAGCGCGCAGAAGTGCGGCGTGCTGCCCATCAGCCAGCAGAGCACGCTGATCCTGCAGTCGCTCGCGTACCACGACTACGAGGGCATCGCGCTGCACGAGGACGAGAAGCCGCGCCTGCAGGCCGACCTCGGCCACGCGAACTTCCTCATGCTGCGCAACCACGGCCTCTTGACCGTGGGCCGCACGATCCCGGACGCGTTCCTGAACATGTACTTCTTCGAGAACACGTGCCGCATCCAGATCGACGCGCAGGCCGGCGGCGAGCTGAACATCCTCGGCTCCGGGCCCATCCAGGCCAACGCCAACGTCTCGAAGACGGCCACCGCCGGCCAGGGCGCGATGCTCGCGTGGCCGGCGCTGCTGCGCAAGCTCGACCGCGAGAACCCGGGCTACGACAGCTGAGAGCACCGGCGAGGCGGTCCGAGGCGCGCGCCACTCCCGCCAGGGCTCGGCGCGCGGCGCGCCGTTACGAGCCGGCGGCCCGCCGGTGGCCGGATACCTCCGCCCCGGCATCGACCGCCAGCGTGCGATAGCTGAGCAGCGCCGCCAGCGAGATGACGCCGATGGCGACAAACGCGCGCTGGAAGTCCACGGCCAGCAGGTCGTCGCGGCCCTCCACGGCGCGCGAGGCGCCCAGCAGCATCGCCGCCACCGCCACGCCGGCAGCCAGCGACAGCTGCTGCGTCACCGCCACCAGCGAGGTGGCGCTGCTCAGGCGCTCGCCGGGCACGTCGGCATAACCGAGCGTGTTCAGGCTCGTGAACTGCAGCGAGCGGAAGAAGCCACCCACCAGCAGCACCGTGATGACGACGGCCGCCGGCGTGTGCGCCGTGAAGAACGCCATCGCGAGGATGAGCGCGCTGCTGAGCCACGTGTTGCCGATCAGCGAGGCGCGGAAGCCGAAGCGGCGCAGGATGGGCGCGGCCGTCAGCTTCATCGTCACCGCGCCCACCGCGGAGGCGAACGTGAGCAGGCCGGAGCGGAAGGCGCTCATGCCGAAGCCCACCTGCAGCATCAGCGGCAGCAGGAACGGGATGGCACCGACGGCCACGCGGAACAGCACGCCGGCCACGATCGAGACACGCAGCGTGGCGATGGACAGCAGCGAGAGATCCACCAGCGGGTGCGGCGTGCGCCGCGCGTGGCGCACGTAAGCCACGAGCAGCGCCGCGCCAGCCGCCATCATCGCGAAGCCCGGCAGCGCCTCGGCCGCCCACGCCGCCGCCCCGGGCTGCACGTTGCCCAGCAGCGTGAAGCCGAAGATGGCGAGCGCCAGCCCCGCGCCGCAGAGGAAGAAGCCGGGCCAGTCCATCGGCCGCGTCTGCTCGGCGCGCACCTGCGGCACGAGGGCCAGCGCGAGCGCCAGGCCGACGAGCCCCACCGGCACGTTGAGCCAGAAGATGCCGCGCCAGTGGTAGTAGGTGGTGATGAAGCCGCCCACCGGCGGGCCGACGATGGGCGCGAAGAGCGTCGGGATCGAGAGCCACGCCATCGCGCTCACCATCTCGCGCTTGGGGATGGCGCGCAGCAGCACGAGGCGCCCCACCGGCAGCATCATCGCGCCGCCCAGGCCCTGGCAGAACCGGCCGGTGACGAGGCTGACAAGGTCCCAGGCCAGCGCGCAGCCCACCGACGAGAGCGTGAAGACGGCGATGGCCGCGGCGAACACCGTCTTGGCGCCGAAGCGGTCGGCCATCCAGCCGCTGATGGGGATGAAGATCGCCAGCGCCACGAAGTAGGCGGTGAAGGCGAGCTTGAGCGTCAGCGGGTCGACGGCGAGGTCGGCCGCCATCGCCGCCAGCGACGTGGCGATGACGGTGCTGACGAGGCTCTCCATGAAGAGGGCCGAGGCGACGACGAGCGTGAGGACGCGCGTGGAGGTGGCCGGGGCCACGGGCGCGGTGGCGGGCGGCGCGGCGCGCGCCTCGGTGTTCTCGTCGTCGGGTCGCCGCATCGTCGCAGCTCAGCGCAGCACGGGCGGCGCCGGCGGCAGCTCGCCCATCGCGGCGCGGAACAGCAGCTCGTCGGTGGCGCGCAGGCGGCGGCTGAGCTCGCGGCCGAGGTTCATCTGCAGCAGCGCGAACTGCTCGGGGTCGGCCGCGTGCAGCTGCATCATCTCGTCGGGGCCGAACTCGATGGCCGCGCAGTCGTCGAGCGCCCGCACGCCGGCGCTGCGCGGGTGCAGATCCATCAGGGCCATCTCGCCGAAGCAGTCACCGGGGCCGAAGCGGTTGAGCTCGAACTCGCGGCCCTGCCATTGCCGCGTGACGATGGCGCGGCCGCGCTCGAGCACGAACATCGCGCGCGCCTCGTCGCCCTCGCGAAAGAACCAGCCGCCGGCCGGCACGTCGCGGTGGCGCGCGCACTCCACCAGCAGGTGCAGCGCGCGCTCGTCCAGCGCGCCGAACACCGGCATGCGCTGCAGCAGTTCGACCCGGCGAGCGTCCATGCCCGCCTTGTACCGCAGGCGCGGGGTGGCCGCCGGGCCGCCGCGCCGGTTCCGTTCTCACTGAGGTTGCTGCTGTTTGCGGTCGCCGCCGCGTGCGCCAGGCGCTCTTGGGCATCGCGCGGCTGCGCGGCGGCGCAGGCCACGCTAGGCAGCCCCCGCGAGGCGGTCATCCTCCCCGCGGGGGACGAGAACACCGACACCGGCATCGAACGGCCACGCCGGTCAGCCACGGGCGCCCACGCAGCCCCGGCACCCGCAAACGGTTCAGGGCTCGGTGAGCTGGTGCCCCCACGACCCGACGAGCGCACGGACATGTTGGGCCACCATGCGGCTGGCCTGCGAGGACTTGCCCTGCCGCGGCAGTGCCAGAGTGACGTGGCGCGTCAGGCCGGGCCGTACCAGGCGCGCGGCCTGCAAGCGGCCGGCACGCAGGTCGGAGGCGATCGTGTACGGCCCCAGCACGGAGTACACGCCGGGCATGCGCGCGACGAGTTCCTTCTGCACCGTCAGCGAGTCGGCCTCGGCCACCGGCTCGAGCTTGAACCCGAGGCTGCGCGCGGCCTCGTCGAGCGCGTTGCGCCAGTGGCTCGGCCGGCGCGGCAGCACCAGCGGCAGGCCGGCCAGGCGTGCGAAGTTCTGCGTCGGCGCCGCGGTGAGCGGGTCGCCGGCGCCCGAGACGAGGAACGTGTCGGCGCGGCACAGCGCCGTCTCCTCGCGGCCGCTGGGCTTCTGGAAGCGGAACATGATGGCCAGGTCGACGGCGCCGCTGTCGAGCATGGCGTCGAGCTCGGCCCCTTGCGCTTCGGCCACGCTCAGGCGGATGCCCGGGTGTTCGGCGCGCAGTCGCTCGACGAGGCGCGTCGTGAGCGGATGCGCCGCCGACGGGATGACGCCCAGGCGCACCTCGCCCATCAGGTGGCCGGAGGCGGATTGCAGCTCCTGCACCAGCTGGTCGGTCTCCAGCAGCCAGTGGCGCAGCCGGGTCGCCGCACGCTCGCCGAACTCGGTGAGCTCGACGCCGCGGCCGGTGCGGCGGAAGAGGCGCCCGCCGCACTGGCCTTCGAAGTCGGTGATCTGGCGGCTGATGTGCGACTGCGCCGTCTGCCGGCGCGCCGCCACGCGGTTGAGGCTGCCGGCCTCCGCCACCTCGAGAAAGAGCCTGACGGCCTGGACGTTCATGCGCACTCCCGGGGGTGGAGAGACCGTTGCAGGCGACTTGCCTGATTCGGCAAGTCTGATAGCTGCGAAGTCTATCTAGGCGCAGAACGGGGCGATTCCTAGAGTTGCACCCATCCACCCCGCCGGCGCACCGGCGCCACTCAGGAGACTCGAGATGCAAGCGTTCGACATGCGCGGCCTGAACCCCGCACCGGTGACCCCCTTCACGCGCGACGGCGCCGTCGACTACCCGGCCATCCAGCGGCTCGGCAAGTGGCTGGCGAGCGTGAACGGCGTCAAGAGCCTCACCGTGCTCGGCCACGCCGGCGAAGGCACGTTCCTCGAGCGCGACGAGCAGTGCCGCGTGATCGAGGCCTTCCGCGAGGCGGTGAGCGACCGCATCCCCATCATCGCAGGCATCACGCTCGAGGGCACGAAGGTGGCCGCCGAGGAAGCCAAGCGCGCGGTGAAGGCCGGCGCCAAGGCCGGCCTCGTGTACCCCTCGCACGGCTGGCTGCGCTTCGGCTACCAGAAGGGCGCGCCGCAGGACAAGTACAAGGCCATCTACGAGGCGAGCGGGCTGCCGCTGATCCTGTTCCAGTACCCCGACGCCACGAAGTGCACGTACGACCTCGAGACGCAGCTCGACATCGCGGCGCAGCCCGGCGTGTTCGCGATGAAGAACGGCGTGCGCAACATGAAGCGCTGGGACCGCGAGATCCCCGTCATCCGCAAGGAGCGCCCGGACCTGCAGATCCTGACCTGCCACGACGAGTACCTGCTGCACACGATGTTCGACGTGGACGGTGCGCTCGTCGGCTACGGCTGCATCGCGCCGGAACCGCTGGTGGAGATGATCGCCGCCGGCAAGGCGAAGGACTACCGCAAGGCGCGTGAACTGCACGACCGCCTGCTGCCGGTGACGGCCAACGTCTACCACCGCGGCTCGCACATGGAAGGCTCGGTGGCGCTCAAGTGGGCGCTGGTGCACCGCGGCATCCTCGAGCACGCCACCGTGCGCTCGCCGCTGCTGCCGCTGGCCGCCGGCGCCGAGAAGGAGATCGCCGAGGCCATGGCCTCCGCGGGCCTGAACCGCGTGGTTTGAACGCCCCCGGGCGCCGACCAAGCGCTCACCACGAGCCCACCACGCCCGCCCTGCACGGGCCATCGGGGGAGCGCCGGGCGCTCCCCCTTCGCGCGCGCCCGGGCACGAACACGAGAAGGAGACATCGAGATGCGACTCATCCCCTGGCTGGCGGCGCTGGCCACCGCGGCAGCTCCGTGGGTGGCCCAGGCCACGCCGTTCCCCGAACGCGACAAGACGCTGAAGATCGTGGTGCCCTTCGCCGCCGGCGGCGGCGTGGACGCCGCGGCGCGCCTGCTCGGTACGCAACTGCAGAAGCAGACCGGCGTAACCGTCGTGGTCGAGAACAAGGCCGGCGGCAGCGGCACCATCGGCGGCAAGGCGGTGCAGACGGCGCCGGCCGACGGCTACACGCTGCTGTTCTCGGCCGCCACGCATGTGCTGGCCAGGCAGGTGCTGGCCCACGCGCCCTACGACCCACAGACCGACTTCGTGCCGGTGGCGCGCACCGGCAATGCGCCGCTGATGCTGGTGGTGGCCCCCTCCAAGCCGCAGACCAGGCTCACCGATGTGGTCGGCGCCATGAAGCAGCAGCCGGACAAGTGGACCGCCGGCATCCCCGCCGCAGGCGCCCCCAGCCACCTGGCCACGCTGATGCTGGCCAGGCAGGCACAGGTGCGCTTCTCGACCGTGCCCTACAAGGGCACGCAGCCGGCGCTGATGGACGTGGCGGGCGGGCACACCGACATGCTGCTGGACTCGATGATCTCGCTGCTGCCGATGGCCAAGTCGGGCAAGGTGCGGCCGATCGCCATCACCTCGGCCCGGCGCAGCGGCGTGGCGCCGGACGTGCCCACGTTCAAGGAAAGCGGCCTTCCCGACTTTGCCTACGACTCGTGGTACGGCGTGTGGGCGCCCAAGGGCACGCCACCCGATCGCGTGGCTGCACTCAATGCGGCGATCAATGCCGCCACGGCCGAGCTCGCCAAGTCCGGTGCGCTGGCCAGCCTCGGCATCGAGCCGGTGAGCGAGTCCGTCGACCAGTTCAAGCGATACATCGCCACCGAGGTGGCCGAAGGCACCGAGCTGCTGAAGGCCGCTGGCTTCAAGCCCGATTGAACTCCTCCTCCCGACAACAACACTGGAGACTCCCTTGTCCCTTCGCCCTCCTACTCTCCCCCGCGCCGCGGCGCTGGCTGCGGCGCTGGCCGTGGCCGGCACCTGCGCGCAGGCGCAGTCGTCCGTCACGATCTCCGGCACGCTCGATGTCGGCGTGCGCCAGGTCCGCAACGGCAGCCTCGGCAGCGTGAGCTCCGAGGTCAGCGGCTCCAACCTGACGAGCAAGCTCGTCATCCGCGGCGTCGAGGACCTCGGCGGGGGCCTGCGCGCCGGCTTCTTCCTCGACAGCACCATCCTCGGCGACACCGGCACCGCGAACGCCCCGTTCTGGGACCGGCAGTCGACGGTGAGCCTGTCGCACGTGAAGGTCGGCGAGCTTCGCCTCGGCCGCGACTGGGTGCCGACGCACCTGCTGTGGACCGCCATCGACCCGTTCACGACGCTCGGCGTGGCCAGCGCGAACACGTTCCGGTCGGTGTTCGCGGCGCGGGCGCTCGGCCAGGCGTTCGGCGCCACGGCCGACGCGGCGGCGCAGAACCCGACGCTGCGCGTGAACAACGCGGTCGAGTACTTCTTGCCCAGCGGCCTAGGTGGCGTCTATGGCGCGCTGATGGTCAGTGCCGGCGAAGGTGGCATCGCCGGGGCCGGCGCCACGCGCGGCGAAGGCGGTCGCCTCGGGTGGGCCAATGCGCAGATCAACGTCGCCGTCGCGCGCTACAAGACGCGCAACGCCAACGGCGGCTTCGCCTTCACCGACGAAGCCTGGGGCGGCTCGTACGACTTCGGCGTGGTGCGCGCGAGCCTCGGCCAGCGGCGCTGGACCTACCGCACCGACCGCCTGACGAACACGCTGCTGGCGGCCATGGTGCCCGTGGGCGCGGGCGTCATCAAGCTGACCGCCCTGCGCGCCGACCAGACGGGCGCCACCTCGGCGCTGAGCGACAACGACGCCAGCCTGCTCGGCGTGGGCTACGTCCACAACCTCTCGAAGCGCACCGCCCTCTACGGCCACGTGGGCGAGGTGAAGAACAAGGCGGCGGCGGCGTTCACCGTGCCCGGCGGCCCGGCGACGAGCGGCGTGTCGACGGCCGCCAACTACTTTGGCGGGCAGACTTCGCGCGGCTACGAAGTCGGCGTGCGGCACAACTTCTAGCGCGCTGCGGCCTGCGGGCCGCGCCGAAGGGCGGTGCGGTCCGAACCGCGCAGCGCCACCGACGCCGCGCGGTTGGGGAAGGGGCGCCGAGAAGCCCGCGGGTCAGAGGCTCGAAGCCAGCTGCCGATCGAGGTCGTGCAGCACCTCGTAGCACGGCAGCACCTGCTTGACGCTCGCATTCGGCTCGCGGCCCTCGCGGATGGCGGCGAAGAACTCGCGGTCCTGCAGCTCGATGCCGTTCATCGACACGTCGACCTTGCTGACGTCGATCTTCTGCTCCTTGCCGTCGACGAGGTCGTCGTAGCGCGCGATGTAGGTGCCGGTGTCGCCGATGTAGCGGAAGAAGGTGCCAAGCGGCCCGTCGTTGTTGAAGCTCAGGCTCAGCGTGCAGATGGCGCCGTTGGCGGCCTTCAGCTGGATGCTCATGTCCATCGCGATGCCGAGGTTCGGATGGATGGGGCCCTGCACGGCGCTGGCCCTGACGATCGGCGAGCGCGTCTGGTAGGCGAACAGGTCCACCGTGTGCGCGGCGTGGTGCCACAGCAGGTGGTCGGTCCAGCTGCGCGGCTGGCCGAGCGCGTTCATGTTCGTGCGCCGGAAGAAGTAGGTCTGCACGTCCATCTGCTGGATGTTGAACTCGCCGGCGGTGATCTTCTTGCGCACCCACTGGTGGCTCGGGTTGAAGCGCCGCGTGTGCCCGCACATCGCCACGAGGCCGGTGTTCTCCTGCATCTGCAGCACGCGGTAGGCGTCGCGCAGGCTGTCGGCGAGCGGGATCTCGGCCTGCACGTGCTTGCCCGCCTTCATGCAGGCCACCGCCTGCGCGGCGTGCATCTGCGTGGGCGTGCACAGGATGACGGCCTGCACGTCCTTGTTGGCGAGGATGTCGTCGAAGTTGTCGGTGGCCTGCGCGATGCCGTACCTGGCCGCGACCTCCTTCGTCTTGCCGAGCTCGCGGCTCATGACGCTGACGACCTCGACGCCGGGGATGTTCCTGATCGCGTCGAGGTGCTTGGTGCCGAAGGCGCCGGCGCCGGCCAAAGCGGCCTTGATGGTCTTGTCGCTCATGTCAGCTTCTCCATGTCACGAAGGGGATGCGCGAACGCGGGCCAGCGGCCGCCGCGGAACCGGCTTTGCCGGGCCGCTGGCGGTGCCCCCTGGGGGGAGGCGCCGCAGGCGCTTCGGGGGGAGCCCGTCACGCGTTCTCGAGGATGAGGTGGCCCACCGCCGTGTTCGACGCGGGCACGTGATAGAAGCGGTGCGCCACCTTCGGGGCCGCGCCGCCTTCGTCGATGTCGCTCATCGCGCCACGCGCGATCAGCCACATCACGAGCTCGATGCCCTCGCTGCCGGCCTCGCGCACGTAGTCGATGTGCGGCATCTCGGCGAGCTTGGCGGGCTCGGCGATCAGGCGGTCGAGGAAGCGGTTGTCCCATTCCTTGTTGATGAGGCCGGCACGCGGGCCCTGCAGCTGGTGGCTCATGCCGCCGGTGCCCCAGATCTGCACGTTGAGCGGCTCGTCGTAGCTCCGGATGGCCCTGCGGATCGCGCGGCCGAGGTTGAAGCAGCGCCGGCCGCTCGGCACCGGGTACTGCACCACGTTGACGGCGAACGGGATCACCGGGCACGGCCACGCGTCCTTCACGGGGTCGAGCGCGCCGCACATCAGCGACAGCGGCACCGTGAGGCCGTGGTCGACGTCCATCTTGTTCACGATGGTGAGGTCGAAGTCGTCCTGGATGACGCTTTGCGCGATGTGGCTGGCGAGCTCGGGGTGGCCGATGACCTTGGGCACCGGGCGCGGGCCCCAGCCCTCGTCGGCGATGCGGTACTCGGCCGCCGTGCCGATGGCGAACGTGGGGATCATCTCCAGGCTGAAGGCCGTGGCGTGGTCGTTGAAGACGAGGAAGATGACGTCGGGCTTGTGCTGCTTCAGCCACTGCTTGCTGAACTCGTAGCCACTGAAGACCTTCTGCCAATAGGGCTCGGCGGTCTTGCCGAGGTCGAGCGCCGCGCCGATGGCGGGCACGTGGCTGGTGTAGACGCTGGCGGTGATGCGGGCCATGGAAGGGTGTCCGTGCTCGGGAGGGTGGGCGCTCGGTGGATGCGCTCGGGGCGTGGGAACGGCCCGGCGTCAGAAGCCGGGCCGGGCCGCGCTGCCCTGCGGCTGGCGGTGCGGCTGCGCGCTGCCGTCCTCGCCGAGGCGGCGGTTGCCCTCGGGGCTGCGGCCGCCGGCGATCATCATGTCGCGGTACTCCTCCTCGGTCATGCCGGTCATCGAGCCGGCCATCTGCTGGAAGCTCTTGCCGTGCGTGGCGCCGAGCTTGGCGAGGAAGTAGATGTTGCCGCCCTCGGCGATGCAGCGGTTCAGGTCGCGCGCCAGCACGGCGGCCTTCTGCGCCTCGGTCATCGGCCACTCGTCGAGGACCTTCCGCGGGTCGGCGAGGAAGCGCTGCCGGTTCTCGGCCTTCATCAGGCTCATGCAGAACTGGTTGAGCCAGTAGCCCTTGCGGCTCTGGTCGGCGTCGAAGATCGTGGTGCCGGGGATGTCGGTGTAGGGCTTGTCGAGGGCCATGGCGTCGTGCTCGGTTTCGGTTCAGGCCGGATGGGGCGTCAGTTCGTGCACTCGAAGCTCGCCGCCTGGTTGGCATCGCCGCCCTTGAAGCGCGGCCACTTCGGCCACTCGCACAGCGGGCGCGTGCGCTTCACCGTGAACGGCGGCTTCGCGTCCTGCTCGGCCAGCTGCAGGTTGATCGGCGCCTCCTGGCGCTCGACCCAGTTGCGCAGCGCGCCGAGCATGTCCACGAGGGCCGGCGCGCCGGTGCCGACGTGGTCGACGCCGGGCGCGGCGTAGACACGCAGGAAGCCGTTGGCGCGGCCGGCGCCCATGTGGCGCTTGACCGACTCGCCGTACTGCAGGCCGGCGTACGGGCTCTGCGCGTAGTCGCTCATGTGCTCGAGGATGATGAGCTTGCCGCCGCGCACCTCGAAGCCGCCGAGGTCGGGGCTGGTGGAGTCCATGATCGACGAGATCACCTTCGTCCACTCGGCGAAGCGCTCCGGCGTCACGTTGCGCGGGTCGGCCCTGGGGTCGCGGGCGTAGAAGTGCTGCATCGCGCCGGTGCCGAAGACCCACGCGATGCCGTTGTCGGGCGCCGGCGGCAGCACCGGCGGCGAACTGCCCGTCCACCAGGCGCGCCAGCCGCCGGTGGGGCCGCTGGCCGGCGTGTCCTCGCCGCCGATGCCCCAGCCGGGATACTCCGTGAGGCCGTTGGCGAGCGCGAACGGGAACCTGAACGGCGAGTACAGCGTCTGCACCGCGCGCACCTGCGCCGGCGTCAGGCACTGCGCGCTCGGCGTCGTGGCGGCAGCGCCCGCGCCGGGGCACTGCAGGCTCGCGGGGTCGAAGGTGCGGCGGCACGACTCGGTGTTGGAGACGATGCGGTCGGCCACGCCGTCGGCCGCGTCGCAGGCGGCGAGCACGGCGTCGTGCACGAGCTTCACCTGCGCCGGACCCAGCCAGGCGTCACCCATGAGCGCCGCCCCGTTGCGTGCGCCGGCGTACTGCAGACCGGTCCAGTGGATCACCGGCACGCGGCTGAAGATGCCGTTGAAGGCGGCCGGGTAGCGCTGCGCCATCGTCAGGCCCTCGCGCCCGCCCTCGCTGCTGCCGACGAAGTAGCGGTACTCCGGCTCGCGGCCGTAGGCGCGCTTCATCAGTTCGTCGGCGACGTTGCGCACCTTCGGGTAGGCCTGGTAGGCGAAGTTGAGCAGCATCTCCTCGTTGGCCGCGAAGGCCATCGGCGAGACGCCGGGCTTGTTCTGGTGGCCCGAGTCGGTGCCCACCGTCACGTAGCCCTGCGCCAGCGGGCCCTGCGTGTCGTAGCGGGCGCCGGGCACGAGCGCCAGGCCGGTGATCAGCACGCCGTTGAAGCCGCCGCCGCCGAACTGCACCGAGCGCCCGTTCCACGCGAGCGGCAGGTTCACCTGGAACTGGATGGGATCGGCCTTCGGGTCGACCGGCGCGATCCGGCCGACGAGGCGGCAGTGCGCGGGCAGGGCCGGCGTGATCGCGGCCGCCGGGGTGGGCGCGCGCTCGGCCACGGCGAGCTCGCTCGCGGCGTGGAAAGTGGCGCTCGTCACCGTCGCGTGGCCGCTGCGCTGGCCCGGCCAGACGATCTGCGCGGAGCCGATCTCGTGGCCCTTCAGGCTTTCGCAGCCGGCCTTGGGGTCGGCGGAGGCCAGCGGCGCCGGCGGCCGCGTGGCGCAGGAGGCGAGCAGCAGGGCCCCGGCGGCCGCGCCGAGCATGCGGATCAGGACGGTGGTGTTCATCATCGGGCCTCGCAACGGAAACTGGCGGCGCTCTCGAGGTCGCCGCCCTGGTAGCGCGCCACCTGGGGCCACGGGCACAGCACTCGCGTGCGGTTGGGCGCCCACCCGGCGGGCAACTCGGCGTTGACCCCGCCCGGGTTGCCGGCACCGCGCGCGCTGGCCAGCAGGCTGGCAGGCGCCTGACCCTGCTCCACCCAGCGCACCAGCGGTGTCAGCGCATCGAACTGGTCGGTGGCCGGGCCGGCGCTGCAATGCGCCATGCCGGGCACCGGGAAGTAGCGCGCGAAGTCGTCCGTGCCGCCGCCGAGCGCACGGTCGAGCCGCTGCATCAGTGCCACCGTGTCGTTGGCGGAGAAGATCGCATCGCTCACGCCGTGGTAGACGAGCATCTTCGCGCCGCGTGCGCGCAGCGGGGCCATCTGCACCGGGTTGTCCTTGCCGGGCATCGTGATCACCGTGTCGGCGGACTCGCGGAAGTTCGCGTCGGTGGCATAGATGGCCTTGTACCCATCCTCGATGTCCACCGTGAACGGGTTGAGCGAGCGCGGCGGCGTCATGAAGATGTAGCCGGCCGCCGGGTCCAGCACCTGCGAGTTGACGAACTTCCACTGCGCCCAGTTGGCCGCCGAGATGCCCGGGTCCCAGGGGAAGCTCGCGTAGATGGCCTGGCCGCCCGGGGTGCGGGCGCCCGCGGCCACCGCGCCGAGCACGCGCTTCTGCGCCGCGGTCAGGCATTGGCCGGTGCGTTCGCCGGTGCAGGCGGGCACGTCGCGCTCGAGGTTGAACGAAGCCTGGCAGGCGGCCGTGTCGGCCACGATGCCGTCGCGCGCGCCGTCCTGAGCGTCGCAGCGCTCGAGGATCGCGCGCGCGACCGTCTGCCGCTCGGCCGCGGTGAGCGCAGTGCCGAGGTCGGCGATGCGGGCCGTGGGGTTGAACGGGTGCGGCATCGTCGCGTCGGGCGTGGCGATGGCCTTCCACTGCGGCGCGGCCCACAGCTGCGCGAGTGCCGCATTGGGCAGGCGGTAGCCCGGCGCGCCGACGAGGTAGCCGTCGTACTGATCGCCGTGGCGCGCGGCCGCCACCAGCGTGTGCCGGCCACCGTTGGAACAGCCGCCGATGTAGGAGCGGTCGGGGCCCTTGCCGTAGGCCGCGGCGATGAGCGCCTTGGCCATCGGCGTCAGCGCACCGACGGCCGCGTAGCCGTAGTCGGCGCGCGCCTGCGGCTCGGCGCCGAAGCGCGGGTTCTGGCGGCCGGTGTGGCCGGCGTCGGAGCTGATGACCGCGAAGCCCTGCGCCAGCGCGCCGGTGAGCGGCCCGCCGCCGAGCGCGCCCAGCGCCGGCTGCACGACGCCGTCGATGCCACCGTTGGCCTGGTAGTAGAAGCGGCCGTTCCACTGCTGCGGCAGGCGCATCTCGAAACCGATCGCGTAGTCCTGGCCATCGGCGCCCTTGCGCGCGCGCATCTGGCCCTTGACGAGGCAGTGCGCGCCGACGGCGTGGCCGTTGGGCACGACCGGCCCGGCGGCGACGGGCGCGGCGCTGGCGAGCTGCGTCTGCTCGAACGAGAAGCGACCGGTCAGCGCGTCGCAGGCCTGCAGCGGGGCGCCGACGGCAGCCTTGAGAGGCGCTGGGGCGGCGGCGCGGCCAGCGGCCGGGGCCGCCGGGTCGCCGGCGCAGGCGGCCAGCAACGCCGCGGCCGCGGCCACGCTTGCCACGACACCCGCAGCGGCAGGGGTGGCGCCACGCGCGGCGATGCGCGCCGCGCGGCGCGCCGCGGCATCGGGCTGGCCGGCTGCGCGCGCGTCGGCGGCGATTCCATCAGGCATGTCCTGTCTCCTCGGGGTGTCGTTCGTTGTGCTTCGTCGTGGCAGCAGGCTCGCGGTCCGCCCTCAGCGCATCTCTTCCGGCCAGTACAGGCGCATCGGGTTCGTGACCAGCAGCTTCGTCTGGAGTTCCGCGGTCGGCGCGATGTGCGGGATGAAGTCGACCAGCAGCCCGTCGTCGGGCATGTGGCCCTTGAGGTTGGGGTGCGGCCAGTCGGTGCCCCACAGCACGCGGTCCGGGAACTCCTCGACGACGCGGCGCGCGAAGGGCACCACGTCGCGGTAGGCGGCCTGCTCGCCGTGCAGCGCCGGCGGGCCGGCCACGCTCAGGCGCTCGGGGCAGCTGACCTTGCTCCACACGTTGCCGTGCTCGCGCATGAACTTCAGGAAGAGCGCGAACTCGGGGCCGTCGATCGGCTTGCTCACGTCGGGCCGGCCCATGTGGTCCACGACGACGGTGGTGGGCAGCGCGGTGAAGAAGTCCCACAGCTCCGGCAGGTCCACCGCCTCGAAGTAGATGACCACGTGCCAGCCGAGCTTGCCGATGCGCCCGGCGATCTCCATCAGCTCGTCCTTGGGCGTGAAGTCGACGAGGCGCTTGACGAAGTTGAAGCGCACGCCGCGCACGCCGCTCGCGTGCAGCTCGGCCAGCTCGGCATCGGTGACGCTGCGCTTGACCGTGGCCACGCCGCGCGCCTTGCCGCCGCTGGCGCGGCAGGCGTCGGCCATCGCGCGGTTGTCGGCGCCGTGGCAGGTGGCCTGCACGATGACGTTGCGCGCGAAGCCGAGGTGGTCGCGCAGCGCGAAGAGCTCGGCCTTGCTCGCGTCGCAGGGCGTGTACTTGCGCTCGGGCGCGTAGGGGAACTCGGCGCCGGGGCCGAAGACGTGGCAGTGCGCGTCGACGCTGCCGGGCGGCAGCACGAAGCGCGGCTTGCTCGGGCCGGAGTACCAGTCGAGCCAGCCGGCGGTCTTCTCGAAACCGCCCGACGTCGTCTTGCCGATGGGTTGGCCGCTCATGCCTTCAGTCCTCCTTCAATCCTTCTTCTGCTTCAGGTGGCCGAGGATGCGGTCCGCCTCGGTGCGCCAATCGGGGCTGCGCGCGAAGCCCTTCGTGCCCTTCGCGCCGAAGAGCCCCACGTCGGCGAGGTCGGCCACCCAGGCCTGTCGCTCGGCGGTGCCGCTGGCGCTCCATGGCGTGAGGCCGGCCTCCTGCACCGTGACCGCGACCTCGCGCACCTCCTCGCTGCGGCGGCGGCCGTGCTCGATGACGCGCTGGAAGAGGTAGGCACCCTGCTTCTCCCAGTCGATGCCGGGGAAGGTCTCGTACAGCGACGCGATCACCGCGTCCTCGACGCCGTAGTGGCGCGCCGTGGTGAAGGCCTCGATGACCATCGCCTCCAGGCCCTTGATCATCACGCTGCGGCACATCTTGGTGGCGCTGGCGACGCCGAGCCTCTCGCTCGCCACCTTCGAGGCGAAGCCGAGCTCGTTGAGCTTCGGCTCCAGCACCGCGGCGTCGGGGCCGCCGAGCAGCAGCGGCACCTTGATGCGGTACGGCGGCACCGAGGTCATCACGGCGCCCTCGACATAGCGGCCACCGGCGGCGTTGACGATGCCGGCAGCACGGATCTTGGCGCCGGGCGAGGCGCTGTTGAAGTCGAGGAAGAAGGCGCCCTTCTTCAGCCCGGGCGCCACGCCTTCGGCCACGGCGACGGCCTGGCTCGCGGTGACGGCCGAGACGACGAGGTCGACGCCATGCGCGGCCAGCGCGTGCGTCGAGGCCAGCACCACGCCGTGCGCGGCGGCGTGCTCGCGGATCGGCTGGCCGTGGTCGGTGTCCAGCTTCAGGTCGTACGCACTGACGGTCACATCCTGCTTGCGCAGGTCCTCGGCCAGGATGCGGCCGACCTCGCCGTAGCCGATGAGGGCGACTTGCATCGCAGCACCTAGTCGATGTAACGCAGCCCGGCCTTGGCCAGCGGCTCGCGCATGTTGTACATGTCCAGCCCCAGCACGCCCGCGGCGAGCTTGGCGCGCTTGTCGCCCTCGTTGGCCTCGCGCTTGGCGGCGGCGTCGAGGGTGGCCGCGGCCATCGCGCGCGGTACGCAGACGACGCCGTCGTCGTCGGCGACGATCACGTCGCCCGGGTGCACCAGCGCGCCGGCGCACACCACCGGGATGTTGACGCTGCCGAGCGTGGCCTTGATCGTGCCCTTGCTGCTGATGGCGCGGCTCCACACCGGGAACTTCATCTCGGTGAGCGTCTTCACGTCGCGCACGCCGCCGTCGATGACCAGCGCGCGCGCGCCGCGCGCCTGGAAGCTGGTGGCCAGCAGGTCGCCGAAGTAGCCGTCGGTGCACTCGGCGGTGATGGCGGCGACGACCACGTCGCCCGGGCGGATCTGCTCGGCGACGACGTGCATCATCCAGTTGTCGCCCGGGTGCAGCAGCACGGTGACCGCGGTGCCCGACACCTGCGCGCCCGCGTAGATGGGCCGCATGTACGGCTTCATCAGGCCGACGCGGCCCATGGCCTCGTGCACGGTGGCGCTGCCGAAGGCGCCGAGGCGGTCGGCGATGTGCGCTTCGGTGCGCGCGATGTTGCGGTAGACGACGCCGAGTTCGTACATCGTGGATCTCCGTTGAAGGGGGCGTGGGGCGCGCGAAGGCCCCGGGTTCGCGAGGAGTGGGCTGGAAGGCTGGACGCCTTGAGGGCCTCGGGCCGGGCTCAGCGGCCCCTGGCCTTCAGCGCTGCGTCGAGCCGCGGATACACGCGCCGCGCGTTGCCCTCGTAGATGGCGTGCTTCTCGGCCGGCGTGAGCTGCGTGCTCGCCTCGATGTAGCGCTTCGTGTCGTCGTAGTTGAAGCCGGTCTCGGGGTCGATGCCGCGCACGGCGCCGATCATCTCGCTGGCGAAGAGGATGTTCGCCACCGGGATCACCTTCGTCAGCAGGTCGATGCCGGGCTGGTGGTAGACGCAGGTGTCGAAGAAGACGTTGTTCAGCAGGTGGTCCTTGAGCAGCGGCTTCTTCAGCTCCTGCGCGAGGCCGCGGTAGCGGCCCCAGTGGTAAGGCGCCGCGCCGCCGCCGTGCGGGATGACGAACTTCAGCGTCGGGAAGTCCTTGAAGAGGTCGCCCTGGATGAGCTGCATGAACGCCGTCGTGTCGGCGTTGATGTAGTGCGCGCCGGTGGTGTGGAAGCAGGCGTTGCAGCTCGTGCTGACGTGGATCATCGCCGGGATGCCGTACTCGACCATCTTCTCGTAGATCGGGTACCAGTGCCGGTCGGTGAGCGGCGGCTCCTTCCAGTGGCCGCCCGAGGGGTCCGGGTTCAGGTTGATGGCGACGTTGCCGTACTGCTCGACGCACTTCACCAGTTCGGGGATGCAGGTCTTCGGGCCGACGCCGGGGCTCTGCGGCAGCATCGCCGCGGGGATGAAGTTGTCCGGGAAGAGCTTCGAGACGCGGAAGCAGAGCTCGTTGCAGATCGCCGCCCAGGTGCTGGAGACCTCGAAGTCGCCGATGTGGTGCGCCATGAAGCTGGCACGCGGGCTGAAGATCGTGAGGTCCGAGCCCCGCTGCTTCATGAACTTCAGCTGGTTGGTCTCGATCGACTCGCGCAGCTCGTCGTCGGAGATCCTCAGGTCGGCCACCCTGGGCTTCTGCGCCGGGTCCTTGATGCCGGCGATCTGCCTGTTGCGCCACTCCTCCAGCGCCTTCGGCGCGGTGGTGTAGTGACCGTGGATGTCGATGATCATGGGGCGTGTCTCCTTCAGGCCGGTTCCATGCCGTGGCGCCGCTTGATCTCGGCGCCCTCGGGCGAGTTGATGAACTCGAGCGCGGCGCGCGCGGCCGCCGCGTGTGCCGTGCCCTTGCCGAGCGCGGCGGAGAAGGTGGTGATGAAGGCGGCGCCCTCGGGCAGCAGGCCGACGACCTCGACGCCCGGCACGTTCATCAGCTCGGCCAGCTGCTGGAAGCCGAGCTCGACCTCGCCGTTGGCGACGAGGCTGGCCACCGGCACGCCGGGAGGCGCCTGCACCGTGCGGCGCGCCACCTCGTCGGCGACGCCCCAGCGCTCGAAGAGCTTCATCAGGTGCGTGCCGCTCGGGCCGGTGGAATAGCCGATGGTGCGCGCGGCCCGCACGGCGCTGCGCAGGCTGGCTTCGCTGCCGATGTCGGGCCTGGCGGCGCCCGTCTTCACCGCCACCGCCACCGGCGAACGCACAAGGTCGATGCGCTCGGGCTGCACGTGGCCGGCGACCCTCAGCTTGTCGATCGCATCGGAGGCGAGGATCACGAGGTCGAAGGCCTCGCCCGCGGCGACCCGCCGCGCGGCATCGACGCCGCCCACGGACTCGACGGCGAGCTCGATGCCGAAGTGCTTCTCGAACGCGCGGCCGAGATCGGCCAGCACGGCCCGCGTCGCCATCGACGAGATGGCCGTGACGCGCATCGCAGGAGGTTGGCTCATGGGCGCGCATTCTTCGCCCGCTCCAGCCATGCATCAATGCGATCGTTCGACTAGCTGCTAGAACGTTCCGGCATGGTCTGCGAAAATCACGCGGCCTCCTCCACCCCGGCCCGCGATGGACCTCAAGCAGCTCGACTACTTCGTGCGCGTCGCCGAACTGGGCAGCTTCACGCGCGCCGCCAGCGTGCTGCGCGTGGCCCAGCCCGCGCTCAGCCGCCAGGTGCGCGCGCTCGAGGTGGAGCTGCGCCAGCCGCTGTTCGACCGCAACGGCCGCGGCGTCACGCTCACCGAGGCCGGCAAGCGGCTGCTCGCGCACGGGCGCGGCATCCTGCAGCAGGTGCAGCGGGCGCGGCAGGACCTGGAGGAGCAGCGCGGCGCCGCGTCCGGGCTCATCTCGATCGGGCTGCCGCCGAGCCTGTCGCGCTCGCTGACGACGCCGCTCGTGGAGGCCTTCCGCGAGCGCTTCCCGAAGGCCACGCTGAGCGTCGTCGAGGGACTGTCGACCTACATGCTCGAGTGGCTGACGCAGGGCCGCATCGACTGCGCGCTCGTCTACAACGCGACCCCGGCGGCCGCGTTCGACCTGCAGCCGGTGGTCGACGAGGCGCTCTACCTCGTGTCGGCCCGGCGCGGCGCGGCGCTCGTCGGCCGGCCCGCGTCGCTGGCGGAGGTGGCCGCGCACGAGCTCGTCATCCCGAGCCGTCCGCACGCGATCCGCATGCGCGTCGAGAGCGCGCTGGCCGAGGCGGCGCTGAAGCCTCGCGTGACGCTGGAGGTCGAGAGCGTGCCGGCGATCCTCGACCTCGTCGTGCGCCATCCGCTGCACGCGGTGCTGGCGCTCAACGCGATCGTCGGCAGCGCGCGCGAACACGAGCTCGCCGCGCGCCCGATCGTCGCCTCCGGCGGCGCGCAGCTCGCGACGACGATCTGGATGGCCTCGTCGGCCCTGCGCCCGCGCCGGCCGCTGCTGGAACAGGCCCTGCCGCTGGTGCGCGGCCTGGTCGAGGCGCAGGTCACCGGCACGGCCGCGGCGCATCCGGCCGGTGCCGCGCGCGCACGCGGTGCGGCGTCGGTGCCACGGCCGCGACGCGAGCCCTCTGCCAGCAGGAAAAAAGCCACGGCAAAGCGGGCAAAAGGTCCTTCCGGGAGAGGGTAGCCCACGCAGGGCACATGGCACACTGCCCGCGCCCCGTTGCGGCGCGCCCATGTCGCCCGCCTGCATGCCCCCGGCGGCCCGCGCCGAGCCCGCGCCGGGCGCGCCCACCTCCCTCTTCACCCAGGAGCCCGAATGAAGTCCGCCCGCCCCGTTGCCGCCGCCCGCTCGCACAGTGACCGCGGCCGCAACCGCCCCCTCGTGCCGAACGCGATGGCGCGCGCTGCAGCCGCGGCCTGCCTCGCCGGCCTGGCTGCATGGGCAACGCCGGCGATGGCGGAGAACCACGCGCTGATCCTGTGGATCGGCGACTACGGCGACCCGCGCGCCGACCTGCCGGGCATCGACCTCGATGCCGGCTTCGCGAAGAAGATCGCCTCCCTGATGGGCGTGCCCGAGAGGAACGTGCTGGAGGTCTCGAACGCGAACCTGACGCCGCGCAACGTGGGTGCCGCGCTGGCCGCGATGCACGACCGCATCAAGGAAGGCGACAAGCTCTTCGTCTACTACTCCGGCCACGGCACGCAGATGGCGGCGCGTGGCGGCAGCGGGGCCCGCTGCAGCGAGGCGATGTACGTGCGCGGCGGCGTCTTCATGGACGCCGACCTGCAGGCCTCGCTGACGAAGCTGGGCCAGAAGGCGAGCCAGGTCGTGATGATGAACGACTCGTGCTTCTCGGGCGGTGCGGCCACGCGCAGCCTCACCGCGCCGGCCGCGGGCGACACGAAGGCCAAGTTCCTGCCACCCGACTTCAAGGCCAACTCCGCCGTCACCTCGGGCTACAACTGCGGCGACGCGGTCAACGCGCGCGGCATGACGCGCAGCCTCGGCACGCTGGAGAAGGACCAGCGCGGCCCGCAGGTGCTTTACATCGCCGCCAGCACGGACACGCAGGTGTCGTTCGCCAGCAAGAAGGGCAGCTTCGCGACGCTCACCTGGGCGCAGTGCCTGGCCGACGCTTCGTCGGACACCAACCGCAGCGGCACGATCAACGGCGAGGAGCTGCAGGCCTGCGCGCAGGGCTGGCTGAACAAGCTCGGCGTGAAGCAGACCATCATGCTCCAGGGCAACACGAAGCTGCCTCTGACGTTCGCGGCGACCGCCCCCGGCGGGTCGGCGCTGGCGACGCCGGCTCCCGCGCCCGCACCGGCCCCAGCGCCCGCACCGGCACCCGCGCCGGTGGCCGCCGCGCCCGCGCCGGCGCCTGCCGCGGCGCCCGTGGCCGCTCCCGCGCCCGCCCCGGCGGTGCAGCCCACGGCCGGTGGCTCGGTCAGCGCCGCGAGCGCCCTGGAGGACATCGCCGCGATGGGCGACCGCAGCTACCAGGTGCGCATCACCACCGCCAAGGACAGCATGCGCATCGGGCAGGACCTGCTCGACTTCTCCGTCACCACCAACCGCGAGGGCTACCTGTACATCCTGCAGGTGGGCAGCGACGGCAAGACCTTCAACCTGCTGTTCCCGAACAAGCTCGACGGCAACAACCAGGTGAGCGCGGGCACGCACCGCTTCCCGCGGCCGAACTGGCGCGTGCGCTCGGCGGGGCCGGCCGGCACGAGCTACCTGCTGGCCATCGTGTCGCCCGACAAGAAGGACCTCAGCCGCGAGATGGAGGCCGGCACCTTCGCCTCGGCACCGGCCAACGCCGCGAGCACGCGCACGCTGGTGGTCGAGGCCACCGGCGCCAGCGGCAGCAGCAACGGTCGCTTCGGCGCCAGCGCCGTGGTGGCGATCAGGGAAGTGCAATGACCGACACGCGCGTGCCGGCCGCGACCGGCCGGCGCGCCGGCAGCGCGATGCGTGCCGTCGCCGCGGCGTTGTCGCTGGGCCTGGCAGCCGGCGCAGGTGCCGCCGCGCCAGCCGCCCCGGGCGCACGTGCGGGTGCGGACGGCCCGGTCGCCTCGAAAGCCCGGGCCGACGCGGCTGCGGCCCTGCAGGCCACGACGGCCGCGCTTGGCGACCTCGGCGCGGCCCTGCTGCGCGACGCCTCCGGGCCCAACGCCGTCGTCTCGCCGCTGGCGGTGGCCACGGTGCTCGGCCTCGTGCAGTCGGGCGCCACCGGCGCCACCGAGCGCGAGATCGAGGCGCTGTTCGGGGCCGGGGCCGCCGGCACGCGGGCGATGCGGCATGCGCTGCCGGCCCTGTCGGCGCAGTTGCGGGCCGAGACCGGCAGCGCCGGCCAGCCCGCCGCGCTGAAGCAGGCCGCGCGCGTGTGGGTGGACCCGACGGTGGCGCGCGCCGTGCCCGCGTCGTTCCAGCGCCGCGTGGCGCAGCGCCACGGCGCCGACGCGATGGTGATCTCCTTCGCCGAGACGGAAGCCACGCGCACGAAGATCAACCAGTGGACCGCCGAGCACACGGCCGGCCGGGTGGCCGAACTGCTGCCCGCCGGCAGCATCGGCCCGTCGACGCAGGTCACGCTCACGGCCGCGGTGCACTTCCGCGCCGCGTGGGCCCGGCCGTTCGACGCCGGCCAGACCGAGCCGCGGCCGTTCCAGGCCAGCGGCGGCGCCTCGGCGCCCGTGCCGACGCTGAACGACGAGCGCGCGGTCGCGCAGTCGGTGGTCGAGGGCACGCAGCTGTACGCGCTGCCGTTCGCCGGCGCCTACGACCTCGTGCTGGCGTTGCCCGCGGCCGGCGGCGCGGCGGGTGGCGACGTGGACGGGCTGCTCAAGGGCTTGACCGGCGGCGCGCTGGCGCAGTGGCGCTCGGCGCTGAGCGCCGCCGCACCGCAGCGCTGCGCCTTCGCGATGCCGAAGTTCGGCTTCGCGCCGAAGGCCGGCTCGATCAAGGCTTCGCTCGAGCGGCTGGGGGTGAAGACCGCGTTCACCGAGAAGGCCGAGTTGAGGCCCATGCTCGGACGCGCCGCGCCGGGCTCGCACGTGGACGACGTGCACCACGCGGCCGGCATCGCCATCGACGAGCGGGGCGGCGAGGCCGTCGCGGCCGCCGCCGCGACCGTGAAGCCGAAGACGCTCGCCTCGCCACCACCCTGCGCCGTCGATCGCGCGTTCGTCTTCGTGGTGATGCACCGCGCGAGCGGCGTGCCGGTGTTCCTCGGCCGCGTCGGCGACCCCGCCCGCAGCGAGTGAGGCCGGCCGGGCGTCGCCGGGCCCTCAACGAGGACCGCGCCGACGGCCGTCTGCGCGCCGGCCTGCCGCGCGGCCGGGGCGGCCTGCCGGATCCGCGCCCGCGCGACGACCCATCGCCACCACCCATCGCCACCACCCATCGCCACCGGCCACGAAAGCGCGAAGGCGCCGGGCCCCTGGGAGCCACGGCGCCTTGCCGCGGAGGAGCGCCGAGGACGCTTCAGCGCATCTCGGCGATCTTGCGGTTGTACTTGTCGTAGGCGGTGTCGATGGCGCGCAGCAGGCGCGACAGGTGCGTCTTGAAGTCGCCCGGCACGATGAGGAACATCTCGCAGGCGAAGTTCGGGTCGCCGTCGCTGTCGATGTAGGCCTTGACCACCTTGGTCTCGGTCGTGGCGACGTTGGCGCCCTCGAGCCGGCGCAGGCGCGCCTGCGGCGACTTGTCCTCGGCGCTGAACGAGAGCACGAGGCGGAAGTACTCGGGGTCCTTCTCGTCGACGTAGATGATGTAGTACTTGCCTTCGCGGCGGAAACGCACGTTGCCCGCCTGCGTGATGTTCGGGTTGTAGCCCTCGGTCTGCAGGTACGACATGAAGGTCTGCTGCAGCTGGTCCTTGCTGTACTGCTGGGCGAGCGCCGGGGCCGAGGCGGCAAACAGGAGCGCGCCGCTCAGCGCGGCTTGGGCCAGGAGGGACTTGATCTTCATGGTCTTGCGGTGGTTGGGGTGATCGGGGTGTTCAGGGTGAGCGCTCGAGGTGCCGGGGGCGCGCGACGGCCTCATTGCGCCTTCGGCAGCGCCGCGCGGGCACGGTCGGCGTAGCGGCCGTTCGGATACTGGCGAAGATAGGCTTCGAAGTCGGCGCGCCGGTTGCTCGACTGCGCGCGGTCCCACAGCGCGAACTCGGCCGCCGGGTTGTTGCCGCCCGTCGGTGCAGGCGCCGGGGCCGGTGCAGCGGCCGGGCCGGGCGCAGGTGCGCCGAACTGCGCGATGCGCGCGCGCGCACGGTCGGAATAGCGGCCGTTGGGCACGGCCTGCAGGAAGCTCTCGAAGGCCGAGCGCGTGTTGGCGCGCATCGCCTGGTCCCACAGCTCGTACTCGCGCTGCGGGGTGATCGAGGAGCCGCCTCCCGCCGGTGCCGGCGCCGGCGCCGGCACGATCACCGGCGGCGTCGGCGCAGGCGCCGGTGCGGGCGACGGCGACACGCGCGGCGGTGGGTCGAACGCCGGTGCCGGAGCGGGCGCGGAGCCCGAGGCCGGGTAGAAGAAGAAGTCGGACGAGGACTCGTCCATCAGCGCCGGTCGCTGCTTGTGGTTCACGCTCTCGGCGGCCGACTCGACGCTCGAGCGCACCTTGCGCAGCATTTCCACCGCCGAGAGGCCGCGGGTGCGCATGTGCTTGACCAGCTCGCGCGTGAACAGCCCGTTGGGCACGGGGTCGTTGTTGCTCAGGCGGTCGAGCGCCTGCTGCCCCTTCGACGCGGCCATGATGACCAGCGAGCCCTTCGGCGGCTCGATGCGCGTGAGGGTCGAGCCGGGCGCGATCGAGCGCCCGGTGGCGGTCTCGCGCAGGGGGTCGTCGCGGCAGGCGTCGATGATGATCAGCGAGAAGCGCGCGCGCTGGTTCAGCTCGTCGGTAAGCTTCTCGAGCGACTGGCCGTTGCGCTCGATGACGCGGTTGTCGGTGGGCCGGATGTCCACCGGCAGCAGGTGCGGGCCGAGGTTGGGCGGCTGCGACCCGTGGCCGGAGAAGAAGAACACGACCTCGTCGCCCTTCTGGATGCGGCGCAGGAAGTTGCCCACCGCGTCGTCCATGCCGTCGCGCGTCGCGTCGAGCACCTTGGTCACGGAGAAGCCAGCCGCCTCGAGCTCGCGGCCGATGGCATTGGCATCGTTGCGCGCGTTGCGCAGCTTGGTGGCGTGCTGGTAGTTGTCGTTGCCCACGACGAGCGCCAGTCGGGCGGCGTGCGCCTCCAGGCTCATCACGAGACAGGCCGCAGCCACCGAGAACGCGGCGGCCAGGCGGCGAGGACGCGGAGAACGGGTCATCATGCTCTTATCGGCCACGGCCGGCCGCACTTCAGGTCCGGGATGCGTGGACGGTGATGTCCGCCGACCGATGGGCGGCCACCTCCTGCCCCTATGTGCAACGTGGACGTTACTCCATGCAAGTGGGCGTCTCAACGGTCGCCGGCCTCGCAGACGGGCCCGGCGTGCAAGTCATCACTGGCTGGCGCCACGCCCTGGGCCGGGCAGGCCGCCTCATGGCCGCCGACTCGGCCTCAGTGCGGGGCCTTGCGCACCTCGACGCGGCGGTTGGCCGAGGCCGCCGCATCGCCGTCCAGCGGCCGGGCGCTGCCGAAGCCGTAGGCGCTGAGGCGCGCCTCGGCCACGCCCTGCTCCACGAGGTAGCGCCGCACGGCCAGCGCGCGCGCGCAGGACAGCTCGAGGTTGATGCGCGCATCCCCGCTGCTGTCCGTGTGGCCGGCGATGGCGAAGCTCTCGCCCGAGAGGGCCGGCGCCTTCAGCGCCGCGGCCACGTTGTCGAGCAGGCGGCGATCGGCGGCGGCGAGGCGGTCGGAGCCGGTCGCGAACTGCACCGAGAGATTCACGCCCGGCGTGCTGTCGCCCGCGTAGGGCACGACCTCGAGCGTGCGCGTCGCGGCGGTGCCGCTCCCGCCGGCCCGCGGCGCGGGCTTGCCCGATTCGCCGCAGAGGTTGCTGCCGGCTTCGGGCAGCTGGGTGCGGCGGAACGAGCGCGTCGCCGGCCCGCCCGCGGCCGGTGCGGAGAGCGCGGCCACCAGCGATTCGACGCTGGCCTCGCTCACCGGGCGCTGCGCCGCCGCGGCGGCGGCGAAGCCGGCCAGCAGCAGCGCCAGCGCGCAGCGCGCGGTGCGAGATGGGATGACGGGGGTGCAGGTGGACGAAGACGTCCGGGAGGCGATGGTGGGCATGCGGGAAGGCCGAAGGGTCGGGACTGCGGCCAGGATTCCAGCACGGGGCCGGCGCGTCGCCGATGGGCCGGCGCCGGCGAGTCGTCGGAAATGGCTCAAGAGCGGCCACTTCGTCGCGGTTCGCCGGCGGCCCGCCCGACACCGGCCCGGGCGGCATCGGCCCGTGGCGACGAAGCACGGCCGTCGGGGGGCTGCTCGCGCTGCCCGCCCAACAGCCCGGTCTTCAGCGCAGGTGCCGGCCGAAGAACTCGAGCGTGCGCGTCCAGGCGAGCCGGGCTGCCGCCGGCTCGTACTCGATCACCGGCAGCAGCTTCTTCTCGCCGACCTGCGTCTCGTTGAAGAAGGCGTGCATCGCGTCGTAGCGGTGGAACTCGAAGCGCACGCCGGCGGCGCGCAGCTTGGCCTCCAGCGCGTCGACGCCGGCGATCGGGAACGGCACGTCGCGCGTCGCCCAGTGCCCCATCAACGGTGCCTTGATCTTCGCCGCGTCCACGTACTCCAGCGGCGGGTAGCCGTACCAGATGACGCCCGCGTCCATCTCGGGCACGTGCACGGCCGCGAGCGTGGTCAGCGCGCCGCCCATGCAGAAGCCCGTGACGCCGCACTTGCCGCTGCCGCTGCCCTTGAGCCAGGCCACGGCCCCGCGCACGTCCTGCCCCGCGGCCTCGCCGAAGTTCAGGTTCGTCATCAGGTGGTTGGCCTCTTCCGCCTCCAGCGTGCTCTTGCCGCGGTAGAGGTCGGGCACGAGGGCGCGGTAGCCCGCCTCGGCGAAGCGGTCGGCCACGCCGCGGATCTGGTCGTTCAGGCCCCACCACTCCTGGATGACGACCAGGGCCGGCGCGCCCGCGGCGCCACCGGCCGGCTCGGCGAGATAGCCCTGCAGCGCCTGGCCATCGGGACGGTTGAAGCTGACGTTGCGGCCCATGCGGGAATCCTTTGCGTTGGAACGTCGGCCATTGCCACGCCGACCTCGGCCCTTCAGTAGAGACCGGCCCCGCAGGCCCGTCAACCCGGGCCGGCCCGGGGACCCGATGCCGCACGCGGCCGGAAAAGCCCCCGTCCACCCGGGGTCGCATTCGGAGGCATCATCGCCGTCCGCCTGCCCCGGCCGCCTGGCCGCCGCAGCCGGCGCGGCGATCCGCCGACAGCGCAACGAACCGGAGACGACATGGCCCAGCTCAATGTCAACGGGCGCGTGCATCAGCACGATGCGGAACCCGACACGCCCTTGCTCTGGGTGCTGCGCGAGCACCTCGGGCTCACGGGCACGAAGTACGGCTGCGGCATCGCGCAGTGCGGCTCGTGCACCGTGCACATCGACGGCGCGCCGGTGCGCAGCTGCGCGATGCCGGTCTCGGCCGTGCAGGCCGCGCAGAAGGTCGTGACGATCGAGGGCCTGTCGCGCGACACCTCGCACGCGCTGCAGAAGGCGTGGGCGCAGCTCGACGTCCCGCAGTGCGGCTACTGCCAGAGCGGCATGCTGATGGCCGCCGCCGCGCTGCTGAAGGACAAGCCGCGGCCCACCGACGCCGACATCGACGCGGCGATGACCAACATCTGCCGCTGCGGCACCTACAACCGCGTGCGCGCCGCGATCAAGATGGCCGCGGGCGAGAGCCGCGCCGACCTGGGCATCGTCCACATCGCGAGGAGCGCCTGATGAGCACGCAGCCCCTGCAAGCGCAAGACGCCGGCACGCTCACGCGCCGCGGCTTCATCGTCTCCACCGGCGCGGCGGCGGCCGCGGCCGGCTCGTTCGTGCTCGGCTTCCCGGTGCGGGCCGACGCCCAGGGCAGCACGCCCGAGATCAACGCGTGGGTGGTGGTGCAGCCCGACGAGCGCGTGATCATCCGCATCGCGCGCAGCGAGATGGGCCAGGGCACGCTCACGGGCCTGGCGCAGCTCGTCGCCGAGGAACTCGAGGCCGACTGGAGCCGCGTGACCACCGAGTACCCGACGCCCGGCCAGAACCTGGCGCGCAAGCGCGTGTGGGGCAACTTCTCCACCGGCGGCAGCCGTGGCATCCGCGAGAGCCACGAGTACGTGCGCAAGGGCGGCGCCGCTGCGCGCATCATGCTGGTGCAGGCCGCGGCCGACCAGTGGAAGGTACCGGCCTCCGAGTGCCGTGCCGAGGCGGGCGTCATCACGCACGCCGGCAGCAACCGGCGCACGACCTACGGCAAGGTCGCTGCCGCCGCGGCGAAGCTGGCGCCACCCGAGAACGTGCCGCTGAAGGACCCCAAGACCTGGAAGCTCGCGGGCAAGCGACTCGCGCGCCTGGACACGGTGGAGAAGACGAACGGCTCGCTCGTCTACGGCGCCGACCTCGTGTTGCCCGGCATGCTCAGCGCCGCGATCAGGGACTGCCCGGTGTTCGGCGGCAAGGTCAAGGGCTTCGACGCCGCCAAGGTGGCGGGCCTGCCCGGCGTGAAGAAGGTGGTCGCCGTCGGCGACACGGCCGTCGCCGTGGTGGCCGACACGTGGTGGCGGGCCAAGAAGGCGCTCGACGCGTTGCCGATCGACTACGACCTCGGCCCCAACGCCGCGGTGCAGGACGCGACCGTGAAGGCGATGCTGCGCGAGGGACTGGACGCCGAGCAGGCGGTGATCGGCAACCGCGCCGGCAACGCCAAGGCGGCGCTGGCCGGCGCGGCGCGGCGCATCGAGGCCGTCTACAGCTACCCGCACCAGAACCACGCGACGATGGAGCCGATGAACGCCACCGCGCGCTGGACGGCCGAGCGCTGCGAGGTCTGGACGCCGACGCAGAACGGCGAGGCGGCGCTGGCCGCCGCGGCCGAGGCCGCGGGCCTCCGGCCCGACCAGTGCGAGGTCTACAAGCTGCCTCTGGGCGGCGGCTTCGGCCGCCGCGGCGCGGTGCACGACTGGGTGCGGCAGGCGGTGACGATCGCGCGCCAGTTCCCCGGCACGCCCGTCAAGCTGCTGTGGAGCCGCGAGGAGGACATGACGCACGGGCGCTACCACCCCGTGACGATGTGCAAGCTCGTCGCGGGCCTGGACGACAAGGGCCAGCTCGAGGCGCTGCACATGCGCATCTCCGGCCAGAGCATCCTCGCCGGCATCTTCCCGCAGAACGTGCGCGAGGGGCGCGACCCCGTGGTCTTCCAGGGCCTGAACGCCGACGGCGGCGAGGCGATGTTCGGCTACAGCGTGCCGCACCTGCTGATCGACCACGCGATGCGCAACCCGCACGTGCCGCCGGGCTTCTGGCGCGGCGTGAACCTGAACCAGAACGCGATCTACGTCGAGTGCTTCATCGACGAGGTCGCGCATGCCGCCGGCAAGGACCCGCTCGAGTTCCGCCGCGCGCTGATGAAGAACCACCCCAAGCACCTCGCCGTGCTGGAGGCGGTGGCCGAGCGTGCCGGCTGGGGCAAGGCGGCGCCGGACGTGCGCGGCCAGAAGGTCTTCCGCGGCCTCGCGCAGACGCACGGCTTCGGCAGCTACGTGGCGGCCTGCGCGGAGGTGTCGGTGAGCGCCGAGGGCGAGCTCACGATCCACCGCATCGTCGCCGCCACCGACTGCGGCCACGCCGTGAACCCGCAGCAGATCGAGGCGCAGATCGAGGGTTCGTTCGTCTACGGCCTGGGCGCGGCGCTGTTCAGCGAGTGCACGGTGAAGGACGGTCGCATCCAGCAGACCAACTTCGACACCTACCCCTCGCTGATGATGCGCCACATGCCCAAGGTCGAGAGCATCGTGATGCCTTCGGGCGGCTTCTGGGGCGGCGTGGGCGAGCCCACCATCGCGGTCGCGGCCCCGGCGGTGCTGAACGCGATCTTCGCCGCCACCGGCAAGCGCATCCGGGACCTGCCGCTGAAGCATCACTCGCTCAAGCGCGCCTGACGCCGGGCGGGTGAAGGATGCGCGAAGGTCATGGGTGCGGCCACGCTGCTGCTCGCTGCCGCGCAGGTGGTCGCGGTGGCCGACGGCATCCCCGCGCCACTGCCCGGCGCCTCGGCCGGCGATGCGGCGCGCGGCCGCGCCATCGTCGCCAGCCGGCAGGTGGGGCTGTGCCTGCTGTGCCACCAGGCCCCGATCCCCGAGGAGCGGCAGCAAGGCAACCTCGCGAGCAACCTCGCCGGCGCCGGCAGCCGCTGGAGCGAGGCGCAGCTGCGCCTTCGCCTGGTGGACCCGAAGCGCCTGGACCCCGAGAGCCCGATGCCGGCCTACTTCCGCACCGAAGGGCTCGTCCGCGTCGGCGCGCGCTGGCAGGGTCGGCCCATCTTCGACGCGCAGCAGGTCGAGGACGTGGTCGCCTACCTGAGGACGCTGCGATGAGCCCGACCGGCCCCGCCAGCCCCATCAATCCCGGCAGCGCCATCCGTCCCAGGAGCCCGATCCGCCGCAAGCGCCCCTTCAGCCCGCGATCAACCGCACCGGCCCCATGAGCGCCCCCTTCCGGCCCTCCCGTCGCAGCGTGCTGTCCGCGGGCCTCGGCGCCGCCGCGTGGTGCCTGGCCGTGCGCCCGGCCGCGGCCACGCCGCAGGCCCTGCGCGAAGCGATCGCGGCGTTCACCGGCGGCGCCACGGCGCGCGCCGGCCGCGTGCAGATCGAGATCGCCGAGCTCGTCGAGAACGGCAACGCGGTGCCGGTGAGCATCGCCGTGCAGAGCCCGATGACCGAGGCCGACCACGTGCGCCGCATCGCGCTGTTCACCGAGCGCAACCCGGACCCGGGCGTGGCCATCTTCCACCTCACGCCGCGCAACGGCCGCGCGCGCGTGGCCACGCGCATGCGCCTGGCCACCTCGCAGCAGGTGGTGGCGCTGGCGCAGATGAGCGACGGCACATGCTGGCAGGCGACGGTGGACGTGGTGGTGACGCTCGCCGCCTGCGTGGAGGGCTGAGAACCGTGCACGAGCCGCCCGCACCCGCCCGACGCGCCCTGACGACCCCTCTTGTCGTCGCAGGCGCCCGTGGCATCGCCCGAGAGACCTGCGCCGGGCGGCCGGACCGGGGCCGTGCCGGCCGGGCGCGACCGATGCACTCGCACGGGCTGAGCCGATGAGCGACGCTGCCGCGCCGGCCCCGGCCAGCCCCGTGCGGGCCCTCGTCACGCTGCCGCCGCAGGTGCGCCGCGGCGAGCCGTTCGAGGTGCGCCTGCTCGTCGCGCATCCGATGGAGACCGGCCACCGCGCCGACGCGCAGGGGCAGCGGGTGCCGCGCGACATCGTGCGCCGCGTCGAGTGCCGCCTCGACAGCGAGCTCGTCTTCGCCGCCGACCTGCACCCGGCCATCGCGGCCAACCCGTACATCGCCTTCCCGCTCGTCGTGCAGGCCGAGGGCACGCTCGACGTCAGCTGGGCGGGCGACCGCGGCTTCGCGCACCGCACGGGCGTGGCCATCCGCCCGATCTGAGCGATGGCGCCCGCGCAGGTCGCGCCGCGCGCCCGGACCCTCGCCCTCGCGGCCGCCGCATCGGCGCTGCTGCTCGTCGCGGCCTGCCACGCGCCGCCACCCGCGGGCGTGCCGACCCGCGTGCCGGCCGACACCGCGGACCCGCGGCGCTCGGGCTTCGCCGACATGAGCCCCGCCACGCAGGCGATGCAGCGCGACGACGCGGCCAACCCGGCGTGGCTGTGGGTCGAGCAGGGCCGGCAGCTCTTCGAGGCCGGCTGCGCCCGCTGCCATGCCGCGGGCGCGATGGCCGGCGTGGCCGCGCGCTACCCGGCCTGGGACGAGGCGGCAAGGCGGCCGCTCACGCTCGGCCAGCGGATCGCCGACTGCCATGCCCGCCGTGTCGCGCCCGCGGGCGCGACGGCGCGATGGGCGCCCGAGGACGAATCGCGCCTGGCGCTGGAGGCCTTCATCGCCCTGCAGTCGCGCGGCCGGCCGATCGCGCCGCCGGCCGACGCGCGGCTTGCCTCCTGGCGGGCTCGCGGCGAGGCGCTCTTCCGGCAGCGCCTGGGCCAGCTCGACCTCGCCTGCGCGCATTGCCACGAGCGGCACGCCGGCCGCCGCCTGGCCGGCAGCGTGATCCCGCAGGGCCACCCCACCGGCTACCCGATCTACCGGCTCGAGTGGCAGGGCATGGGCTCGCTGCAGCGCCGCCTGCGCGGCTGCCTCGCGGGCGTGCGCGCCGAGCCCTTCGGGCCCGACGACGACGACGCCACCGCGCTCGAGGTCTACCTGATGTCACGCGCGGCCGGCCTGCCCCTGGAGACTCCGGCCGTGCGACCCTGAACGCGCGGGCCTGCGGCGCCGCGCGCCGCGGCCGGTCAGGTCTTGACCAGCGACGAGACGACGGCGGCGATCGCTTCCTTGAGCTTGTCCTTGGCGAGCGCCTTGCAGTCGTCGGCCGACGCGCCGGGGCGGGCGTCGAAGGCCGTGGCCCGCTTCTCGGGGCGCCACAGCACGGCACGCACGGTGCCCGTGCGCGGCAGCAGCACGACGCGCGCCGTGACGACGCAGATGCCCTCGCGCGTGAGGCCGCCCTCGACCTGGCTGAGGAAGGTCCACTTCCCTTCGGGGTAGACCTTCCACACCTTCGCCGGGATGCCTTCCTTCAGCATCGCGCGCGCGGTGTCGCCGTCGATCAGCGACTCGGCCGACAGGTCGAGCAGGAGCGACTTCGCCTCGCGCACCGGCTGCGCCGATGCCGCGCCGAACCCTGAAAGTGAGAGGACGAGTGCGATGGCGGATGCGAGGACGGCCGGCTTGAGCTTCATGGCTGCGGTCCGGCAAGGGCCGGATGAACAGTGAGGCGCGGCAGTGTAATCAAGCACCGTCGCGTCGGGGGCGCGGCGGCGAGGCATCGCGGGAGGCGGCCGCTTCGGCCTGCGGCGCCGCGCCTGGTGCGGCTTCTGGAGTGGCTTCCGGCGCAGCGGCCGGCGTCGCCTGCGGCGTGGCCTGCGGCGCCGACACGGCGTCCGCGGCGGGACCGTCGCGCTGCAGCCGCGCCACCTCGTCGGCCAGGCGCCCGACGCTCAGGCGCGTCACCTCGAAGGCGAAGGCCGGGTTCTGGAACAGCAGCTGGCGGAACGTGACCTCGTCGATCGACAGCACCGTCGAGGGCCCGATGCTGCGCACGGTGGCCGTGCGCCGCTGCCCCGGCGAGAAGAAGGCGATCTCGCCGAACATCTGGCCCGACTCGATCGTGCGCCCGACCTCCACCACCTCGAGCCGCCCTTCGGCGAGCACGTACAGGCGGTCGGCCGGATCGCCCTGCCGGATGAGCACCGTGCCCGGCTGCAGGCGGTGCCGGCGCATGAACGGCTGCAGCCAGACCCGCAGCCCGTCGGCGTCGAGCCGGCCGGCCTCCTGCACGCGCCGCGTCAGGCGCTGCATCTCGAGCGCGCGCCACAGGTTGATCGGCAGCAGCACGACGTGCAACAGGAAGACCATCGGTGCCGGGTGCACCAAGCCGTAGACCACGAACCCGAGGTTGCCGCCGAGCGCCAGCCAGCGCAGGGGCACGATGGTCTTCACGAGCGACGAGGCGACGATCAGCGCCGCGGCCGCCAGGGCGGCGACAAGGGCCACCTGCTGCCAGGGATCGGCCAGCGACTCGAGGAAGGTGGAGAGGCGATCGCGAACGAACGCGGACAGGTCCATGCGGCGGGACTCGGCAACGGCGCCCGACGCGCATGGCGTCGTGGGCGCGAAGTATCGCCGCGCCCGAGCGCGCACCGCTCGGGGCCGCCCCGCGGCGGCCCCGCCGATCCGGTGTCCGCAGGGGGGAGGGCCGCACGTGCCCCCGGCGGCCGCGGTGCCCGGGGCCGCCCTGGAGGGGTCACGGAGGTCCGGCCCGGTCCGGCTCGTCCTACGCCGGACCGGCCGGCTTCACGCCGCGCCGCTCGGCCATCTCCCGGCCCATCGCCGCAAGCGCCGGGGCCGGCGTGCGGGCCGCCGCGAACGGGAAGGCCGTCTCGTCCTCCGCCTGCAGGTGCCCCGCATAGAGCGCCGAGAAGGCGCGCCAGGTGTCGAAGTGCCCCGGCCCGTCGGCGGCGGACCAGGCCTGGCCGCCGGCCAGCGCCAGCAGCCCGGGCCGCGCCGCGGCCCAGGCGGCGGCCATGCGGCGATGGTCCTCCTGCAGGCGGTCGGCGAGCGCGGCCAGCGCGGGATCGCCGGCGCCGCGCAACGCGGGCAGCACGTGGCGCCCCTCGTCCTCGTGGTGGGCTGGCGCCGCGAGGTCGAAGTAGCGCAGCACGTCCGCCGCGGCGCTCCGCGCGGATGCATCGGCCCCTTCCCGGTCGAGGTGCTCCATCAGCCGCTGCAGCAGCGAGAGCGAACGCCGCACGCGGTCGTGGCAGGCGCCGAGCATCTCGAACGGCTGGTCGAACCCCGCGGCCGGCGCGGCATGCAGCGACAACGGCGACCGGCTCACGTCACGCCCCCCACGCCCCGGCCAGCCACCCCAGCGGATGGCGGGTCAGCGGCACCGTCACCAGCGTGGCCAGCACCAGCAGCGCGGCCGCGAAGCAGGCCGCGCGCGCGGCCCGCGTGCGTGCCCGCTTCAGCGCCAGCGAGCCGAGCACGATGTAGAGGACCAGCCAGCCGAGCTTGGCGCCGAGCCAGGCGTCGCGCAGCGGGTGCAGGCGCAGCATCGTCCACAGCGCCGCGCCGGCGGCGAGCAGCGCGGTGTCGATGCCCACGCTCGCGCGCCGCGCCCAGGCCGCCATCGACCAGCGGGCGCCGGCCAGCACGGCCACGCCGCGCGCGACGAAGAGCGCACCGCTCAGCCCCACCAGGGCCAGATGAGCCTGCTTCACGGGCAGGTACCAGTCCACGAGCGCCATGCGACGAATGATGCGCGCGAACGGCGCGCCCGGCCTTGAACAGGGTTGCCCGGTGCACCGAAAGGGCGAATCGAACCGAGGCCGGGGCGGGCGAAGGGGGGCCGGGTGTCGCGCGGCGAACCGTTACGCTCCCGCTGCGGGAAAACGCCGCTGACCGGCCGGATGACGGTTCCTAGACTCCCCGCGCCGGGGCCCGCCGGGCAGTGCGGGACCCGCGCCACCGCCGGCGGCACGGTGCTTGCTCGCCGACCCTTCGACCCATCCCATGGCCGCCGCCACCCACGCCGCGCCCGCCGCTGCCGCCCTCCCCGAGGACCGACCGCTCGTCAAGATCGAGCGGGTCGGCAAGCGGCTTGCCGACGGCACCCCGGTGCTGCGGGACTTCTCGCTCGAGGTGGGCGAGCACGACTTCCTCACCCTGCTCGGCCCCACCGGGTGCGGCAAGAGCACGCTGCTGCGCCTGCTGGCCGGCCTCTCGCCGGCGACCACGGGCAAGGTGACCTGGGCTGCGCACCGCACGCTGGGCGCCTCGCGCACCGACCGCGAGCTGGCCTTCGTCTTCCGCGAACCCGCGCTGCAGCCGTGGGGGACGGTGTTCGAGAACGTGTTCCTGCCGCTGCGGCTGTCGGGCATGACCCGGCACCGTGCCGACGAGACCGTGCGCGACGCGCTCGCGGCCGTCGGCGTGAGCCGCCATGCCGAGGCCTACCCGCGCGAGCTCGCGCCCGGCGTGCAGGTGCGCGTGGCCATCGCGCGCGCCATCGTCACGCAGCCGCGCCTCGTGCTGATGGACGAGCCCTTCGGCGCGCTCGACGCGATGACACGCGCGCGCCTCAACGACGACCTGCTGGCGGTGTGGAAGACGCACCGCTTCGCGGTGATCTTCGTGACGCGCAGCGTGCTGGACAGCGTCTACCTCTCCAACCGCGTCGTCGTGCTGTCGCCCCGCCCGGGCCAGGTCGTGCGCGAGCTGCGCATCCACGAGCCCTACCCGCGTGCCAACGGGGACTTCCAGGTCTCGAGCCGCTTCAACGAGCACGTGAAGGCGGTGCAGCGCGCACTGCAGGCGTCGATGCTCGGCGTCGCCTGATGGACACGGCGAGCACGGTGCGGCCCCCGAAGCCGCGGCGCCGCCACCGCACCGAGGAGCAGCGGGCCGCCGACCGCGCGCGCCTGGCCCGCGCCGCCGAGCGCGCGGCGCGCGTGCTGCTGCCGCTGGCACTCGTCGCCGCGGTGCTCGTCGCCTGGGAGCTGCTCGCGCAGGCGCAGCGGGTGCGTCCGGCGGCGCTGCCGGCCCCGTCGCGGGTGCTGGAGGCGCTGGCGCGGCAGGGCGGCGCGCTCGGGCCGGCGTGCTGGTTCACGGCGGGCGTCAGCGCGCTCGGGCTGGCCGCGGCAGCGGTGACCGGCGTGCTGCTGGCCGTCGGCTTCGCGTGGTCGAAGTGGATCGAGATGGCGATCCGGCCGGTCGCGCTGGTGCTGCAGCTCACGCCGGTGGTGGCGACGGCACCGTTGCTGCTGCTGCAGGCCGACGTCGCGACGACGGCGCTCGTGGCCTGCGTCGCCCTCGTCGCGCTGTACCCGATCCTGGCCCACACCCGTGGCGCGCTCGAGCGGACCGACACGCACCTGCGCGACCTGTACACGCTGTACGGCGCCTCGGCCTGGCAGCGGCTGCGCCTGCTGCTGGTGCCGACCGCGCTGCCGGGCCTGCTCGGCGGGCTGCGCGGTGCCGCCGGCCTGGCGCCCGCGGCAGCGCTGGCGGCGGAGTTCGTCGCGCCCTGGGTCGCCACGCCCGCGGGCGCGGCACCGACCGCGCCGCTGCCCGGGCTGGCCTCGCAGGTGCTCGCGGCACTGCAGAACAACGACACCGCGTTGCTGTGGGCCGCGCTCGGGCTGGCGGCGGCGCTCGCGCTCGCCTTTCACGGCCTCTCGGCCGCGCTCGCGTGGCTCCTGCTCGGCCCCGGGTCCGGGCGGGGGCGCGGGCACGGGCGGCCGCAGCCGGGATGATGCGCACGATGGCCCCGTTCCACCCATCGCGCTGGCCCGAGCGGCTGCCGGCCCGCTACTGGCTGGCGCGGGCGCGCGTGCCGTCGGCCCTGCTGGAGCGCCCGGCAGGCCCGGGAACCGTCTCGCTGCCGGTCTCGCTGCTGGTCGACGGCGGCCGCATCGCCGCCATCGAGCCCGCGCCCGCGCCGGCCGCCGACGGCACGGCCGTGTTCGACCTCGACGGCGCCACCGTGCTGCCGGCCTTCGTCGACGTGCACACGCATCTCGACAAGGGCGACCTGCTCGCCACCGGCCTCGCGCCCGAGCGCGACCTCTTCGCTGCCGTGGCACGCATGCGCGAGGTGCATCCCCGCTGGACCGAGGCCGAGCTGCGCGCGCGCATCGGCTTCGCGCTGCGCACGGCGCTGGCGCATGGCACGCGCGCGCTCAACACCTATGTCGACTGGCCGGATCCGGCGAACCCCGAAGGTCCGCTCGCCTGGCGCGTGCTCGCGGCGCTGAAGCGCCAGTGGGCCGGGCGGCTGGAGCTGGGCGTGACCTCGCTGCTGGCCATCGACCGGCTGGCCGACGAGGCCGGCGCCGTGACGCTGGCGCGCACGCTGGCGTTGGGTCGCGGTGCGCTCGGGCTCTTCATCTATCCCGGCGCGCCGCTGCAATGGCTGCCGCGTGCCTTCGACCTCGCCGAGCGCTTCGACCTCGCGCTGGACTTCCACGTCGACGAGCACCTCGAGCCGGCGGTGGCCAACATCGGCCACGTCGCGCGGCTGGCCCGGCTGGCGCGCGAGCGCGGCTACGGCACGCGGGTGGTGTGCGGTCACGCGTGCGTGCTCGGCGTGCTCGCCGACGAGGAACGCGATGCGCTGCTCGACGAGATCGCCGCGAGCGGCCTGACGCTGACCTGCCTGCCCTACACCAACCTGTACCTGCAGGACAGCGGCACCGCGCCGGGCGCCGGCGACGATGCCGCCGCCGCCGATGGCGCGACGCGCGGCGCCGCAGGCGACGTGACCCGGGGCGCGGCCGGCACCGCCGCCGCCGACGATTCGACCGGCGTCCCCGGCTCGCCCCGCCGCCGGGGAGCGACCGGCGTGCACCGGCGCACGCCACGTCGCCGCGGCCTGCTGCCCTTGCACGAGGCGCGCGCACGCGGCATCCCGCTCGCGTTCGCGAGCGACAACCACCGCGACCTCTTCTTTCCCGGCGGCGACCTCGACCTGCTGCAGGCGCTGGCGCTGGCCGCCAATGCGGCCCAGCTCGACGATGCCGTCTTCGGCTGGGCCGACACGGTGACCACGACGCCGGCGCGATTCCTCGGCCTGGCCGACGCCGGCGCGCTGCGGCCCGGCGCCAGCGCCGACCTCGTGCTGCACCCGGGCCGCACGAGCGCCGAGGTGCTGGGCCGGCCGCACCCGGGCCGGCAGGTGATCCGGGCCGGGCAGCGCCTGGGGCCGGACGAGGCCGTGCCGCCCGACTTCCGCGAGCTCGACCACCTTCTCGACCGGAAGGGCGATTCGCAGCCCGAGCGGAGGAGCGCATGAGCCCGGCCTCGCCACCCGAACCGCCCCGCGACGCGCCCCCGGGCGCGGCGCCGGTCGCGCCCTTCGCTGCCGCCTCGCCCCCCTCGCCCGTTCCCGTGCCGCCCTCGCACCGCGCCGAGGACCACGGCCTCGACCCGGCGCCCGACTGGGCCCGCGTGGCCCGCGAACTGCACGGCCTGGACGTGCTGAGCCAACCCCGGCAGCGCCGCGCGCTGTCGAAGGACTTCTTCTGGTACAGCCCCATCCTCGCCGACGAGCTGCGCGACTGCGTCGCCGACCTCGTGGTGCGCGTCGGCACCGAGGAGGACGTGCGGCGCGTCGCCGCCGTCGCGGCGCGCCACCGGCTGCCGCTCACGGTGCGCGGCGGCGGCACCGGCAACTACGGCCAGTGCGTGCCGCTGGTCGGCGGCCTCGTGCTCGACATGACGCCGATGCGGCGCGTGCTCGACATCGCGCCCGGCCGCGTCGCCGTGCAGGCGGGCGCCCGCCTCTACGACCTCGAGATGGCCGTGCGCGAAACCGGCCAGGCGCTGCGCATGTGGCCGAGCACCTGGCGCGTGGCGACGATCGCCGGCTTCATCGCCGGCGGCTTCGGCGGCGTGGGCAGCACCCTCAACGGCGTGCTGCGCGACCCGGGCAACCTGCTGCGCTGCCGCGTCGTCACCGTCGAGCGCGAGCCGCGCGTGCTCGAGCTCAACGGCGACGAGATCCAGCAGGTGCACCACGCCTTCGGCACCAACGGCATCCTCACCGAGGTCGAGGTGGCGCTGAGCCCGGCCGTGAACTGGCAGCACGTGATCGCGCTCTTTCCGCACTACGCGCAGGTGCTCGACGCCTGCATCGCCGCCAGCACGCCGGCGCTGGAGATCTTCCTGCTGTCCGCGGTGGACCGCCGCTTCTCGCCGTACTACACGACGCTCCGGCAGCGCTTCCCGCCCGACCCGCACGCCATCTTCGCGATGGTGGCGCCCGGCTCGATGGGCGCCTTCACGCAGATCGTGCGCGCGCACGGCGGCCAGATCAGCATGGCGATGGACGAGGCCGCGGTCGAGGCCGCCGGCCTGCCGCCGGCCTACGAGTGCGCCTACAACCACACGACGCTGCAGGTGCTGAAGGTCGACCGCGGCTGGACCAACCTGCAGGTGGCCTACCCGCAGCCGTTCGACCCCGCGCCGGTGCTGCGCCAGATGGAGCGCTTCGGCGACGACGTCTGGCAGCACCAGGAGTTCGCGAAGATGCACGGCGAGTTCGCCACGTTCGCGATCGTGCTGACGCGCTGGAAGGGACTGGCGCACCAGTACGAGCTCATCCGCAGCATCGAGGCCGACGGCTGCACGATCTTCAATCCGCACGTCGTCACGATCGAGGACGGCGGCATGAAGACGATCGACACGGCGCAGATCGAGTTCAAGCGGCGCGCCGACCCGATGGGCCTGATGAACCCGGGCAAGACGCGGGGGTGGCACCCTTCGATGGCGCGCGCGGGCTGACGCACACGCGCCTCCGCCCCCATGCGCCTGCTGCTCGTCCACTGCCACCCCTCCAACGCCAGCTACAGCGCCGCGCTGCGCGACACGGCGCTGGCCACGCTGCGCGACGGTGGGCACGAGGTGGAGCTGATCGACCTCTACCGCGAGGGCTTCGACCCCGTCATGGCCGAGGACGAGCACCGCACCTACCTCGACGACCCGGCGGCACTGCGCAGCGGGCACCGGCGCCATGTCGACGCGCTGCTGCGCGCCGAGGGCGTGGTGTTCGTGCACCCGACGTGGTGGTACGGGCCGCCCGCCATGCTCAAGGGCTGGCTGGAGCGCACCTGGCTGCCCGGCGTCGCCTTCACATTGCCCAGGGCCAAGGGCGAGAAGCCGGCGCCGGCGTTGCAGCACCTGCGCTGGCTCTGCGGCATCACCACCTCGGGCTCGCCGCGCTGGTGGCTTTGGCTCATCCGCGACCCCGGCCGCACGCTCTTCGTGCGCGGCCTGCGCGCGCTGATGGCCCGCCGCTGCCGCATCACCTGGCTGCAGCTGTACAGCATGGACAACGCCACCGACGAGGACCGCCGCCGCTTCCTTGAGCGCGTGCGCCGCACGCTGGCGTCCGTGCGATGACGGTGCATCATCCGGCGGGCGCGGCGTGAAGGCCGCGGCACGATCGACCCAGCCATCGCGAACCCGGCGAAAGCCGTCTCGCCCGAACCCAGGAGCCCCCTGATGTCCACCGGCCAACCCCTCGCCCGATACGCCGCGATGAAGCGCATCGGCGACATGGTCTACATGTCCGGCGTCATCGCCGTCGACCCTGCCACGCGCACCGTGGTGCAGAGCTTCGAGCAGCTCCCCGCCGACGTGCGGCGGCAGCTCGGCGAAACCGGCGAGATGAGCGTCGACATCTTCCAGGCGCCGGTGCTGGTGCAGAGCTGGTTCGTGCTCAACCGCATCCGCGAGCTGGCCGAGCAGGCCGGCGGCGGCATGGGCGACGTGTTCAAGCTCGTCCAGTACTTCACCGACCTGCGCGACTACCCGCTGTACAACCGCGTGCGCCGGCTCTTCTACCCCGGCGAGCCGCCCGTCAGCACCGTTGTCGAGGTGAGCGGCATGCTGCCCAGCCGCGAGGTGCGCATCGAGGTCGAGGCCACCGCGTTCATCCCGCCGAGGCGCTGAGGCCGTGCTCGATCGCACCCTCACCGTGCGCGTGTCGCGCAAGCGGCGGCTGACGGCCGAGGTCACCGCGTTCGAGCTCGTGCATCCCTGGGGCCGCACGCTGCCGGCCTACGAGGCGGGCGCGCACATCGACGTCTGGCTGCCGGGCGGCTTCATGCGCCAGTACTCGCTGGCACGCGCCGCCGACGTATCCGCCGACCCGGCCGCCCGTGGCGGCTGCACGCGCTACGTGATCGGCGTGAAGCGCGAGCCGGCGGGCCGCGGCGGCTCGGCCTCGCTGCACGACCGCGTGCACGAGGGCGACCTGCTCGCCATCGGCACGCCGCGCAACGCCTTCCCGCTGCATCCGGCCGCCCAGCACCACCTGCTGCTGGCCGGCGGCATCGGCCTCACGCCGCTGCTGGCGATGGCCGAGCAGCTCGACCGCGAGCACCGCGCCTTCACGCTGTGCGTCTTCGCGCGCAGCCGCGCGCACCTGCCGTTCGCCGATGCGTTGGCCGCGCTCGGGCCGCGCGTGCGGCTGCACCTCGACGAGCCGGCCGGCGCCGAAGGCGGGCACCCGGCACAGCACCTGGACATCCCGGCGCTCCTGCGCCAGCCCGGGCCGGGCACGCATCTGTACCTGTGCGGGCCGGCCGGCTTCATGCAGGCGGTGCTGGCCGCGGCGGCGCACTGGCCCGAGGAGCGCGTGCATCTCGAGTACTTCGCGCCGCCGGCGGATGCGGCAGGCGCCGCGCACGACGAGCCGTTCACGCTCGTCGTCGCCGGGCGCGGGCTCGTGGTGCCGGTGGCCGCCGACCAGAGCGCGGTCGACGCGCTGCACGACCTCGGCATCGAGGTGCCCACCTCGTGCGCCCAGGGTGTGTGCGGCACCTGCGTCGTGCCGCTGGCGCGCGACCCGGCCGCGCCCGTGGGCTCGGCCGTCGCCCCGGGCGGCGAACCCGAGCACCGCGACCACTGCCTGAGCGCCACGGAACGGCGTGCCAAGGTCGCGCTGTGCTGCTCGCGCGCGCGGGCCGGCGGCCGCCTCGTCGTCGAAATTCCGTGAGAATGAACCGCGGCGGCAGCGCGAAGGTCCCCATCAGGTGAACGCGATTCCCGAAGATCCTCGCGGCCGGGCCGGCGGGCCCACGGCACCCGGCCCGGTGGCCCCGGCATCGGCGGCGCCTGCCCCGATGCCCCCGATGCCCGCGGTCGACCCCGCGGCGCCCGCGTTGCGCGTGGCGGTGCCCGCCGCGCCTGCGGCACCCGTGGCACCCGCGGCGCCGTCGTCACCGGCGGCCCCCGCGTCGCCGGTGACGGCCGCCTTCTGGCGCGTGATGCCGCCCGACACCGACGCCCAGGAAACGGCCGAATGGCTGCAGGGCTTCGAGACGCTCGTGCGCGAGGAAGGCCGCGAACGCGGCACCTACATCCTGCGCCGCCTGCTCGACGAGGCGCGCCGCCTGCGCGTGCCGCTGCCGCCGGTGCTGAACACGCCCTACGTCAACACGATCGCGCTCGACGGCCAGCCGCAGTACCCCGGCCAGCTGGAACTCGAGGCCCGCATCGCCGCCCTCGTGCGCTGGAACGCGCTGGCGATGGTGGTGCGCGCCAACCGCGAGTCGGCCGAGCTCGGCGGGCACATCGCCACCTACGCGAGCATCGCCGACCTGTTCGAGGTGGGCTTCAACCACTTCTTCCGCGGCGGCGGCGCGCTGCCGGGCCCCCTGGCCGGGCCCTGGGGCGGCGACGGCGGCACCGACGCGCGCGCCGGCGAGGGCGACCTCGTCTTCTTCCAGCCGCACGCCTCGCCCGGGGTCTATGCGCGCGCCTTCCTCGAGGGGCGGCTGACGGAGCGGCACCTCGAGCTCTATCGCCAGGAGACGCGCGGCAGCGGCCTCGCCAGCTACTGCCACCCCTGGCTGATGCCCGACTTCTGGCAGTTCCCGACCGGGTCGATGGGCCTCGGGCCGCTCACCGCGATCTACCAGGCGCGCTTCATGCGCTACCTGCGCGACCGCGGCCTCGCGCACGCCGGCCGCGGCGCGGGCCGCCAGCGCATGGTGTGGGCCTTCGTCGGCGACGGCGAGATGGACGAGCCCGAGTCGCTGGCCGGCCTGAGCCTCGCGGCGCGCGAGGGCCTGGACAACCTCGTCTTCGTCGTCAACTGCAACCTGCAGCGGCTCGACGGCCCGGTGCGCGGCAACGGCAGCATCGTGCAGGAGCTGGAGGGCCTCTTCGCCGGGGCCGGCTGGAACGTCGTCAAGCTGCTGTGGGGCAGCGACTGGGACCCGCTGTTCGCGCGCGACCACGAAGGCATCCTCGTGCGCCGCCTGCACGAGACGGTGGACGGCGAGTTCCAGAAGTACGCCGCCACCGACGGCCGCTTCAACCGCGAGCACTTCTTCAACAAGTACCCCGAGCTGCAGGCGCTCGTCGCGCACCTCTCCGACGACGACATCGACCGCCTGAAGCGCGGCGGGCACGACCCGGTGAAGATCCACGCCGCCTACGACGCCGCGGTGCACCCGCGGCCCGGCCAGGGCGGCCGCCCCACGGTCATCCTGGCCCAGACGAAGAAGGGCTACGGCATGGGCCACTGGGGCCAGGGCAAGATGGGCTCGCACCAGCAGAAGAAGCTCGACGACGAGGCGCTCTTGCAGTTCCGCGAGCGCTTCGCGCTGCCGATGAGCGAGGCCGACGTGGTGGCGCTGAAGTTCTGCAAGCCGCCGGAAGACAGCCCCGAGATGCGCTACCTGCGCGCGCGGCGCGAGGCGCTCGGCGGCTACGTGCCGGCGCGCCGCGCCCGGGCCGCGGCGCTGCCGGCGCCGGCGGCGGCCACGTCGCCGGCCGAGACGGCCCGCCTCGTCGAGCGGCAGGCGAACCGCGAGCAGAGCACGACGATGGTCTTCGTGCAGCAGCTGACGCAGCTGCTGCGCGACCCGGCGATCGGACGCCACATCGTGCCCATCGTCGCCGACGAGGCGCGCACGTTCGGCATGCAGAGCCTCTTCCGCGAGTTCGCGATCTACGCCGCGCAGGGCCAGCTCTACGAGCCGGAGGACCGCGACGAGCTGCTCTACTACAAGGAGAGCCAGTCGGGGCAGATCCTCGAGGAGGGCATCAGCGAGGCCGGCGCGCTGAGCAGCTGGATCGCGGCCGCCACCGCCTACAGCGCGCACGGCGTGGCGATGCTGCCCTTCTACATCTTCTACTCGTGCTTCGGCTTCCAGCGCGTGGGCGACCTGATCTTCTGTGCCGCCGACAGCCGCGCGCGCGGCTTCCTCGTCGGCGCCACGGCGGGCCGCACGACGCTGTCGGGCGAGGGTCTGCAGCACCAGGACGGCACCAGCCTGCTCGCCGCGAGCACCGTGCCCAACTGCCGGGCCTGGGACCCGGCCTTCGGCTACGAGCTCGTGCACATCGTCGCGCATGGCGTCGAGCGCATGCTGCAGCGGCAGATCGACGAGTTCCACTACATCACGGTGATGAACGAGAACGCCGTGCAGCCGCCGATGCCGCCGGGCGTGACGCCGGCGCAGATCACGAGCGGCCTCTACCGCCTGCCGCGGTCGGCGCCGTCTGCGGGCGGCGGCCCGGGTGACGCGGCCCCGCCCGCCGCACCCCAGGTGCGCCTGGTGGGCAGCGGCATGATCCTGCACGAGGTGATCGCCGCCGCCGCGCTGCTGCACGAGATGTTCGAGGTCGAGGCCGAGGTCTGGAGCGCGACCAGCTTCAGCGAACTGGCGCGCCAGGCGCGCGAGGTGCAGCGCGAGGGGCGGCTGCACCCGCAGGGGCCCGAGGAGCACCTCACCCCGGTGAGCCACGTCGAGGCCTGCCTCGGCGGCACGCTGCCGGTGATCGCCGCCACCGACTACGTGCGCGCGGTGCCGCAGCTCGTGGCCGAGTATGTCGGCGCCCCCTACACGACGCTCGGCACCGACGGCTTCGGCCGCAGCGCGACGCGGCGCGACCTGCGCCGCTTCTTCGAGGTCGACCGCCAGCACATCGCGCTGGCGGCGTTGTCGGCGCTGGCCGACATCGGGGCCTGGCCGCGCGAGGCGCTGCCCGAGGCGATGCAGCGGCTCTCGATCGTGCCGGAGCCGGTGCCGCCCTGGCTGGCCTGAGCGGAAGCCGGCAGTCTCGGCGACCCGCCCGGCAGGTTCACGATCCGCGGCGGCGTTCCACGGGAACGACCGCCACCGGCCCGTTCAGCGCCGTGCCGCGGTGCCCGCGCCCTGCAGCGGCAGGCCGGCGGCCTTCCACGCCTCGATGCCGCCGCGGTACCAGAGCACCTGCCGGTAGCCCAGGCGCGAGGCGCGCAGCGCCGCGTTGTAGGACATCCAGCACTGCGTGCTGGCGCAGTAGAAGACGAGCGCGATGTCCTGGCGGCCCTGCGTGACCTGCTGCAGGAAGGTGCCGAACTCGCGCTGCACCGCGTCGTCGAAGCTGCCGGCCTGGTGCGCGGGCACCGCGGCCAGCGCCTGCGGCAGGCGCTCGGGCCCGCCGAGCACGTCGAAGAACAGCACGCGGGGCGCCTGCCCCGCTCCGCCGCCGCCCTGCGCCGACGCCGTGCGCACGAGCTCGACGAGGCCGCGCGTGGTGATCACCTGCCCGCCGGGGATCGACGTCGGCGTGCCGCCGTGCATCGGCCCTCGATGCAGCTGCGCCGTCGGGGGCACGCCGTGGTCCTGCCGCTCGTGCGCCTCCAGCCGCGCCAGATCGACGCCGCCGGGCGCGCCCTGCGGCGCCTGCCCGCGGGGGTCGGCGATGCCGCCCGGCCGCCCGTGCGCGCCGAGCCCGCCAGCCCCCTGCGGGCCAGGTCCTCCCTGAGCGCCCTGTGCGCCGGTCACGCCCTGCCCCGGGGTCGCCCCTGCGCCGCCCTGCGGCTGTCCGCCGGCCTGGCCCGGCGTCGCCGAAGGCGCATCGCCGAAGCGGTTCTGCGCCGGCGCGGCGAGCGGCCACGCCAACGCGGCAGAAAGAACGACGGACTGGAGCACGGGCCACGGGCCCGCCGGGAGCACGGCCGACACCACGGGCACCCGCCCGCGCGGCGCCGCGCGGACGTGGGGCGTGTGGCCTGCGGCGCCGCAGAGGCCGGAGGGGACGGGATCGGTCATCGCTTGCCTCGCCAGGAGCCGGGTTTGCACGACGGCCGCTCAGCGCGGCGCACGGCGCAGCGCTTCACCGGGTTGGCCGGCATCGCGCTGCGGGTCGAAGTTCGGGCTGTCGGTCAGCACGTAGGTGCCGTCGCGCATGCGCCAGGCATGGCGGTAGTGGTTCGGCAGCTCCACCGTCCCGCCGCCGGGCACGCTGTAGTGCTCCACCTCGCGCAGCGTGCGCACCGATTCGCGGTGCATGCGGTCGCTGCTTTCGCTGCGGCTGCGCGCCACGCCCGAGTAGATGCCCACCACCTCCTCGCGCGTCTGCTGGCGGATCTGGTGGCGGCGTCGCATGTGCTCCATCGTCTCGCGCGCCATCTCGCCCTGGATGCGGCTGATCTCGCGCTGCGTGCGCGCGTTGTCGTCGGCCATCTGCTGCAACCCGGCGCGCACGCGGGCGGCCCACTCCTCGGCCGGCTGCAGCGTCTGCCACACCGCGTCGAAGTGCCTGAAGTCGAGCTGTCCCTCGGGCGCACGCCAGCTCAGCACGCCCATCGCCTGGCCGTTGAGCAGCTGCATCGGCGCCCGGTTCACCATCGGGAACTGGCTCGCCTGGAAGCGCACGGCGACCGCCAGCGTCTCGCGCACCGGGCGGCTGCCCTGCGGGCCGTTGACCGTGTAGCCGATGAGGGCCTGCCCGGTCTCGGTCCAGTCGCGGAAGCTGCCGCCGGTGGGGAAGTTCTGCGGCGCGCCGGGCCGGCTCTTCTCGGGCCGCAGGCGGTAGTCGAGCCACTGCGCGCCGGGGCGGTTCTTCTGCACCCAGGCGCGCAGGTACTGCTCGGCGCTGGTGTGCGTGCCGCCCGGGCAGCCGTCGCCGGGGGGCTGGCCGAGGTTGTTGGCCGACCAGCCTTCGGTGGCCGAGAGCTCGATGGCGCTCACGCCGTCGGGCGCGCGCGAAGCGATGCGGGTGTGCAAGGGCGCGCCGCACCGCTGCCCGACGGTCCACACGATGCCGGCCTGGTGCTGCCAGCCAGCCGGCAGCATCATCGTCGCGGCGAGCATCGGCCTGTCGAAGCCGTTGCGGTCGATGATCTCCACCTGCTGCACGCGCAGGCTGCCGGGCGGCAGGTCGCGCGGCTGGGCCAGCGCCGCCGACAGCGGGGCCAGGGCGATCAGCGCCGGCGCCCCGAGCGTGACGAAGCCCCTCCGGGCCGCGGCCCGAAGGAGCATCTGCCGGCGCGAGGCGGGCGGCCGCGAGTCGGACTGACGAAGGCCTGCCGCGTGGCGGCCAGCAGGCGTGGACACATCGGACACGGACACACCTGGGCAGGGCGGCATCGGTGGGGCTCCTGGGGCCGCGGTCCGGCCGGGCGGCCTTCGCGGCGTCGCACGGCTGCAGTCGTTGCAGCGAGCGAACGGCCAAAGTCTAGGGGTGTGCCGCGGCGCCGGCCCTCCTCGGGACGTCGCGCGCCGCGCTGTCCGGCGCCGAGTTCGGAGCCGGCGTGGTTTTGTACCGCTGCCGGGCGGCGCGTCAGGCCACCGCGGCGGCCGTGCAGCAGGCCTTGACGAACTCGACCAGCGCGTCGCCGTCGAAGCGGTCGGCCGGCCACCCGGGCGCATGGGCGCGGGCGCGCAGCAGTCCGGGGTCGATCTCCTGCGCGCAACGAAGCGCCATCCACTCGCCCTCGAACAGGCGCTCTTGCACCCTCTTCTCCAGCCGCAGGTCGACGGCGACATGGCGCGGGTCGCGGGCGATGCGCGCGAAGCGTTCGTGCACGCGGTACGGCATGCCCTCGAGCACCTGCGCGAAGTGGCCGTCGATGAACACGAGGCCGCCGCTCAGGTCGTGCTGGCGGTTGCGGTTGTGCGCGACGCGGATGATGTCGAACACGTCGCGCTCGGTGACGCCCGGCGCGGCGCGGCTGACATAGGCAATGCGCAGGATCATTCCCGTGCCTCCGGTTTCGCGTGCGCCGCCGCGCCTCCGACCGCGGGCCGGTGCCCTTCCAGCCGGGCCAGCAGGCCCGGCACCTCGTCGGCCGGCAGCGGCCGGCTGAACAGGAAGCCCTGCGCCTCGGCGCAACCTTCGCGCCGCACCGCCTGCAACTGCCCTTCGGTCTCCACGCCTTCCACGGTGGTGGCCATGCCGAGGCTGCGGCCGAGGCCGGCCACGGCCCGCACGATCGACAGCGCGTCGGGGTTGGCCTCCATGTCGCGCACGAAGGAGCGGTCGATCTTGATGCGGTCGAACGGGAAGCTGCGCAGGTAGCTCAGCGACGAATAGCCGGTTCCGAAGTCGTCCATCGCGATGCGCACGCCGAGCTGGCGCAGCTCGCGCAGCGTCTCCAGCGCCTGCCGCGTGTCGTCGATCATCACCGACTCGGTGATCTCCACCTCGAGCCGGTCGGCCGCCAGCCCGCTCGCCTCGAGCGCGTCGGAGACGTCCTGCAGCAGCCGGGTGCCGCGGAACTGCGCCGCCGACACGTTGACCGCCACGCGCGTGTGCGGCGGCCAGGTCGTCGCCTGGCGGCAGGCCTCGTGCAGGACCCAGCGGCCGATGGGGACGACGAGCCCGGTCTCCTCGGCCAGCGGCACGAAGTCGGCCGGCGAGACCATGCCTCGCCGCGGATGCTGCCAGCGCAGCAGCGCCTCCAGCCCCGTGACGTGCATCGGCTCGACCGACACCTGCGGCTGGTAGTGGAGTCGCAGTTCGCCGGCCTGCAGGGCCCGTCGCAGGTCGGCTTCCAGGCCGCGGCGTCGCCGCGCCTGCTCGTCCATCTCCGGCTCGAAGAAGCGCACCGTGCCGCGGGCGGTGGCCTTGGCGTGGTACAGCGCGAGGTCGGCGCCGCGCAGCAGCACCTCGGGCTCCTCGCTGTCGAACGGCGCCACGGCGATGCCCACCGTCGTGCCGATGTGCGCGCGCTGCCCGTCGAGGTCGAAGGGCTGCCCCAGGACCTCGATCACGCGCCGGGCCAGCGCGTTGGCGGCCGAGGGCTGCGGCGCGCCCAGCTGCACGAGGACGAATTCGTCGCCACCGAGCCGCGCCACGACGTCGCTGCCGCGCACGCAGGCCCGCAGCCGCGCGGCCACCTCCCGCAGCAGCGCATCGCCAGCGGCATGGCCCAGGGTGTCGTTGACCGCCTTGAACCGGTCGAGGTCCAGGCACAGCACGGCCACCGCCTCGCCACGACGCGTGCGCGGCAGCTGCTGCGCGAGGTGCTCGATCAGCAGCTGGCGATTGGCCAGGCCGGTGAGCGCGTCGTGCCGCGCGAGGCGCCTGAGCTCCTCGGCCACGCGGCGCTGGTCGGTGACGTCTTCGTGCAGCGCGACGCAGCTGCCGTCGGCCCGCCGGCGCACGACCACCTCCACGGTGCGGCCATCGCGCAGCAGCCACTCGCGCCGGCGCACGAAGCCGCCTCGCGCCTGCTGCGGCGCGCGCGCGCGGCTGGCTTCCGTCTCCTCGGCGGGATTGGCCGCCATGATCTCGGCGAACGTCGTGCCGGGCCGGCCCAGCGCCGGCGGCAGCGACCAGATGTCGAGGTAGCGATCGTTGGCCAGCAACAGCCGATCGTCGCCGTCGAATACGCACAGTCCGTGCGGTAGGTCGTGCAGCGCCTCGCGCAGCAGCTCGTTCTCGCGCCGCAAGGCGGCGAGCTCGGGCCCTTCGGGCGAAGGCACCGTTTTCGTGTCCGGCCGGGGCGCGGCCGGCCCGGCCGGCTTGCGCTGCCCGGGCCGGCGGCGGGCGGCAGCGCGGGGAAATGACGTGGGAACGGAGGGCATCGGTCGCGAGTTCAGCGAACGGTATGTCGGCAGCGCCCGGGCGGAACTTGAGCCCGGCGATCGCCGGTCCCGTGAACCGGTCACCGTATCGGCCGGCGCGTGGCGCCGGCCCCCCGCTCCGGCGCGCCCGCCTCAGTCCGCCTGCTTGCGCAGGAACGCCGGGATCTCGATCTCGTCCATGCCGTTGCTGGCCAGCGCCTCCACCTTGGCCGCGGCCTGGTCGGCGCGCGGGCGGCGCCACACGCTCGGCGTGTTGAGGTTGTCGTAGGCCTGCGGCGGCTGCTGCGGCGGCATCGCCGGCGGCACGGCGGCCTGCGGCGCCGTCGCGAAGCCCACCGCCCCTGCCCCGGCGCCGCCGGGCATCGGCTGCGTCAGCACGGGCAGCCCGTCGGTGCCGTTGCGCAGGTGCGCCTGCGCGGGCATCGCGGCCTGCACGTGCATCTGCCCCTGCGCCGGCGCCTGCGGCTGCTGGTGCACCACCGTCAGCCCCGCGCCGGGGCCGGGGCCGGGCACGGCCTGCGCCTTGCGCACGCTCGACAGGCCGGTGGCGATCACCGTCACGCGCAGCTGGTCGCCCAGGCTCTCGTCGTAGGCGGTGCCGTAGATCACGTGCGCGTCGTCGGCCGCGTAGCGGCGGATCGTGTTCATCACGTTGCGGCTCTCGGCGAGCTTGAAGTTGTTCTTCGCCGCCGCGATGAGCACGAGCACGCCGCGCGCGCCGCTCAAGTCGATGCCCTCCAGCAGCGGGCAGGCCACCGCCAGCTCGGCCGCCTTGCTGGCGCGGTCCGGGCCGCCGGCCATCGCCGTGCCCATCATCGCCTTGCCCGGCTCGCTCATCACCGTCTTCACGTCCTCGAAGTCCACGTTCACGAGGCCGGGGATGTGGATGATGTCGCTGATGCCGCCCACGGCGTTGCGCAGCACGTCGTTGGCGTGCGCGAACGCCTGCTCCTGCGTCACGTCGTCGCCCAGCACCTCCATCAGCTTCTCGTTGAGCACGACGATCAGGCTGTCGACGTTGGCCTCGAGCTCGGCGACGCCGTCGTTGGCCTGCTTGTGGCGCTTGCCGCCCTCGAACTCGAAGGGCTTGGTGACGACGCCGACGGTGAGGATGCCCATCTCGCGCGCGACGCGCGCGATCACCGGCGCCGCGCCCGTGCCGGTGCCGCCGCCCATGCCGGCGGTGATGAAGAGCATGTGCGCGCCGTCGATGGCGAGGCGGATGCGGTCGATCGCCTCCTCGGCGGCGGCACGGCCGACGGCCGGCTTGCCGCCGGCGCCGAGGCCGTTGCTGCCCAGCTGCACCAGCGTGTTGGCGCTGCTGCGGTTGAGGGCCTGCGCGTCCGTGTTGGCGCAGATGAACTCCACGCCCTGGACGCCGTGGTCGATCATGTGCTCGACGGCATTGCCGCCGCCGCCGCCCACGCCGATCACCTTGATCTGCGTGCCCTGGCTGAAGTCGTCGATCATTTCGATGGGCATGTGAGCCTCCTTCAAATGGCGAGTTGCAGTTGCCTGTTGCCGTCTAGCCGATTAGCCGTCTGACCGTTCCGGATGGCCGTCGTCGCGGGCCTTCGTCTGGTTGCTGCCGATGTCTTCTTCTTCGCACCCAACGTTCTCGTCTTTCTCTTCATCGCTGTTGTTCTTCTAGAAGTTGCCGAGGAACCAGTCCTTGGCGCGCGCCAGCACGGTCTTCACCGAGCCGGCCTGCGCCGCCGCCTTGCCGCCGCGCACGCGCGCGATGCGCGCCTCTTCCAGCAGGCCCATCACGGTGGCGCTGCGCGGGTTGGCCACCATGTCGTAGAGCGGCCCGCTGTAGGTGGGCGTGCCGCGCCGCACGGGCTTGAGGAAGATGTCCTCGCCGAGCTCCACCATGCCCGGCATCACCGCGCTGCCGCCGGTGAGCACGATGCCGCTGCTGAGCAGCTCCTCGTAGCCGCTCTCGCGGATGACCTGGTGCACGAGCGAGAAGATCTCCTCGACGCGCGGCTCGATCACGCCGGCCAGCGCCTGGCGGCTCAGCATGCGCGGGCCGCGGTCGCCGAGGCCGGGCACCTCCACCTGCTCGGCCGGGTCGGCCAGCAGCTGCTTGGCCACGCCGTGCTCGAGCTTGATCTCCTCGGCGTCCTTCGTCGGCGTGCGCAGCGCCATCGCGATGTCGCTGGTGATGAGGTCGCCGGCGATCGGGATCACCGCCGTGTGGCGCACGCTGCCGTCGGTGTAGACCTGCACGTCGGTGGTGCCGGCGCCGATGTCCACCACCGCCACGCCGAGGCTCTTCTCGTCCTCGGTCAGCACGGCGGCGGCGCTGGCGCTGGGGTTCAGCACGAGACCGGCCACCTCCAGCCCGCAGCGGCGCACGCACTTGAGGATGTTCTCGGCCGCGCTGCCGGCGCCGGTGACGATGTGCACCTTCACCTCGAGGCGGCTGCCGCTCATGCCGATCGGCTCCTTGACCTCGTGGCCGTCGATCACGAACTCCTGCGGCTCGACGAGCAGCAGGCGCTGGTCGTTGGGGATGTTGATGGCCTTGGCCGTCTCGACGACGCGCGCCACGTCCACCGGCGAGACCTCGCGGTTGTCGCGCACGATCACCATGCCGGTGCTGTTGATGCCGCGGATGTGGCTGCCGGTGATGCCGGTGAAGACGGCGCCCACCTTGCAGGCGGCCATCATCTCGGCCTCCTTCAGCGCCTGCTGGATGCTCTGCACGGTCGCGTCGATGTTGACGACGACGCCGCGCTTCAGGCCCGAGGTGGGCGCGATGCCCATGCCGGCCAGCCGCAGCTCGCTGCCGCCCGCCCCGTCGGGCAGCACTTCGGCCGCGACCACCATCACCTTGTGGGTGCCGATGTCGAGTCCGAAGACCATGTCCTTGTATTCCTTGGCCATGCGCTTGGTGCCCCCGCCCTCAGTTCGTCTTCGCCCCGTTGCCGCCGGCGCCCGCCGGTGCCGCGGTGGTCACGCCGCGCAGGCGCACCGCATAGCCGTCGGCGTGGCGCAGGTCGGCGTGCAGCAGCGGCTGCCGGTAGCGCGCCGTCAGCGTGCCCACGGTGCGCAGGAAGCGCTCGGTGCGCTCGGTCACCTCGGCCTCGTTGCCGCGGCCGATCTCGACGACGACGCCGTGGTCGAGCTCCGCCCGCCAGGAGCCGCGGCCCGACAGCGACAGCCGCTCGATGCGCCGCCCCTGCGCCGCGAACGCCGGCCCGATCCGCCGCCAGACGCCCAGCATCTCCGCGGCACGCCCCTCGGGGCCGGTGAACAGCGGCAGCGCCTCGTCCTCGACATCGCCCAGGTTGGCCTCGAAGACTTCGCCGAAGGTGTTGACGAGGCGCGTCATGCCGGCCTGGTCGCCTTCGCTCGCCTCCCACAGCGCCTGCACCTCGTGCTCCTCGAGGTGCACCGAGAGCCGGTCGGGCCAGATGCGGCGCACGATGGCACGCCGCACCCACGGCACCGACTCGAAGGCGCGCTGCGCCTCGGCCAGGTCGATGCTGAAGAAGTTGCCGGCCAGCTCGGGCAGCGCGTGCGTGCGCAGCGTCGGCAGCTGGCTGCGCGTGAGCGTGCCCTGCACCTCGATCGAGCGCAGCGTGAAGGTCGGCGCGCGCGTCAGCCACAACACGCCGGCGGCGAGCAGCGCCGCCAGCAGGCCGGTGACGATGAGCGCGAAGGCGATGTTCATCAGCCGCACGTCCACGGGCATGCGCGCCGGCGTGGCTGGCGGCGCAGGATTGCGGGGGCGGTTGAGGCGAGCCATCGTCGGCAGGATCAGGGCTGGCCCCGGGGGACGGGCGCGCCGGCGGCCTCGGCCGGCCGGGCCGGGCTGTCCAGGCGCGCCGCCCGCAGCAGCTGCAGGCACAGTGACTCGTAGCTGATGCCGGCGGCGCGCGCCGACATCGGCACCAGCGAATGGCTCGTCATGCCCGGGCTCGTGTTCATCTCCAGCAGGAAGATGCGGCCGTCGCTGGCGCGCTGCATCAGGTCGGCGCGGCCCCAGCCGCGGCAGCCGAGCGCGCGGTAGGCGGCCATCGTCAGCCGCTGCACCTCGGCCTCCTCGGCCGGCGGCAGGCCGCTCGGGCAGCGGTAGCCGGTGTCGTCGCTGAAGTACTTGTGCTCGTAGTCGTAGTTGCCGGCGGGCGCATCGATGCGCACCACCGGCAGCGCACGGGCGCTCGGGCCCTCGCCGATCACCGGGCAGGTGAGCTCGATCCCGTCGATGAACTCCTCGCACAGCACGTCGGCGTCGTACTGCGCCGCCAGCGCCACCGCGGCCTGCATCTGCGAGTAGCCCATCACCTTCGTCACGCCGATCGAGCTGCCTTCGCGCGGCGGCTTGACGATCAGCGGCAGGCCGAGGTCGTCGGGCACGGCGCGCAGCAGCACCGGCTGCTGGTGGCCCGCCTCCAGGCACACCCAGTTCGGCGTCGGCAGGCCTTCGGCGAGCCACAGCCGCTTGGTCATCACCTTGTCCAGCGCGATCGCGCTGGCGAGCACGCCGCTGCCGGTGTAGGGGATGCCGAGCAGCTCGAGCGCGCCCTGCACGGTGCCGTCCTCGCCGTGGCGGCCGTGCAGCGCGATGAAGACCCGCGCGAAGCCCTCGCGCCTGAGGTCGCCGAGCTCGCGCCCGGCCGGATCGAAGGTGTGCGCGTCGACGCCCTGCGAGCGCAGTGCCGCGAGCACGCCGCTGCCGCTCATCAGCGACACCTCGCGCTCGGCGCTCGTGCCGCCCATCAGCACGGCCACCTTGCCGAGCGCGCGCGGGTCGGGCGTCATGGCGTCGTGGGGCGCGGCTGCGCTCATCGGGCCAGCTCCTTCAGCTTCGCGGGGACGCCGCCGATCGAGCCAGCGCCCATCGTGATGACCACGTCGCCGTCGCGCGCGGCGGCAGCCAGCGCCGCCGGCAGGGCCTGCACGTCGGCGACGAAGTCCGAGCGGCCGGCGCCCACCGCCTTCGCCACCGCCTGCGCGAGCGTGCGCCCGTCGGCGCCGTCGATCGGCGCCTCGGAGGCGGCGTAGACCTCGGTGAGGAAGACGGCGTCGAAGCGCCCAAGCACGGCCACGAAGTCGGCGAAGCAGTCGCGCGTGCGCGTGTAGCGGTGCGGCTGGAACGCGAGCACGAGGCGCCGGCCGGGGAAGGCGCCGCGCGCGGCCTGCAGCACCGCGGCCATCTCCACCGGGTGGTGGCCGTAGTCGTCGACGAGCGTGAAGCGGCCGCCGTCGCCGGCCTTCAGCTCGCCATGCCGCTGGAAGCGGCGGCCGACGCCGGCGAACGTGGCCAGCGCGCGCTGCACCGGCTCGTCGGGCAGGCCGAGCTCCTGCGCCACGCCGAGCGCCGCGAGCGCGTTGCGCACGTTGTGCTCGCCGGCGAGGTTGAGCGTCACCGCAAGGTCGGGCGCGGCGCGGCGGCGCACGGTGAACCGCATCTGCCCGCCCGGCACCGCCTGCACGTCGACGGCGCGCAGGTCGAGGTCGCCGCCGCCGAGCCCGTAGGTCAGCAGCGGCCGCTCGATCGCCGGCACGATAGCGCGCACGCCCGGGTCGTCGGTGCACAGCACGGCGCGGCCGTAGAACGGCAGCCGGTGCAGGAAGTCGACGAAGGCACCGCGCAGCCGGCCGAGGTCGTGGTCGTAGGTGTCCATGTGGTCGGCGTCGATGTTCGTGACGACGGCGATCACCGGGTTCAGCACCAGGAAGCTCGCGTCGCTCTCGTCGGCCTCGACGACGATGCACTCGCCTTGGCCGAGGCGAGAGTTGGCGCCCACGGCCTCGAGCTTGCCGCCGATGACGAAGGTGGGGTCCTCGCCCGCCTCGGCCAGCACGCTGGCGACGAGCGAGGTCGTCGTCGTCTTGCCGTGCGTGCCGGCGATCGCGATGCCCTGCTTCAGGCGCATCAGCTCGGCCAGCAGCACGGCACGCGGTACCACCGGCACGCGGGCGGCGCGTGCCGCGAGGACCTCGGGGTTGTCGGCCTTCACCGCGGTGGAGGTGACCACCGCCTGCGCGCCGGCGATCTGCGGCGCCGCATGGCCGACGAACACCTGCACGCCGAGCGACGCGAGGCGCCGCGTTGCCTCGCTCTCGGCGGCGTCGGAGCCGGAGACGCGATAGCCCTGCGTGTGCAGGATCTCGGCGATGGCGCTCATGCCGGCACCGCCGATGCCGACGAAGTGGATGTGCCTGACGGCGTGCTTCAAGCGCCACCCCCTCGCGCACGAGGCAGGCACATCGCCGGCGACCCGACGGTCGCGGCGAGGGCGAGGAGCCGGGGCTCGGCCGCGCGCTTCATGCGGCCGCCCTTCCCGCCTTCGCCGCCTTCTTCGCGACGAGGCGCACGATCTCGTCGGCCACGCGGGCCGCAGCCTGCGGCCGCGCGAGTGCCCGCGCCCGGGCCGCCATCCCGACGAGGCGCTCGCGTTCCAGCGAGCGCAGCACCTGCGCCAGGCTCGCGGGCGTCAGCCCGGACTGCGGCAGGTGGATGGCGGCGCCGTGCCCGGCCAGCCACTCGGCGTTGTCGCGCTGGTGCGAGGTGGTGCTGACGATCAGCGGCACCAGGATCGCCGGCACGCCGGCGGCACACAGTTCGCTGACGGTGATTGCGCCGGCACGGCACAGCATCACGTCGCACGCCGCCAGCCGCGCCGGCATGTCGTCGATGAAGGGCACGACCTCGACGCCGTCGATGCCCGCAGCGGCGTAGGCCGCACGCACGGCCTCCAGTTGCGCCGGGCCGGTCTGGTGCACAACGCGCGGCCGGCCTTCCGCCGGCAGCAGGGCCAGCGCCGCCGGCACCGTCTCGTTCAGCACCTGGGCGCCGAGGCTGCCGCCCACGACGAGCAGCGCCAGCGGCCCGTCGCGCCCGGCGTAGCGCGCGTACGGCTCGGGCACCGCCTCGATCTCGGCGCGCACCGGGTTGCCGGTGACCACCCCTCGGCGCGCCCTGTTCACGGCCTCGCCCTCGAAACCGAAGGCCACCGTGTCGGCCAGCGGCAGCAGCGACCTGTTCGACAGCAGCAGCCCGGCATCCGCGTTCACGAGCACGAGCGGCTTGTCCAGCAGCGAGGCCATCAGCCCGCCGGGGAAGCAGACGTAGCCGCCCATGCCGAGCACCGCGTCGGCGCCGCGCCGTCGCAGCACGCGCAGGCTGTCCCACATCGCCTTCAGCAGGCGGAGGCCGCCGGTGAGCGTGTGCACGAGCCCCTTGCCGCGCAGCCCGCTGAAGGCGAGGCGGTCCATCGGGACACCGCCTTCGGCCTCGGGCGGCACGAGGCGGTTCTCCATGCCATGCGTGGTGCCGAGCCAGCTGACGGTCCAGCCGCGCCGCTGCATCTCGCGGGCGACGGCGAGGCCGGGCATCACGTGCCCGCCGGTGCCTGCAGCCATCACCACCAGGTGGGGCATCACGTCCGCCCTCCCCGTATCAGGGCGCGGCTCTGGCTGCGGCCCGCGCGCGGTGCGCCGCTCGCACCGCTGCGCGATGTGAGCCTGCGCCGAAGCAGGGCCGCGCCGCTTCGCGGCGTCGCCACGCTGCGCACGGCGATCATGCGCGGCCTCCGCGCATGAGGGCCCTGCTTTCGATGTCCACGCGCAGCACGAGCGCCAGCGCCACGAGGTTCATCAGGATCGCCGAGCCGCCGTAGCTCATCAGCGGCAGCGTCAGGCCCTTGGTCGGCAGCACGCCGAGGTTGACCCCCATGTTGATGAAGGCCTGGAAGCCGAACCACACGCCGATGCCCTGCACCATCAGGCCGGCGTACACGCGGTCGAGCGCCACGGCCTGGCGGCCGATGACGAAGATGCGCCGCGTGAGCCAGAAGAAGAGCACGATGACCGTGGCCACGCCGACGAAGCCGAGTTCCTCGCCGATCACCGCGAGCAGGAAGTCGGTGTGCGCCTCGGGCAGGTAGTACAGCTTCTCGACGCTGTCGCCCAGGCCCTGGCCGAAGACCTCGCCGCGGCCGAACGCGATGAGCGAGTGCGTCAGCTGGTAGGCCTTGCCCTGCGCATAGGCCGGGTCCCACGGCTCGAGATAGGCGAAGATGCGCTCGCGCTTCTCGGGGCTGAGCGCGATGACCACGACGAACGTGCCGACGAGCACCGCGCACGAGAGCAGGAACATGCGCCCGTTGACGCCGCCCAGGAAGAGGATGCCCATCGAGATGACGGCCACCACCATGAAGGCGCCCATGTCGGGCTGGCGCAGCAGCAGCGCACCGGTGAACGCGAGGGCCACCGCCATCGGCCACACCGCCTTCACGAAGTCCTCCTTCAGCTCCATCTTGCGCACCATGTAGCTGGCGGCGTACATCGCCATCGCCAGCTTGGCCAGCTCGCTGGGCTGGAAGTTCATGACCCCGAGCGGGATCCAGCGGCGCGAGTTGTTCACGACCTTGCCGATGCCGGGGATCAGCACCAGCACGAGCAGCACGAGCGCGGCGACGAAGACCCAGGGCCCCACGCGCTCCCAGAACTTGATCGGCATCTGCAGCGCCACCAGCGCCGCGACGAGGCCGATGCCGAGCGAGAACAGGTGGCGGGCCAGGAAGTAGGTGGGCGTGTAGCGCGCGAACTTCGGGTTGTCCGGCAGCGCCACCGTGGCCGAGTAGACCATCACGACGCCGAGCACGAGCAGCGCCAGCACGACGGCGACGAGCGCCTGGTCGAAGGCGAAGAGGCGCACCGGCCGGTCGCCGCCGATGTGCACGTGGTCGCGCACGGGCAGGCTCGCCGTGCCACCGACACCGGCGCGCCCGGCCCACGCGGCGCGGCCGGCCCGCAGCCGGCGGCCGAGCCCCTCCAGCGCGGCGGCGAGCGCGCGCGGGGCCGCGGACAGGCGGGCGGACAGCGTGGCGGTCTTCACACGGCCCCCCGGTCCTGCGCCAGCGCCTGCGCCGCCTGCACGAACACCTCGGCGCGATGCGCGTAGTTGCGGAACATGTCCAGGCTCGCACAGGCCGGCGACAGCAGCACGGCATCGCCCGGGCGCGCCTGCTCGAAGCACCAGCGCGTGGCCGCCTCCAGCGTCTCGTGCCGCTGCAGCGTGACGCCGCCGGCCACCGCCTCGGCCAGCGCGGCCTCGATGGCGGCGGCATCGCGGCCGATCGTGGCGACGGCGCGCACGTGCCGGCGCACCGGCGCGGCCAGCGGCGCGAAGTCCTGGCCCTTGCCGTCGCCGCCGAGGATGACGACCAGCCGCGCCGGCGCCTTGTCGGCCCCCAGACCCTCCAGCGCCGCCACCGTGGCGCCGACGTTGGTGCCCTTGCTGTCGTCGTAGGCCTCGACCTCGCCGACGGTGGCCACCCACTGCACGCGGTGCGGCTCGCCGGCGTACTCGCGCAGGCCGTGCAGCATTGGCGCCAGCGGGCAGCCGATGGCCGACGCCAGCGCCAGCGCCGCCAGCGCGTTGGCCGCGTTGTGGCGGCCGCGCACGCGCAGCGCGTCGGCGGGCATCAGGCGCTGCAGATGCAGCTCGACCTCCTCGCCGGGGCGCGGCTTGTGCGTCTCGTCCGCGGGCAGTGCGCGCACCAGCCAGGCCATGCCGTTCTCGACGACGAGGCCGAAGTCGCCCGGCCGCTGCGGTGCCTCGAGGCCGAAGCGCAGCACGGTCCGCGGCGGCGCGGCCGTCTTCGCCTTGCCGCGCGCCGGCGCCGCGGGCGGCGCGGGCGCCATCGCCTCGACGAGCGGGTCGTCGCGATTGAGCACCATCGTGCCGGTGGCGCCGGCCGGGCCGAAGATGCGCGCCTTGGCCGCCGCGTAGGCGGCCATCGAGCCGTGCCAGTCGAGGTGGTCCTGCGTCACGTTGAGCACGACGGCGGCGTCCGGCGCGATGCCCTGCACCCACTCGACGCCTGTGCCGCCGCCCTCGAGCTGGAAGCTCGACAGCTCCAGCACCCACACCTCGGGCAGCTGTTCGCCGGCCAGTGCCGCGGCCAGCGTGTCCAGCAGCGTCGGGCCGATGTTGCCCGCCAGCCCGACGCGGCGGCCCGCGCGCTCGACGAGCAGCGCCGTCATCGCCGTGGTCGTCGTCTTGCCGTTGGTGCCGGTGACGGCCAGGATCTGCGGCGCGTAGTCGCGCGTGCGCCTCAGCTCGGCCAGTGCGCGCACGAACAGGTCGAGCTCGCCCTGCACCGGGATGTCGCGCACGCGCGCCTCCTGCGTCAGCGGCGCGATGCGCGGGTCGTAGGGCGCGAGGCCCGGGCTCTTCAGCACGAGCGTCACGCCCTCCAGCGCGCCGGCGACGGCCTCGCCGGCCAGCTCGCCGTGCAGTTGCTCGACCGCGGGCCACTCGCGCGCCAGCGCCTCGGCGCCGGGCGGCTGCTCGCGCGAGTCCCACGTGCGCACGCGCGCACCGGCCCGCGCGCACCAGCGCGCCATCGCCAGGCCGCTCTCGCCGAGGCCGAGCACGAGGACGGTGTCGTCGTTCGTCATCGCCTCACCGCAGCTTCAGGCTGGCCAGCCCGATCAGGCACAGCAGCATCGTCACGATCCAGAAGCGCACGACGACCTGGTTCTCGGCCCAGCCCTTCTTCTCGAAGTGATGGTGCAGCGGCGCCATCAGGAAGATGCGGCGGCCCTCGCCGTACTTGCGCTTGGTGTACTTGAACCAGCCCACCTGCAGCATCACCGAGAGCATCTCGGCGACGAAGATGCCGCCCATGATGCCGAGCAGGATCTCCTGCCGCGTGATGACGGCGATCGTGCCGAGCGCGCCCCCGAGGGCCAGCGCGCCCACGTCGCCCATGAACACCTGCGCCGGATTGGCGTTGAACCACAGGAACGCGAGGCCGGCGCCGGCCATCGCGGCGCAGAAGATGAGCAGCTCGCCCGAGCCCGGGATGTACGGGAACAGCAGGTAGCGGCTGAAGTTGATGTTGCCGGTGACGTAGGCGAAGACGCCGAGCGCCGAGCCCACCATCACCACCGGCATGATGGCCAGGCCGTCGAGGCCGTCGGTGAAGTTGACGGCGTTGCTGGCGCCGACGATGACGAACCACGCGAGCGCGATGAAGCCCCACACGCCGAGCGGGTAGCTGTAGGTCTTCAGGAACGGCACCATCAGGTCGGCGCGTGGCGGCAGCGAGGTCGAGAAGCCGCTGCCCACCCAGCGCATGAACAGCTCCCAGACGCGCACGTTCGTCGTCTCGGCGACGCTGAAGGCGAGGTAGATCGCGGCGACGAGGCCGATCAGCGTCTGCCAGAAGAACTTCTCGCGCGAGCGCATGCCCTCGGGGTCCTTCTTGACGACCTTGCGGTAGTCGTCGACCCAGCCGACGGCGCCGAAGCCGAAGGTGACGAGCATCACCACCCACACGAAGCGGTTGGTCCAGTCGAACCACAGGATCGTGGCGACGCCGATGCCGATGAGCACGAGCACGCCGCCCATCGTCGGCGTGCCGCGCTTGCCGAGGTGGCTCTGCACGCCGTACTCGCGGATCGGCTGCCCGATCTTCATCTCGACGAGCTTCCTGATCACGAGCGGCCCGAGCGCCAGGCCGAAGAGCAGCGCCGTCATCGCCGCCAGCACGGCGCGGAAGGTGAGGTACTGGAAGACGCGCAGGAACGAGAGCTCCTGCGGGTACATCGCCAGCAGCAGTTCGGAGAGGGCGAGCAGCATCGCGTCAGCCCCCCTGCCCCGCCGGCCACGCGGCCTGCAAAGCGCGCACGACGTTTTCCGTCTTCATCGAGCGCGAGCCCTTCACCAGCACCGAGGCCGCCGGCGGTGCCTCGGCGAGCGCGGCGATGAGCGAAGGCACGTCGGCGAAGTGCCGGCCCACACCCAGCCGGTCACACTGCGGGCCGGCGGACCAGACGTGTTCCACGCCCGCCGCGCGGGCATAGGCGCCCACCTCGGCGTGGAAGGCCGGCCCCTCGTCGCCGACCTCGGCCATGTCGGCCAGCACGAGCCAGCGCGGGCCGGGCAGGCCCATCAGCACGTCGATGGCCGCGCGCACGCTGTCGGGGTTGGCGTTGTAGCTGTCGTCGACGAGCGTCACTGGCGTGGCGCCGCGGCGCAACGAGAGCACGCGCGTGCGGCCCGCCACCGGCTCGAACGCGGCGATCCCCTGCG
>Ga0073934_10000152_pt1 | contig 205900 bp, 158 predicted proteins | sample LarsenN4metaG_FD_76834 | JGI IMG/M metagenome (GOLD analysis project Ga0073934, IMG submission 76834) | Hot spring sediment bacterial and archeal communities from British Columbia, Canada, to study Microbial Dark Matter (Phase II) - Larsen... ... | reverse complement strand
GGTCCGCGCCCGGTCGAGGAAGGCCTGATTGATCCGATTGAACAGCCGGATCTGGCAGACCGTCGAGACCTGCCCCAGGTCGACCTGCCACCAGGGGTTCACCTCTTCATTGGTGTGGAACCCATAGTCGGATTCGAGAACTCCATTGTTGCCTGCCGCCGGCGGACCGTTGAAGGCAAGGGAACTTTGCGACGCGGTTTTGCCCAGGGCGATGTTCGTGGTCGACGGGCATCCTGTGGGAACCCCGCCTGTTCCGCCTCCGCCTGTCCCTCCCCCGCCGGTCCCGCCGCCGCCCGCTCCTCCGCCCGCCGGCGGTCCGTACGCCTCGAACTCGTGCACCTTGTAGTGGTTGAAGAACGTGGGACTGGTGACGTTCGAGAAGCCGATGCGGATCCCGGTGGCGTTCACGGCGTTGAAGGTGAGCGACGCCCAGCCGCTGTTGAAACTGTTGTGCGAATCGCGCGTCACGGTCCCGTCTGAATTGACGGCCACGGCCGTCAGCATCTCCGTCCCGTTGAACCCGTTGGCCAGTCCGGAAACACGGGTGAACGTGCGATTCGGCAGCGGCGTGGACGCGCTCGTGGTCGTGTACTCGATGGTCAGATTCTTGAAAAAGTCGCTCAGCGTGCCGCCGCCGCCGTCATTGTCCTTGAAAAGGCGAATGCGGCTGACGGTCTTCGCCGACCCGAAGTCCACGCCGAAGTAGGACGGCAACACTGTGTTGTTAGGGTTCGTGGTCCAGGTGAACGTGTCGGTGCTTCCGTCCACCGCGTTCGGCGGAGGATTGTTGAAGTTGCGCTCGTTGGGCCAGCCTCGCGCGGTGAGCGGCGCGATCCGGTCGAGCGTGGCGCCTCCGGTCCCGGTTCCACCGCCTCCGGAGCCACCCCCGCCCGTGCCTCCGCCGCCGGTTCCCCCTCCTCCCGCGGCCGGGCCGCTGCCGCTGTTCGGCGCGCCTGGCGCGGCCTGTCCCGGAATAATCGCCGCATCGACGACGGTCGAACTCACCGCAGCGTAAGACAGCACCGGCAGGTCCGACCCGATCCGCAGATAACCGCCGCGGATCCCCGCCGTGGCCGAAATAAGCGCGGTCAGCGGCTGCGTGGCCCGGCCGTTCGCCGGCACGGTCACGCGCCCCGACCCGATGACCGATCCGTTGGCGCGATAGGCCGTCACCGTCACGTTGGCGGCGCGTCCCGTGCTTCCGATCACAACGGCCGTCTGGAAGGAAGCGTCGTTCGCCATGTAGGGAATCAGCGACGAATCCACGCCGTCGCGGACCAGTTGCAGCGCCGTCAACCTGCCGAGCAGCGGATCCCCGATCGTCAATTCTCCAACGACGAACTCCGAACTCGACTCCACCACAATCGAACCGCGTGGCAGGGAGCCGGCCTGGAACGCCGCTGCCAACGCCGACTGGAACCCTTGCCCGGGCGCGAGCAGCATGTCGACGGGAGCCGAGCCGAACGCCGCCCCTGACTCGAGGAACGCGCGCACCGTGACCCGCGCTTCCGTCGGCCCCACATTCGCCAGGGACAGCAACGCCGTCTCGTCGCCGAGATACGGGGCGAACAGACGAACGGGACCGCGAAGTCCGATGGGAATAACTTGAGCATTGGTCCCCGCCATCGCTCCACGGCCCAGCAGGACCGCCGCCGCGAACAGTCCGCGATTCGCCCGGAACGTCGCATAGCCGACGAAGGACGCCGGAAGCCCCGGGAAAGCCTCGTCCACACGGAGTTCGATCTTTTCTTCGGGCCCCAGCAAGCGGGACAATCTGCCGGCGGCGGCGCCGTCCAATCCGTACAGCGCCATCTCCAGGGTGATATCCACCGAATCGGGGTTCGCGAAGTGGAATTGCGTACTGACGCCGTTCTGCCGCCGCACGCCCGGAAACACTCCCCAGCCGGACGGGGAGGACAGCACGGGCAGCACGTCAAAGGCCACGCCCGCGTTGAGCAGTTGCGCTGCGACCGTGTTTGCGGAGGCTCGCGCGGTGAGCCAGGAGACCGGCGACCGCGCGGTCTGCGGCGCGAGCTGGTTGAGAACGCCCGCCAACTGCTGGCCGGGCGCGAGGTTGATGGGCAGGTTGATCCCGCCCGGATTGAAGGCGCGCACCTGCACCGGCACGGCGGCGGCGTCAGGGTTGACGACCGTGAGCCCGGCCTCGAAGCCGCCGCCGGCCGACAGCGCCGGCGCGCCCAGCAGGCTTCGGGTGAAGGGTCCGAAGACGACCAGAGAGTAGAGCGGCGCCAGCCTGTCGATGCGGGCAGTAACAGAGCGCTCGGCGCGGTTGAGCTGTGACGTCAGGCGCTCGAGTTCGCCGGTCGCCGGGTCGTAGGCGACCATTTCGAGCTTTGATTCGTCGAAGTTCGGATCGTTCGGCAGCACCTCCGGGTCGTAGAAGAGGGTCAGGTCAGCCGAGAAAGACCCGTCGCGGGGGATCGCTGGCGCGAATCGCCAGGTCCGGTTGATGCCGATGAAGGAGGGGAGATCGGACGCGGCGCTCCGGGCTTTCGGAGCAGCGAGCGGCAAGCTGTCAAGGCCAAGTCCGAGGGTGCGGATAGGCAGGAGAGGATCGTTGGAGAAACCGGCGCCTGTTTCGCGCGGCTGACTGGCGCTAACGTTGGATATTTTCGCTTTCGGAAGGTTCCCTGTTCCTGACGTTATCGAAGTCCGGCGGGTCGGTTCGATCAGGTGCCGGACGCCCGCCGTCGCGGTGGCCGGTTGCTCGGGCCGATTGACAAGGTAGGCCAGCGTGTAGACGTGCTCTGGCGGCAATGTACTCGACGTGGGCTCGCTGACGGTGAACATGTCCACAGTCCGTCCAGTGTCCTGGGGATTCGGCTCGACGGTCTTGAAGAACTCGGCAAAACCGTCGACCGACCGGACCACGGTCGCTGGCCCCCGGACGATGTTCCATGCAATCGGGACCTGGAGGTTCGTTCCGATGTCCGCAGACTGGGGCGGAGCTGACGTGAAGCCCACGCATTCGACGGGCATGGCGTATGGATCGGAATTCAGGATTCGCCCCGAGGCCAATTCGACGCTCGCCACGATGTGGACTTCCCTGGTATTTCGCAGTCGGACCGCAAAACTCGACAGCGGCTGCGATACTTCGACGTTCGGTCTGACAAGAAATTCGACAACCGACTTGCTGACGATCGAGACCGTACCGTCGAAGTGGTGCGCGATCGCGAGCAGGTAGACGTTCCCCCTTTCTGCAGGGTCTCCAAACTCGTAGCGGACGTGAAAAACCACAGGCCGCTCGGAGATCGCGTTTCCCAAGAGTTGGCCGCACAATGGGACCGGTTGTGTGGCCGTTCCTTCCACTCTGAAATGAATCCGGGGCGGGGGCGCATACGTGTAGAACACCGGCGTCGTTTCCCGAAGGCGTACGCCGGACGCGTCGTGCAATACGGCGCGCAGCGCCACCACCGTGCCGACGAGGCTTGGGTCCGGGCGAAAGTCCGTGTTGTCGATGACGAGATTCCGGAACTGCACCTCCGTCAGGTCTCGGGCCGGGGTGACGGGTACGCTGGGCGACTTCGCGAGCAAAACGTCCTCGACGCCGGCGGTCAGTTCGAGTGTGACGAACGCGCTGGTGCGAGTCAGCAGGCGGAAGCCGACAATGGCCAGGATGGGATCTTTGTCGATGATGACGGATTGGGGCAGCGGATCCACCGCCAGTTGCCCGGCGTGGACCGCGCCGCTCGGCCGCGTCGCGAAAAAGAGGGAATCCCCCAGCGTCGCGTTGGTGAGCCACCGGAATCGGACCCGGATCTCTCCCGGACCGAAGTCGACCGTCGTGTTGAACGTGATCGTGGCGTCGAGATAACCGCGCCTCGGGTCGGAATTGTCCAGTTTGAGCCGCTCGACGCTGCATGTGTGGTCGGTTTGCGGGGACGCGTTGGAGGTGCAAGTCTGGAAACCCCCGGCGTCTCCTGTATCGGATACGACGACTCTCCCGGAAACCCGGGATGTCCATGTCTGACGGATCCGGAAGGGGACCCGGGAAGGGAAAGTCAGGACGTCGCCGAGAATCCTCGAACCCTGCGGAGGGTCGGGCGCAATCAGTTCAATGACCCCGGTCACGGCGAACCGCCCCGCGGGACCCGCGACACCGCTGAAATTCGCCTCGCCGAGGATCGTGACCTTGCTGGCGTCGGATGAGATCGTCACGTCGACTCCACTGGGCTTCGCGGTCACCTGCGCCGTGTCTGGAACCAGTACAATCTGCGCCGACAAAGCTGCGGCGAACGAAACGGAAAGCCCGAGTTTCGCCGCGATGCTATCCCAGCTGTGCATGAACCCTCACGTCCGTGGGTACGACATTTTGCCTCCGGCAAGCCCTGAAGAAGACTTCAAATTTTTCTGAAATCGTCCGCCGGATTGAGGCGAAAGGGTTTACCGTCACTACGGAACACGAGGGCCGCGTCGGATTCCGGAGCAGAGACCCGGATCCGGGAGCCGTGGTTCACCCGGAAAAGTCCGATCCGGCGGGCGAGCGCGATTGCGCTCGCGTTACGATGAGAGTCCGGCCCTATGTCCGAGACCGAGCCCATCCTGGCTGGGCTGCGCGTGATCGACGCAGCCACCTACATCGCCGCACCCTCCGCGGCTGCCGTTCTGTCCGATTTCGGCGCGGAGGTGATCAAGGTGGAACGGCCCCCGTTCGGCGATCCTTTCCGGCGCCTGTACCGGACGCCGGGCATGCCGGTCTGCGCGCACAACTATCCCTTCATTCAGGACAACCGAAACAAGCGCTCGATCGCGCTGAACCTGGCCGACGCATCCGGCCACGAGATCTTTTCGAAGCTCGCCGCCGCGGCCGACATCCTCATCACCAACTACCAGCCGCAGATGCAGGCGCGTTTCCGCATCCGCTATGAAGACCTGGCGCCTCTCAACCCGCGCCTGATCTACGCGATGATCACCGGATACGGAGAACAGGGCGAAGAAGCGGAAAAACCCGGCTACGACATGACGGCCTACTTTGCCCGTTCCGGACTGATGTCGTACCTTCACAACGCCGACGCGGAACCCTGCATTTCGCCCTGCGGTTTCGGCGACCATCCCTCGGCGATGAGCCTGGTATCCGGCATCCTGCTGGCGCTCTACCGGCGCGAACGCACGGGCCGCGGATCGAAGGTCTGGACCACGCTCATGCACAACGGCGTGTGGTCGAATTCGAGCCTCGTACAATCGGCGCTCTGCGGCGCGGAGTGGATCGCGAAGTGGACGCGCCAGTCGCCGCCGAATCCGTTCACGAACCACTACCAGGCGGGAGACGGCAAGCGGTTCCTTTTCTGTCTGCTCGACCCGGCCAAGGACTGGCCGAAACTGTGCGCCGCGCTCGGCCGCGACGACGTCCTCGAAGATCCTCGATTCGCGACGACGGAAGCGCGGCGCGACCATTGCCGCGAGTTCGTGGCGTTCCTCGACGCCGAGTTCGCGCGGCGCCCCATGGCGGAATGGGCGCGCCGCTTCGACGAGCACGACGTGTTGTACGGGATCGTGCCGGCGACGCCCGAAGTCGCCTCCGACCGGCAGATGGAGCAGAACGGCGTGTTCACGCCGTTTGCGGACGCGCCGTTCCGGACCGTCAGCAGTCCGGTTCACCTGGACGGCGAGCGGAAGCGGACGCCGCGGATGCCTCCGGCGGCCGGGGCGCATTCGCGCGAGATCCTGGCCGAACTGGGCTACGGCGAGGACGCTATCGCGGCGCTCGAATCGCGGGGTGTGGTGAAACAGGCGGAAGCGGATGCGGATCAGGAATAAAGCCGCGGTGGTCACGGGCGGGGCTTCCGGACTGGGAGCCGCCTGTGTGGAGATGTTGCGGGCCGAGGGGGCGCACGTGGCGGTCGTGGATCTGGCCGGAGGGAATGGGCGGCCGGGAGACCTTGTTTTTCCGGTGGACGTCGCCGACCCTGTCGCGCTAGACGAGGCGATCCGCGCCGTGGCGGACTCCTTCGGCCGCGTCGACATCGCGATCGCCTGCGCGGGGGTCGCGCCGCCGCGGCGGATCCTCGGCAAGGACGGTCCGATGCCGCTCGACGAGTTCGCGCGGGTGGTGAACGTGAACCTGACGGGCGCCTTCAATCTCGCGCGGCTGGCCGCGGCGAAGATGGCGGTGAATGACCCGGATGAATCCGGCGAGCGCGGCGTGATCGTGATGACCTCCTCGATCGCGGCCTTCGAGGGCCAGATCGGGCAGTGCGCCTACGCGGCGTCAAAAGCGGGCGTAGCCGGACTTACGCTGCCGATGGCGCGCGACCTGGCGCGGCACGCCATCCGCGTGATGACGATCGCGCCCGGCATCTTCGATACGCCGCTGCTGGCGGGACTGCCCGAGGAGGCGCGGGCGTCGCTGGCCGCCGGCGTACCCTGTCCCGCCCGGCTCGGGCAGCCCGCGGAGTTCGCCGCGCTGGCCCGCCACATTATTGAGAATCCGTACCTTAACGGCGAAGTGATCCGGCTCGACGCGGCGCTTCGCATGGGTCCGAAATAGGGGCAGACTATGGCAGGCATGTTCGATCTGACAGGACGCACGGCGCTGGTCACCGGCGGCGGGCGCGGCATCGGGAAGGCCATCGCGGCCCGGCTGGCGGCGGCAGGCGCCAACGTAGTGATTGCGTCGCGAAAAGCCGACGTGCTCGAAGCGGCGGCCCGGGAGATGGCCGGGCTCGCCGGCCAGGTCCGGGCGATTCCCTGCCACGTGGGCCGCAAGGAGCAGTTGGAGGCGCTGGTGGCGGAAACCGAGCGCGTCTTTGCTCCGGTGGATATCCTCGTCAACAACAGCGCCACCAACATCGGGCAAGGCCCGGCCCTCGAGGTGACCGACGAGGCGCTGCTGAAGACGATGGAGATCAACGTGCTCGCGGCTCACCGGCTGATCCGGCTCACGGTTCCAGGGATGATCCGGGCCGGCGGAGGTTCGGTGATCAACATCGCGTCGATCGCCGGGTTGCGCCCGCAGGACGGCGGGCTGGCGTATAGTTTCACGAAGGCCGGCCTGATCATGATGACCCGCGTGTGGGCGGTCGAGTTCGGGCCCCACAACGTTCGGGTGAACGCCATCTGCCCGGGCCTGATCGAAACGGATTTCAGCCAGTACTTCTGGCGGGACGAGGCGCACATGGCCCGGCTGCGCGCCACGCAGCCGATTCCGCGCGCCGGCCGGCCCGAGGAGATCGGCGGCCTGGCGTTGTATCTGGCGTCGCAGGAGGCGTCCTTCGTGACCGGACAGTGTTTCGTGGCGGACGGAGGAGCCACCGCGCGATGATCCTTTTCGAAAATGCGACGCTGATTGACGGCACGGGCGCCGCGCCGTTCACCGGCGACCTGCTCATCGACGGTTCGTCGATCGCGGCGGTCGGACACGTGGAGGCGCCGGCGGCGGAACGCGTCGACTGCACCGGGCTGACCCTGGCGCCGGGCTTCATTGACATCCACAGCCACTCGGACGTCAAGGTGCTCGACAACGACCGCGCCAAGGCGGATCAGGGCGTCACCGCGGAAGTGGTGGGCAACTGCGGATTCTCGCCCTACCCGTGCGTACACGGCGCCAGGGAGGTCCGCGAGTACGGGATCGGGATCCTTTCCGGCGACACGGAATGGGGCTGGAGGAACGCGGCGGATTACCTGGCGGCGGCTCGGGCGCAGGCGAAACTCTGCACGGTCTATTCGCTCGTGGGCCACGGCAGTCTGCGGACCGCCGTCATGGGTTCGCGGCAGGGCGAGGCGACCGCCGCCGAGATGGACCGCATGGAACGGCTTCTCGACGAGTCGCTGGCCGGCGGCGCGGCGGGCTTTTCCACAGGCCTGATGTACGCGCCGGGCTCGTCGGCGCCGCGCGAAGAACTGGTCCGGCTGTGCAAGGTGACGGCGCGGCGCGGCAAGGTCTACGCGACGCATATGCGGAGTTACTCGTTCCAGATACAGGAGTCCACCGAGGAACAGCTCGATCTGGCGCGGGCGAGCGGATGCCGGTTGCAGATCTCCCACCTTCAGGCCGTGGGTCAGAAGAACTGGGACAAACAGCAGGCCGTGCTCGACCGGCTGGAGCAGGCGCGCCAGGAGGGAATTGACGTCGCCTTCGACAGCTACCCGTACCTCGCGGGCAGCACGGTGCTGACGCAACTGCTGCCTCAATGGACGCTCGACGGCGGCGTCAGCGCCCTGCTGGCGCGGCTCGCGGATCCGGCGACGCGCCGTCGGATCGCCACCGAAACCGTCGCCCTGATGGCGCAACGTTTCTCCGACGTTTACGTGTCGTCGGTGGGGTCGGCGGAAAGGCAGCATCTGGTGGGGCGCCATTTTGACGAAATCGCGGAGCAACGCGGCGTGGAGCCCGTGGAGGCCGTCTTTCAGTTGCTCGAAGAGGAGCACGGCGCGGTGAACATGCTCTCGTTCAACCAGAGCGAGGAGAACCTGCGGAAGCTGCTCAGCCATCCGCTCTGCACTGTCATCAGCGACGGCTTCTACGTCAAGGGCCGGCCGCATCCGCGGCTCTACGGGACGTTTCCGTGCCTTCTCGGACAGGTGGTTCGCGAGCGCGGCTGGCTGCCGCTGGCCGACGCCGTCCACCGCATCACCGGCAAGCCGGCCGAGCGCTACGGGATGAAGGACCGGGGCCGGCTGGCGAAGGGTTGCGTGGCCGATCTGGTGGCCTTCGATGCGTCCGCGATTTCCGCCCGGGCGACCTACGAGGATCCAAAACAGCCGCCGCAGGGGATTGCGTGGGTCATGCGGGAGGGACGGCGGATCGCCGGGTGAGACGTTCGGGTCAGTGCGCGGCGCCGGCTCGCACGGCGTCCTCCGGCCGCGGTTGGCTTCCCACGGCCTGTCCGGCGCCCGAGCGCAGGGCCAGCAGCGCAGCCAGGTACATCGCGCCGCCGGCCATCAGCGTTTCCCTCAACCCAATGTACAGCGCGAGAAAGATCGCCAGCGCCGATCCGAGCACGGACGCCGCCGCGTTAAGCGACCACGCCCACCGCACCGACGGACGATGCCGGGCCTCGAGCCGGATCAGTCCGGACGGGAACGGCATCCCCATCGCGAACGCCACCGGAGACACCACGAGTACCGCCACGAGCTTGCGGAGCGTCAAGGGCCAGCCGACGCCGGCGGCGGTCAGCGGCGTGACCACGAGCGCAAGCGCCCCCACCGCCAGCGCTACGCACACCAGCACCCGGGACAGCCGCCCGTCCGAACCGGCCACGAACCGCCGCGAGAAGTAGCTGCCCAGACTGCTCGAGACGAGCATCGAGAAAACAACCACGGTGAGCGCATGGGTCGGGTGGCCGAGGAAGAGTACGAACTTCTGAATGAGGGCGACCTGGATCAGGATGTAGCCCACTCCGACGGCGACAAAGTACAGGAGGAATCCGCGCAATCCGCGTTCCCGCGGAAGCCGGCTGCCGAGCAGCAGCGGCGGCAGCGCCAGCATCACGGCGGTGGCCAGCAGGCTGACGCCCACCAGCCCGAACAGCACCGGCACAGCGCTGTTGATCTTATGATCGGCGCTCGACGGATTGCCGCGCGTGAAGAAGGCCCACAAGTCGCGCGGCTGGACGGTGTAGAAGAAAAACGGACGGTTGTCGTCCACCGGCGAGACGTCGTACGGGTAGTCCCGGTAGAAGGCATCGGCGTCGCGCGCCCGCAGCAGATCGGCGAACGGGTTGCCACCCTTGTCTCCGGGCAGATAGACCGCTTTCATCCCGGTGACGGCGGTGAGTTCGCGCACCTTTTCGAGATCCTCGAGCGAGAACGGTTTCCGCGCGATCACCACAGTATCGGTCGCGCCCCATCCGTGAATGTGCTGGGCGTTTTCGCGGACGACGATCACGTGCAGCCAGGGCCGGTTCTCGCCCAGTTCGGCCAGCGCTTCCGCCGCCAGCGTGAGCAGCCGGAGCGATTCGCGCGGCGGATCGAAGCCCCACCGCGTGAAGGCCATGATTCCGTCGGGCGTCAGATGCTCGAGGTAGTCTCGGAACGCGTCGGTGGTGTAGAGATTGTTCTCCGACAGGGCGAACGCGCCGGCCGCGGTGGATGCCCAGGTATCGACGAGCGTGGCCTGCAACACCTGGTACTTTTCCTTGCTCCGGCGCACGAAACTGCGGCCGTCCTCGACGAAGATGCGGATCTCGGGGCGGAAATAGAGATCGCGCGACAGGTGCCGGTAGCGGCCCTTCATCACGGCGCCGATGATGATGTCGTTGATCTCGACTCCGGTGATGTCGGCGGAGCCGGAAGCCAGCGCCCGCGTGACGTCCCAACCGCCGCCCGGGCCGATGATGAGGGTTTTCGCCTTCGGCCGCAAGGCGTAGGGGAGGCCGGGGCCTTCCCTGAGCAGCGAATCCCGCGTCTCCTGCGGCATGTTGTCGATGTCGTGGTTGGCGATCGCGGTCGAGGCGTCGGCGTCGATGAAGATGGACATGACGCGGTAGTCATCCGGCGCCACGCCGATCCGTGAGAAGCTGTTCCACTTCACGAAGATCTCTTCCCGCAGCTTCTGCCCCTTGGCGTACCGGATGTCGATGACGCGGCTCCGCAGGTTGAACGCCACCAGTCCCACCAGCATCAGCCCCGCGATGACGGCCAGGATCCGGCCGCGGGCGGCCCCGGCCAGCGTGAACCAGATGGCGGCTGAGGCGGAAAACAGGACCCCGGCGGCGAGGACTGTGTTCGGTCCATTGAGTGCGTTGAGCAGAGGCACGAGCGCCAGGCAGCCGGCGGCCGCTCCCAGCAGATCGTAGAAGTAGACCCGGTCGACTCGCTCGATTGTCTCCGAAATCGCCAGGGACACGACAGCCCCCGCGAAGAAAAACGGCAGGGAACTGGCCAGATACACCGCCGCCAGGGTCAGGTTGGAAAGCTCTCCTGTCCGGCTGAGCACGAAGGACAGCGAAAGCGCCACCACGCCGCTGTTGACCAGCGCCAGCGCTCCCAGCTTCCCAAACAGCGATCCGCGCCATCCGGCGGCGACGTACGAGAATACGCCTCCCGCGCCGAGGCCGAAAAGCGCGATCGAGATGGCGAGAAAGGCGAAGTGGTAGTTGAGAACAACCGAGAAGATCCGGGTTAAGGCAAGCTCGAGCAGGAGCGTGGCAAGAGTCGTGAGAGCGACGCCCAGATAGACCAGGGGCCAACGGAGGCCGGCGCCGGCATCGGCGGCGCCTTCAGAGGATACGATGCGGGACAAGCTACCATGGTAAGCCACAATCGGGCGCCAGACGTCTCAGGCCGGCCGCGCGCCGCGGCGGCTACCGGTCCCAGGGGAAGGCGAGCGACGGCTGGTTTACGTAGCGCCGCATCGCGATCCGCAGCCGGGCCCCCGCGCCGTTCGCCAGGCGCACTGTGAAGTGGCTGGCGCCGGGCTTCCAGGTTTGCCCCGCGGCGGTGACCTCGTCGGCGGTGTGCTCTCCATACGCTCCCGTCTGAACGGTCACGGAGCGCTCCTGGGTCTGGCTCAGATTCACCAGCGTGACGTCCACCGCCCGGTCTTCGAGCGAATGGACGAGCGCCGCGACATCCTCGGGCAGGCCCGCCCGGCGGCGCTCGGGGTCGAAGTACCGCAGCCGCGCGTGCAGCAGGCTGCCGGATCCCCCGGGTTCGTTGGCGCCGTTCATCAACTGGACCAGCGGCGTGGTGATCACGGGCGAAAACCGTTGGGCGTGGTCCGATGCGCGGGTGTCCGGAGTGGACGTGTCGGCGCGGAATCCCTGGACGCGCCGGCGCAGATCGGCGATGCCGGCGCGGAGAGCCTCCTCCGGATACACGGGCCGCCGGCCGGCGAGATAGGCCATCCACGGATCGCCGGCCACGAGGCGGTCCGGCGGCGCCGGAGAGTCCATCGCCCAAAGCCAGAGGTCGCGCTGGACGTCGAAATGCTGGTTCGGCGTATAGCCCCACCACCCGTTGTCGCCATGCTTGTTGGGCAGCAGCAGCCGGCCGTTCTGTTCGCGCCGGGCGGCGTAGAGATTCTCGAGTTGCCGCTTGAGGGGAACGAGGAAGGACGGGTCGCGAGTGAGAAGAAACGCGTTGCCCATGGCGATGCGCACGCCGCGCATGTAGTAGTTCCTCGAACTGGTCGACGGGTCGAAGTTCCAGCCGAAGACGCCGCCGTACCACTTGCCTCCCCATTCTCCGCCGATGCTTCCGTCGAGGCCGATGTTGGTGGGCACGTTCCCGTTGTTGGCCAGAATGCGGTCCCGCCAGGCGGCGGTGTATTCGAGCACCCAGTCCCGGTGGCGGGCATCGCCGGTGAGCAGGTAGGCCGTCATCCCGAGCGTCGTGGCGCATAGATTGAGCGGGTGGTCGCCGCGAATGTTGGCCGCGGTCTTGTAGCGTGTATGGCGGTCGGAGCCGGGTTCCGCCTCCCCGCCCCAGTCGAACACGGAAGCCGGTGTGATCTTCGCCCCGCGGCTGCCGTTGTGCAGACTCCGGATGATCCGGAGCTTTCGGTCGTAGTTGTCCGCACGCGGGTCGCTGCCGTCATAAAAGCCGGCGAAGCGGACGGCCCGCTGGCGGTACCGGATGTCTCCCGGCCGGCACAGGCCGTAGTGATAGAAGGGGGCCAGTCCCTCGCCGTTGTGCTCCCAGTCGAAAGCCGTGGGGAACTCGCGCCAGTACATGCCGTCTTTGGCCATCTCCGCGCTCGGGGCCTTCGCTTTCTGGTATTGGTCGAGGTGGCCTTCCCAGATGTGCTCGTACAAAGCAAGAATTCGTTCATCGGCGCCGAGCGCGTAAAGAAGCGGCCAGTTATGGAACGTCTCCATGACGTCGTCCGGACCGTCGTTGCCTCCCCACCGCTCCACGGCGCGGAAGTGGCCGCGCGGATCCACGTACTTCGCCGCAAATTCGGCCGCCGCCTTCACGGATTCGGCCAGGAGCGCCCGCTCGGCGTAGGCCCACTCCGGCGGCGGCATCGGCGTGTCGATCCGTAGCGTTTCCGCCCCGGCCGGAGCGGCCGCCGCAGCGAGGGTCGCGGCGAGAAGCAGGTTGCGACAGGTCATGGAATCGAATGCTATCACGGCGCGTCCGGTCCTACCCGAGCGCCCGCCCGGGGTAAAATCGGCCTTGACCTATTACGAAGGCGAGCAGGGTGTCCGCTATTTCGCCCGCCAGAACCGGGGCGGGCTGGACCAGGGCCGCCTCGAAGCCTGGAAGTTCGCCCCCTACGTCCGGCCCACCGACACCGTCGCCGACTTCGGCTGCGGTTCGGGCGCCCTGCTGGCCAGCCTCGATTGCGCGCACCGCGTCGGGATCGAGGTGAACCCGGCCGCCTGCGCCGAGGCGGCGCGCCACAACATCGAGATCCACCACGACCCGCGATCGGCCGGGGCCGCCCGGGCCCACGTCGTGATTTCCAATCACGCGCTCGAACACGTGCCGTCGCCGTTTGAGGCGCTGGCCGCCCTCCGCGAAATTCTCATGCCGGGAGGGCGCCTGGTGGTCTGCGTGCCCATCGACGACTGGCGGACCCAGCGTACATTCCGCCCCGACGACCCGGACCATCATCTCTATGCCTGGACCCCGCAGCTGCTCGGAAACCTCCTGGCCGCGGCCGGCTTCCGCGTGGATTCGATCCGGATCGTCAGCCGCTGTTTTCCGCCCGGCTGGCGCCGTCTGTTCGGCCGGGTTCCCGGCCCCGTCTTCGAGCTGCTGTCGTTCCTCTCAAGCGTCCTGCTGCGCCGCCGCCAGCTGCTTGCCGTGGCGACGAAGGCATGAAAGGACGGTCCCCGTGATCCTGCTTACCCTGCTGTCGTTCACGAGCTCCTTCGCCGCCTTCCTGCTCGACCTGCTGCTGGCGCGGAAGTACGGCGCGGGTCCGATCGTCGACGCGTTCCGGGCCGCCTGCGTGGCGCTCATCCTCGGCGCGCAGCTGATCGTGACCCAGGTTCTGCCCCATGTGATCGTTCCCTACGTGCAGCGGATCCGCGATCGCGACGGGCCTTCGCAGGCCTGGCGCGCGTTCGCGTCGCTCCATCTGAGCATCACGGCCGCCGCGCTTGTGTGCGCGGTCCTCGTGGGCGTTCACGCCGAACGGATCGGAGAATGGCTGGCTCCCGGCTTGGCGTCGGCGGGACGGACGGCAATGACCGCGCTGACGCCTCCGCTGGCCGCTGCCGCCTTCCTGATTCTCGTTTCCGGATCGCTGAGCGCGGCGTTGCACCTGTGCGGTTCGTTCGGGGCGGGCTTCATCGCGCCGCTGCTTTTGAACCTGGGGTGGCTTTCGGCCGTGCTGATGACCGACCCTTCCAACGCCACGGCCGCGCTCGGATGGGGCGCGGTCGGCGGCGCCGCCGGAGGGATGCTGTTGCATGTGCTGCAAATCCGGCGCTTCAGCCGGCGGGACGGATTTCCCGATTCCTCGTGGTTCACTTCGAGAATTCCCCCCGCAGGACTGCGAACCCTTGCCGGCGGCCTGATCGTTCCCGTCAGTCTCTCGCTGGCGGCGCTGCATCTCGGCAGCATCCTCATCCAGAGGGCGCTGAGCGTCAGCGGCCCGGGCAGTGTCGCTGAATACATGTACGCGCAGCGGCTCACGACGATCGCCTACACGCCCGCCTCGGTCTACGGCACGCGTGTGTTTCCGGACCTGGCGCGCGACGCCTCAGCCCGGGCAGCCTCCACGAGGGTGTTGCGCTCGCTCCGCGACACCGCCGCAATCGGCGTGGCGGCGGCGGCGGCGGCGTGGCTGGCCCGTGAGCCGCTGGTCGCGATCCTTTTCGGCCGCGGAACGCTGCCTCCGGAAAGCCTGGCTCGAATCGCGGACCTGTTCGGCACCGTCATCGTGGCGGCGCCGCTGGGCGCGCTGATGTCGTTGCTGCAAAAGACGTTCGCCGCCCACTGCTGGGGCGGTGCGATGGCGGCGGCGGCGGCCGGCTCCACGGCGGCGCTGGCGGCCGCGCTGTGGTGGATTCCGGCCGGCGCGGACGGCATCGCCTGGATGTGGGTCTCCTGGATCGGGCTGAACGTCGCCCTGCTCGGGCTGGTGGCGTGGCGGAGGTGGCGGGTTTAGCGCCGCCGCCGCTATGATGGTCGTCAATGGCGGCCGATTCCCATCGCCAGGTTCGCGCCCTGGAGTGGGTGTGCCACTCCCCCAGCCACTACAACTCACAACTGTTCGCCGTCCTGTCGCGCGAGCTGGGAATTCCCTTTCGGGTTCATTACACCGAACCCGCCAGCGTGCGGCACCCCTGGCGTGAAAGCCCGGTTCACGGCCATACGCACCGGGTCTACGAACGCCGGTGGGGCGTCGACACAACCCTGCTTCGCCTTCTCCGCTCGGATCCGGACCGGGCACTCGTGACCGGCTGCTGGCAGGACCCCACGAGCGAGTTGGCGATCCTCCACCTGGCGGCCCGCGGGCGTCCTGTGCTCCTGTTCAACGACACGCCGGACCCGTTCCGGCGGCGCGGCCTCGTCAGGCGTGTGGCCCGGTCCACATTCCTGCGGTTGGCCTTCCGCGGCGTCCGCGCGGTGCTGGCGGCGGGAATTCCGGCGGTCGAAGCGATCGCTTCGATGGGCTGCCCGAGGGAAAAGCTGGTCAATTTCCCTTACTTCGTCGATCTGGTCCAGTATCCATTCCGGCCGAACCCCGACGCCAATGAGTTGATTTTCGGCACCTGCGGGCGCCTCCATCCCGACAAGGGCGTCGATCTCGCCCTGCGGGCGCTGGCCTCCCACCGGGCTCGGCGGTTCCGCTATCTGGTCGCCGGCGACGGCCCCGAACGGGGCCGCCTCCAGGCGCTCGCTCGCGAGCTCGGCCTGGCGGACCGGGTGGAGTGGTTGGGGTGGCTCGAGGCCGCCGATCTGCCCCGGTTCTACCAGCGGGTCCACTACCTGCTCCACCCGGCCCGCTTCGAGCCCTTCGGCGTGCCGGTCGTCGAGGCGATGGCGTCCGGAAGCGTCGTGATCGCTTCCGATTTGACCGCGGCGGCGGCCGACCGGATCCGGGACGGGGAGAACGGCCTGCTGCACGCGGCCGGAAACGCGGACAGCCTTGCGCAGGCGATCGGCCGCGCGGCGGAAACGCCGGCCGGAGAACGGCTCGACATGGCCCGCCGGGCGCGGGACGTGGCCGAACAGTGGCCGCCTTCCCGCGCCGCGGCGATCCTGCGCGGCCTGCTCAAGCTGGAGGCGGCCGGTGCGGCGGCTCTTTGAGATCCTCACGCCGCTTTGGCTGATCGGCCTGATCTTTCCCCCGACGCTCGACCTGGAGTGGAAGGAGGCCTTGCAGTCGGCCAGCGCCCTTTGGCTGCCGGTGGCCGGCGTCATCGCCGGCCGGGCGGGGTTCCTCTACGGTCCGGTGTTCCGGGAGCAACCCGGCATCCTTCTGGCCTGCGGGACCCTGTTCGTCATGCTCGCGGTGAGTTCGATTGTCTGCGAGGATCCCCTCCGTTCGCTCGGCTACACCGGCTTGAGCCTCCTCATGTTCGTGGGATGCGCGGGGTTGTGGGAACTGCTTCGGGCTGGCATCGGAAGGGTCGCGCTGTATTACAGCCTCCTCGGGTCGGCCATCACAGGCTACATATACTGGAACGCGCCCGACTATAGCGCCGCGTTCCAGGGCCGGCTGAGCTTCGAGGGAAGCCACCCCAATCATCTCGGACTCGTGGCGTTTGGCGTGCTGGGCACGGCCCTGTTTGTGAGCAATCCCTACCTGCGATGGGGCCTCGCCGGACTGAACCTGATGGTGATCGTGGCCGCGCAGGCGCGGGGATCATTCCTGGCGGCGATCACGGCCATCGTGGTCCGGGCGCTGCTGCTCTACGTGACCGGCGAAAGGCTCCGCTCGCGGCGGACCTTGCTTGCGGCCGCCGCGGCGTGCGTGTGCGCCTCCGCGTTCCTGACCCAGTGGGACTGGGTCCGCGCCGCCGTGTACGATCTGTTCCTTCTCGACGACCGTTACCGCGGGCTCGGCACGGGTTTCACAGGCCGGATCGAGGCGTGGCAGGAGGCGTTCGAACTGTTCCGGGCCAATCCCATCTTCGGAGTCGGCTTCCGGATGCACGAGCGCTACATGAGCAGCCTTCCCTCCGCCCACAACGGCTATCTGTCTATGCTCGCCGACACCGGGATTGCCGGAACGCTCGCCACGTTTCTGCTCCTCGGCATCGCGGGATCAAGGGTCGCGCGAATGGCTCTCTCCGGCAACCGCCAGGCCATCTTCGCCGCCAGTTTCTTCGCCGGCTACTGCGCGATCGCGATGTTCGAGAGGTTCCTGATCAACGTCGGGAATCCGACGTCGGTCCTCGTCTGGCTGCTGCTGTTTCTTCCGGGCGCGAAACTTCGCGTGAAGCTGCTGGAGCCGGCGGCGGACGGCGCCGCTCAGCAGGCCGCGGCGGAGGCGCGCGCCGGCTAGACTTCAGGGAGGCCGCAGCGTCCGGACGATCCATTCTGGACTCCTCGAAAAGCGCGAGGTTCGAGTTAAGGCAGACTCTTTTTCGAGCCCGTCGTCGTGGCGCCGGACTCGCGCCTTCGATACAATCGAAACCGCTATGCCGCAATCCCGCCGCAACCTCCTGAAGGCCGCCGCCGCCGCGCCGGCTGCCGCCAGCGCCGCATCGAGAAGCGGATCCCGGTCGCCCGACGCCTCGGTCTACACGCGGCTCGGCGTCAAACCCGTCATCAACGGGATGGGAACCGTGACCGTCCTCGGGGGCTCCTTGATGCCGCCCGAAGTCATCCGCGCCATGGACGAGGCCGCGCGATTCTTCATCCCCCTTCCTGAACTTCACCGCAAAGCCGGCGAGCACCTGGCGAAGATCCTGAACGTGCCGGGCGCCTTGGTCACCGGAGGAGCGGCCTCCTCGTTCACGGTGGCCGCCGCCGCGTGCATGACGCGCGGCGACCAGAAGAAACTCCGCCAACTGCCGGACACGGCGGGCCTGCCGCACGAGATCATCATGCAGAAGGCGCACCGCAGCGGCTACGAACACCAGTTCACGCTCACTGGTGCGAGGATCGTGACGGTGGAGACCATGCAGGAGTTGGAAGCCGCCGCCGGTCCCCACACCGCGATGATGTTCTTCCTCAACAAGGCGGAACCCCACGGACAGATCAAGCGCGGCGACTGGATTCGTGTGGCCAGACAGCGCGGCATCCCGACCTTTAACGACGCCGCGGCGGACGTCCCCGGCAAGGACCGGCTGACCCTTTATGTTCAGCAGGGATTCGACCTGGTCACCTTCTCCGGAGGCAAGGGTCTCCTTGGACCGCAGTCTTCCGGCCTGCTGATCGGGCGGAAGGACCTCACCGACGCCGGAGCGCACGCGCAGAGCCCGGCCGGCGGCATCGGCCGCGGAATGAAGGTCGGTAAGGAGGAGATCGTGGGCCTGGTGGCGGCGGTGGAGCGCTACCTGCGCGTGGACCACGAGGCGGAGATACGCGAACTCGACCGCAAGGTGTCCGAGATGATGTCCGCGCTGAACAGGGTGAAAGGAGTGAAGGCGGCGCGCCATGTCCCGGAGATCGCCAACGAGGTGCCGCACCTGGCCGTCGATTGGGACGAGTCCCGGGGGCTGACGGCGGCGCAGGTTCACGAACAGCTTCAAAAGGGCGACCCGGCGATCTACACGTTAATGCGCGGCCCCGGGCAATTGCTGATTTCGGTGTGGATGATGCAGGGGAGCGAGCACAGAATCGTCGCGCGCCGCCTTCAGGAGATTCTCTCGGCGTGACGGCGGCGCTGCGGCGTCGAGCCGTGGCAAGAAAGTAAACGGGGCAGCCAGCCGGCAGCCGTTTGGCGGTGTCGAGCTTCCAGTGCGTACAACCCGCACCCACGCCGAAGCGCGCCGCCGTTCCGGCAGATGGCTAGGCCCGGCGTTCTCACAGCCCCTGAAGGGCCTTCCAACGCCTGCTCAGGCAACAGCAACCCGGCGGTGAGCGGCTTTGCGCCGCAGGCCCGGGGGATCCTGAGGACCCGCAGCCGGGGGAGGCTGGCACCGCCGTCCGCGACACACCAATCGCGGGCTGCCCCATCTCCGGAACTCTGCACTTGCCGGTAGCTGCCCCAAGACCGAACCTTCGCGACTCCGCCTTCAGGCCATCTACCTCGGGAATTTCCCTTCCCAAACAGAGTATGCTCCCTTCCGGGATTTCTGTCAAGAGATAATAAGATCTTTTTATGATCTTTAGATTATGATCCTGAGACCGTCGCGTCCATCGTCACCTGCTCATAGAGCGTCAGGGCGCGCAGGTACTCGTTGACCGCGCTCACCTCGCGGAGTTCCGCCTCGACCGCCGCCTGCTCGCGGAGGTTGACGGTGAAGAGCGTACTGTCTCCCAGCCGGAATCGCTCTCTCTCGGCGCCCGCCAGATCGGCCGCCACGGCCGTTTCCTCGCGGGCCAGCAGCGCCCGCTCGTGCGCGGCGCGGACGGCGCTGGCGGCGTCGCGCACCTCGGCCTCCACCTGGTCGCGCGCGAACCGCTCGCGCTGCTCGATCTGCGCGATTCGCGCCAGGGCGCCGCGCAGGCGCCCATCGGCGGCCCGGCGCTGAAAAGGGAGCTCGAAGCGCAGCGATGCCTTCACCTCGCTCGGCCCTCTGCGGACGGCGGCGTTGTCGCCGCCCTCGGCGGTGAAGCCCAACCCGACGTCCACCGCCGGGAGCCGGTCATTCCGCGCCAGCCGGATGTCGACCTCCGTCTGCCGCTTCTGCTCGGCCAGGCGCAGGATTTCCGGCCGCTGCGCCAGCGCCCGGCGCAGACCTTCCTGGACCTCCTCCTCCGGCAGTCCGGCGGTGTCCGGCAGCCTGTCCGGCAACTGCGCGGCGGCGGGAAGGACCGGCCGGCCCGACGAATCGCGGTAGAAAAGCGACAGTTCGATGGCGGAGGCCTGCACCGCGCGGTCGGCCTCGACAAGCTGGGCGCGCCGCTGGAGGATCTGCCGCCGGTTCTCGGTAACCTCAACCGCGGCAATCTGCCCCAGTCGCGCCGTCTCCCGGATCGCCGCGTCGCGCTCCTCTGCCACGCGCAACGCTTCCCGGGCGATGCGCAGCCGCATGCCGGCTGAGGCCCAATCCCAGTAGCGTCGGGAGGCTAGCTGCCGGACCACCAGCCGTTGCAGGCCGACGCCGAGATCCGCGATACGCCGGCCAATGCGGGCCTTGTCGAGGTTGCCGCGACGCTCGTCGATCGTGCGATTCCGCAACAGGGGTAGAGTGACGCCGCCGCGCCATTCGCCAAGCGACCGGGTCTCGCTCTTGCCATCGTAAGGCGCAAAGCGCCCCTCGCCGACACGCCATCCGCCGTAGGCCGACGCGCCCCACTGGGCGAACGGCTGGTTGAAGCCGAAGGTGACCCGCTCGTTGGCGTAGTAGCCCAACTGGTCGGTGTCGAATTGCACTCCCACCACGGTGTCGAATCGGCCAAGAGCTTGCAGGATGTCCGCGTCGGCGATGTCGCGGTCGGCCAGCGCCGCCAGCAGCGGAGGGTAGTTGGCTTCCACCGAACGCAGCACGTCTTCGAGGCGCAGCGCTTCCTGCGCCGCCACAGGTAAGGCGCCGATCAGGAGAAAGGTCCAGGACTGTCTCATTTCTTCTTCGCGTCCGGGGCCGCGCCGCCTTGCGCCGGCTGCGGCAGGGCGGGCGGGAATCCGTTGAACCGCCGCCAGAGTTCGAATCCGAGCCGGACTTCCCGCAACAGGACCCAGCCGTTGGCGAGGACACCCTGGCGGAGGAAGCGGCCATCCGGCCACGGTTCGTCTTCAGGATCCGGCGCCACCAGGACGCGAAAGCGTCCTTCCGCGTCGGCCGTGGCGTCGAGCAACGTGATCCGGCCCCCGAAGGTACCGACCGCGACCGACGGCCAGCCGACAAACTGGATGGCCGGCCAGCCTTCAAACTGAAGCCGTACCGGATCCCCGATGCTGAGCAGCGGCATGTCGTTGCCGTCGACCCAGAGTTCGACCACCGTTTCCTGCGTGTCCGGCACCAGGATCGCCACCGGCTCGCCGGCCTTGAGCAGTTCGCTGCCCGGCTGGGCGAGCAGGCGCAGCACCACGCCGTCCCGCGGCGCGCGGACCTCCTGCGTGCTCTGCCGGGCGAGCCGCGTTTCGATCGGCCGGACCGCAGCGCTGGCCGAGGCGCGCGACGCGTTGGCGTCCTCGATCAGGGCCTTGTAGTCGGCGGCGATCTTGTCGCGGTCGGCGATCGTGGCCCGATGGTCCTCCCGGGCGCCGTTAAGGGCGTTGCGCGACCGCTCGACCTCGGCGAGCGCCCGGTCGTGATCCATTCGGGCGAGCTCGAGGTTCCGGGTGGGCGTGAGGCCCTTCTTGTGCAGCGCTTCCTGCCGTTCGAGGTTGAGCCGGGCGGCCACCAGCGCCGCATCGGCCGCGTCGAGGGCGCGTTCGGCGGCGCGGACGCGCTCCGCCGCCATGCCGATGCGCGCCGCCGCCGCGGCCAGAGCGTTCTCGCGCGACGCCTCCAGCCCGGCGATCCGCGCGCCCAGCGACTGCTGGCGCTCCCGCGCGTCGGACAGCTCGCCGCGCAGCCGGTCGATTACGGAAGGATCGTTGTCGCTGATCTCGACGACCAGATCGCCCGCCTTCACTCTCGACCCCTCCTGCACCCGCCACCGGATCACCCGTCCGTCGACAGGCGCCGAGATGACCTGCTGGCGCTCGAGTGGGGCCCGGGCGACGACGCGGCCGGATCCGGAGATGTTCTGCTGCCACGGCAGGAAGGCCAGCGCCACCGAGAGAAGAACGAACAGGATCACCAGAATCCAGGCGATGCGCCGAGCCGGAGCAAACTCGGACACCAACGCCATGCTGGGGAGCAGGGGATACGACGAGTGCGCCGTCATGCGGCCTCCATGACGCCGTCGCGCGTAACGTGGATGACGCGCTCGCAACGGTCGAGTAATTCCTGCCGGGACGTCACCAGAATCAGCGTCCAGGGGGCGCCCGGATCAAACAGCAGCGACGTCAACAGCTCCCTTTCTCCGGAATCCGAGATCGCGTCCAGAGTCTCGTCGACGATCAGCAGCCGGGGCCGGCCCACGATCGCCCGCGCGATCATCAGAGCCAGTTTCTGTCCTTCCGACAGCGGGGCCCCTCCTGTGGCCAGCACCGTTCTCGGCCCCTCCTCGAGGCCACGGATCGCCGACCCCACGCCGGCTGCGTCGAGCGCCCTCTCCACGTCCGCTACGGGGATGGAGCGGCCCACCCGGACGTTGTCGAGCACGGTCCCGTGAAAGATCTCCACGCCGCGGACCAGCGCCATCGAAGACCGGAGAGTGGCCAGGCGAAGGCCGCGGATATCCGCGTCGTCCCAGGAGACCGCAACGCCGGCGAGTTCCCGGTAGCCGCAGATGGCGTCGAGCAGCGTGCTCTTTCCCGAACCGCTCAAACCGTACACGCCAACCTTGGCGCCGGCAGGGATTTCGAAGCTGTAGCGTGGTCCCCGCACACGGATCCGGGCCGGACCGCCGCCAGCCGCCGGTTCTCCGCCGGTCGCCTCCGCCGGGATGCCGGTCAGGGTTCCCAGCTTGTCGAGCGACGCCAGCAGGTCATAGAACGTTTCCATGTGCTTGGCCAGCTTCGAGATGCCGGCTACGACCGCCGTCACCACCAGTTCGGCGGCCACCAACTGGCCGAGCGTGAGCTGGCGCTCGATCACCAGCATGCCGCCGACACTCAACAACGTCGCGCTGGCGGCCGCTTGCAGAAACAGCGATCCGGCGAACTGCCGCAGCAGCACGCGGAAGTGGCGGGCACGGTATCCGAGGTAGTCGCGAACCAGCGAGTCGCAGCGCTCCCGCGCAAAGGCGGCCTCCGCCTCGCCCCGGAACGTGGTCGCATTGCGCGCCGTCTCTTCCAGCCATCCCACCAGGGCGTACTTGGCCTTGGATTCCTTGATCGCCGACTTGACCGCGCCCGCCCCGGCCGGAAAGATGACCAGGACCAGGCACACGCCCAGAACGGCGTCGAAGGCGAGCAGCCAGGGGTGGTACAGCCCCAACAGGATCATGCCCGCGATTGTCTGCGCCGCCACGCTCAGTCCGTCCACCAGCAGCGTCGCCGCCGCCTTCTGCACCGTGACGATATCCAGAAACCGGTTCACCACTTCGGGTCCGTTCTGCATGCGCAGCACGTCCGTCCGGGCGTGGAGCAGGCTGTGGATGGACTCGGAAGCCAGCCTCACGAACACCCGCCGCTGAAGCATTTCGACCGCGTGGAAACGGATGATCTGTAGCACCGCCGCCACGGCCAGCAGCCCCAGCACTGCCAAGCTTAGGTAGAGCAGCGGTTGCATCAGGGCGCCAAAGGCGATCGTGTTGACGAGCGCCTGCGAGGCGACCGGGACAGCCAGAGTGAGCACGCCGATCGCCAGAGAGAAGACGGCCGCCGCCCAAAGGTCGTTGCGTTCGAGACTGAGCAGCGTCAGCAGCCGCCGCAGGGGCGAGGGCGCCGGGTCATGGGAGAGCGGTAGCGGCATCTGTAATGGCGTCATTGGTGAAGTCGCAGAAGGATTCTCCGGGGGCGGGCAACACGATCCGGGACCGGGTTCCGCCGCCCGGGAACACTTTCAGCATAGGCAATCGAAATACTTTGTACAAATAGATAAATACAAGATGATTCATAGCTAAGATCGATGTATTATCCAAAGCATGGAGTGGCTGAACTACCACCATCTTTTCTACTTCTGGATGGTCGTCAGGGAGGGCACCATCGCCCGGGCTTGCGAGAAGCTCCGGCTGGCGCAACCGACCATCAGCGGGCAGCTCCGCGCGCTCGAGGACTCGCTCGGAGAGAAGCTGTTCACCAAGGCCGGCCGGAAGCTGGCCTTGACCGACGTCGGGCAGGTGGTCTACCGCTACGCCGACGAGATCTTCTCGATCGGGCAGGAACTGAAGGACGTGTTGCGCGGAAGGCCGCGGGGGCGGGCGGCGCGGTTCCTGGTCGGGGTCTCGGACGTCGTGCCGAAGTGGATCGCGTTTCACGTGCTTCGGCCGGTGCTGCGGATGGAGGAACCGGTCCACCTGGTCTGCTACGAGGACAGCACTGAAGGACTGCTGGCTAGGCTGGCGGCGCACAGCCTTGACATGGTCCTTACCGACGCGCCGATCGCCACGTCGCGGGCCAGGGCGTTCAATCATGAACTCGGAACAAGCGGGGTCAGCTTCTGTGCGGCGCCCGCCCTGGCGCAGCGGCTGAGGCGGGGCTTCCCGAAGTCGTTGGACGGAGCCCCGTTTCTGCTGCCGACGGAAGGGTCCGTCCTCCGGCGTTCGCTCGAGGTCTGGCTGGAGCGGCGCCACGTCCGCCCGTCCGTGGTCGGAGAGTTCCAGGACAGCGCGCTGCTCAAAGTTTTCGGCCAGGCCGGCGCCGGCGTGTTCGCCGTGCCGTCCGCCGTCGAAAAGGACGTCCGCGACAGCTACGGCGCCTCGGTCATCGGGCGGACGGCGGAGATCGTTGAGCGGTTCTATGCCGTTTCGCTCGAGCGGCGGCTGAAGCACCCGGCCGTGGTGGCGGTCTCGGAGGGCGCACGGGAGTTCCTGCCCGGCGTCGCGGCAGACAAGGACGCGGTGGACAAAGCATCGGAATAACCGAAGTTTCCGTTCGAGACTATCTGATTGTCCCCATGTCGATCCGGGCGTACTGTCAGAAAGGGGAAGCCGATGCAGATCCGGGTCCACCGCGAAGATGCGGCAGTCAACGCGGAGATGATCGCGTTCATCGAGCGCCGCCTCTACCTCTCTCTCGGGCGCTTCGGTGGACGCCTGCGGTCCGCCGTGGTCAGCCTCCGGGAACTCAACGGTTCGGGAGGCGGCCCGGGCGGAGTGACCCGGGAGTGCCACGTTTCGGTCCGTTTCACGCACGGCGGAACGGTGGCCATCACGGAGCGCCACGGCGAGATGCGCGAAGCGGTGGCGCGCGCGGTCGAGCGGACGGCGAGAACAGTGAGCCGGAAGATCAGCCTGATGAGACCTTTCGATTCCGATCCGGCGGCGTGAGTGCGGTTCCGGCGCAGCGGCCTGCCTCCGCCGCGCCGCGACGGACGGTTCGATCCGTCTGTCGTCATGGGCCCGGCCGGGATGAATCCCCCTTCACCGGCCGGGCCTTTTTCGTCTCCCCGGGGCGTGAGGATGATCAATCGGGCAAGGCAAAGGCGACGATCACCCCGCCCGCCGGTCGCCCCGATTTTCCTCCCCCGGCCGAGATCGCCACATACTGCTTGCCGCCCGCCAGGTAGGTGCTCGGCGTGGCGTTGCCGCTGAAGGGAAGCTTCGCCTGCCACAGGATTCGTCCCGTTTCCGTGTCGAATGCCCGGAAAGTTTCATCGGCGCTGGCGCCGATGAACAAAAGGCCGCTGGCCGTCACCACCGGACCGCCGTAGTTTTCCGTACCGGTGGGCGGGATGCCGCGCGCCGTCAGTTCCGGATACTCGCCTAGCGGAACCTTCCACTTGATCTCCCCAGTGTTGAGGTCCACCGCGTTCAAAGTGCCCCAGGGCGGGCGGATCGCGGGGTAGCCCTCGGCATCGAAGTAGCGGCGGAAACCCGCGAAGACATAAGGCGGGCCGTCGCGGCGGCCGGATGCCGCCCCGCCCGGAACGAACTTCTCCTCCCCGAGGATGAAGTCGATCACAGCCTTGCGCTGGTCCGCGCGAAGGTTTCCAAACGCCGGCATCCGTCCGCCGCCGCCCTCCTCGACAACGCGCGTCACCTGTTCCCGGGAACTCCGGCCCGCGATCCCGATCAATGACGGAAAGCCGGCCTTCGCGTCTCCCTTGCGGTCCAACCCGTGGCAATAGCCGCAATGAGTACGATAGGCCCGTTCACCCGGCGAAACGGGGGTTCCGTCGGCGTTGCGGGTCTCGATCATCTGGTATATCCACGGAATCTCGTTGACGTTGGCGTAGTAGACGCCGGCGGGGTCGGCAGCGGCGCCGCCCCACTCCATGCCGCCGTCGAAACCCGGGAAGATGATCGACTCTTTGAGGCTAGGAGCGGTAAACGCGCCCTGCGAGCCCACCTGCCGGAACCGCATGGTTGTGAACTCCCGGGCCTTCGGCGAGATGTTTGACACGTCCTCGATGGTGTATGTCTGCCGCGTGAGCGGTGGCGGCTTGGAGGGAAACGGCTGCGTCGGCCACGTGGGCTCTTCGGGCAGTTCTGACTTCGGTACGGGGATATCATAAATAGGCCAGAGGGGTTCGCCGGTGACGCGGTCGAAGACGAACAGCAGCCCGTTCTTGGTCCCCTGGGCCACCGCGTCGATCGTGAGCCCCTTCTGCTTGACGGTCAGCAGCAGCGGCGGAGTGGGAAGGTCTTTGTCAAGAAGGTCGTGGTGGACCAGTTGGAAGTGCCAGATCCGCTTGCCGGTGTTGGCGTCGAGCGCGATCAGGCAGTTGGCGAACAGGTTCGCCCCGATGCGGTCGCCGCCCCAGAAGTCGGGGTAAGCCGTTTCGGTTGGAACGTACACGATCCCGCGCTTCTCGTCGAGCGACAAGCCCGACCAGTTGGAGGCGCCGCCCTGCGTCTTGTAGGCCTCGGGTGGCCAGGAGTGGTATCCGTACTCGCCCGGCCGTGGAATCGTGTAGAAGGTCCAGCGGGTGGCGCCGGTGCGGACGTCGAACGCGCGGATCGTTCCGGGACCGTTGGTCAGCCCGCCGACGATGTAGGTGTCGCGGTAGATCACGCCGGGCGTGTTGATCACAACGGTGTGGGGATTCGCCGAGCCGTACGTGTCGACGCCCTCGCCCAGGTGAATGGATCCGTTCTTGCCAAAGGAACGGATCGGCTTGCCGGTCCCGGCGTCGAGGGCGTAGAGATAGGGGCCGGCGCCGGTGAAGATGCGGCGGTCCTTTCCGTCGGTCCAGTAGGTCACGCCACGCTGGCGGCGTCCGAGGTTGACCGTGCGTTCCGCCGCCGGATCGAAGGCCCAGATGAGCGTGCCACGGGCGGCGTCGAGGGCGAGAACCCGGCGGTTGGTAGTGGCCGTGTACAGCACTCCGTCAATGACCAGACCGTTTGACTGGAACTCGCCCTTCTCTCCGGTGTCGTAGGTCCAGGCGACCCGCAGACGCGAAACGTTGGACTTGTTGATCTGATCGAGCGTCGAATAGTGCGTGGTAGCCTTGTCGCCCAGGTAGACGGGCCAGTCCCGGCCGGCCGGTTCGGCGGAGGCGCGGGCGGCCAGGGCGATCAGAGCGCAGGCTGTCGCGATTCTCATAGCTGATCTGGAGGTGCCAGTATACCCGATATAATGTCAGCCTGATGAAAATCGCCCTCCTGTTGCCGTTCATTCTGCTGCCCCTTGCCGCCGAGCGGGCGCGGTTCGCCAGCGGCTATATGTACAGCTACTACGTGCCCCAGTCGGCCAGCACGCCGTGGCGTCCGGCGTGGTCGCCGGACGGATCCGAGATCGCCTTCGGCATGTCCGGATCGATCTGGAAGATCCGGCCCGGCGAGACCACCGCCTACGAACTGACTGCGAACCCCGGCTACGACAATTCCCCGGCGTGGTCGCCCGACGGCCGCTGGATCGCCTACACGACGGAGGATTCCACCGGCGTGAACCTGATGCTGCTCAACGTCGCCACCGGGGAAAGCACGCCGGTCACGCGGGGTGCGGGCATCCGCCTCGACCCCGTTTTCTCCCCGGACGGGAAGCAGCTGGCCTACGTCTCGAACGAACCGCGCGGAGCCTATCACATCTACTCGATGCCCTTCGATAACGGCCGCTTCGGCGCGCCGCGGCAGATCACCATGCCGAACTCGTTCGGGCGCGCCCGGCTCTACTTCAGCGCCGAGGACGACCACATCTCGCCGAGCTTCTCGCCGGACGGCAAGGAGATCCTGCTCGTGTCGAATCGCGGCATCCCGCTCGGCTCTGGCGCCATCTGGCGCGCCCCGCTCGAGCCGGATGCCATGAGAAAGGCGAAGTTGCTGCTTCGCGAGGAGACGCTCTACCGGACGCAGCCGCAGTGGTCGCACGACGGAAAGCGGCTTCTGTACAGTTCGCACCGAGGCAGCCAGTACAACAACCTGTTCGTTTTGCCCGTCGAGGGTGGCGAGCCGTACCAGATGACATTCGGAGACTGGGACCATTTCGACCCCCGCTGGTCGCCTGACGGGGAATGGATCGTGTACGTGTCGAACCAGCACGGGCTCTCCGACCTGCGCCTTCTGCGCACCTACGGGGGCGAGGAACGCCGGATCGAGATCCGGAGGCGCGCCTACCGCCGCCCCATGGGTCAACTCGAGGTCCGGATTGCCGGCGCGGCGCGCTTCTACGTCACCGCCGCGGACGGCAAGACGTATACTCCCCCCACGTCCTACATGCGGGTGGCCGGCCGGCACTCGCATCGCGAATTCTTTCACGCCGAGAGCCGGTTCGTGGTGGACCTGCCGCCGGGCGAAGCGACGGTCGAAGTGGCCAGAGGCATCGAGTACTGGCCGCAGACGCACAAGGTGAAGATCGAAGCGCAGCGCACCGCCCTCCTCGACGTGGCGCCAAAGCGCATGACCAGCATGAACGCGCAGGGGTGGTGGAGCGGATCCGACCACGTGCACATGAACTACGCCGGCAACCTGCACAACACGCCCGAGAACCTGATGATGATGGCGCGCGCCGAGGATCTCGATCACGTGGGCGAGAAGATCGCCAACAAGGATCACCGCATCTTCGACCACCAGCATTTCACCGGCGGCCGGCCGCATCCTCTGTCGAGCCCGGAGCACCTGCTGACGTTTGGCGAGGAATACCGGCCGCCGTTCTACGGCCACGTGAACTTCATCCACATGACGCGGCACCTGATCTCGCCGTTCACCACCGGCTACGAAGGGTCCGCCATCGAAAGCCTGTATCCGAGCAATACGGATATGTTCCGCGCCGCCCGCGCGCAGGGCGCGCTCGGAGGGTACGTGCATCCGTGGTCGAGCGATCCGCCTCGCGCCGGCTACTCGGTGGCGCGCGGATTTCCGGTCGACCTGGCGCTCGGATCGTTCGACTACCTCGAAGTCCACACCAGCGCTAATCACTTCCGCTTTACCGCTCCGGTGTGGCATCGCGCCCTGAATTGCGGCTTCAGGGTCACGGCGTCGGCCGGCGAGGATTCGATTCTCAACCTGCACGCCACGCCGATTCTCGGGTCGAGCCGGGTCTACGCCTATCTCGGCGACAAGCTCGATTTCCCTCGCTGGCTTGAAGCGATCCGGAAGGGGCGGACGTTTGTGACCAACGGGCCGCTTCTGCGGCTCGAAGTGGACGGGCGCATCCCCGGCGACGAGATTCGGCTTCCGGAGGCGGGCGGCGCGGTCGAGGTGGCGGCGTCGGCGGAAGCCATCGTGCCGCTCGAAAAGATCGAGATCTTCTTCAACGGCAAGGTGATCGAAACGATTCCGGTAAGCGGCAACAAGGCGGATTTCCGCAAGCGCATCCCGATCTCCTCGAGCGGCTGGATCACCTTGCGCGCCTCCCACAGCCGGCCGCAGCACCCGATCGATGACAGCTACGTCGTCGGGGAAACGAGTCCGGTGTTTGTCTACAAGGGGAACCAGCCGATCCGCTCCAGGGAAGACGCCGAGTACTTTATCCGCTGGATCGACGACATCACCAGGCAGGCCGAGGCCCATCCGGGCTGGCGGAGCGGCAAGGAACGGGCGCACGTGCTCGGGCAGTTCAGTCAGGCCCGGCAGGTTTTTGTGCAGCGCGCGGCCGAAAGCCCGGCGCCGTAGACCGCGGTGGACGCCGCCGGCCCGTTCCTAGAGTTCGGTCACCGACGGCGGGCGAGGCGGCTTGGGCGCTACGGGCGGGGGAGGAACCTTGCCCGGAGCCGAGGAAGGCGCTGGCGGCGCCGGCGGGGGCGGCGTGTCATCGGGACGAACATCAATGTTGCCGCGATCGGTATTAATCGTGATCTGCACGCCGCCGGGGGCCGTTCCGCCCTCCAGGCTCTGTCCTCGGCCTTCCCTCCGTGTCGTCATCTTGTCGCCGAAGCCATGGTCGATCTCGCCCCGCCGGGTCTCGGCCTTCACCTGGAACTTCGCCGTGGAGGGAACGCGGACGTCCACATTCCCCGCCCGCGTCCGGAGGGTCATCCTGGCCGGCGCCGACCCCGGATTCACGGTGATGTCGCCCCTGTCCAGGGCCACTTCGATCGTGTCGGTGACATTCGACAGGTCGACGTCCTTGGACCGGGCGCGCACAAAGAGAGGTCCCGTGATCGTATTGCCCGTGAGGTGTCCTCCCGCGATCGTCATCTCGCCGGGCACCCGGGCGGCCCGCAACTCGGTCACCGAACTCTCAAACCGCACCGGCTTTGCGACACGGCGGAACTGGACGTCGCCGTAGAACTCACCCTGGACGACAACCGGGCCCTCGATGGAATCGAGATCGATGTCTTCGCCCCTGCCGTTGATCTCGACGCCGCCCTTCACGTTCACGGCCCGGACGATGTCGCCCTTGCGTTTCTGGACTTTCAGGCTGCCGCCGATGTTGCTGACCCGCACGCCGGCGTTGTCGCTGTCGATGGTGACCGATCCGGCGATGTCGGAGACCTCGAAGTCGCCGTAGCGGCCGCGGCCTTCCACAGTCGCGCCGCGTGGCACCGTGACCTCGATATCGGAGGAGATTCTCACATTCCGGCTGGAGACACGGTCCTGGTTGGTGCGGATGACGAACACCTCGCCCTGTTTGACCACTTCAAGCGGGCACTTCTTGGCCAGGTCCGAGGCCTCCGCCTCGCTGAGCGCCCTCACCGTAGTGCGGCCGCTCACCCGGATCTCCTCGCCATCCGAACTGGTCACACGGGCGTCGCCGCGGGCGTTCTCAATCAGCACCCGCGGCGCTTTCCCGGCCGTCGCCTTCTGTTCGGCGAGCGGGTAATCGTGCGCCTCGCCGAGAATGTCGATGCCGCTGATCCGCACGGCGGCCCACCGGCCGCCCTCGCGATGAATGTGGAACACCGACGTCCCGAGCAGGCACAGGAAAATGATCAGCGCCCATTCGCCGCCCGAAATGCCGCGGGCGGGGAGAGGTTTGCCGGTCAGGCGCCACACCGTGATCTCGACGAGCCTGACCGCCCCCCATGCGATGAGCAACCATGGCCAGTAGTCGCCGAGAATGCGCAGGATGGGTAGTTCCGGCCGGAGGTTGTGGACGAGAAACACGCCTCCGATGACAATCAGGAGGATCGGGCCGATCACGGATCCGCGTCTCATGACCGCACCTCCCCGCCCGTCGCGTTTCCCGCCTGCGGCGGCCGGACAAGCAGCCTTTCCACCAGCACCATTATTCCTGTCACGACCAGCAGGGCCGGCCACGTCCGCCAGATCGGATACGGCCCGAAATGGTCGATTAACATCAGGATGCCGAGCGCGATCAGAACGATCGGGCCGCGGATGGCGCGAACATAGCTACTGTTGTTCATGATGGGCCTCCCCTCCGATCGGAGTTCCATCGGCCGGGGCCAGGCGGCGGTACAGCAGGTAAAGTCCCAGCCCGATCAGACCCACCGGCCAGAAGCGGAGAACCTGTCCGATGCGGAGAATCTCGAGATTTTCGAGCAGGAAGACAACGCCTGCGACGATCAAAGCGATCGGCAGACCCAGAGAGCCCTCGCGCAACGCGATCAGGCTTGAGAATTCGTCCACCGGCTGGCTGCGCTCGCGGCGGAGAGCCGTGTGATACGCCTCGAAGGCCATGTACGGAACCCAGGCGATCGTCATCATCACCAGCACCGGCTCCAGTCCGCCGGCGTACGGCGAACTGGCGATGCTGATCAACATCCCAAAGATGAAAACATGAATCAGCCCTTTGCCGTACTGCCCGTTGTAGATCGCCCCGACACCCGGGATCAAACCGAGCACGAACGCCAATCCAGCCGACGGCGACCCCGGCGGCGGGGCCGCGAGCGTCGCGGTTGCGGGCGTCGGGGACTGGATCGGCCGGCACTCCGCGCAAAGAACGTTATCGGCGATCGCCTTGTCGGCATCCGACAGGGATTTGCCGCAGTTGCGGCAGAATGAAGCGGTCATCGTAGCACCCTCTCTTCCCCTAGCGGGACTCTCTCTCCGCAGGCGCGGCGTCTCCGGTTCGTTCCGGCTCCATCGGTTCCAGCCTGGGTCGCGAGCGCTGGTCCTCCTCCTCGGCGGACCACTCCCGCAACCGGTCCTGGATCGAATAGACCAGCCGCAAATTCTCGTAGTACTTCATGACCCTGTCGTATGCTCGATGCGCCCGGGAATCGATGCTGGCCCAGATCCGGGCCGGGTCCAGGTCTGCTGCGGAAACCGCGCGCTCCTGGACTCCGGCAAACTTGAGCACCATCGAGAACGAAAGGATCGTCATGGCCATTCCCATCGCGAACCGCGGCTGTAGCACCGGCTCGAAGAGCCTTTGCCACCAGGTCCGCTCCCGGTGCGCGGGGCCGGGCCGGGCCTCCGCCGGCGGGGTGTGATAGAGAATCCGCGTGATCAGGGCCGGGGGTGGCTCCACCCGGTCTGCCAGCGCCACAAACCGGACGGCCGCGCGCACGTCCCGTTCCAGTCCGGCGCAGGCGGCGCAAGCGGCCAGGTGCGCTTCCACCCGCGCGGCGTCGGCCGGTGACAGCGTGCCGTCGACGTAGTCGCACAACAAGAAGTCGAGTTCGGCGCAGTTCATACGGCCACCTTCTGCTTCCGCAGCACCCGGGCCAACTCCGCCCGGCCGCGGTTCAGTCTGGATTTTACGGTTCCTTCCGGCACCTTGAGAACCGCCGCGATTTCACGGTACTCCATCTCCTCGATATCCCGCAGGATCACGGCCTCGCGCAGTTCCGGCGAGAGCCGCTGGAGCGCGCCCTGCAACAGCTCACTCGCTTCCCGCCCGGCCAGCAGCCCCTCGGTCCGCGCGATCGCGGCTGTTTCTTCCACCACCGGCAACTGGTCGTCGAGAGACTCGGTGGCGCGCTTCATTTTTCCCCGGCGGTAGTTGTCGATCAGCAGGTTTCGTGTGAGGCGGCTCAGCCACACGCTGAACGACCCCTCGCCCGAGCGGAAACTCCGGAGCGACTGGAATACCCGCAGGAAAACGTCCTGCGCGATGTCCTGCGCCTCCCCTTCCGATCCCGTAAACCGGTAGCACATCGAGTAGACCCGCTTCGAGTGCTGCCGCACGAGATCCTCCCAAGCGGTTTCATCGCCGCTCAGGCAACGATCCACCAAACTTGAATCGGCGTCCAAGACCCTTTCCCTGGGGACTTCCGTCCCCCGACCCACAGGCGCCGCCCACGGAGCGCTGCCGCCGACGCGGTCTCCCGCCCCGAACGCCGTGACTCCCCATACTGCCGCCGCCATTGTCATTCCTCGATTCCATCCGAAGGTGGGCGCCTGCTCGCCTTCCACAAAAGGAAACGAGGATCTATCATGAGAAGTTCAAGCGGATTTCATGAACTGTCCAAGCCAAGTGCCTATTCTATCCGGGTTCAGCCGAAGCTGGAACCGATTTCCGCATGCCTGAAACCAACGGCGCGCCGGCAAAGCCCGTCACCTCTGGTTCCGGAATGTGGATCGCCGTCGTGGTGGTTTTCGTCGCCGCGGCGTGCTGGTTTGCCTATCGGGCCTTCGTCACCCAGGGTTTCCAGTGGAAGAAGTTTGTCGACTCCTTCGCCACCCTCGATTGGGGATGGTTGCTTCTTTCCGTCATTCTATCTTTTTCTACATATGTAGGAAGAGCGTTCCGGTGGGCGGTGCTGATACGACCGCAAAAGCCTCATGCGAGCCTGTGGAACCTTTTCACTGCGACTGTCATCGGCTTCACGGCTCTGGTCCTGTTCGGCCGTCCGGGCGAAATGGTGCGGCCATACCTGATTGCGGTGAAAGAGAAACTGTCGTTCTCATCGCAGATGGCGGCGTGGCTTCTGGAACGCGTCTTTGACCTGATGATGGCGCTGTTCATTTTCAGCTTCGCGTTGTCGCGGGTTCAGAACTCGGGCGTGGATGTCGGCGATAAACTCAACTGGGTGCTGAAATTGGGTGGCTACTTCATTGGCGTGATCGGCCTTTCCTGCGTAGCGGTCTTTGTGGCGCTGCGCCAGTTCGGGGACCGCAGCGAACGGCGGATCCGGGAGGCGGCGGCGGTCTTGCCGGAGCAGTATCAGCAATGGTTTGCAAACACGATTGCGGCCTTCCGCGCCGGGGTCGAGTCGACGAAGGACTGGAAGGCGGTGGCGGCGCTGTGGATCTATTCCATCCTCGAATGGGTTCTGATCACCGGATGCAGCTATTGCCTGTTCAAAGCGGCGCCGGCGACGCACGCCTTCTCCCTCACCGACGTGTTGATTTTCCTGGGCTTTGCGGCCTTCGGCGCGGTCATCCAGATCCCCGGCGTTGGCGGCGGGCTGCAAATTGTGACGATCGTCGTTCTGACGGAACTGTTTGGAGTTTCTCTCGAAGCGGCAAGCGGGTTGGCGCTGGTCAGCTGGATAATTACATTTGTAATAATATTGCCGTTTGGGTTTGCTTTCGCGTTCCATGACGGCTTGCAGTGGCGGAAACTTCGCCACCTAGGTGAAGATCAGGTAACTCCATGACATGCCCTTTTTGTAATCACAGGGAAGACAAAGTGATCGACTCGCGCGAGAGCAAGGAAGCCGACGTGGTCCGGCGACGCCGCGAGTGCCTGAAGTGCGGGAAGCGGTTCACCACTTATGAGAGAATCGACGAAGTCCCGTATATGGTAGTGAAAAAAGGGGGAAGGCGGGAGAAGTTCGAGCGCCAGAAGGTCCTGTCCGGACTGCTTCGGGCGTGCGAGAAGCGTCCGGTCAGCATGGGCAAGCTGGCTGAGATCGTCGATGAAGTGGAGCGGCAACTGGCGGAGAGTCCGGAAAGAGAGATATCCACTACTGATATAGGAGAGCTGCTGATGGAGCGTTTGAAAGCTCTTGACAAAGTCGCCTATGTCCGCTTCGCGTCGGTCTATCGGGACTTTCAGGACGTCGAGACCTTTCTGGGCGAGTTGGAGAACCTGGTTCGGCACAAGCGGCCCTGAGAGACCGGGCTTTCAGGAGGCGATGGCCTTGCAGGCCTCCTCGGCCGTGGCGAACATCCGGACGCGCCGGTCGAGGCGGGTGAGCCGGAACAGGCTTGCCACCGTGTCCCGTGCTCCGCACACAACCAAGTCGCCGTTGCCCCGCGCCTGCTCGAACGTCCAGGCAATGGCGCGCAGGCCGGCGTTGTCGAGGTGGGTGATCTCGGAGAGGTCCAGCACGACGGCGACATTGCCGGTTTCAAAGGTTCGGGCCAAGGACTGGCGGAGGCGCTCGGCCGCGCTGATTCCGGTGAGCGATCCACGAGGGCGGATCACCAGCAGTTCCCGGAGCGGGGCGCCCGATTTCGCGTTGTCTTTTGTTGTGGTTGTCTCGCCGTGCACGATCTTGATTAGAGGGCCATCGCCCTAGGGAAACGCCCTAATGTTCATCGGCCTAACCGCCGAAGCTCAGTAGGGTATGGTGTGGCTGCTCGCGATCCTCTGGTGCGCCTCTTCCGGCCTCCCGGCGGCGGCGCGCGTCAACCCCGGGCCAGCGGGCGCCGGCAGGCCGCATCCGCGCGCGATTCTGGCTCTCTATGACAGCCACGCGACGCCGGACACCTGGCGGACGAACACGCACCGCATGGCCGAGATGCCGCTCAACTATCTCGGCTTCATCGTGCGCTACCACGACATCCAGCGAGGTCTTCCCCACCCTGCGTCGCTCGAGGACGTACGCGGCGTGTTGAGCTGGTTCGAGGGGGACTCGATACCGGACCCGGAGGGGTACGTATCCTGGCTCGAGCAGCTTGCGCGCGAAGGAAAGCGATTTGTCTGTATCGGCGAGCCGGCGATGCGAAGGAGCAGCCTCGGCCGGCCGACGGCGCAGCCGGTGGTGGATCGGTTCTGGAAGGTGATGGGTTTGCGCAGCCTGGGCGGCTGGAGTTCCGTCACGTATGATTCCCTGATCCTTTTTCAGGACCCCTCCATGACCGGCTTTGAGCGGCCCTACGGAGGAGTTCTGCCGCCGTTTGAACTGATCGTCCGCGACGATCCTGCTGTTCGCGTCCACCTCGAATTGCGGCGCGGCCGTCCGCCCCACGCAAGAACGGCGCACCTGGTGACGACGGGTCCCGGAGGAGGGTACGCGGCGGCCGGCTACACGCATTACCAGGGCCAGGATCCGTTCCGGCAGTGGCATCTGAATCCGTTTGAGTTCTTCAACGCCGCCTTCGGTGCGGCCGGCGCGCCGCGGCTCGACGCGACGACCTTGGCGGGGCGGCGGATGTACTACTCCCATATCGACGGGGACGGATGGAGGAACAAAACGGAGATCTACCCCTACCGGACCCGAGCCGCCCTGTCAGCGGAAGTGATCCTCGATGAGGTGTTGAAACGCTTTCCCGACATGCCGGTGACCGTGGCGCCAATCGCCGCCGATCTGGACCCGAGGCTGCTCGGCTCCGAGCAGGCGCTGGCCGCGGCTCGGGCGATCTTTGCGCTTCCGCACGTCGAAGCCGGGACCCACACCTACAGCCACCCGTTGCAGTGGGAGTTCTTCGCCGCCTACGATCCGGCCGAGGAGCGGAGGCGGATCGGCAGACGCGACAATCCCCGCTCGTATTGGAACGTGGGTTTCGACCTCCGCCAGGAGATTGCCGGATCGGCGGCTTTCATCAACACGCTGCTGCCCCAGGGCAAGAGGGTCGCGCTGCTTCAGTGGAGCGGCAACACACGGGCCTTCGGGGCGGCGATCGAGGAGGCGAGGAAAGCGGGGCTGCGGAACATCAACGGCGGGGATACCCGGTTTGACGCCGACTTTCCTTCCGTGATGTGGGTGGCGCCGGTCGGCCGGCAGGTCGGCAGGGAGTTCCAGGTGTACTCCTCGGCGAGCAATGAAAACACCTATACCGATCTCTGGACACAGCATTTCTTCGGGTATCGATATCTCGGCCAGACGATTGACCGGACGGAGTCTCCGCGGCGGCTCAAGCCGGTGAACCTGTACTACCACATGTATTCGGGAGAGAAGCTGCCCGCCTTGCGCGCCGTGCTTGAGAACCTCGAGCGGGTCCGGTCGAGCGAGGTAATTCCGGTGACGGCGGCCTTCTTTGCCGGTGTGGCCGACGGGTTCTGGCGGGCGCGGATCCGGGAGGTGGGGCCGGGGCAGTGGGCGATCGCCAACCGCGAGGAGTTGCAGACGGTCCGGTTCGACCAGGCGGCGGGCCGGTCGGTGGACTTCGGCCGGTCGCGTGGCGTCATCGGCCAGCGGATGCACCAAGGTTCGCTTTACGTGGCGCTCGACGCCTCGGAACCGGAGCCGGTCGTCGCGCTGCGGGCCGGACACTCCGGACGGGCCGAGGCCTCGCCGTGGCTGGTCCACTCGCGCTGGCGCGTCTGGCGTGTGACGGCGGCGGCGGAAGAGGTGCGCTTCCTTGCCTCGGGTTTCGGCGCCGGGGAAATGGTCTGGCGGATGCCCTCGCCCGGCCGATACCGAATTTGGCGCCGGGGACAGGCGACCGACGCGGAAGCCGGCGTGGATGGGCTGTTGCGGTTCACCCTCCGCGCTCCGGGGATCGAGCCCGCCGAAGTGAGCATTGTACGGCAATGAGTGCGCGGAGATGAGGAAGAGGCACTACGCCGCGGTCTTGCTTTCGGCGGTGGCGGCTCTGTCGGCCGGCGCGGCCCTTCTCCCCGGGCCGCTCGAGGTGGCGCTGATGCGGCTGAAGGACGGCGACTACAGCCGCGCCCTCCGTACCTACGAAGACCGCTACCGGCGCGGCGAGCGGAACACGGCCCTGGTGGCGGGGCTTCGCGAGATCTACCTTCAGCACGCCGAGGTGGAGAAGGCGGTCGCGCTGATGGAAGCCTACATCGCCGAGCACCCCCGGGACGTCGCCGCCCGCAAACTGCTCGGCGAAACTTATCAGGCCGCACGGCTGCCGGAACGCTATACCGCGAACCTCGCGGACATCGCCGAACTCGAGCCCACCGCAGCGAACTTCTGGGACCTGGCGGCGTCGTACGAAAAAGAGGGAGACTTTGCGCGCCAGGCCGAAGCCCTCCGGCGGCTGCTCGCCCTCGGCAACGCCCCCCCGGGCCAGACCGAGGAGGCCGCGCTCAAGCTGGCGGGGCTCCAGGCGTCGGCGGGCCGGCCCGGAGACGCAGCCGCCACGCTGCGCAGCTATCTGCGCGGCCGGCGGGCCTCCGGCGACCGCCGCGCGGCGGAACTCCTGTTGCGGGTGATGATCGACGCCGGCGAGGCGGCCCGGATTCCACGCGAGGCGGCCGCCTGGGCCGGGGGCGATCCGGAGTTCGCCGCGCGGATCGCCGGAATCCTGGTCGAGCACGGCCAATCGGCAGCGGCGCTCGAGACGTTATCCGCTTTTGCCGGTAAGTTTGAAAGCCACACGGGTTTGTTGCTGCAACTGGTCGAGGCCGAACGCGCCACGGGCAAGTCCGGGCAGGCGTTCGCCCGGCTCGCCGCGCTGCGCGACCGCGGCAGGTTGCCGAAGGAGGCGCTGCCGGCGCTGGTGGACTTAGCGATCGAAACCCGCAAGCTGGATCTGGCGGCGGCGGTCATCACGGGCCCCGGATCCGCCCTGCCGGAATGGGTGATCGCAAGCTTTCTCGACGCGGCCTACACTTCCGGCCACCGCGACCTGGCGCTGACGGTCTGGCAAAAGCTGGGAGCGGATTTCACGGCCTCCCGACCTCTGCTGGGGGCGGAACTCGCGCTGGCCAAGGGCGACAAAGCGACCGCCGGACGCCTGGCCGAAGCTGCGCTCCAGACGGCCTACGAGCCGCGGGACCGGATCGCCCTGGCCAGCATTCTGGATCAGGCGGGGCGGCGCGAGAAGGCGCGGGCGGCGCTCGAAGGGGTTCCGTTTGCGTCCTTGCCCGAGGCAGCGCAGGTCCAGCTGGCGTGGATCTGGGTGGACGCCGGCGAAGTGGAGGCGGGCCGGCGGCAGACCGGCGGGGCGCAAGGACCGGCGTGGGCGATCCTGGCGGCGGCGGCGGGCGACCCGGCAGTGGTCGCGTGGGTGGACAAGAGCGAGCCGGGAGAACGGCTTCTGCTCGACCTCTACTTTCTGGCGGCGCGGCGGTCCGATGCGGCGCTGCAATGGGCGCTGGCGCGAAAACTCCGGGCGCGGGGATCGTCCGAGGCGGCGAAGATCTACGAACCGGCCTTGCTCGCCGCCGCCGCCGGACTGGCGGCGGCCGAGTTGGAAGCGTACGCGGCGCCCCGGCTGGCCGATCCGGGCACGCCGGAGGCCGACAAAGAGCGGCTCGTGTTCGCGCTGTTGTCGGCCAAGGCGGACAGAACCGCGCTGCCGACGCTGGAGCGATGGGCGCGATCGCGGCGGGGGCAATGGTTTTCCGCCTTCGTGGAGGCCTCCGTCCGGTCCGGAAACAGCGAGGCGCTCGTGCGGTTTCTGGCGGCCGAACTGGGCCGGAAGGATCTCTCCCGCCGCGAGCGGGAGGACCGGCTGTACGTTCTGGCCGAGCACGGTGGTCCGGCGCGGGCGCTGCCGTTTACACGGCAGTTCGCCGAGCAGTACGGCGGGCAGTGGGCGGCAGCCTACGAATCCACGCTGACGGCGCTGGGGAGGAAGGACGAACTGGTCGCCTGGTGGCGGAGGAAGGCGGCCGGAACGCTCACGGCCGCCGAGCGGCGGGTCCTGGCGTTCAACCTGCTTGACGCCGGCGACCGGGCGACGGCCGAGGCATTACTGATGGGTCTGGCCGCGGACGCCGAACCGGATTCCGCCGATGTTCGCCAGCTGACCGCTCTGTGGGGGTCGAACGCGCCCCGGCATGCCCTCGAATGGATTGACGGAAGAATGCAGGCCGCGGCTGGCGCCCGAAAGGTCCGTTGGCTTGAGATCCTCTACGAGGCCGGCGGCCGGAAACGGGTAATCGACGCGGGCCGGCGATGGCCCTCTCCCAAACCGGAACCGTACCTGCGGGCGCTCCAGGGGGAACGCGACCTGATCGGGCTGGGCGCGGAGATTCAAAAAGAGGCGGCGGCGTCCACGGATCCGGAAGCACTGCGGCGGCTGGCCCGGCTGGCGCTCGAGGAATCGCTTCGCGGGCCCGCCTCGTTCGCCTTCGAGCGGCTGTGCGCGCTCCGGCCGGGCGATCTTGAAGGACTCAGCTGGCTCGGCCGTCTGGCCTACGCCGACCGCCGCTACGGCGCGGCGCGCCAGTACCTGGCCCGCTGGGCTGGGGAGGGGGGCAAGGACGTCGAGCCGCTCTTTGTCTACGCCCAGGCGGTGGAGCAGGAGTCGGGGCGGGCCGCGGCGCTCGACCTCTACCGCCGCGTCGCTGCGGCGGCCGCCGCCGAACCAGTCCGGCCCGCGGCCGTGCGCATCGCCGAGGCGATCGCGCTCGAGCGGACGGGGAGATGGGAGGACGCACGCCAGCGCTTCGCCGCCATGCTCGCGGCGGACCCGGCGGATTGGGGCGCCCGCGCCGAATACGCCGTGCTGCTGATCGAACGCCGGAACTGGGACGAGGCAGCCCGAATCCTCTCCGAGCGTCCTCGCGACGGGGACGAGCGCAAGCGATTTGAAATCCTGCGGGCGCAACTCGACCTGGCGCGAGGAAAACCCGCCCCGGCGACGGAGCGGTACCGCCGGATCCTGGCCGAAGATCCGCGGGATCCGGCCCTGCTCACGAGTCTGGCCCTGGCCGAGGCACAGAGCGGGCGCCGCCGCCGGGCCGCGCAACTGTTCCGCCAGGCGATGAAGGAGGCGCCGGGAGGAGAGGCGGATCGAATCCGGGCCGAGGTTCTTCGGGAAGAACGGGACCGGGTCCGCGTGGAGCACCTCCGGCGCACGGTAGGGTCGCAGTGGTCGGAAGACGTGCTCCGGTTCTCCGGCCAGGCAGCTCTGGGGCCGGGAGCGCGGATCGGGTTTGTCGCCGAGGCAAGCCATGCCGTTGTGGACTCTTACCGCGGCGCAACTGGAAATCCGCAGTCGCTGGACGCCATCCGCCGACGCGGCGAATTCTACCTGGAGCGGGATCTCGACGGAGGATCGCGCTGGCGGGGCCAGTTCTTTCTCGGCAACCGCGCCGGCGGGGGGGCCCAGTTCTCGCGGCCGGACAGCCGCGGCGCGACGGCCGTGACGATCGAGGTCAACCGGCCCTTTTGGGAGTTCATGGAGTCGCTCGCCCAATACGGCGTGCGGTCGCGAATCCAGGCGGAGCGCAACCTGCGTCTGGGGCCGGCCACCGCATGGCTTAGCGGTACGGTGAACCGCTATGGTCTGGCGGATGTTCCTAGAGCGGCATCCACGTACGGGGTCTCCGGAGGCGTTGCTTATCCCGTGTTCGGCAACCGGACCCCCTGGGTCGTGCAATACGGATTCGACACCGAGCGGGGGTTGCGCGTCGCATCCCGTCAGTTGCCTGACGGCAGCGTCTTTCAGCCTCTGGCCTTCCTCAACCGGGAGGTCCACGCGGTCGGCATTGGCGCAAGCCATCGTCTTTCGCGGAATTGGCGGGCGGAAGGCTCGGCGGGAGCAGCGATCGACCGGCTGGGTGGCCGGGGACCTTATGTTACGGGCCGTATTGGATATGAACCTCTAAACGGACTGAGCTTCGAGGCATGGGTAGACCGCCGCCTCAACCAGATGAATACGGCGTCCGCCGCGGCGACCCAGGCTGGCGTATCGGTGACCTGGCGCTTCAAGGGAAGGTGAGGGTGAGAAAAGTCCGGATCACACTGAGACGAAACGCCGGCCAGCGTCCGGAGGCCGCGGGTGGGCCGGACCGGATCGCAGGTTTGCGGCGGGTCGCCCTGTTTGAGACGATCGGCTACCTGGCGATCGCGCTGGCGGCCGATCAGCTTCTGGGCTCAGGGGACCGGTTTGGCGGGGTCACGCCACATCCGTTCTGGCCCATCGTGCTGCTGGTCGCCGCCCAGTACGGAACGGGTGAAGGGTTGTTCGCGGCGCTGGCCTCGGCCGTCGCCTTCCGCGCGGGAAACCTCCCGGCGGAAGGATTCGGGTTCGATTCGTACGCCTACCTTTGGAGCGTGGCGGCGACGCCGGTTCAATGGCTTACGGCGGCGGGTGTGCTGGGCGAACTGCGGCGCCGCCACCTGCGGCGGGAGAGCCGGCTGGCGGCGGAACTCGAACAGACCGCGGCGCGGGAGCGGGAGATCACCGCGGCGTTCGAACAGCAGCGCAAGGTGAAAGCCAAGTTGGAGGAGACCGTCGCGGCCAACATGCGCTCGGCGGTATCGCTGTACTCTGCGGCGCAGCATGTGGAGCAGTTGGACCCGCTCGAAGTCCTCAGCGGCGCCGAGGCGCTGGTAAGCGCCGGTTTGTCGCCGGAGAAGTTTTCGCTCTACCTGCTCGACGGACCGCGGCTGTTGGGGGTCATCCGGCACGGGCACCCGGAGAATTCCGAGGACGGCTGGGTAATCGAATCCTCGACCGCGCTGTACCAGAATGTGGTCGGCAAGGGAAAGATCCTTTGCGTGGCGCGCCAGTCCGACCGGACGGCGCTCGGCCGGGAGGCGGTGCTGGCCGGGCCGCTGGTCGAGCAGGAAACCGGCGAGACACTGGGCATGCTGAAGATCGAGGAGATGGGGTTTCTCGCACTGAATCTGGCGGCGCTCCAGAACTTCGAGGTCATCTGCCGGTGGATCGCCTCGGCGCTGGTGAAGGCGCAGAAGCACCAGGACAGCCACGCCGGAGCGGCCTTCAACGTGAACACGCAGATCCTCTCGCACGCCTTCTACGAGCAGCAGTCGGTGTTTCTCCAGCGCGTGGCGCGGCGGATGCGGTTTGATCTGACGGCTCTGACCGTCAAGGTGGACAACGCGTCCGAACTGCCGATCTCGCACTGCATGGAGGTAGGGGCCGTGCTCGGGGCCTGCATCGGGCGGGCGCTGCGCAACACGGATCTCGCCTTCGACGCCGAGCGCCCCGGAGGCGAGTTCACGATCCTGCTGGTGAACACGTCGCTCGTGCAGGCGCGCGTGGTCGCGCGCAAGCTCGAAGCGGACCTGCGGCAGCGGCTGCCGGGATCCCCGGCTACATTTTCGTTCCACCTGCGGCCGCTGCACCTGACGCCGGGCGACCCGGACGCGCCGCCGCGGGCCGGATCGATCGAGACGCTCGGGAAGATACTGAGCGGGACGGAGCGGACCGGCCAGATCCCGGTCGAGCCGGGAGCGTGGCGTGCCTGAGCCGCGGTTTCGCTGGCGTAACGCGGGAGCGGACGCAGCCTGGTGCGTGTTCGCGATGGGGAGCGAGGCGGCTGTGACCGTGCTGGGAGTAGCCGGCATGCCGGTTTCTTCGGTCCTGCTCCACGGGACTGTGTGCCTGCTGCTTGCCTGGAGCGTGCTGCACCGGCGCCAGCGCGGCGCCGACATTCGCATTTCGGCGCTGCTCGCGATAACGACGGTGTTCTGCGGAATTTTCGGCGCAATCGGCAGTTTTGTATGCCTGGCGCTGGCGGCGCTGTACGGCCGGCGTGCGCGTCCGTTCGAGGAGTGGTACGCCTCGCTGTTTCCGCGGCACCAGGAGGAGCAGTTCACGCAGCCGCTCGAGGCCGCGCGGGCGGCGCTCAGCGAAGACGAAGACTCTCCCGTCACGCCTCTGATCGACGTGCTCGAGATGGGAGACGAGATGAGCAAACAGGGCGTGGTGGCCCTGGTGACACGCTCGTTCCGGCCCGCGTTCGCCCCGGTGCTGCGACGCGCGCTCGACGATCCGAGCAACTCGGTCCGCGTGCAGGCGGCCACGGCGCTGGCGAAGATCGAAGGCGGATTTCTCAAGCGGGCGATGGAGCTGTCGCGGCGCCAGCAGAGCGCTTCCGAGGATCCGGGCGTCATGCTTGCGCTGGCGCGCCACTACGACGACTACGCTTTCACGGGACTGCTGGACCCGGCGCGGGAGCAGGAAAACCAGCAACAGGCGCTCATCTGGTACCGCCGGTACCTGGATTGGGTCCCCGGCGATGCCACGGCGCGCCGGGCTGTGCTGCGGCTGCTCGTGCGGCAAGGCAGGTACGAACAAGCGGCCGAGTGGATCGAGAGCATGGCCGGGCCGGTCCCGGTGCAGGGCCCCGAGCCGGTGCAGGCGGCCGTATGGCGTCTGGAGACGGCTTTCCGGATGGGCCAGTGGGATCGGCTGCGGGAACAGGCACGGAAGCACTGCCGCGCGATCGAAGAGGACGAGACCATGCCGCCGCAGGTGCGTGAGGCGGTCGCGCTGTGGTTGGGAGGCCGGGCATGACCGGACGGGCCGCTGACGTTTGCCTGATCCTCGAAGGCACATACCCTTACGTCACGGGCGGGGTATCCCAATGGGTTCACGACCTCCTCGGCGCGCAGAGCGATCTGACGTTCCACCTGGTTACGCTGCTCGCGCCGGGCTCCGATCAGACGGAGCGCTACCGGTTGCCGGACAACGTCAGCGGGGTGACGCGCCTGTATCTGCCGGACCTGCGCCCGGGGCGCCGGGAGAAGAAAGATGACGCAGCTCTGTTTGCGGCGTTGGAGGAGCCGCTGATCCGGCTTCAGAGCGGAGGTGGGCTCGAGACACTGGCCGCGATCCGGCGGGCACTCGAGCCGGGCCGGGAGCAGCTCGGCTCGGAGGTGCTGCTCAACTCGCGGGGAGCGTGGAAACTGCTGGTGCGTATGTATGAGCAGACGCACGCGTCGAGTTCCTTCATCCAGTACTTCTGGGGCTGGCGAGCGTTGCTCGGCGGGCTCTACACGGCCCTGCTGTGCGATCTGCCTGCGGCGCGGGTCTATCACACGGTCTGTACCGGCTACGCAGGTCTGCTGGCGGCGCGGGCGCGCCTGGAGACGGGCCGGCCGGCGGTTCTCACTGAGCATGGCATCTATCTGAACGAGCGGCGGATTGAGATCGCCCTGGCGGAGTGGCTGCACGAACCGCAGCACCAGCATCTGTCCGTCGAGCAGACGCTTGAAAGTGTCAAGGACCTGTGGGTCGGCATGTTTTCCGGATACGCACGGGCCTGTTACCAGGCGTGCGAGCGCGTGATCACCCTGTTTGAAGGCAATCAGCCGCTCCAGTTGGCCGACGGCGCCGACCCGCGGCGTATGGCCGTGATTCCTAACGGGATCCGATGCGAAGACCCGATGCCGGTGCGGCCCGAGGGGCGGTCCCGACCTCCGGCCGTGGCGCTGATCGGCCGGGTGGTTCCGATCAAGGATGTCAAGACCTTCCTGCGTGCGTGCCACATTCTAAGAGCTCGCATACCGAACCTGAAGGCCTGGGTTCTCGGGCCAACGGACGAAGATCTCGAATATTACGAGCAGTGTTTGCAGATGGTTTCCTACCTGAACCTGGAGGAGACGGTCTCGTTTGAGGGCCGCGTCAATCTTCAAGAGTATTTTGGGAGGCTGGACGTGCTGGTGCTGACCAGCATCAGCGAGGCGCAGCCGCTTGTGATTCTCGAGGCCGGCGCCTATGGGATCCCGACGGTGGCCACCAACGTCGGTTCGTGCGCCGAGATGATCCTCGGCCGGAGCGATGAAGAGCCGCGGCTCGGTCCGGCGGGGATCGTGACCCCGCTCGCCAACCCTGCCGCCACCGCGGAGGCGGTGGCGAGGCTGCTGACCGACGGAGCTTTTTACCGGCGGTGCAGCAGGGCCATCCGGGAACGGCTGCGGCGCCACTACAACAAGACCGACCTTGACCGCTCCTACCGCCTTCTTTACGAGGAACTTCGCCAGGCGCCGGACAGGCTGGCGCTCGATCCGGCGGCATAGGAGGAGATTCTCATGGCAGGCATCGGTTTCGAGCTTCGGAAGTTGCTGGCCCGGGACGATCTGATCGGAGTCGTTCAGGGCTACGGGCACTCGGCGGTGGCGGCGGCCGGCCCGTGGTTGCTGACCGCGGCAACGCTGGCTGCGATCAACCTGGTGGTCCATGGCCGGGTCAGTCACGAGGACCTGGCCGCGTTCCGCCTGGTGGTGCTCTACAACTTCGCTTTCTCGCTCGTGCTGACCGGACCGGTGGTGTCGATCGCGACCCGGTTTCTGGCCGACGCCCTGTTCAGCCGCGACATCCGGCCAGCGCCCGGAATGCTGATCGGGACGTTGCTGCTGAGCTTCGCCGCCCAGGCCCTGGTGGCGGCGCCCTTCTACCTGCTGGTTTACCAGGGTCCGCCGATGACCCGGTTTCTCGCGCTGAACAACTACTTTCTGACATCGGCGATCTGGCTTGTGGCCGTCTTCAGCACGGCGCTCAAAGAGCACCGCGCTGTGACGGGCGCATTCGGAGTGGGCCTGTCGGCGGGACTGGCTGCGATCGCGGTGCTGGGTCCGTACTTCCGGGTGCCGGGGATGCTGGCCGGCTTCAACCTGGGGGCGGCAATCATCGTTTTCACGCTTGCCGCACGTGTCTTCGCCGAGTACCGGCATGAAGCACGCGACCTGTTTTCGTTCCTGGCGTGGTTCCGGCGTTATCCCGCCCTGGCGGCCGGCGGGCTGGCATACAACGCGGCTGTCTGGGTCGACAAGTGGATCTTCTGGTTTTCGCCCAGCCAGGAGCGGCTTTCAAACGGGCTGATCTCGTGCCCGGACTACGATTCGGCCATGTTCTTCGCCTACCTGACCATCGTTCCGTCGATGGCGCTGTTCGTCTTCCACGCCGAGACGGGCTTCTTTCAGCGCTATCTGGCCTACACGGACGCGGTTCTGGCGGATGGAACCTGGAGCCGGATCCGGCAGCGGCAGCAGGAGATCCTCGACGAAGTGTGGAGCGCCGGGCGGACGATCCTGCTGACACAGGCCGGGATCGCGGCGGTAGTGATCATGACTGCGCCCCGGCTGTTCGACTCACTGCGGATGAGCTACAGCCAATACGGGATGTTCCGGCTCGGCGTGCTGGGGGCGATCTTCCAGATGCTCTACCTGTTTCTGGCGATCGTGCTCGCCTATTTCGAACTGCACCGGGCGGTGTTGAAGCTGCACATCCTGTTCCTGTTGTTGAACGCGGCCGGCGCGCTGATCACACTCCATCTGGGATTCGCCTATTACGGAGCGGGCTACCTGGCGGCGTCGGTGGCGGCGTTCGTGGCGGCGTTCTGTGTGGCCGCGCGGTGTCTCAACGACCTTCCCTACGTCAGTTTCATCGAGACCAATCCGTCGATCCGGGGGTAGGGCGGAGACGGCCTCACTTCCGACGTTCCACCGGAATCACGTCGACGGGATCCTGCTGTTCGTGGTCCGGCGAAAACGCCCCGGCGCCCGACTCGTCGACGGCTTCGATGGCGTACTGAAGGTCCCAGCCGGGAACAACGAATTCTTCCGGGATCCAGGCGGTGAACAACGAAGACGCGCTGTCGGGATGCATCGGGATGACTCTCCAGTCCTCCGACTGATCCTGGTGACGGTAGTGCAGCCGGACGGCCGCCAGCGGCAGGTCCGCTTGCACCTCCGCCTGAACACGAACCGCCTGACCGGGGACGGCGGCGCGGGGACCGACGCGCCGTATGCGGGGAGGCGCGCCGCCCCGCAACACGATCTGGTGGGGCACTTTGGCCGACCCGTGGAAATGCACCGTTCCGGCGTCTGCGCGGATGTAGTAGAAGATCCGGGACCCGATTCCCGGGGAGGGGATCGAGGCAACGTAGACGTTTTCCTCCAGCTCGACCATAGGTGTTTCCTTGAACTCGAATCCCGCGCCTGCCAGGCGATGGAAAAGGCGGAGCCGTACGCTTTTTCTCTCTCCGGTCACCGAGGCGCGAATCGGGACCGGATTCGCCGCCGCGAGCCAGGCGATCGGAGCGTGGAGGATTTTCCGGTAGCGGAGGGGTTCGATGACGCGGCGGAGAACGGACTCCGGCGCGTCGGAGGAGTCGCCGGCGGGTTCCTCAGAGGCCCATCGCTTGAGCGTGCCATTCTCCTCCTTCCACTTCATGACCATCTTCACGCCGCCGGGAGCGGGCAGCCATTGGATCGTCTTGGCCGGATCGGCGACGGCCTTCGGGTAGAGCCGGGCCATGTCGCGGAGGCGGCGAAGCTCGGCCTCGAGGATGGGCAGTTCGTCCTGCCAGACTCCAATCTGGTCGGGCGGACGATTGAAGACCATATGCTTGTAGAAGACGCCATCCGTCAGCCGGCAGATCGCGCGCCACTGGGCCAGCGCGGCGTCGTAGTGGCGGATCGCGGCGTCAAGCCGGAAGCGTTCCGCGGCGCGGAGAAAGAGGCCGTATTCGGTGGCGGAGCGCATGCGGGCGGCGTGGTAGCGCGCGAGCGCGGCGAGCACGCCGAAGTCGCGGCGGGTCGCCTCCAGTTCCTTTCCGGAGGAGAGGCCGGCCGCTTCGGCGATCGCGGCATCGGCCGCCGCGGCCCACGCCTCGAGCTTCTCCGCCATAGCGTCCGGACTCTGGCGGGCCGACAGGCGGCCGTCGAGCAGATCCGCGACATAAGCGTCGATACGGTAGAAGCGGTTGTCGTCGCCGGTGGTGGTGGTGAGGTAGCGGCTGACCGATCCCCCGGTCTCCATCTCCGGCCAGTAGCCGAAGTTGCTGTTGGAGACGGCCCGGGTCGCGGTAATAAAGGGAATAATCCAGCTGGCGGCTTCGTAAGCGCGGCGCACGCCGGGGGCGGCGGGTCCGAAGCGGCGGCGAAACTCGGCGTCGAGGATCGGCTGGTCCCGGGTTGGCGCGTAGCCGGCGAGCCCGAAGCTGAGATAGTAGGCCCAGTATCGTTCAAACTCCCATTGGAAGTATTCGAGTTCCGGGGCGGCGAAGATTCGCCAGGCGCCGCCAGGGTAGTTGCCGAATCCCTTTTGCGACAGCGGCGCGCAGACCTCGAATCCGATCGAGCCGCCGAACCGGGAACTGGCGGCGAACTGAATCGCGTAGTCGAGGCCGCCCCACAACAGCAGCTTGGCCGAGCCAAGAGTCCACATGCGGTAGGCGACGTCATACGGGCGGTCCTGGTAGAGCAGGTCCCAGTAGCCGTACCGGCGGTAGGAGCGCTCGCGATCCGGATCGTCGATGCGGGTGCCGTGGAAAGGCAGCCCCATGTGCTCGCGCCAGTACTTGGTGGAAACGACCGGCCGGATTCCCAGCGCCAGCGCCGAGTCAACGGTTTCCGGGCGGAGTCCCTTGGCGCGGAAGTCCACTTCGACGTTTCGTCCGGTATCGCGGATGGCCCGGGCCATCCCGGTATAGAAACGGTTCTGATCATCCTCTTCAATTCCGCTTTCGATGTTCATCCGGAATTGCACGCCGCGGATGCGGGGACAGGCCTCGAGAATGAGGGCGAGGGCCTTCGGGCCGTAGTCAAACAGGTCCTGGTAGGCGAGGCCCTCGACGAGATTCTTTCCGTAAAGGTGCGCATGCTGCTGCCAGACGCCCAGGACGAACCGGATGCCCCACTCTTCGGCCAGTTCAGAGACCATACGGAGCATGGCGAGGTTGCGCTCACGGCCGCCCGCCGGAAGCGAGACGGGTCGGACGCGCTCGTAGCCGGGCACTTCTACGAAGAAGGGGAACATCGGCGCCAGGTACGAGGTCTGGTGGCCGAAGACGAGATTGAAATAGTTGATGCGGCTGCGGGCGAGGAGTTCGAAGTAGCGTTCCCAGTGGGCGCGGTCATAGATCCAGGCGCTTTCGAGTTGCTCGTTGTAGAGGAAGACCGTCATGCCGCGTTTGCGCACGGCCGGAGCGCGCGTGACCGGCGTGACTCCGGCGACGCCGCGCGATTCGATCTGCCCGGCCAGTTCATAGAGGCCGTAGGCAAGGCCGACGGCGTCGCCGCCGGCGACTTGGACGGCGCCCGACGGAAGGCGGGTGATGGCGAAGGACTCCGACGCTCCGCCGGACTCCTTCAATTCAACAGTCAGGGCGGCGGAGGCAAGGCGGCCCTGGAGGACGGCCATGGCTTTCCGGACAGGAGAACCGGGCGAGCCCGAGAACTGGAAGCGCGGCGCGGCCAGGGCGAGGGAGCAGAGCGAAAGCGACACGGCAAGGGATTTCATTCAGTTGCTCCTCCCGGCTGAGGATTTTCCGGAGTCAGGCCGGACACGCTCAGTATATCGGCGCGTCCGGCGGCGCGCGGGGGAACCGGGGGAAGGGAGCCGGCTTAAGATGGAAGAATGCGTCCATCCCGAATTGCCGTGATCGGCGCCCCGCTCGACCTTGGCGCAGGCCGGCGCGGCGTCGACATGGGACCGTCGGCGATCCGCGTCGCCGAACTGAATCACCGGCTGAGCCGCCTCTCCTACATGGTGGAGGACCGCGGCAACGTGGACGTCGTGCAGGCGGAATCGCGGGAGGCGGGCAATCCGCACGCGCGCTATCTGCCGGAGATCGCCGAGACGTGCCGCCGGCTGGCGGCGGCCGTCGAGAAGGCGGCGGGCCAGGGGTCGTTTCCGCTCGTTCTCGGCGGCGACCACTCGGCGGCGGCCGGCAGCGTCGCCGGCATGTCGCGCCACCTGCGGAAGCAGAAGAAGCGCATGGGGCTGGTGTGGGTGGACGCGCACGCGGACATGAACACGCCGGAGTCGTCGCTGTCGGGCAACATTCACGGCATGCCGCTGGCCTGCATCCTCGGCGACGGCCCCCCGGAGCTGGCGCAGATCGGCGGATTCGCGCCGAAGGTGGAGCCGCGCAACGCCGTCATTGTCGGGCTGCGCGACGTCGACCAGCTCGAGCGGCAGCGTGTGCGCGACTCGGGCGTGCACATCTTCACGATGCGCGACATCGACGAGCGGGGGATGCGCGCGGTGATGGCCGACGCGCTCCGCTTCGCCATGGACGGCACGGCGGGATTCCACGTCTCGCTGGACATGGACGTGGTGGATCCGCAGCAGGCGCCGGGGGTGGGCACGCCGGTCCCCGGCGGGCTGACGTTCCGGGAGGCGCACCTGGCGATGGAGATGGCGGGTGACACGGGCGCGATCACTTCGATGGACGTGGTGGAAGTGAACCCGGTCCTCGATATTTCCAACCGTACGGCGGATCTCGCCGTCCAACTGGTGGGGTCCGCGCTCGGCAAGCGGATCCTGTAGGGGAGTCGGCAAGACCCGATGCCAACATTGCTGGCGCTGCTGCTGTGGGCCCAAGAGGAGCCCAACGACATCGAGCAGGCGGTGCGGCGGTTCGCGCAGGCGTACGCCCTGGTGGAGCGGCACAACGCCGACCCGGTGAATCCGTCCAACGCCTTCTACGAAGCGGCGCTGCCGGGCATGCTGCGGGCGCTCGACCCGCATTCGGCGTTCCTGACGCAGACGCAGATGGAGCAGTTGCGGGACATGGAGCGTTCGACGTCGAAGGGGTTCGGGACGGTTGTATCGGTGCTTCCCGGGCGCGTCATCGTGCTCCAGGTGCTGCCGGGAGCGCCCTCCAGCCGCGCGGGCATCGCGCCGGGCGACGAGATCGTCGGCATCAACAATATCCGGCTGGACGGACTGACGATGGAGCAGTTGATCGGCGTGTTGGGCGAAACGCGCCAGCGGCAGGCGCTGCTGCACGTGCGGCGTCCGGGCAACGCGGTGTTGATGCGGTTCACGCTGACGCCGGAGGAAATGGCCTCGCCGTCGGTCGATCGCGCGTTCCTGATCCGGCCGGGAATCGGGTTTGTCCGCGCCACGAGTTTCGAGGGGCAGACGGGCAAGCAGATGAAGGAAGCGATCGAAAAGCTGGGGGGACGGGACCTCAAGGGGCTTGTGCTCGACCTGCGCAACAACGGCGGGGGTGTGGTGCAGGCGGCGATCGAGACGGCGGCGCTGTTTCTGGCGCCGGGCAAGAAGATCCTGACGGTGCGGGGGCGCGCCCGGCCGATGGAGGAAGTGACGGCGCCGGGGAAATCCGAGCCGTACACGTTTCCCATGGCGGTGTTGATCAACGAAAGGACGGCGTCGGCGGCCGAGATCGTCGCCGGGGCGCTCCAGGATCACGACCGGGCCACGATCGTCGGTACGCCGTCGTATGGGAAGGGGCTGGTCCAGAGCGTGTTTCCGGTGTCGGAGGGGAACGGCATCGCGCTGACGACGGCGTTTTACTTCACGCCGTCGGGCCGTTCGATCCAGCGGCCGTTGAAGGAAGGGCAACTGGATTCGAACGCGCGCTACGCGAATCTGGAGACGGCGACGGAGTTCCGGACGGCGGGGGGAAGGCCGGTGAAGGGCGGGGGCGGAATCGAGCCGGACGAGGTGGCGCATCCGGACGGGCTGACGGCCTTGCAGAGCGTGATCGACGCTTCGGGGCTGCTGACGACGTTCGCGACCGAATACCTGGCGCGGAAGCCGTCGATCGACAGGAATTTTCGGGTATCCGACGAGTTGCTTTCGGAATTGCAGGGATTTCTGGCTGAGCGGAGGATTCAGCCGGGGCTGCTCGAATGGTCGCGAGCGCAGGCGTGGATCCGGAGCCGGTTGCAGCAGGAGATATTCAACCAGGCGCTGGGGGTGGAGGCGGGGGACGAGGTCGAGTTCGGGCGGGATGGGGTGGTGCGGGCGGCGCTGCGGGTGTTGAGTCCGTGACGGGGGACGAGGGGATGTCAGGCGACGGATCAAAAAAGGCCGATTCCGAAACTGCCAGTCTGGTGTTTTTGAATTAGCCATCAATAACAGTCTGGAGCGCTTCTCTGGTCCGGGCGATCTTGCGGAGAATCTCCTCCCCCTGCGCTCGCCACATATATCATTTGGGGTTCTCGTTCCTCCGGGCGCGGTACTCCTCGGTGGCCTGGACAAGTTCACGGAGGCTCTGAAGGCTCCCTTCGCGCTGGCATTCGTTGGTCAGGTCCGCGAAGAAGCGCCCGATGAGGTTCAATCACGAACTGCCCGTCGGCGTGAAGTGGAGGTCAGCACCAGAGCCTGATCCAGCGGATCCAGGTGGAGGCCGAGGAGGTCCCAGAATGTCTCCTCAAATCCGGACCGTGGGCGATCTTGAAGGCTCGCGCCAGCATGCGGCTTGAGGTCATTCTTCGTCCATGGCATGGACGCTCTGATGAGACATGCCCCCACCGTGCGCGTGCTCGACTGGCGTCACCCTTGGGGAGACCGGGTCACTTCGGCGATCACCAAGGGCACAACGAAACGGTATTGATTCTGGTGCCGATTTCCCTCGCCACGTCCGCCTACCGCCGGCCCTCGGCGCGCAGTAAATAAGATTCGCGCCAGCGACACCTTCCGCTGAGCGGAAGTTGGCGCGCCCACATGCGGCCGCAAAGCAGTTCGTTCCCCAGGGGTGAGTCAATGCCGGAATGGGCGTGCGATCGTTGCGGCGGATGCCGCAAGTCTCTTGATAAAGATGGAGCGGGAGACGGGACTCGAACCCGCGACGTCCAGCTTGGGAAGCTGGCATTCTACCACTGAATTACTCCCGCCCGGGAGTCAATCGGAACACCGACGACAACGCGTGCTTCCTTGGAATACTATACCAGAGTCATCACCTCATTGAAGCCAACGCACCACCGACGCCAACCGCCGAAGCGGACCCGTCACCCGCCACGACAACGACGCATACATTTCCCGCAGTCTCTCTTCCGCCGCCGCCGCCGCCGACTGCGCCCGGGCTTCCGCCGCCGCCGCCCGCGCCCGGTCCGCCGACAGCGCGTCCATCTCCATCTTCATCCGCTCCATCGCGTCAATCAGCCGCTGCGCGTGGACGTGGTGCAACGCGGCCGTCTTCTCATGCTGCACCCGGTACTCGGCAACCTGGCTTTCCCGCGCCGCCAGCAACCCGCGATACTCCTGAATCTCGGCGGCCAGCTGCGACGCCACTTCCGCACCGTCCGGGTATCGGAGTTCCACCTCGACCACTCCGCCTCCGCCGAGCGCCTCAAGGTGCCTCCTCTCGAGCGGCAGCCGCACATACGGGTCATCGCCCGTCATGAACATCCTCAGCGCGCCCTCGCCGGGCGCCGCGCCGAGCGACACCAACTGATTCGCACCGTGACGCGCCAACTCCTCCGCGTCGCCGCTCCACACCCACACCGAATTGCCGTCCCCATCGAATACCGCCATCCGTATCAGGTTCAGAAAACCCGGCCTCGACGCAATATCGAGGCGCAGTTGTCCAGGACCAGGCTCCAGCCGCGGAAAGGCGATGCGCACACGCTGCCTCTCCGCATCGAAGCGAACGGGCGCGGAGGCGCTGCGATCATGGGACAACGATTCCCCTACCGCCGCCCAGTACAGGCGGCACTCCGTGAAGTGCGAGCCGGACCGGCGCCGGAAATAGGCCCGCTCAGAGATCCGCGGCGACAACTCCAGAGTCTCGTAGTCCCGCAGCATATCGCCGATCGGCCGCACCGCCGCGTGCCGGATCGCCTCGTGAACCCGTTCGAGAGACCTCCGGTCGCTGGCAAGCGTCCGCAGGCGGGCGGCGATGGCCTCCGCGTCGAGGTCCACCAGAAATCCGTTCACCCCATCCTGAATCCGGTCGGCGAAAGCGCCGATCCGCGTCGCGACAGGCGGTATCCCGAAGGCGTGCATCTCCTGAAGCGTGAAACTGAAGGTCTCGGGCGCGACGGAGAGCAGCAGCGCGGCGTCGGGCGAAATTTCGGCGAGGATCGAGGGAAGATCCTCCCACCGGTAGTGCCGGATCATGGTCACGTTCGGCGTCTTCTCAAGAAACCCCGCGGAATCCCCGCATCCGAGCGCGATCACATCGGCGAATTCCGCGATGGCCGGAAGCGCCCGGACCGCCAGGGCCGCGCCTTTCGCTTCCTGAATCCGCCCCGGAACCAGCACACGCAGGCGCCGCCCGGCGTCCGTGCCGGGCCGGATCAGCTTCACATCCAGCGGCGGCGACCCGTGAGGCAGCAACCGGAACCGGCCCGCGGCGGCGGGAAACAGCCGCTCGTAGTGCTCGCGTACCGAAGGAGACGGCGCGATCATCGTCACTCCCCGGCCCAGTTCCAGCGCGAAGGCTTGGCGCAGCCGGGTCCAGTGTGAGCACGGGACGTTCGGGAAGTGTCGGTTCAACGGGTTCTCCGCCGAGCATGCGCCCAGCTCCGCCTCTCCGCACTTCGCACAGACCGTGCCGAAGGTGATGTTCAACGCGGGGCAGAACGGGTAGTAATCGTGACAGATCATCACGGTCGACAGACCGGTTCGCAGCACGTCGAGCGAATGTCCGATGAGGGAGGACACGAGAATCCGGTCGATCCCGTACCGCTCCACGACGCCCGCCAGGACGGCTTTGTAGCCCTCGTGAGTCAGGGCGGTGGCGGGAATCACCGGATCGAGCGGCCAGACCTCCATCGCCGCGTCCGATCCTGGTCCGAACAAGGAAAGGTGTGTTCCGGCGACGCCCGGCCGGCTCTCCGCGCGCAAGATGAAATTGTCGTTCCCTGGGTCAAACCGCCGGAAGTTTCGCACCCATGTGTCCGCGCCGCCGCCCCACCCGTGCAGCACGTGCAACTGCCGGGGTCGCACCGCCGCCGCCGCATCCGGGAACTCCCCGGCGCCGGCGAGAGCCAGGCGGATGCGCGCGGCGAGATCCGGTAGAGCGGGCAAGGCGGCCACGGCCCCGGTGGCAAAAACATGATCGGCCTGTCGCGTCGACAACCGCAGCCGTCGCGCCCCGGCGAAGAAGTCCTCCAGCCTGGCGAGGGTCCGCTCCCGGCCAATGAGATCGAGCGCATCGCGCCGAAGGTAAACGCACGTCGAGTCTGTGGCGCCCGGCAGATCCATTTCCGGATGCAGGAAGCCGGACACGTGAAGGCAGGCCGCGTCAGTCCTGCCGGCCTCGTAGACGTCCGCGCTCTCGATGACCGGCGAGACCGCAGCCGTGCCGTCCACGCGATAGGCGGACCACGCCAGCCTGATGCCCGCCAAGGGCGGAAGCTGTACCGCGGCGCCGATCAGCAGCAGGTCCTCACGGCCTCTGTCGGCCAAGGCGCGCGCCGCCTCGCGCTCCGGAGCGTCTCCTAGGAGCCATTCGCGGAACTTCGGCGCGCTCATAGGCGTAAGCCGTTGGATCCCGGGCCGATCAGCGAACGGTAGAGGTCGAGCGTTCTGCGCGCCATGATCTCGACCCGGAATTCGGCCTCCATCCGCCGCCGCGCCGCGCATCCATAGCGGCACCGGAGAAGGGCGTCGCCCGTCAGCCGCTGAAGGGCCCAGGCCAGTTGTTCCACGCTGCCGGGTTCGACGGTCAGCCCGGTCTCGCCGTCCCGTGACACGAACGGCACACCCGAATCGACACGGGTGTTGACAACCGGTTTCCCGCAGGCCATCGCCTCCAGCTGGACCAGGCCGAAGGCTTCGCTACGCGCCACGGCGGGCAGCACGAACACGTCGGCCGCGTGGAAGTAGGGAACAGCGTCTTCCACCGCTCCAAGAAACCGGATCCGGCCGCTCACGCCAGCCTCCCGGGCCGTCTCTTCGAGCGACGCGCGCATCGGGCCGTTGCCGATCAGGATGAGGGTGGCGTCCACTTCGCGCATCGCCCGGATGAGCAGATCGAACCCTTTGTAGTAGACAAGCCTGCCCACGCCAAGCACGAGGGCGCCCTCGACCTGCGCGCGGATCTCGGCCACTTCCCGGGCATTGACGCTGGCGTACTGGTCAAGCCGGATTCCGAACGGAATCACGTGGCACTTTTCGCGGTAGCGCGAGAGCACCGGAGATGACTCGACATAATTCGGCGACGAGGCGATGATCGCGCCTGCCCGCCGTAACGCCATGTTGAGGAACGGAGAGAAAAGCGCGCCGGCGATCCGCTGCCGGATAACGTCGCTGTGATACGTGATCACCAGTGGACCGCGGTGCCGGCTGGCGAGATAAGCCGCCACGCCCGGCGGATTGGGCCAGTGCAGGTGAACAATATCGGGCCGGCAATCGCGGATCGCTCCTATCAGGTCCGGGCAAATCTGGGCGCCGGACACCTCCATCAGCATGCCGAGCCGGGTCACCGTGACACCCTCGCACTGCTCGCTCACGGTCCCGCCATCGCGATTGGCCACCAGAACGCGCACGTCCACTTCCCGTGCGGCCTCCGTGCAGAGGTCGCGCAGGTGCCGCTCCATGCCGCCGAATACCGGCGGATAAAACTTGCCAATGTGGAGAACGCGCATGCGTCAGCCGTTGGCGCGGATTCCCTCGGATTCAGCGAGAGCCAACGCCCATTGTGCCACGATCAAACCGGTTGCGAAAGCGGACTGGCATGTGTGTACCCCGTTTCAGGATCGTTCTGCATCAGAAAGGATCCTTGATCTCCGGATCATCCGTTGGATTGGAAAATGGTGGCCCCATTCCCGACGGGGAGCATCAGAGCGGAATGACAGGACGGCCTTCCGGCCCGACGTAAATGCTTCGCGCCGGAATCCTCATGGGAGCGTCACTGAGGATGCGCGGCCGGATCACGAGCAGGCGCTGGCCGGATTCACGGGCCCGGGTCGAGTGGCGGAACAGGTGGCCGAGAAGCGGGATGCGGGACAGACCGGCGATCCCGGTCACGGCGCGGGTTTCCCCCATCAGGCTGAGACCGGCGACCACGGCGTGCTCGCCGCGCCGCAAGCGGACCGAAGTGTTGAACTTGCGGTTGGATATCACCGGAATCCCGTTCAGCGTCTCGCCGCCAAGCACCTTGTACTCAGACTCGATCTCGAGGGTCACCTCATCCTCGTGCACACGGGGCGTGATCTTGAGCACGACGCCGAGGTCTTCGAAGTTCACGGTCGGCGGCGGGCGGAAGGCCTCGCCTTCGACTCCGGCAACAGCCCCGAAGTATCCCGCCGTGAGAACTGGATAGCGGTCGCCGATGTGGAACGCCACCGCCTGGCCTTCGACCGCCCGGACCTCCGCGCGGTTGAGCGTGCGGGCGGCGTTCTCCGACCACGCCGCGAACAGCTGGGAGTCGGCCAGACCAAGGCCATAGTACTTCAACGGATTCAGAAACCTTGCCAGCCGCTGCGCCACCTCGGACAGGTTGGGCGGACGCGTCGCAAGGCTCGTCAGATGGATCAGGTTCGCCCGGGTAGGCAGATGGAATCCGAGGTCCAGTTCACTCGTGGCCGAAGTTTCAAGCAGTTCCACTTCGATATAGACCTGCGCCTTGTGCCGGAGCAGATCCTCGAACACCAGGGCCGCGGGCAGAACCTTTGAAACACGGTCCTTCATCACGGCGATGCGCCGGGTTCCGTCGACGCCGAACTTCTGGATCTCCATCAACTGCTGGACGGTGCGCGCCATCTCGACCGCATCCTGCGTGGCCACGGTCTCCGGGAGCGGGATGGCGAGGGCCATCGTGTGTTCAATCTGCTGCCGGGCTGCCTGCGTGTCCTTGGCGACCAGCGCGAGCTTTTCGCTGACCGGAACAAGAAAAGCGCCGGTCGCGGCCTGGAGGATGGCGACGGCCTCCGCGAATTCGACCTTCTCCGCCTTCAAACGAAGATTCTCCGATGGCTGAAAGTCCACGTCAAAGATAACGTCCACACCGAACGCGCGCAGGACCTGTTCGGCGAGTAGCCGGGAGTTTCCCCGGAGGTCGAAGGAACGCTCGCCCGGCAACGGCGCGAACCGCAAGGGAGGCCGCGCCTCGCGGGCCTCGGCGATTTCCTCGGGTGGAAGCTCCGGCAGGGCCGCGGCAGGAGCGGCTGGCGTGGGGGGCGGCGGAATGACGGAGGGCGCCACCCTCATGGGGGAGCCGCGAAGCCGCCGCAGCAGAGAACGCGTGTAGTAGGCCAAGTCGCGGTCTGCCGGGGGACCGGGCAAGGCAGGGGGCGCCCCAAGCAGGAGAAACGCCGCTGCGGCGCGCCAGAACCCCATCACAGAGCTTGACGCACGTCGCGGCCGCCCCGTTGAGGGCGCTAAACGGCGGGAGGAATTCCGCCGATATCTGGCCCATGTCCATTCAGGCGCTCCGTTCGAGTTTTTCGCCCACACCGCCCCAGTCGCTCGAGGAACTGGGGATACCCGAGAGCCTGGTGGTGGACCTTGTTCTCCGCCGCCTGACGCTCGAGGGATTCAGCACGCTGCTGAACCTCGGCAAGGCTCTCCGGCTGTCCCACCCGATCATTGAGCGTTGCTTCCGGACCCTCCGCAGTCAGCAACTGATTGAGGTGAAGGGAATGGTCAACAACGACTACAGCTTCACACTTTCCCAGGCAGGAAAGCAGCTCGCATCGGATCGTTTTCAAATCTCTCAGTATGCGGGCGCAGCTCCGGTCTCGCTCAAGGAATATGTGAACGGCGTTCGTAGCCAGGCCGCGAAGGTTCGCATTGACCGCAAAGCCCTGCGGGCGGCATTCTCGGACTTGGTTGTGACCGACAGAATGCTCGACCAGTTGGGCCCGGCGCTGATCTCACAGAGTTCAATTTTTCTATACGGACCGTCTGGAAATGGGAAGACGTCCGTTGCCGAGCGCATGCTGCGAGTCTACCAGGATGCTGTATATATTCCCTACGCAGTGGAAGTTGATAACCAGATCATCAGCCTGTATGACCCCGTGGTGCATACCAAGCTCGAACTGGAAGACCCGGAGGCGGACCCGCGCTGGGTGCTGTGCCGTCGGCCGTGTATTGTGGTCGGAGGCGAGTTGATCCCGAGCATGCTCGAACTACGGCTGGACGAGGGTTCGGGCATCTACGCCGCTCCATTGCAGATGAAAGCGAACAATGGAATTCTGATCATCGACGACTTCGGCCGGCAGCTGATGTCGCCGCGCGACCTGCTGAACCGGTGGATTGTGCCATTGGACCGGAGGGTCGATTACCTGATGTTGCGCTACGGCGTGAAGTTCCAGATTCCATTCGAGACGATGGTGGTTTTTTCCACGAATCTGGACCCGCAAGATCTGGCGGACGAGGCGTTTCTGCGCCGCATACACAACAAGATCTTTGTTGAGCCAGTCGATCCGCAGACATTCGACCAGATCTTCCAGCGGGTGACGGCCGCGCGCCGGATCCCGACCGAGCCCGACAGCGCGGAGTTTCTCCGCCACCTCTGTCTGTCGGACGGGCGCAAGGAGCTTCGCGCCTGTTATCCGCTCGACATCTGCAACATTCTCCTGTCGATCAGCGAATATGACCGCCGGCCCGTTCGCATGTCTCGGGAAGACATGGAACGGGCCGTGGAACTCTACTTCGCCAAGAGCCAGGAGTTCGCCGTCGGCACGTAAGTCCGGGTGGTTCCGGACAGCGATACGGAAAGAAAAGCGGCATCCCGATCGCCCCGCAGGCCGCCAGGCTTTGCGAGAATAGTGTCCACGCATGAAGGCGAAACTGTTCGCGGCGGCCGCCGCGGCGCCAGCCATGCTGGTCTGGATGGCCCTGCGCACTCCCCAGGCAGCGAGGGCCCAGGCGGACGAGAGCGTCATCCAATTGCGTATCGGCGTGGGCTTCTCGGACGAAGCCGCCCGGTCCTGGGAAGGAAGGATTTCCGTCGCCGGGGGGCAACTGGCGGGCATCGAAGGCTGGCGCTTTTCCCTCGAGGACCGCGTGGAGAAAGATGGAACATTCCGATTCCAGACCAGGGCCGCGAGCTTCGGGAGTCAGCCACGGCCACCCTTTCCCTACCCTCCGGCCGAGTGGATCGACCCGAACCCTCGCCGCCCGATTCCGCAAGGCCTGATCCTTCGCGTCCGCGGCGAGGGTTCGCGGATTGGCTTCACTGCCTCGTCCGGTGAATTTGAGTTCCGGGTGTCCGATGTGCCGCTCCACCGCGTGGTCGAGGTGCTGGGCGGCAATGGCCGTGTGGAGCGGATAGCAAATGAAGTCCGGCTTTCGGAAGACGGCTGGGCGGACGATGAACCGGCTGTCGCGATCGGCCCTCAGGGCGAGCGGTGGGTGGCGTGGCTGTCCTACCAGGGACAAGGGGACTACGTCGCCGTCAGCGACGGGGGGCAGCCGGTGCGGGTGACCGACAAGGGCGACCACAATGGCCCGGCGATCACGGTGGATCCACGCGGGTGGGTGCACGTGGCCTATTCGGAGAAAGTGGGCGACGAGTACCATCTCTACATGACGACTCGCGCGTTGGGCCGGTGGACCCAGGCGCGCCGTATGTCGCCGCCCGGAACATCAAACCTGCATCCGCGGCTGGCGGCCGACGGCAAGGGCAGAATCGCTCTGGTGTGGCAGGCGTTGCGCGACGGGCAATCCGTCATCCTGATGCGCCTGTTCGATGGTCGGGCGTGGGGCGAAGCGGTTCAACTCAACGAGGACCAGGGGAACGCATGGTCGCCGGCGGCCGCCTTCGGGGGCGGCAAGCTCTGGATCGCTTGGGACTCCTACTCATCCGGCGCCTATCAGATCTATGCGCGTGAAGCCGGCGGTCCGGTGGAACGGGTGACCGCGGGAGGCAGCTTCAGCGTCCGGCCCTCGGTCGCCGCCGCCGCGGACGGAACTCCAGTGGTGGCGTGGGAGGAATCCGATGGGCTCTGGGGAAAAGACTATGCGTTCCTGGTGGACCGGCGCGGCACGTCGCTGTACAAGAACCGCCGCATTCGGGTCGGCTACCGCGAGGGTTCGCAATGGAGAGAACTTCCTGGGGATACGGCGCAATCGGTTCCAGCGGAGCTGCGCCGCTTCGTTCAGCAGCCCCAGATCGCCCTGGACGACGCGTCGGGCGCACTTCTGATGGCGTTCCGCTGCCGGACGTCGGCCGGGACGGCGCGAGTCGACCAGTGGGCCTCGCAAGGCCGCTGGGAGTCGTTCCTGACGCGGTGGCAAGGCGACCGCTGGGCGACCGCGACGCCGCTGCCGCACAGCACAGGGCGCAACAGCATGCGCGTATCCCTGGCAGCGGCGAAGAACGTGGCCCACCTCGTCTGGACCACGGACGGACGGCCGTGGCAGGAGACCGCCTACGGCGACCTGGACATATACGCGGCGCGCCTGACAACGGCCGGCGGGGCGCATCCGCTGCGAGGGGGAAAAGCGATCACGGCGCCGCCGGCGGAGGCGGCGCGCACCCCCGCAAACTACCATCAGGATGGCGCGGGGACGCGCGTCGGGTTCGCGGTTCGGCCCGGGCGTCCTTGAGGCCTCCGCGATATCATTCTGGGTTGTGGGGTGGCAACTGGAGTAGCCGATGCATCGATGGTTCCGCGTCTGGCTGGCCGCCGCCGTAATCGGCGGTCCAGGGTGGTGCCTGGACCCTTCGAGAAAGCCCTGGCATTACGGGATGACACAATGGGGGGATTCGGACGGTCTCCCTCGCAACACGGTCCATGCGATTACCCAGACCGCAGACGGCTACATCTGGGTGGGCACAGAGGGCGGCCTGGCGCGCTTCAACGGCCGTAGATTCACTGTTTTCGGGCGGAAGGGCGACCCGGAGATTCCGAACAACGGCATCCTTTCGCTGGCGGCCTCCCCTGACGGCGGCCTTTGGGTGGGGACGAGGTCCGGCTTGGCGCGGCGCCGGAATGGCCGGTTTGAGCGCGTGACCTCAATGGGGTTGGCGCCCGACATCGGAATCCGGAGGCTGGCGCTGGCAAACGACGGCGCTCTCTGGGCCGCCACCGGGGCCGGCCTCATCCGTTACGAGAACGGCAAGTGGTCTCTTCCGTACACGTTCAAGTCGGGACTCAGTTCCGACGGCGTGCGTTCATTCGCCGTGCGAGGGCGGGAAATCTGGATCGGCAGCATAAAGGGTCTGGATGTGTTCAAGGGAATGGAACGTCTCCCGCCGCTGCCAGGTCTGCCCGCCGACACGGTTCGGGCAGTGCTGCCCGACCGGGAGGGGAGAGTCTGGGTGGGCACCGAGAACCGGGGACTCTACCTGGTCCACGACGGGCGTGTCACGCGGCTCGGCGCAGCTGAGGGCTTCCCCGCCATTTCGGTACGGGCGCTGCTCGAGGACCGGGACGGCAACATATGGATCGGCACGGTCGGTAACGGACTCTGCCGCTACGCCAGCGGACGCTACGAGTGGTACTCGAGCAGGGAGGGCCTGGCCAGCGATCACATCCGCGACTTGTTCGAGGACCGGGAAGGAAACCTCTGGATCGGCACCGAGGCCGGAGGGTTGGTCCGCCTGCGCAACGGGAGGGTCAGCACCCTGACGACATCGGACGGCCTGGGTTCCAATTTCATCCGCGCGATGGCGGTCGGCAACAGCGGACGCCTGTTCGTCGGCACGGAGGGTGCGGGCCTGTACGAATATGTCAGCGAACGCTTCGTCCCATCGCCTCGCCTGGGGCTGCCGAAGGCTTTCGTGACATCGATCCTGGAGGACAGGGAGGGCAACCTCTGGGTGGGGACGGAAGGGGATGGAGCGTTCCGGCTCACAGCCACGGAAAAAAGGAACTATTCCACGGCAACAGGAATCCCCGAGAACTCGGCGTGGGCGATTCAGCAGGACCGGCTGGGCAATGTCTGGATCGCGACATCGAATGGTCTGCTGAGAGTCAAAGGAGAGCAGACCGAACACCTGAGAACGTCCCAGGGACTGCGTGAGAATGCCCTGAGGGGTTTGCATGCGGCTCGCGACGGGAGCCTGTGGATCTCGCTGCGGTCCTGGGGCCTGCAACGGCTCAAGAACGGGAAGTTCGAACACGTCGAGTTACCCGCAGGGGCGCGCAACGCCACGGTCACCTCATTTCACGAGGACGCATCCGGAGACCTGTGGATGACAACGAACGCCGGACTCGTCGTTCTCAGCGGGGGCGCTGCCCGGCTGGTTGCCGCTGAGCGGCTGGCCGGCGAATATTTGTGCCAGGTGGTCGAGGACGGAGGCGGACGCCTGTGGATCAGCGGGTCGCGCGGCATCTTTGTGGCGCCCAAGAGAGAATTCATGGACGCGGCCTTCGGCCGGGCAGCTGCGCCGAAGGGCGTCACCCTCACGACGGCGGACGGAATGAAGTCCAGCGAATGTTCCGGAGACGCGCAGCCTTGCGGACTGAAGGCCGCCAACGGCGAACTGTGGTTCTCGACCATCCGGGGCGTGGTGCGCGTGCCCGCCGGCGAGCCCGGTATCAACGCCATCCCTCCGCCGGTGGTGATCGAGCGGGTGGAAGTGAACGGCGAGGAGGCCCCCGCCGGTCCGCGGGTGGCCGCGCCGCCGGGCAACCGGCTGCTGAAGATCGAGTTCGCCGCCCTCACGTTTCGCGCCCCGGAAAAAGTGCGCTACCGCTACCGGATGGAGGGCGTCGATGAGGGCTGGGTGGACTCGCAGGAGAGCGGCGAGGCGCTCTACCGCAATCTGCCCCCAGGTAAGCGCCGGTTCCTTGTGAAGGCCGCCAACGAGGACGGCGTTTGGAGCGAAAAGGTCTCGGAAATGGAGATCGAAGTCGAGCCGTACTTCTACCAGCAACCCTGGTTCTTCGGCCTGTGCGCCGCGGTTCTCGCGCTGGTGGGGTTGAGCGCGCACGGGCTGAGAACTCGCACGCTGCGCCGCCAGTTCGCCGCGGTGCTGAGCGAGCGGGCGAGGATCGCCCGGGAGATTCACGACACGCTGCTGCAAGGGTTCGCCGGAGCCTCGCTACAGCTCAACGCGCTGCTCCGCAGACCCGGTCGGCCGCCGGAGGCCATGGGCCGGGACATTGAAAGAGTGCTCGAACAGATCGACGCGTGCATGGCGGAGGCGCGGCGCGAGATCGCCGAACTTCGAACCGGCGACGAACCGGGGGGTGCATTTGAAGACCGGCTGCGCCAAGCTGTCGGAGGAGCCGCCGGCGGCGAACTCCACGCCGAGTGTGTCTTCAAGGGGACGCCCGTGAAACTCGGTCCTGACGTGGAAAAGAATCTGATCCGCATCGCGCAGGAGGCGGTTTCGAACGCGGCGCGGCACGCACGGGCGAACCGGATCCGGGTAAGCGTGGAGTACGGGCCAGGGACAGTCCGCCTGGAGGCTTCCGATGACGGGACAGGGTTGAAACCGCTCGACGGCACGCCAGGGCACTTTGGAATCGCCGGGATGCGCGAACGCGCCAAGTCGATGGGAGGCAAGTTCACCATGACCAGCGGGCCGGACACGGGCACGGCCGTTGAAGTCGTGGTCCCGGCGAAAGGCCGTCCATGAGCCAAGCTCCCATCCGGGTGATGTTTGTCGACGACCACCCGATGTTGCGCGCCGGCCTGGCGGTGACTATCCAGGGAGAGGAGGATATGGAAGTAGCCGGGGAGGCTTCCACCGGTGAGGACGCCCTCGAACTATTCCGCCAGAAGCGGCCCGACATTGTGCTGATGGACTTGCGGCTGCCGGGCATGAGCGGCGTCGACGCCATCAGGGCGATCCGGCAGGTAGACCGCGAGGCCAAAATCATTGTGCTCACAACGTTCGACGGAGATGAAGACATTTACCGGTCGATTCAGGCGGGAGCGCGAGGGTACCTGCTCAAGGACATGCTCCGCAAGGAGTTGATCAGCGCCATCCGCGCCGTTCACGCGGGACATACCTATTACTCCCCGGTTGTCGCCGCCCGTCTGGCCGCCCGGATCCCCCGCCCTGAGCTCTCTCCGCGGGAGGTCGAGGTGCTCCAGTTGGTTGCCGAAGGGAAAAGCAACAAGGAGATCGCCGCCGATCTCGGCCTGTCCGACGGGACGGTGCGCATCCACTTGAGCCATATCTTCGAGAAGCTGGGCGTTCACGACCGGACACAAGCCGCCTTGCAGGCTGTCCAACGCGGCATCGTCAAATTGGGCTGACGCCCGATATGACGAATGTCATATCGGCTAGTCGGCAAAGCGTCAGTCGCCGTCAACGGCGTCTCCTGTTACGTTAGGTCAGCAGCTTCGGGAGATGACGCGATGAGAACATTCCATCTATGCCGAGCCGCGCGCCTCATGATGGGTGCACTGGCTCTGTCCGCCTCTGCGTTCGCGCAGGAGACCAGAGGCACGCTGACCGGGACCGTCACCGATCCGTCGGGCGCGGCGGTCGCGGGAGCGAAACTGACTGTCCTGAACACACAGACCAATGTCGCTGCGCAAGGGACCACAAGCGCCGACGGCTCCTACCGGATCCCTTACCTCATTCCGGGACCCTACACGGTCACCGCGGAGTCTCAAGGGTTCAAGAAACTGGTCCGGCAGGGGATCGAACTGCGAATTGCCGAACAGGTGACGCTCGACCTCCGCCTGGAGATCGGCACGGCCACCGAATCCGTCAACGTAACCGGGGAGGCCCCGCTGCTCGAAGTGAGCACGGCGACCAGCGGGCAGGTGATCGACCGCAGGAGAATCGCGGAACTGCCGCTGGCGGAGGGCAATCCGATGACCCTGATTCAGCTCGCGCCGGGCATCGTGGTGACCGGGGGGTGGAGCTCGAATTCCGCGTTGAGCAACAGCGGCCCGTCGAACTTCGAAGTGAACGGATCTCCGGGCGGCAACGAATACACGCTCGACGGCGCGCCAAACACGGCCGACCGGCAGACGCAGGGCGCGGCGCGCGTGGGTCTCCAGCCGCCGACCGACGCCGTGGAGGAATTCAAAGTGGTCACGGCGGGTTTCGACGCCCAGCAGGGACGGACCGCCGGCGGCTCGGTCGACGTGGCAGTCAAGTCCGGGACCAACGAGTTTCACGGAACGCTCTATGAGTTCGTCCGCAATGACGTCCTTATGGCGAACTCGTTCTTCTTCAACCGCCAGGGGCGGCCCAAACAGGCCCGCCGGTACAATCGGTTTGGCGGAACGGTGGGCGGCCCACTGAGCATACCCAGGCTGCACAGCGGCAAGGACCGGACGTTCTTCTTCACGAGCTACGAGCGCATCCGGCCCATCACGCCCAGCCTGGAGACCATCACCGTGCCGAACGAGGCTTTCCGCCGCGGCGATTTTTCCTCCCTGCTCAGCCGGGCGACGCCTCTGTACGTTTACGATCCCCGCACCGCCCGCGTCGAAGGCGCGCGCGTGGTCCGCGATCCGATCCAGTGTAATGGGCGGATCAATGTCATCTGCCCGGACCGGATCAGCCCGATCGCGGCAAACTATCTGTCCTTTCTTCCCCTTCCGACGGATCCAGGTTCGGTAACAAACAACTATACGGGCAACGGCCCGGGCGACAACAGCTACGACGTGTTCCTGGCCCGCATCGACCACGTCTTCGATGACAGGCATCGGATCTTCGGCCGCTACTCGCAGGGTTGGCGGACGGAAATCGACGAGAACTCGGCGGGCACGGTGAACGGCGTCCGGGTGAACGGCCGGCTGGGCCACCGTGGCAACAAGGGAGGAGTGGTGGACTATGTCTACGTACGGTCCGCCGCCACCATCTTAAACCTGCGGGCGGGATACACGCGCTTCAAACAAGACCGCTTCTCACTGGCCTCCTACGACTACGACATCACCAGGATGGGTTTTTCGCCGCAAGCGCTGGCGCTGTTCACAGCAAACACGCTGCCGCAGATCAACGTCTCGAACTATTCGTCGCCCGTGGAGCCTACCGGGTACCTCAACACGAATCCCACCTGGTCCTTCCAGCCGACTCTCACGCGCCTGGCGGGCAGTCACTCGTTCCGCTTTGGCTACGACTACCGGGTCTATCAACAAAACCGCGCCGACCAGACCTATAAGGCCGGCCAATACACCTTCAACAACGATTTCACCCGCCAGAACGACCTCAACCCCTCGCTTCCGATCGAGCAACTTCAGGCGCAGGGCATGGCGGCCCTGCTGCTCGGCCAGCCGACGGGAGGCAATTTCCCCCTGTTGGCCGACAACGCGGCCACGGCCATCTACAACTCTCTGTACATCCAGGACGACTGGAAAGCCACGCGCAAGCTCACTTTGAATCTCGGCCTCCGCTACGAAGTCGACCACGGAACGACAGAGCGCTACAACCGGATCATCCACGACTTCGATCCTTCGGCGCCGAACCCGACCGAGGCCGCCGTCCGCGCCAATTACGCGTTGAATCCGATCGCCGAGATCGCGCCCGCGAATTTCCGGGTGCCGGGGGTCCTGGTGTTCGCCGGCAAAGGCAACCGGGCGTTCAAGGCGGACAAGAACAACTTGCAAGTCCGGATCGGAGGCGCGTTCCGGATCGACGACAAGACCGCGATTCGGGCTGGTTGGGGCATGTTCATGGTGCCCTTCGTGCTCGATGGCATCAACCAGAACGGCTTCAGCAGGAACACTCCTCTGGTGGCTTCGCCGGATCGCGGCCTGACGTTCACCGCGTCGCTGGCGAATCCCTTCCCGACGGGCTACATCGCTGAGACCAACCGAGGACCGGCAAGCCTTGTCGGACAAAATCCTGGCACGATTGTTCCCTCCCGGCGGGTCAACGGAATGGTCCAGCGGTGGGAGGTCAGCTTGCAGCGGGAACTGCCGGGCCGCTGGCTTGTCGAAGGCGCCTACATCGGCAACACAGGCTCCAAGCTGACGGTCGGAGTCGACGCCAACCCGATTCCGAGGCAGTATCAATCCACCAGCCCTGTCCGCGACCAGGCGCTCATCAATTTCCTGGACGCACCGGTGACCAATCCGTTCCGCGGCGTGGCCGGTTACGAGGGTACGAATCTGTATACCGCCGCGGTCATCAGCCGGAGCCAGCTCTTGCGGCCCTATCCTCAATACACCGGGCTGGGACGCGAGCGCTACGACGGCGCCAGTTCGTACCACGCGATGCAGGCGCGGGTGGAAAAGCGCTTTTCCAGGGGATACACGCTGCTGGGAACCTACGCCTGGTCGAAGTATCTCGAAGAAGTGTCGCTCCTCAATCCGACCGACGACCGGTATGAGAAGCGTTTGAGCGACGCGGATTCCCCGCACCGCATGGCTTTAAGCGGCATCTACGAGCTGCCCTTTGGCCGGGGCCGCACTTACGGATCGAACTGGTCCAGGATCAAGGAGGCGCTGCTCGGCGGCTTCCAGGTGCAAGGGATTTTCCAGTATCAGGCCGGCCGCCCGATGACGCTGGGCAACATATACTTCAATGGCAACCTGTCTGACCTCAGGCCGGCGATCCGGAGCTCGACGATCGGAGTGCTGGGTTCCACCAACATAACCGATAACGTTTTTCTGACCAACATTCAGATGACCGGATTCTATCTCCAGGATGACGCGGTGAAAACCGGCGGCCAGCTGGACTACAACAAGCAGCGGAACGACACGCGCATCAACCTGAGCCAGAACATCCGGACCCTGCCTTCCCGTGTTTCCAATTTCCGCAACCAGGGCAACACGATCCTCGACGTCTCGCTGATCAAGAACTTCAGCTTCACCGAGCGCGTCAAACTTCAGTTTCGGGCCGAGGCCATCAACTCGCTCAACAAGGTCCACTTCAACGCTCCGGTGCTGAACCCACGGGACGCGAACTTCGGCCGTGTGACGAACTCGGACTCGCCCACCAATCCGCGGGAGTTTCAGTTGGGCCTGCGGCTGGTGTTTTAGGAGCAGCCGGAGCCATGCAACGGCGCACGTTTCTCGCCGCCACGGGCGCGGCGGCCGCGGCCGGCCGCGCCTCTGACTACGCCACCTCCACCGGGCCGGGAGCGGTTCCGGATTGGGAGGCGCCCCTGTTCGATCTGGAAAAGCGCAGCAAGACGCCCGTCGTCGTCGAGCGCCTCGATCTGCTCAAGACCGGACCGAAGTACTTTCTTCGGGCCACGTCCAAGGACGGAGTGATAGGAGTGGCGCTGGTAAAGCAGGCAGACGACTATCTGTCCATGCTGACCCGGGTCGCGATGCCCTTCTTCAAAGGCAAGGATGCGCGCCAGCTTGAAACCCTGATCGACGAATACTACATCAAGAACTACAAACTCGCAGGCCAGGCCCTGTGGGCGCCCGCGGCGTACGTTGAGCAGGCGATGTTCGATATGCTCGGCAGGACCGTGAACCAGTCGGTGGGAACCCTGCTCGGCGGGGTGCGCCGCAGGCAGATACCCGTCTACCTGTCCGGCTCGGTTCGCGAAACCACGGCAGAGCAGGAAGTGGAGGTGTACGCCAAGGCGCTGGCGATGAGCGGGGCCAGGGCGGTTAAGTTCAAGATCGCCGGGCGGATGGGCCGCAACGCCGACCACTACGCCGGCCGCACCGAGACGATGCTCAAGCTGGCCCGCAAGACTTTCGGCGACAGAATCCTGATTTATGTGGACGCGAACGGCGGTTACAACGCCGCGAAGGCGATTTCGATGGCGCCGCTTCTCAAGGAGCTGAACGTCGCTTTCTTCGAGGAGCCGTGCCCCTGGGAGGAAATCTCCGAGACCAAACGCGTGGCTGATTCACTGGACATTCCGATCGCGTTCGGCGAGTGCGACTCGAGCTTCTGGAAATTCGACCACATGATTCGTACCCGCGCCCTGGACATCGTACAGCCGGACCTGAACTACAACGGCGGTTTCATTCGCACGGCGAGAGTCGCCCGGATGGCGGCCCGGGCCGGAATTCCGATCACGCCTCACAACACCCAGACGGGTGCGTCCGCCTGCAATCTTCTTCAGTTCGCTTCGGCGATACCGAATATCGGGCCCTACATGGAACTGCCCTTCCGGGGGAGGTACGGCGACGAGCCCTGGGCGTCCCACAGCTCCCGGATCATCAATGGCATGGTCCAGGTCCCCGAGGGTCCGGGACTCGGCGTCACGGTCGACCCGGCCTACCTCGCCAAGGCGCAAGTCATTGCATCGATGTAACGCCGCGGCGAGGCGAACGGCCCTGACACCGCTTCGCGTCGCCGGGTCACTCCTGATGGGTAAAGATGGAGCATGGCAACGAAGCGGCTAACCTGTGTCCTGTTCGTCGTCCCCGCCTGGATATCGGCCCAGGACAAGGCGGACGAGGCCCGTTTATACAGCTACCAGATAACGCAGCACAAGGCCCAGTTGGTGATGCTTCGCGAGGAAGGGCTGGTGGACGAGGCGCTGGCGCGGAGACTGGCGAAGGCGATTCTTGAGGCCGACCGGGAAATCCGCGCTGAGGCCGGCCCGCTGCGCGAGGACTACGGCGCTTTCGAGCGCCGGCTTGTGGCCAAAGTGGGTCCGGAGGCGTCCAACCTCCACATGGGCCGCAGCAACAACGACATCGGCGCGACTTCCGAACGTCTGTTCCTGCGCGACGACGCCCTGGATATCCTCAACGCACTCGCGCAGGCGCGCCGGGCCATCCTCGATATCGCCGGGCGGAACATCGACACGGTCATCCCCGGCTACACGCACATGGTGCAGGCGCAGCCCACCACGCTGGCTCACCAGCTTTCCGCTTTTGTGCACGCGATGGAGCGCGACGAGCAGCGAATCCGGGAGGCCTATCGCCGGATCGACATGAGCCCGCTCGGCGTCGCCGCGTTTACCACTTCCGGTTTTGCATTGAATCGGGCGCGGTTGCGGGAGCTTGTCGGCCTGACGGAACTGGTCGAGAACGGCTACGACGCGGTGATGGTCGCCACGGCCGACACGAAGGCGGAATTCGCCTCAACCCTGGCGCTCTCCGCTCTCAATATCGGGCGGCTGATGCAGCAATTCTTGATCCAGTACAGCGACCCCCGCCCGGGTATCCGCCTTGCCGACAGCGCTGCCGGACATTCGAGCATCATGCCACAGAAGCGGAATCCGAGCGATGGCGAGCGGATCCGCCTGTTGTGCAGTTCCATCATCGCCGACGCGCACGCGGTTTCGCTGATGGCGCATAACACCCCTGGCGGGGAGCACAAGGACATCCGTTTCGAGCTGCTGGAGCGGGTGGAGCGAGTCTCCCGTGAAATGAAGCTGATGCTGGCGAAATTGGCTTCATTCGCCGCCACGTGGCGGGTGAGTCCCGAGAGGACCCGAGAGTTGGTGGCCGAAGACTACTCGGTGATGACGGAACTCGCCGACACGCTCCTGCGCGAAGCGAAGATTCCGTTCCGCACAGGGCACGCCGTCGCCGGCGCCCTCACCCGCTATGGCAGGAAGAACGGAAAGAGGCCCCTCGATTTGACGTACGACGAGTTTCGTAAGGTCTATCGCGAGGTCGCCAACAGTGAGGCGCCGATCGGCGAGGGGCAATTCCTTCGAGCGATGAGCCCGGAGGAGTTCGTGCGCGGCCGAAAAGGAGTCGGTGGGCCGCAGCCGGAGGAGATGGGCCGCATGCTGGCGGGTCACCGGCAGCGGCTGGCTGAGTTGAATGCGTGGCTGGCCGACCGCCGGGCCGCCATCCGTGCGTCGGCCGATAAACTGGACCGCGCGTTCGCCAAGCTTCACTAGGTCGCCGGAGAGATGGCTCGGGCAGCAGCCCTTCTCAGGACAGCAGCAGTTCGAGGTCTTCCCGCCCGAGCGAACCGATGAGCCGGTTGTCGGCGTTGATGATGGCGTCGGCCAGGCTTCTCTTGGTTTCCTGGAGTTGCAGGACTTTCTCTTCGACGGTGTCTTTGGCGATCAGGCGGTAGGCGAACACAGAGTTCCTCTGGCCGATCCGGTGCGCGCGGTCAATGGCCTGCGATTCCACGGCCGGATTCCACCACGGATCGAGAAGGAAGACGTATTCGGCCGCGGTGAGGTTCAGGCCAACTCCGCCCGCCTTGAGACTGATCAGGAACAGCTTGCAATCTTCCTCCGTCTGGAAGCGCTCGACGGCGGCCTGCCGGTCCCCGGTCTGACCGTCGAGATAGGCGTAGGAGATCCCCTGGCGGTCGAGGTGGCTTCGCACGATCGCCAGCAGACTGGTGAACTGGGAGAAGACGAGCGACTTGTGGTTTTCCTCCACCACTTCTTCGAGTCGTGCGAACAGTGTCTCGATCTTGGCCGAGGATTCGGCGGACCGTTTCCTGTCGATTAGCCCGGGGTGGCAGGCGGCCTGCCGGAGGCGAAGCAGGGCTTCGAGAATGTGCATCTTCGACCTGGCGATTCCTTCGCGGTCGACGCGGCCGAGGAGGCTCATCCGGTAGTGGTCGCGCAGCTCATTGTAGAGCTTGCGCTGGGTTGAATCCATTTCACAATAGATGGTCTCCTCGATCTTATCGGGCAGCTCCGGCGCCACCTGGCTTTTCGTCCGCCGGAGGATGAACGGCCGCAGGGCGCGGGAGAGCAGGGAGCGGGTGGCTTCGTCGGGATTCCGGAGTGCTGCGCCGGCGCCCTGAAAAACGTGGGCGCCGCCGAGCATGCCCGGATTGAGGAACTCGAAGATGCTCCACAGCTCACCGAGGTGGTTTTCAATCGGCGTCCCGCTCAAGGCGAGACGGTGGTTGGCGTTGAGCAGCCGCGCCGCCTTGGCCGACTCGCTCGAGGCGTTCTTGATCGCCTGGGCCTCGTCGAGGATCACGTAGTCGAAACGAAAGGCGCCAAAGTCGATCACGTCGCGCCGAAGGGTTCCATAAGTCGTCAGGACGACATCACAGCCGTCGAAGGCGGCTCCTGTGCGGTCGCGTTCGATTCCGGTGTGGTCGAGGACGCGCAACCGCGGCGTGAACTTGGCGGCCTCCTGCTTCCAGTTGTAGACGAGCGACCGCGGCACGACAACGAGCGAGGGCGGGATCTTCCTCTCCGGGAACGCTTCACGCTCGGCGCGGCGCGTCTCGAGCAGCGCCAGCACCTGCGCGGTCTTGCCGACTCCCATGTCGTCCGCCAGGCAGCCGCCCCATCCGAACTCGCGCAGGAACGCCATCCAGGCCACGCCTTCGCGCTGATAGAGCCTTAGTTCGCCGCCCGTGAGCCCTTCCGGCTGCGGGGCGGGCGCGATTCCCTCGAAGCGGCGCAGGGCTTCGCGTGCCTGACGGAACGTCTGATCCACCGGAATCTCGGGCCGCTGGGCGAGCAGGACGTCGAGCAGACCGGTCTGACTTTTCGAGAATCGCACGTGATCCTCGTGGGCCTTCCCCAGTCCGAACAGCATGCCGTACTGTTCGAGGATATCTTGCGGCAGAAATCCGATCGAACCGTCCGGCAGCGCGATCATCTCTTCTCCCTTGCGAAGCGCCTTGAGGAGATCGGGGAGCTTCACCTTGACGGCTCCGAAGTCGACCTCGCCGTGCAGTTCAAACCAGTCGATGCCGCTGGTGAGCGAGACGTTCACCGAGGATGCGTTCCGGAAGGCCTTGCCCTGCGCCTCGATGTGCCAGCCTCTGCTGGCCAGCTCCCGGGCGATCGCGGGAAGCCGCTTGTTCGGAATCTCCCATGGCCGCCCCTCGCCGTAGTGGTAAGGGGAGGGTTTCAACTTCAGCCCCCGGAGGATCTCGGCCGCCGCCTGCTCCGCGCCGGCGTGACGGCGCAGATAGCGGTTCAACTCCGGCTGGTAGATGCCGGAACGGGGATCTTCCGGATCGACTTCGGTCCCGCCGTAATCAAACATCAGCCTGGCCTCGAGCTTTGGCGTGTCCCTGTAGTAGGTTCTGCGCTCGCTGATCTTGAGCACCGTCCGGGGCGGATCGCCGGTTTCCTGGAAGCGCAGTTGATCCGGCCAATGCGTGCGCGGCAACACGGGAAGCGCCATCACTTCCCGCACCAGGTTCCGGCCCTGTTCTTTCGGCGCGCGAATTCCGCCACCGCGGGCCAGCAGCGAGATCCACCGGATGGACCCCTCGTGCTCGAAGCGGGCCACCATATTCACCGTCGCCAGCACGCCGATCTCATGCACCAGGATCACGTCGGAGAGATCGAGGATCTGGTCTTCCCTTCGGTACCGCCCCGTCAGAAGCCACTGGTCGCCTTCCTCGCGAACGACCAGTTCGAACCGCCACGGCGCGCCATCGTCCCAGGTCAGAGGAGCGAGCTGCTCAAAAGTCGCGTCGAAGGCGGGACGCAGCCGGAACCGTCCGGTGGCGGACATGCGGCGGAAGAGTTCTTCGTGCAGGCCAAAGCGGAGGCGGTAGGTGGAGGGAATCGAATTGTAGCCGTCCAACGGGTCCGGCGCGCCGCCCAGCATGAGCAGCAATTCACGGTCCGCCTGGTTCGGAATCCGCGTGAGCAGCGACCGCGCCAGCCGCTGGTATTTCAGCTTGCCCCATTCGCCGTTCTGCTTCAGATCGCGGTAGGCGACCGTGACGGTGAGATCCGTGGTCTCGCGGGTGTCGTCCAGGTCCAGGAGATAGTAGACTTCGCGAGACGAGGGCCAAGTCTCGGTCACCGCCGGCGGGCGGTAAGGGGCAAAGGCCTTGAGCGGGGCGAGTTGCTGCAACCAGGGCTGCTGGTCCGGCGGAGAGGGACGTTGCTTGCGGTGGCCCGCGGAAGGCCGAAGCTGGCGCAAAGCGTCGGCAGGCCGGCGGTCGACGTCAAAATCGGCCTCCAGGTCGTCTTCCGGGACGCTTTCCGGCTCCGAAGTGCGCTTCCATCCGGGCTGCAAGTGGGCGTTTCCGCTGTCGAACCGGCCCAGGAGGTACGAACGCTGATCGCACCCCAGGATGACCGCCCAGAAGTGGGGGCAGAGGAACCGGGCCTGGGCCGTGGGGCAGGAGCAGTCGAGATCGAGCGTGTCTCCGGAACGCGTGATCCTGATCGAGTGGGTTCCGCCGTCAACCACCTTCGCCAGAACCTGCCACTGGTGGCCACTGTTGAAGTGCACGGCGTTAGCCTTGAACAGCCTCTCGCCGCGCTCGCGCGCGAAGGAAGAAAAGTCGCCGCGGAGCGAGACCTGAAGTTTCTCGCGATATCGCTTACTCAAAAAGGCCTACTCCATTGATGGCGTTTCGGCGCTTGCCGGATGGATGCCGCACTCCATTGTCGCAGAAGAGATGATGATCCCACGCTCCCGGCGGTCGTTTTGATCCGGCGGGAGGGCGTGGTCCAGTTCGAACACGAGGTCCACGGCGGAAGCGCCGGCGGGTAGCGCGACCGTGACTGTTTGCGGTCCCGGCGAGTCTAAAGTAAACTCTCCGAGCTGGTCCGGGCCGGAAAGGCAGACGAGCTGGAGAGCTCCCCAGACCTCAAAGAGCCACTGAGGGAAGAAGAGCTTCAGCTGAAGCCGGGCGGTGCGGGTTCCGGCGGGCAGGTCGGCGCGAATTCCGAAGCGCCGCGCGGTCCAGCGCCAGCCGGTATCCTCGGCGGAGTGCCAGCCGAAGTACGGATCAAGGTAGGTGACGGCGCGCAGGGTTCGCAGCAGGCAGAAGGCACGCTCGTCGTGCCCGGCGCGGACGGGATCCGAAGCGGCGGTGTCACCCAGGGTCAGGAGGCGTTCAACGGAGAAGCCAGCTCGTCGGCAAAGACGGCGGAGGCCGGTCTCGGAGAAGATCCAGAAGTTGCTCGGATCGCCGTTGAGCTCGTCGTCATCGACGAGGTAGGCGACCGGCTGGTGGCGGATCTCCTCCCCCGTCGGCAGCCGCCGCGCGACCTTCGTGCTGAGGACGCAGTATTCCGTCTGTCCGGCGAGCGTTTCCAGCACGTGAAACGGGTTCTTCAGATGGTAGAGCGCGCCGAGAAGGAAGACGACCTTGTACGGCGGTTCGGGCAGCGTGAAGCGGGAATCGAGGTCGGTGGCATGGATCTCAATCCGCGACCCCAAACGCTCCTTCAACCGTTTGACGCCTTTCATGGTGTTGTGGTTGGAGGCGGGATGATCGAAGGCGTGGACGCGGGCGCCGAGCGATTCGAGGAAGAACGCCAGGTCGCCGTCCGCGCATCCCAGGTCCGCTGTCAGGGCGGTTCCAAGGAACGAAGCCAGATTGTGGCCCGAGCCTTCGAGCAACCGCTCGAGGTGCATCACGTTCGACAATGTGTCGTAAGGATACCAGTCGACGGCCGGATCGGCCGCACGGATGGCGTCGAGCCGCTGCTTGAACTCCCAGGCTCTTGCCACCAGCGGATGAACTTCCGGCTCCGGCGTCATCGCGACGGTCAGCGCGGCCGGATCCGGATGTTGCGGAACCACGCCTCGTCATTGTGGTTCTGAAGACACAGAGGCGCCGCTTTGAAGGGAAGCCTGGTGAGCAGCTCGTAAACAGGATGGGAGTTGGTCCACCGTGCTTCCAGGCTCTCGCGGATGGCCGGGGACTGGAGAGACGTGTCGACGACCTTCACTCCGTTGAGCCAGTGCTCGACGTGGAGGCCCTTCTTGACGATCCGGGCCGCGTTGAACTGGCCCGGAGGCCGCGCGGCGGGTTTCGACGCGCCCACCAGGCTGTAAAGGGCGCCTGCCTGGTATTTGGGTCCGCGCCGGGCGTCCTGGTGGCCGGCGTCATCAATCACCTGATATTCGAAGCCGACGCTGTACTCTTCCCCTTGCCCGCGGAGGCGCGAGCGATCGGATCTCCGGTTGATCATCTCCCAGCGGAGGTGATCTTCGAACTTCCCGACGTCTTTGGGCTTCAGCCCGTAGTCGATCATCACGCGATCCTGTATCAGGTATTTGAATCCGCTGTTTCCGCCGGGTGCGACACGCCATTCGAAGGCGACCTCAAAATTGTCGAATTTTTCAATTGTCAACAGGTCTTCCCGAATATCCGGGCGGGCCACGGCGTGGAGACAGCCGTCGGCGATGGTCCAGGAATGGGCCGGAGGGTTGCGGCGGGCTGGATTGTCCCAACCCTCGAAAGTGCTGCCGTCGAACAACAACCTCCAGCCGGCCTTTCGCTCGGCGGGGGTGAGTGTGTTGGGGGCGGACTCGCCGCGCAGGCCAAGCATGGAAGCGGCGGACCCCAGAAAGGTTCGGCGAAGCATTCTTGGTCCAGCTTAGCAGCCTTGTCCGACCGGGCAGGGATCCGGCTCACCGCGATCAGCGGAAAACGAGTTCCCAGTGAGAAACGCCGTGGATGTAAAGACGCGAACGTTGGCCGGCAGCCCTGTCGGTTTCGCCCGGACCAAGTCCGAGGATTTGGGGATAGAAGCCCGGGCCGAAACCGATGTCGGAGAGAATCTTCCGCGGCGCACTCCACGAGGCAGGGTCGCCCAGGTCAGTGATGAAGCTGGCGTAGATGCCTTCCTGAGGCCACATTGGTTTGCAGCAGGAGCGGTTGAGCAACACGACGTACTTGCCCAGGTACGTATTCCAGTGGATGGAGGGACCCCAGAACGAGTCGGCGTCGGCGAACTCCCACTCCCGCCTGGCAGGCAGGACCGCTGTCATCCGACCCCCGATGCCGGGTTCGGTCCAGCCGCCCTCGAAATACTTCCAGACGGCGCCGGCAGGCGCGTACCGGTCTTCAAACCGCATTCTGGCGATAGCCACGCCTTGCGAGGAGCGGTCACCGGAGTAATTGCCGAAGAGGAAGAAAAAATCGCCGCTCATTTCATCGCGTATGACCGAGAAATCACCGTGTCCGCCCGCGAAGTAACCGTTTTCAGCCCGGCAGTTGGCAGGCTCCCCGGACGAGAGGACGATGCCGAGATCCTGAAAGGTTCGCCCTCCGTCGGTGGAGATGAGCGCTCCGATCATGGGCGTCGTCAGGCCGTTGTTGGGGCAGACGTTGATCGGTTCGTGATGATACCAGGCGAGCAACGTTCCGTCCTCGTCCTGCCAAACCGCCTCGATCCAAAGGGGCTGATTGGGGGAGTCAACGAAAACCTGATCGAGGTCGTCGTCGTAGAGGAACTGGTCCCGGCCGCGCGCCAGCAGCGTTGTCCCGGTGGAAGTGAGTATGTTGAACCGGCCGTTGGAATCCCAGAACGCAGGGCTGTTTGAGTCCACCGGGGCGGGCAAGTATTCGGGAGGTGCGGGCCGAACTTCCACTGTCTGGGAAAACACAGGAATCGCGTAAAGAAATGTAAAGATTATTGCCGCCCGTGAAGCTGTCATATTCTTTCAACCCGGCGCGAATGCCCAGGTCGCGCAAAGGGACCTTGCCGCCCAGAAGCAGATCGTCATAGAAAGGATGACTGCCAGCCGCGGAAGGTTACAATACTGTCCATGGGATTTATCGACGCACACGTCCATGTGTGGTCCGATGACCGGAAAGCATACCCGCGAGCGACGGAGGCCGCGTCCAATCCCGAGCGCTTCACCGCGGAGGACCTTTTCGCGCATAGCCGGCCCGCCGGGGTGACACGGATCGTGCTGATTCAGCCAGGCCAATACCGGTATGACAACCGGTACATGCTGGAGACGATCGCCCGGCACAAGGGGGTCTTTTCGGGAGTGGCGGTGATGGATCCGCACCGACAGGATCCCGAACCGGCCATGAGGGCTCTTCGCAGGCAGGGCGTGATGGGCTTCCGCATTACGCCGGGAGGCGATCCGCAGGGCTGGCTCGAGCAGCCGGCGATGGACCGGATGTGGCGCGCCGCCGCCGGCACGGGCCAGGCGATGTGTCCGCTCGTGAACCCCAACGCGATTCCGTCGATCGACCGCGCTTGCGCGCGGCATCCCCGGACGCGCGTAGTGATCGACCACATCGCGCGGATCGGCGCCGATGGAACGATCCGCGACGCAGACGTGCAGGCGCTCTGCGGCCTGGCGCGCCACCCGAATCTGTACGTGAAGCTTTCCGCCTTCTATGCGCTCGGACAGAAGAAGCCACCCTATACGGACCTGCTGCCGATGATCGGGAGAGTGTTCGAGACGTTCGGACCCCGCCGGCTGATGTGGGCCAGCGACGGCCCGTACCAGACGTTGCCGCCGCACAGCTACGCCGAATCGGTCGCCCTGCTGAAGGATCGCATGCCCCGGCTGTCGAAGGACGACAAGGCATGGCTGCTCGAGAAGACGGCGGAATCCGTGTTTTTTTCGTGAGACGAAGGGGGCTCCCTTGCGGGCCTCCCGCAGCGGACCGCGTATCATGAGCACGATGCCTTCCGAACCGGGAGTGCCCGCCCGCGTTGCCGCGATCGACGCCTTTCGCGGCCTGGTGATGACGCTGATGCTGGCCGAGGTGATGCGTCTTTCCGGAGTTTCCAGGGCGCTGCCCGAGAGCGCGTTCTGGCGGTGCGTGGCGTTTCACACAAGTCACGTGGCGTGGCAGGGAGCCTCGCTGCACGACCTCATCCAGCCGGGCTTTTCGTTTCTGGCTGGCGCGTCGCTGCCGTTCTCGATCGCGGCGCGACGCGCGAGGGGGGCGGCCTTCGGCGGGATGTGGCGGCACGCCCTCGTGCGGTCCGCGATCCTGGTTCTGCTGGGGATTTTTCTGCGGTCGATGAACCGATCACAGACGAATTTCACGTTCGAGGACACGCTGTCGCAGATCGGGCTCGGATACCCGTTTCTGTTCCTCCTCGGATTCGCTTCCTGGCGCGCCCAGGCCGGCGCGCTGGTCGCGATCCTGGGAGGCTACTGGGCAGCGTTCATGCTGTACCCGGCGCCGGGGCCCGGTTTCGACTACGCGGCGGCCGGCGTTCCCCCCGACTGGCCGCACCATGCCTCGGGACTCGGCGCGCACTTCAACAAAAACTCGAACCTCGCCTGGGCGTTCGACACCTGGTTCCTGAACCTGTTTCCACGTGAGAGACCGTTCGCGTACAACAGCGGCGGGTATGCGACCCTGAGTTTCATTCCCACTCTCGGGACGATGCTGCTCGGTCTGCTGTCGGGGGAATGGCTGGCGGCCGGCGGGCGTTCACATGGGGAAAAGACGCGGGGCCTGGCTGCGGCGGGCGGGTTTCTCATCGCGGTCGCTCTGGCGGCGCAATGGTCGGGCTTGTGCCCGATCGTGAAGCGGATCTGGACCCCGGCGTTCACGCTGTACAGCGGCGGACTCGTGGTGTGGATGCTGGCCGCCTTCTACGCGGCGATCGAGTGGAAGGGGTGGCGCCGGTGGGCGTTTCCTCTGGTCGTGGTCGGTATGAACTCGATCGCGGCGTACGTGATGAGCTGGACCATGGAAGGGTTTCTGCTGGCGGCGCTGACGCGGCATTTCGGGAGGGGTCCGTTCGAGATCCTGGGTCCGGCATTCGAGCCGGTGCTGCGGGGAGCCGCGGTGATGGCGGTGTTTTGGGGCATTCTCTACTGGATGTACCGGCGCCGGATCTTTCTGCGGGTGTGAAACGGGTCCCGTGATCCGCGACCGAACCCAGGGCGCCCGGCGCGGTGCGGACACAAGGCGAGGCTAAGACCGAGCGGTGATGGCGGTGAGGGTGGGATTCGAACCCACCGGCGACATTGAGGATCTGCAAGTTACAGATTCCTCGTTGCCGGGACTGCCGTATCTGCCAGTGCTGCCGTCGCGCATTGCCCACCATTGCCCACGGCGGCGCACGCTGTCTCGCAGTAGCAAAATTGCTCATGACTGGCACCCCGTCGAGAAGCGAACGGGGGAACCCGTCGGGCGAGATGACCCCTTCAGTGCGCGCTCGATTCCGAGATTCATACCATCGAAGGGCTCTTTGTGCCTTACCCGACTGCGACCGGCCGGTGGGCCGGTGACATGGTCCCGAAAGCGGAGCTGCGTCGGTATCGGAGTCAGGCCCCATGGCGTGGATATCGCTTCAGGGAGTTGGATGGAAGAGCTTCGTGTGAACTCGACGGGCAACCGATTCGGGAATGCTGTATCGCGTGACGGCCTTGCGAAGGCCCATTCTCACCTTCAAGACGCCGGGCTCGTCCTTTACGAGTAGACGGACCGTTTCGCGCCCCAGACGCCACAACCTTGCGAGATCGCCGATCGTGTAGTGCTCCTCAAACGTAGTGTCAGCATGGGTCTGACGCGGCGCTTGAATCCCGCGCGTGCCCGCGGCGACGATACCCTCACTGAAATTCACACGCGCCGCGCTGGCGACGCTTCCGTCGAGGGCGTGCTCTTCGCGGCTGGGAGGGAGATTCATGGACAACGGTCGTCTTTCATTCGAGGGGTGGCTCGATTGTGAAGCCCGTGACGAATGATTGTTCACGTCCAGCCTGAGCTTTGGGGCTATCAACATGGCGGCTCATCGCCTTCGACATGTGTCCGGGTAGCTGTCGGCTCATGTCCCTGTTGTAAGGCAACCTTGAGGATTCACAAAACGAGTTCAGTTGAAGGCTGCTGAGCCGACGCGGTTTAGCCGACTTGCCGGAGGATTGAACTGGACATGGCCGAGTGACGCCTTTTGCCGTAGACAGCGTAAGGCCAATGCAATCAATAGGATGGGGCCATTAGCAGCGCGAACTGAGACGCGAGACGAGGGCACTGCGCAAACCTGGCAAGCGACTTTGTCCCGTTCTCAAATTGCGTCGAGATTTTTTGTCGGTATGATCGCCGACCAATCGCAGGTCGCAGAAGTCTCTCAGGATCCGACTCAGTTTTGAGGACGGCGGGCAGCGGGGACCCAGATCGGGGTACGATTTTCTTCATGGGCTGGGCAGTCAGTTCAGCCATACCGATCGCCACCGCGGCGGCGCTGCTGGCAGGGCCGCTATGCGCCCAAACCCGGGCAAACGACGCGAACCCCAAACGCCTGATCGAAAGGGCCGACCGGCTTGCCTGGCTCTACAACTGGTACATGGCCGGGCCGCTTTACGCCGAGGCTGAAGCGCTCTTCAGGGAGGCGGGGGATCGCCGGAACACCCTCTACGCGAAGATCGGCCGACTCCGGTCAGAGTGGGAGTCGATGTCATTTCGCGAAGTCTCGGAATACCTGGGCACCGAGCTTGAATCTCCGTTGGTGCAAAACGATCTCGAACTCCGGCTCTGGATTCTCGACGCCAAGGGCGCAGTCGATCTCGAGGTCAATCCTGCCACGGCGCGGCAGGTCTACGAGGAAGCCAGGGACGTCGCCCGGCAACTCGGCGATAAGGCCCGCGAGGCGAGGGCTTCTGGCGAGTTGGGCATTATCGCGTTCATGGATGGGGACACCGGCACGTCGCTCGAACTCCTGGCGGGGGCGCTGAAGACCTCGATCGAGCTGAAGGACGTCGGAGCGCACATCCGCTACCTCAACCTGATGGGCAACGGACTGACCCTGTTCGGCCGTCCCGAGGACGGGATCCGCTATTACGATCGCGCCCTTCAACTGGTCCGCTCGACGCCTGAACTCGACACGTCGACAATGGCGATTGCCGGCAAGGCGCGGGCGCTCGTCGCGTTGGGCAAGAGGGCAGAGGCTGAAAAGCTGTTCCAGGAGTCCCTAGACCTTGCCCGGCGCAGGAACCGTCGCGGGCTGGCCGCTTCGCTGTTGACGGAACTCGGAAAGCTGGCCGGTGAAGCGGGGCAACGCAAACGGGCCATCGACTACTACCAGGAGGCGGTCCGTCTGGCCGAGGCGGGAGAACTCCATCGCCTGGTTGCAACAGCAAGCTTCGGATTGGCGAGGCTGCACCGCGACGCCGGCGACCTGGAGAAAGCCGAGGAGAGCGCGGAAAAAGGCGTCGATGCGAGCCAGCGGGTTGGCGAGACGTTCGAGCTGCCGGAAAGGTTGAGCTTCCTCGCACGACTTCACGCTGACCGTGGCAGGATCGAGGACGCCGATCGTCTTTTCGAGCAGGCCGCGGATGTCGTCGAAGGGCTCATGATAACCGTCGCGAGCCCGAGCACGAGAACGTCGCTGATCGGCGCCGTCAGCCAGATCTACCTCGATCATTTCACCCTGGCCGTGGAACGGCTCAAGGATCCCGCGCGTGCCTTGGAGGTGTTGGAGAGGGCTCGCGGCCGAGCGGCAGCCGATGTTCTGCGAACCCGGGAGTCCTTCCGCAGCGCGAGTATGGTCGCTCGGGCAATCGAGCGCGAGATCGCGCAGCTGCAAACTCGATTGATGCGCTCTTCCGATCGAGAGGAGCGGCGGCAGATACTCGAACGACTCTTTGACGTGGAGCAGGAACTCTACGCAGCGAAGTTTTCCCGCAGCCAACGGCTCATGGAACGAGGTCAGCCGGTTGAGCTGGCCACCCTCCAAAAGAACCTGCGGCCCGATGAACTGCTGTTGGAATATGCGCTCGGCGAACCAAGATCCTACGCGCTGGTGATCGGTGACACCGATATTCGTATCATTACTCTGCCCGAGCGTAGTCGAATCGAGGCCCTCGTGGAGAAGTATCTTGCGGAGGTCCGATCGAGGAAGGCCGCGACGCAATCGGCTAAGGAGCTTTATTCCGTGCTTCTCGGATCGGTTGCCGAGCGCCGGCAAAGGCCGCGTTTGATCGTCGTACCGGATGGCAAGCTTCACCTTGTCCCCTTCGATGCCTTGGTGGACGAAAGTGGCGGTTATGTTCTCGCAAGCGAAGTCGTCACGTATGCTCCATCGGCTACGGTACTTCACCTGCTGCGGTCTCAACCCGAAAGCAGCGCTGCCAGCGTGCCCCTAGTGGCTGTGGGGGATGTTCCGTACCAGGGCGGCGACAGCCTGGTAGCGAGCAGCGGCAACGCTGGCAGAAGTAAGTCGGCCGGCACAACGCGAGGACTTTTCGATCTGCAGGCTGGAAAGCTGCCTCCGTTGCCTGCAACCGCCGAGGAAGTTATTTCGGTTGCTGAGATCGCGGGCCGTCGCAGTGTTGTTCTTTTGGGAGAGAAGGCCACTGAAGGAGGGCTTCGCGCACGGCTTTCGGAAAGGGTTCGAATCCTGCACCTCGCCGTCCACGGAATTGCCAGCAATGCTACTCCTGAACGCGCGGCGCTTGTGCTGGCGCAGAGTGCCGGCGACGACGACGGGTTGTTGCAGGCGCGTGAAATATCAGAACTGGACCTCGCGGCGGAGCTTGTCATCCTGTCTGCGTGCGACACCGGTGCAGGCAGGCTCGTGGGGCAGGAAGGGATCGTCAACCTGGTTCGTGCGTTTCACTTTGCCGGCGCCAGAACCGTTGTCGCCAGCCTTTGGGCGGCCGATGATGTGTTCACAACCTCTCTGATGAAACGGTTCTATGGGAACCTGGCCAAAGGAGTGGATCGAGGAGTGGCGCTGCAGAAAGCCAAGCTGGAACTCATCGAGCAGTTCGGTGATCAGGCGTTGCCGTTCTTCTGGGCCGGTTTCACGATGGTTGGGGAGGGCTCGAAGCAAGTGAGATTCTCGGACTGACGGCGATGACGATTGACCGGAGAGAGAAAGAAAAGCTCCTGAGAAAGGTCTCCCGCCTTGTGGAGGACAAGTATTTCAATCCGGAGTTCGACGTCGAAAAGTGGCGAGCCTTGGTCGAAAGTAGGGCGCCCCAGATTCTGGATGGCGGCGGGGCGGAAGAGTTCGAGCAACAGATGCACGATCTCGTATCACAGCTCGGCTCCAGCCACACTGCCTTCTACCACAGGAATTGGCGTCCCTTGCCCCCGCGTCAGTCGATCTGCGCAACCCTCCAGCAGTGCGAAACGCAGGAAGGAATTCGCTGGATGCTCCAGGATGTCCAGGAGGGCGGGCCGGCGCACGCCGCCGGTCTTCGGCAGGGTGACCTCTTGCTGGGAGTTGATACGGAGGACACTCGGCCACCCGGCCGGGTTCTATTGAAACCGGGCCGGACGGCGAAGCTGCACGTTCGGAAGGCGGACGGCGCGGAGGTGTCTGTTGACGTGGAGGTCCCTCTGCTGAAGTCGAAGCGCCCGTTCAGTACACCACAAGCCGTGATCGCTTCCAAGCTGGAGGCCGACGGAATCGCCTATCTGAAGATCAACATGTTCCCTGGCCTGGTGGGGATTGATGTGGCACGCGATATTGACCGCGCGATCGCATCCTTCAGCGACTGTGAGCGGCTCGTTGTCGACCTCCGCGGCAACTCCGGCGGCGGAATCGGTGGGTTGCGGCTGATGAGCTATCTGACGCCGCACAAGTTGCCGATTGGCTACAGCCTGAGCAGGGCTCGCGCCAAGAAAGGTTACAGGAAGGAAGAGCTAACCCGTTTCGACCGGATCCCTTCACGGAAGATCACTCTCCTGTGGCTGCTTCTTCGATATGGTTTCGTGGACCATTCGGTTGCGTTGTTCACGGAGGGATTGGGGCCACAGAAGTTCCATGGGAGAGTCGCATTGCTCGTAAATGAACACAGCGCCAGTGCCAGTGAAATGGTGGCTGCCTTCGCGGTCGAGAACGGACTGGCGACGATCGTTGGGACGAGGACGCCAGGCCGACTGGTGGGCAGCAAGCCTTTCAAGCTCCCCCATGGATATTTCTTGGTTCTGCCCGTTGGGGCGTACCTGACTTGGCAGGGGAAGCGTCTCGAGGGTGAAGGGATCAAACCCGACCTCGAAGTTCCCCTCTCGTATGAGTGCGTCTCGAACGGGCGCGACAATCAACTCGAGGTCGCAATCGAGACCGTCAAAGCTAGATAACACTAAAGCTGCATTCCGCAGCCCAACGAGCCACGCGTAGCTATTATAGGCTAGGTGCACTGGAAGTGCGCACAGCACTGTTCGTAGCATGCGCAGCTAGCCGTGCGCATTCGGAGTAGCGCAGTTGCTATTCCGTGAGACCGTCTATCGCCTCGCCCTCCTCCCCATCTTCGCCAGCCTCGGTTGCAGGTATTTCTTGCCCAGGCCACAACACCGCCAGTACCTCGACGACCGGTACCTTGAACCCGAGATCGAGCTTGGGGATATCGTAGGTGACTACTGCTACGGCGGCCTCAACCTCGGCCTTCACGGAGGCACGGTCGACGAGCAGGGCACATGTCTTTCGAATTGCAGCGACGTTGCCAACAACGTCGTTAAGTCGCTTAACGACTTCCCAATCGCGCAACCGCGTCCACTGGTCGGCTTCGTCGCGTTCAACGCCAACAACAACGCCGCGTATTGGTGCCTCACCGCCGGTCACACGATCAATCACGCGAGCGACGACGATCGGCCGTGACAGCGCGGCTCTGCTGACACACGCGACAGTGGAGGAATCCTCAAGGGCCTGCTTCAGCGCCTGATCAAGAACCTTGTGGCCAACTCCGACTACCCGCTGAACAGCGTCCTTGCCGGGCGCGGCCCGGTCAAACACAAGGCCCTCGTACGAGCTTCGCACGCCGACCTCGCGCAACCATGGCTCGGGTGTCTTGAACGTCAGGGATCCGTCTTCACCGCGACGAGGCCGACGGCGGTTCTGGACCAGCATCCCCTCGACAAAAGGCCGCAGGTCGGAGAGATCAAGGGGCGGAACTTCATTGCCCAGTGCCTGGAAATCGAACCGGGCGCAGTTCCCCACGATCTCCTTTACGGTCGCGATGACGTCAAGACCTCCGAACGTCGCTGTCTTCTGATCGAACCACGTGGCCAGCGACCCAGACGGAATCTGAGGAGCCTCTGCGAAGAGCTCGCGAAACAGCGTGGGGGACGTCATGCCGAGGACCATTTGCAAGAGATCTTCGGGCTCTTCCATGACATGGCCGAATGCCAGCATGATGTTCCCGATCTTTTCGTTGAGTTTGTCCCAGATTCGGGCCTCCACGGTTGCTGGGTTGCGAAGCGTAATGACCTCGACGCGCTCCTTCTGACCGTAGCGGTTTAGCCTGCCGACTCGCTGGTGGAGGCGCATCGGATTCCACGGCAGGTCAACATGAAGCAGCGAATGACAGGATTCCTGGAGATCAATGCCCTCGCCGCCTGCTTCCGTCGACACCAAGAATCGGACCTGTCCGGCGTTGAACCGCTCAGCGGCATCCTCCCTGGTCTGGTAGAGACTGCGCGTCTGCCCGTCGACGCCGACGACCTCATCCGCGCGCTCGTCCCCATTGATGAAAGCGACACATCTGTCGCCGAAGCGGCCAATGAGCTCGGACATCAGCAAGGACTGCGTCGCCTTGTACTCGGTGAAGAACAACACCGAGCGCCCCGCGAAACGGGTGTCGATCAGTGAGAGGATCCTCTTAATTTTGGTCTCCCGTCGCACCGCTTCCGCGGCTGCGAGCAGCTCCCGCAAGCGGGGTTCCTCATCCTCCATAAGCCGGGCGCCGGTGGCAAGCGAGACGATTTCCTCCTCAAGCTGGCTGAGTTCGTCGTCACGGCCGAAAGTCTCGAGATTGGAGTACTCCGCCTGGAGCTGTGCGAGGCGCCGCTTCACGTCGTCGAGCTGCTGCCTCTGTTCAACGAGTCGCTCCAGCCGGCCACGGAGCGCCCGACGAATCGCCGCCACAGAGCTGGAAGCGAGTTTCTGCATGGTGATGAGGACCAGAATGACAAGTCTACGGTCCGCGGCACCGAGCGTCGACGCGTACGCCTTGCCTGTCAGGATGAACTCCGTCAGCATGTCGTAGAAGCGCGCTTCCTCAGCCGAGTACTCGTAGGTATCGGACGTGACAGACGGAGCCTGAAAAAGCCGCCGTCCTCTTAGGTCTGTAACGCTCTGCTTGTTGTTGCGGATCACCACCTCACGGAGGAAGGGAAGTTGCTTCGCCAGCGGCTCCCGGGGATTAAAGAGGTCAGCCCGGAGAAGGCGCAGCAAAGCTAGGAATCCGAAGTTCTTCCCGCGATGCGGTGTCCCGGTGAAGAAGATCATCGAGGTCACCTTCCTCTCGTCGGCCAGCTGCTGCGCGAGCTTGTAGCTGAGAGTCGGCCCAGCCTCCTCGTCGGCGTTGACGTGGTGCGCCTCATCGACGATCAGCAGATCCCACGTAGGGCCGTCCAACAGCCGCTGGTGGCGGCCCCGATGATCAAGGCGCAATGTCTCTAAGGAGGCTGCCACGTAGCTGTGTGTGGCCCAGAAGTCGCCGCGTTCGGAGTCCGCTTCGGTCACGTAGCGGGCGACGCGGATGTCGAACATGGTACGCAGGCGGTCTTGCCACTGCTCGACCAAGGAGGCAGGACATACGATTAGGAACCGACGAACAACGCCCTTGGAGAGCAGCGGCCACAAGATCAGGCCCGCCTCGATGGTCTTGCCAAGGCCAACATCATCGGCAACCAGCCAGCGTGTGGGCCATGTGGAGAGGACCCGCCGGCAGACCCAAAGCTGGTGCGGCAGCAGGGCGATTCTGGAACGCGAGAATACGCCCCAGGCATCGTTCACGGACACGATAGCAGAGGCGAGAGCACGATTAGCGACTGCTAGCGGGAGATCCCAGTCGATGCCTTCGATCGCATCCGAAACCGAGCGTATGACGGTAAGCTCCTCGCGCTCGCATTCCTCGATTCCGTGATCAAAGCGGATGATCACAGTTGCGCCCTTGTCGACCTCGACCGTGCCGAGACCGAAGCGCGCGCTCTGAACGCGCTTTCCGGAGTTGAGAGGTATCGTCCGGTCCATTCCCATCTTCACCCGTAGGGGTAGATGCGCCGATTATCGGGTAGCGTTTGCGATCTCTCACCGACTCGCGCCCGTGTCGGCGCTCCATCTTGGGGAAGCGTACGCCGTAGCAACTCCATCTGGAGCTTGACCTCGCTCGTAACTGCCTGCAACGGCAAGTCGAACGACCCATCGAACGTCGCGCGGTCCTCGCCTAGTCGCTCGGCGAGAAAGCGATGGATCGCAGCAGATTGATCCGTCCGGGAAGCCGCTTCGAGACCCGAGCAGCCGAGGGCATCGAGTAGATCGCATACGCCTTGCGATGGCACGTAGCAATAGCGGTGCGCCAAGGACTGTTGGAGGTGCCCGAGTCGTGCGAGTTCGCGCATCACGAAACACGCTCCAATTCCCAGGGCACGAGTCAGTGACGGTGCTTCGGGACCGCCACCAGAGAAGAATGCGCTGGTCCTGGGGGCGAGGATCTGATCGAGCGCGAACGGGTCTCGGAGGCGGTTTATGCTTAGGATAGCGTCCACGTACTCCGACAGCCACCGGGAGACCTGGAAGATCTCCACGAACTGCTTCATCCACTGGTAGTAGTCGTGCCGCCCGCTCGGGTCGTCGAGGTAGTCCTCGAGAACTTGCATCCAGCGATGGGCGTCGTGTTCCCGATCGGCGAACACGTCCAGCCACCCCATGCGTTCACAACGTCTCAGGAAATCGCGATGCTGCTCGAGTTGCACACGACCAAGCTTATGGAGAGTGCCGAGCAACAGCAGCGTGAGCCACTGCTTGCGATCGGCGTTGTCTCTAGGAGAGAACGAAGTTCGGAGAGAAGGTGGCTGCCCGTCGGGGTAGAGCCTCGCCTCGTAGCGGGTCACCCACCCCTGGCCGTTGCTCCGCCACCACGCAAAGAGGTTTTCGAGAACCTCACGGGGATCGAGTGGAGGAGGAGGGGGCGGAGGCGGCGGCTCGCCGCCCTCGATCAGCCAGGTTCGGAAGAGCGCGTTAGCGAGCAGGTCATCCGGTATAAGTCGATCGTCCACGGCTTCGTGCGTAGACACCCGGCCACTCGGCGTCGGAAACCAGGGCGACCGGAAGAAGGTCCGCAATTCCCGGAACTCTAGGAAGCGGTCATCTTCCGCGAGGTATCCGAGAATGCCGATCGCCTCCATGCTCGTGAGGTCAGCAACGAGTAGCCAGTTGCAGAGGTCCTCGTCTGACGGACGCGCGCGAACGCCAGCTTTCTCCAGCAGGTCGAGAGCATGCGGACTGTAGGCACTACTCAGACGGCATAGGAATCGTTCCGGAATGTGCCTGCAGCCTGGAAATTCGGGGGCCAGCAGTTCCGACGGCAGCATCTGAACAGGACACCCGTTGCCGTCGTGTCCAAGGACTCGGCACAGCGCCAGCCACCCGGCCGCCTTGCCAGCCTGTTCCTCGCTTAAAGACTCTGCGAGCGTCGAGAGCAACTCTGGCTTCTCCGCGAACCACGCTCTCTCTTGGAAAGCGTGGGCAACCTCGTCCCAGTCCACCCTCTTGAGGGTCCGAGCAGGGGCGGTGGCAGCGTATTCACAGGCACGGCGGTACGAGCCGGCGAACCCGTCGGGGACGACGTTGCGTGGTGACAGGGCTACCGACCCAATCCCAGCGACCCGAATGGCAATGTTAGCGGCAACGATGGCCTCGCGGAACGATTCCGGGAGTTCGACGAAGTAGAAGCGCGGCCCCTCTGCTAGGCTTGTCGGCATGTTCGGGTCCAACGTCGGCACGATGTTCGCGCGCGCCGCGAGTCCGACCAGTGTACGCGCCAGCTCCTCCCGCAGCGATTTGCATTCGGCGTCGCCACGATCCCATCTCCAGAGAGCCCAGAATCGCGAGAGGACGGTGGATAGCGGGGTGCTCGCAGAAGCGCACGTCCAAAGCGCCTTTGCCAGCCCCTCCAGTAGGCCTGCGACCTCGGTTACTCGCCCGGCATTTGCCTTCGGGTCAACAAGGTGGGTCCGGCCCGACTGCACCTCAAAACGGTGCGAAACGGCGACGCCGCAACCGAGCACAGCCTTCAGGGGCAGAACCGCAAAGAGATCGTGATTAAAGGCTTCATCCCAGCGTGCAGGAGTTCCGTCACGCGCCAGCAGAATACCCACCTGGCCCGCGTGGTCCCGACTCCGGCACCGGAGAAACTTGACGGCATCCTCGCCTGATGCTTCTGTGTCAGAGATGGTTATCCGTTCGACGATGAATCCGGTCGAATCAGCGAGGATGTCGGTGACGATGGCAGGAACGACGTTGAACTCCCTGGAAGCACTCGCCCAGTGGTGGAACTCGAGCCGCCTAATCATGCTCACGAAGGGCAGAAGATCTCGCAGCCGCTCTATGAGCTGCGAGGGATCTTGGAAATGCTCTGCATCCGGGCGCAGCGGGAGGCGGAACCGCGTGACGTCTTCTGCGAGATCGTCGGGGGGCGGGACCTCCTGAGGCAAGCAGCCTGCTTCGATAGTGAAGTGCCAGGCTCCCGAATGGATCTCCGGCCGATCTGTTAGAAGGTAGACGCTCTTGAAGCCGAGTCCGAACCGACCGATGGTCGGCACTTCTGCCCTTCGGGCGTTGGGCGATGCGATGTGCGGTTTGAAGCTACCGGCCGAGCGAAGGACACCCTCGACATCACGCGAGAAGCTTCGGTCTTGTTGCGAACCATGTTGCCAGTAGTTAAAGGGACGACCATGATGTTCCACTTCGAGAACACGCCGTCGCTCCGCGGCCTCCTCGCACCGGTACACGATGTCGCAGGACGACGGCATGTCCATCCTGAGGAGTGCCCTCTGGATGTACGCGTCCTCGGCGTTTTGGAGCAGCTCAGCGAAGACCGAAAACTCATCGTAGCCATAACCGCGTATCTGCTCGCGCCTTGCCCGGACGAAGCCCTCGGCGAGCAGTTCGTGCATCCGCTCCTCGAGCTCTCCCGCCCGCTTCGACGAAGGTACAGTCCGTCGGTATTCGTCAAAGAGCTCGGCAAACTTTGGGTCGGCTACTTGGTCGTGGTATTGGTGCAGAAAGTGCTGTCGGTATGTCTTGCGCAGCTCGCGCAGCACTGTCGACGGCCGTTCCAGTGTCGCCAGGATTTCGGAAACGCAGACCTCCAACTTCTCGAAGATCGCTCTACCGCCGAGCAGGATGGCCACCTCGCGGGCAATTGCTGCATCGAGTTCATCCACGGCACCGCGCGCGTCCAATCGAGAGCCGACTTGCGGCATGGGAGGCCGTATGAAGATGCTCCGGGCACCGTCGCCGAGCGCCACGGGGCCGTCCCACTCGGCGGCTTGATCGATCACGCCGCCCGCGTCGAGATAGAAGCGCGCGCGTATCCGGTGGACCGCAACGATCTCGAAGGACATCTCTGGGGTGAGGCCGAAGCGGGCTAGCGGCTCGGCTAGCACCGATCCTTCGCGCACGATCTCCTGGGCCCACTGCCGCCAGGGAAGTAGAAGATACGAAAGCTCCGGAGTGAGATCGAGAGGCTCCGGCTCGTCGATCATCTCGACTCGAGCCACGGTGCGAAGTGACGTGACCGCGTGCCGATTTCGATCGCGAACCCAATTTATGAGCCGGTGGGTATTCTTATCGGTCGCATCGATCAGCCGAACAGCGTGAGGTACGGCCACGCGCGCCGTGTGGCCAAAGTCGTCATCCCAGTAGCACCGCGAGAGGGGCTCGTAGGTTCCGGCGCAGCTCCGCACGCGAAGATCTGTGAGCGGGGCGTGATTCAGAGGTGAGTCCGAACCCGTGGTCAGTTCATCTAGGGTGCGGACAAGACGACCGTACGCGGCACTCTCTTCACGTTCTGCCGAACCGAAGGAGGCCAGGGCCGCCAGGACCTGTTCGATGGTCGGGACATCGGAGACGCCCAGTGCTCGGTAACGGCTGAGGATCCCCTTCGGAAGCCCCGACTGCGACCGCAGGCAAACGAGGCCGGACGAGAGGTCCGCTTCATGCTTGCTGTCGCCGATGAAGATCTGGAGCGCCGTATACTGCTTGTCTTCGGACCGGAATGCGCGGAAGACGGGGCAACGCCTGGCGAGCCGACGCCATTCTTCGTCGAGCGTGTCTGAGTCCCAGAGCAGTTGCTCGATGAGTCCGTACGCCTCCACGGCAGCCTCCACACTCGCCGAGACCGCTCGTTCGGCAAGGCACTCCGCCAGCTGCCGCAGCGACTGCGACGTCGAAGGCGGGGCGACTAGAAACCCCAGTGCTGGCGCGGCGTTCGCTGCGAACCCGGGGAGAGGCACGGCGGGTACCCAGAACCGTCCCGCCAGCACTTGCCTCGCGGGATGCAAGATCACGTCCGATGGCCGGCGGAGCTCGATCGCATCACCACGTTGCGCCAGGGTCCAGCTCCAGTCCCGGAGCGGTGACGTGAACTCCTCCGGCGAGAGTTGAGGGACGACACCTTCGAGCCACGGGTAAACCGCAACTGCCGCCGCACGTCGATCGCCCAGGCGTTCGGCCTCCGCGAGAACGACCGCGAGCACGTCCGCGAACGATCGCACGCCGCACCAGTCATTCCAGATGGCGCGCACGGTCTCTGGAACGTCCTTCAGCAGGGGCTGGGTCTCCGCTGGGATGTGCGGAGGCCGCGTCTCCGCCCATCTGGGTGTCAGGATTCGTGCCGGCAGCGTCCATCGGGGTGTCCGCGCTGCGACCTGAACGACATCGAGGCTCGTCGCTGTCTCTCGCAATCGAGCGCCGAGTTCCCGGCTTCCCACGTACCCGAGTACTTGAAGCCGCTCTCCAGACCCGATTTTCGACCAGATCTCGGGAAACCTCTCGACGAGTCGGTCATCGAGGCTCTCGGTAGAACACCGAGGTACCCCGGAGACTTCGAGCACCGCACGAGCTCGTTCCGCCGGCAGCCCCAACTCCTTGGCGCAGGCGTTCAGTTCAACGGCGGTGGGCGCCAGCACACGGAGCGCGCTCGGAGGCAGCGCGGGCGTGGGCAGCTCGATCAGCTCGGCGTCGCCCAATCGCACGCGGCCGCCCAATGCGGGCACTTCGAGACCTCTGAGGGCATCCGACGGAGCCACGTTCGTGGGCGGACGCTCTCGCCAGTTGTCGTTGAGAAGCTTGGCCCGATCGCCAAGTGACAGCGCGTTGTGCTCGCTCGTGATCGCCCGCTCCGCGAGCTCGCCTGGATCGACTTCCGGTAACCGGTGCAACTGCTCGACAAGGCGGCGGCACGACGCCTCCAAGCTGGCAACGTGCTCGCCATGGCAGATCGCCTCGACGAGAGCGGCGAGACGCGCGCGCTGCCAGTTCTGCTGCAGCAGGCGCTCGGCAACGCGCCAGGCAGACACGCACTCGCACGGAAGACGCCACACGCTATCGACGCACGGCACCGTCTTCGCGCTCGAGAAGAGTTCGCGGATGCCCGTTGCGTCGGCGGCGTCGGCTTCGTCGCCACTCGCTTCCAGACTCCGCAGCGTCTCGTCGTAGTATCGGCCGAGGTAGCGAAGCATCGCGTCGTTTGTGGGCCCCTCGGCTTCGCCAATTTGGCGCAGCACGTCCCTCAGGACAGCCACGCGACCGTGAGGTTCGAGCCTGAGCCGGTGCCTGTAAAACCGTCGAACCGCGGCGTTCGGTGTTTGCAGCAGCTGGCATGCAGGAAGGGTGACTGGCGCGTCTTCGAGGTCGTCGTCGGACTGGAGCCGGAACGCAGTCTGCACCGGTGTGGGGTCGCCGCCCTGGGCCGGAACGAGCGCCGCGAACCGTCCGTCGGGCCGCCGATGGATCGGCAGCGCGAGCACTGTGTACTGTTCGTGGGCGTGCAGACGGTCCCACTCCGCGTCGGCGACATAGAGGAGACCGGCTGCCACGATCTGTGGTGAGTTCTCGTACTTGCCGCTGTTCATCGCGGCTTCCAGGAGGTCGTAGACTTGCGGGTCACGCAGTCGCACCGCATGCAGAATGGATAGCGCGTCGTGCGTGGTGCCTATCACGACGCGGCAGTCCTGTGCGTGGAGCATGTCGAGGAGGCCTGGATGGGTGCGCAGGAGCCGGCTGACCTCGCGGGCGAAGTCAGGATCGACCTCGGCGAAAAGATGCCGGAACCATACCTCCCACAGGGCGTTGTCCGTGGCCGTCGGCGATGCAGGCCTCATTAGGATGACACCGTGTCGACGGCGATCCTCCTTGTTGCGAGCCGTGCGGATTAGGAACCCGAGGCGAGCGTCGCCCGGGACGCGCGTGATGGTCTCCGAGAGCAGGAAGTCCACAACGGGCCGGATGGCGTACGCATGCGCAATCTGGTCATGACTGTTGTCCTCGGGAAGGCGTCGCAGCAGCTCAAGCGCGGCGTTCGCCGTGGGTGCGAGGATGTTGTCGGGTCTCGGTTGAACGTCAGCAGATGCAAGTCCCTCGTTGGGCCGTATCCATGCGACCCCAGAGAATGGCAGTCGCAGCTCACGCAAGGCGGACACCGCGGCGTGCTGGCCGGCGTCATCCAGCACGTAGAGATTCTCGACGCTGTATCGGAGTAGACACCCATCGGGAGCGGTGAACGCCCACGCGGCTTCCCAACCACTGTCCGGTGGCGCAGGCCTTGCGGCCGCCTGGACGAGCCTCGTGAGGTCGCGGGCATTGGGCTGCTCCGGGTGGCGCAAGACGCAGAGCGCCACGTCGGAGGACGCCTGGCGCACGATCTTGATCGCTCCCGTCTTGGCAACTCGGGTGGCCAGAGCGTCTCCGAGGGCGAAGCGGACGAAGCGGCGCTGGGGTGTCGAGACCTGCCGGAAGCGGTCCCGGTACTCTCCGAGCCAGTCCGCGATCATCTCGATGCAGAGGCCGCCCTTGTCTTCGCCCACGAAGATGTCGAAGCGCTCGCCCCAGAGATCCGGAAGGCGCAGGAACCACATGCCACGACCGAAATGCTGGCTCACAAATCCGGTCAGCCCGCTATCCGACTCCTTGTCTTTCTCCGCCGCGATTCTCGGGAACAGCGACAGGTACTCCTGCGGATGGTTCTCCAAGAGGCCCCGGGCGAGGTCCGGCAGCTCGAGGCTCAGGTCTTGGAGCAACGGGACGAGTGCCTTCTCCACCAGCGCCCTGTTCCAGTCGGTCCGGCGTCTTCCTTCGTCAGATTCGTTTAGCCGGTACTCGATGCGCTGGCGGGATGGTCCGATGAACAGGGACGCGTTAAACACGCAGCTCGAAGGCCCCTTTTCGAGCAACGGTAGGAACACCCGCCAAGCTGCCGGTCCGCGACCGTCAATCTGGCATGCGTTGATGTCGAGCGGCACGGCCACCGATACCCAGGGAACCGCGCGCTCCTCGTTCCGTCGCAGCCGTTCCCGCAGCTCACGAAGGTTGGCGTCATCGAACCGAACAGAGTGCTTGACGTAGAAGCTTCGGGGCGTTGACTTCGGTTCACTCGCCTCGGCGAACTCATGGCATGTGACCGTGCGCGGGAACTGACACTCGCGTGACGCGCCGGTACCGTTCTCTCGGTCCATTTCCTGGACCGTCCGAAGGAACTCGGTAAAGTCGGCCGGGGGAGGCGTGGCATCGATTCGAGCGAAGTCCTCCGGTTCCCGGTCTCGCAGGATCGAGAACGAAATCGACGTGATGTACTTCAGAAAGAGGAGCGAGCGCGCGCTCTCCTCCACCATCTCCTTCATCACGCGACGACGGTCGTCCGGATTGGGAAACCGGTCGTCGTAGATCGCTGGCGTTCCCGGTGCCGTCTGACGCAGCGGCAGACGGAAAACTGCTTGGCGGTAGTCGCCCCGCGGGTCTCCGGCCAGCATACCAAAGGATCGGTCTTCTAGGACAACCGCTGGGAAGCACCACTCGAGCACCCACTTGATGATCCCCACGCGGCTCGCCGCATTCGCAGGAAAGTCGTCCAGCGTGAACTGCCAGCCGTTATCTTCGAAGACGCGGTGCAATAAGTCGAACACGTGGACCTCCCGCCGCGAGAACAGGAGAGGCATGTCGGTCAGGAAGTAGACGCTGTTGAACCCGATACCAAAGCGACCTGCCGCCGTCGCCTGTGCGCGCTTGTGGCCCGCAGCCACGTCTCGAATGGCGTGGAAGTCGTCGCGCTTCTCGTGGTTGCACTCGTTGTTTGCACGACGGCAGTCGTCGCAAACGTAAAAGGGTGCCGTGTTGCGCACGAGCAGTGCCGGCCCAAAGAGATCCGCATATGGGGCCGCCTGGTCACGCATCTCGGCAGGCGGCTGGCGCTCGTCGAGAACGACGGCAAGCTCGCTTGCTCCTGCGTCGTCGGCGTTTTGCAGGAGCTCCTTGATCACGGTGGGAGCCGCCCGCGCGCCCCCCTCGGCCATTTGCTGGAGAAACTTCTGGATCGATCGCAGCACAGGATACTGCTGACCACCAGAGGTTCCGACGGCGGGCTTCAGCGGCACGATCGAGTCTCCTCACGACAAGTCCGGGCGCATTCGGCTGTGCTTGCGAAGGAGTTTTTCGAGGAGTTAACTGAACCACAACCCGGCGGCAAGCGACCATCCGAACACATGCAAACGAGGTTACCAGAAGGGGAGAGCGCCTCGGCACGGGTACGGGGCATCCTTCTTCTCGGGTAGTCGTTGGGATAACTGCTGGCTCGGGACCGGGGGATTGGGCCATCGAAGGCGTCTCAAGCGGTGAGCCCTGGGACCTTCGACCAGAAACTCGGCGGGTTACGTCGGCCAGAGGTATCGTTTGAGTGCGTGCAAGTGTGCTTCGAGCGATGAAAAGGGCATCAAATCCAAGGCTTACTGGACCGTTATCGGGTAGTACATCCACCGAAAACTGCCCTTGCGGATACCGACAAGGTGGCGGCCGGGTGCCAATCCCGTGAGATCGGCCTTGAGGCGCAGGACGACGTTACGATCCTCGAACGTGGCCGATCCCCTCGCCGTCACGAGGGCGGTGTCCGCCTCGCGAAGGATCTGCACCTCGTATTGGCCCTCCTCGCTCCCGATCGGCAGGTACACGGACAACTCGAGCGGTCTGGCTGGGAGCGACGCGACAACGTCCTCGCCAGCGGGTTGCTGCTCGCCGCGAACGGGCGCCCGGTTCCTGAGGTCAATGACGGCCACCTCATATTGACTTGGCGGTGGTTGTGGTGGCGCTGGAGTCTCCTGTACGGGCGGCGGCTGCTCGACAATCGTCGGTTCGGGCTGCCGAACACCCTCCTGGCTCCGCGAAACATAGAACCAGATGGCGAGACCCACAGTGATCAGCAGGGAGGAGCAAAGCGCAAGGACCTTCACGTTCCTCGAAACCTTGTCCTTATGCACCAGGCGCTCGTACTCCGTGAAGCACGGCGAACAGCACGTCAGGTGTTCGAGAATGCTTTCGCCTTCTGCGGTTCCACCTCCCTTCCGGGCAACGGCATTGAGCGTCTCCTGGGGCGGGCAGCCGATCCGCTGGGGATTGGGGAAGCCGGTCCGAAAAACGCCAGCAGCAGCCGCAATGAGCTCTGCTTCCTGCCGCCGGGGCAGCGTGTCGGACGCCGGGGTTCGCGACATTGGAACTCTTGGATTCACGCTTTCCCGTCCTATCCTCTCCTAGCCCAGGCCAAAGAAACGGCGCCGGGCTTTCTTGATCGCCTTGCCGAACTGGACCTCTGCATTGTGCGCGCTAATGCCGAACCTTCGGCCGATTTCGGCCCACGACTCGCCCTGAGATCGACATATCATCATGACCCGGAACTTCGGCTCCAGGTAGCTGAGGAACTGCTTGACCAGGATCTTGTCGTGGAGCATCGCGGCCCAACTGCGGTCGGCCTTGCCACTGCCGTCCAAGATCGATTGCACGTTGTCGACATACCGAATCCGCTCTTCAAGAGCCAGTCGCCGGCTGTACTTTCGAGCGAAGGACCAGAACAGATATGAGTCCAGATCGCGAACGTGGTTCGCTTCGCGGTTTCGGCGTATGGCTCTGGAGACGCAATGACAGGTTTCTTCGAGAATCTCGGCAGCCGGCGCGACGTCGAGGTCTTCCCGCCGAAGATACTGAAGGACGCGGTTCCAGTTTCGGTGAGCAGCTTCGATCACCTCTCGCAGGACCCTGTTGCCGCGCTTGTCCGTCTCGCTGATCCACAGAGGCGGATTGGCCAGGTGCTCCTGCATGCAACTACTCGTCGGGCTTCCGCGTCAGCGCTAAACACGGAAGATGGTGTCCAAACCCCAATATAGTTAAAGAGGCGTCAGGACCGGCCAAACCTCAACGGGTTTCTCCAGCGCATGCGAAGGTGAACCGCACAAGCCACTGTTTACACAAGACTTAGCGCGAGGCGTTGAGGTTTTGCCCCGGGAAAGGTCTCTTGATTATTCAGGAGGGCGTCTTTTCCATGAATGCGAGACATCGACGCGGTTTCCTGTTCTGGGCAACGGTCCTCATACACGCTGGCACCGTGGCGGCGCTTGGCCAGATCCCAACGGGCAGTCTGGTGGGTGTGGTATTCGACGAGTCGGAGGCGGCCATTCGCGATGCCAAGGTCACCGTCCGTAGCCGTGAGACCGGCTCACAGCGGGTGGTGGTGTCCGGGGGCGATGGCATGTTCCTGGTCGCCGGTCTGCCACCCGGAACCTACGAGGTCAGAGCGGAAGCCAAGGGTTTCCGCACGCTGGTTCAAACGGCAGCGGTGCGGACCGGAAACAGTACGCAGGTTGAGCTGCAACTGCCGATTGGAATTCTCGAGCAGATCGTCGAGGCCATCGACCGAATCCCACCCCTCGACTACGAGAAGCACGGCATCGGAGGCGGCGTCTCTCGATTTCAGATCGAGAACCTGCCGCTCAACGGAAGGGAGTTCCTGCAACTGGCCATCCTCGAACCGGGCGTTACCGCTGCGCCCGCGGCCGGATTCTTCAACCGGCGGTTCGATGTCTCCATGCTGGCAGATCCTCCTGAACAGACGCGCGTGACGATGGATGGCGGACCGATCTTCGGTCCCGTGGCGGGTGGCACGCCCCAGAACTTCTCCCAAGAGGTGATCCGCGAGTTCCAGGTGTCCACGGTGAACCTCGACTTGAGCACCGGACTCACTGGCTCGGGAGCCGTCAATGTCGCCACGCGCTATGGAGGAAACGACTACCACGGCAGCGGCTTCTTCTTTTTCCGCGATCACAACCTGGCCGCCTACCCAGCGCTGCGCCGCGAGCGGACGAACCCCGATCCCTTCTTTGCCCGGCGGCAAGCCGGGTTCCACTTTGGGGGACCGCTGAAGAAGGACCGGCTCTTCTTCTTCACCACCTTCGAACACATGAACCAGGACGGCGCTGTGACGGTGCAGCCCAGGGTTCCCGAGTTCTCCAGCTTCGGGGGAATCTTTCCCAGTCACTTCACGGGCGACCAGGTCACGGGCCGTTTCGACGTTCGGATCAACGAAAAGAACAGCCTGTTCCTGCGCTACTCCCACGATGGCAATGACGGGCTGGTCCCGCCGTCGGGCCAGGGCAATCTGCCGTCCAATTGGAGCCGCAACGAGAACTGGGCGGACCAGAGCGTTGGTTCTCTGACGACGGTGCTCCGGCCCAATGTGATCAACGAACTGCGGTTCTCGTACTGGTATTGGCACACGCGGAATCGCGCGCCCAACAGGACGGAATGCCCGGGCGAGTGCGTCGGCCTCGGCATGCCGGAGATCAGTGTGCTTGGGACCGACTTCGTCGTTGGAAACTATGTGCTCGTCCCCCAAGGTGGAGACTTCCGTCGTTACCACACGAGCGATCACGTGACATGGCAAAGCGGCCGGCACCAATTCCGCTTTGGATTCGAATGGCAGTTTGACCGAGGTGATGGATTTCTGGCTCTGGTCGAGCCGGCGTCGATGGTGCTGTACTCACCGCAGATCGTCCAGGCGTACAATGCGGACCCGCGAGTTCCGCCTCAAGCCCGAATCCCGCTTCCGACGTCTTTTCGTTCCCTCGATGACATCCTGCAACTGCCGCTGGTCGGGACATCCATCGGTTTCGGGGATTCGCGCCAGCCGCCGTCCTTCGGTTTCGAGAAGGCCAGGAAGGACCACATCCTGCGTTTCTACTGGCAGGATCGATGGCGAGTCCGGCCCCGGTTCACGTTGAGCTATGGCCTCGCCTACCACTATCAGACGAATTTCGCCAACCACGACCTCGACAAGCCTGACTACCTGACTCCACTGCTCGGCTCCAGCGGTTTGCGGGCCACGGAGGGCGACCGGAACAATTTCGCGCCCTCGCTCGGCATCGCGTGGACGGTGACGAGCGATCACAAGACCGTGCTTCGCGCGGGCGCCGGCATCTACTACGGCCTTCCGCTTGCGCTGACGCGGCTGCAAGAGCGCTCGACGATTGGCCCGCGCGGAACCGGCAGAGTGGTGGTCGATGGTTCTTTGATCCCAAATCCAATTCCAGGGCTTCCAACGGCTCCGCTCGGGCGGCCACTGAACTTCCAAACCGGCCCTACGCACTTCACCGGAGCCCATCTCCTCTCGATCCTGCCCAGCGTCAGAGGAGCGTTGACCCAACTGTTCGGGGATCCGAACAACAGCGACCTCACCGTGAGGAACATCGAAGTATTCAAGCAGGGCAGCGGCCTCCTGGCGCGCGACTTTGCGGCTGCCTACTCCTCGCATTTCAACGTAGGCATACAAAGAGAGATCTCCCCGGATCTGGTTCTGAGCACAGATGTCGTGCTTCGGCGGTCCGTCCGTCTGGACACGGGCGGCATCGACTTCAATCGATGGAACAGCGCTTCAGGACCGGTAATCCCGGCGTGCGTCGGACAGCAGGTGCTCGATCCGAGGGCGCGATGCTCCACTGGGCCGATCGAAGTACAGCTCAGTGCGGGGCGCTCGCGATACACGGGTCTGCTCGTCAAGTTGGACCGCCGGTGGTCACAGCAGTTCCAGTTCGCCCTGGCATATGCGTTGGCAAGCGGGGTCGCGCTGAATCGGGTCATTGACAACGACAACTGGTTTGAGAGTTACGGTCCGACGGCGGGTGACCGGCGGCATTCTCTTACGGTGTCCGGCATCGTGGACTTGCCATGGGGGTTGAGGTTGTCCTCTATTTCCACCTTCATGAGCAAGCCGCCGTTCCGCGCACAGCTCTTCGGCCTCGACCTGAACGGCGATGGTACGATCAACGACTTGCTGCCGGGTACCGGGTGGAACGAACTGAATCGAGGGCTCGGCAAGGCGGATCTGAGGCGACTGGTCGATGCATTTAACGGAACCTCTGCCGGCAGCCGCACTCCGACGGGGCAAGTGATTCCGAGTGTCTCTCTCCCGTCGGATTTTGATTTTGGCGATCGGTTCTTCTCGATGGATGTACGGCTCGGCAAGATCGTTCGTCTGCACGAGCGTTACGAGCTGAACGTCTTCGGGGAGGTCTTCAACGTGCTCAACGTTGCCAACCTCACCGGGCACGGCGTGAATCTTCTTCAGAGCTCTGCCTTCGGACAGCCTACGAACCGGGCCACCCAGGTGTTCGGTTCGGGTGGTCCGAGGGCTTTTCAACTGGCGGCCCGGTTCAGCTTCTAGATCAGACACACACTTCAGAAGGCCGTTCAGGGGGGCCGGATTCTCCTGACACGCTATCCGTGCGCGCAATGAGCGGCCGATGCAGAAACGTTGTCCATGGACAGGAACAGAGTCATGTAAGCACGGGTGGTTTCCATGCCGAAAGCAGTCGCTAGTTCCCAGAGCCCCTCCTCCGGCGGGTCATCGGGCGCTGCCTCGGTGAAAGAGCGTTCCGCTGCTGAGCCGGCGTCGCCCGAAGAAGTAGCCGGACCACGGCGGACGTTGCACATCTCCGATGTGACAGGTGGCTCCACCGCGAAAGTCAATGGCCGCGCGCGTACCCTGCCGTTGTTCGACTCCTGGCCGCCGGAACTCGATCGCTACCTGAGGCATTTTCTCCCCGCCAAGGCTTCCGACGAGCGTCACGTGATCTCGGCCATCCGAGCCTCGCATCCCGATTTGTCGGAGGATCTCATTTGGTCGCGCATCGCCTACCTGGGGTTAACGGATCGGAAACGGCGGCCATACCAAAAGCACGAATGGACAGACACGGAAGATCAGATCCTGCGTCGCGAGTACGGCCGCAGCCGAGCAAGCTCCCGGAACGCGATCGACAAGGTCCTGGCTCTCCACCCGGATTGGTCACCAGACGCAGTCGTCTGGCGCGCCCGTGTCCTGGGATTAACTCAGCATAGGGCTACGCCGCCAGAGCCTTGGTCGTCAACGCTCGATCACTACTTGCTCTGCCTCATGGGATGTCAACTGGAAACGATCGCGAGGCGACTGAAGCGCTCCGAGCAATCAATCATTGCACGACTTCGCCGGCTTGGGTGGGGCGCGGATTTCTTTGGCGGTTTCAAGACGAAGGATCTTGTCCTCGACCTGCGCGTATCGGAGGCTCAGGTGAACAGATGGGTCCGCCGTGGCTGGCTTGAGCGCAAGAAAGGCCGCATCACCGAAGACTCGCTGCGGTGGCTCTGCCGGCACCATCCTGAGCAGATTCCGTTCGACGCACTGGCGCCGGAAACGCAAAACTGGCTGAAGCTCTCGATGGACTACGGCCGCGGGACCGCCGTCCGGCATGGTGGACGAAAGAAGAAGAGTGCGGCGTCGGAGGCGCCGGATGCCAGGAGGCGGCAGTTTGACGGGAGCATTACTGGGTGACGAAGGCGTCTGCCATCCGAAGCCACTCGTCAAATCTGGGGTAGGGAGCTGGTGGTTTCGTGCGCCAGCGGGAGTTGCAATCCGCCCAGTAGGCGACGATTCTTTCGCCGCGGAGGTGAGTTCTTGCCGCATCACGAAGCTCGTCGAGGTAGGAGGCGGCGTTCGGTCCTCCGAAGAAGCTGGCTTCGATCCAGGCCAGCAGCTGCCTCCAAAGCCAAGTCGAATATTCGGCGTCTCTTGTGCCTTCGCCGCCGCGCACTCGATCCAGGAAGCCGGGGCACCGCTGTTGGAGAACGTGTGCCAAGTGGGCCGGTACTTCGCCGGCGGACTCGACAACCGCACGAAACCAGAAGGCGAACGCCTCCCACTCGATGTACTCGCCGACAAGAGCGTCGAATCGGTCGTCGGATAACAGCGAGCGTCTGGCTTGCTCCTCATCCGGAGGCTGATAGTTCTTCAACGCTTCCTGGTGCCATTCCTCGAAGGACGGATATGCCGGCGGCCGGGAATTAGTCCAGGCCGATTCTGCCCGTGTCCACTGCTCCCAAACCCGCTCCGATAGAGGGCACTTCCCAGAGTAGTAGTGGAGGGCATCGAGCCATCCGCCGTCGCGAGCTGCCTGGAGGAAATGATCGTCCACCCAGCCTGAGAGGTCGAGCCAGATTGAGTCGGGAGTAGCCGACCTCGGTCGGCTCTCCAGGAAGCCTGGGCAGCGATGGTCGAGTTGTCCTCGAAGCCATTCCGGCAGACCCTGCTCAGCGTCGATAATCGCTCGCACCCAAAGCGCGTAGGACCGCCATTCAACCAACTGCTCACATGCGTTCGCAAGTTCGCGCCACGGGACACGGAGCGATTGCTCTCGCATCTTCCGATGCACCGCAGCATCCGCTGCTGCATTCGTGCCGGAATGAGTCTTCTCTGTTTGCTTCGTCAACGCAACGCTACCTTTCGGAAACAACCGGCCCATGGAAGCTGCGGACCAAGGGACCTATGGCGATGCGAATCGTAGGCAACCAAGGCGCCCTTGTTGAGGATTCTAGTATCCCTCAAGGCTGATAGGTCCTCCCAGCCATTTGCCGGTCAGTCGCCCGGGCGCACGCTCTCCTGCGCAATTGCGTCGAGAATTTTCCGCACTGTGTTGGCTGACCTGTCCGAACGCATCGTCGGCTCGTCCGGTGACGGCGGAGAGTGCCGTAATTCGTTGAGATGGTTGAAGATCCCGCAACGGCTTGAACTGAACGCCGATCAACTCGGCCTTCGTTTGTCGCCCGTTTCAGCGGGTTTTCTGTGTTTGGCGGACTTCGGAAGCAGCCGTAGCCTCGATGGCGTGGGCCCCGTTACTCGGGGCGAAACGGCACGCGATGAGGGACTGGACGACAAAGGAAGCGAAGCTCATCCTGGAGTGGGCGCGGACCCCGAGCGAGGCGAGACCTGCGATTGAAGAGATTGCCAGCCAGCTCGGGAGGTCCGTCGGATCGGTTCAGCAATTCATGCGCCGAGTCCTGCCTCGAGGACAGTGGCCCTGGACGGAAAGACCGCGGTGGTCGCCGGAAGAGATCGCGGCAGCGCAGAATGGCACCGCGGGCCTTCGCACGAGATCCTCGGGAGCAGTCAAGAAGTACCTGAGTCGCCAGCGCCGGCGTACGTCCGATGACGCGTGGTCGGGCGACGGGAGGGAGCGACCTTCGCTGACCATCACGCAGGCGGCCGAGGACCTTGGCCTTTCCCGGGCGTCCGTGTATCGGCTGCTGGAGAAAGGAGCGCTTCGGCGATTCAAGGGCGGTGTCGCCGAGTCGTCATTCAGAGAGCTGCTCCGCGAGCACCCTGAAGTAGTGCCGTATTCCAAGCTACCTCGTGATCATCAGGAATGGCTGGTGCTGAGCGGGTACTTTGATCCGACGCTTAACGTGAGGCCGCCTAGCGTGAAGGGCCTGCTCGAATAGCAGCCGCGTTGTCCGTCAAAGTGGCTCTGATAACCGGTGATAAGCCGACTTGTGGGGAGTATCCGAGCCCAATCGCGGTCCGAATCAACAACTCTACGTGCGCCGCCACGGGGGTCAGTCTTCCGTGGCGGCAGGCGGTGGAACTTCCGGCCTGCTCGGGCCTGCCGGTTGCACCTTTAGTTTCGGATCGAAATAGATGTTTCGCGTCGCCTGCACCATGTCCTCCAGGCTGACCGCGGATCCTTGGATTTCGAATTCCTTGTCGGCCCTTTCATACATGAAATACGGCTCCAACTCCCGGTCCGATAACAGGATCACACGCCGCTCGTACTTCCCCTGGGCGGCCTTACAGCGCTCTACCTCCTCAGCAGTGAATGCGCTGGTCTTCGCGAACACGATGAATGCCTCACAATCGCCGCCTGACGCAAGAGCATCCGCCACTAAGGCCAGGTTCCGCACGTCGTCCTCCATGATCTGCCCGGCTCCCTTGCACTCGCCGATTGCGACCTGGAGCGTTCGTTCGGGGAGAGATTCTGCCAGGAGCACGAAGTCCGTCTCGCACTTCTGCATGTCGGCGCCGGCCGGCTCCAGTTCGGTCCCGGTGGTATATGCCAGGACGTGCGAATGCAACGCGGTGTGCAATTGCTGCAGCGTCAGCGCTACCGGAATGCCACCACCCTGGTGATCATCCTTTCCGAACAACCCGGAGCGTCGAAACGCCCAGTCCCGGTCCTTCAGCTGCCCGGTGATGTTGAAGTCCCGCCCGCAATACTCGCACCGGCTGACCGTTCGGATCTCATCCAGATGGATCCAGTTTTCCAGTTCGCAGTTGGGACAGTAGAGACGAAGCCCCACGCGAAAGACGCCACGTTGCAGGAGATAACTGAATGCCCCTTGGGGCGTCACCGTGCGCCCGTCGATGTACAGGGATTGATACTCCGAGAACCGTGGTTTTCCGGATACGGGGTCCAGACGCCCGATGGTGGTGATGGCGCCGCCGCGCGTGAAGGACTGGTCCGGCGAGTACTTCCGGATCAGCTCCCGAACGCCGGCGATCTTGAATACGCGGCAACCCTGCAAGCCCCCCATCTGCTCGATGAGGCGCAATCCAACCAGGCCGGCTGGGCTTGGCTTGGCAGAAATCCCGCAGGCCCCAAAAATCCTCTTCACCAACGAGCGCACGTCCAGGGCGCGGATCGTGAGGTTGCTCTGGGTGACGCCGGTGATAATCCCGATACCTTCGCGCTCGGAGCGAACCTTGTCGTGTTCGAAGTGCGCTTCCCGGCCATAGTACTCGTTGAGACGCGGAAAGAACGGTGGTTTCAGAACCACGTTCTCGGTGGTAACCAGGGGATGGACCGAGACCACGAGGTGTTGGGTGTGAAGCCGCACGTCGTCATCGAACGGTTTGGCGGGAAGTTCGAAGGTCGCCGTTACGCCGCCGTTTTCTGACACCGTGCCCAGCACCGATTGTTCCTCGAATCCCATCACCGGCGGCTTAATGTTGAGGCCGTTCCAACTATGGAGGGAGACGGCGCTCCGAATTAGGTTGGAGCCGAACGGGGTCAGATCGATCTCCACATCGTAGGACTTGTTATATATGGCGATATCATCGAGAAACCGCTGGGGGGCTTTCGGCCGGGCACGTAGGGCACTGAGATAGCGATCGATCATCGCGTGAAGCCGCTCGTGAAAGGCGGGGTCGTAGTACAGGACGCCGATTCCGCTTGCACGAAGGTTCCAATAGTTGACAAGATCCGCGAAATCCCGGCAGTCGCCGTAATAGAGGCCGGGGCTGTCTCGTCCCCAAGAGAAGAGATCCGGACGCAGTTCGAGCGCCGCAAGCCGCGATGGTGTCACCTCCTGAGGTTCTACGGTCGGAAGAGCGGCAGCCACATTGATCTCGATTTCCTGTGCCGCCAGGTGCTCCCGGAAGAACCCCTCGTAGTCTACGCCGATCTCGTCTTTGGCGGGATACGCGCCGAACGTCGCCAGGAACACATCGGCCAGGGGGTCCGCCGGGTCCCATCGGAACAGGAGGCCGTGTTTTATCGGCTTTTCGCGGTCTCGCACGTAGGCGTCGTGGAATTGCCGTATCGGATGGGAGACATCCAGAAACGTGGCCATGGGACCTGCGGATCCCTGAATGAACAACTCTTTGTGGAAACTCGGCCATAAGAGATGCTTGAATTCCAGCAGGAGTGCGTCGCCCTCAGGCGACGGACCAATGCAGTATAGGCAGTCTACGCGAAACGTCTTTACCAACATCCGGGCAAGCTCAGGATCGCCCAGAGGGATGATCGGATTGAACCGTCCGCCCCACAGCGTGTGCGTCAATCGCAGCGCTTTGCGGTATTCCTCCAGATTGTTTTCCTGGATGCACCAGCCGATCTTGATCGGGCGGTATCGGATTCGCAGATTGATTGGGCCCATGGGTCCTTTCAATCGTAGTAACCCAATTATGTAAAATCCAGCTCCAGGATCGGCCTGGCGTGAGATCCATCAGTTCTGCGCATTGACTTCGTTAAATTTGCGCTGCCTTGACAACATCCTTGATTCAGAGGAGGCTCTCAAAGAATGGCTCAACCGGAAGCCGTGAGACATTCACCGCAGTGGCAGATCGCCCGTCAAAAGCCGACGGAGGCTCTTATTCCCGGATTGATCCCCTCAAACGCGTCGGGACCTGCAATTCGTGCCAGCGAGAACCCGCCATGCTGGGTTTCCGCTGTCATCCGTCGGCTTGGCGTTCTGGACGGCATCGCGCGAGCGCGCGTGCTGATAGACCTCGACGCGCCTCGCGGTTAGCTGCAGACCTCAAGTGAAGCTATCAGGTGACCTGTCAGCAAATCTCCGGCAACCTGGCCGCAGAAGTTCCGGGATCGAGTTCGTGGTAGCGCGATCGGTCGCTGGGGCCGCTCCGGGACGACTACAGACTATCTCGAAGATATGTATATCCCGGGGGCAGGTCGAATTGCTTCCAGATGCGGTCGACATCGTCACCGTACTGCTCGATGTGTGACGAATCGATGTTCCCGAGTGGCGACGCCAGCCGGAGATGACGAACGCTCATCGGGTTAATCCCCATCAGCCGGCAGCAAGCGGCGTCTGCGGCGACGGGATCGTCGGCGAAGACAAGGCAGCCGAGTCGCTTCATCGGACCGTGGAGCGGGCCGTTGCCTTCCATGGCCTCGATTCCGTCGGCGATTACGAAGTGAATGGGGATCGTGGCGGCGAGCTCGACGATGGAGTTGTCGATGCCCTCCCAATGCAGAACATTCTTGGGCCAGCCGTAGACGGAGCCGGGTACGACTCCGAAGAGGTTCTTCAAACTCAGGGTGACGCCGGCCCAGTGATGGGTCTTGATCTTCGGCATCGAGATGACGACGTCGGCGGACAAAACCGTCTTGGGGAGCCAGAGTTCCGACAAACTCGTCAGACCAGTAGTGGGACGCACTTTGACGACCGGGTCGAAGTTAAGATCGACGAAGTCGGCACGGCCAACGGCGTCGAGCTGGGCACGCAGACCGGATTCGTCAAGCAGCAGGTCGGTGTCGCGAACGTGGCCGGGGCCGTCAGCGACCACGACAGACGCAGCTCCCCGCCGGTAGAGGGCATCGACGACCGAGGCGATCAGCATCGGATGAGTGTTGATCGGCGCCGCAGGCGAATACTCCACCAGGTTGGGCTTCAGAAGCACTCGCTTGCCCCGAACCGGCAGCGGTAATAGTCGAAGTCCGTCCTCCACGGTGTGTGGGGTTTGATCGTAACGTTCGCAGCGGAGAATCGCGACATGGGAAATGGGTGGGCGGCGCCGTGGAACTCGCGAGAGCCAGTTCTGACGGACCGCCAGGGCAGCGGTTGCCGCAAGCGCTCCGCCGGTGAATAGTGATCGGCGATTCATAGGTTCACCGCGTTGAATGGGAATGCCGGCTCTTCCAAAGCGAGCGCGGTGAGAGCGAGAACACGAGTCGGCAAGGCGCCTATTCGAGAAAGAGTAGCCGCCTCCAATCGACCGCGCAGTGGGCCGGCGCCTTCATGTCCATAAGCGGAAAGCGCGATCAGAGCCCAGGCGAGAGAGTATGGCGAGAGGGACGATTTCAATCGGCCGGCAAGATAGTCCAAAGAGCGGTGAACGACCGGCTCTCGGCTATGCCGGGTATCCCGAAGCGCGAGAGCCGCCATGGCAGTGAAGTCGGGATGCGGATCAAGTTCGACCCCGAAGACGACAGAATTGCCGGCATTCCATCCACCCTGAGGACACGCTCGATCGAGTAGCATGTCGGCGCCGGCGGCGATGCGTGGCGATTCGGGCTGCCACGCTCGGAGAGCCAGAATCGCAAGTGCGGTGGGCACGACCCAACTGACTGTGCCAGGCAGCCACGGCCAGCCGGATTTGGAGGGATCGAACCGCACCTGCCGGTCGAGCAAACGAAACTTCCACTGCCACAGCCAGTGAGACTCCCGGCCTCGCAGTTCAGAGAGCCATTCCAGGGCGCGTCTGGCCGCCACTTGAACGAGCGGCTGCTGAAACGGTCGGATGGCCAGCAGGGCTAGCGCGGTTTGAAAAGCGTTCGGCGGCCCGATTCCCGGAATCTCACCCCAGGCGCCGGAACGATGCTGCGCGTTGAGGAGTGCGGTGGGATCGGCTCCGGAACGTCGCAGAGCGAGAAGTGCCAGCGCGGCGTCCTCGGTTCCCCCAGCCGACGTGGTTTTCAACCGATCGAGCACTTGGTCGCGAACGGTCACACACGATTCTACGCCGACTTCCTCGCGATTGATACAGGCTGCCAGTGAAGTTCTGTTGGATGTCCGCGTGTCTCATTTTCGTGGGATGTCGCGTCTGTCCGGAGGCGATTGGATGTGGGATGGCACGCTGTCCATGGCTTCCCCCTCTAACAGGCATCGTCAGCACGATAGATTCCTACAGGCCGTTCGACAAACCGGCGACCACCGACTGTAAACCTCGGTTGGGTCTCCGGCGGATCAGGCCCTATCCTTCTCTCACATGTTCGCCACACCGCAGAACGTCGCCAGTGGACTCCGCGAAGCCGGCTACGCGACCGATCCCGTGCTGGTGCAGATCATCTGGCTCGCAACCAAGATGCAGAAGCCGATCCTGATAGAGGGGCCGCCGGGAACCGGCAAGACCTATTTGGCGCAGGCTTTCGCTGCCGCGGCGAAAACGGAGCTCATCCGCCTGCAGTGCTTCGAGGGGATCACGGAGAAGCAGGCCATCGGGTCTTTCGACGAGGCATTGCAGCGCTTGTTTCTCGAAACCCAGGCCGAGACGCTGGACCGGCAGTGGGAGAAGCTTCGGATTCAGTTGCACACCCTGGACTTCTTCACTCAAGGCCCGCTCTTTCAAGCGGTGCTCCAACCGAGGCCAGTGGTCCTGTTGATCGACGAGCTGGATAAGGTGGACCAGAAGTTCGAGGCGCTCCTACTGGAGATCCTCTCGGACTGGCAGATCACGGTTCCCAAACTTGGCACCGTCAAGGCAAAGACCATCCCCTTCGTCGTCATGACGTCGAACCAGGAACGGCGGCTTGGCGACCCCCTTCGGCGCCGCAGCCTCTATCAGAGGATTGAACATCCCGACGTGAAGAAAGAGGCGGAGATCCTGGATATCCGGACCGTCGAGGCTCCGCTCGAACTGAAGGCGCAGGCCGTCGGCTTGGCCCAGGCTCTGCGAGGCTACAACCTGGTGAAGCCGCCGTCGATCGACGAGATTGTTCAGTTCGTCCGCGCGCTTCAGCTTCTTGGCCGGTCTGAGATCCGACCGGAGGATCGAGACGTCCTGCTTCCTTTCCTGGCCAAGACCGAGGAGGACGTGAAGCGGCTTCTGCTGCGGGATGGTTTTAGCAGCCTCGTAGCGACGGCGCTCGAGTACCGCGATCAGGCGCTTGCGGCGATGAGAGGCGGCACCAAGAAACTTGTGGAGACGGCCGTATGAGGTGGCTTCTCGTAGTCGTCGTAAGCGCCGCTTCTCCGCTCCTGGGGCAGACAGCGGAGGCTCGCGCATGGGCCGACCATTGGGCCGACGTTTACGGCCTACGGCGTGAACTTGTGTACGCCGTCATCGAAGTGGAATCCGGGTGGAATCCAAGCGCGGTGTCGAGCGCGGGAGCGGCAGGCCTGATGCAGTTGATGCCCGATACCGCGGCCGCGTTCGGGGTGCGAAATCGCTTCGATGTCGCGGAGAACATTCGAGGTGGAGTGGCGTATCTGGCCTGGCTGAGCGCTCTATGCCGTGGTGACTGGAGGCTGGTTCTGGCGAGCTACCACGCGGGGCACACTCGCGTCCTGCGGCATGGGTTGAGCTACGACTCGGAAGAAGTCCACGCCTACGTGAAGCGGGTCGCACACATCTACCGGCGCAACCGTCGGGAAACACTGCTGCGAATTCAAGGAAGGGAGCCGAGATGAGATTTTTTCTTGCCGCCTTGGGGTTGGCGTTACTGACGGCGGATGCGCAGGTGAAGCCTGTCGTGAGCCAACGAACCCTGAATGACCAAGCCAACGTAGTGCGGCTCACTCCCCGATATGCGACCGCGATCAAGATGCCGGAGCCGGTCAGCTCCGTGGTCGTCGGGGACCCCGCAAATTTTCTTGTAGAGCATTCGGACAAGGAGCCGACCTTGGTGCTGGTCAAACCCGTGGTGGAGGAACCGGCCGAATCGAATCTCCTGGTTACGACGACAAGGGGCAGGCAGGCCAGCTTCGTATTGCGCAGTGAAGGTGCAGGATCGACGCGGGTCGACTTCGTCCTGACCTACAAACCGGTGGGAACGTTCCTGGTCGAGGAGAGCGGCGTCGGAACGGTGGAGGTACCGCGGACGGAGAGGCTGACCGCGACTGCGTCAGTTGGCGTGCCAGTTCGGCCCGTAAGTTTCGAAGCCGATCGGAGTGATGGCGAGTTCGGTCCGACGGCGCCAGATCCGCTTGAACGGCTACTCGAACGGCAGCAGCGCGCATCCCTGCCGCAACTCTACGGGATGCGTGCTCCGACGGAGGATGCCAAAGGGGACCGTATCCGAGTTGGTGTGTCGGAAGTAATCGATCAGGGTCGCACCGTGGTGGTTCTCTTCTCGGTCGTCAACCCCCGGGAGGGAGCGATTGAGATTCTTCCCCCGCAGATCCAGTTGGCCGGAAAGGTCCGCCGAGGGTTCATTATCCGCCGCAGCCGCTGGGGGACCAGCCAGCAGCTTCCGGTGAAGGAGTTCCGCCTGACTCGGCGCCGCCTGGGCGCCGGCGAACGTGCGGATGGAGTTGTAGTGTTCACGCGGCCGAACTTCAAGCAGGCGAATGAAAGCGTGTTCTTGCAGGTGGCCGAAAGCGGTGCAGTCGACAGACCCGCCCTCGCCCCGATCGGCTTCGGAGTGTCGGCGGTTAGACAGGAAGGAGTGGAACAACGATGACGAGCGACCAGAGTAAGGGCGAGGATTTCACCGGCACAATTGAGCCTGGCGAAGGAGAGAGGCTCCCTGAACAAGTGCCGGAGCCGTTGGCGACGAGCGTAGCCGAACCTCTCGAGGACGGCGAGCCGCCGCGAGGGCGGCTGGCACAACTCGTGGCACGATTCTCCAGGCCTCCGGAGTCAAGCCGGGAGGCGAAGTCCGGGGAGCGAACGCGAGGGCTGGTCATCCTGGCCGGAACCACCATCGTGTGCATCTTCCTCTTTTTCGGGCTGTTCACCACCGATAGCAGCACAACACGCAAGGAGCGCAGGACGACTCCGAACCTCGGGCGTCCGCAAGCAGCGGCTGTGAATCCCGAGGCGGCCAATCGGTCGCCGGTGCCTCAGCTTTCGGTGAACCAGCAATCGAACGAGGAATCGGGAGAGCTCAGCGAGCAGGACCTGCTGGGCACGATGAGGAACCGTGGCACACCCGCACCAACGCCACCAGGGAGGACAACCGTTCCCGAACATACCCTCAGCACCATCAACTTCGAGGATCCAGCACTCGCGGAGGCCTACCGCCGGCAGGGTTTGACGCCACCGCCGCAACCCACGCGGATTGCCGGTTGGAACGAGCCGATCACTGAATCCGAACCGAGGCCTAGCCCCTCGGCTGCGCCAGCGCGGGCGGGAAACCGGGGCGATGCACTGCGGAAATCTTCGATCGTGTTCGTCCGCTCAAGTGTCGAAACGAATGCCGCGCGGACGGTTCCGGCACCGGCGCTTGAGCGTCAGGCCGGCGGCCTGTTACCGCAGGGGACAGCGTTGGTCGCACGACTCCAGCATTCGGTAAGCTCGGCGGCGAAGGTCCCGGTGACGGCGGTCATCGAGTACAACTACGAGGACGACGGACAACTTGTTGTTCCCGCCGGGACGAAAGCCTACGGCGACCTAACGCAGGCGACACCGCACGGGTGGGTGGGTATCAAGTTCCATACCCTGGAGTTCCCAAACGGCGACCAGGAAGCGATCAACGGCTCGGCGCTCAGCATGGACCGCGGGGTTTTGCGTGGCGATGTGAACGGAAAGAACAGCGCCAAAAAGTTCCTGACCCGCACGCTGACGGGGATCGGTACGATCGGCGCCTTTGCCGTCGGCGGCCGCGGTCTGAGCGGCGGTATCGACAACTCGATACTGCTGAGGGAGCGGCTCGCCTCGAACATCGCGCTCGCCGGCGAGCAGGAATTGGCGATGCTGGCCTACCAGCAGAACATCGTGGTCACCGTCCCGGCCAACACACGCTTCTATCTAGTGCTGCACGAGGCTGGCGTGAGCCGGCCAGGAGCTTCGCTCGAGACCGCGGCGCCACAGATCGCGCAGACGGCCAGCGACGCAGCCCAGCGGACGCCCGATCGCAGTGCGCTATCCGAGCAGGAGTTGCGGGAAATGGTCCAGCTTCGGAACGAGCTGCGGGAGATGAGCCGGCTGATGCAGTTGAGCACGCCCAAGCCCGATGCTCCGGCTTCAGACAACAGGTGATCCGAACTCGCTGAGGGAATCGCACACAGGTCATTGGGGCGGCATGGGTCGTTTCCGAACAGGGCCGGAATCCGATATTCTGGGGACGTTCGGAGAAGGCTCATGCCGCGTTTTTTCGGGCCCGGACCGCCTGCAAGCCTGGCCCACTGGATCGGGTGGCGCGTCGGAGCGGGTGTAGCCAGTGTCGGCCGGGAGGTTGACTACCTGACCCAGAGGGCGAAGACCTCGTCCCAACCGGAGAGATCCGCGTGGCTGTTCCGATGCATCGTCTCTTGCTCGCTGGTCATTGCAGAGTACTTCTTCCTGTACGCCGTCTTGTCACGGCGTGACAATCTGCTCGCCCTCGGGAGCTCCTGGCTTGTATTGCTGCTCTTGCCGAAGCCGATACCCCGCGTTCCCCTGTTCGTCGGGCGCTGCCTGGCGTTTGTGACCACAATCGCCAATTCTGCGGTCGCGTTTGATTGGCTGGGGAAAACCTGGCCGCCACTGCAAACCTGGGACGGAGTGCTGTGGTTCGTGTTGATGGGCGGTCTTCTTGTCTGGGCTTTTATGGCGTTCCGGCCGCGCGCGCCAAGGTCTGCGGAAGCCTCATCGACGGGTTCGGCGCAGGTTCAAGGCGTTGCCGCCACCCACTGGTCGAACGTCCCCACTGTGAGGTTTTCGGATGTGGGAGGGGCGGCGCGGATCAAGGACGAAATTCGAGCCGTTGCAGGAACCCGCTTTGGAAAGAGCGCGCGGGGCGTAATCCGGAACGGCATCCTGCTTCACGGTCCGCAAGGCACAGGGAAGAATCTCGTCGCGGAGGCCACTGCGGGGGAGTTCCGCGCTAACTTCTATCACGTTCGATGTCCGGAGTTGATGGGTGTCAGCATCGGGTCCACCAGCGCGGAGATCCGGCGACTCTTCGAATGGGCGGCCGGGCATCGGCCGGTCGTACTGTTTCTCGACGAAATCGACTCGATTGGGAGCCGGAAGCAGCCGATGGGAAGCGGCGTTGACGCCGGCGGAGCGGGTCGTGAGTTCAACACGGTGACGACTCAACTGATGCAGTCGATCGACCGGTACAGGAACCTTGAGGGGCTGCTCCTCATGGCGGCGACAAACCACCTCGATGGTCTGGAACCGACCTTGATCCGCGAAGGGCGCTTCGATGTGAAGCTGCGCCTGGACTTGCCCGACGAGGAAGGCCGACGAGAGATCCTTGCTGCGCAGCTTGCCAGAGTCGCTTGGAACAAGCACGACTTTTCCGCGATCGCGCGGCGCACGCCGGGATGGAGCCCCGCCCGGCTCAAGAGCCTTGTGGATCGCGCGACCCTGCTGGCGAACGGCAAGCCGGTGGACGAGGGCCATCTCATTCAGGCGCTCGAGAGCAGTGGCGGCCAGGACCGCCCGGCCGTCGAGCTCGTGGACTGGGATGACGTAGTCCTTCCAGAGCGCGTGATCGAGGACCTGAAGGCACTGATTCGGCTGATGGCGCTAGGCGCCGCTGAGCGGCTTTCGCTTCCGGCTCCGACTGGCCTGATTCTCCTGGGAGCACCGGGCATGGGGAAGACGCTGACGGCGAAACTGATCGCATCCCAGTCGAAGCGCAGCTTCTATTCGATCTCGCCAAGCGACGTCCTTTCCGGAGCCGTCGGCGGATCGGTGAAGCGGCTGAGCGACATCTTCGCGCGCGCGAAGGAGAATGCGCCGTCGATTCTGTTCTTCGATGAAATGGACGGACTGTTCCCAAGCGTTCAGGGTCCGGTTGGACAACACGATGTGCAGCTTGTAGAACAGGCATTGATCGAGATCAGCGCTCTCAAGCCGGAGCACAACGTTTTCCTGATTGGGACCACGAACTACCTGGACCGGGTCGATCCCCGCATCCTCCGCGGCGGCCGCTTCAGCGAGAAGATCGAAATCGGCACCCCCGATGAGGCTGGCTATCGCCTGCTACTTGCGCGATATCTCGGCAAGGCGCAACTTGCAGATGGTCTGACGATCGAGATGATCGTGAGGCGCATTCAAGGCATGTCGCCAGCCGATCTCGAAGCGACGGTCAATACGATGAAGCGCGTTGCCATGCGCCGCATGGCTCCTGGCGCAACTCAGCTTCCGCCGCTCCAGAACAGTGATCTCGACGAGGCGCTCGGGCGCGTTCAGGTGCGGCTCTGAGCACAGTTCAACAATAGGACCGTCGAGCCTTACCACGTTGCGCGAGGGAGGGGCCAGATGCTACGGACAGGCGTCAGGGCCGCCCCTCTGGGATAATCGATAGTCTGAATGGACGACTTGTGCGTGCATCAGTGATGAAGCTTCATGGCGAAGGCTGAGGCGTCTGTCGAAGAATTGGTTGGGATGATCGAGCGTGGCGAACTACGCCTGCCCGAGATGCAGCGCCGTTACGTCTGGCGCTCGACCCGTGTTCGCGACCTGCTTGACTCACTCTACCGCGGCTACCCTTCGGGTGCGATCCTGCTCTGGGAGAGTGACGAAGCAGTACCCCTTCAGGAATTCGCAGTCGATCAGCAGAGGAACCCGTACCAGAGCACGCGGCTCCTTCTCGACGGTCAGCAGCGGCTGACCTCACTTTCGGCTGTGATCCGGGGTGAGGCGGTTCGCGTGCGCGGCCGGAAGAAGCCCATCGAACTACTCTTCAATCTGGAGCACCCGGATCAGCTCGCCGTGGTGACGGAAGTAAACGAGGATGGCGGCGACGAGGACGAAGACGAGGATCTGATCGAAGACGAGACAGATTCGACTGAGGACGAATTGCAAAAGCGGTTCGACCGAATGACCTTCGTGGTCAGTACGCGGAAACTGGAACAGTTGCCACAGTGGGTAAAGGTTACTGATGTTTTCAAGACGGACAGCGACGCGCCCTTCCTGAAGCGAGCGGGTGTCACTAGCTTCGAGGACCCACGCTACGAAAGGTACAGTCAGCGCCTCGCCCGGCTGCGTGGTATCCGCAAATACGTCTACCGCATGGACGTGCTAGAGCGGAAGCTCTCCTACGATGAGGTTACCGAGATCTTCGTCCGCGTAAATTCACTGGGTGCCAAGCTGCGCAGCTCTGACCTGGCCCTGGCTCAGATCACCGCTAGGTGGCGGGGGGCGCTCAAGACCTTCCAGGGCTTCCAAGCGCAGTGCGGCAGAGCCGGCTTCGATCTGGACCTCGGCCTACATCTGAAGAACTTGGTCGCCTTCGCTACTGGTCAGTCGCGCTTCTTGACGGTTGGCAGCCAGCCGGTGGATACGCTACAGCAAGCGTGGAAGGAATGCGTCCAGGGCATGGAGTTCGCACTCAACTTCCTCAAGAGTAATGCTGGCATTGGAGTGGACCCCATTTTTGAGACAGCCAGTTAACCCCTAAAATTCAGCGAAAGGGGAAACTGGAATGAAGTCGCGCAGGAAGTTCAGCAGGGAATTCAAGTTGACAGCCGTACGGCGCCTGGAGTCCGGGCAGTCGGTGGCTGAGGTGGCACGGGCCTTGGAAGTGCACCCCAGCGATCTGCACCGCTGGCGGCGGGAACTACAGGACTATGGAAATCGAGCGTTCAGCGGGATCGGCAAGCGGCGGGCCGAAGAAAGCCGGGTGGCGGAGCTGGAGCGCAAGATCGGGCAGCAGACGCTGGAGATTGATTTTTTAAAGCGAGCCTTGCAGCATGTCGAGGAACAGCGCCTGCTGCGGGCACTCGACAACGGCGCGCGCTCTACGAACAGATCGAAAAAGAAATGAAAACGGAGACCAGGCTCTCGGTGAGCCGGATGTGCGGGAGCGCGGGCGTCAGCCGGGCGGGCTTTTACCGTTACCAAAGCAGAGAAGACACGCCCGCCCAGAGAGATGTGGCATTGCGGGATGAAATCCAGAAGATCGCGCTAGAATGGCCCAGCTATGGCAGCCGGCGGATCACCATGGAGTTGCAACACCGCGGCTGGAAGGTGAATCGCAAGCGGGTGCAGCGGCTGATGCGGGAGGATAACCTGTTGTGCCTGCGGAAGCGGAAATTCCTGGTCACAACCGACTCGCGGCACGATCTGGTCATCTATCCGAACCTGGCGCCGTCGCTGGTTCTGACGGGTGTGGATCAGCTTTGGGTGGCCGACATTACCTACATCCGACTGGAAGAAGAGTTCGTCTACTTGGCGGTGATCCTGGATGCTTATAGTCGTCGGGTGATTGGCTGGAACCTGGATCGAACCTTGGAGGACTCCCTCACGCTGACCGCATTGCGGATGGCGTTACAGCAGCGCCAGGTGCAACCTGGCCTGGTGCATCACTCCGATCGCGGTGTGCAGTATGCCAGCGGCGATTATACGAAGCTGTTGCTGGATCATCAGATTCAGATCAGCATGAGCCGTAAGGGGAATCCCTTCGACAACGCCCGGTGCGAGAGCTTCATCAAGACACTCAAGTACGAGGAAGTGTACCGCACCGAGTATCGGGATTGGGCTGACGCCCACTCGCGAATCCGCGAGTTCATCGAGAAGATCTACAACGCCAGGCGGCTCCACTCGGCGCTGCAATATCTGTCGCCGATCGAGTTCGAGCGGCGCTTCCCGCCGGCCGGCGTGGGGGTGGAGGCTCGAGCATGAGTTTTCTCAGGCATGGGGAGATCTTTCGATCCGATGGCGACAACCCAAAACGGGAGCGGCCCGAGAGCCGCCCCCATCCCCATCGTCTCGATGAGTCTCCGGCTAGTTATTCCTCAGCAGGTTGCGCTCCCGCAGAGCCTGCTTCCGCTTCACCAGCCGGAGGCCATTTTGCTATCAAGGGCTTGCGCCGTTCAACAGATTCTCAGCGAACGGCCAACAGTGGGTTGACTGGTTGTCTCACCCTTGGGGTCCACCGCAGACCTTGCAATCGTTCGCCAGGGTGGTGGCCCTAACGAACTGATTGACCGCTTGCGCCTGCAGGTCGGGCGGCTTGATGTGCCGCCGGAAGAGCTGGAGGGCCGGAACCAGCGCAGCGCCCTTTTCAAGACGATGTTCCTGGCCTTTCGCGCCGCCAACGCCACGGACTGGCGCTCAAACCTCACCATAGCTCTTGACCATAGGGGCTCAAATCATCGCCTGCAGTTCCACCACATCTTCCCAAAGGCCGTGCTCAAGAGCGCCTACACCGCCCGCGAAGCGGACGACATCGCCAACCTTGCCTTTATCGCTGGAAGAACGAACCGGCAGATCAGCGATAAGGCCCCGGCGCAGTATCTTCCGTCGATAATCCAGAGGTCCGGGCGGGCTGCATTCGAGGCGCAGTGCATACCTTTGGATTCCGCTCTTCTCGGCACCGAAGCCTACAAGGCGTTCCTCATGGAGCGACGAAGGCTCGTCAGCAAACGACTCAATGAGTTCCTTGGTGTTGCGCCGACATGATGTGAAATCCCCGCGCGCGCCGAGGCGGTCGCCGGTTAGCGGCCTCGCAAAAGCTCTCTGCTGAGGCCATCGCTTCGTCGGTATGGTGCCATCAATAACTTCGCACCTCTCCCCAACTCGTTTTGCGATTCCCCGAATCTGCCGTACATTCCTCCCATGCTCGGGCGTTCCCGCCTGAGCTGAATTTCGAACTGGGAGGTACACCTACATGCAACAGCTATCGGGAACAAGGCAGCGGGCGGCGGTCCTGCTCGCGGCGGTTCTCCTCTTCCTGACCACCACCAACGTGGTCCTGCTCGCCCAGAACCTCGGGGCGGCTCCACAGACCAACGTCGCAGTCCAGGGCCAGACAGGCGCGCAGCCTGAGGGCGCGTTTCTGAACCTTGTCAACTGGGTCGGAAACGTCATCGCTCCGGTTGGCGCCGCCCTCGCGATTGCCGGCGGCCTGGTCGCCTACATCGCCGGGCGTGGCGCGATGCGGTATGTCGTCACCGCTCTCGGATGTCTCGCGGTGTCCGGCGTGACGCGCCTGCTGGAATTCTGGATCAACCAGGGCGGCGGCGGTGTTTCGTAAGGAGCCGAAGGGACAACCAACGTACGTTGAGGTGCGGGTGGCCGGCGCACCCGCACTCTCAGCGACGCGACAGGACGCAAGCCATGCCACCCCTCTTATACGACATCATGCGAGTGCTGCTGCTGCTGACCGGGCCGGCAGCATTCCTCTGCCTGCTCAACGCCGGGATCGCACTCCGCAGGGAGGGCGGGACGGTGTTCTGGGTCGGCGGCGGCTTCTCGAAGTGGATGCTCTGGGCCGTGATCTTCCTGGGCCTGGAGCCGACGCTGACTTGGTTCCAGTTCTTTGGCGTGCCGGTGTTCTTTCCGCCAGGGCCTGCCATCGGGACCCCGTGGCTCGCCAGCATCCAGCAGGATCTCTCAACGTTCGTCAGTTCCTTCGTCGTAGGCCGCATCGCGCCGGTCGCGGCGGCTTACTTCGTGGTTCGCGCGGTCCTCGATACGGCAAGCGGCACCGGGCCTCTGCCCTCGATTCTCAGCGCCATATTCTTGCTGGCCATCTCCAGCACGCATGCACTCATCGACGCCTGGACGCCGGTGGGCAACCGGTTTTCTGTCGCGCTCGCACTCGAGTCCATGTGGACATACCTGGCAAGCCGCATCATGCCGATCGCCGCGGGGCTCGCCGTCTGCGGGGCCATCGTACTGTTCGCCTTCAACCGTCCCGGGTATCTACGCCTGGTGATGTGCGCCGGCGGCTTCTTGACGGTGAGTGCGCTGTGGATCCTGATCAACCGGATGATGTAGGCGAAGGGGGAAGCGATGGACTTTCTGACCGGACTCACCAACCTGACCAACTGGTTCGCGAACGTCATCATGCCGACGCTGGCCGGCCTGTTCTTCGTTGTCTCGGTCCTTCGCTTCTCGCGCAATTCGCCATTTCAGTACTCGATGTACGCGGGATTCGCGGCGCTGATGGTGTCCGGCATCCTTCGGGCCATCGAGACGTTTTCGCAGCAGCGCGCCTGGGACGACCCGGATGCTGTGTGGGTAACGCTGCTGGGACTGGTCAACTGGTCCGCGAACGTGTTTCTTCCGCTCTACGGTGTGCTCCAGGTGGTGCTCGGGATCATGCACTACGGCGGAATGGGATTCCGGATCTACCCCGGCGCTCCCTGGTTGCGGCACATCGTTGTGGCGATGGTTTGCTTTGGTTTGTCCGGAGTTCTCCGGCTGGCGGAGTTTTTTGTCGCCCAAGGCGTTGGAGGCGTGAGTTAGGAGGAACGTACATGGCGCTTGAAGTGACGCCTGTTCATCGCAACCTGCACCAGCGGGTCACCTTCTTCTACCTGGAGTTCGAGGACCTGTTCATCGTGATCGGCCTCGCCGCGCTCATGAACATCGCCGGCCGCTTCCTGGGCCGGGAACTCCATGGTGTTCCGCTGAACATCGTTCTTCAGTACGTCGTGCCGGTGGTCGCTGTGCCGGTTCTGATGCTCTTCAAGTACGGCAAGCCTCGCGGCTATATCCGCGACCTGATCGTTTGGCACGCCAAGCCCCACATCTACTGCGGTCTGGAACCGGACCGTGAATTCACGAAGGAGTTCTTGAGGTAATGACGCCACGCACTCTTGCCAAACACAACGAGTCTCTGCGGAAGCCCGCACTCTGCGAGCTGCTGCCGGTCCGCGAATACCTGGATGCGGTCATGGTCCAGGTTGACGGCAGTCTGGTGGCAGGGTACGAGCTCGCCGGGCTGAACAGCTTCTACCACGACGACGACATGCGGAACCGGTCGAAGCATGCGCTGGAGGCGCTGATCCGGTCCCTGCCAGAGCGCTCGATGCGGCTCCAGATGCGATTCGAGATCACGGAGGGGATTGGCGACTTCCGGGCGATGTACCCACGGCTCAATCGGAACGAAAATCCGGTACTCCAGGAAATCGACCGGCTGCGGATGCGGCGGTGGGACGCGAACGCGTCGCAGGGGTACTACTTGCGGCACCTTCTCCATGCGTACTTCATCTGGAACCCACGAATTCATCACGAGCTCGCCGACAAGCTCCAGGGCAAGAAGAAGCCCTTCTTCAGCCTCTCGGCGGAGAAGTGCATCGACCGGGAACGGCGGGAGCACGAGGACCTGTTGTCGGAGTTCAGTAGCCTGCTTGCCGGCGTCGAGCAGACTCTGGTCGCTACGGGCATGGGCGTCCGCCGGATGAGCGACGAGGAAATGTTCCTGGAGGCCAAGCGGGCGCTCAATCCCGTTTTCGATGACCGGAGCCCTCTGCGGCGCGCCGACTACTCGCTGATGTATCGGAGCGCTCGCAGCCAGATCACGAACACGAGCATCGAGGACGAGCAAGAAAACTACCTGCAAGTCGGCGGGCTGCTATACACCTTCGTCAGCATGAAGGACCTGCCGGACGGCACGTTCCCAGGGATTCTGCGGGAACTGCTGGTTCTCGACTTCCCCATCATCCTCAACGCCGAGGTGACCATCCCGGACCAGACCAAAATCCTGGAGCACTTCAAGGGCCGGCTGCGGCGAATGCAGGCCGCTCAACGGGATTCACACGGCGGGTTCAAGATCAACATCGAGGCGCAGGTCGCGCAAAGCCAGTTGCAGGAGGTGCTCCAGGCGGTCATCTCGTCATCACTGAAGGTCTGCAACTACTCGATGGTGATCGCGGTGCGCACGTCGAGACCCATCGTCAGCCGGGCCGACCTCGAGGAGGCACAGCGAACGCTCAACGACCGGCGCCAGCGTGTGGTCCATGCGGTAACCCGCATGAACGGCGCTCGCGCGATTCCGGAATCACTGGCGCAACGCCGCCTGTTCATCGGCAACCTTCCCGGCATGGGGCAGGAGAACAAACGGGATCTGAGCTGCCTCACGCTTCACGCTGCGGACCTGCTTCCGATTGAGACGCCCTGGCAGGGAACGCCTCAGTCGCCGCTGATCCTTCTGGACACGCCGTACCGGCAGTTGATTCCCTTCTCTCCGTACGACCCTTCGATGGGCGACGCCAACATGCTGTTCATGGCGAAGTCCGGTGGCGGAAAGACTTTCATGGCCCAGATGTTCCTGCTGATGATGGCGCGCGCGAATCCGCTCATCTCGATCGTGGAGCGCGGAGACTCCTACCGGCCTCTTGTGGAACTCATGGGTGGCCGCGTGATCGAAGTCGACCTCGAGGGTTCGGAGACCCTGAATCCCTGGGACCTGCCTTTCGGCGAAGTCCATCCAACCAAGGACAAGATCGCGTTTCTCAAGAACCTGACGCGGCACATGATCGGCGACTTGGGCCAATCCGACACGTCCCTGCTAGACAACATCCTGTCCGAGGCCATCGCCAAGGTCTACAAGCGCGTTGCCGTCCGCGCCGACAACAAGACGCCCACCTTCACCGACCTCCGGAACGAACTCTCAACTTGGACGGACGAAGAGCGGCTGGATCACATCCGCCAGTTGGCCCAGTTGGCGGCCGTGGCGCTGCGGCAGTGGACGGGCGAAAAGGGCGTCTATTCGAAGCTGTTCGACCGGCACACCACGATTCGGACCGACGCCAACTGGCTCTTCTTCAACATCGAGGGGCTGAGCGCGGACTCCAGACTCGAAACCGCGATGAGCATGCTGATTGCGCAGGCGATGTCGGAGCGCGCTTCCGGTAAATCCGGGCAGCCCTCGATCACCGTGCTCGATGAATGCTGGTCGCTCCTGGAGTCGCCAGTGCTAGCCGACTGCGTGGTTCAGTTGTTTCGGACCGCCCGTAAACGCGGCGCAAGCGTCTGGGGCATCTCTCAAACACTGGAAGATTTCGTCGGGACGAGACAGCGACCGAAGGAGCATGGCGCCGGAATCTTACGCAACACTTCGGTAAAAGTGATCGGGCAACAGCCCGGCGATGTCAGCCCACTCGTCGAGCACCTGGCTCTGAACGAGGTGGCGTTGAGTGAGGTCAAGCGCTTTTCGACGCCGCGCAAGGGAAGAAGCGCCGAGGTCCTGCTGGTGCTCGGAGAGAAATCGGAGACGACCCAAACCGTCCGGCTTGTGCCGACGCCCGTGGACTATTGGGTTGCCACGACATACCCGCGTGAGAGGGCCTATCGCGCGTACTTCCTTGGTCTTGAACGGAACCGCCGGCGACCGTTGATCGACCTTTACCGGGAACTGGGGGACCGATTCCCTCACGGGCTGGCGGACGTGGACGTCCTGCCGGAGGAGGCGTCCGGCGCCGTTCAGGCGGCGAACGCCAGGCGTCGAGAGATCAACTACTCAGCGGTGGGAGTGTGATGCGGGCCATGACGATGCTCATCCTGATCTCGGCGATCTTTCTGCATGCCGCATCCAGACCTATCGGAAGGAAGGCCTTGGCAGTAGGGCTGGCGGGACTGCTCGCTTTCAGCATGGCGGCCCCACAACACGCGCAGGCTCAGTTCAATCCGCTCGCCGGTATCACCGGCGCCTTTAACCTCGTAAACCAGGTCGCCAACAGCATTCTCAACTTCATCAACAACACGATGCGGCCGCTCCTCGAGGGAATCCAGTCGGCATCCCAGGCCTTGCGAGGCTTCCTGGACCAACTACGCAACCTTTGGGAGCAGGTCGTCTGGCCGATGTCGGAGATCAACCGCGCCAGGGCCCTCGCGCAGCAATTGATTGGCACGTTCCGCGGCTTGTTGAACGGCCTGTACGCGATCGGGGTGAGTAGCGCTCAACTGCCGAACCCGACCCGGCTGGAGAGCGTCATGCGGAATCGGCAGGTCAACGACCACGCGCAACTGGTGAGTGCATTCCAGCAGGCTTTCGGGCCGCTGCCCGCCCCCGCCGACGTACATCCCGAAGAACGAAACCTGATCGACGTGGACGATGCTCTGGCGATCGACCAGTTGATGACGTTGAAGATGGCGGACGCCGCCGCGGACCAGGTCCTTCAGGCGGCGGAGGCTGTCGAGGACGAGGCGACGCGACTGGCGCCGGGCACAGCCGCGATGGCGTCTGCTGCCGCGTACATCGCGGCGGTCCAGAGCCAGGCTCACATTCAGAAGATGATCGCGGGCCAGTTGCGCCAGGAGGCGGCAAGGCTTGCTCACGACACGATGATCCTTAAGCGAAGCGCCGCGTTTACGCGCGAATCTCGCAACAAGATGACCGAACTGAATCGTTAGGAGGCGTTGTGCAGCTATTCGCGAGTATCTGGAGATTCGTGGCGAGCCACCGGATGCAGATCGTCGCCCTTTTGGTCTTGCTGTCGCTCATCGCGCCGCAGCCGGCCGAGGGGCAGTTTGGGTTCCTCTTCGGCCTGATCAACGTCGTCAGCAGTGGCCTCAGCACGCTGAACAACGTGATGACTTCCGTCAACAACACGCTGCGGAACGTGATCGGGCCGATACTGCAAGGGATCAACTCCGCGATATCCGCCGCGCAGCAGATCATGGGAGCGATCTTCGATTTCCAAAGGAACGTCATCTACCCACAAGCGGCAATCGACAATGCTCGGGCTCTGATCGGGCAGGTGCAGGGCATCTATAACGCCATTCGGGGAATCTGGAACATCGTCGTACGAAGCGCCACGCTCCCTAACCCGCGACAGCTCGAAGCGGTCATTCTGTCCCGGGATCCGGGCATGATCGGTTCCGTGGGATCGAACTTCTCGGCCGTCTATACGCCGCTGCCGGCCGCCACGGAAGCCCATCCTTCCCAGCGTGACTTGATCGACAGCACGGATGCGGCCGCGCAGGCTGCCATGAAGCGCTCGATTGCCATTGACGCCATCGCCGACCAGGAACTCGCGGCGGCGGATCAGATGATGTCGGCGCTTCAGAGTACTGCTCCGGGAACGGCCGAAATGATCGGCGCCCAAGCCGGCGCGTGGCTGGTCCGCTCCCATGCCTATACCCAGCAAGCGATGGCCGAGTTGATGCGCATTCGCGCCATTGAACTGGCGGGGCAAAGCGCGCGCGTGAAGGAAGCGGCTCGGTACACACGCGAAACCCGCAACAAGCTGGGCGAGCTGAATCGCTAGGAGGAGTCGCGCCGATGTTTCTCTTCGAGCAGATGTTCAATACGGCCCTGAGCGGGATCTCCACGGCGGGACTGATGAGCACAATCCTGACGGTCGCCTATGGAATCCTCGTCGCGTCGCTACTGTTCTCGGCGTACGAAGCCTGGACTCGTGGAGGGGACGTTCGGGCGCTTGGTGTGGCGGCGGTCAAGTATCTCGCGCTCGGTTTATTGTTCTCCAACGGTGGCGCCGTTTACGACTCCATCATCCGCGCTGTCCTGGGCGCGTTCAACCAGATGGCGCATGTGATGGCCGGGGTTGGGCCAATCGATGTATTCGCTACGTGGAAGAACGAGCTGTTAGCCGCCGCTTCGTCAGGCACGTTTCTCAACGTCATCACCGGGGGCGTCGCAGGGATTCTGAGCGCTCTGCTCCTTCTGGTTGCCATGATTCTGTACCCGGTGGCGTATGCGATATTCACCGTCCTCTACGCGTTGTACGGGACCATTCTCTATACGACCGGACCGTTGGTTCTGGCCCTGATGCCGAGTCTTGGGATCGGCACACTCGCGCGCCGCTACGCAGTGAACTTCATGATCTTCGGCGCATGGGGTCTGATCTACGGAGTCTTCTGCCGGTTGGCCATGGCGCTGAACATCAACAGCATGGCTGCGATCACCGGGGCCGGCAGTTTTGGCGGCATGCTAACCGGAGCCACGGCCGAAGTGCTGCTTGCCGCCGCAAGCATCCTGTTCTCTGTGTGCATCCTGTTGATCCCCTTCCTCGCGAAGCGGATCGTCGAGGGAGACCTGGGCAGCACGATGTTCATGGTGCTGGGCGCCGCGGTGGCCCTGGCACAGTCGGCAGTTGCCGCTGCCGCCGGATCGAGCGACGGCTTTGGCAGGGTCTCCTCGACGGCGGCGTCTGGTGAACGTGGAAACGGTTCCGGCGCAGCGTCAGGCACCTCCGGCAAAGCGCCGGCGGGACCTGCGCCCTCGAGTGTAGACGCGAGTGCTGCGGCTTCAACCAGCGGAGCCGCTGCAAGTGGCGGTGGACGGGCGCCCGCCGGCCCAAGTTCGGGAGGCGGTCGCCGAATGGGCGACATGCGACCAGTAAACCTCCCGCACGCTATCGGCTGGCTTGCGGGCGCAGCGGCCGCGATAGGGGTCCAGGGCGGCCAGCGGGCTTTGCAGGCGGGGCGCCGTGTAGTTACGCGCGCCAGCGCCGCTCGGAGCGGAAATTCGGAAACGGCGTAAAGGAGGCTTGGAATGTTCGGATTGAAGCGTAAGCAGCGGAGTGAACTGCCGGAGGAGGCTCAACTGTCCAAATACTACGAGATGGACGGCGCACTCCGAGCGTACGCGAATCGGATGGCTGTCCTCGGCCTGACCTGTGGAGCCCTGGCCGTTGTGGCGCTGGGCTTGTTCGCCTACGTCCGGCTGCAACCTCCTGTCGTGATCCGTGTCGACCCGAACGGCGAAGCGACCGTCGTGGCCGGGGACACCGTGAGGGTCGGAAACGGGTTCCTAGCCACCGCGCGGGCTTCAACGACCTCCGAGGACACGCCTGGCTCGGCGCCATCCGATATCGAAGGCCGGGCAATCGTCCGGAAATTCCTCCTGACTTACCTCACGTATACCCCGGCCAGTGTCGAGCGACAGTATGCGGATGCGCTGAACATGATGACGCTCAACTTCCGAACGCTCACGATGAACAGGTTCCGTGAGGACGACGCGCTCGGCCGGATCAAGGCTGACTCGATCACGTCCAGTATCAAGATCCGATCCATCGAGCCGGTGGCGGGCATGCCCTGGGTGTACCAGGTATTCGCCGCGAAGGAGATCCACCGTCTCAACTCGCAGCGCATCGAGTACACGGAGAAGATGGTCTGTCGGTATCAGGTACGGCTGGTCTACGCCGGCCGGTCGCAGCTTCACCCCACGGGTCTGCTCGTCGGCGAATTCTGGGAGCAGCAGATGGTGGGCGACAGGGATATTGGGTTGGAGCAGAGAAGCACGCTGTTGGATCGCTGAGATCACACTCAGAGGTGCGACACGATTCCGCCGGTGGTCAGCCAACTGTGGACAGAGCACTGCCGTATTTGGTGCATTTGCCTTCCAAGTACTGATCGAAGAGCGCACCGGGACATCGAAGCCGAATCCGGCTGAGTGGAGCCGCTTCCGGTTGGCCGACGATACGCACGGATAGAGCCACATTCAGGCGGAAGAACTATTCCGGCGCAATTGTCTAGACACAGCGCCGTACACGCCGACGTCAGCTATTAACGCTTCGCCTGTGAAAGACCGCCATTGCTGACTGTATCCATCCAGACGCTACTATGCGCCGTGACTCACAAGAGCACAGTCGCTAGTCTCGCAGGGCGTCCGCTGCTTGTTTGATCTCGTTCAGGATCGTTGCCAGGTCTGTCCCAGCGATGTCCGCGAGCGTCACGTGTTGGGCGGTTCTCTCGTTTAGGTGCTTGCCGTAATAGCCACGCGGCTTACGGCGGCAGAGGAAATTCCGGAGTCGTTGCCACCATGCTTGCGGTTCGCGAAAGTGGTCCTCAATCCCCACGTCGAACGGAATGGGGAAATACGCGTCCGGGAGTTGTCGCCCGAGGACGGTTTCAATGGCATGGCGCGGGAAATAGTTCTCGATGCCGTACCGGCGTAGGATCTTCAGTTGGAGCGGGTATTTCGCGAAGCGCCGCTGGAGTTTCTTGGCGTCATCGCTGAGTTCTTCGGGCTTTGTGCGCTTTCGACCGCGGTCCCCGTCGAGGATCATAATCGCTTGTCTGCACCCATCCAGCCATCGATCGGGCTGGTGCTCACTGAGAGCAGTCGGCCATCCGGCGACGAAATCCAAGGTATCGGCGATCTCTTGCTCGCCGAGTTCCGTGAAGAGCTTGGCAAAGACGGGTCTGTCGGTGGGGCCTTCGCACCACACCTTGAGGAGAATCATCGAGGTTGCGCCTTTGAGTCTTCTGATAATCTCGTCGAAGGGCGTCGCTTGGGCTGCTTCGATGCGCGCGGCGCGCTGGAGCTTGTCGGCCTCTTGCGTGAAGTGTTGGCGCCACGCCTCTGGTGTGTCTGCGAGTTGATCCCTGATGATTGCGGCGGCGCTCATTTTGTTAATCTCTGCGAGCGTTGAGGTCACCAGACTGGTGACGCGCCACAGTGTAAGACCGAGGGTGCGTCGGCGCAATCGCCGTAGATCTTCTATCGCGAACGGCTGCGTAATGTTACCGATCCAATCGAGTGGGGAATCGTTTGGGAACGGTACCTCTGCTCCTTGGAGGACCGCGTCCGTGATTATTGTGAGTGCGTTGTGAATCGTGGGTTGGTGCTGTTGCTCGATGAGGTGGCGCACTGCTTGGCCGCGGAGGCTCTCGTCCTGATCCGTTGCGAGAATGAGGAGAGTTGCGGTGTCGTTGCGCGCGAGGCACCCCATGGCCCCGAGGCGGACTTGTGGTGTTCTCGTGGTGTCCAGGGCGACGCGTGCGAGTTTTGCGCGTACGCCGGGATCGTCGTGACCAGTCGTTCGCAGAAAGCCGAAGACGTGGCTGGCCACATTGTCGTTTTCTGCCGGATCGAGTAGCCGCGCGAGTTGTTCGGCAGCGGCGTGGCTCAGACCGTATCGTCGGTAGTAGTTGGCGATGGCGGGGTACGGCCAAGACCGGAGTGCGAGCACAACGGGAACGTCGTCGGTGAGTCGCAGCTGGTACACGTCCGCGACGTTGAGTAGCGGCTCCAGGCCGCGTGGGTGTCGCCATTGATTAGGGCTTTCCCACGTGATGCTGTGTGCGAGGTCAAATTCAACGAGGGTGTTCGTTACTTCGTGCGTGAGCCACTCCCGCTGTTCGTCCGTGATGTCCGGCCAGTATTCTTTGGCGAGAGTCGCGCATGCCTGCGCTATGGCATTGATATTTCTTGAGGTGCGAATGGTCTCCTGCTGTTCTTCCCGTATTGTCCGAACCGCCTGGGCTTCCTGTTCGTGTTCTCGGCGGTATGCCTCGATAGCCTCTGCTTGTGCGCGCACCATCTCGGCCGTGGGTGGGTCGAGGATGTCGCGCGCCGCCCCACTCGGCAGCCAGATCGCAATGTCGCGCGCATATTCTTGTGCGTGCTCCTTAATCCATTGCGCGGCATGAGGCGTGATGAGACCGGCAATCATGCGCCCGATGAACCGCGGACGTTTTCCCTCGCGTTGGAGTGTGGCGATCATGGATTGTGTGGCTACGCCGTGTTGATCATGTGTAGCGACATGCTTGACAATTCGCTCGATCAACTTGCCGCTATGCACGTCGTGCGCTGCCGCGAGGAGTTGACCGATGCGCTGGGCGAGATCGCTACTCCAATACGTCGGAATAAGATCGATAATCGGCTCAAGATACGAATCGAGGCGGTGCCCATGGAGCGTGTCGGTGTGCGCGATGAGGTACTCGATGCCTGCTCGCAGTGCCGCTTCAGTTTTGAGTTCTCGGAAGTGATAGAACGCCGCTGAGAGTCCGGCGTCGGTGCGTTCGAGCATCGGGAGCACGCGGGGGAAGTCCTCAGGCGTGCAGAGGCTGCCGATCGCATCAACGATGCTGATGTGGTACAAGTCGTTCTCGTTAACGAACGAGATGAGCGGGTCGAGTGCTGCATGATCGTCGTTGATAAGTGCGACTATGGCGGAATACCGTAGTGGGCTGGCGTTACGATGTTCGGTGGCGAGTTGTAGCGCCAGTGGGACGACGTCGGGGTCGTGACGGAGTGCGAGGAGTACGAGGGCGTTGCCGACCTGATGTGGTGAGTCGCTTGTGAGTAGGGCGCGCAGGTCCGCGGTGGTTGCTGGTGTCAAGAGTTGCGCGAGTCGCCGTAGCGAGAAGGTTTCTTGATTGACAAGATATGTTCCGGCCGCGTTGATGTCGCGCAGCAGCGTTCTGGTGAGCTTCGTGCGTTCCTGCTCGGTGAGCGCGGCGGGTGAGACGTTGATGAGCCAGTGCGGGTAATGCTGGGCAAAGTACGCCTGTACCTTGTGATTCATTTCTGCCAGGTACGTGATCGTGTTCAGCCATGTGTCGAGGGGAGTGTTGCCCTGGAAGGCGAGCTCTTGCAGCCGATCGATACTCTTGTCGTGCAATTCCTCAGCCGCGAGATATTCCCCGTAGGAGCGCATCTGGAAGCTGATGCCGGCGGGGGTCCTTATCAGGATGGACTGGGCGAGTTCCTCCAAGAGTTCTCGCGCCGTGGCTTCCGGAAACTCGATCGCTTCCAGGAGCACTCGCACTGCTTCTTGTTCCGTGAGTTCGTTGCGGGCGGCGGTCTCGCAGGCGACCGCGAGCATCTTGAGCGCTCGTCGTTGCTTGAAGGTGTTGAACTGCGGCCTACTCTGAATCAGGCGTTGCACCGCGTAATCGACGTTCTCTGATCGTGTGCGCCCGAGATGCCGTTCTTGATGGTACCGCTCGAGCATGACGGTCAAGACGAACGGATTGCGCAACTCTTCGTCCGCGTCAACCTCGCGTGCGGCGTGCAGGAACCCGTCTGGGTCCACCCCTGCTTGTATTGCGCACGCACGAATGTCGTCATCGTCGAACTCGATGAGGTGGTACGCCGTGAGTCCGTCCGGGAACGCGTTGGCATGCTGCGCGTAATATGCTTGGCGGGCGGTCAGCACGAGGCGTGCGCTCGCATCTGTCGCGATAAGACCGTTCAGGTCGTCCCTTAGGGTGCTGCGGAGTCCTGCCGGGACCTCGTCGATGCCATCGAGAATGTACGTCCTCTTGATCGTCAATGCGTCCAGGATCGTCGCAGGGACGCTCTGGAGAAGGAGTGCACGAAGATCGCCATGATAACCTTTCAGCGACGAGAGGATCGGGACGTTGGCATCGTTGTTCGTGAGCAGTTGGAGCGCGACCGCCTTGGCGGCAGTCGATTTTCCAGCGCCTGGCTCGCCAAGGATGAGCAGTCTGCGGTGCGTGAGGATGGCTGGCAAGTCCGGTTCGTTCTCACGAAACATGCCCAGGTACCGCGTCCCGCCTTGCGTTGTCGCATTAGCCCAGTTCTCGGCGGAGACAAAACGGCGCGGACGCAGGAACGCAGGCGCGTTCGCGGCCACGCGCTGGCGATACTCCTGAAGATCAATGTCGAGAGGCATCGTAGCGGGTGGTACTTGCAAATATTTGAACTCCAAACCATAACACTTTGCCAGGTTGAGCTGGGCTTCCTTTGCGGTCCGTCCGGGATGGTGAGCTGCCTCCATAGCGACTGGATGACGCTATCCGGGAGGTAAGGTCACCAAGCGTGCTACGAGGCGTCCGGCCCATTCAGGGTCTGCGTTCACGAGCAGAAGAGCAGCTCGCCCTGGAACGGCAACCGCCCTACTGTCCCGCGATGTGTCTGTCCGGAGTAGAAGCAGGAGGGAGTCTTTCTGCCCCTACGGTTTTTGAGCGCGCCCATCCTGGTGGTAGCAATCTGGTGTTTGTCTGGAAGACTCCGCCGCACCCGTGTCCGTGTGGGATGTCCATCCGTGTCCAAGCCGATCGCGTGTGGGATGTCCCGCCTGTTACTGCGTGCTCGCCTTCAAGCCAGTCCGCCGTCTGAATCTCAAGCAGACATGACACGGTGCTGGCGAGCAAGTTGTTTGGCCGCCAACCGTACCCGCCGTATTCTTGTCTGAGATCGACAGGAAGGTCACCGTGGCCGTTGAACTCACCGCGAACTGGGCACCGCTCGAGAGCAGGCTGGCGCCAGAGTTCTGCGCGGAGTTCATGTGGATGTATCGCGAAAACGGCGTCGAGCATTACAAACACATCGTGACGCGCCGCTACCTGCGCCTTGACCAGGGCGGGCGGTGCCTGGCTTCGATGGACGACGGACTGAAGGAGGTGCCGTTTGAACAGGAATGGAGGCGGGTTAGTGGACGCGCGGGAGGAGGCGAGCACAATGGCGCTGGCAACTGACGGACCGGTTAGCGCAAAAGCGAAGGCCGTGAGGCCTAGCGGAGCCGGAAAGTCGTCAAGGCGCCGCAGCGGGCGGCGCGTCCGCGGCCAGTCCGCCGACGGCGTGCGCTACTTCGTCGGTCGGCCTGCGGACGCAGACGGCAAGCCCACGCTCGAACAGGAATTGGCAAGCGAGCCAGAGGCTCTCGTCATCGCCTTCAAGAATGACAGCCGCGTGTACTTCGTCAGCGAATATCGCGTCACGCAAAGGATCGAGGGCGGCCAGGTGCGGCTCGAAAAGGAGCCGGTCGCCGCATCACAACGGGTTTCTACGACCAACGCAAGTTGAGTAGAAGGCGCCCACGCCTCACGTGGGAATGCGCTTCCCGGCTCTGAACAAGCCTGGAAGCAACCTGTTCAGCCTCGGCTGGGCAGGCAACACAACGGAATAAGGGCGGTTCCTCGACGGAGGCCTGACCCGATACCTCGTGTTTCGGCAACAGGCCAACTGGGGAACCAGGTCGTGAGGGCGATCCTCGCGAACGGTCTGTTGTCCCTCACCAACCGTTCAAAAGGAGACCCAATGACAACCCCCACAACCGTTACAACGAACTCGGGCCTGACGGTCATCAACCTGATGGTCACGAAAGAAGGAAAGATCGAACGTAGGATGCCCAACATCAGCCCACAGGCGCAGTTGAACAACACGCTGCTGGAAGCCCTGTGCCCAGGGATCAAGGTAGCGTCTGTGTCTGTGACTCCCGAACCTCTCGATCAGGTGGAACGCGCGAGGGTCGAAGGCGCCTTATCGCGATTCTCGGTCGAAGGCACGGAGTACCGGCTGATTGGCGCATCCGGTTCGGCCAAGAACGGGAAGTACTACGCCGTGGACGCCCGCTTCGAGCGTCCCCTGGCTGCGCGCTTCGCCGATTGGCCGCAAGCCGCCGTGACCTACTTCGGGATTCTGGTCTCGCCGTGCCAGGTGAGGATGCAGATTCCGGAAGGACGCGTCACGGTAGTACCCGATCGCGAACTTGGCACGAACGACTGCCGTGGCTGGCTTCGCAAATCGCTGTTCGGCAAGCTGGAGCTGCCCGCTGGCCGCTTCTACCAGTTCCGATTGGCGTTCGCCCAAACACAGGCGAAGGGATCGTTCAAGATCATGCCGGACGAGGTCGCCGACGCGCTCGACACCGACATGATCCTGCCCGTCTCTTCGGTCAAACCCGAATACAAGGGTCCATCCAAGCTAATCGCCTGGCTCACCGGTGAAGCTCGCACGTTCGCCGGAGAGATGATCCTTGGAATTCGCGAATGCTCGCGGCCTCTGAGTTTCGAGAGCTCGTACACGGTCATCCAGCACGCGCCGGAGGATTCGTTCGAGCTCGAAATCAAGCCGCACGCCCTCGCACAGACCGCCAGGCTCAAAGACTTCCTCGAAAACCGCGACTTCACGGGGTTGTTCGAGCTTCTGGGGATCTCGGAAACGCAGCGCCCGCTGGTTGATGAGATGCCCGCGGAGGACGACGACGCAACGTCCGTAGAGCGAACCGTGCTCGAAGGAGTTCTGAAGGCCGACCCGACCGGTTTCCTGGTCCAGCATCCCTGGGTCAACAACCAGTTGGAGCGTGTCCTGGCGAAATGGGCGTTCAAGGTCTGCACGGCGGGCGGCTTCGAGATGCCGGCGTTTGCGCTGGCGGACGACGGCTACCTGTTCGTGCACGGCGGAAAGGTGTATTCGGGTTCCGACTGGATGCCTCAGGATCGCTCGATCAATTCTCTTGCCACAGAGAGGGGCTTGGTCGTTCGCTATCCCGTACGCATGAAGGAGGACCTGCTCCCGTACACCAAGATCACCACGTCAGAGCTGCGGCAATTGCTGGCGCACGAACTCCAGTGTCAGGGATGTCCCGCCACGGACGCCTTGGCCGACCGGATCGCAGCGGAGCAAATCGAGCTGGAGGGTACGTTTGTCCTGCACTCGAAGACCGCAGCCAAGAACGGGGGAGATTACGATTTCGACTTTGTCTGCGTGGTGGAAGGCGACCGCTTCCCGCGTTTTGTGGAGCATCGCTTCAACCACAAGGGCAACGGCGCAATCGAGAAGATCAAGGCGAAGAAGGCTCGATCACCGTGGTGGAACCTGCCGCAGGTTGCCGTCGGCGCCATGGGGAATCAGATCGGTTCAATCACCGACCTGATGACTCAGTGCCTGGCGGCCGGCCGGGACGATTTCCATCGCGACTTGGCCGAGCAGCTTCAACTCGCCTTGGATCAACTGAAACACGGCGTCACGCCAGACCAAGAAAAGATCCGCTCGATCCGGGAGCAGATCAAGCAGACCCCGGCGGCGCAGTGGCTTCGGGCGAAACGGGTCAAGTCCGTCAGGGATTTACCCGAACGCTTCGACAGTCCACCGAGCGACCGCATCGGGGGCATGTACAACCTGGTTCGCAAGGAGCTGACCGATTTCTTCTCGAACCGGATGCCGATCGCGCAGTTCCGAGGCCTCGTCCAGGGGTACGAGTTCACCCAGGCGATGGTCGACGAATGCCGGCGGCTGAACCGTGCCTGGGCGCTGACCATCCAGGCCGGAATCGAGAAGAAGAAGTTGCTCAGCGGCAACGTGAAGCAGGCGGAGGAGGCGTTCGAGTCCGGCAAGGAGGACAAGGACCGCCGCTCGATGCTGCTGCACTCGCTCTGCCAGGCACGGGCCGCCATGACCGCCTACGACCAGCAGTGGCAGGAGGAGATCCGGTCGCTGATCTGGCTCGTGCGTACGTGGGCCGGCCACAAGACCGACAACCGCATGGGATGGCTGCAGGCGCTACACACGATCGTCTGCGGCACCAAGAACGAACAATCGTCCGGAGCGCTGCCGTTCTATGCGTTTCCGAACGAGTTATTGAAAGCTGTCGTCGAACGAACCGGCGGGCGTCCGGTCCAACTGGCCGTTCCAAAGGTGAGCGAGGGGATGGTGGAAATCGACGAGGAGGGCCGCTGCTTCCTCGTTGAAACCGTGGCGGGCGAAACCGGCCAAAGCTACACAAAGATGACGTTCCTGCTGGCGGTGACGCCGGACGGGAAGGTTGTCTACGACGGCGGGCGAGTTCAGTGGGTCCACCCGTTCCCGTATGGATCGGGTACGGGCGAGATCCGCAACGGGAGGTTGGATGTTCCCGGAACGAGGCAACTGCCGCAGGTAGTCCAGCCGGCCAAGTCCAGTTGAACAACCGCTCAGGTCCAGGACTCTTGCCATTCGGCGAGGTCCTGGGCCGGGCGGCGAGACGCAAAGGAGATTGGCGATGAGGCAGCTCGTCTGCTGGATAGCACTTGCATCAATTCCTTCCGCGGGCCTCATGGCCCAAAAGCTTGAAACACAGCCACTCGACACGAAAAAGGTCGTCCGCGTGGAGACTGCGCCGGACCATCTGACGGTCATCGAGGTCGGCGACCCGGTGACGATGGTAGCAGTTGGGAACCAGGGCGCATTCAACGTCGAAAGACGTGAGAACAAGGTCTTCGTTAAGCCGGTCGAGGAAGGCGCCAAGACCAACCTCTTTGTCTGGACCGTCGCCGGACGGTTTGCGTACGAACTCGTGCCGGCGACTAGCATCGAACAGATGCACTTCGCAATCGACCAGGCGCCGACACCCGTAGCGGCGCGGACCTCATTGCCTGCCGAAAAGGAATTTGTCGCGAACGAACCTGCGATACCGGCGGCAATGCTGACTAGGGCGAAGCCCATTCTGCTCGCTGGTGATCGGGATACCCAGGGCCGTGTCGAGATCGCATTGCGCGACGTGTACAGAGACGGGGATCGTCTTTACATGCGCTACGCGGTGATCAATCGCTCGTTGCAGACGTATCAGCCAACTCGACCGGCGGTGTGGCGCCTGACCGGCGTCCGGTCGCCACAGTCGCTCATTCCCCTCAGCGAGCACCAGCTCGGCGAGAGGCTCATCCGTTCCCTCAAAACCGCAAACTCGAAGCGCCTGGAGGTGGTCAATGCTGGCGATGCCGGCCCGGTCGATGCGGGAGGCCACAGTCTTGGCTGGTTGGTTGTTGAAGAACCAGAGGAACCGGGCGGCGACGTTTCCGTGCTGCGCCTGGAGTTTGCCGCCGACAGGAAAGGGACGGTCGAAGCCGTGCTTGTGCTCCGAGCCAAAGACCAGCACCGGGAGGTGGCGAATGCCCGACCAGCCGCCAACTGAGAAAATCCCGGGGCAGGTTACCGTCGTCGAAGTACACGCCGAATTCGAGAAGCTGCTCAAGGACCGCACCCACATGGGGCTCAGGAACTTCCTGGGAGACGCGTTTCTGGAGCCGCGGAATCCGTACGAAAGGACTCGCCGGCAAGCGAAGAAGTGGGTCGTGGTGATCGGCGGCATTTCCCTTCTTGGGCTCCTGATCGTGTACGGCTTCCACGTCCGGTAGCGGCTCGGGGCATCTCAGGCGGCCGTTCGTGCATTGCCGAACGCTGCAATGTACAACAATCCGAACATCAAATACCGTCCTTCGCTGATCGAGGAGAACCCAGCCCTTCTCATTCTGATCCTCGTGCTTGGCGTTTACGCCGTCCTGGTCGTCATCGCAAAGTACGCCTGGTACATCACTGACAAGCAGATTGTCGAATTCACCCTATGGCTGCTTCTTGCCGCTGTCGCCACGTTCCTGGGCGTCTATCAGCTCGCACGTGCGCGGAAGGCGCGCGAGGAGGCATGGCCAAATCAGTTGCCGACGATTCCGACCCGTGGGGAACGCCAGATCGTCGAACGCGCTTGGCAGGAAAACGCCGTCGTCCTGGGTTACGACGTACATGGCAAACCATGGAAGTGGGCCGACACGACGCGCGTCATGCAGGCGCTCGTACTCGGCCAAACGGGCAGTGGCAAGACGACTCTGCTGCGAAACATCATCACCCAGGATCTGATGCGCTCTACCACGGTATCCGGGAACCGGCACAGGATCCCGATGGTCATCTTCGATGGGAAAGGCGACCTGGAGTTTTTCGAGTCGCTCCTCCCCTACATCCACCGCGCCGGGAGACTCGGGGACCTGCGGCTGATGAATCCGTCGCGGCCGGACCTGTCCGTCCAGTACAACCCGTTTGCGTCCGACGACGACAACTACATGGCGCAGGTCTCCATGGTCTTTGGGTCGTTCGACCTGCATGATGAGTTCTTCGCCAAGCACCAGTTGAACTACCTCGCCGACATCGTCCGCATCCTCCACTACACGGGCAAGCGATTCAACTTCTACGACGTGATGGTCATGGCGCTCGATCAGGCGGTGATCGAACAGCAAGTGGCAGCGGCCCGAGCTCGGATGAGCCGCGATCCGAGCGTGACCACGCAACGCCGTCTCAACTTCGAAATGTCGGCCAAAAACCTGTTCCAGTCGTTTGCAGACCGCGACCGCGTTCCCAAGATCCAGGGATTGCTCAACGAGTGCATGACGTTCCTGGACGACGAGTTGAGCGTCATCACCGGCCCTTACGACAACCTGCTGTCTATCAATGAGGTGATCGATCAGCAGCTCATTCTGTTTGTGAGCCTCAACATCAACAAGAACACGGCGCCGGTCCGGGCGTTGGGCAAGATGCTCCTTCAGAATCTGCAACTGGTGGTGGGGAAGCGCTACGAGTCCGAGTCGGAGCGCAAACGCCGGAACAAGCCGCTGTTCTCGGTCGTGATGGACGAGTTTGCGCCGTTCGGCTACCGCAACTTCGCGCAGATCCTGAATACGGCCCGCGGCACCAACACGGCCTTTCTGTTCTCCATGCAGTCGCTGCCGCAGCTCCTCCAGGTCGGCAAGGGCTTCCTGCAGGACGTCTCCTCCGCGCCGGGAACGACGATGCTGCTCCAGACTCGTGACGAGGAGACGGCTCGGTATTTCAAGCAGGCGTCGTCACAGGTCCCCGTCCAGAAGCGCACGCAGCAATTGTGGCGGAGGGATTTCCTGGGATTCGAGCGGTTTCAGAAAACCATGGGCGCGACCGAGCGCGAACAGCTCGAGTACCGGGCCCTCGACCACCACATTAAGAACCTCGGCAAGGGCAAGATGGAGATCCTGATGACGGACCCAGTGCGGGGTACGTTGCACGGCCGACTGCATATCCGGCCGCCTTCCGATGTCCGCGTGCCGCGCTTCGAGCCGACCATGTTTCCGCGGCTTCGGTCGTCGCGGGAGGACAGCCAGGGCGCCAATTTGCGTTTTAAGGACCAGAAGCTGGCAGCGACAATCCCGTTGCCGCGGAGATGAAGGAGGAATGATGGCCAGGAGCATTCTGATCGCAGCAGTCATCATCTGCGAATCGGCGGTCGCCCAGAACGCGCCCCCGCCGAAGGCGGAGCGGAAAGCCGCACAGGCAACGCCGGAATCCGGTGTACATCATGTGCGAAGCGGCTCCGGCGTCGTGGCAGTCGACCCGAAGCAACCGTACCGCCCGATCCCTGCAAACCGCGTCCAGGCACGGGAAACGATCTTCGAGTTCTATCGGAAGGTCCTCAACCCGCGACAGATCAAGTGGGGCGATCAGATTGATCGGCGCTTGGCAGTGCTCGCCGAGCAGTCCGTCGGCAATCCGTACTTCCGGCTCTGTGCGCTCCAGATGGCGTTCATTCTCGTTCTGCTCCTGACCTGTTGGCTTTGGTGGGACAAGATGCACCAGATCAAGTGGCTCGCAGCCGAGTGTCTGACCGACGCCATCAACGCGAAACGGATCGCCGACCACAAGGCTCTCGAGGCGATTGGGCGGTACAACCGCCACATCGAGATGTGCAATCGGGTGATCGAGAACCAGCAATCCGGGATCGCAACAGGCGACGGTTCTGGAGACTTGCAGGCTGAACTGCGCAAGGCGGAGACTCAACTGGCAGCGGAGCGGGCAAAGGTGATCAGCCTGGAGGCGGAAATCAAGAACCGAGACGACATCCAAAAGAAGTTGGACGCCCGGCTTGAGCAACTGGAAAAGGCAATGCCCGAGCGACAGGGAGGCGCCAATGCCGAACTCGTGGCGAGACTCCAGCGGGCTGAGGCCGAGCTGAGCAACCGCAAGACGCACCGGAGTTGACGGCCATGATCGTTTTCGTTCACTCGCTCGGCAGTCTTTGGCAGGAGAAGGTCCTCCCGGCGGGTGGCACAAGGATCTGGAATACGACCGGCATCCGGGACGGTTCAAGACTCCGATCATGCGCGACGATCTTCGGGCAGATCAAATTCAGCACCACGGCACGAATGGATGTGCATGGCTCCCGTCCAATCGCGGGCGGCACATGGATTACCGGCGAGCTGGTCGACGGCAGCGCCGCGCGGAAGTTGGCACTTCTGTGCAGGGCGTCCCGTACTGCGGTCCCCGACTTATACCTCGTGACGGTGACCGAGGGCTTAATCGGGGAGCTGGAAATGGATAGTTGGGACGCCTCACGGACGGCCATCATCTCCTTTTCAAAGCGCGGGTCTCACCAGGAGGTCATGTTGCTGATGCGGCCATTCGCGTGGCTCCGCGGTTCGGCGGGTTCCGCAGTGCTGACCGTGCGCGACGGAAAGTGCGACTGGAAAGTCACAAGGTGGTGACAGGATGCGGTACGTTCCGGGTTTGATCGCGATTTCAGAGCAGGCGGACTTGCCGATTCTCCGAGTGGTCTACAGGGCGGGACATGTGACCACGTCTCAGCTCTACGAGTACCTGAACCCCGTCCGGATTGTGCGAGGCTCCCGGGACAGCTTCAACTGGCGTGTTCGACGCCTGGCCGAGCACGGGTTCATCGAGCGGGTGAAAGTTGCAGGGCTGGGCAATGTATTGTCACTTGGCATGAACGGCGAGCTGTTCCTCCAGGGTAAAGAGGTCACAGTGGTGGAGCGGATTTCGCGGCGGTCGGAACAGAACGGGCGGAACGGAATCTGGCACGACGTAGATCTATTCGGAATTCAACTGGCGCTCCGGCAAGCGGGCGTTGTCAGGTCGTGGCAATACGAGACGGAGATACGCGCCGCGAATGACTTCACCCCGTTCGGCTATCGCAAGGACTACGACGCTATCGTGGCGTTCGATGTCGATGGAAGCAGCGGAACGGTGGCGCTGGAGTACGAGCGCACGGCGAAATCGTCCCGCGCCTACGAGCGGATCGCGGCGGACCTGAGCCGCGAAACGAAGGTCGCAGTCTTCCTTTACCTCGCGCCAAGCCTTCACATGCGGTCATTCCTGCTGCACGCATTCCGGCGGCTGATGCGGCCGCTGTACGTGGCGCTATCGGATGAGTTCTGCAATGACCCGCGCCAGGCGGATCTGATTGATGTGCGGACCGGACTGCTCCGCCGCCTCAGTGACTGCCTTCGCCTCCACGACTGACCGTTTTCCATTGCCTCTTGATTGCCCACACATTGCCGTCTGATTGCCCTCGGGGGCCATCTCGTAATTCTCTGTGCCGGCGGAACTTGCCGGCAGACATCCCCGGAGCTTGCGGCTGTTTGCTGATTGGGGAGCTGTGCCAGCGGTTCCGAATGCCGGAAAGGGATGAGGTGTGAAGTACTGGAGGTTGAGGCCAAGACGTGTGGTGTGCGAAGACGTAGGCCGGACCGGTGTCGTGTGGCGAGATGGCGCCGATTGGTGTGCGGGAACCGAAGGGAAGGGCGAGATGGGATGCGCGTGAAGGTCGGAAGTGAGCGCAGCGGAGGCCGGCATGTTCGTCAGCGGGTGCTACATGCGGTGCGCACGGAACCGGGTGACGGACACCGAACGTGCGGCCTGGTGCGCGCCCACCTCGCGACCGCGCGAGCATCGAGGTGCGCGCTATTGACGTTTGGGCGGGCGCGTTCACGTGGCGAGCGATGCGCGCCGAGCTCATGCCCGGACATTAGCACGTACAACGAGCACAGTCAGGAACGTCCCCTGTGGAAGGCATGGCTGAGAACTATGAACGAGAAGGGAGTGAAAAAGACAATGGCAGTTGGAGTGTGGCATACCAAACAGGCCGGGCGTTACCCCGACCTGGACGGGCTCGTGGACTACCGGGAATACGAGGGACTGTGGAGTTTGTGGTTTGAAGAGCACTGGCTGAAACCGCGGCTGCGAAGCCTCGGGTACGAGCACGTTCGATTCTTTGGCGGCAAGACGTGTGACTACGATGGCAGCTTTCGCGAACGCATCTGCGAACTGAAGCGTCCCGGATGCGCCATCGAGTACTTCGTCTACGGGTAAGCCGTCGGCATAGACCTGCCTGAAACCCACCTTAAGTCCCACCCCAAAACCCCGCCTTTTGTCCCGCTAACAGCGGAGTGAACCGGACAAGTGTCGGTACCTCAGCGGCCCTAGTGCAATGCCAGGGCGTCGACCGCCGTGCATCTGGCGCGCGGCGGGGAGACTGATTCCGACAACGAGGAAAGGAGACGACACCCATGGCGTACGTAAATGGCGCCACGCACCCGGAACCGTCGCCGTTGGAGACGGCGGCAGTGATCAACTGCGCCGATAACCAGCAGGTACCGGTGCCGCCGGAACGGCTACAGAAGATCCGCGAGTTGCTCAGCGAACCGTTCGATCCCGGCGAGATCAAGTGGCGCGTCACAGCAACTTCAACGCAACAGACCAAACACGGGCCGCAGAAGCGCGGCCAGTTGGTTGCATACGCGGACCAGCGGGCCTACACCGACCGCTTGAACGAGGTGTTCGGCGAGTGGGGATGGACGCGCAACTACGACGTACAGGTGGCTCAGAACTTCGAGCGTCGCGCGCCCGGGGACAAGAAGGAGACGGCGGTTTCCGCAAAAGTCGTCGTGGTGTCCAAGGTGACCATCCACGGACTTGGGTCGCACACCGGTGTTGGCGAGGAGTGGGCCGATGACGAAAACGCAGCGACTCGCGCCGAGGCGCAGGCGTTCAAACGCGCGTGCGCATGCTTCGGGCTCGGCCGATACCTCTATGATCTCGACAAGGCGTGGGTGGATCTCGACCAATACAACCGTCCGGTTCACACTCCGAATCTCCCGGACTGGGCGTTGCCGGGCTACGCGCAGCGTGTGGCGCAGCGCAAAGCGACCGGCAATCGGCCGGCTGAACCGCGGCAAAGCTTGGTTCGGGACGAGATGCTGGCGAGGATCCGGGAGCTTCGTGAGAAGGTGGGTCACAGCCTGTCGCTGTTCATCCTGAACAAATACGCCGGCGGTGCGGAGCCGGAGAAGATCGGTCACGCCAAACTGACAACCGTGTTTGAGAAGTTGACGGACATGGGCAATGGCGTGGACCGGCTGCGACGAGCGGCGGCAGCCGTCGGTGAGGCACGATACTCGGCGATCTGTCGGGAGTTGAACTTCGCCAGCGAGTCGATCGATGACATTCCGGACCGCGACGCGCTCAGGCTCTTGCTCGCGCGCGTGGAGGCAGAGACTGCGGGAAGGAACGGCAGCTGCGATTCCCGTACTGCCACCTCGATCGCTGACGCGCGTGGCCGTCTGCTGCAGGCAGCGCGGAAAATGGCAGACAAGACCGGGAAACGGCTCGCCGATGTGATCACGGAAGCTTCGGACGGGAAGCTCACGTTGGATGGGCTGAAGAATCTCACGGACTCGGATGTCCCGCTGGTTGCGGCTGCGACTTCCCGGATGGCATGACGGAGGTGATTTGTTGAGACAGGTCTTGCTGTTCACCGATGGATCGTGCCTCGGGAACCCGGGGCCCGGAGGTTGGGCGTACCTGCTCCGGTGCGGTTCCGTCGAGAAAGAACTCTCGGGGGCGGAGCCGGACACCACCAACAACCGGATGGAGCTGCAAGCCGTTATCGTCGGCCTGTCGGCCCTGAAAGAGCCGTGTGCCGTCAGAGTGGTCACCGATTCACAGTACGTTCAGCGGTCGATGACCGAACATCTGGTTCGCTGGATGAGAGCCGGCTGGCGTAACTCGCGTGGCGCGCCGGTTGCCAACCGTGACCTGTGGGAGGCACTGGTGCGGGCGAGCAGCCGTCACAAAGTGAGCTGGACCTGGGTCCGCGGCCACGGAGCGAGCGCGGAGCAGAATCGATGTGATCAGCTCGCGCAGGCTGCCGCCCGCAGCCTGGTGGTCGCCGCTTAAGCCTACCCAAACACCACCTCCTTATATATGGGCGGGCACGGCCGTGTGAGTGAGCCAGTACGTTCGACAAGGCAGCCTGGACCGGCTGCCGCCCAGTTGTTGAGAAGTGGCGCCGGGAGACGGCGGTGGAATCGAAGATTCGACGTGCCGTCGCGAGCCCGGTCTAATAACCGACAAAACAAGGAGATGAACATGAGCGCAAATCATGTGTGCGCGAGCGAAGTGCTCAGCACAAAGGATCTGGAAATGCGGACCGACCAGGACGTGACCGAAATCGTGGCTCGTTTCCTGGCGGTCGGCGAAGGCGTCGTGGCCCACTGGGTCGAGTACGCCAAAGGGTTGCTTCTATTCGTGATGGCGCCCGGCGACGAAAGGTCCGGCGAGTTCTATGTCTACGACCGCAAACGGGGCAGCTTCTGGCTCCTGAATCTCGCCGATGGCGTCTTCGGCGGCTATTCGGTCAGCGAGATGCGGCGAAAGATCCGCGAGTTCCGGCTGCTGGATTTCGCCGAGAATCCCGCTCGCCTTGCGGCGGCGGCGCGATCCTGAAACTCGTTTTGCGATTCGCGGGAACAAGTGTATGAAGAGGGTATGCCGGACTTGCTCCACGCAACGCCGGAGATGGCGATCGAATACGCGCGGTGGTTCGTGAACCGCCGTGCCTACACACTCCAATCGGATACGCCTCATCCCGCATCAGGGCGCTACTACTACTACCGGCCGCGCAAGCGGGGGAGCCCTCTGGCATTAACACCGAAGGACATCCAACGTCACTTGGCTGGTGAAATCACGCTAGGAATCTATGCGATCAACCCGCATACGCAACGCGTGAAGTGGATGGCCATCGACGCGGATTACAGGAAGGCGTTGGAGGACTTGCTCAGGCTCCAGTTCGAGCTCGGGCGCAACGGGATTCAGGCTGCGCTCGAGCAGAGCCGCCGCGGCGGGCATCTGTGGATTCTCTTTGAGAAACCGGTACTGGCGAAGCACGCCCGCGTGTACATCCGTCACCTGGCCAAGCAATTGTCGGTCGAGGTGAAGGGTTCAGGTTCCGGGGATGGCATTGAGCTGTTCCCAAAACAGGATGCCGTGGATGAAGGACAGTTCGGCAATGCGATCCGGGGACCGCTCGGCGTCCACCGGGCGGCGAACCGGCGCTACTGGTTCTACGGCGCGCCCTACGAACTGGAGGCGCAGATGGCGTACCTCGCCAACCTGCGTCGCGTCACCGAGCAGCAGGTGAAGGAACTGGTTTCAACTGTGCCACCTGATCCACCAGCCGAGCAACCACGGCGGGTGGAGTTCCGTCCGGATCGACCACAGTTCGCCATCCTTGATCACATTCAGACGAGACGCCGGGTCGGGCGCAACTGGATCGCTCAGTGTCCTTCTTGTGCGGCAGCAGGGCGCGACCGGGCGAAGGACAACCTGGCCGTCTCGGTGGAGGAGCCGTGGAAATACATCTGCTGGGCCGGTTGCACAAAGGAGCAGATTCGGTCGGCGTTGGGGGCGCCGGCTCCAGTGTTGACCCGCTGACGGAGGCACGATGACGAAGGATCTCACGCGACTGGTTCTACCGAAACCCGTGATGCGGCGCCTCGAAGCGGCAGGTGTGTACTGCCAGACTTGGGTCACCGTCGAGAAGCAGGCTCGCGCAGGCCGGTGGGTCTTACGTGGCGTGGAGAGCGGAGGCAGCAGCCGGGAGGTTGGGCGGTACATCTCCTTCTTCTCACCGGACGGCGGGCGCCTCGCCTGGCTACAGCGGCTGGACCGGATCGGCGCGAACGGCGTTCACGCGGTTGTGGTCGCGTCCGAGTTGCTGAGTGTCGAGATGGCCAGGGTCGATCAGACCTACCAGCTCCTCGTCACGCGGCACCGGATTGGTGACACGCCGAACAGCAAGAGGCCGCAGGTCGAATCAGTGATCGTGTTCCGCGCGATTGATGGGCAGTTGCCGCCGGAGCTGCTTAAGCAGGGCTTGACGCCAGAGTTCTTCACTCGAGCCGGGGAGGTGAAACCGATTCCGGCGGAATTCACGGATGCCGTGAAAGCGGTGACGGCGGGGGTCTCCTGCGTGAATTGCCGGCACTGCCACGGTCTGATCGAGGAGACGGCTGCCGTTGCTGAAACCGGCGCGAACGGAGGTGGTTTCGATCGCGTCTTGACCGCGGCGTCATTGGAGGGAGTGTCGGCATGAGAGAGTTTGGTGTGAAAGTCTGCCTCTTCCTGTTCCTGACAGCGGTGTTGTCCGGGCGGACCAACGAGCTGGGGACACTCACGGGCGCCATCACGGGCACGATCCTGTTGTGGCCGCTGTATCGAAAGGTGTTGCCGGCGGCAACGCTGAGGCCTCGGCGAAAACCCGTGGTCCAAGAAAAGGAACCGGAAATGGCCGCCGAATAGATCCGGAACAAAGAGGATTCAGTCTAACCATGAAAGTCGGTACGAAAAACCTCTTGGCAGGCGCCCACTGTCTTCTGGTTCATCCCTTCATGGTTTGGAGGGCGTGGCGAAGGCTGTTTGGGACCACCTGGGACATCCGGGTAATCTGCGCGTGCTTCTTGCACGACATTGGGTACTTTCATCGAGACGAGATGGAAGGTCCGAACGGTGAAGAGCACGTGATTCTCGGCGCACGGATCATGGGATGGCTCTTCGGACCCGAATGGGCGGACGAGTGCTATCGCCATTCGAGGTATTGGTCCCGGCGCATGGGCTTGCCGGTCAGCCGTCTCTGCCTCGCCGACAAGCTGGCCTTTGCCATTACGCCCGCGTGGCTGTACATCCCGATGGCGCGATGGACGGGTGAACTCGCTGAATACATGCAGCGATCCAAGGAGCGCCAGGCGGGCGACCGCAGTTTTACGGACGAAGAGCTGCTCCTTCTCAACTCAGGGGATCCACGGTCCTGGTTGCTGGGGCTTCAGAGGTACACCCTGCGCTGGGTTGAACGGCACCACGCGGAGTTCATGAAAGACCGGACGGCGCGGGCAATCGTGCTGAAGCAGTCGTCGCCGGCCCGAGTCTCGTAATCCCGCCATTCCTGCGAGCACGGGCTTTCAGGCCAGGCCGTTCGGGTTCTCGAGTTCCCCAAAGAAAGGAGGAGGTGTGTCGACTTCCATCTGTGACTTCTGCTCCGCGCCGGACGTGGCGTGGCGATACCCGGCGCACACCTTTGTGGCTTACGTGGTTGCCGGCGTGGTCGGCGAGAGTGTCGGCGACTGGGCCGCATGCCGCGTCTGCCACGCCTTGATCGAAGCCGGCGATCGAAGAGGGCTGCTGGAGAGGTCGCTCCAGACGTTGCTCGAGAAGAATCCGGACATGCGACCCGCTGAAGCGGAGCTTCGCGAGCACATCGCTCAGTTTCACGGGTTGTTCTACGCAAACCAGACCGGTGCGGCCTTGCCGGTGGTATAGGCGGAGTGACGCAAAGTGCGGATACAGGCGAAGCTCAAGCTCGGCTATTACCCGCTGCCCACCGCCGAGGCGAGGCGAATTCGGAGCTATCTGCAGTTCTCCGGCGAGTGCGCGAGTGTCCTCGACCCCTGCGCCGGCACCGGCGCCGCGCTCTGCACGCTGACTGAGGCGGCGTCGGTAAGGCGATACGGCGTAGAACTGGACGCCTATCGTGCAGAAGAAGCCCGGAAGGTCCTCGATGAAGCGATCCAGGGCAGTGCCTTCGATACGCACTCGCCGGTGGAATCGTTCTCGATGGTGTATCTCAACCCTCCGTATGACTTCGAGATCGGCGAGGGAAAGAACCAGCGGATGGAGCGCCTGTTTCTCGAGCACGTGGGCCGCTGGGTTCGCCCCGGCGGAGTGCTGGTGATGGTGATTCCCTACGATCGGGTCTACGGCTGCCGGAGCGTGCTGACGCTACAGTTTAAGGACAAGGCGATCTTCCGGCTCACGGAGCCCGATGCCGTTGCCTACAAACAGGTGGTCGTATTCGGTGTTCGCCGAACCCGCGCGGAGCGCGAGCGGATGAATGACCACGCTGTGAGCCAGGGGAACGGGAAACTGAACGAGCTGACGCGGCGCTACGACCAGATCCCTGCGCTTCCGGATCTCCCGGACCGCACCTACGCTGTTCCACCGGGCCCTCCGGCGAAGCTGGAGTACCGCGGCTTGCCGCTGGATGCGATCGAGGACCTCCTGGACTCGTCACCCGCCTGGCGGCAGGCGAAGCGGATCACCCATGCACCGAAGACCGAGTTCTCCGGACGGCCGCTGACGCCGCTCCATAAGGGCCACGTTGGCTTGCTGTGCACGAGCGGGCTGTTGAATGGAGTGTTCGGTTCAGGCTCGGAGCGGCATGTGGCCTATTGGGAGAGCGTGAAGGTCGTCGACCGTATCGAGGAGGACGGTGAGGACGAGAATACCACCGTAATCCGGGAGAAGGAACGATTCTCCCAACGGCTGACACTCCTCTACGGCGACGGGCGTATCGCAGTTCTCACCGAGAAACCACGCCCAAACGGATCGGCAAAGGATCGGAAGGATGAAGAATGCCCACCTGCGCATGGGGAGGTTAACGTTTGTCCGGCAGACCCGTGACACCATCACGAACGTCTCGGTTCATCTCAACCGGTTGATCGCCGAGCGGGTCGATGAGCCTCGGTCGTCAACACAGATCCACCTGATCTCGGCTTTTGGCGGCGATCAGGACATCGGGGCGACCATCGCGGCGGCCCTGGAAGGGCTGCGATTCCAGGTCGCGTTCGAGGGAGTGGAATTCATCGGCACGCTCGGCGAGAAGCCTGTGGTTTATCGGGCGTCGTTTCAAGTTGCGGGAAGAAAACGCCCCGTTCGGCACATCGTTCTGCTCTCCAAGGAGTTCTTCGAGACGACTCTCGGCGCGAATGGCGAGGCGCACAGGACGGTTCTCTTCGACGATAGTGCGGATTTTGTTCTACATCGGCTTTCTGTGCGCTTTGGGCTCCCAGTGTTGCCAGAGTGGGCGACGTGGTTCCGGGAAGAGCTTTCGCGGCACAACCTGATCGAGTCGTTGGCTGGATTCAACTGCTCGCCGATCGCCGTCAAGGGAACGAAGTTGCGCCTTCTTCGCGTGCTGTCTCAGGGGCTACGGCGGAAGCGGATTCAGGTTCCTGAGCCCGAGCAGCTCGGACTTATCCCGGTTTCTGGGCAAACGGCTAAGACTCAGAACCCATCGAATGGCGAATTGAGTCGGGTCTCTAAAGGACCTTGACGTCACCGCCATGGAAGTCGGATTGGGCAATGAGGCGGCGCTCACCGCCGGGCCAGATCGTCAGGTGGACATCGGCCTGATCGGCGCCGGGCTCCATGGAGAGCCATGCAATAGGCGCGTCGGACGTGGCGCGTCCGCCCGCGTCTTCAATTACGCGCCGGACGTTCTCGCGGCCCTCCTCGGTCAGATACGGCATCACGACCGAGTGAAAGACTACGGTCGAGACGCCGGGCCGCGGGCGGGCAAGTTGGGCCTTCAGCCAGGAGACGGCCTCCGAGCGGTCGACTGGCGCGGGGACGCGGCGCGCGATTTCGACGACCTCAGCGAGCCGTTGGAAACGCTCAGTCTGGTCGGGCCAGACGAAGCGGAGCAGGGCGAGGCGGCTATTGTCGAGTGTGAGATCGATGGGGTTTAGATCGCAGCCGCGACGCTCGACGATACGGATGGTGGCGGGCACGTGCAGGAAGGGGAACCGGTCCCACCGAAGGTTCAAGCCGGCGCTCGCGCCGATTTCGAGTAGCCGCAGGGGTAGACCGGTGCGCCCGGCGACTTCGACGAATCCCGGCAGCAGAGCACAGGATCGGCCGATCTCGTTGGTCTGCACACAATCCGGCAGCACGGTGCGCGGAACGGCCTCAAGGAAATGCGGCCAGAGCGCGTCCACATCGCTTTGGCCACCCATCGAAGGATAAAAGGGCGCGGCTCGAGGTAACTGGCCTTCGAGGACCATTCCATGGACCGCGGCGAGGAGTAGCAGGGGCGCGAGCATCCGCGAGCGAGCGGAATGAGGCTCGAGCGCGGCGAGGCACGGGCCACCGGCGCGCACATCCTCGGCCATGCGTCGTAAGAGCGCTTCGTACATTGGCGATCCGAGCTTGGCGGCCCACCGCGCCTGGTCGAGGCAGCCCTGAGCGATTTCCTCGCGATCCATGTCCTTTGACTCAGGATAGAGCAGGAGCCCGCTCGGGCGGCCGTAGCCGCGTTGCTCCCTTAGGCTGTCATGGCGGTTATCTCGGGACAAGCGCGGTTGCCTCTCGACTGACCACTCACTCGGGCGCGGCACTCAACTCTTCCTCCAGTTCCTTGATAGTCGGAAGGCTTCGCTTCAATCGCGCGGGCAGTTTCTCAAACAGCCGAAATTCCGCGATGCCCATGGGCTTGGCGGTATCGCGAAGGGCATACTCCACGATGATTTGGTCTTTCGCCTTGCACAGAATCAGGCCGATGCTGGGCTGGTCCGTCGGGTGCTTCAACTGATCATCGACGGCTGACAGGTAGAAGTTCATCTTCCCTGCGTACTCCGGCTTGAAAGGGCCGGCCTTCAGATCCACGACGATGAAGGCACGTAGTTTGAGGTGGTAGAAGAGCAGATCGAGACGGAAGTCCTGGCCTGCAACCTCAAGCGGATACTGGCTTCCTACGAAGGCAAAGCCGACGCCCAGTTCGAGCAGAAACTGGCGAATGTGATCGAGCAGTGCGCGTTCGACGTCGCGCTCCTTGGCTTCGGCTGAGAGCATGAGGAAGTCGAAATTGTACGGGTCCTTGAGAACCTGCTGCGCCAGATCGGACTGGGGTTGCGGTAGCGCGCGCCTGAAATTCGTCAGCGCCCGGCCCTGCCGGCGGTAGAGGCCGCTCTCGATCTGGAGGACAAGGACGTTGCGGCTCCATCCGTTGACTACGGTTTGTTCGGCATACCAGAGGCGCTCTTCTGGCGACTTCAGCTTCTCCAGGAGGGCGAGATTGTGGTACCAGGTGATTTGTGCAAGCGGCGCTTGCACAATTGCCTCTTCAGCCCACGCCTCGGCGAATGCCCGCATGTATTTGAGATTCCTGGGAGATAGGCCCTGCATCTCGGGAAACTCGCGCCGCAGATCGTGCGCCAGGGAATCGATCACCTTGGCGCCCCAGCCCTGCGCTTGCTGCCGCGTTAAGATCTCGCGCCCGATCGACCAGTAGAGCAGAACCAACTCGCGGTTCACCGCCAAGCCCGCCCGGACTTGGGCCTCCCGGATGCGCTGCTTCAGGCTGGCGAGAAGGGTCTGATACTCCCGCGACTTGGAGTGAGCTGGCACCATCTGAATCGTCCTCTCCAGCTTACGGCATCGCCCCCGCTCGGCCTAACGAGTTCGCACTCCTCTGTGCGCCAGGCGTCCAGGAGACTTCTTCATGTCACTCGATTCCATCACCGAGTACCTCAGGGCTTACGGCACCGAGCTTGGGGACCGCGTCCTCGCCCAATTCCCTCCGCTGCACGGTCTCAACGACCCGTTCTCGGCCCACATACGGCAATTGAAGCGGCCGCCGTTTCCGGCGCAGGCGCTCGCCATTATGGGTATCGCGAAGCGGTGGGCCGAGGCCCGGTGCGCCGCGGCCGTCGCGGAATGCGGTACCGGGAAAACGCTGATCTCGCTCGGCAGCATCTTCACGCATGCCGCCGGCAAGCCGTTCACAGCCCTGGCCATGGTTCCGCCGCAGTTAGTCGAAAAGTGGGCGCGCGAGTGCTTCCTCACGCTGCCAGGCGTGCGCGTATTCGTCATCGACGGGGTCCGAAACGGCGTGGGCTCTAACGGTTTCACCGGCGTCAACGAGGTCCGATTCCGGAACGGCCGGATTGTTCGCGAGGGCCTTCGAGCGTCGCTGAGCGACATGCGGCTTGCGAAGTCTCACCGATCAGCACGGGCGAGGTGGCGAGCACAGGTGGCCGGGCCAGCCGTGTTCGTTGTCTCGCGAGAACGGGCCAAGCTTGGCTACTACTGGCGGCACGTAATCCGAACGGCGGCGAGCGGGCCGTTCCTGGGTAGCGTCGTGAACCCCGACACCGGCCGGCCGGTCCTCTCCGGCGAAGACCAACTGCGGCGGGCTGACTTCCGCAAAGTCAAGCACTCCGAAGTGGTTTCCCCGGAATTTCCACGCGATCGCAAGGAGTTCTTCAGCGCGCTCTGGCAAGCGGACAACGAGAAGGTTCAGCGCATGGCGCCGATCGAGTTCATTGCGCAATACCTCGACGCATTTTTCGACTACGGCATCGCTGACGAGGTCCACGAGTTGAAAGGAGAAACGGCGCAGGGGAACGCGCTCGGCGCCTTGGCTGCCGTGTGTGACCGGACCGTGATCCTGACGGGCACTCTGCTCGGGGGCTATGCCGACGAGCTCTTCAACATCCTGTATAGGCTCGATCCTCGAACCATGCGCGAGGATGGCTTCGACTACGGCGAAGGTGGTGTGCGCCAGTTCGCCGAGGCCTACGGGGTGCTGGAGAAGGTCACCACGATCGAGGCCTCCGAGAACTCGTGTTCGAAAGCGAAGGTCACGACGACGGTCAAGCGCCGGCCCGGCGCTTCGCCACTGCTATTCGGCAAGTACTTGATGAACATGGCCGCCTTCGTGTCGCTGGAGGACATCTCGGACGCGCTGCCGCCGTATGCGGAAGAGGTGATCGCGGTTGAGATGGACGTGGAGCTGAAAAAGGCATACAGCGACCTTGAGAACGACATCCGCGACGCGCTGCGCGAGCACCACGGCAACGCCTCGGTCATCAGCACAGCGATGAACGCTTTGCTTCTCTACCCGGACCGGCCGTTCGGGTTGGGCACCCTGTATGGCTTCCACACGAACCCGGAATCGGGCGAGCGCGAGCGCTTCGTGATCGCCGATCCGCCTGATCTCGACGAGCAGTTCACCTACGCCAAGGAACGGCGCTTGGTGGAAGAAATCCGGCAGGAGCTGGCGCGCGGGCGCAAGGTGCAGGTGTTCGCCATCTACACGCAAAAGCGAGATGTCACGCGACGCCTTCAATCACTCCTTTGTAGAGAGGGCTTTCGAGCCGAGGTGCTGACCGCCGACACACCACCGGAACAGCGGGAAGCATGGTATGAGCGCCAGCTTCGAAGCGGCATGCAGGTCTGCATCTGCCATCCAAAGCTGGTGCAGACCGGGCTCGACCTGTTGGAGTTCCCGACCATTCTGTTCTACGAAACGGGTTATTCGACCTACGTGCTTCGCCAGGCAAGCCGGAGAAGTTGGCGCATTGGCCAAAAGCGGCCCGTGCGGGTTGGCTTCCTTACCTACTCGGGCACGGCCCAGGAGAGCTGTCTTCGGCTGATGGGGAAGAAGCTGCTGGTCTCTTTGGCCATGGAGGGCAAGCTCCAAGCCGAAGGATTGCAGAGCATGGACGAGGACGACGACATGCTGACGGCCATGGCCCGCGAATTGGTGACACAGCAGGGCGTCGGTGAGCAAGCCGCCGAGGTCTGGAAGGCCTTGACCAAGGTAGGAGAGACGGCGGTGGGCACGTCGGACATTGCGGACTCTCCAGTCGCCACTCCGGTTGAGATTCCAAGCGCACCGGATGAGCCGAAGCCTTGGATTCCCTCTGACGGCCCTGCTGTCCAGCTCTCTCTCTTCTGACCTCGGTCGAAACAGGAATTTGATCTCACTCGCACGAAAGTGGAGGTGTGTCATGACAGCAGTAATGCCGATGTCAGTGCGGAGCGAGTCGATCTTCGATATCGGAGACCGGCTCGCTGGTCTGCTGGAACAGGCCAAGCAGGAAGCGGTCGGCAATCATGTGCCCGAGGAGATGCTCGCGCGGCTTGCGGACATTGTCGAAACACTCCGCTCGCGAGTCTCACGAAGGCCTGAGCGCGATCCCAAGTCACTCTTCGACCTGGACGAGCGCCTGATTGAGCTGATGGAGCGCGCCGAGGAAGCATTCGAGGGTGGCGAGATTCCGCAAGAGCTGATCGAGGAGATCAACGATTACCTCGAGGCTTTCCGGACGAAGGTGGACCGGATCGCCGGCTACTGGCGCTGGCAGGAGTCGATCGCCCGGATCTGCGGCGAAGAAGCCGAGCGCCTGACCACACGGAAGCGAGCAGCGGAGGGGAGGGTAAGCCGGTTGAAGGACATGCTGCTGGCCTTCATGATGTCGCGGGGTTTGAAGAAGCTCGAAGGAGAGAGAGCCACCATCGGAATGCAAGCCAACGGGATGGCTTCGCTGGTGATCGACGATCCGCTTCAGATCGGCGAGCGCTTCTTTGAGAAGGATCTCCGATTCACGAAGACCGAACTGCAGGAGATCGCCTACCAGTTGGCGGACGGGGAGCTACGACGCAGGCTGGAAACCGCACTAGCGGGAGACGGATGGGAGATCAACGGCTCCGCAGTGCGGTTCGCCATGACCAACAATGCTGGGGTGTCCGGAGCGAGGCTGGTGAAGGGGCACCATGTACGTCTGCGGTGAGTCCGATCAGGCGATCACCCACTCACGGTTTTGGCCCCCCCACTTCAGAATGCCGGACAATGCTGTAGTTGGCAGAGGGGAACTTCGTCATGGTCGGCGTGGCGCTCACGGCGGCGCTGTTCGCGTTCTTTTGGACACTGCGGGACAAGCTCAACACGATGGGCCTCGAATACGTCCACTGGCGCAGGACTTCGCCGGTGTGGATCGTGCGAGCCGTCGTGCTGGGCGTGATGGCTGCCGCCGTCACCGGATGGTGGTTTCGCCGCTATGACATGGGCACGCAACCGCCCTTCGCCGAGCTTTGGATTGCAGTCACATGGGGACCGCTTATCGAAGAAGTGATCTTCCGGGGATACCTGTTCTCGTTCTGCGAGGGAATCCTCAAGCGCTGGATGCGGACGCCCGGTTGGCTGATCGTCATCGGAATCGCGGCGCTGTTCGGGCTGGCTCATTTGGTGAAAAGCGGCATTACGCCGGTTCAGATTGCCTCTGTCTTCGGGACCGGGATACTGTACGGCTGGCTCCGCCTTGGTAGCGGGTCCACCGTCCCGTCAGTCTGCTCTCATATCTCCTACAACTCCGTCATCTATTTGGCGGCGGCGCTTCTCCGCTAGCAGCGTTAGAGGCGCGGCCACCGCCGACATTCAGATCCACCAGCCCTTTCCCCCTTTGTGGAGGTCATTCATGATTCGTTCAACGGAAGAGTTCCGCCTTGCCATCAAGGCGGCTCGACGAGTCGGTACGCCCCTGGTGGCGGTTCGGACGGCGGACCCCGCCAGCGCGATGGCCCATGTGACCGCGACTGTGAACGGCAAGAACGAGGAGACGCCTCTGGTCGCCTGGGACTTTGTCGGTGGCCTCCAAGGACGGAACGAGGCGGGCAAAGCGGCTCTCGCCAAGGTTCTCGGTGAGAACTCGGCCGCGCTAGGCCCCGGCGACATGCTCGTGCTGGCGGCGAGGGTCGCCGCGGATGCGATCATTTTCTTTTTCAACCCGCAGCGGTTTTGGGAGCAGGCTGATGTCGTGCAAGGCATCTGGAACCTGAGGGACGTATTCAAGGCCGGCGGCCAGATGCTGGTGCTGGTGACGCCGCCTGGCGTGACGCTACCGGTTGAGCTTCAAAACGACGTGATGATGATCGACGAGCCGCTTCCATCTCCGGAGGACCTCGCGCAGTTGGTCGCCGACACCTTCGAATCGGCAAACCTCCCAGCGCCGGAGCAGGAAGTGATTTCAAGAGCGGTTGACGCCCTGGTGGGCTTGGCGGCGTTTCCGGCTGAACAGGTGCTGGCAATGTCGCTATCCAAGAAAGGCCTCGATCTCGACCGGCTCTGGGAGCGGAAACGCCAGGCTGTCGAGCAGACGCCGGGACTCACGGTCTGGCGCGGCGGCGAGACCTTTGATCAGATCGGCGGATGCGACAGCATCAAACGCTTTTTGGCCGCGATTCTTCACGGGCAGGAGGCGCCACGCGTGATCGTCTTCGTGGACGAGATTGAGAAGGCCTTCGCCGGAACCGGCACGGACATGTCGGGCGTCAAGACCGAGATGACCGGCACGATGCTGACCTGGATGCAGGACCGCGGAGCAGACGGTGTTATCTTCATCGGTCCTGCCGGCGCGGCGAAATCCGCCGTGGCAAAGGCCGCCGGCGCAACGGCCGGCATTCCAACGGTAGCGTTCGACCTCTCAGCGATGCAGAGCTCGCTGGTCGGTGGATCGGGGGAGAGACTGCGTGCCGCGCTGCAAGTCGTGGACGCCATTTCGCAGGGGCGTAGCCTCTGGATCGCAACATGCAACTCGATCACGACGCTGCCGCCGGAGCTCCGCCGGCGATTCACCCTGGGCACGTTCTTCTTCGACCTGCCCTCGGCCGGAGAACGCAGGGCGATCTGGGACATCTACCTGAAGAAGTGGAATCTCAACGGCGAGCTGCCCGACGACGACGGCTGGACCGGTGCCGAGATCAAGGAGTGCTGCCGGAAAGCGTGGCGGCTGAAGCTCTCGCTTCGGGAATCAGCCGAGTACATCGTCCCCGTTTCGCGATCAGCAGCCGATCAGATCGAGGCGCTTCGTCGTCAGGCTTCCGGGCGGTTCTTGAGTGCAGCGCATCCCGGCGTCTTCACGGCAGAATCGCGTCAGATGGCCGTTGCGGCCGGAAAGCGGACATTCCGAGAAGCCGAGTAGAAACCTCGACTTCTGTTGGAGGCTTTGGCGGTAGTAGCGCAGCCGCCTACGGCTTTAACGAGAGACGGATTCGCTATCGGTCATGCCGTCGGCCCACTTCCGAGTGCACGTCATTCGCTCACAATCGGTAGTCACTGGGCGAACAGGCAGGAGGAACACAAGTGAAATGGGGAGTGAAGCTCGGCCCCTCCATGCTCCGGAAAGAGGGCTCTACAAGCCTAATTCGTCATAAGGCTCCGATACCCTCGAACAATCTCAGGCCGACTTCTCCCGCCTCTCCCCCGTATTGCAACAATGGACAGCATGGCCCTGATTGTCTTCGTCCGGGGTATCAACGTTGGAGGACACAGGACATTTCGTCCGAGCGTGCTCGCCAGGCAACTGGGCACCTACGATGTCGTGAACGTGGGTGCCGCAGGAACGTTTGTTGTGTGGAAACCTGGGCCGCGCGCAAAGTTCCTTGCCGAATTGCGCCGGAAGTTGCCGTTTGAAGCCACAGTCGCTTCCTGCGACGGCAATGAGCTTGTTCGCCTAGAGATGGAAGATCCGTTTCGAACTGAGCCGCCTGTGCCGGATGCGGTTCGGTTCGTGAGCATTCTCTCCAGAGCCGGCCATTGCCAGACTTCGCTTCCGGTCGATCTTCCCGCAGTGGGGGAGTGGCTGGTACGAATCATCGGCTCGAAGAATCGACTCGTTTATGGAGTGTACCGCCGCCACATGAAGACAATCGGCTATCTCAGCGAGATCGACGAGCTCTTCGGCGCTTCGGCGACAACGCGCAGTTGGAGCACAATAGTCTCGGTGCTTCGGATCCTGAAATCCCACGAGCCCGGCAACTAGCCGACCAGAGCCGGTAGACCGAAGCCACGGCCCCCCGAGCGGATCGTCGACAATCCGGACCTGATGCTTCGCCCTGGCGGCCTCTCCCTAGAAGTAGTCGTCAATCATTCACGGATCGGGCATGAGAGAACGACGGCTCCAGATATGTGTGCGGCTGTGCTCCGATCTTCCTGGCTTTGTGGTGGCAGTGGCAGAGAGGGCGGCGGCGAACTGAATACCTTCTCAAGGAGGCGGTTGTGAGCAAATACATTGAGATGAGGACGGCCTTGACCGACGAGCGACACCTCGTCGAAGCTCTCCGGGAACTCGGCTATGACCCAGAAGTGCGCCGCGAGGGCAGCACCCTCGTTGGCTACATGGGTGACGAACGCGCCGAGCGGGCGCAGATCATCATCCGGCGGCTACAATTGGATTCGGCATCGAACGACATCGGCTTCGCTCGTGATGGGAACGGCGTCTATCGGGCGATCATCAGCGAATACGACCGCGGAATCGGCTTCGACGACGCCTGGATCGGACGAGTGTCGCAGACATACAAAGAGCGGCAGACGATGTCGGTCGCCAAGGCGAAGGGGTACATCTTCAAGGGCCGAGAAGTCATCGAAACACCTCAGGGCAAGAAGGTGCAACTGCGCTTCGCGGTCCGATGAGGAGGGAGTCCCATGAAAGAGAAGACGGTGGTCATCGAAATCGACGAGCACGGGAACAGCTCGATGGACCTCGAAGGCTTCCAGGGCAAGGGCTGCGCGGACGTGGCCAAGGACTTCCAGGGCAGCGATGCCGTGAAGATCGCGCGTAACAAGCGTGAGTTCTACGTCGAGGTTGCGGCAGGCAAGCGGCAGCAACAGCAGGCGTAGAGAGAGATAGATCGGCAGGTGGGCCGGGGACGCGGAAGGTCGCGTCTTCCGGCCCCTCTTAATTTGGGAGGTCGGGAGCGATGGGCGACAGAGCCTACGTGCGCATCACTTGCCGGCGTGAAGACGCCGAGCGCTTTCAGCAACTAGGATTCGTCGAGGACGACTCCGAAAGCGACATTGCTGTATCGATGGTGGACGACCAAGCGAACTACGCGCACTATTCCGCGCTGACCGCGCTGGCGAAGGCCGGTGTCGTGTTCTTCGGCTGGCACGATGCGGGCGGCGAATACGACGGATCGATGTTTGCGTCGGATGGCACCGGCGAGTACCACGAAGTGCTGTCTACAGCCAATGAGCCACTTGCCCTTGCGCGTATGAAACCGGGCGGAACGATTGTCGAAGAGGATCTGGATCGCGTCCGGAAGTATTACGCGGCGCTCGCCGTCGCGCGAGTGGAACTCGGAATCGCGGAGGCGGGATCGGGATGACACGGCTCATGGGAAACAGCCGAGTACGGCGGGAGACCTGCGCCATCGTTCAACGAAAGCCTCTTGTGATCGAGCTTCGGGCGCACACAGTGTACATGCGCCTCAAAGGTGCTCGTTGGGGTTACGAAGTGGACTACCAGTCCATCTGGGTGCTGGGCGCAAAGAAAGCCGCCGAACTAATCCGGATCGAAAGGCAGAGCAGACGGAAGCAAAGCAAGCGGTGACGGTGAGGAGTTCCAAACGGCCCGCCAACGAAGGCCGGTTGGTCGCATGAAAATGAAAGACCGCAACTGGAACCGGATGGCCGAAAGGCACAACGCAGCCGTGGAGGCCAAAGCGCCTCTGCTGGCATCGGCTGGTCTCATCAAGCCACTGACCGCCGAAGAGATCCAGGCGAGCTACGAGCGTTGGCGCCGCGACCGAGAACAACTGCGGCTACGGCAGGTCCGTTTTGCCGAGCGTTGTCGGCGGCTGGTCGCGCGGCGTGTTTCAAAGTCCGAACTGGACGATTTGGACGCGCGCCGCTCTCGACTACCGCCGTCGAGCGAATACGGAGCGGACTTCTGGCGCAGAGTCCTCGCCGGTCTGTGTGGTCGCCCAAACCAGGAGCACTAGACATGCTGATCCATGGCTTCGTGGGTGCGAGTCGCGTGAACGGGCCCGGCTTGCGCGCCGTGCTCTACTTCCAGGGGTGCTCGATCGGTTGCCGTTCTTGCTGGAACCCGACAAGCCACGCGTTCATCGGCGCCGAGCGGAGCGTTAAAGAAATCGCCGGACAGGTCTTGTGTGCCCATCTTGACTTCGCGCTGGAAGGAGTGACGTTCTCGGGCGGCGAGCCGATGCAACAAGCGGACGCCTTGCTTGATCTCGTCGAATCTCTACACTCTCGACTTCCTGGGCTTAGCTTTGGGCTGTACTCCGGGTATTCGGAGGAGGAGTTGAAGACCGGCCGGTACTGGTGCCGATCCGAACTGGCGTCAGGCGTAAAACGCGACATCTGGCAAAGGCTCACATGCTATATCGACTTCGCCGTGCTTGGACGGTACATCGCCTCACGGCCCAGCACGCTGCCGCTCCGAACGAGCGCCAACCAAAGGCTCACGCTCTTCTCCAGCCGCTACTGTGAGAGGGACTTCGAGCCGCAGGAGGTGGAGATCCACATCGGAGCGCAAGGGCTGGTTCAGGTGACCGGTTTTCCGTTGGCCGGGCTACCGGTCTGACAGTTATCGGCGCACGAGGCGCCGAAAAAGGCGCCCGTGCAACAACTGCCACTCTTTTTCTGTTCATCCCCGGACGGCTCGTCCACATGCGTCACTCTGGCGGAAGTTCTCCAGAGGCCTCCAGAAGTTCCGCTTGTGATCGCCGACGGCCTGGGCGTCAACTCGACCGCACTGCTGATCGGGTTGTCGCGCGCTGGCGTCCGTCCCGACCTCATCCTTTTCGCGGACACCGGCTCGGAAAAGCCGGAAACCTACGCATACCTGGAAACCCGCCGGAGCTGGCTGCGCCGTGTTGGATTTCCGGACCTGATCGTGGTGCGCCGGCGCGGCGTTCGTGTGCCGGACCAGAGCCTGGAAGATCAGTGCCTGCGGACCGGCACCCTGCCGAGCCTCGCTTACGGCCGCAAGAGCTGCAGCCTGAAATGGAAAGTCGCGCCGCAGGACAAGTTCTGCAATCACTGGGCGCCGGCCTTGCGGTGCTGGCAGTCCGGTCAACGGGTTGTCAAGGCGATCGGCTATGACGCCGGCCCTTCCGACGGGCGGCGCATCAAAGAGTTCCGCGATCTGAAGTACCGCTTCTGGTATCCGCTGCGCGAGTTCGGGCTGGACCGCGCGGCATGCATCGAGTTGATCCGCTCCGAAGGACTTCCCGTTCCCTGCAAGAGCGCCTGCTTCTTCTGTCCGGCGACGAAGAAGCCCGAACTGGTTCAGCTTCAAAGGAACCATCCTGACCTGCTGGAACGCGCTCTCGCGATCGAGCACTGGGCCTTGCCGAATCTGCGCTCCGTTCAGAGACTCGGGCGGAGGTTCGCCTGGACAGCGTGGCTCAGCCAACAGCCCAACTTGATTTCAAAGGAGGTGGCCAGCAATGTCGACTCAAGAACAACTCTTCTGCTTTCCATCAACGCAGACGGCGCCCGTGCCAGTGAACGGTAGCCTTACCGCGATCGCCCCTGCCGGCAATGGCGGCGGCGCGCCGATCACTGTTGCGATCACGGATCCGGGCGTGGATCTGGCCAAGAAGACCGTGTGCATCAAGGTCCGCTTGTCCACCATGGGCAACACCCGGAAGGTCTCGACCTCGCAGATCGAGGCCGATGCCGACAAGGATCTGCTTCGCGTCTCGAAACACCTGGTCGACTCAGCCGAGTTGAAGGCAATCGGGCGGTTCGACGGCGAGATCCGCCGGTTCCTCTACAACATCTGCCTGCCCTTCGAGATCGGCATCCATCTGCTTCCGATCGCCGCGCTTGAGACGGTCGAGTTTCGGCTTCGGCAGTTCGCCGAGGATCGAAAGCAACTGGTTGCCGCGTTCATCAACGCGTATCCAAGCCTCTGCCAGGATGCCGCCAAGAGGCTCCGCGGCCTCTACAACCCGGCCGACTACCCTCCCGTCGAAGAGGTCGCGAGCGAGTTCACGTTCTCTTGGCAGTACGTCAGCTTCGGGGTGCCGGACCAGCTCAAAGGCATCTCGCGTGAAGTCTGGGAGCAGGAGCGTGAGAAAGCGGCGCAACGCATGGCTGAGGCGTCCGCGGAAATCCAACTGGTGCTGCGGGAGTCGATGGCAAAGCTGGTCCAGCACATGGCCGACCGGCTCAAAGAGGGGCCGGACGGCAAGCCGCTGCGCTTTAAGGAGTCGACGGTATCGAACCTCGTCGAGTTTCTCACGAACTTCGAGTTCCGCAACGTCACGGACGACGGCGAACTCCAGACCCTGGTTGCCCAAGCCCGGCAGCTCCTACAGGGCGTCAGTGCGGACGACCTGCGCGCCACCGGTGACCTCCGAGCAAAGGTTCAGCAGGGCATTGCTGGTATCGCGGCTCAACTCGACACGATGCTGACGCGAACCGGCGGCCGGAAGTTCCGATTCGACGAGGAGGAGTCATGACACCGGGCTTCGTGGCGGCGGTTCTTGAAGGTTTTGAAGCAACGCTCGATGCCGTACTGGAGCGCCTCGACGACGGAGATCTCAAGCGCGAGGTGGAGGCGCTTCAGGAGCATATCAGCAGCAAGCGACAACAGTTCGAAGCTACGGGAATCTCGGAGCCGGTCACATCCGCCTCGTGAGGGGTTTCCGAGCTTCATCCTGCGCCGTCTCTGATCCTCCGGTCCGAAGCTGGCGCATACATCAAAACCGCGCAGGCCGGGTCCGCCCGGCCTGTTGCGCTTCAGAAGGAGTCGACAAACATGATGAGTAGTTGTGGCTTTACCCGTAACTTGGCCGCCCTTGGAAGCATAATGTGGCCGCCGCGCGCGCGACTTGGCGTGTACCTCGGTTCACCCCGTGGAACCGGAAGAGGGGGTTGGAAGCATGATCTGGCCGAAAGTTCGGAAACGAAGCATAACGTGGCCGCGGGCGCATCTCGCAGGTGATCTGTCGCGCTTGGCAAGGCTGGAGGGATTTCGAGGGAGTTCAGTAAGGGTCAGGTGTAATGTAAGTTACGTGGAATCAGCCCAGTTTCCCTCTGTGGAAGCCAGTTGTTCTAGCTGGATTCGGTCGTGCGGGGCGACGGGAGAGGTCGCACGCGGATTTTCTCGCGGGTAACGACGCTGAAGCGGCCGGACCAATCGGGCTGAGATCCGATGGCTGCGACCGCCAGCGCTGCGATTTCGTCGGGAGTTTGAGGAGTGATCCGGAAGAGGACGATCCCGCAATCGGCGGGCAGGCCTCGACGATAGGCCAGTTCCCCGAAGTCCTTGTCGAAGGTCAGGAGCGTTCGCTGCGTGGCGACGCACTGAGCAAGAACTGCGTCGTCGGGCGCTCCCGGATCTGTCTCAGAGATCCAGAGGACGTCCAGGCCGGCCTCGCGAAGCGCTGCGACTGCCGGACGAGGAAAGTTCTCGTCGGCAAGAAGCCTCATGCGATCTCGATGGGGTAGACCTTCTCGCTATGAATGACCTCGCTGGCGTACGCCAGACAAGCGCGAACGTCTTCCTCCGTCAGAGTCGGATAGCTGTCGAGAATCTGTTGGTGGGTCCAGCCCGCCGCCAGAAGGTCGACGACCATCTCGACGGCAATCCGAGTCCCTTTGACGACAGGTTTGCCAACAAGGATTCGCGGGTCGACCGTGATGCGGTCACGCCAGTCCATACCCTTAACCATAACAGAATGTGCCCAGAGCAGCGATAGTTGGCTGGGCGGACGAAAGGAGAGTGCGCCATGGCGCAAGGATTGAATCGAGTGATGGTGCTTGGCTTTCTGGGCGGTACACCTGAGCTGAAATTCACGACGGACGGGAAGCCCGTAGCGAAGTTCAGCGTGGCGGTCAACGAAAAGTGGAAGGATTCAACCGGGGCCGCTCAGGAGCGGGTCGAGTGGATCCGCATCGTATCGTTCGGCCGATTGGCTGAGATCTGCGGAAACTATCTTTCTAAGGGACGTCACGTGTTCGTCGAGGGCCGTCTTCAGACCCGGGGATGGGAAGACCGCGAGGGACAGCGAAGAACCGTCACGGAGGTTGTGGCGAGCGGACTCAAGATCCTGGATTCGCCCAACAAAGATGGCCACGTTCAGCAGCAGGAGCCACACGCTGAGGACACGGCGCAGGAAGTTCCGTTCTGAGATCGGGTGGATCCCCAGGTGGCCGCTACTAGCAGACCGTCCGGCCCGTTTGCGAAGTGTCGTAGCCGGCAAGCGCTTCGAGTTTGCGGCGCAGTGAGGCTCGTTGCAGGACCTCCAGCAGACTTCGGACTGCCGGAAGATCGACGAACTCCCGGCGCAAGGAGAAGTCGAAGCGCTCGCCCCGAAGAGGCACGAAATCGAGTCCGAAAGCACGGGCCGCGGACGGCGTCGCGACGCAACAATCGGCGTCTCCGGCAAAAACCGAATATGCCGCGGCGAGATGGCCGTTCGCAACCTTGCCGTATCCCCCTACTTTGGACGATGGCATCCCGGCGTCGCGGAGTAGCAGGTCCAACAAAGCGCGGCTTCCCGAGCCAGGCTCACGGTTGACCAGGCGGAGCTTGGCGCGCCCCAGATCGCTTGCTTTGCGAATGGCATGGGGATTCCCCCGCGCGACCACGAATCCCTCCTCCCACCGGGCGAATGTGACGACGGTCAGATCTTCGTTCGGCATCAGCTTTCTGAGATACGGCACATTGAACTCTCCGCTGACTGGATCCTCGAGATGGCTCCCGGCAATATGTACCTTGCCCTCCTTGAGCCATTCAAGTGCGCGGCGGCTGGAAGCTGGCACAGCGACCACTTCGACTCCGGAGAGACGTTCCGCCATGCGCGTCAACAATCCAATCGCTGGATCACAGCCGGCGATCACCAGACGCTTGTGCATCGATTCGTCGGAGTTGATTACGTGAACCTTGGTCTCGGCCGAACCTTTCCGGACCGGAGTGACGATCCCATCCGCCTCCGGCAAGTAGTATGGAACGCTTTCCGCGGGAGCACAGATCCAATGGTCCTTGATCTTCGCCAGACGGACAGGCCTCCCTGGCGACGCGGGAGCCGTGGAGAGCATCGTTGCGGTCACCGATTCGGGGCGGGCTACGGGTGATTCGGCCAGCATGAAGAGGTCCTCAACGGGGACTTCGAGTTCGCGGGCCAATCGCAGGGCGACCGTAGTGTTGGGAACGTAGCTGCCGGATTCAATCGCATAAATTGTCTGGCGTGTTACTCCTACTCGCTTGGCGAGATCCGCCGCCGCGATGCCACGGACCTGACGGATGGACGAGAGACGGCTTTCGACAGACATGATGGGTGCCGGACCAGGCAAAGGTGCTAACCGAGACTATGTTATCTTAACACGACAGGTGGAAAATCGCGCTCGAATGCCCTCGCAAAAGCTCGATACCGGCGTCCCAGCGCACGTGAAAACTCACGTTGCGACGGAGTCACATGACCGCCTCCGTTTCGACCGCAACGAGTGGTCCGGAGCATTCGGCGATCTCGGTACCGACCTTCCGCTACTGGTCGGCATGATCCTCGCTTCGGGGCTCCAGGCCTCTAGTGTGCTAACAGTGTTCGGTCTCATGCAGATCGCAACCGCGATCCGCTACCGGATGCCGATGCCGGTTCAGCCGCTGAAGGCGATGGCGGCCATCGTGATTGCGCAGAAGCTGCCCGCAGATGTGCTGTACGGAGGCGGCTTGGCGATCGGCGCCAGTATGCTGATCCTGTCCGCTACGGGATTGATTGACTGGATCAACCGTGTCGTGCCCAAGGCGGTGGTGCGTGGTATCCAGTGCGGGCTCGGGCTCCAACTAGCGGGTATCGCGCTTAGGGATTACGTGCAGGCTGATGGTGTGGGCGGCTGGTGGCTGGCCGGGATCGGCTTTCTTGTGACCGTCGTCTTGATTGGCCGGAAGCGAGTCCCGTCGGCCGTGATATTAGTCGCGCTCGGCGTTGTTTACGCCTTTGTCTTCAAGCTGAACGGTTCCGCCCTGCCGGGATCGGTTGGACTTCACTTTCCGCAGTTGCATCATCCTTCCGCGGCCGCAGTCTGGACGGGCTTTTTCATCCTCGCCCTGCCGCAGATCCCGCTCTCGATCGCCAACTCGGTCTTGGCGACTCGCCAACTTACTGAGGATCTGTTTCCAGAGAAACGAATCACGGCTCGCGGAATTGGCTGGACCTATGCAGTCATGAATCTGATCAACCCGTTCCTTGGCGGCGTGCCTACGTGTCACGGATCAGGAGGCATGGCGGGCCATTACGCGTTCGGCGGCAGAACGGGTGGCTCGGTGGTCATCTATGGCGCGATGTATGTGATGCTCGGAGTTCTGTTCGGCCCCGGCTTTCAAACAGTCATCCAGGCGTTTCCCATGCCGATTCTCGGCGTGCTGTTGCTGTTCGAGGCGATCACTCTGCTCGCGCTGCTCCGCGACCTCTCCGGGCAGAGCGTGGACTTTTTAATCGCTCTCTTGGTCGGCGTCATTGCGAGTTCGCTCCCCTACGGCTACCTGGCCGGTCTCTTGATCGGCGTGGTTTGTGTTCATCTGTCACGCCGCGGTCTGACGCGGCTGGGAGTGGAGAGGTGATCCTTCGCAAACGTAGCCGCTGGCTCAACTCGACGGTTCTTGGCATCGGCCTCGCATCGTTCTTCAGCGACTTGAGCCACGAAACGGTCACCTCGTTGCTCCCCGGGCTACTGGCGACTCTTGGCGTGGCGGCTGCCGCGCTGGGCACAATCGAAGGAGTCGCCGACGGATTATCATCGGTGGCAAAGCTGTACGGCGGGTGGTGGACGGACCGCCTTCAGCGGCGGAAGCCGCTCTGTGCGGGCGGTTACGGCGTCATGGCTGCCGCCACGCTGGTCATTGCGGCGGCGTCCCACTGGACGATCGTGCTGAGTGGGCGGGCGCTTGCCTGGGTCGCCCGCGGCCTCAGAACGCCGCCACGAAAGGCGCTCCTGGCGGAGGCCGTCGAGCCTCAATACTTCGGCCGCGCATTCGGGCTGGAGCGGATGATGGACACGCTCGGCGCGGTGGTGGCGCCGGCAGCGACCTTGCTTTTGTTACGGGCCGGGTACGCCCAGCGGGAGTTGATCTTTTGGGCCACGATCCCTGCCCTTCTGGCGGTGCTAGCCATCGCGATCCTGGTCCGCGAGACGCCGGCTCGCGAACCGCATCAGCATCCTCTCTTCGACAGCTATCGCGGGCTTCCAGCGCGGTACCTGCGGCTGCTGCGATGGATCGGACTGTTTGGGGCCGGCGACTTTGCCCATTCGCTCATGATCCTTTACGCTACCGCGAGCCTCACACAACGCCTCGGGACGGCGGAAGCTGCCGCGACGGCGGTCGCCCTCTATGTGCTCCACAACGCCTGCTATGCCGCAAGCACGTATCCGGCGGGGTTTCTGGCGGACCGCTGGGACAAGCGCAAGCTGCTCGCGAGCGGCTACGGACTCGGCGCTTTGGTCGCGCTCATGCTCGCTTGGGGCGCCGGGTCTTTGCCGATGCTCGCGGCCGCTTTTGCGCTCGGAGGGACCTACGTCGGAGTGGAAGAAACGCTTGAGGACTCGCTCGCCGCGGAGTATGTTCCGGCGCGGCAGCGAGGCGCGGGCTTCGGCCTGCTGGCGATTGTCAATGGCGTCGGCGATCTGATCAGCAGTATGCTCACCGGCTGGCTCTGGGCGGCCGCCGGACATGGCGTAGCTTTCGGTGTGGCTGGCTTGCTGATGGCGAGCGGCGCCGTGGGCATTGCAGTGAGCCGCGACGAATCAAAAGTGTAGCTTGAGGGCGAGTTGACTCACTCGGGGATCGCCGGCTGACGTGATCGCGCCGAAGCCAGGAGTGCCAAGGACCATGTTGGGCGCGCCGAATGGCGGCGTGTTCGTGAGATTGAAGACCTCAGCGCGGAACTCCAACACGATGTGCTCGCGCAGTTGCGTTCGCTTGCTCAGTGCGATGTCCACATTGCGATAGCCAGGGCCGCGTACGGGATTTCGCGAACTATTCCCGATCGTGAACTGGGGCGCCGCTTGAAAGGAAGCCGTGTTGAACCATTGCGCCGTGCTCCTTTGTGAGGCGGGTAGCGTAGGGTCGGTGAGGCGATTCGGACGTTGCGTGCCGAATCCCGCGAACGCGTTGAAGTTGGTGGCTTGGCTGATCGTGAGAGGCAGGCCGGATTGCACCGATATCAGACCAGCGAGTTGCCAGCCTCCAAACACCCGGCCGGCGAGGCCGTGTACCGGGGAACCAAGGCGGCCGAATGGAATCTCGTAGGTCCAACTCGCCGTAAAGATGTTCGGGATGTCGCCGTTGGAGACGTCCCGCTCCAGTTTGCGGTTGAATGCGTCGGCAACCGGCGAATTCTCCACGGCCCCGGCCTGGATCGAAGCATTGAAAACCGATGAGGCCTCATCAATCAGCTTGCCCCGTGTGTAGCCGATCATGAAAGAAAGGCCCCGCGAAAACCGCTTCTCCAGTTTGATCTGAAGTCCGTGAAAGTTCGTGTCCCCGGCGTTGTTCCGGTAAAGATCCACGGCGGTGAATCGGGGAAACGGCTTGAGCAACTGGGCTCGCGTAATCGTCGGATCGCCCAAGGACGATGATCGCGGAATCTGGCCAAAGAAGGGGTTTGTGACGCGCTCCAGCAGCGGAGCGCCATACTTGAGCTGATCCACAGTGAGTTGGTTCAGGTTGACGTCCGGCATGCCCACGTGCGTGATCTTCGATCCGGTGTAGGCAATCTCCCACACCAGGTTCGACGTGATCTCCCGTTGAATGGCGAAGTTCCAGTGCTGCGCGTACCCCGATCCGAGACTTCGATCGACACCGTAAACGCCCTGTCCGAGTCCGGCATCACGGGTTGGCCGAATTGGCGTTACGTTTGGACCCGATGAAAGAATGAAAGCGGGGTGGATGTTATCGAGGGTGCGCTGGCCCACGGATTGAACGAAAGGAAACTGCGGGTTGATGAACGAGGTGCTGATGCCCGCCATCTGAAACCAAACCAATGCGTAGGCCGACCTCACGACGGTGCGGCCCATTGGCTGATAAGCCACGCCCAATCGCGGCCCAAAGTTGCCTTTGTGCAGTTCGCGGGCGGAACGCGGGAAACCATCACGCCCCAGATAGTCCAACTGCTGCGTTGCGAAGTTGAACACGGCTCCCTGGTTTTCGGATTCTGTGGAAGGAAAGCTGAGTGTATATCGCAGACCCGCGTTCACCGTGAGGCGGGGCGACACCCTCCAATCGTCCTGAACGAAATACTCTTGGATGACCGCACGGGGGCGGATGGCTTTCTCCTGCAAATCGATCGAGAAGGTGTTGACTTGGCCGAGCAGGAAACTGGCGAGCGAGTTGCCGGTAGCTGCAGTGCCGGGCAAGTTGGTGAACAAGGTGTTGAAGTTAAAAAGGCCCGCCGGCGCGGGAGGCTGGAGGATATCTAGGCGTTCCCACCGGAAGTCGAGACCGGCTTTTACGGCGTGGCGGCCCTTTTGAAACGACACTGTGTCGACCAGTTGCGTCACGTCGGTGCGGAAGTTGGTCGCGGTGCTCGCGGGTGAACCGAGCTGCTGCAGGCCGTCGATCGAGAATGTTGGCAGGGTGTTCTGGAAAGCGCCATTGGCGGGAAGACCGGGCAGCCCCAAGCTCTGCGCCGCCGGAGCGTCGAGTGAGGTAGCCACGCGAGCGACGGACCGCCGCGTGTAACCCGACCTTAGCTCGTTCACGACGTGCGCGTTGAAGACATGAACGTAGTTTGAGACGAAAGACTGCGCCAGTGTGTTCGTGGGGCCGGCGACTCCGGTAGTCAGGTTTCCGCTGCCCTCTGGTAAGGGCGTGACCGGCCTGACGTCATCGGCGGCATAGGAGTAGCGCCCGTAGACGAGATCACGGCCGGAGAATCGATGATCGAGCCGGACGTCGAACTGGTCCTGGTCGTTCGGCTCGTTCGCGACCCGGCGGTAGTTGTTGGCTGTCCCCGTCGAGGTCGGAAGGGGATAACGTTGGAGGAGTTGCGTCGCGACGCGATCCATCCTTGTCGCCGGAATCGAATTGCTAGTAAATGGATCGCGGTTGACGGCGCCATCGGTTGTGGTTCGCGTGGTCAGTGGATCATGGATCGTCGCTATACGCCCGGCGACCGGCTCGCTGAAGATTCCCTCCCGTTGGAGCAACGTGGGAACGGTTGAGATCCGCACCCGCCCTATATTCTGCCGCGTGCCTTGATAGTCGGTGAAGAAGAATGTCTTGCCACGGACAATCGGTCCGCCGAATACGCCCCCGAACTGGTTCCGCCGGAACAGCGGTTTGTTGGGATCAGCCGCAGTACGCGGCGCGAAGAAGTTCCGGGCGTTGAGGGCTTCGTTCCTCAGAAACTCGAAGAGCGACCCGTGGAACTCGTTGGTTCCAGATCTCGTGGTGAGGTTGATCACGCCCCCGTCAAAACGGCCGAACTCCGCCGCGGGAGAATTGGTCACCACCTTAAACTCCTGGATGGCGTCGATGATCGGAAAAAAGGCGACCTGGCCCGGTTCCGGTTGCAGCACGGAGATCCCGTCGAACAGGTACTCATTGACCCGGGGACGGCCGCCGTTGACACGAGGGAACGCGGAGCCCGGCGGCAAGGCGACTCCAGGCGCCAGCGCCACCAAAGACACAAAGCTTCGCCCGTTCAAAGGAAGATCGATAATCGCGCGATTCTGGACCACGTGGCCGAGAGTAGCGGCGTCCGTGCGAAGCAGGGGCGCGTCTTCTGTCACGCTGATGCTCTCACTGACCTCGCCTACCTCCAGGGCGACATCGATGCGCACTCGCTCGCCAGTTGATAGCCTCACGCCGTGCCGGACCAGCCGCTTGAATCCGTCCGCCTCGACAGCGAGGCTGTAAAGCCCCGGCCGGAGATTCGTCAAGGTGTATGTGCCAGTAGCGCCAGTCGTGGTCAAGGAAGACAGGCCCGTTTGCGTCTCCGTCCCCGAAATCTTCGCGCTCGCGATAACGGCTCCATGGCCGTCGCGGACCTCACCCGTGATCTCAGATCCTGCCGGCTGGGCGCTTGCGGTGTGGGGACCGAACACGATGATGCCGGCTAGCACTCCAATAGTGCGACAAAGGCTGAGCGTGTATTCCCGCATGGAGGCTACGCAACCCGCGACGGCCAATCCGCCGATGGGGGGCAGATCCCCAGCTTATAGTCCGTCATGTCGCTTGTCAATCAACACAGACAGAGTCGTTTAAATAAGACTCACTGGTCGTCCCCGTAAGCAACCGCATCAAGTGCCTTTGAGAACACGCAGTGCCGGGGACCACTGTAGCTCCCGCTGGGCCGCGCCGGTGACCCCGAGGCCGCTACTGCTTACCAGCCCATGAGAGTGAGCCATTGTGGGTGGCACGAGGCGAAGCGAAGCCCAGCTTGAACAGCGCCCGTTCAGAAGGTGAGACGAGCCGCGAGTTGTGCGGAGCGTCCGGGACGAGCACTTGAAACTACACCAAAGTCTGCCGCGCCGTAGGTGAAGCCTGGGATGTTGAAATTAGTGTGATTCAACATGTTATAGAACTCTCCTCGAAGATCGAGGGCCCATTGCTCTGTGAGCCGAAACCTCTTTTCGAGAGTAACATCAGTCGTCACCAGGGGTGCTCCACGAAGGACGGACCGCGGTGAATCGCCAAAGGTGAATGGTGCCGGGGCGGCAAACGCATCCGTGTCAAACCAGCGGACGATTGTGCGTTGATTGGAGGGCAAAGAAGGGTCTCGCAAGAGATTGGGTCGCAACGGTCCGGCTGAGAAGGCATTTGTTGTGTTGGCGGACATCACAACGGTCAACGGAGGACCGGATTGCGCTGTTTGCTGAAGTCCGATTCTCCAGCCTCCCAACACTGCGCTTGCAGCTCGGTTTCCGCGGACCGCACGGAATTCGTACAGCAGTGTGATCAAAAGACGATGCGGAACATCAGAGCCGCTGCGTCCTTTGTCCAGCCGCCGATTGTACGCATCCAGGTAATTGCCTGTGACTCCGTATTCGTTCGACGACTCCACGTCATCGAGGAACTTCGAAAAGGTGTAGTGAGCCAGGAATGCCAACCCACCTCCCAAGCGTTTCTCCGTCCTGACGAATCCGCCGTGATAGGTTGAGTTGCCGATGGACGGGTTGATCCAGGTAACATTGCTGAACTGAGGGAAAGGACGCCGCGACTGTGCGTCGCCTGGGCCCATCAGCTCCGGCGGAACCTGGTTTAGGCTGAAGTCGTTTCCGGTTAGATGATGGCTGACGTTGCCCATGTAGCCGATTTCGAGAAGCAGGTCGCGTCCCACCTCGCGTTGAATTCCGACGTTGTATTGGTATGAGATGGGCGCCACCTGCTGCGGATTGAAAAATGAGACGGACGTGTTGGGCTTCTGGCCGACCGACACGGCTCCGAACCCAGGCGTGAGCGGCTGCCGTGAAATGGCGGGAAAGCCGTCTCGAAGCCGCAACGCGCTCTGGAACTCAGCCTGCGCGACGACATAACTGGCCGATGTGGAGAAGCCCAGGGATGCGGCATCGCCGATCGTATTGCTGACTGTCGGGCCGTAGAAGATACCAGCACCGGCCCGGATGACCGTCTCGCGGCTTCCGGGAAGCCGGTAGGCGAATCCCAAACGTGGCCCAAGATTGTTCACATCGGTGGCGAACGCCCTTTCTGGAGTTCCGTTCAACCCAGCCCATGTCACGACACCAGAGGTACCTGAGACCGGGTTGATCGCCACTGGATCGAAAGAATTCATCTTGTTGTTGATTTCCCGCCGAGGGAACTCTGCTTCCCACCGCAGCCCTGCATTGATCGTCAAGCGATCGGAGAGGCGCCAGTCGTCCTGGACATAGAACGCCAAGTACGAAGCACGCGTCTGGATCTTGTCGGAAGCTTGAACGCTCGCCGCGTTCACTTCTCCCAGAACGAAACTGGCGAATGCGTTTCCCGTCCCCGTCACTCCTGGCAGAGCAGTGATGAGCGGACTGAAACTGAGGATGCCGGCCGAGCCCCGGTCGCGAATCTCATCGTTTGCCCCGGCACGATACTCGACACCGAACTTCACGGCATGTTTGCCCTTAAACCACGATAGTGATTCCAAGATCTGCCGGTCGAGGATCGGAGTCTGATACCGGGCAACGCCCGCCGAATTGCCGACGGGCGCGTAGGCGCCGGAGAAGTTGAAGGCTGGGAACGCAGCCTCACTGACCCCTTCGAGGCCGATCGCCGCAGCGAGATTCGCGTCCGCACCCGGACGGGAATCGATGAATTTCCGGCGCAAGTACGTGAACCGTAGGTCGCTGGACAGAGTGGGACTAAAGGTGTGAGTGTACGCACCAAGGATACTCTGCACTCGAACATCGGTGATGTCAGCCGTCGGATCGGCTACCGGAATTCCGTATGTGCCGCTGTTGCTGGTGCCGCTGTCGTTGATGTAGTAGCGCGCGGTCACCAGATCGGACGGCCGGAATTGATGGTCGAACTTGGCAACGACGATATCCCGGCTCAATCTGTCCCTACCGCTGCCCACGAAGTTGTTCGAGTTGGTAATCGTCCCGGCGCGATTGGGTAGCGGAAAATAGCTAAGAGTAGCAAGAGCCACGGGGTCGAACCGCGCGATCGGAACCCTGTTTCCAGGAAACGGTTGTCGCGTATTGCCGGATGTCGTGGCGGGGTCGTAGATCAGGATCGGCTGGCCGCCGGCGGTTCGCAGATCTGAAAAGTCGCCGGACCTGTTCAGCAGCGTGGGAACCGTCGAAGCGGATGTATCGCTGGTCAATTGCTGGGTTTGTTCCCAGGTGACGAAAAAGAAGGTCTTGTCCTTGCGCAGGAAACCTCCAAGGGATCCACCGTACTGGTTCAGCCGCACGGGTTGGCGGCTCGCCGCGAAGAAGTTGCGCGTATTGAACACGTCGTTTTGAAGCGACTCAAACAGACTCCCGTGGTACTGATTGGTGCCCGAGCGGGTAGACATGATAATCAGGCCGCCGGTTGAATGTCCGAATTCCGCCGAATAATTGTTTGCGATCACCTGGAACTCCTGCATCGCGTCAACGGGCAGCGTGGTGAGTTGCTGATTGCGGGTCAGCCCCACAGCATTCGATACGTTTCCGCCATCCAGGACGAACGCCTGGTTGCGCGTCCTTCCTCCGGCCACTGTAAAGACAGGATAATTCTCGGCCGTTCCTGTTCCAGGATCGACCATCACAACCCCCGGTGCCAATGCAGCGAGTGATGAAGCCGCTCGGTTTGGCAGGGGTAAGCCGACGAGCATCTGCCGATTCACAACTTGCGCAACGTTGGAAGACTGAGACTGCACCAGAGGCGTTGCTTCGGTCACCTGGATGGTCTCGATTCGCTGGCCGACCTCCAAAGTCAAGTCGATCGCGATGGTCTGATTGACCTGTAACGTTATGGGGCCACGAGAGACCCGATTGAACGCCTCCGCTTCGGCAACCACCCGGTACACGCCGGGAATGAGAGAGCCGACGCGGTATAGTCCGGCTTCGTTCGTGACCGTGTCCGATTGAACACCCGAGTCCAAGTTCGTGAGCGTAACCTTTGCAGCCGGAATAGCCGCCCCGGTAGCGTCTCTCACGCTTCCCGATATGATGCTGTTGCCGCTCTGAGCCAACGCTGTCACAGCAATGGCGGCAGCCATCGATAGTATTGCGATTCTCGCCATAGTAATCTCCAGCACTGAAGCTTTGGCCTTGAGGGGGGAGGGCAGAACAGATGAGACTAGCGGAGGCAACAACAAGGATGGAACCAGCGCGGTGCACCCAGGGAGAGTTGGGAACTCACCGTACTGATGAAGAGGGTTCGCATGTTCACCACTATCTCGATAGGGATAGTATAGATTCTATTAAAACTGTTGTCAATCCGTCTCGTGATGCGGCCGACAAATCCAGCTGGATCGATCCCCGTATATATTTGATATACAAGGAGTTACTATCAACGGCTTAAGCTAGAAACGAGAACAATCCAATGAGGGGCACCAGTCGGCCCGTTGGTCTCTCCGCGGCGACACCACGTCGCTGCCGACGCCAAAAGTTGAAAACAAGAGGGTGCTCACCAGTACCAGTGGGGCGGCTCGCCGAAGACAACAGTGGCGGAAGCGCTGGCGCCCACACCGGAAACGATGCGGGCCAAAGCTTGTCTGAAAGCAGCACCGTTGCCTCGCGATCGAGCAGTTCTCCATGGCCGCAACAAAATCGAGCACGTAGCCGCCAAGCTTGCCGCTTCGAGCCGCGACACAGGAGGTCGATTGGCATGGGGAGCCTGCCGGCTGTTTGCTAGCGCCGTCAGGATTGAGCGCGAGCAGCATCGCAAACGCGTGTGCGGTGCCGGGGCTGGTCGCGTTAACTCTCTTCGCTCTGGCCCTGACGCAGGTCGACTACGCTTATGCCGGGCGCGCGTCTGGTGGGTGTACGTCGAGCATTCCTTAGCCTGGCTGTGGCTGATCAAGGGAGAGCAGCGGACGTCCAACCGCTCTCCAAGCACAGGCTGGGGAAGCGACGAGAACTCCTTCTGATGGCCAAAACAAAATACTTGTAATGTGTTTGTATGTGCGCTATAGTGCGCATAGACATGCCGTCAGAGGAAACGCCCAGGGATATCGAGCGTTGGTTCGCGTCGGCCGTAGCGAAACTGTGGCCAGTAGCGGAAGGGTCATTGTCGTTGCGGCGCTGTCCTTGTGTGCGAAAAAACTGCCAGGCGTGTGCGCGGGGAGAGGGACATCCGAGCTACGTCCTTTATGCACGTCGCGGTGGAAGGCGCGTGTCGATTTACGTCCCGGATGATGTCGCCCCAAAGATCGAAAGGGCTCTTGAGAATGGACGCCGGCTGCAGCAGTTGATCAACGAGGCCGGCGTGCGGTATGTCGACGCGGTAAAGCGGCAACGGGCTGCCCATTCACGCAAGTAATGGGTTGTCCGGCGCCTACGGCGGGAATGGGAGGCCCTAATGCTGAGCGAAGTGGAACTGTCGGATTGGTTCCAGCGGCTGGCAATACCAGAGCAAGGTCGGGCCGCGATCCATCAAGTTCGTTCGTCGGACCCGGCGAGGCGCGTCGGTGGTGGCCATCGGAATGTGAGCGGCCGCTATCCGAGCAGAAAGATGGGCGTAACCATTCAGTTCGAAAGCCATCGCGTCGAACTCGCGGAAATCTACGAGATGGAGCACGACGTGGATTTGCTCGAGTACTACGACCAACCGCCGTCGATCAAGCTCGATTATCAAGCTGCGAGTGGCAAGCGGTTGGGCGTCATCCACACCGCTGACTACTTCACGATCCGGAACGATGGTGCAGGATGGGTGGAATGTAAGACCGAGGAAGAACTCGTCCACTTGTCGGAGAGGAGTCCAAACCGGTACCGTTTGGAGGACGGCAGGTGGCGATGTCCACCGGGTGAGGTTTACGCCGAACCGCTTGGCCTCAGCTACACCGTGCGGTCTTCACGGGACGTTAACTGGGTGTATCAAGCGAACGTGCAATTCCTGGAAGATTACTTTGGTGATCCCGGTGCGGTGCCGTCGGCGAAAGCAGAGATCGTTCGTTCGCATGTAGCCGCGCAGCCTGGCATCACCATGGACGACCTCTTTGCCACTGTGGCTGGCTGCTGCAGTCGCGACGATGTCTTCTGGCTGATTGCTCAAGACCGACTCTTCGTCGACATTCGCGCCGAGCGGTTCGTCGAGCCGAGTAAAGTGAAGGTCTTCCCCGATGCGATCACGGCGAGTATCGGAAATGGTGCTGGATTTCAGAGGCTTCCTGGCGATACCGCGGAGTGTATCGTTGCCCCTGGAAGCATTGTGACGTGGGACTCAAGGCCCTGGAGGATTCTCAACCTTGGCCAGACGACGGTGAGCCTTCTTGGAGAGGACCAAAGCATCTCGGAGCTTCCCCTTTTGGGCTTCGAGGCGCTGGTGAAGACCGGACGAATCCTGGGAACGAGATTGAACGGACCAACCGTGCCGAACCCGGAGACGCTGGAGCGCATCTCGAATGCCAGCGAGGCCGAACTCCGACGGGCGAATGATCGCTACAAATGGGTGTGTCAATTCTTGCAGGGGAACGTCAGCGAAAGCGAAGGAGCACCCGTTCCTAGCCGAACGCTGCGGCGTTGGGTATCTCGATACCGGAAGGCGGAACTTGTGTTCGGTAGTGGCTTCCTCGGTCTGCTGTCCGATATAGCGCGAAGAGGAAACGCGAGCAGCAAGCTGCCGGAAGCTACGACATTGTTGATGAACGAGTTCATTGACAAGGATTATGAAACGCTGAAGCAGAAAACCAAGAGGACGTCGTGGCTGGCCTTGCGACTCGAGTGCGAAGGGCGAGGCATCATCGCGCCCAGCTACAAGACGTACAGCCTTGCCATCCGCAGGCGGCCCGGACTTGAGCAAACGCTAAAGCGCCGAGGACATCGCGCGGCCTATGCCAAGGAGGCGTTCTATTGGGAACTGGACCTTAAGACGCCTCGTCACGGCGACCGTCCGTTTGAGATTGGACACATCGATCACACTGAATTAGATATTGAACTAGTCTGCTCACTGACTGGTCGCCCCCTGGATCGCCCGTGGTTGACCATTCTCACCGACGCGTTCTCGCGCCGGGTACTGGCGTTCTATCTCACATTCGATGCGCCCAGTCATCGCTCCTGCATGATGGTGCTGCGGGAGTGCGTATATCGCCACGGCCGGCTGCCTCAGATCGTCGTGGTCGATGGTGGGCGTGAGTTCGGATCGACGTACTTCGAAACGCTGTTGGCCCGCTATCGATGCACCAAGAAGACGCGGCCGCCGGCGAAAGCGCGATTCGGATCTGTCGTCGAACGAATGTTCGGGACGGCGAACACCCAATTCATTCACAATCTCCGGGGCAACACCCAGATCACCCGATGCGTCCGGCAGGTCACCAAAGGGGTCAATCCGAAGGGACAGGCCGTCTGGGCCCTCAAGGAACTCCAGGACCATCTGGCCGCTTACTTCTACGAGGTTTACGACACCATGGATCATCGCGCGCTTGGGCAGAGTCCTCGTGAGGCGTACCACGCGGGATTGGCATCGACCGGCGATCGGACGCATCGGATCATCCCCTATGATCGGGAATTCATGATCTATACGTTGCCGGCCACTGCAAGGGGGACGGCCAAAGTGAGTCCGGGGCGAGGCGTGAAGGTCCATCATCTTTATTACTGGTGCGATTCTTTTCAGAGGCCCGAGATCGAGAAGTCCCATGTGGAAGTCCGGTACGACCCCTTCGACGCTGGCATAATCTACGCCTTCGTGGAGAACCGCTGGATCGAATGCATCGGGGAGTATCATCACGTGTTCCAGGGACATTCACGAAAAGAGGTGATGCTGGCGGCCGAGGAACTGCGAAAACGGCGGCAGAACCACTTTCAAGGCTTCCCTGTCACCGCCAAGAAGCTCGCGGAACTCCTCAAAGCCGCGGAGATCACGGAGGGCATACTGAAGCAACGCCTCCGCGATCTCGAGGTTGCCAGAGCGCACTCGGATATACGGGGCGCCACCGCCGGTCCGTCGCTCCTCAGCCCGAGCGGCCGTGATTCCGGGGGTTCACTCGACACCGACAGCGAGGAACGCCAGGATTCTCCCACTGCTCCTCAAATCTACGCGGAGCTCTGATCATGGCTCAGCGCGACGCCACCGCTGCGGGAACTGCGGCTGAGGATCGCTTCCAGAAGGCGCGGACGTTTGAGCGGTTTACAATGGCTCACCCTCGCCTGATGCTCGTCAAAGGTCGGTTGCTGAGCGCGATTCGCGGCGCGGCTCCGGGATCGTTGGTGCTCGTCCTGGGCCCAACCGGTGTGGGCAAGACGACACTGCGGATGAAGTGCGAACAGGTCTTGACGGCAGACATGATGGCGGACCTTCAAGCTGATCCGGGGCGGTTTCCGTTCGTCAGCGTCGAGGCCGTTGCTTCGTTGACCGGCAGCTTCAACTGGAGGGATCACTTTAGCCGGATGCTTCGAGGAATGGACGAGCCGCTGATTGCAGACAAGCTCAATGGGCAGCGCATCGGCGGTGAACGAAGCCCGACTGGACGATTTGCGCCGGGGCCGCGGGCGGCCGGGTTCGAGTTGCAGCATGCCGTCGAACAAGCGTTGGGCCATCGGCGCCCGGCTGCCGTGTTCGTGGATGAGGCCCAGCATCTGGGCAGAATCGCGTCTGGACGCAAGCTATCTGATCAATTGGATGTCATCAAATCGATCGCCAACCGGACTCAAACCATTCATGTGTTGTTCGGGACTTACGACTTGCTGGCGTTCCGAAATCTCAGCGGTCAGTTGAGCCGGCGGTGTATAGATGTCCACTTCTCGCGGTACCGCGCCGATGACAAGGACGATCTGGAAACCTTCAAGAACGTCCTTCGGACATTCCAGGGTCAGTTGCCGATTCCGTCCTTCGATCTTGCTCAAGCTTGGGATTTCTTGTATGAGCGCTCCTTGGGGTGTGTGGGCATCCTCAAGGAATGGCTCTTGCGGGCGCTAACCACGGCGCTGGCCGATGGCAAGACGACCTTGACGCGAACGCATCTGAAGGAGTCTGCGCTCTCGGCCTCCCAATGCGAGAAGATCCTGACAGAAACCAAAGAAGGGGAAATGAGGCTGGATGAGGCCGACAGATCATGTTCACGCCTGAGACTTCTTCTCGGGCTCGACGGAACACGTCCGGATGAATCTCCCGCGCGGCAGCACGTGGATGCTATTCCGATTCCGATGAAAAGGCGCCGACGCGCTGGCCAGAGGAGGCCCAAGCGGGACAAGGTAGGGGGAACGGTGGCAGCCTGTGGCTGAGGACAGCACTTACGGCGCGCTCGACCTGTCTCTTCCGGAATTCAGTGGCAGGACGCGGCTGTATCATCAGCGTCCACTTGGGATCGGCACGCCAATGGTTGAAAGCCTGACCGGTTACATCGTCCGCCTTGCCGACGCTCATGTTGTTACGCCCGGCGCCCTGATCTTCAAGGAGCTTGGGCGGACCGTGGCAGCCGGTGGAACTGGCCATGAAGGCAGCCGCCGATGTTACTCCACCTTCGCATACGACGCCCACACTCTAAACGGAATGACAGATCGTACCGAGGAGTGGGCCATTGCTGTCGGCGCCGCGACAGGCGTCAAAAGCGTTCGATTCTTGACGATGCTCCCATGGAAGCACTTCTTCTCTGCGCAAGGCTTTACGCGTTCAAAGCGGGCATGGTGCGCCCGCTGCTATCGGCAGTGGCGGACAGAAGGCGTGGAAACCTACGAGCCGCTGTTGTGGATGCTAACGATGGTCTCGATCTGCCCGCTGCATCAACAACTCCTGATGACGAGATGCCCTCACTGCGGACGCGAGCCGCACGTTGTGTCTTGCCGGTCGCGTCCCGGACACTGCTCCCGGTGTGGGGGATGGCTTGGTGTTCAGACCGATGAGCCAGCCGATGGCGACGCAGCCGATTGGAATCAGGCTTGGTCGATTGGGGAGGCGGTAGCGACGCTGCTCGCTCGGGCGCCTACACTGGAGCGGCAACCGTCTGTGGAGCTGCTGAAGATCAACCTGCGGGCGTGCCTGGACGACCTCGCCGGCGGAAACGAAAGCCTGTTCCTGCGGGCCGCCGGGCTCGGCGCGAAGACGGTTGACGCGTGGCTAAGTGGACGCATGCTACCAAAGCTCGACAGTCTGCTGACGATCTGCTCCCGGCTGGGCGTGCCATTGCTCCGTTTTATAACTGAACCAATGAGTTCGGGCAACGCAGACTGGGAGCACGCGAGGGAGATAGTGGGTCGTTACCAGACATTACGATCTCGCAGGGCTCCAGTTGTGCGAGCCGCGCTAACTGAAGCTCTGCACACTCCCGAACCGAGGTCCCTGTCGGACATCGCCTGCCAGGTTGGTTTCAAGCACGAGCAGTCGCTTCGGAAGTACGATCCGGCGGCCTTTGGAGTCCTTGTGGAGCGACATCAAGCTCTTCAAGTCTTCAAGGGGCAGCCAGACGCAACAGACTCGATCCCGAGCAGACGTGTTGAGGAGGCTCTGGAAGTCGCGTTGCGGCAGGATCCACCGCCTTCGCTGCATGATGTGTCACTGAGCCTGGGTTTGCCAGGAGCCTCCTGGCTCGCGGAACGTTTCTCTGAGCCCTGTCGTGCGCTGGTGCAGCGGTCCAGAGAGTATCGACGGAACCGCCGTCTGGACGTCGAGAAGGTATTAGAAGCTGCGTTGATTGAAGAGCCACCACCAACGATTAGAGAAGTTGCGAACAGAATAGGTCATCGGAACGGCCAAACACTGCGAACGTGGTTTCCGGATCTCTACGGCGCATTGGCCGCGCGTAGCTCTCGGCGGCGAGATTGGTGGTTGGCAAAAGTGCAATCGTTTCTCGAAGAGGCGGTCACGCAGGAACCGCCTCCGTCAGGAGAGGCGGTTGCGGCCGGCGCTGGTGTCGCCAGCAGCCACCTTCGCACGCTGTTTCCGGATCTTTGGCGTGAACTCGTCGCGCGGCATGCCACGTATAAGGGGCAAGAGGGTGCATGGAACCGTCGTGGGTTTCAGGAAACGGTCCGCGGGATCGCACAGGATCTCCTGAGAGTCGGCAAATATCCGTCCCGCCGCAGGGTTCAAGCGCTACTCCCCGAGTTGAAGCTCGGCGGTGCCCACCTCATTGTTCGCGAGGTGAAGAAGGTCGTCGCTGAGTTCAGCGGACGGTCCGCAACGGCGGTTTCGCGTCGGTAATCCCATTCCGCTCCCTGGCGCCAACTGGAACCATATAGTGGCCGCGAGGAAATGGAAGCATATTGCGGCCCACGCGGCCAAATTATTGTCCCAGTCACAGTAGTGGAGTCAATCAGATCACGATCGTTGGCAACGTGGGTTCCCCACCGGAACTCAGTTATGGCCAAAACAACGTGCCGTTCTGCCGGTTCTCAGTCGCGGTCAACGAGCAGTGGAAGACCGACGGAGAAAAGAGATCGCGTGTTACCTGGTTTCCGGTGACAGTGTTCAACTCTTTGGCCGAGAGTTGTGCCAACTATATTGACCGCGGCCGGCTCGTTGCAATCCAAGGGAGGGTTCAGACGCGGGAGTATGAGGACCGCGAAGGGACCAGGCATCAGGTGATGCAGGTGGTCGCCGAGAAAGTCACATTCCTCGGTGCCGCGAAACGCGACGAGCACGATGGCGAGCGGCCGTCTCCCGGCCAACCTCGCGGAACCAACCCTCCGCAGGGTACGACGGCGGAAGACGCTCCGTTCTAGAACGGGTTTTGATCAGCGCGGGCTGCCGCGTTCTCGGTGGCCCGCTCCACAAGGAGCCAATCGCATGACACCAACAGCAGAATCCCAGGCGGGACTTTTCACCCAACTACAGCCCCTGCTCGCCCATCGCGCGGTATTGATCACCGTGTCGAAACTCGAGGGCGATCAGCTTCAGGTCAATATATGCCCTCGGCAGTTGAAGCAGGGCGAGAACGCGGCGCTCACAGTTCCGCTCTGCGTGACGGGCACGGCAGCCGAACTGGATGCACAGCTCGTGCCTCAGATCTCCACTTTCGTGGCTTCCCACGTCGGGCTGAATACAAACTTGGCGGCAATCGAGAAGGAAATTGCCGAGGCCGAGAAAGCAGCCCGAGAGGAAGCCAGGAAGAAGCACAAGGTCATCGGCAACGGTGGGAAGAGGTCGGCTGATTCTACACCGGCAACGCCACGGGCACCCGCCAAGCCTGAACCGGAGCAACCTCAGATGCTAAGTCTGTTCGACCAACAATCGCAGAGCGCTCCGAGCCAGTCGGTTGAGCGCACCGAACAGGCAGGCACTCCGGCAAGTTAGCGAGCACGAGGAGGAGGAGGATGTAGGATGCCCGAGTAGTGGGCAAACGGCAGATTGAAAACAATGGACAAAGTCGACTGTGTGCCAAGTTGCCTGTCAATTCCTGCCAATGATCTTGGCGGATTCCTACTTTTGTGCCGGGTTTGTGGGTGGAATCCTACTCCTCCGCGGGCGCGCCCGCCGTGTGGGAGCCCCGTTTGAACAGGAAGCATAAGGCCGGCAGCGCCAAGAACGTCAAGAACAGCGTCGATGCCAACCCACCTACGACGACAGTCGCCAACGGCCGCTGCACGTCGGAACCGATACCGGTGGCCCTCGCCGCAGGTACCATGCCGAGGAGGGCCACCACAATCATCATCAGCACGGGCCGAAGTTGAGATAGTGCGCCTTGGACTACCGCGTCGTGGATCGAGGTCCCCTCAAACCGCAACCGCCGGTTGATCTCGGATACGACAAGTACGCCGCTCATCACAGCGACGCCGAATAGACTCACGAAGCCAACCGCGGCCGAGACGCTCAGGTTGATTCCCCGCAGCCATAAGAAAAGAATGCCGCCGACGAGGGAGAACGGCACGTTCAGCAGCACGATGCCGGCGTCCTTGGTATTGCCGAACGCAAAGAACAGCCATACGAAGATAATGCCCACGGTGAGAGGCATCACCATACTCAGTCGGCGCTTGGCGCGCGTCAGGTTGTCAAACTGGCCGCCCCATTCCACGCGGTAGCCATCCGGAAGATTGATCTGCTGCGCGAACTTCTCTTGGGCTTCTTCTGCGAAACTACCCTGATCCCGTCCGCGGATGTTGGTGCGTACCGCGATCTGACGCCGGTTCTCGCGTCGGGCGATCACGCTTTGGCCGTTGACGACCTCGATCTTCGCCAATTGAGAGAGCGGAATGCGAGCGCCAGCACGCGTGGGCACCAGCATTGAGGCAATGACGTTTGGGTCTGTGCGGGCCTCCGGCGCAAAGCGCACCGACAGATCAAAGCGGCGCTCCCCCTCGAAGAGGTTCGAGACGATTCGGCCGCCGATGGCGAGTTCGATCTGATCCTGAACATCCCGGACGCGCACGCCGAACCGCGCCATCTTTTCGCGGTCCAGTTGAATTGTGAGTTGCGGTTGCTCGGCTTCTTGTTCGATGGCTGTGTCGGCGGCGCCGGAAATCGCTTGAATCACCTTCAGGGTCTCTTCAGCGCGTGCCCGGAGAATGCCAAGATCGGGCCCAACGAGAATGACGGCTAAATCCGCAGAAGATCCGGTCACCACTTCGGTGACCGTGTCGATGATCGGCTGCGTGATGTTGAACGTTGCCCCGGGAATCACCTCCGGCATGAGCTTCGAAAGATCGTTCACCAGATCCGCTTTCGTGCGCCCGGCAGACCACTGCTCGTAGGGTTGCAGGGTCACGAGCAACTCAATGCGATTGGGCCCGAAGGGATCGGTTCCGGCATCGTTCCGGCCTGACTGAGATCCCACTGCCCGGATCTCCGGGAACTTGCGCAGAGTATCCCGCATTTGTTCCGCGACACGCGCGGTCTTCTCCAGAGACGTGCCGGGCGGAAGGTTCGAGCGAATCCAGATTGTTCCTTCATCGAGAGTCGGCAAGAACTCGCTGCCGAGCGATCCCGCCAAGAGGAAGGAACCCACTACGACGGCTCCCGCAAGACCGACCACTAACCAGGCGCGTCGCAGGCCGGACTCCAGGACTCGTTCGTACATCCGCCCGAGCCAGACTAGGACGGGATTCTCCCAGTGTTTCGCTCCCTTGCGAAACAGGAAGGTGGCAAGCACTGGCACCAGCGTAAGCGCGATCAGCATCGCACCGAGCAGCGCATAGCAGACAGTGAAGGCCATGGGCGTGAACAGTCGTCGCTCGACGCGTTCCAGAGTGAACAACGGCACATAGGCTGAGATGATGATGATCAGCGAGAAGAAAAGCGGCGACTCAACGTCCAGGGCGGAGTCGCGCACGGCCCTGAAGACTCCGTCAGCGCCCTGCGGGTTCCGCTTATGGAAAGTATGCAGAACGCGCTCCACCATGATCAGCGAACCATCCACGATAATGCCGAAATCCAGTGCGCCAAGGCTTAGCAGGTTCGCCGGAATGCCGGTGAGATACATGCAGACAAAGGCAAAGAGAAGGGCCAACGGAATCGTGATGGCCGTCAGCAGCGCGGCGCGAAAGCTGCCAAGGAAGAGCAGCAGGATGAAGACGACGATCAACAGCCCTTCGAGTAGCGTTTTAGCAACCGTGGCCAGCGTGTTGTTCACCAGTTCCGTCCGGTCGTAGATGACGTTCATCTTCACTCCGGTTGGCAGAGCCGCGTTCAACTCGTCCACGGCTTCGTGCACTCGCGAAAGCACTTCACTGGGATTCTGACCGCGCCGCATCAGTACAATGCCTTCCACGCCGCCGGTTCGTTCCTGCAGGCCAAAGATGCCGGTGGGCGGCGCCGCGCCGAGCGTGACCTTGCCCAGATCTTTCACGTAAACCGGAACACCCTTGTTCTCTGCCACCACGCTGTTCTCAATGTCCGCAGTGGACTTGAGTAAGCCCACGCCGCGCACGGCGAGAGATTGTTCCTTGTTATCCAGCAACGCGCCGCCTGCGTTCTGGTTGCTTTCCTCGACGGCGGTCGCCAAGTCGCTCAACGAAAGCCTGTATTTCTCCAGCGCGAGCGGACTGATCTCGATCTGATACTGCTTAACGAGCCCGCCAAAAGGAACAACGTCAGCCACGCCGCTGGCTTGCAGCAGGCGTGGGTACACTACCCAATCCTGTAGCTCGCGCAGTTGGCGTGAGTCGAGACCGCCGCCTTCGAGGCTATAGCGGAAGAGTTCGCCAATGGGTGTGGCCATGGGGGCAAGCGTCGGAGTGAGGCCCTCGGGCAGTTGGGCTTCCCGCAGTTTCTCGATCACCACTTGGCGCGCGAAATAGTCGTTGGTTCCGTACTCGAAGGTCAGTTCGTTCGACGAGAGACCGAAGATGGTCCGTGAGCGGCGGGAGATCACGTTGGGAACGCTGTTGAGCGCCCGCTCGATGGGAATCGTGACCTGTTGTTCCACCTCTTCAGCAGCCAAGCCGGGCACCATCGTGATCACTTCGACGGTCGTGTCCGAGATGTCGGGATAAGCTTCGATCTTGAGTTGCGTGAAAGACCAAACGCCAAAAACCACGAGCGCCACGGCCGCCACCAGAGCGAGAAACCGCTGATCGAGCGCCAGGCGAAGCAGCCGCGCGATCATTCCTTGCCGTCTCCGCGCAGGCCCAGGTGCAGGACCTCGCCGCCCACCAAAAAGACCAGGCCCTCTTTCACCATCGCCCGCAGTTTCGGCAGGACTGCGCGAAGTTTGGCTTCACTCTCGACGACCGTGATGGTGACCGGACGTTCGTCGGTAACGCCGAACAGCCCTTTGCGGTGCATCAGGCGGTTGACGCCAAAGCCCATAATGCCACTGTGCACGGTCGCGCCCGACACGCCGGCCTGCAAGAGCGATTCGACAATGGCCTCATAGAGTGGCACGCGCGATTCGCCCCAGGTGTCGGTTTCATCAATGAAGATCAGCATCATCTTCACCGGTGGTTGCATTGGTTCCGGCATCGCTTAGTACCCCCTCAAGAGCATTGCGCCGTCCACTACCACGCGGTCACCGGCATTCAATCCGCTGGTGACGGGCACCATCTCACCTGACCGTCGTCCGATCTCCACCACCGCCTGCTCGAAGCGGCCAGGTCCGGTCTCCCGGTACACTACGGATTTGCCCTGGGTCTGAATGACGGATCGTGCTGGAATCACCGGTACCTGGTGATAGGACTCGATGTGACGCACTTCGCCGAACATTTCGGGCCGTAGCTTGCCGTACGCATTCGCCAGTTCAGCCCAGACTTTCAGTGTGCGGGTTTGCGCATCGACAGAGTCGGCCATGCGCGCCACACGGCTATGGAACACCTACCCTGGATACGCTGAGAGGCTCACGTCGAAAATCTCTCCGGGCTTCACCAATCGAATTGACGACTCGGGCACCTCCGCCGAAATCCATACGCTACTGAGGTCGGAGATCGTCATCAAGGGTGCGCTCAGATCATTGCGATACTCGCCGGCGACCACGTTCATTTCGGTCACTTTGCCGGACAGCGGGGCGCGAACCACGATGCGTTGACGGAACGATCCGGGCTTCAGGCCGAACATCTCCAGCCGCGCCGCGGCTTGTTGCTGAGCGGTCTGCGCTTGCCGAAGGGCCGTTTTCGCCTGGGCCAGCGTAGTTTCCGCCGCGACCAGTTCCTTCTTGGCGATGGCATCTCCCTTGAACAATTCCGCCACTCGCTCAAAATCCTGTTGGGCTTTGTTGAGCGACGCCGTGACGTCGGTTACTTGCGCCTCCGCCTGCATCGCCGCTGACGCCGCCGCATCAGCCTCCGGACTCTCGATCGTCAACACCGCATCGTTCTTTCGGACAGCGTCACCGAACCGCACCAGGACTTCCGCGACGCGCCCAGCGACGGGCAGCACAACCTTGGAAACATGATTCGGGTTCACTTCAACCTTTCCGGGAACCGTGAACTCATCCGTCGGCATCGAGGCTAGTTTCACCTCGGCGATCTGAATCTGCTTCAACTTCGGCGAATCCGCGGGGATCTCGATTCGTCCGCCCTGCGCCGGCGGTGTGGGAGCGGCTGCCTTATTACTTTGGTTCGATGGCGCAGCCTCGGGCGCTCGCCCACAGCCAGCTAGCAAAAGCGCCGATAGGAGGGCAATCGTTCTCACTTGCGGGTCCCCTTTCCTGTGATCGCGTCAATCAAGAACAGGGTCCGCCCGTACTCGGCGCGCGCTTCGTTGTAGCCTTGCATCGTCTCGTTGTAGGTCCTTTGCGCGTCGAGCAGTTCGACAAATGTTGCCTCCCCCCGCCGATAGGAGAAATCCGTTACTTCACGGACACGTTTGGCTCTTTCGAGCAGATCCGTTTCGATCTGTTCGAGTAGCTGCTTCGCGGTTTGAAACTGCTCAAACGCGTTCTCCACTTCGGCTTGAATCTCTTGCTCGAGACTGCGGATGCGCGCTTGAATCTGCTCTTGTTCGCGCCGTGCCCGCTCGATTTCACCCTGGTTCTTGTTGAAGACGGGCAGCGGCATCGAGAAGAAGACACCTGCGGAGTTTCCGCTGGTGAGTCCACCCACACCGAACTGGCGGTTCAGGGCCGCGCCCACGGTGTAGTCCACTTTCCCTTGGGCCAGTTGCAGCCGCAGTTCGGCCTGCGATCGCGCTTGATCGCGTCGCAGCGCATCCAAGTCGGGCCGCGCGCTCATGGCGAGTTGGGCGAGTTCCTGTTTGGCGGAAACCATCGCATCCCGTCGCAGCGCACCGCTCACATCGAAGGCCGGATCAAAAACAAGGCGGCCCATCAGTGCTTGCAGCCGGTTTCGGGCTAAGCGCACCTTTGACTCAGCCTGCCGCACCTGATTGGCAAACTGGAGTTGCGCCACTTCCGACCGCACAAGTTCCACCCGCGCCAAGTCGCCCGCATCGACGCGCGTCTTGTTCACGGTGACAATCTGGTTGAAGGCTTCGAGGCTCGCCCTGGCAAGCGCGGCGTTCTCTTTGGCGAGCAGCAGATCCGTGAAACCACTCGTGACGTCCAAGATCAGGTTGCGCGTCGAGTTGAGCAGTTCCAGTTGCGAAACTGCCTTGCTGGCTTCGGCTACGGCGATGCGTTCCTGGCGCTTGTTGCCACGCTCCAAAATGTAGTCCACGCGGGCATTCACTTCACTAGGCCCGGCGGCGTTGGTGGAAGGGTTGAAGCCGGAGCCCAGAATGTCCAGGTAGTTGCCGCCCAGGCTCAGCACAGGGTTCGGGCGAAGACGGGCCTGGACGATGCGGGCCTCGGCGATGCTCAGATTGAATCGTTCGGCGAGCAGGCGAAGATTGCGCGATAGGGCCTCTTCCATCACTTGGTCCAGCGCCATGGCTGGTGAGGTGCTTTGGCAGAACGCCGGTTGGGTGAATGCCCATCCACAGGAAACGAGCACCGCGAGAAGGCGGAGAATGGTACGCGGCGGCATGAGTCAGTCTATGGATGCAGGGGTAATGCCAATGCAAACCTTATTCTTTTCAGGAACTTTCGCGGCCTGGGAACGACGAGCTGAGAATAATGCGTACACTGGTTGTACGAAAACCGTACGCCCGATATGTTTCCCCGCATCATTGCCGCGCAACGATTTCAGGTCTGGCTGCTGATCACGGCCCTGGCTTCGCTCGCACTGACCGGTGCTCTCGTTTTCGATCTCACCCGCAATCTCCGGACTGTGGTCATCAGCGATACAAGCAAGAATCTTTCGAACGCAGTCAACGAACTGCTGCAGGCGGCGCAGGTGAAGGGCTCGCTCCCGTCGCTTCGTGAAGAACTGGATCGTATTCTGAAGCCCGTCTCGTATGAAGTCTTGCGATCGCATGCCGACATCGAGGGCGGCTACTTGTGGCGCGATCAGGTGGTGGGTCACACGTTTCCCACTTACACGGAACCAGAAAGTACGCTCGCACAACCGGAGGTGGAGAGCAATGAGGTTCGAATCGCCCTGGCTGAAAGCCGCCAGCAGGGCGGGCGGGTCGTGCACCGTGTACGTCAAGATGGCTCAGACCTGTTGGTTATCGCGGCCGTTGCAGGTACGGAAGGAAAACCGGCAGCCTGGTGCCTCCGGCGAATCTTGAATTTTAGCGATACCAGTGAACTCGGCAAGCGGCTCTTGCTGGTCGCCGTGATGGTGGTGGCGCTCATTACCATCGGAACCGTGTTGACCTTCAGCTTCCAACTGCAGCGCGGCTTCGCCCAAATCCAAGGAGGCTTGGCGCGGCTGGAGACGGAGGCAGGTTACCGGCTGCCGGATCAGAACCACGAGTTACGGCCCATCGTGCAGGCCATCAACGCCATGGCGAAAAGCCGGCAATCACTCGAACAGGACTTACGGCGTGAGGACCGCCTACGAGTCATGGGACGCGTGGTGGCCGGTATTGCCCATGAGATTAAAAATCCGCTGAACAGCTTGCGGCTGACGACCCGGCTGTTAGCCCGCCGCCTGGAAGGTGAGCCTTCGGTTCAGGAGCCTGCCGCGTTGATCACGGGCGAAATCGACCGGCTGGATTCGCTATTGCAAAGCCTGCTCGTGTTTCGCGACGACGAGACCGGGCGCGCCAAGCAACAGGACCTGCAACCAATTCTTGACCGTACGCTGGCCTTGGTGCGCCCCCATGCTCGGGATCGCCAAGTGGAAATTGCGGTTCAGACGCCTGCGGAATGTTCGGCCTTTGTGGATGGAGATTACCTGCAACAGGCATTGATGAATGTCCTGCTCAACGCAATTGATTTCTCTGGTGCGCAGGGGCACGTCACTTTATCGATTGAAAGGCAAAAACAGCGGATGGAGATCCGAGTGGAAGACAGCGGCCCTGGCCTGACCGAAGGCCAGTTGGAGCGCGTCTTTGAAGCCTTCTACACAACGAAACAGGGCGGTACTGGACTTGGCTTGGCGGTGACCCGCACGCTCCTCGAAAAAATGGGAGGAACCATCCAAGCCGGACGCGGCTCACGCGGGGCCGTCTTTACGCTTTCGGTACCGGCGGAGTGCATCTCGTGAGTAGGCGAACCGAGCGGATACTGATCGTCGAGGACGAGCGAACGGCGCTGCGGGCCTTGAAGCTGATCCTCGAAGACGAGGGCTACTCGGTGATCGAAGCGGCTTGCGGCGAAGATGGGCTGCGGCTGGCGTTGAGCGAGGAACCGGAATTGATTCTGCTCGATATTCGGCTGCCAGATATCGATGGCATCACAATTCTGCAGCGCCTTCGCGCCGGACACTGCGGCGCCGCGGTGATCATCATGACGGCCGAGACCTCCAGCGTCAACGCCATTCGCGCCACTCAGTTTGGCGCCTTCGACTATCTATCGAAACCGATCAACGACGAACACTTGCTGCTGCTGATCCGCCGCGCGTTGGAATACCGTCAACTGGAGCGGGACGTGCGCCAGCTCCGTGAGCCCAGCGTGCAGGAAGCGGCGGTGCCTGGCATGGTGGGCCACACGCCGGCGATGCAAGAGGTGTACAAGGTGATTGGCCGCGTGGCGGATTCGGCTGCAACGGTCCTGGTCACCGGTGAATCGGGCACGGGGAAAGAACTCGTCGCCAATGCCCTCCATGAGTTCAGCGGACGCCGCACGCGTCCACTGGTGAAAGTGAACTGCGCGGCCATTCCGGCGGATCTATTGGAAGCCGAGTTGTTCGGACACGAGAAAGGGGCGTTCACCAACGCCGTTTCCCGCCGCGTCGGGCGGTTCGAACAGGCGCAGGGTGGAACGCTGTTCCTGGATGAGGTGGGCGAACTGCCACTCGCATTGCAGGCCAAGCTGTTGCGCGCTATTCAGGAACGGACCATTGAGCGGCTCGGCGGCAGCGGTCCCATTGCGATCGACTTTCGACTGGTTGCCGCGACGGCACTCGAACTCAGCACGGCCGTTGCGGAGGGGACATTCCGGGAAGATCTCTACTATCGTCTCAACGTGGTTGCCATTGCCTTGCCACCCCTGCGGAATCGTCGCGAGGACATTCCATTGCTTGTCCAGCGATTCTTGGGGCGTTCAGAAAAGCCTGTGTCGATCCGTCAGGACGCACTCGACAAGATCCTCGCTCACGACTGGCCGGGCAACGTAAGGGAGCTCGAAAACGTAATCACGCGGGCGGTGGTTCTCGCTCCTGGCGGTATTGTGACACCGGAGGTCATCGAGTTCCCTGGCGTGTCAAATGCGGCCCCTAACGGATCGTGGGAATCACGGGTGCCTTACCGCGAAGGCTATTGGCCGGTACTCCGCCGCGTGGAGATGGAACTCATTCGTGCCGCGCTGAAGGAAGCGGGCGGGAACAAGGCTGAGGCCGCGCGTATTCTCGGCGTTCAGAGACGGCTGCTCTATCAGAAGTTGGCCGAGCTTGATCTTTCCTAAGGGTGGCGCGGTGGTGTGCCGCCCTTGGTCTTGGCCGGTATGAAAACCACGAAGCCTCGGCCAGCCTCCGGGATTCGGATTCGCAGAACATCTTGCGCACTGATTTCCACGCCGGAGGTTCCGCGCCGTGAGGCCACTACATAGTTGGTGGCGAATGCCAGAACCTCTGACTCCGGTATTAGCTTTGACCGTCCGTTGCTGTGCCCTGGGACCATGGCGAATACACCATGGTGAACAAGGGCGCGGACGACCAAAGGTTTGACGTTCAGGACGGTTGCGGACTCCCGGAAGTTCAGGAAGCTCTCGCGAGAAGCGGGGCATTCGCCCAATGGGCGATACATGCGCAGATCATCGAGGCGAAACAAGTAACCCATGATCCCCCGAAAACGTGCCGTGCGCCCTACTGGGGTGAGCGTGCCTTTAACTACCGCGCGAATGACCGAAGCCAGCCCTGGCCCACGGCCCAAGAAGTTCTTCACAGCGTGGCGGAGCGCAATGAGCGAGCCGGGCTTCACGAAGTCGCACAGGGGCGGAGCGTGCCTCTCGAATGCGTCAAGGACTTGCTTAACATCCTCTCGAAGAAAGTAGGTGACATCGGCTGGAAAATCGCAGCTTGGACCACGCACGTACCGGATTGCGCCAGCCACGGCGATCGACGTGGCCGTAATGTTCTTGATGCCCAGGGCTTGCTCCACTTCCGGGCGAAGCATATAGCAGGCCAGTTCGGAATCGCGATCGGCGATCCATCGGCTCAGTGACTCTCGCTTCACCCAGCACTCTGTCCGGGTAGAGACTTTGACGAACACGCCATCGATCTGCTCCGCGCGGACCAAATCCATGATCCGATTGCTGCTCGTTCGCGCCAACTTCTCGGCGTCATGCGCACACACCCAATGTGACTGCGCATGAACCGAAGGCGAGAAGTAACGATGGTTGCCACGGATCAAGCCCTTCCATTCCGCTACCACGAAGCGCTCGAACTCTTGGCGAAGAAACGCAGACTCGGCGGCCGGCAAGACACGAAACAGGTGACGATAGAAGTTCCCGTAAATGTGGCTGAAGTTGAGTTTGCTCGGATCTTCTGCCTTCGCCGGCAACATGCGCCGGAGAGCTTCGTGAAACGGACGTGGCCATTCGCTGAACAGCGCGGCTGCCTCCCGCCCGATCTTCTTCGCGCCCGAGAGATTCGTCGCCGCGAACGGCCGCTGCTTCTGGCGCAGCCAGCCCTCTTCGCCAATCGACCCGGCAAAGAGGACCAGCCGTAGGAGGGAGCCAAGTTCTGAGCGCTCCAGCTCGGGCGCGAGGCTGGCAGCGCCAATGTCCTCTTGAGCTTGAGAAGTGAGCGTGACGCCGGAGGCTTGACAGATCAGCGCCTGTATCGCCAACAGGTCTTGCGGTGCCGGATCCGCGGGCACGGTGCGAAGGTCAACTCCACAGCGGCAGCGGCACATTGAAGGACGCCGCCAGCGAAGGCGCCTTCCACATGCGGGGCACTGGTCTATAAGGTAGCAGCGATGTCTTGAACAGGCCGAGACCAGCCCCAAGTCCCAGAGGGCCCACCAAACTGGGCGCTCCCTAAGGCAATCCGGGCAAACGCGCGTGCGGCCGTAGTTCAGGGCGTCGGCCGTAATGCTATGCCCACAGAACGACCGCAGGAAGTAGCGCCCTTCGTCACGAACCCGGCGATAGCACATGGCACGCCACTCCTCGGGCTCCAGGCGGAGTACGTGCGCAATCCGTTCAGCGTCTTCATTCCGTTCCAGGTTGGTCCGCTGCAAGCCGGCGATCCGTGCGATCGAGAGCGGGCCGGGATAGCCGTGCTCGTGCGCGACGCGGCTCAAATACCCTCGGGGGCTTTCCAGCGGTAACGGATCGACGCGGAACAGTAGCCGGGGATTTTCTGCACTCATGCGTGCAACTCCAGCCGCGCGTGCCCGGCTCTTTCTGGGCCAGCGGGAACAATCCTGCCGCTGGGCATTCTCACTGCCGGCGCTGTGCCTCCGTCAAAACTTTCGGCGAAAGGATTTGGATCGTCGAGGCGTTCCGACCAGACATGCTCGGCATAAGACCGCGAGAATGTTTGCAGCGTTATCTGCCGGCGTGGATGATCGCGCGCGATGCGGGCCGCGCCGCGGATGATCTTCATCGTGTAGCCAACCAGCCCGTACGAAGCGTAGTGGATGCGAAAGGCAAGATCGACATCGGACAGGGTAGGCATGGCGAAGTCCTGCAGTTGTTCCTGAACTGCACGGAGGAACGCCCGGTAAGCAGTCTGCTCCGCCTTGATGTCCCAGCGGAACGCTCCGACGTGCACGGTCGCTCCGAAGCGGCGGCGCAGTTGTTCATTCTGGCGGAGAACTTCCAGACAGCGCTGTAGACCAAGCACAACGATTGAGAGGTGCGCCTCTTCTACTTGCTCCTTCAGCCAATCGGCGACATCGTTCGGGATACTCACCTGGCGGACATCGACGAAGTGCTGAAACTCATCGAGAGCGAGAAGCCGTACCCGGCATCGCTTGAGGAGTTCCCGGAACCGAATGCTTTTACCAACCGTGTTCCCGCGTGACCAAAGCGGATCGCCCATCTGATAGAGGAGAGTCTCGGCGAAGCTCTTCACTGTTGGGCGCGCGGGAACTTTCGCCAGCAGTACGGGAATCTCGACTCCCCACTTGTGATCGACGCGGGGATGCTGACCGGCGAAGTAGGAAATGATGGTCGTCTTGCCGCTTCCGCTCTCACCGACAATCGGACAGCAGTACGGTTCGGCGGTGGTCTCATGGCTGTCGAAGCAGGATTGGATGCGGGCAACCGCCGCCTTGAACACCGGATACTTGACCAGAATGCGCTCAGACCGATCCGCGTCTTGTGTCATTGGACGATCTCGTCGGAGGCAGTCAAAGCATGAGCCGAAGCTATTCCCGGAAGACGCGGTAGATCCAGGCCTGACTCGAAAATCGGCAGGTCATCGTCGACGCCCTGGGCAACCTTCGTTGCCTTCTGTGGGTCTTGTTCAGGACTCGAATCCGATCGCACCGTCGCAAAGTCGATGCAGCCGTCTTGCTCCACGTGATCACCGGCCGCGGCTGGGTTCGAGTGGTCGGCGAGGAATCGTGCGTGGCGCTTTCGTCCTCGAGTTTGCTTCCGGTTGAAGTCGCGCTCGACCAGAGCCCGGATATCGGCCTTCGCCTGGGCAAGCGCGACCAAGTCTGTGCGTCCGTTTAGCTGCCGTTGCGCGAATCGGCGAATCACGCGGTGTTGCCAAAGGGACAGCTTCGTCGCGTAGCCCTGGTTTACTGCCATGACGGCGATGTAGCTTCCTTGCTTTGCATCGAGGACGAAGACTCGGCTGAGATCGCCGGGATCGAATGTCAGCTCGACTTTCGTGCCATCTCCAAGGCGACGCCGCAGGTCGCCCAGTTCGGGACCGTTGTACTTCAAGCCCATCAGTTCAACGCCGTAGTGGAAGATGACCCGTTGCGCCGTCATGCCCAACACTACATCGAGTTCGTTCGCGCTGGGAGGCAATGGTGGTGGCAGTTCCCCGAGTGCCGCTTGCCATCGATGGACGGGTGTATCCATGATGCCGCGGTGCGGGCTCTGCAGGTAAACGTCAACGATCCACTTGTGCAGCATCTCGCGAAACGTGCTGAGCAGAACCACGGCGTGCTTGCCGGGGTCGTAATCATCGCGTTCCAGAATGTTGCTAAATGTCGTGCCGGGGTTGCCGTGGAGAAGGTCGTGATTCATGGTGCCCTGGAAGCGTTCGAGTTTGCCTTTGTACCAGGGCACGAGCACCTTGGAGTATTGGATGTCGGCGCCGATTTGCAGGCACGCGCGTTCAAAATGGGTCGAGTGGAACTCGGGCGGATTGTCCACGACCACCAGTTCCGGAACGCCGTAGCATTCCCACACATTCTTGATGGAGGGGAACTCATGCTGGACGTAGGTCTTCGGCAGAATCGCGTGTTTGAGACAACGCATCACGGACAGACAACTCGGCGGCTCGAACCCGGCGTAGATTCCCATCGTGCACCGCGTGAACTCGTCGAGCGCTGTTGTCAGCGTTGGTCTACCGAGTGGGAGCATGCTGTTGTCGTCAACGACGACGAGATCGCTTGGCGTGTGGTCCATGGAGACACGCTGCAGGGCGCGTTCGACTTCTGGTCCGGCGCCAGCCACGCGAAACTTCATCTCGGCATGCCGTTTCCCATAGCGCGCCGCGATCACGTCGAAGCGCGGGCGCCGGCTTATTTCCCGGTAGATGGTTCTCCGACTCGGAATCGGCAACTGCTCGTTCGGCGGGCGGAGCCGGTTGGCGTCCGCAAGACGCCGGACGATTTCGAGATGTACTTCGGGAACACGCTTCCGTTCCAGCGTCATGTAGAGTTCGTTGATTGTCGCATCGCTGATAGCCCCCACCTCCGGCAGGAACCGCGAGCCGCGACCGCCACGGTCGGTGTGGCGCGGCACCAGGACGTTGATGTCGCGTCCAGCCGCCAACCATCTCTTGTAGTCGCGCGCCAGCGTTCGCCAACTTGGTGGTTTTGAGTCACCCGCCCGATTGGCCACTTCACCGATCACGGGTTCTAGCCCGAGTGCGGTGAGGGCGAACGGTTGCCGGCGGTCAATCTCTTTCAGGTATTGAGCGCGGGCCTGCGCCGCTACAATCAGGTCTTCCGGGTAGCTGGCCAGAACTCGGCCGTCGCGTGCGTCGTCTTCGTTGCGCTTGGCCGGTGAAAAAGTCAGTTGGCCCTGAGCGAACCGGTCGAGGAGATCATGCTCCGCGAAGACACTCCACTCGCCGGTTACCGCGTTCTCCAACTGCCAGCGGTCGTTGTCCAGCTTCTTCAAAACGACGAAACTCTCAGATGCTATGAAGATCTGGGCGCCCTTTCGCAGTGAATGCTGCGTCATCGGACGTCCTCACTCGATTCGACGGCAGCAGCGGACGGAGCAGGCCACTCTTGTCGGCCAATCGGGTTGACACTGATCATCGAACTCAGGACTACAGGCACCCACCAATCGATGTGTAGCGAACCGTCCAGCAGCAGCCGAAGCACGTTCTGGACGGGCGCTCCGGTGGATGCACAAAGGGAGCCCAGTTTGATCTCGGACGCTGCGGCCTGGAGAATCACGGCCCTCTCGTGCGGCGAAACAGCAACGCAGCGGTAGCGCAGAATCAGACCCACGTTTGCCAAGCGTGGTTCAGCGCGAATCTCTGAAGACTTCCACAGGCGGAACTGATAGCCATGGTGGGCGAGGCGGTCCCTTATGATTCCGAACCGTGCCCGCGCCTCGGGCGTTTCAGCGTCCTTGTCTTCCTTGATTTCCACGACCACTCGGTCGGAGCCCCGCACAACCAACGCGTCTGGCGTGTAGCGATGCTTCGCGCCGCCGTCGTGGTACTCCAGGGTGAAAGGCTGCTCCTGCCATGAGTCGGCGCGGGACGTCGCCGTGAGGATCTGCCACGCCTTGATCTCGTTCTGCGATTCGGCGTGCCGCGAACGCCCACTGATGACATCGGCCACCTTGCCTTGGATTCCGGCCTTTGACCGGCTCACCGGTTCTCGCACTCGGCGGAGTTGGCTCACGTCCGATGCTGCGGACGAATCAGCGGCGAAGATAAGCCTGCTGCAATGATGCTCGACGGCTGATGTCAATCGGCACCTCCAATGAGCGTCCTCTGTTAGGATGTCGCCATCCTCATGAAGGAAGTATGTGCCAATGAGTTCTCCTTGTCAACACAAAAAGGATGATGTTATCCTTATACAGGATATTTCTTTCAAACATGGCTGACATCTACCAAGAAGTGGGAAAGCAAATCCGGGACCTGCGCACCTCGGCCGGGGGGCGCGGTATCAGCCAGGAAGACCTGGCCCAAGCTGTTGGTACGACGGCGAACACGGTTTCCAGGTGGGAAACGGCAACGTACAAACCGGCCATTTCAGACTTGGAAAAGCTTGCCCGCTACTTTCGTGTCCCGATCACGGCCTTCTTTCCTGCGACGCAACCTACTTCGCGAGCGAACGCTCTCCTGACGGCCACGGCCGATCTCGACGAGACCGATCTCGACGAAGTGCGGCTTTACGCCCTTTTCCGGAAGTCCCGAAGGCTCGCGAAGAGAACGAAGTAGCGACTCCCCAGTTCACACAATCCACTCCGCCTCGGCGGCCGTAGGATTATGCCAAGAAACGTGTCACAACTTGTCAGTAACGGTGGCACGAATTGTCAACAAACAAGTCAACCTACAGAGGAAAAAAAACATGGCACTGACCGTTGCAAAGATGGTTCGCACCTTCGAATTTTCCGGGATTCGCTTGCCCGATCCCAACCCCGCCATGAGCGTCGACGAAGTGAAAGCGCTTTATGCGGCCCAGTATCCGGAACTGGCGACGGCCGTCGTGAACGGTCCCGAGGCCGTCGGCGACAAACTGCGGTACACGTTCGACCGGGCAATTGGCAGCAAAGGGTAGTCCAGTGGACTCGGCGACGCTGTCGAAGCGCGAGGATGTCCTGCGCGAGATGGAATGTCTCGCGCAGGGCCGGCACCCGGAACAACAGACTCCTCTGATGAGGTTCACGCGATGCCCGGATTGGCAAAGAGCAGCAGATCTCATTCTCGGCGCGCTGTACGCGTCGCACCGTCAGCGGAGAGGAACGCGCCTGTCGGCGCCGCCGGGTTGGCTTCCGCTTGTTTGATGCCCACCGGGTCCGGCCTGGAGATCCCAAGGCTGGAAGGCGTGCCGCTGGAACACCAACTGTGGCAGGGCCAGCAAGCCGCAGCTCGTCTGGCACGGACGTTTCTTGAGGCCGACGCCGCTGATGCAGATGACTGGATCGCAGCAAACCGAAACCCGTTTGAATTCCTGAAGGGGGCCTTGGATCTTTGGCTGAGCAAGCACGGGGAATCCGTGATTCGGGAGCAGTTCTTCCTCGACCTGCTGTTGTCGACAAGTCTCGACCGGTACTGTGCTGGCGACGGCAAACCCGGCGATACCTCCAGGGTGTTCCTGGCGCTGGAGCCGGATTCGGCGGGGTATGTGATCCTGGGTCCCACTCTCCGCTTGCTGGAGAGCGTTCACCCGAGACTGCCGGTGACCTTTCTACATCTCTTCCTCGGGGCGCTTAATCGGTGGGTACGCGTCTACGACCATAGGGATGCACTTGACCGAGTGGAGAGGCTTCGAGAGTGGTATGAATCGGACCCGGACAGCGCCGAAATTGAACTACCCGACATCGACGGTTGTGTGCCCGCGTCGGTGAAGCGGCGACCGCTGAGCCGGCGCACGCTCGGGGCGATGACTCCCAGAATTGGGGAGCCGGTCGCGCGCCAGGTTATGGAGTTGGCAGTGGAATTGGACCGGCTGTCGAACCGGGGGAACCGGCCCGACGTCGGGGAGGATGTCAGGGAACTCCTGATCGATTGTGGCGAGCCGGTTCCCGCCTTGCTGGCGGTCTTCGAGCGGAGTGACGCCATCGAAGGTTGCTTCGATGAGGAAAGCCAGGGAATGTTGGAACTGACGCCTGAACCGAACCTGATCATTCCGTTCAATGGGGAGCTCGAAGAAGGCGTCCGCGGTGCGATGGCGATTCTCTCGACGGTGTGTGAGACCCTATGCTGCGCCAGCCGCCTGATGAAAGTCATGCCCGGCAACGAGCGGTTGAATTGACGGAGGGAGCAACGGATGAACGCCTACGTGGACATTGGAGGCAGTGAAGTGTTGGCGTTGAAGGGTGCGCTGCTTGTCTATCAGGGCAGGAGTCACGGTTTCGTCACCTGGCATGAGGTTCGCCGCGGCGAGGAGGGCGGAGCGGCGTTCCTGGGCGAAGCACAGGAGCTCACCACCGAATTCGTCCATCAGCTCGCCCAGGGACTGGGAGCGCGGATTCCCACGGAGGTCTTTCCGGAGCAGATTCTGGCGCGCACGGCCGAAACAATGGCGTGGTGGACGCCCGCGATGGTTCGACCCATGTTCTTTGCGGCACACGACGCTGACGCGCACAAACTGAACGGCAAGCGATTTCCGCAGCCGCCGCTCGTTTGGAGAGTGACTGGGAAAGACTTGTGGGTTCGGGCTCTCCGAGAGAACCGCCGACCGGTCGCATCCACGCAACTGATGATTGCCCCGTACTGGAACGTGGACGGCGAAACCGGGTGGACCTGCCAGGGCAGTATGCGATCGCCCGATGACTTGGGAGTAGCCGCCATACCTCAATGGGAACGCGCCTTCTTTCAAAGTGAGTTCACCCACCACACCGGAACGAGACGCCTGACGAGTCACCCCGGCGGGTTCTTGGGGCTGTGGCGCGGCTTGGCGGGAGGCCGACGGAGGTTTCCTGTGAAGTACCTGATGCCGGCGAAAGAGACACTTCAGGAGCTCATCACAAGGAGTTAGGTCCATGCACATGGTCAATCCCGAACTGCTGCGCCGGGGCGTGCGCGTGGTCCTGATCGGTTGCGGCGGCTCGGGAGCGGCGGTCGCTAGCGGCCTTCCGTTTCTCCATCAAGCGATGGTCGTCGCGGGTCATCCGGGCGGTCTGCACGTGACGGTCATGGACGGGGACATCATTTCGCCGACGAACTGCATACGCCAGCCTTTCTGCTCAGCAGAAATCGGCCTGGCAAAGGCCGTGGTCATGGTCAGCCGCTTGAATCTGTTCTGGGGCCTGAACTGGACAGCTGTCGCCGAACACTTAACCTCCCAAACAGACCTCTCGAACTTCGACATCGTCATTGGCTGCGTGGACACACGGGCGGCCCGGCAGTTGATCGAAAGCAAGGTTCGGGGCTGGCGGAGCAGGGTCGCGTACTACGTCGATCTCGGGAACTCGGCGGATTGCGGTCAGTTTGTACTTGGCCAACCCTTGAACGGCCGGAATCGCCGATCGGCCGACCGCCTTCGCACGGCCGCTGAGCTGCTGCCAGAGATCATCGAAGCGCCTCTGGACGAGGACGGAGCACCCAGTTGCAGTGCGCTGGAGGCGATCGAGAGGCAAGAACCGTTCGTCAATCAGGTGTTGGCTTACCACGCGCTCGCTTTGCTCGCACGCCTCTTTCGGCATGGCCGGATCGACCACCACGGCGCGTTCGTGAGTGTGCGTGAAAACCGCGTTATCCCGATCACGATCAACCGCGCGCTTTGGCAAAGAATGCGCCGGCGTGGGCGGCGGTTGGTGTCGGCGGCGGCCGGCTAGTCGTCGGCCTCGTCCAGGTCTCCGCACAGCAGGTCGCCGGGTTCTTGTGCTTCTCGCGGGTATTCCTCCTCGAGAACGAGCCACAGGCCTCCCGGCTGTTGATCGATGATCTGCTGCTTCCTTTCTTCCGTCAGGGGGATCATTCAAACACCTCCACGTAGTCTGCCTTCTCGCCAGCAAGCTTCAGCACGTCGTTGAGCCAGCGCTTCTTTTTGCGGCCCCGGACGACCCGACCTACGAACCCGAGGTCAGTGGCGACGTTGTCCCGGTTGCGACGCAAGTCCTCGCGGGTCACCTGAGCGTAGCGACGCATGAACGCGCGGACATCCTCCGGTTTCTTGAAAACGTACGTCGCATGTCCAAGCGCGGGGATCTCCGCGACCAGCACGTTCGCCCAGGCAAACAGGTACTCCTCGCGGAAAAGAAACCAGGTCGCCGAACGCTTCCGCAGTTGCTCGAAGTAGTACGGCTCGTAATCCGGGCGCCATGTCACGTGCTGCGGCTTCAGGTGCGGTGACGTGTTCAAGCGATCGAACCACTCCTGAACCTCTGCGCAGTCGACGGGCTGCTTCTCGACCTCGGCCCGGATCTTTTCAACGACCTCGGCGTGTTGACCGAGAAGGGTATGGATCGCCATGGCTCGCTCGACATCGGTAGGAATGCCCTCGGGCACCGTCACTTGAAGGCGCGAAGGCAGAGCAACGAACCAAGTCCGCAGAATCCATTCGCCGTTCCGGAGCCGGTACTTCCCAGCTCGTACAAACGTGGCATCGACGTCGATCCGGCTTCTCAACCAGTGCTTCCAGTTGTTCCAGGTCAGATCCCAATCGATACCGGGAAGTAAGCCGGAATCGAGCCATAACTCCAACTTCCGCCGCGGGTCCCGGCAGATCACGCGGCCGGAGAAGAACTCGCACTGGCGAAGGAGAAGCGACACTTTTCGTGACCGCATCTCCGGCTTGTAGGCCAGGATGCGATCGGCGAAGAAGGCCTCTCCATCCTTTGAAAGGTTGCCCTGTACCAGGATGGAACCGAAACCGCCGTACGGGAAAACCGGCGGAGCATCTTCGTCACGACGAAGGGTGTCATAGCAATTCCGGAGATCAGGGTGCGAGAGAATGTTGAACGCGCGTTCGATCCAAACGCGCTCGGCCGGCTTCGCGTCCCTCACGCCAGATTCGAGTTGACGAAGGCGCCAAGCCCTGCGCAGGTCCGCTGGCGTCGCTGCCTCCGAGACACCGAGGAACGCGTACAGGTCCTGCGGCGCCTTGCTATCGTCCAGTGCGTAGAAATAGCGCCGGATGGCATTCCCCGACAAGAACATTGCCTTGGGACCGGCGGAACGTTCCGGCAATTCCACGCGGGCCAGGAAACCACCGCCGTTTTCGCTCAGCTTCGGCTGGGCCACGTAACCAATAGTTGTGTAGAGCAGGCACTGAGGCCGAGACCGTGAATTCGAGCGCTCGATAAGCAGATCGTCTTTTCCCGGTGAAAGCACCCTGACGACGTCGGCCCGCTTGATGAACTTGCCAAGGAAGGCCGGCAGATGCAGCGTGTTCCCGTCATCCAGGCGGCATTCAAACTGCCTCAGTCCAGTGACGGCCTCCGTCACAGTTTTCGGTGCTGCGCTGACGCTCATAAGTGGCAGGATAGGATGAACATTGCGAGCATCAAACGGAGTTTTAGGTCGGTTGGCAGCCCATTGACATGACAATGCCGCCAGCTTAGCGTGTCAACGAGCGATCAAGCTCAAGACGCCTCAACGAGCCGCCCTAACCGGCGTTGACCCCGCCTCAACGCGCTACGAAGGAGCGCGTCGCGAGCGCACTGCCATGCCCTATCGTCCCTCATAGCAACATTTCGTCTCTGTCTGCTTCTGCACGCGGAGGGTCAGCCCTTCCGACGTTCAACCCGGCTCACCGTGAGGTTTCTGCAAGCCTGCGTGAAACTCCGCGGCCGTAAATGTTAGGGTCGTTCTACCGCCGGCAGAGTCGGCGGGAGGTGTGCAATGGCCCGTGGCAACAGCTTGCGAATCCCGACCCTTGAGGACGTACGTTCCCGTTTCGAGCGATGGAGGCAGACGCGGCAAGGGAAGGCGCCGATTCCGGACGAATTGTGGGCGGCGGCCGCGGCGGTAGCGCGCCGGGATGGCGTCAATCCGACGGCGGTTGCGTTGCATCTGGATGGCGGTAAGCTGAAACGACGAATGGCGGCATCGGGCCCGTCTCCGCGAAAAGAGCCGCCCGCGGCGTTTGTTGAGTTGATGGCGCCCACTCGCGCGCGCTCTGCGCCAAACCTGCCGGAGTACACGCTGGAACTGGAAGGGCGCAATGGCAAGCTGCGGATCCATTGCCAGGCAGCGACTGCGACGGATTTGGCCGCCCTGAGCCGGGCGCTTTGGGATATGGCCCGGTGATCCAGATCGCGCCACAGTTCCGCATCCTGGTAGCGATCGAGGCGGTCGACGGCCGCAAGGGGATCGACGCGTTAGCTCAGTTATGCCGGGAGAAGCTGGACGCCGACCCATTTTCCGGCTGTGTCTTCATCTTCCGCACCCGCCGGAGAACTGCCATCAAGCTGCTGGCGTATGACGGCCAGGGATTTTGGATCGCCACCAAGCGCTTGTCGAAAGGGCATTTCCATTGGTGGCCTACGGGCACGGAACCGGCGCGAACGCTGCGCACCCACCAGGCACAGATGCTGCTGGCTGCCGGCAACCCGGAGGCGGAAGCGCCGCCGGCGTGGCGGCCGTTGACAGCCTGAAGAAATCCAAACAAAAGACTTGCGTTCCGGTTTTTGCTCTGTCACACTAACCGCAGATGCCTGCGGAATGGAGATATCGCGGCCGGGTGGTCACCGCCGAGGATATCGTCTTCATCCGGCAGTTCATCGCCCAGAATCCCGGCGCGAGCCGGCGGCGGCTATCAGCGAAACTCTGCGAGGCATGGCAGTGGAAACAGGCCAACGGCGCGTTGCGCGACATGGTCTGCCGCGGCTTGCTGCTGATGCTGCACCGGGCGGGCCAGATCGAATTGCCTCCCGTGCGGCAGGTTTCGTTGAATCCGTTCGTCGAGCGGGAGCGGCCCGCGCCGGTGCTGCTCGACACCACCCCGATTACCGGCATGTTAAGCGCGCTCCAGCCGATCGAACTCCAACAGGTGCGGCGCACGGGTGATGAACCGCTGTTCAACAGCCTGATGGAACAGTATCACTACCTGGGGTACGAACAGCCGGTCGGTGAGCACCTGAAATATCTGGCCTGGGCGCAGGACCGCCCGGTCGCCTGCCTGGCGTGGAGTTCGGCCCCGCGGCATCTGGGCAGCCGCGACCGGTTCATCGGCTGGAATGCGGAAGCCCGCCGGCGCAACATCCGCTTCCTGGCCTACAACACGCGTTTCCTGATCCTGCCCTGGGTTCGGGTCCCGCACCTGGCCTCGCACCTGCTCGGGAAGATGGCCCAGTCGCTGAGCGGCGACTGGGAACGGATGTACGGCCATCCGATTTACTTCGCCGAAACCTTCATCGATCCCGGCCGGTTCCGCGGAACCTGTTACCGGGCCGCCAACTGGGTTCTGCTGGGACACACCACCGGGCGCGGCAAGAACGATCATACGAACAAGCCGAACCGTCCCATCAAGGAAGTCCTGGGTTTGCCGCTGACGCCGCGTTTCCGGCAGTTACTGAGCCAGTTGTGAAGCCATCCTCGCCAACCATCGACGTGGATCTGGCGGAACTGGACCGGATCATCGACGAGGGCATGCGTGCGCCGTTGAGTGAATCCAATGGCCAGAAGCTGAAGAACGCGCTGCACGCTCTGGTGGAACGGGTGGCGCCGCGCTGGCGCACTACAGAGAAGACGCGCGCTGTGTTTGAGAAGCCTCCCAACACGGAACCCGAGCCGGAGAAACCGCCACCGGCTAGCGGCAGGCCCGCGCCGGCAGGACACGGACGCAACGGAGCGGTCCGGTTTCCAGGCGCTCACAAAGTGGCGATCCCCCACGCGAAGCTCCGGCATGGAGATCCCTGTCCGGAATGCGGCGCGGGGAAGGTCTACCGTCAGAAGCAGCCCAAGACGCTGGTGCGGATCGTGGGCCGGCCTCCGTTGGAAGCCACCCGGTATGAGATGGAGCGCCTGCGCTGTAATGGCTGCAACCAGGTATTCACGGCCCAAGTGCCGCCGGACGCGGGGCCGGAAAAGTATGACCAGACGGCGGCGGCCATGATTGCGCAGCTCCGTTATGGCAGCGGTGTGCCATTCAAGAGGCTGGAGCGTCTGGAGGGGAACCTCGGGATACCGCTCCCGGCCGCCACGCAGTGGGGGCTGGTTGAAAGGAAGGCCGAGCGGATCCGGCCGGCGTATGACGAGTTGATCCGGCAGGCCGCGCAAGGCGAAGTGGTGCATAACGACGACACCGGCATGCGCATTCTGCACCTGGCGCGGGAGCCGGCCCCGGAAGGGAAAGGCGAGCGTACGGGCGTGTTCACCAGCGGCATTGTTTCCCGGGTGGGCGTATGGCTCATCGCCCTGTTCTTCAGCGGATGGAAACACGCGGGAGAGAACCTGGCGGATGTGCTGAAGCGGCGTGCGCCCGGTCTTCAGCCACTGATCCAAATGTGCGACGCGCTGTCGCGAAACGCGCCGAAGCTGTCGGAAGGCGTGCGGCTGCTGCTGGCCAACTGTCTGAGCCACGGGAGGCGCCAGTTTGTGGACGTGGCGGAGAACTTTCCGGCCGAATGCCGGTACGTGCTGGAGACGCTGGGCGGCGTCTGGTACAACGACGAACTGGCCCGCAGGAGGAATCTGTCACCGGACGAACGGCTGCGTTTCCATCAGGAGCACAGCGCGCCGTTGATGAAGACGCTCAAAGAGTGGATGGAGGCGCAACTGGCAGAGCATAAGACCGAGCCGAACTCGGGATTGGGAAAAGCGATCCAGTACATGCTGCGCCACTGGCAGCCGCTGACCCTTTTCCTTCGCGAACGGGCCGCACCCCTGGACAACAATCTGGTCGAGAGGGCTCTGAAAAAGGCGATCCTACACCGGAAAAACTCGTTGTTCTATAAGACGAAGAAGGGAGCTGAGGTGGGGGATCTGTTCATGAGCCTGATTCACACCTGCGAACTCAACGGCGCCAATCCGTTCGACTATCTGACCGAGCTGATGCGACACTCTGAAGAGCTGAAACAAAACCCCGCGGCGTGGATGCCCTGGAACTACCGTGATACACTCAGTGATTCCGTAAGGTAAGCGACGTCACCACGTTGCGCCCATTTGGTTGCAGGGATTTCCGTTACCAGCTCAGCCCAGCGCCATTCTTGCAAATCTTCACAGTCCCTTGACTCTGCCCTTGT